>ENA-OROU01000024-OROU01000024.1-human-gut-metagenome-genome-assembly--contig:-NODE-24-length-199778-cov-25.117988_pt1 | contig 199778 bp, 148 predicted proteins | sample MGYA00242131_ERZ509054 | MGnify/ENA primary metagenome ERZ509054 (study PRJEB26280, sample SAMEA2338749) | human gut metagenome | biome: human gut; feature: human-associated habitat; material... | reverse complement strand
CCTGCATAACTCCTGAAGAATTGAGATAGTACCATTTTCCTGATACTTTCTCCCAGCCAGTCTGCATAGCGCCACTAGAGCTTAAGTAATACCATTTACCACTTAACTTTATCCAGCCTGTCTGCATTTCACCTGAAGAGTTGAGATAGTACCATTTTCCTGATACTTTCTCCCAGCCTGTTTGCATGACACCCGAGGAATTAAGGTAATACCAAATGCCGTCTACCTTTTCCCATCCAGTTTGCATGGCACCAGAGCTATTAAGGTAATACCACTTGCCACTAAGTTTCTTCCATCCCGTTGCCATAGCGCCATTGCTATCGAGGTAGTACCACTTGCCTGAAATCTTTTGCCAACCTGTAAGCATAGCTCCACTGGAGCTTAGGTAATACCAGGTTTTACCTACCTGCTTCCAGCCTGTCGCCATAGCGCCATTGCTGTTTAAGTAGTACCACTTGCCGCCAGTTTTAAACCAGCCTGTTTTTAGAGAGCCGTCGGAGTTGGCGTAATACCATTTTCCAGAAACTTTTGCCCATCCCGACGAGTACATAGCTCCACTAGAATCTGAGGCATAATATTTTTCGTCTACCTTGTAAATTCCCGTACGCATTTCGCCATCTTTTTCGGGATCCAGGTAGTACCACTTGCCACTAATCTTTAACCAGCCCGTTTTGTGAGAGCCATCCGCATTAAGGTAATACCATTTACCGCTTTCTTGAGCCCACCCTATATACCTATAACTACGAACGTAGTCAAAATTCATATCAACATTTCCGCTGACACCGTCCACATTTCCACAATCGGAGAACTGCCATATTTCTGTATCTGGAACTCCGCTATCGGTAGCTTTATTGGAACCTGGATAACGCGCAGCCCATTTATGCCAATCAGAATTATCGAATGCAGAATCAGTTAAATAATTCGTCCACCAATTCAAGTTGGAATATATGCCTACTTCGTATCCCTCTGCGGAAATTGCATCACAAAACGTAGTAGCCAAATCCCCGAGCTTTTTGGCGCCAAGATCTAATTGCTTACTCTCTTCCAAGTCGTAAAACACAGGATATGCCAAATCTTCTGGTTCAAGTCCAGCTTTATTCAGCAAAGGTAATACATGCTCTGCTTCGCTAGTTGCACTGGAGTCATTTCCTGTTAAATTCATAGCATAGGAATACAGATAAATGCCGATATCAATTCCGTTTTCTTGTGCTCCTTTTACGTTATTCAGAAATTGTTTATCGTCCTGACTGGTAAAGTCGCTTCCGTAACCGCAACGAATAATCGCAAAAGATACGCCACTGTTTTTCACTTTTTCCCAGTTAATAGTTCCGTTGTGATAAGAAACGTCGATACCTACACGCTTGGCACCACTAATGTTGATAATCTTGCCTTTATCACTAGGTTTTGCCTTATAGGTATATGACGTAATACCATTAGACTTGTACCACGTTGCATAGGAAGAAGCATTAGGCGCTGCAGCAAATGGGGTAATTGCATAAGGGTCTACTACCTCAGTTGAAGCTCCTTCATAAGAATATACTTGATCACCGTTTTCAAAACGCCAACTGTTTGCATTGTCGTTTGTTTCATTTTCGTTAGACTCAATTTCATTATCTGTTTCTTTTTCCGATTCGTTTTGAACAGCCAAGCTTTCTTCCGAACCTTCATTGTCCGCTAAAGCCACATTTGGAGTAAAAGAAAACACCAATGCTAGGCATAAGAGAATCGAAACTATCTTTTGAGTTAGAGTTGCTGTTTGCATGACGCTCCTAACACCTTCTATTGCGCAACGGAGACGAATCTTGATGCCCTGCTCACAAAGGCTCAGTCTTCGCACTCAACTTCGGATGCTTAATGCATTTTAAGCTATTGCTTACCGCATGTGTTGCATTTAGTGTCTGTTCTTGCGGTATTTAACGCTTATATATCTACACTATCTTTACTGCGTTTTCTTGATTGCTTGCATTATTCTATTCGCCCTACAAACGAAAAACAAAACTAACGGCAAAATTATCCATGTACCTTTATCTCTATAACAATAGGATGTGTATTTGTCGTATTGTCATTTGCCTGGTTTAACCAATACATCTCGTTGAGATAATGTTTGCATCCAAAAAACTTAGCGGCCATATAAATGGCCGCTAAGTTTAACTACAACAAAGAAAAATACGCTGAATTGCCGAGCAAGATTAGTAAAACTCCTACTTACTAATATTTCCATAAATAGGAGAAATAGTTTTACCCTTGAAATCGAATCGAGAGCTTGCTTTAAACAAAACCACATCTCCTGGTTTAATGAGCTCCTGGAGCACTTGATTAAACGTATCTCGCGTTTCGAAGTAGAAAGCCTTTCTACCTAACTTACGCAGCTCACTCACTAAAGGAAGAGATTCTTCGCCGAAACTAAGCAGGTAATCAAAATCGTACTTTGCTAATTTTCTGCCTGTATCCTCATGAACCTTTCTTGACGCTTCGCCCAAATCGGTTAGATCCCCAAGCACAACAATCCGTCTACCATAATCGGGCTTTTCAATTTTTTCTAACGTTTCAACTGCCGTTAACACCGATAACTGAGAAGTTGAATAAACGTCTATAAGGAATTTTGCCCCATTGACCTCTACAACGTTTTGTCTATCCCCTTCAGTTCTAAACCGCGCCAAGCTCGCAATAATGCTATAGGGCGGAATGCCCGCTATTCTTGCCACCGCGAAAGCACCCACGGCATTTAGTACATTATGAGTACCCTGGATATTTAGCCGCGCTTCATATATTCCAGGAGCGTCAAATTCGCCACCTTTGCTAATAATCTTGAACTTCGAATAATCGCCTTCAACATGAATGTCGCTCGCATAAAAATCGCATTCGGGATTCGACAAACTATAACGACATACCCGCACATTAGGGTGTTGATTATGCAGTTCAGGAGAATCATCGTTAAGAACCAACACGCCATCAGGATTCATGCCTGCTGTTATATCCATTTTTCCTTGAACAACTGCCTCCATCGACCCCATTTGCCCAAGATGGCTTGCAGTAATCGCCGTAATAATTGCGATGTTAGGACTAATTAGCTCAGAGGTAGTTTTTGCGGCATTGATTGTGCCACCGTGCACTTCCTGAATATATGCCTTGTCATCTACTTGTAGTTTTTGAACAATGAGAGGCAAGGTAGCAAGCGAATTGTTATTACCATAAATACACAAAGTTTTACAGTGGGAATTAAATATCCCTTTCAGCATATCCTTTGTTGTGGTTTTACCTACACTTCCCGTAACCGCCACAGTTAGCGGATCGAATTTATCTCTCGCTGCTTTTGTTAATACATGAAATGCATGAGCCACATCATCCACCACTATCGTTGGGATAGTTTCATGAAGCTTGGTGTCTACCACCAACGCAACGTGTTTTTCTAATAAATCCGAAGGGCGAATAAGAATTTTTTCATCTTGATAGTTGATATGTTTATAAATGAAAGCGACGCCGCCTTCCGTTAAGTCAATGCGTCTATTTGCAAAGCCAGATACGGGCTGTTTGTAGACATCACCAAAAATGCGTAAATCTTCCGCCGAGGGCTTAGCACCCAAAATGTTATATATTTCCTCAATCGTAAACACATTGCTATTTTTGGAATGAATATAAACCGTGCGTTGAGCATTAAGGGGTAACTCATCACCCAACTTCTTACTAAGGGTAGTTTTTACTCCTTTGTATGAAGAGACTTTATACTGCGGATTAAAATACTTTTGAGCAGGTAGAACTGCATTTTTGCAACCATCCATTTCCTTAAAAAATTTAAGGGGAATATAGTTGTCTTTTATTTCTATCGTTCCTTCACAAGTACGCATAAACCGAATTTGCAAAAGCGCGGCATTGAAATCGCCTTCGGAATATCGCCCTGAAACAAAACTTCCCAGAGAAGAAGCGATAGGAACTTCACGACCATCAGAAGTTCGATAACGATAATGGGCGGAAATCACATAAGGAATTGAAGCAACAATATAATCCGCGCCAAGTTCAGCAACTTTTTCGGCAAGTTCTTTTCGCTCAGCAAGCTTTATGTTGCTTGAACTAGTCCCGCAATTCAGATAAACAAGCACAATATCGGCACCCTGTGCACGCACCTTTTCAATTTGTTGCTTGCAAGCAGTCTCAGAAAACTCATTAAGATACAGACAAGCACCCTCTTCGGTGATCACATTTTGTCTATTAAAACAATTATTTGTAAAAGACAGAAAGCCTATCTTAATCCCGTTAATGTCGACTACTGCAGTTTTATGATTCCCTAATCCAATTGGAATCAGGTTATTGTTTTCAATTTCCTGATACGTTTCGAAAATACCATCAACTCCAACACAAACGTTATAGGGGTTAGCAAGTGCCAAAGCATCGAATCCTGCCCCCTTAAGAGCATGAAGATATTCACTTCGTACATTGGAATATACTTTTCGCTTTTCACTATCATTCGAAAAATATTTCATTGAAGGATACGATGGTGCTGCCATGGAGGCAAAATTTCCAATCGCAAAATCCGCTTCCCGTAAACAGTTAGCCACTACCCTGAATGAGTGAGAAAATTCATAACCACCCAACATGGCAGCATCATTTTCAATCATGTCGTCATACATTATCTGGCCAGCACACACGACTATGGCTTCATGCATACCTTCTGCGCGAGTGGCTTCGTATATGCCATTGTTTTCGTTTTGCGAATAGCGCAACGCATAACAACTAGAATCAATAATCTGTTTGTTATGTGCAACAGGAGGCAGTCCTACCATATATTTTTCGTGCGCTGACGATATATGCGGATTTATATCTGTTTTTAGACAGGCGCTCTCCAGCCGTTCTTTTCCTTCACATATAAATCGGGATTGTTTTCCAATGGTTTGCTCAATCCGCAAAACCGCTTCTTCGATACCAATCTTTCTTTCGATACTGGCGCTCTCATATTCCTGGATTAAGGGAACCACCTGCGCGTAACCAGCAATTGATCGACCCACCTTAATTTGGCATGGGTGATATTTTTCGGTATCAATAACCACGTTTCCTTGTCCATTGCGCTTTAAGCGCAACTCAACGACTAGCGTGTCGCGATTAAAGGGCAAATAAATTCCCATATCAGATAAGAAATTTCCCGCCGAATACAACACGGGAACTTCGCGACCATCGGTTGAGCGAATCACGCTGTAGGGCTGCAAGCAATGAGAGTGCGACCCTAAAAGATAGTCCGCTCCCGCATCAGCCACCATTTGCGCAAAACGTTCCTGTCGTTGAGTAATTTTGTTGGTATATTCCCTGCCCCAATGACAATAAGCAATAACAAATTCAGCGCCAGCTTGCTTAGCGTCCTGAATGTCTTTTTCTATTTGCTCTTTTTCAAACGTGCTAAACAGAGTATTTAAGCCCTCGTTAGTGAAATTCGCACGTTTCATTTTTTGTCTTGCTTGATCAAAATACGAAACAAGCCCAATGGTTATATTGTTTGCTCGAAACAAAACATAGCGCTCGTCGTTGCCGCTCGAAAAGAGCCCCGTATGAATTAACTGATTTCTATTCAGAGCATCTAATGTTTCGTATATTCCTTCAACGCCCACATCGTATGCATGGTTTTGAGCATTGACAACAACATCAAACCCTGCTTTTTTAACCTCTGATAAATATTCTTCTGGTGCGTTAAGATGCACGCGGTCATCAATAAACGGATAATCTTTGCTCAGTCCAAAGGATGAAGCAACCATAGACTCCATGTTTCCAATAGCAAGATCTCCCTTAGAAAGCAACGGTACAACAGCTTTAAAGCTCTCGGAAAAATCAAAGGTATCCTTTGTCGAGTCGTAGGCATAGTTTTGCTGATTTGGCCTACACATCAAATCGCCCGTCATCAGAATAGTTGCTTGATCGACGCTATCTTGATTGCTGCTACCATCCTGATTCTTGATGCCACTTCGACTCAAATCCTGTTCCAGATTTTTCTGTTCAAAATAATCCAGATTAGAAGCCGAAGAACAATACACCTCTCCCCTTAATTCAAAGCGAGATGCCGCTTTTTTGCTTTCAGAAGATTCTTTGGCTTCTCGTTCCACCCTCGGAGTACACGAACGTAATTCATACAAATCAAGAGCGTGTTTTAAATCCTCTTTTGCATAAAAGCAACTAACTGATTCTTCGGAATGAGCCTTAGGAAGCATTTTTGATGAAACCGCATTGCAGCTATCTTTGTCTATTGTTTCGATTAGGTACTCGCTTTTGCTGATTGATGCCAACGCTGAATCACTGTCACACATAAGCTTTACCTGAGAAGGAAAAGCACGTTTTCCAATTTCAACCAACGAAGACGGACAGCGCACCTGGTCTAACGAAACGCATCCCTCAAAAGCTCCTTCTTCTATCGCTGTTAGTTGGTTATGAAAGCAAACACGCTTGAGTGAAGTACGGTTTTTGAAACAATCCTTTAGGATAGTTTTCACCGAAACAGGCGCATATATTTCTTGAATTGCTTTGCAATTTTCAAATGCTCTCGGTCCGATATAGTTCATACCACTAGGAAGGTTATTTTCCATCAACGTACGATCTATGGTCATAGTCGCACTAATCCCGCGCTTCATATAATGGAATAGCGTTTCAAGCTGCTCGCAATTAACAAAAGCTCCTGTTGCAATTTTCTTAAGACCATAAGGCATTACTACTTGTTTTAGCGCTTTATCGTTTTCAAAAGCAAATGCCTGAATTACCTCAAGATCGGTCGGAAGAACCACCTTCTTCAGTAAGGAGCACCGCGCAAAGGCTTTCGTTCCTATGAATTCAACGCTTTCGGGCACGGTTATTTCTTCTGCAGTAGCATTTGCCGCAAAAGCTTCTTTTCCTACGGCTTTAACTGTATATCCATTAATTTTCTCGGGAATATCAATTTCCGATGCTGAACCTTGATACTTTCGTATGCGAACAAATTGATTCCCGTTGTCGTCTTTGATCAGTTCGCACAAGAAATCATCCGAAACAAACTGCGCGTTTCTTTTTTTGGATAGTGTTTTGGAAGTTTTTTCTGTTACCCTAGACGACTTGTTATTGTCTGTCGTTTCAGTAGCTCTCTGTTTTACCTTTTTAATACCCTTTTTAATCGTTCGCAACGAAAGGCCATTTTTTTGGATGAAGTTTTTTGCCACTAAAATCTGGCTAGTTTGTTTCGAAGTCGAATTGTCCATCGTGTTTCCTTCAATAATAAAAGCCTGATGATCTACAGGTAAGCGCGCTTAAATGTTTCCCAGTCGTCGGGATAATTAAAATCGCGCGTAATATCGCTAATAAAAATGAAGGTTTCATCGGTCGCGCGACCCTCTAGCTCCATACCGCGTAGATAGTGATAGAGGTGCCACCCTTTTGCGTCCTCGATCTTGCCCGCCCTTATTTGATCTTTTAGATCATCAATTCCCTGCTTCATCAGGCAAGAGTCCTGAACTTTAACCGCAACAATAGAATGTTCGTTGCCGTAAAACGTCACGCCTTCGGTATAGGTGTTTACGATGGAGCAAATTGCATCCCAGGTATAAAAGACATCGCCATATAAGAAGCAAATTCCGTCTTCGATAAGCTCGTAGCAATACCTGTCTAGCTCGTAGCTATTTTGTTCAGGAACATGCCTTGATGCCCCTCGCGCAACACATGCTGGGTTTGAGGAGGTAATGATGACCTCGGCGTTTTCATCAAAGGTATGCAACAAGCGTGAAGTACGCGCAAGAAGCGTTTCCCCTTCCACTTGAATAAGATGCTTGGGAATGCCACCGTAATTCGCCCAACGCCTACCTTTGCCGTTTGCCATGATTACGTATCGCACAAATTTCCTTTCATCGAACTATCTGTTTTAGGAAATAACGTTATGGGCCCGATAAAAATCACCTAATTCGTGATTTCGCTGCGGACCCCACAGTTGGATAATGTTTACGCCCGAAGAAGTATTAGCCTCGATAATGCAGGGACCGTTTTCCGTTAGAAGGATGTCCCACGCAATGAAATTCATAAAAGGGAAATTCCGAGCAAGATCTAACATGTGTGTTTTTACGTTTTGCCAATCAGGAATTATTCTTCCTTTAATTTGGGCATGAGAATCAGGATGGATTTCGTGAACCGCCCTTGAATGAAGGCTCCTGGCTTCTGATAACTCGCCCGTCTCAAGGTCGATACACGAAACAAGACCGCCCCTGCTGCCGTTATCAACAGGAATGGTTTCTTTTGTGCCAATACGCAAAACTGCAAAAAATACCTTAAAGTTTCCCGAATTAGGATCCCTTAACGTAATAAAGCGAATAGTATTCGTTGTTTTCTCGTATAGGGAATCTAAAAAAGGATGCTGCTTAATTCCCTCGGAAAGAAACCAGCCATCGTTTTCGTCAAGAAACGAATACAATTCTGCTTTACTTACTGCTTTTCCATCGATAAAGCTTGCTTCTCCCAATAAATCAAGACGACGAACGCCCTTGCCTTTACCTGCGGCTAAAGGCTTCATAAACAAAGATGTATACGTATTGAGCAAATCCCAAACATCATCGTTCGTACGATACCCATCAGCCTCTTCTTTAATAAGAGAAACCATTCGTCCCTTATTTTTCATAAGAAAAATCCTAGGAACATAGGCGTACTGCGCTAACACTTCCGTGCAGATTATTTTGTTGTTAAGCATCTGATCAAAAGGCTGATTAATCCAGCGCGAACGATACCAATCGAATTCTGATAAATACTCATGACGATCATTGTGCTTAAAATCGTAGATGGCACTTTGATCAACCATGTAGCCGCCACAGATTGCAAGATGAAGTCGCGTAAAGATGCTTGCCCCAAAATGATTAGGCGCAAAGAGAATACGCACTACCCATAAATAGGCGAGTTTTGCTTTTTTTACTGCAGTTTTTATAAATGGATGCATGCGCACCCCCTCTTTACCGCATAAACAGAATTTGATTTTTTCTCTTTGTTTGATTTTTCCGATAAAGAAGAAAGGCACCCTAAAACAAAAGAGGCTATATCTTTAGTCGCATGGCCTCTATCTGCTACTAAGAACTTATCCTGATAGCGCCTGAATTCGTCATAAGGATACTTGCCTACTAAAGCTTCATGAACTTTTGCCTGCAGAGAATTGCTGTCATAGGCAACGCAGGAGGGCATTTCTTCTGAAATATTCATATTGAAGCCGTTTTTTTTGAGATAGTCGTCGTAATCGTAAAGGTAATACAGCGTAGGAATTCCTGCGGTAGCAGCCTCGAGTGCAATTGCGGAATAGTCCGTTATTAAAACATCTGCAACAGACAAAAGCTGCATTGAACTATATTCGCTACATCGCAATGCATTTCCCACTTCTAATTCTTGATTTAAGTGAGCTTTAACCACTACCTCGCAGTCTTCCTTTGAAAGCGACTCGATTAAATTAAGATGATTCTTCGTTGCCCCTTTACGAAAAGTCGGAGCATAAAGAACAACTTTTCTTCCACTTAAACAGGGATAAGATTCTTTTATGACTCTCGCAGTTTCCTCCATGGAAGAAGACAAGAAGTCCATTCTTGGAAGACCGTAATTGAGAAGTTGGCTTTCATTACATCCGAAACACTGGCAATAAAAGTCATTCCAAAAGGGAGCCCCAGCAATTACGTAATCATAATGGGCATGCATATGAAGGGCTTCTGCTAGATCTTTATTGCGACCACCTGGTTTTCCTACTGTTTGCAAGCCTGATTGTTTGATTTTGCCTATCGCATGCCACATCTGAATGACAGTAAGCTCAGGGCGATGTTCGAATAAAGAAACAGTTGGCCAATACGAATCTAGAACGCAAACACGGCTTGTGGCCAAGTGGTACAAGCTTTTCAGCATATCCCTCGCGAAGGAGAGTTTGCTTTTAAGTCCAGGTTTAATTCGATTACAAATAAACACTACTTGGATATCGTCCACTCTTTGAGAAAGCTCGCTAAGCAACATCAGATAATCCATGGACGGCTTGCTCGACTGCCTACTCAAAAAAAGGATTTTGTTTTTCTGTACGGGAAGCATTTTCAAAAAGGAATACAACATCCCAAGCGGCACTGATGCGATCCGAATAAAGGCAGCTTTAATCATGATTGACCACCCTTTAAATCACTTGTTCGTTTAGGCAAATGAAGAATTTTATGCGAGGGCTTTTTGTCATAGCCATACACCCGCTTTTTCTGCTCAAGTTTGTAGAGCAGATAACGAATAATTTCAGGGGTGAGCGTATCTATACGCGGAAAATCAGGGAAACGATTAATTTCGGGAAGCTTAATCCCATCAGGAGTAATAGCAAGATCGAATCCAAAATATTCAAGCTGAGGTATAGCAGCTGCTATTTGGAGTATCTTTTCTTTTGCATACTCCCAGTTCGGTATAACACCACGTATTTCTACTGAAGTATCGGGGTGAATTGGACAATCAATTAAATTGCCCTGGTTAATGCCATCTAATATTTTTGCGTTGCCGAAACGACCCGACTCAATGTCTACCGCCGCAACAACGCCACCTGCTGCAACATTGTCAACAAATCCCGTCCTTGATGAACCAATGCGCATATAAGCATTGCCAATTTCTGGCGTTCTACCATCCTCTTTAAAAACGGTTACTCGAATGGTATTTACCGATTCGGGGTAAATCCTTTTCAATTGCGGATGCATGTCAATGTATTCGGTTACTAAATACTGATTAGCGGGGTTTTGAAGCACTGAAATAACAGCCTCTTCTGAGGCTATTGCATCATTAAGCGCAAAGGATTCTCCATCCCACGTTAGCTTATAAAAGCCTTCGCCGTGTGATCCCTCGTCTGGCTTTAATGCTAAGGTTTTCTTCTTTTTTACGAGTGCAATGATGCCCGAATAGGATGCCTCAAAACCAGCTGGCAAATCCATTAAAGGAATAACTCTGTTCTCGCCATCTTTTAAGCTGGTGAAATAGTAATAGTCTGGAAAGCACTCAGAGAAATCCGACGCTATATATTTCAGAGTAATTTTGTCTTCTAACCAGTATTTGTACTTTGAATTAATATGGCGCAACCAGCGGTATTCAAAGTCGGAAATATAGTTTTGCCAGTTGGTTTTCGTTATTCCATATTGCGAAATACGAAACGACAAAAACCCGTGACGATATCCCCATATTTTCTGGGAAAGTCTTAAGCCGTTTTTTGAAAATAAATCTGCCCCCATATCGTGAATCCAACGCACGCTTTGGTAAGGAACGAGTCCCTTTAGCGCAATGGCGGACGCAAACAATCTTCGTATTTTAAGGGCGCCATTATGTCTAAAACGCTTAAACCGAATACTTTTGCCTGTGTATTCAGTTTTCTTAGCTTCAACGCGTTTATGAATAAAATCAGCAAGACTAGAGGAGAAAGGAATAACCCCATCGAATGAAGGCAACGGATTTATCCCTGTTATTTTGAAATTGTGATCGTCTATGCAAATCTCAAATTCCAGGAATTCCACTTGCGGAATTTGCTGACACATCGCAATAAGCGTTTTGTTGATTCTTTCCCACTGAGGAATTTCTTTTTCGGTAATGCCTTCAAGAGAGAACGAATTAATGCCTTCGTCGGTTTTAATTTTAAATTCAGAAATCTGACCAGTTTCGGAAACCTCGGAATAATATTCGACCTTTTGGACTGGTTTTCTTCGCGCTAATTGTCGAATCAGCTCTTCGCTATCTTCGCAAACCCCCTCATTAAATACAGCATCATTGAATTCAGTATTTTCCAAACGCCTTACTTCAATTAACGACTGACACACGAAAGGATTTAACCCATCCTCATTAAGCAAGCGCACTTTAAGAAGAACGCTGCACTCACCGCTAAAAACGTGCTGCCAACAATCCAAGGTTTGTTTTTCGATTATCGCAAGCGTATAGAGTCGGCTGAGCACATCAAGCCACTGTCTAAACTGCTCATGGCTGACTTCGATTCCATCTATCGAAAAGCCATGATCAGTTGCTTGTATATCCCATTGGTAGCGCTCAGACCAATTAGTTCTAGAAAGCGTCATAGAACCGTGTTTCATAAGAAACGAGTGGAGCCCCATTTCGTTTGAAGAAAAGTTATATGCCTCAGGAGTTAGCGTGATAAAAAACGGGGCTCCGTCTCTCCTAATAATATGAAAATACGTTCGTTCAAAATAAGAACAGTATGCTTTAAAGATGTTCAGGGCAGATATTCTATCCCGCACCCACTTATCATACTTACCATTCATGGGATGCAAATACAGAACATCCCATTCAGATACAAATGCTTCTCTATTGTTTTTGTTTATTCCCCAATACCTAATTGTTTCAGGCATGAAACCCCAAGAAATTGCTTGCTTTATTTCTGAACGAGTAAAGGTATCGGCGGATGAGTCGCTGCTGGATCTTTTACGAGAATCTTTAGCAACATCAGACAGGTATGCCCATTTACGAGCAGAGTGACCAGAAAACCCTTTTGATCGGAGCAAAAAAACTTTTCCTCGCCTAGCTAGTTTTCTTCCAACCGAAAAACGATTTCCATACGATCGCGCAACAGAATCCGAATCGGCTAATTCGGATTCAAAATCAATTGATAAGGTATCTTGACTATCTTGATTATTCCGTTTTTCGTAAACGAGGCTCATATTCTTCTATCGTCATCCATCATATCTGTACTATCTGCGGATTACGATAGAAGAGAGCGCACACCTAAAAATTCACGTTACGTTAAAACGTGTAAGGAAATAATTAACTAGAAGGGCATTTGTTAAATGGGACTAAGTGGCTTTTGCTCTGTCAACCACCTCACATAGCATTAGGAATTCTTTACAAAAACATACTGTAATGTCTTGTTTGAGAGAGTAGGTATGAGCGCATCGTCGATTAACCCACCCCATTAATTAAAACATACCCGACCTTGCGAGCTTGAAGTTCTTTTTACGATAATTAAAAGTCGGAGCTGCTTAGCCTGCTTCAAAAAGCTTCTCTCAATATGACCTAAAGCCAAATATGGCACTTGATTTTTAAAGAAAGTAACTCCATGTGGACTGAATTTGTTTTAGCTTTTGCTGTTTCAATTACTATACTTTATCTGCTTGGATTTCTTCTACTTAGAGTCCTTCGTTTTAATCTCAGCTTTTCTGTGTTATTCGCCCCCATAGCAAGCATTGCAGTCTTTGCTATTCTTACAACTCTTTATGGGAGCCTACACATTCCCTGCAATGTAATTACCGTCTTGGCTACGCCCATTGTTTTGCTTTTAGCCATCTTGACGGGTGCGCGCCATTTCTCTTTCACACCTAAACAAACAACGTTACGAATTGCTTGTTTGTCAAAACGAGAAGTTATTATCCTTCTTCTTTATATTTTGATTGGACTCTTAATTTGCTGCATTTTCTATATAAAGCCACTTGACGGGCCAAGCTCCTTTTTTAACCGTTATGACAATATTACTCATATAAATTATATTCACGCTTTTATAGAGTCTGGGATTTGGTCTTCTTTTTCCAGTAGCAGCTACTTATCTTCAACGGAATCGCCACTAAAATATACTGGAAGTTTTTATCCTTCAGGATGGCACTATATTGTCGCTCTAACAACTCAAATACTCCAGTCATCTATTACGACAAATATTAATGCGGTGAACGCTGTCTTTATTGGAATCATTTATCCCTCTTCTATTTTTATTTTGCTACATTCTTTATTTAAAAAAGATAGGACGCTTCTTATATGCGGCTCAGTTATTGCGCTTGCCTTTACTGCTTTCCCTTGGGGCTTCTTTTTTAAGGGTCCTCTCTACCCGAATTTAGCAAGTTTCTGTTTAATGCCTCTAGTAATAGCAACCTTTATGCTTTTCATTAAGAAGATGCTATGGAAGACAGACTCTGCCAGATTTCTAACCATTGCCTTTATGGCGTTTATTGCTCTGGCAATAACGCAGCCCAATGCGCTCTTCTCTTGTCTTGTCTTCTTCGCATGCTTCCTTGCCTCATTTTTATACACGCAGTCTTTTAGAATCACGCTTTTTCGTAACTGGAAAATCCTTGCTCCAATCTGTTCAGTTATTGGTTCAGCAGCAATATGGTTTTTCTGTTTCAACCTGCCGTTCTTGCAAAGCGTAATAGCATACGACTGGGAAAGCGATTTGTCCTTTGTTAACGCTTTATTTAATCTGGGCTCTCTTGCTTTAACGGCCTCTGTCCCACAGTTCCTATTAGTAGTTTTAATTCCTTTTGGATTAGTCTACTTAGCTTCAAAGAAGATGATTTGGTTGTTCTTCCCTGCGTTATTCATGGCTATTACTTATCTTGAATGTTGTTGTGGATCAGGATTCGTCAAACATCTTCTTGGTGGATTCTGGTATACCGACCCTTCACGCCTAGCCGCCAATCTTGTAATTTTCCTAGTGCCTATCGCTACAGCAGGCTTGCGATTGATTATTGGTATGCTGCGATCTGTCATTAAGCAAACCCTAAATACCCTAAACCTAAATTCACCTTCCAATCTTATTTCTGTATTAATTATTATTGGGTTTGCCGTGATTAACTTTTTCCCTAACTATGCCTATCCCCAAAGCGATCAAACCATTCGCACACCTTTCGGAATTGTCTACCAGCAAATGAAAAGCATCTTTAATACCTCTAAAGAACAGGTATATAGCTCGAAAGAACAAGAGTTTGTCAACGAGGCGCTATCAACAATCTCAGAAGAGGCAATTGTGATAAATCAGCCACATGATGGAAGCGTATTCTCGTACGGCATAAACTCAATTAACACCTATTATCGCTTAATTAAATTAACTGCCTCTAACGAAACCCCTGAATCTAAACTGATTCGCACCAGTCTTTGCCACTACGCAACCGACAAAGAAGTACAACAGGCAGTCCAATCCATAGGAGCAAAATACGTATTACTTCTAGATCAAAACAGGGAATGGGACAGTATGCCGACGCTTCCGCAAAGCAAATCATCTGAAAACTGGATAGGAATAGATAGCATAGATGACTCTACTCCAGGTTTTAAAGTGGTGCTCGCAGAAGGTGACATGCGCCTTTATGAAATCGAGCCACTGTAAGAGCAGCCGAGCGAAACATCAAACAGTATTTAAACATTACCTGATCGTTGACTCGCTATGCCAATATCGCTCATATTTTTCGATTGCCTTTTGTTGAATAAGATCTTTTTCCCTGGAAGCTAATTTCATATTTCGTCTATGCATAAGCTGAATAAACAAAATGGGCAGCGTCATCTTGAGCATATATACAATCGCTTTCCAGGGCGTAAGGTAGCTTTCTCCTGCAAATCTTTCCTGCATTTGAACAGGAATTTCAGTTACTTGCGCGTTAGCCGTTTTAATAAGAAAAGAAATAGTATCAGGTTCTGGTCCAAAGTTTGAACCGTGCGCCAGTTGATCAATCATGCGTTTATTAAATGCACGCATCCCAGAAGTTGGATCTGTTAATTTTACGCTCGTAACATGCTTTATTGCCGCAGATAGGAAAGCACTCCCTATCATGCGTAAAGTCAGAGGCTTTTTTGAATGCATAAAACGCGATCCAATTACTATATCGTTCTGCTCGATTGCCGCGATTAGTTTTTCTATATATTCTGGCTGATGCTGCCCGTCAGCATCAAACTGAATGGCACAGTCGTAATTGTGGCGATAGGCGTATTTCATTCCTGTTTGAAACGCATCTGAAAGCCCCAAATTAACGGGTAGATCCAAGAACGGATAACCCTGTTCACGACATACTGAAGCTGTTCCATCCGTTGACCCATCGTTTATTATCAAATAGTCAATTGTTGGATATACCGAAATAAGTGACTCTACCGCCTCTTTTAAAGACTCTTCTTCGTTATATGCTGGAATTATTACAAGTGCTTTCATTTGCTATTCCTAGAACTACTATGTTTTGCGGTACTTGTTGACGCTGGTTCCTGTTTACTGCCTACAGGCAAACTTCCTCTTCCTCGGTGAAATAAATCTAGAATTTGATTCTTTTTTGCTGCTGCATAAACAAGAGCTAATTCAAAGCTCGTCAATTTTTTTCTAGCGAGCATTAAAAAAACCTTGCTTGGAAAAGTTAGAGTCTTCATTGGCATGCTTGAAAACGAATCAACAAAGACACTGGTAAGATTCAATTTTTTTGCAATAGAGTACTTTTTAATCCACGGAATAGAGCTATCGGTTACCAGCCGAAGTAAGCTCCCAACAAACGTATTGAAAATTCTTATCTGAGCCTTTTGGAATAAACTTTTATTGTTCTCTGTATAGGTAAGTAACTTTTCACATTTACTTACAGGATCGTGATAATGATGCACGGTAGAAAGGGGATTTTTTAAATAAAAGTAGTATTCCGTAGTTGTTATCGCACAACTATCCGCTCTTCGAAATGTATCAAGATTAAAGAATAAATCCTCACTGTAAGTAACCCTCTCAGAGAGAAACGCGATATTGTTAGCTTTTACTAAATCATTTCGATAGAGATACGTGCATGAAGACCAAGGAAGCGCTTCTTCAAGAGGCTCCTCAACAACCCCTCCAATTAAAGCCGATACTAAAACCGACTCAATAGCCTCCTTATTGAAACTCTTAACACTCCGAAGCCGTTGATTTGCAAGCTGATTAACGAAACTGCTGAAATTGCTTTTTAAGAGCTCATCCTCATTTATTTCTTTAAGCCTACAGCCAACAATGTCGTAATCGCCCGCACGTGCCAAGGAAAACAAGTCATCGAACATGTATTCAGAAACCATATCGTCTGCATCTACGAAGGCAAGGTAGGTGCCAGCTGCTTTTTTAATACCTACATTGCGAGATAAGCCCTGGCCAACGTTACTTGAATTGCTAATAACGCTTACATTGCTATATCTAGACTGATACTCTTTGCAGACCTTCAGGGTGCCATCTGTAGAGCAATCATTGATTAAAAATACTTCTAAACGTGGTTTTTGGCACAAAATGCTATCGAGACAGCGCCCGAGCGTTTTTTCTGCATTATAAACAGGGATTATTACTGAAATATCTACCGACATCGTTCCTCTTTCCCTTCGTTTTCACGCAAGAAATCGGTAGCACCTTCCTGTTTGGTCTTGAAGCTGCATAACCTCATACACTTCATGCATCCCGTACATAAATTCGAAATGATGTGTGGGTACATAAACCCTTTAGAATCAGCCCTCATCTCTATTGCTCCCTGAGGGCATAAGGCCATACAAGCCATACAGCCGCAACACTCACCAGGACTGTTAAACAATTTGGAAGCTTTGGCATTCAAAGTTTTTTTCTGTTTTTCGCAAACGAAGCGGGCTGCAGCTATCTGACAGGGGGTGCCTGTAAAAAGCACATTTCTGCCAGCATTTATGTCTTCTTTTGTTTTTTCTAGAGAGTCACCAAGATCACTTTGTGAGTATTTCGAACCCATGCAGCGAACAACTTCATCCATAGTTTCGCAGCGAATGTGCTGGGCTTTATGGCTTTCGTCAAACGCACAACCGTATACGACTCCACCTTGATTGATGATAGTTTGAGCCAGAGCATAAAATGCCCCACCCGAAGAGCTTTGTTTTCTTATTGCTTCACTAGAATGCTTTGCAGCAAATGCCGAAGGGTAATTGCGCTGTATAGATGCCTCGCTAGATTCATCACCGCATTCAGAATTGTCTGCACCTTTGCGCGTCCTATCTGTCTTATTGATTCTAGCTTTACCATCAACGCTAGCTTTTTCCCTTAATGCTGATAAAAGCAGACGAAAAGCCGATGGCACTATTCGTCGTATTGCTTCGATAGATTTTTTGCATCCAAGAAATCCGAGAGACTTACAAGCCCCTTCAAAACCGCTCTTGTCGTAAGCTTTCCAAAACATGTTTTGCCTATCATCTTCTGGCTGTTTAAACAGCATGGGCTGCATTGCATTAGCAACATCTGATACTGACGTTTTATGCAGCTCAAGATGTCCTTTTGCTTGATCGAGTAAAGCTAAACCTTGTCCATCGTTTACCAAAATACACGACACGCCCCATTCATCCTTAAACCCAGGAAGTGTCTTTTCAACGCCCCAGTAATCTCCAATAGTTATGTTGCCTGGACGCTCAAGGGAATGATATTTGCAGTGATAACAGCTCTCCCTGACTAAGTAGTGATACCAAAGACGACTCCAAAGATTTGTTTCTGGAGTGTTCTGCTCTACTGCTCCATCTTCGTAGACAACCTTTGCTCCCTCGCCTGTCATAAGCCCAAACCCACGATGGATATACTGCTCCACCACTTTGCCTGAATGTTTTTCGAGCAAAGCAATATAGTCTTGAAACGCCGCAGGAGACGCAACGCCATAGCAAATCAAATCACAGGTATACAAGACTCCCTTACTCATGCCTTTGCCCCCTTTCGAATAACAGCGCACTTTTTTAAGCCACACTGCAAAAACGAAAGGGATTGCTGGCGTTCGACTTCAACTCGCCTGCTTACAGCGGAATAATCCATGGGCAACAGAGCCACTTGATCAGCGATTTTCCTATCTTCGGTCTTTGTAATTTTTGCTAACGATAGCAAACGAGAGTTTTTAGTATTTCTACCATTGACCAACGAGAAATAAACGTCTTTTTCTAGGGCAAGTGCTAAAGCATACCCATGAAAAGAACTTGTCACCACGAGGCTGGCATGCTGCATTAGGAAGAGAAATTCTTCCAAAGTAGCAAACGAAACATCTTTTCCGCAGTGAATAAAAGGAAGACCACGATAACCACTTATAAGTACTATGTTTAAATTCCTTTGTTTTGCCACGCGCTTCGCAAAGGAGATGGTTTTTGATCGCTCAGCAGCAATATAAACAAACAGATAACCTTGGTCTTGCTCCGCCAATTCCAAGATGCTTTCTCGAATTGAGCCCGATGCAATTACCGTTTCCCAATCGGTTTTTTGGAACAGCAACGTAGGATCTAAAACGACCGAGGAATTAGCGCTTGACAGAGTTTTCGCCAGAATACTTCCTTCTGTTTCACGAACCCCAATGCAATCGAAATCTGCCAGTGCTTCACCGCATTGCTTCGCTAGGTCGCTCGGAAATGATTCGTAACCAAAGCTCGCCGCATACGCTACTTTGTGTGTTTGCGAAGAATCAACCTGCGAAAGAAAATAGGTCATATCGCCGCCAGTAATAACTGGATTCCACACCTGATCGCTTCCGACAATAACAACATCGTATTCGTTTTCGATATCCGTCTGAGTTTCAATTGGCGGGCCTATTAGCTCATATTTTTCGTTAAAAGAATCGAAGGCCTTTTTTCGACATGAAAAAGCCTTTTCGGTTGCTAATCGAAATACAAAACCAACAGGATTTGTCATCGCCTCTGATAAGTATGGTAACCGCGGATTTTCATACTCCGTTACCGAAGGATTTTTGTAATCAATTAGTTCAGCGCTGTATCCTAATCTGCGCACTGTGCTGCATAAAGCAAAAGCCTGAAGTGCTGCACCGTAATTATTCGCATTTTGAAAAGTAAGAATTCCGACTTTCATTGTTTACCAATCCTTAATGACTGTTTGTCTGCTTGCTGTGAAATAAGTGTTTTGGATTGGCGCCTCGGTCCTCCCGAATCACTGGTTTCCTTTTTCAAAGTTCTGTTTTGTTTTCTTTTCAGGATGCTATTTATCCTTGTAAAAGCACTTTTCGCCTTTCCGAAAGTAGGAGCGATCTTCGATAAAACACCTCCGAGATGAAGACGACACAAAAGCGCAATAAATTCTCGGGCAAAGGAACGCCCTTGCAGCTGATCAAGTTGCCTTTTGGCTTTATCCATACCTTGTATTTCGTTAAATTCAGAACATAGAACAAAACGTCTTGGTAAGAATTTCGTGTCTATATATCGCCCATAAAGTTCACGCTCTTCTTCCGTCATCGGAATGGTGCGGATCACTTTATGGAGCAGCTCTTCAAATTCGTGAATTCGCTCAATTTGTGCCTCAAAGGAAGTAAAGCTATTGGAATGACTTCCTTCACGCGCAACATAAGCAACAAGAGGTTCATTGATAAAACCGCATTGATAACAATAAGCCAGAGGAAGAAGTAGTTGATAATTTTGACCTGCTGGACTCTCGACTATTCGTCGTCCCCCTAAAGCGGTAAACAAAGCTTCCGTTCGCGCAAGATATGCAATATCTAAGCAATAAACACCCTTATCCCTAATGAGTGCATCGAAAATCCAGTGATTCGAGGGGTCGGAAACTTTATCAACCGAAACAACCTTGTTGAGACTTCCCTCGTGAACTCGATTAACCTGACAGCAAACAAAACCTGCATCAGGATGAGCATGCAAATAGCTCACTTTCTTCTCTAAGTTCTCAGGATACATAAGGTCGTCACTATCAGGCCATGTTATAAACTCGCCTGTCACCTCGGGTAATCCACGATTAATTGCCGCAGCTTGACCTTTGTTTTTCTGATGGATACAAACAAACCGAATACCTTGTTCCTCCAGTTTTTCTTTATATGAAAGCGCCAAAGAATAGGTTGCATCTGTTGATCCATCGTCAACCAAAACGACTTCGATTGGTCTATAAGTTTGCGCAAGAATGCCTTCAAAATAGCGATCGAGAAAAGATTCACCGTCATAGCAAGGAGTTACCACACTTACGAGCCCTGAAGTGAGTTGAGTAGCATTTGCATTCTTTGTTGTAGCATCCGTAACCGTTTCCAATTTCGTGTTTGAACTTGCATTTTGCATACTCATGAGCGATCACCCCTTTCCAACAGGGGTTTCACTAAAGAAAAAACGCGCTTTTTCACTGTCTGGAAAACAGAGCTTTTAAATGTACATGCGAAAAAGACGACATTGGTAATAACAAAGCAGATAACCGTAGCCAAACAGAAGTTAGCAATACTAAGCGTTTCTAAAAAAATCGATGTGGCGCCTACTGATACAACAGCCGCCAATACAACAAATAAGCAATACTTAACAATGTCGGCAAAATACTGCCAAGGAGAGCATCCAAATAAAAAGCGATACGTTGAACAAGGTCTCGAAATTACAAAAACCAAGCGCGAAACTACTGTCCCTACAAAGACCCCAACCAAACCAAATTGCAATGCGCACACTACCGATACGACAAGGTTGATTATTGCCTGGAGTAAGGACCACCACTTATCTTTGTTGAAGTTACCTTTTGCAATGCGTGCGTTGCTGTATACCACGCTTTGTCCTTGCAAATAGAAATTCACGAGAATCAGCGTAAAACTTGCCGCATCTACGAGATAAGTTTCGCCGATCCATAGCTTAATAAATGGTGGTAGCAGTACGAAGAAACAGACGGCACACAGCCCAAACACCCAAAAACCAATAAAGTTTGCTTCATCAAAGACTTCCCTAAACTTTTGCTTTGATTCAAGTGCCGCCAAATTCCCAAAACCAGCTACAACACTGTTTACCACGACAAGCACAATCCCTTGAATTGTGGTTATGATCATGTTGTAATTACCGACCGCACCAACCAGAACAATACCTAACGTAGGAATAACGGCAATGATTATGCTGTCGGTTGCGTGTACCGCAACACCAGAAAATTGATGAACTGCAAGACCTTTCACTTCGTGCAGAATTCTTCGTTTTTCGTTCTTGGGCAGTAATTGCTCAGGCTTGTTTTTGAGCACTGGATAACGAGCGTTCAAATACCTTGCCAGCGCAAAACGCGACACAGTAAGCACAACAAAATTCGCCAACAGATAAACAAGAAAACTCTGCGTCAAAACTAATGCCACTATTTGCGCTAATGCACATCCGATTGTCGTTATGGTTCCAAAGTTTGTTTGAACATAAGTCTTCTGCAGCGCATTTAGCAGTCCGAATTTATACGTAACGAAATACGAAATCACGGTGTTGGCGAGAAAAATAAGAAAATAGAGCCGAAGCTCTGAAAGCGTAATGGATCCAGCATCCGAGACTAGGTATTGCAAAAACGGAAGAAGAGCTAAACCAAACAACAATACTATTAACGCAATTACGCGATAAGCATTGCGATAAAAGTAAATAAGCTGCTGAACTTTTTCGTTTTGCCCTTTTGCTACAGGAGAATACAAGGCAAATGTCATCGCTGATCCAAATCCCAATTCAGCAAATGAAAGGACATTTAAGATATCTACGAAAAGATAGTTAACACCTAGATAGTATTCGCCGAGTAGGTAAATAAAAACCGTGCGTGAAGCAAATGCCATTAAGAGATTAATTGCTTGACCAGCTAAGCCAAACGCAGCATTTTTTGTTGCAAGCGCAGTTCGAGATGTACGAGATGCTGGCGTATTTGCTTCTTGATCTACAACGTCATTTAAGCAGGGAGCAGCTTGTTTGTTCTCAGTTTGCTTTAAGTTTTTATTGCTCATTTTCCTCACGCCTTTTCGCTTGATTCAAATGAGCAATATCTCTGCACCAACAAAAATGCTTGATAATCCACATCCTGAAAATATTGATATAGGCGCAAAGCAGTTCTGCCGTAACAAAATTATGCTTCGCGCACACAAAGAAAACTCGCAGATAAAACTGCAATTCGTGTATGGGATACGTCGCAAAGCACGTAATAAAAGGAGGCTCTTTTCTGAGCTGCTTTAAGATTCTTTTCTTTTCACCCCACGGAATAGAAGAGTCATAAACTAATTGCGTAGCGGCTTCGGGCAGAGAGTTCAGTACGCTAAGATAAACTCTTTTGATTATGTCCTGATTTTTTCCTTCAGCGAACGACACCAACTTCTGGCATCGCGCTAGCGGATCATTGTATCGATGAACCGTTGAAGACGGATTATCGATATAGAAGTAATATTCAGCGTCCGTCGAAATATAACTTTCAATGTTATTGAGAATATCTAGATTGAAAAACATATCCTCGCTATATAACACACGCTCCGACGCAAACCTGATGTTCTTGTTCTTAACAATAGCCGTCTTATACAAGTACGTACACGCCGACCATGGCGGCCGCTTTTCCATGGATTCGCCTGGTAAAAATCCCACAAATTGCGGAAGTATTTTTTCGCAGATTTCTTTAGGAGTATGAAATTCTTCGATATTGTTCAGCCTTTTAGAAACCTCGATACGAGATGCCATAGACTCATAGATTCGCTTAAACCTGCACCGAACAACATCGTACCCACCCCTATAAGCAAGCGATAACATATCGCCATACATGTACTTGGATACCGTATCGTCCGAATCGATAAAGGCGAGGTACTCGCCAGATGCTGATTCGATTCCTCTATTGCGCGATAAACCTTGCCCAATGTTCTTTTCGTTACGAAAGAGGGTAATATTGCTATGGTGTGACTGATATTCTTTACAAATATCGAATGTCCGATCAGTTGAGCAATCATCAACAGCGATTATTTCTATCTCAGGAGTCTGACACAATACGGAATCAAGGCATCTGCCTATAGTCTTTTCCGCATTATATGCAGGTATTATCACTGAAATATCTACTGTCACGATTGCTCTTTCACTTGCTGCTTTTTCTTCCCAAATGCAGAAGGCCCCTGTTTGGCGTATTGCACGCACCAATCCTTAATTCGGTTTCTGTTTGCGATTTGATAGCGACGCATTACGTCTATCATCGGAACGCCACTTAGGTGATCCTTCACTGCAGCCAATTTCACTTCTGGCGAGTAACGTCGTGGTCGTTTTTCTGGATGTTTATAAAGATCAGATCCCAATGCGCGCCACAAATAAACCCATTCACGTACCGTTTCAGGACTAAGTTGCAGCTGATGAGCAACCGCTTTATAGCTAAATCCGCGCTCAAACAAATCGAGAGCTTTTAATCGCAAGTCATTATCTAGGCGCATAACAACCACCCTTTTTCTGTTTTTGATATTTGATTGTTGGAGCATATTTTTAGTGAAAACACATTTGCGAAAGAGAAATCTGAAATCGCTTTGCAGAACGATGGTACAGACACGGATAGTGCAGCCGCGCAGACGAAAAAGGAGGCCCTCTCTTATAGAGAGTAAAAGCCTCCTAACAAAATTTACTATGCAATTGTTTTCAGATTTTTTATCGGAAAGAGATATTGCTAAGAACCGTACCCCTCCCCCTAGATTAATTTCAACTTTTTTCAATAAAGAATCAGAATATATATTACGCAACGCGCAATTACTATCCATTAATGCGACTCCTCTAAAGTTGAAACTCCTCTAAGGAAGGGATTGGGTTCGTATTGAACTGCTATTTTCCAAAGATTTTAGTAAAACAGCAGTTCAGCATCAAGACCATCAAAGCTTATTCAATGACCTTGATTTGCAGATCTGAAGTTTTAGGCTTTTATTTCTGAATTTCCTAACCTCTGCTTCTGACTCAAAGCAGCTCCCAGTCGTTGCTTATTCTTACGACTCTTCAAACACTTCTTTCGCTGCGGCGACAAAGGCGTTCTGGCCTTCGATATTGGTGTGCGTTCTGTCGGAAAGCAAGTATTCAGGATGCGCACTCGCAACAGAGTTCCAGTCGACCAGATATACGTTTGGATATTCTTCAGCAAACTTCTCGTAAATCTCGTTTGCTTCATCAACAAAGGTAGACGGACTATAAATGTTGTAGAGCAAAATGCGCCTATTAGGACCTAATTCATCAAGTACCTGTCGAACAAGATCCTCATCCGCAACGCCGCCATTAGTACCAAAGTCAAGAATGACATTCTGACGGATCAGACCCTGCTGATTACCTTCCTTAACTACCTCGACGCCCTGTTCCCACTGGCGAATCGGCTCTGCCAAGAAGTTAATCTCGGGGAATTCTTCCTCAAAACCAATCGAATTGCCCGAAATAAGCGAGTCACCAATAGCAGTAATCGTTGAACTATCGGGGATACCCTTCATCTGAGACTCATCATAATTCGGAATCGATCCAGGATCCTGCGGCGATCCACCTTCAGTGTTATTCTGCTGCGCCTCTTGAGCCTGCTGAGCTTGCTCTGCCTGTTGCTGCTCAATCTGCATCTGGAGCTGAGTTTTCGCAGGCGCCGTCGCAATAGCAACAATGGTCGCGATAACCAACACAACGCAGACTCCCGCCTGTACCCTACCAACAATGCCATCGCGTGCACGATCGACCAGTTTTTCGAGCGACTTAATGAAACCATCTTTTCGCATAGGTTCTTCAACAAAGCGATAGCTCAAGTCCGCCGCGACAAACGAAATGAACGCGAACAGTACATCAACCGCAACATTTTCTACCGTACCCATTGCAGTCGGAATAAGAATGCGACCAAACACCAGCATGGGCCAATGCCACAGGTAAATACCGTACGAACGAACGCCCAACCAGCGCAGCGGCGCCAGTTCCATAATGCGCGTAAACAGCGTGTCAGGGCGAATAATAACTGCACCGACCAGGAACAAACTGAACAGCGATCCAAGAACAAGTCCGAATGGATAGGTGAACGCAGCGGTGTCGGGCACCAGCATTACGATGAGAGCAAAACCGATCAAGCCAACAGGAGCCAGCGCTGGAATCCAAGGCTGTGCGCTCAGCCATTCCTTCGAGAGTGAGCCTTTTTCTTTGTTCCAAATGAACGCGAAGATAATGCCCATGGCAAGACCGAAGCAATGAGTGTCGGTGCCGTAGTAAACACGCGTGTAGTTGTCAGGAGCTGCAAGAACACCCATCAACACCATCGAAGCAACAGCAATAGTTGCCACAATGGTAATCAGCTGGGAATTCTTTAATCTGCGCGAAAGCAGAAGCAGCAATAGAGGAGGCCAAATGATATAGAACTGCTCTTCAACAGCGAGCGACCAGAAGTTCTTAAACAGCGACGGATTTGCCTGGTCAAAATAGTTCGAGCCATGAATAATTTCTACCCAGTTGGTCGAATAGGTAAGCGCGCCTGCGACCTGCCTAAATGCTCCAACAAGAATATCAGGATAGATAATCGCACCGATTGGTACGCATACCAAAATAACCAGCACGAGTGCAGGGATCAGGCGTCTTGCACGACGAAGCCAGAAGTTTTTCAGCGTGAACTTCTTGTTCGGGTTTTGGATGTTTTGAAGATTGCGATACGTAATCAAAAAGCCCGAAATAACGAAGAACAAGTCAACGCCAATATAACCACCTATAAATTGGTTGGGTGAAATGTGATAAAGCAAAACCGCCAAAACAGCCAAAGCGCGCAAGCCGTCCAAACCAGGCATGTAGGACTTGCCAAGTTTGCGTGCGTCATGCGGTGATTTGGTGGTGGGTTCTGCGTCAGAGCGAGCTGGCGCGGCAGCTTGGGATGCGGTGGAAGCAGATGCTGCAACAGAAGAAACTTTAGTCGATGCTGCGTTGCGCCTATCGCGCCCACCAAAAGGCATTGTGCCAGCGACATTACCAGCAACACGAGCTGCTACACCGCGAACTCCACGAGGAGCTTCGTCGTAGACCTCGTTATAGGATTCATGATGGGCTTCGTTGTAGCTCTCGTTATACGCATCGTTATATGTACTTCGGCTGTCGTGAATCCGATGAGCATCGCGGCCTTCGCGGGTTCTGCGACCTTCGCGAGCGACGCGGCTTTCACCAAAATCACGAGCCTCGCGTGCGCTTTCACCATAAGCGTGGTCATGCCTTTCGCGCACGTCACGGAAGTCGCCACCTCTATCTACCTCGCTGAAACGAGAAGACGAACGAAACCGAGTTCCCTTTTCTGGTTCGATGGCAGACTGATCGTCAATGCCATAGCGTTCATTGAATGAACGGTAGCGACCTGACGCGCCCCGATAAGCTCCATCAGGTTGATTTTCGTGACGATATCCCGCGCTAGGACGATCCATAATTTCGTCATCGCGGCTTTGCAAATAATCTTGCGAGCGCAAAACGCGATCATTGCGCAAAGGACGCTTGTTCACCTGTGGGCGCATCTGCGAATTGGCATGTAGCTGCTGCCCATGCAACTGAGCTTGTCCATGTACTTGCGCTTGTCCACGCAACTGCGAGCGCGTAGAAGAATATTCCTGCGAACGAGTTCTTGGGTTCGTTTGCGGATGTGATTGTGAGTGCAATTGTGCGCGCGATTGTGACTGTACTTGCTGCGGCGATTGCGAGCGCACTTGCTGATGTGCCTGAGAATATCCCCGACGAGAATAATCGGCGTCAGAAAAGCGTGACTGCGTTGAAGATTGAGAATCCTGAGTATCTTGATTTGAATGCGCTTTCTGAGATGCATTCTCAGCATTTTTAGCCTTAATAGATTTCCAATAATCAAGTTGTGAAGACATTACCAGATTCCCAATTATTCACAATAAAACCAATTTTTCAGTAAGGTTAAATATACCACCTTCACCAGGTTGTTATATATAGAAATCAGTCCCGATTACCTGAATAGCACTATTTTCAAGAAAAATTTGTATCCTTCCGAAATAGAGACCGCTATTAAAGTTTTCGGCTCCTTTGCGCAACCATATGATTCCTCTTGTTAAACCTGTGCTATACGAGCACTATACCAGCGCCATAACGAGCGCGATAAACACTGCAAGCACAATAGCTGCCACGATCGCAAAAGCAAACGCGAACGCCATGCCTAGTTTCTGATTTGGCTTTTTGGTAGGAGCGTTTTTATCTCCGTCGCTCCCACCTGCGGCATCACTTGAAAAAGTAAATTTCGCAGCTCGTCTTCCCTCAACGCCAGCAGTTAAGGCTTCTGCAGCCGACACCGTCGCAACAGAAGCCTTCTCCTTCGCTTCGCTTTTATCCGTTATATTCGCTTTGTCTGTCTTATTTGTTTCGTCACTCTTGTTCGTTTCGTCACTCATGCTGCACCTTGTCATATCTTTCATGTTTTATTCTTGCCGAGAAATCTACGCACACCTAAGCCAAACACTACTTTGTCGATACGCCTGTCTTAGAGCAAAGGAATGATTCGCCTGCCCAATAAAGTGCAAGTTATCACCTATTCGCAAAGTTTCTCCTCGCAAAGTTTCACGAAATCGCAGGCACTACTCCCCTGCCAAGTCTCGTTTCGAGCGGAGCACAGGAATATCATCCAAGTCCTCGCCATGCCAACAACGAACAGCACCCTTTTCTTCTAGCGCGGCAATTTCTTCATCTGAATAGCCCTTATCGCGCAAAAATCGCTCGGTGTGATAACCAACAGGCTTACCCAAAACCAGCGGAGGATCGCCGTAGCTACCAAAACGAAGTGGCGCGGTATTAAATACACGCGGCCCGAAATCTTTGCTTTCGTACCTGCGCAGTGCATCGTTGTCGTAGGCTTCCTCGTCAGCCAAAATATCATCGTAGTCGAACAACTTCTGATGAGGAACTTCCTCTTCCAGCATGATACGGTCCCACTCGTCATAATCCTTACGAGCAAAACCTTCACCAATTTTAGAAACCACGTATTCCTGCAAACCATGCTCTGCCATAGCCGCAAGCGTAATAATGCGCTCGTCTTCGATCAGGTCCTCCTGGCCCAACATGCGCATCATAGACGGAAAATATCTGTTGTAGTCGGGCAGGCAAATCAAAAACCAGATGCCATCTTTCGACTGATACGTGTTGTTGAAAGGATTGTTTGCCTTCGCGCGACTTCCAGGATACTGCGCTCCGAACTGACGCGACTGAATACCATGCGAATGACCCCATAGCGCCACATGATACAAATTTGTCGTTACTTTATTGCCAACGCCCGTACGAGTTCGGTCGAAGAGCGCCGCTACAATGCCGCCCGCAAAAATAGCTGCGGCATTAAAGTCGCCAAAACCCTGCGGTGCCGTCGCGGGCGATTCTCCCGCCTGGCGAAATACCGCATTTACGCCACCGCGCGATCCCCAACAAACCGCATCATATCCAGGTTCATCACGCATTTCGCCAAATTCGCCATAGCCACGCATTTGCGCCCAGACTAAACGAGGAAACTTTTCATGGAGCGTTTCGTAATCCAATCCCATACGCTTTAGCGCTTTATCACGCACACCATTAACGAACACATCCGCCGTTGAGAGCAGGTCCATAAAAATAGCCATGCCTTCTTCGGTTTTTAGATTCAAACTGATCCAGTCTTTGTTAGCATTGACGTTTTCATACGTCGGATCGCATTCTTCGGTTCGTTTCCCGCCAAAGCCGTAGCACTGAGTACGCTGCGGATCTCCCGCTGGATTTTCGACCTTGATAACTTCGGCACCCATTTCTCCCAAACAGCGCACTGCTGCTGGAGCCGCCACCCATTCGGCCAACTCAACTACACGAACGCCTGACAATGGACCAAAGCCCTCAAATTCTTTCGATGCATACATGGCTTCCCCTCCCCATTAAGTAAAGCCACCTGTTTTAAGAAACCTGTGCGTATTCAATTGAGAAATTAAGCTTCTACAAGCGCATTCACCTGCGCATTCACAAAAGCTTATAGTCTTCGCTTATCCTCTATTTTGACGCATTTTATCTACAGGTTTAAGAGCATTTAAGCGCTAATTTCTGCAATTCGTTCCTCAATTGCATCGATTTGGGGTTGAATCTTTCCCTTTGCTGCCTCAACCTGTGCATCTATTTGATCCAATTTTTCGTGGACCGCTTTTAACTGTTCATTGATCTCGTTGCGCTTGAAGAACTTATAGGGCTTTAAGTTAGCCAATTGGTATTCCAATTCATCGCACTGCTGTTGATACAACTTACGATTAGACATGCCAACAATGTTTGCCAGCTGGCTGCGAAGATCTGAAGCTTCTTTTTCCAGAAGCGTTTTTTCTTCTTGTGCAGAAAGCTCGCCCGCTTCAACTTGCGCACGGTACTTTTCCAAACGCTCTTCCACTTCTTTTTTCGCGGAAGCTAAAACCTTGGCTTCGCGCTGCATTTCTTTCTCTGCGCGCGCTGCCAATACTTTTCGAAACGTTTCACCATAAGGCTCTTTATGATTAAACGTTGCATATGCGGTATACACAAGCCTATCGTTTGGCATGATACCCATTTTCGAACGAGTACAAATATTACTGCACAGCGTAACTTCGCTTTCGATCAAACCAGGCGTTAGATAAGGAATTTCCGCTAGCAAACGCTTCCAGTCCATCATGACTGCATGACACTGCTTTGCTCCCTGATACGACGGCATCATAATTGCTGCCTCTAAACGCAGCGAAATTTGTCGCTTGCGTGCCGTATAGATGTCGGCGGCAGTGTCATATTTTTTATCTTCTGGAACGAGACTCAACGCATGATTAATGGTGCGCATAATGTAGCCCATATCGAAATCGTAGAGCTTGGCATCCCAGCCACCAAATAGCGCAAGAAGCTTCCAAGCTTCAGCATTTTCAGGATCCAATTCCAAGACTTTGTTGCAGCACTCACTTACCGTCGTGGAATCGTCTGCTTCATAGGCTTCCTGCGCTTTACGCAACAAGGAAGCTATTTCTTCTGTTTGAATAGAATTCCCGTTGAAACCGCTTATCGATTTATCTGCGCCGTCTGCCTTGGCTTGTTCGTCATTGTGATTATTTATATCGATAGTCATATAATTTCACCCTAGTCATAAGATGTATCTATATTGCCTGTTCATTTGGCTATAATCTGCTATTTAAGGTTTTAACTTTGCGAAAGCAGCGCTAATTTTGCCAAACAAGCTGCTTTTTTATATAGATTAATAAAGTCTATTCGCTTCGTTTCTTTTCGATTGTTTCAGAAAACGTTTGTTTCTTATTCATTATTGGTATAAGTTGCTCGAGATCAAGCTATTACAATGGTTACGGATGTTTAAGTTATTGTGAATTACAATAACTTATCGTTCCCAAACCGAAAGCGCCTTAACATAGTTGTTTTATTTCATCTAACTTCAGAATTAATTTCTGTTCTGTTTTGCGCCTTCGCTAGCACTTGCATTCGCTGTTTTTTGCTCAAAGGAGGGTGTAAAACCATGGAGATGCAACAGCTGCAAAACTTTTATGTCATTGCGCAATGCGAAAGCCTTACCAAAGCAGCTCAAAAGTTGCACACTTCTCAACCAAGCCTAAGCCGCAGTTTGCATTCGCTTGAAAACGAATTGGGAGCACCTCTATTTGATAGGGTGGGTCGAAATATCGTTTTAAACGATGCGGGTCGCTTTGCACTCAGTAAAGTGGTTGATGTTTTAGACTCCGCCGAATCCATCAAGCTCGATATCTCCGACTTCATTCATAACAAGAACTTCTCGGTCGATATATATTCTCCCGTTCCTATGGGTGAATTCGAAGATATCATCATCGGATTTAAAGAACAGTATCCAAACGTTCGTCTTCGTATGGCGTCATGGAACTCGTCAAGGCTTAAATCCGTACAACCAAGTATCACCTTCTTTGCAAGTCCTCATATTCACAAGGAACCAAATTACTTACTCCTTGGCGAAGAACAGGTTTGCCTGGCGGTGTCTCGCAATAACCCACTTTCAAAAGTTGAAAACGTATCACTGGCAAGTTTGTCGAACGCTCCTTTTGTTAGCACACTTTGCGATTCGCCTTTCTACAGCATCATCACAGAAATGTTTTCGCAAGCAGGCTTTAAACCTAACACCGTCATAGAAGATCAGGATTACAACCGCGTTATGTCCTATGTCGCTCATGACTTTGGCATCGCACTTGCCCCTTCTATTACGTGGTTTGGAAGATGGCGCGAACAAGTTGCCTCTATTCCTTTGAACGACATTCATGGCAAACGTTATCTCTATTTGAAATGGCCCGAAAATTCAGTAATGAACTGGGCAACACTTCGCTTCAGAGACTTTGTTATCAAGCATTTCAATGAGCGTTACGGCTTTGATGTAAAAGTCGATTAATATACCGCGAATTGCGAAATGAGCTTCCAATAATCCATCCGTCATTCGGGTGGATTATTTTTTATCCTCTTACACCAAGGGCTGCACCAGATTAGATCTAGTGCAGCCCTTTGAGAGAGAGAAAAGCCGTAGTACAAAACTTTCTTGCTTGTTTAAGGTTGGTGTCGCAGCTACGAGCTAATTTGCTTTCGCGCCTTATTTCGCATTGCCGCAACACCAATCAAAAATTCGCAATGCTATTTACTCTTTTGTCTTCTCGAGTTCAGCTACCAAAGTGTCGGAGAGACCGTCAGTCTGACCAGAAATGTCAGTATAGAGAGCCTGAACGTCTTCGTTAGCAAGAATGTTGTCGAAGAAGGACTGATCGTATTCGATAACTTCCATGCCACCGTCGGTCAAAGTCTTCAACTGCTCGTCCTGCATCTCAAGCATCTTAGGCTTCATGACCTCGATTGCCTGATTTACAGCCTGAGTCAAAGCTTCCTGGTAAGCAGGATCCAAGGAATCCCAAGCTTCCTTGTTGATGCTGATGTTGTTTGCATACAGAATGTGGTTGGTCATTGCCAGGTAATCCTGAACTTCCTGGAGGCTAGAGCCAGCGCAGGTGTCAATAGCATTTTCCTGAGCGTCTACCGTGCCATTCTGAAGTGCGAAGTAAACTTCAGCCCAAGCAAGTGGGGTAGGTTCTGCGCCAATTGCCTGCCAGAATGCCATGTGGTTTGCATTTTCCATGGTACGAATCTGAAGAGCCTTGAAGTCTTCGATGGTGTTCAGAGCCTTGTTAGAAGTGGTCTCACGGAAGGTGCCATTCTGGAGGAAGCCTAAGTTGTGAAGACCAGCTTCCTCAAAGGAAGCCTCTAAGCCCTGAGTGAATTCGTTGTCACCATTAAGAACAGTTTCGATCTGTTCTGCATCATAAGTAGCAAATGCCATTGGGAGGTCGAATACTGCCATGTCAGGTACGAAAGATACCATAGGAGCAGGCTGCATAATTACCATCTGAATGTCGTTGGACTGTTCCTGACGAACCAAGTCAGTGTCGCCACCGAGCTCGCCAGTTCCATGATAATCAACAGTCAGCTTGCCACCAGTAATTTCATTTGCCTGGTTAGCAATTTCCTGGCCCAAAAGGTTACCAGCAGAGTCCTTTGCTGTAGAGTCAGCAAGGATCAAGGTTACCGGCTCAAGGTCAGCATAAGCGTCGTTGCCGCCGGATGAGCTTTCAGAGGAGCTATCACCACTGCAGCCCGTTAGGCCCATTGCCAATACGAGTGCGAGTGCAGATACACCGATAAAAGCTAGAAACTTGTTCAAAGCTTTTGAGTGCAATTTTGCTTTCATTCCCCTCAATCTCCTTCCAAAAATCTTTTCTTACAACAGAGCGTTTTGTACTTAGCCCAGATAAATCTTTTTAAATCCCAGCGCCCAAGCTCTTTGTCTTGAGCGCCAGGCAAATCCAATTCCTTCTTGAGCAACTACTGACCCAAATAGAGGAACGTAGAGAACCAAGGAATGTACACAATAAGTACCAAAGCGATCAAGAATGAGATGATGAAAGGTACTGCCTTGGCTGCAATGTCCATTGGCTTTTCACCAGAGAGGTTCGAGACAACGAACAGGTTGAGTCCAAATGGTGGAGTTGCAAGACCGATTGCCAAGCAGCAAACCAGAATTACACCAAAGTGGACTGGGTCGACTCCCAAAGCTTCCATTGCAGGCAACAGAATAGGAGCCAAGATGATGATTGCAGGACCGGTGTCCATAACCATACCCAGGATAAGGAACAGGATCATGCAGAAGGTAAGAGCAATCCATGCTTCACCGAAGGTAGAGGTGATGAAGTTGGTAATTGCAGCAGATGCGCCGGTAAGAGAAAGTACACGACCGAATGCAGTTGCAAATGCCAGTACGAATGCCAAACCACCATACGTACGAACTGCCGTTACCATGATGTTCCAGATGTCCTTGACCTTGATGGTCTTGTACACCCAAAGAGAAACAATCAGAGCATAGAAAACGCTGATACATGCAGCTTCAGTAGGAGTTACGAAACCTGCATAGATACCGCCCAGAACGATGATTGGGCAAAGCAGTGCAGGGAAACTGTCGATGAACAAACGGCCAAGACCCATGTCATGAAGTTCCTGCATAGAGGTGTCAATACGATCACGGTCTTCACCCTGACGCTTGCAGTGAATTACGCAGTAAATCATCAATACGAGACCGATGAGGATACCAGGGAAAATACCGCCCAGGAACAAAGCACCAGTGGAAACACCGGTTGCCAGTGAATACAGAACGAATGGAATAGATGGTGGGATAATTACGCCCAAGCCACCAGCTACAACAATCAAGCCGGAGCTCCATTTACGTTCGTATCCCAAGCTTACTAAGAATGGAATACACATAGAACCTACTGCAGCTGCCGTTGCAGGACCGGAACCAGAAATAGCACCGTAGAACAAGCAGGTAATAACAACTGCGCAAGGTACGCCGCCTGGGAAGCGACCTACGAAGTAGGCGAAGAAGTTAAACAGTTTCTGAGAAATGCCACCTTCGGCCATGATGATGCCGCCGAAGATGAACAGAGGTACTGCCAAGATTGGCGTTGAGTTAGCACCAGAAAATGCATTGGTTACTAACTGAGTAACATTGCCGCCAACACCCGTAATCCAAATAGGAGCAAGGGAACCTGCAATCATTGCGATTGCAATTGGTACGGAGAATGCAAGGACGACAAGGAATACTACGAATACAAGAATTGCCGGCATTATTCATCCCCCTCCTTACTCATAGCCTTAATTGCACTGGTATCAAAATTGCCAGATTCAAGTTCGAATTCAGTCTGCTCTTCAATGGTGCTCTTAGGCTCAACATTGATGTGCTTGATATGAATAACGAACATTTCGACGCTGCGCAGTGCGCCAAGCGCAAAGCCGACAAGAACGATGAGATACATAATCCACATGGGGAGAAGCATTGCAGGAGAGGTTTCTCCGCTCTCTACGATACGCATCAAAACGGTTACTGCAGCGTTGGTAAGAACAGCCATCATTACGAAGGTAATAACATCAACAATTACATTGATGATGTTGCGAACCTTCCAAGGCATGATGTCCACGAGAGCAGTAACTCTCAGCATCGTTTCTGTACGGATGGTATAAGGCAACGAAAGGAATACTGTTGCGATCCATAAGAAGCGGCACAGTTCTTCTGGCCACGTTAGGACTGGAAATGCGGGCACGTTACGACAAATAACTTGTAATAAAGTGACACAAGAAATAAGAACAAGGAAAACAATCAGAATGAATTCCTCAAAGTGCTCGTCAAACCACTTAATGACTTTCATCCGTTTTTTCACCTCCAATTCACTTCATGGACAAAATTGAAGGTAATGGCGCATCAGACACCTTGGATAAATCGTCCTTTAAAAAAATCCCCCAGACAATTTTCCAGAATAGGTCTTCCCTCCAAGCTACAGCGATGACTTAACCCTTTTGGAATAATCTGGTGCGCCATTCCCTCTCTACAATGCGCACCGCTGTAACCTCGCTTTTTAGTATAAATTCCTGGTTATACGGAGATTCCTCCAAATACGAGAGGTCATTTATTCAGGGGTTGCATAAGTTCATCAATAACTATCGCTATATAACAAAAATGTTATAAGAACATGTTCAAGAAACGTTTTTTGCATAGATATATGAATTGAGCTCATAGATTCGGATGGAACCTATGAGCTCTTCTGATTGTCTAGAGCGCCGCCCTGTTTTCTACAGCGCTGCCCTATTTTCGCGCTTCCATAATTTCTGCCAGTCCTTGTACGCGGGTTTCAAACTGAGCCCGACTGAACACGCGAGGATCCGCCTGATCCGCATCAAAAGTGGTATATGGTAAGCCGCGAGCCTTTTCTAGCTGACGCTGCATTTCGAACATAATGCCTACCCAAGGCTTGCAACTACGCATCACATTACACAGCACACCGTTGCAGTGATAATCATCGATCAGTCCCAGACGATAATCGCGACCTAACTCAATACCTGTTGCATTGTTGGTCTTCGCGTATGCCTCGCATAAGGTATAAAGATCGTTAAACGTCACACCATAATTGCCGCAATAAGGCGTTCCTACTAAGTTAATGCCGTTTTCTGCTAACGTTTCGGAATTGCTCCGCAGGTAGGGCCAGCAGCATAAACCGTCAAATAGAATGCGATGCTTTTCTTCACCCTTAAACGTACTTTCTCCTGACGCGATTTTTTCTTTCAATTCATCTATATACATGCGAAGCACTTCGGTGGTTTCCTTGCGTCCACGCGCGATTACCATAAGCGCCATAAAGTTATAGGCATCAAATCCGCTTACAGGAGAAGGAACTGTTTTACCCATGAGGTCCAGCGCTTCCTGGAACAAGCGGCCATTTTCGGCAGATATTTCCATAACTTCTTGGAACTTATCGTAGTCGAATGCCTTGCCGCTTATTTCTTCGAGCTGTTCGACAATGCCCTGCACCTGCTTTTTCATGTAAGTTATTTTGCTCTTCTTGTAATAACCATCGGTGTTGTAGGGCACATCAAACATGATGAACGGAATATTCAGCTTCCACGCAAGATTTTCGTACCACTTAATTACCGTGGTGCAAATATTGTTGCCTACGCAGAGGAAATCTGGCTCTGGGATATCTAATCCAAATCCGAAATCTTCATCGCGCTCGATAAAGCCAAGATTGATTCGTGCATAAGAGCACAAATCCATAGAGTAACCTAGGCCTTCCGCTTTTTCGCAGAAGGGAATGGCACCTTTGTGCGCCGCAACTGCCGCCGCATGGTTTTCAGGATAAATAATGTTGAGATCGAAAACTTCGAAGAGTTCCTTGATGAAATTCGAAGTGGAATATCCAACAGGCTTGCCAGCTGCTTTCGCATCACGCGCTTCTTGGTATAGGTCGCCCGTGACTTCTTTCATGCGAGCGCGAGCAGGACTGTAGTTCTTAGCGTTCTTTTCAACCATAGTAATCAATCCCCTCTTAACCAAGCATTTCAGCAAACGCCTGGATACGCGTAGTAGCCTGCTCGTTAATATGATCTTGCTGAGCTGTTTCTAAGTACAAAAGAGGAACGCCCGCATTAGCAAGTTGCTTTTTAATGACGGGATAGTCGTATTCTTCCTCTTCGCAGAATTTCGTTACATTAATAAGAACTCCGTCGGCTTTACGCTCTTTTGCGAGCGCCGCTAGCGTTTCTCCGCGCTGTTTCGTCGGATCGAGCGCGACCGAAGTGTTTTGAACATCAAGCCAAATGTGCGCAAGCGACACAAAAGGATCTACATTGCCTGGAGCATCCTTTGCGAATCGGACTGATTCTGCTGTTAAAACATCGCCCACGATAGCAATATTCTGCTTCTCGAGTTCATCGAGTAGTGGTTTTGAATCCAGCAGAATTCCTGTAGCAACCAAACGCAAACCAACAAAAGAGTCCTCAGGAAGAGCCGCCAAGCCTTCGTTAAGTTTGCCCACTAATTCCGTGTGCACGCGAACAGGCAGCACCTGCGCTGCTTTATAGATCACATGGCGCCTCCAGGGAGTAACCACGCTGGGGTGCTGTGCGGCAATTATGTCGAATTCTCGCATTATAGCGCGCTGCTTGTTGTAAGCATTAATGCTGCCTCGCAGAGCCTTGTCGGTAATAGCGTTGCTCGATATCTCTTCCAGCTTTTCTTTCACTTCTTCCAGCTCGCTTAAAAGGTAATCCTCGGCTGCAGGATGAGTTCGATTAGCAGGCTGAACTAAGCTCATTACCGACATTTCTGACACCGCGAATTTCCAGTTTTCTTCCAAATTGCGCAGTCCATCACAGGTCGTCGGAATAATTACGCCCGATAGATAGTCATATTCGCCACGTAGCGCTCGCTCCATAAGCGTTACCAAAATCGAACAATAAAACGCTGGATAATACCCATTTGCACGACTTATTTCAGTATCGCCACCCCACAATTCAATGGGATACATTCCTGCGGCATCCACCAATTCATAAGGAGCAAAATACGGAATGCAACCTATTGCCTTCTGGTTTGCACTCCTGTACTTTTCGAACGTTTTCTGCGGATCGACTATAGCCTGCTCCATTTCAGAAAAGATTTCATCAATTGTTTTGTCATCAATTGTTTTGTGCGATTTCTCTTCAGCAGTCCCCATACAGCACACCCCTTCTTGTATTTACTGCTAACAGATGTTGTCTGCGTCGCTTCTTCTGCTTGTCAAATGTCGCATCCTCAACTTTGCCAAACTAAGCGTTGCGCTTTGCTTTTCGATACGCCTTTAGTGCCGCACCTATGGCACCTGCAAACTGACAATCTTCTGGCACCGATATCGAAACATCAAGTTCTCGCTCAAGCGCATGTACAACACCTGCATTTTGAGCAACGCCGCCACTCATTCCAACAGGTTCGGTTACTCCTAAACGACGCGCCAAGCCAGCAGTTCGCTGAGCGCACGAATTATGAATTCCCGCCACTATGTCGGGGATCTTGTTTCCTTCAGCCAAGTGAGAAATAACTTCAGATTCGGCAAAAACCGTACACGTTGAACTGATTTTTACCGGCTCTGTTGCTTGGGCATCAAGATTGCCCAGTTCGTCAGTAGTGGTTTCAAGAACGCCTGCCATCACATCAAGGAATCGCCCTGTTCCAGCAGCGCATTTTTCGTTCATGACAAAATTGTCTAGCATACCTTGGTCGTTAAGGCTGAGGACTTTAACATCCTGACCGCCAATGTCGATAATGGTTCGAATACCAGGCAGTAGATGGTTCATACCCAAGGCATGACAAGAAAGTTCACTGATCTCTTCATCTGCCTGCTCGAAACGCTGTCGGCCATAACCTGTAGCAACACAGTAGGCAATATCGTCCCAAGAAAGATTTGCCTTTTCGAATAGATCTTCAATAACGCGTGCAGCACCACTCGTGCCTGCGCCCAACGAATATAGCGAACGCGCCACAATGCGATCGCCGTCTTCAAGAATTACCGCTTTGCTTGATGTTGACCCAATATCAATCCCCAAGGTGTACATAATGATTCCCCTCCATTAGTACGCCACTAAAAGCGCTTCGTAATAGCAGCTAGGTTAATTCTGTTATCGGCTAGAAATTGCCTCTAGTTAATAACGCCTAGCTAATTTGCATAAATTACTAGCGCCTCGATCAATAGCACCTAGCAACATCTAGATGCTTCCCCTAGAAAATAAGCTTACTCGCGAAAGAGGGCATTCGTTAAGTACTATTCATATTGTTTTTGGGGGATTTTGTTTCATTTTTTGAATACTGAATCAATAACGATTCAAAACAAAAATCGCATCATGTTTTCATCTCGTTAATGCAAGCTAAATTCCTTCTAAAACAAATCAAGTTCGTATACGCATAGAAAAGGGATCGAGATAAATCTCGATCCCTTTCTTCATGGAAAAAGCTGCCTAATAATTTATGCAGTCTGAGTCTCAGCTACAGGCTCCTTGCGCTGAGGATCATATGCATGATTAGTGTCTTTGAAGCCAATCTTTGCTGCAAAGTAAGCAATAACGAGCTCGATAACAATGATGATAATACCGAGCATGAAGTAACCATTCCAAGTAAAGGTCTCGTATACCAAAGCCCAACCAGAAGCAGCAAAAGCACCGAGCAGCTGAGTAACGATCAACTGACGAGAGAAAATTTTCTCGTAATCTTTTTGACCAAACAGAACACGAATTAAATACGGATGAAGTGTAGGTACCAAACCATAAACAAGACCGTATACGATACCGCCTGCCCACATGCAATTAAGCACACCAGACATGCCGCCAAACCAAATCAAGCACAGGCCACTAATGCCACCAACACCCGCTAAGATAATTGCAGCAGGGATACTCTTCGACTCAACAGCACCAATAATAACTTTACCAGCCGCTTGACCACCCTGGGTAAATGCTTCAAGTGTTCCAAACAGAGCAAGCAATGCAACGATAGGTCCTGCAAAACCAACATAAGCCAACCACTGAGTATAAGTAGTGAAGAGCTGAGGCATAATGCCCATGCAGTTCATCAAACCACCAGCTACCATCAGCATCCAAAAATATGGCTTACGGATAGCAACTTTGTAATCCATGCCTGGAAGTTTAGTTCCGTCGTATTCCTGAGCACGGTCACTTTCGTTAATAGCTTCGCCGTAAGGAAGAACGCCCCATTCTTGAGGAGAACGGCGGAAGCATAATGAAGTAAAGGGGACCGAAAGAGCAAGGATGCATACACCGTAAACAACATAGCATTCACGCCAATGGCTAACATCACCCGCAAGTACCGTTTGCCCTACTAAATTAAAGACTACGCCGCCGAGTCCAGTACCCGCCATACAAAGACCAAGCGCTAAACCAGCACCTTTTTTGAACCATTTATTAATGCAGCCCGTTACCAACAACCACTGCACGCAAGTAATACCAATGCCTTGAATAACGCCAGCTACATACCACATCCACAGAGCGGTAAATTGCGACATTGCTAGTTCTGCTCCGCCTACCATTATTGCGCAAACGGTAACTACAACACGCTGGTTATATCGTTCCATTATGTTGCCCAAAGGCGCTGCAAAGATAGCAATGCTTAAATAAACCAACGTCATATAAAACGCTACGCTTGAAACAGGGACCTGCAAATAATTTGCTACACCCTGATAGTTCATGCCTGCACAACTATAAGTAATAGCTGCAGGTCCTGTAATTGCTAAAGCACAAGTAATAAACGTAAGAACGTGCTTATAGGTCATCTTTTGGGTCTGAATCTCACTACCATGAGACTTTTTGCTTAATTCCATGACCGTTCCTCCCATATACAGGCTCCCCCAAAGAAGCGATCTGATAGGTCTGGGATCATGTTTTAATCAATAATTACATCCACTTGATAATCTTCGACGCCCGCAATTCTACAACGCATAAAACAACTCAAACCCGAAACAACTAAAGAGAACTTTTATAACTATAGAGAGTTTTTAATCAACCCATTGTGGATGGGCATAAACAAACACTGGCTTTTTGATGTGTTGTTCAACGAACGAAACAAAGTTCCTGATAATGGGCACCTGTCGTGATTCGTTACGATAAATTAGCCCAAAAGGACGCACCCAGCGTTGACCGCGCGGATCTATTTTCTTCAAATTCAAGTAACTCATATACGGAACTTCAGGACATACTGCCACTCCAAATCCCGCAGCTACCATTCCTGCAGCAATATAACTATCCGCAACCAGTACTCGAGCTGCAGGTTGTTCACCGCATTCTTTCTGGAAAGCATCTTTTAAAATGTCATGAAGCCCAGTTTCCTCACTCCAGCCAATATAGGGATAGTTAAACAAATCTCCTAATGAAACCTCTTTTTTGTGCGCCAAACTATGATTCGGTGAAGTAATGATATAGAGGCGATCATAGGCTATAGGATAATAGCGAAGATTGTTATAGAAATGGGTACTTTCTTCCCCGACGAAACCTATGTCAGCTCTGCCATCAGCCACCATAGCTGCGCCCTGGGAAGCGCTTGTCAATTGAAAATCATACGTGGCATCCATGCCCTTTTCTGATTTTGTAAAACGGCTCAGAAGCTCAGGAACCTGAGTTACACTCATCGGTTGAGTTGCAGCAATGTTTAAATGCTCGCTCCCTCGCAATATGGAATTGATTGTTTCTTGCCCTTTTCCAAGAGAAGCTATAGCAGATTGCGCATACGAGAGATAAGCCTTGCCGAATTTGGTTAACACTATTCCTTTTTTTGAAGATTCTACAAGCTTGCAACCTAGCTCTTGCTCCAGAGTCTTAATTCCATACGTAAGGCTAGGTTGTGTTACATAAAGTTTTTTAGCCGCTGCCGTGTACGAGCCCGAATGAGCTAATTCCACATAGTACTGAAGATATTGAATATTCATAGCAAGCTCCCCATTATCCCCTCTTGCTAAATTCTTTAATTTAGCCTGTTGCTCCTAATTTTGCAAACCTCTTTAAGCGCAAACACGCTTTGCCATTAACCTTTCTTTCATTAACAATCCAACTATCAGCACTTCAGAAAGGAGGAATTTATGAAAGACATGTATCACAAATACTTTGAAGATTTTCAAATCGGCGAAAAAACAAAATGCGGTGGGAGACAAATGACGGAAGCCGATACCCGCCTTTCGGTGGGCGTGATAGGAGGAAGTCATCCGCTCCATATGGATCCAAACTATTGCGCAACAAGACCAGATGTTGGTGCGCCTATCGTGCAGGGCTCTGTTGTTCTTGGATACATCGATGCTTGTTTTTATGATTGGGTCTGTCCAGGCGGCGAAGTAATCGTTATTCCTGACGGCTATGAAAAAATTCGATTCATGAAGCCTATTTACATGGACGATATCGTCAATGCTGAATTCGTTATATCTGACCTAACTGACATTAACGATCGATTTGGAAAGATTACTGCAGAAGCTACCGTCTATAACCAAAACGGTATCCCAGTTACTTTCGCAAAACAGCACTTCATGATTCAAAAAGAAGAGGTGTAGGGCAATGGGCATGACCAGGTATTTCGAAGATTTTCAAGTTGGAGAAAAAACTATAACCCGAGCGCGGCAGTTGGAAATGGCAGATATCCGTATCTATTCTGCTTGCACTAGCCTTTGCGCAAGAATTCACTCGGATCCTTTCTACTGCGAAAGCATTCCTGAATTAGGAAAAATTACCATTCCTTATTCTCTAGCACTAAATGTTATCGATGGCTTTTTTGCGCAAAGCATAAGTCCCGAAGGCGTTCCGACTTTCCATTACGGATACGACGAAGTTGAATACGAAGAGAAAATATATCCAGGAGATATCATTTGGAGTGAATTTGAATTAGTAGATAAACAAATCAAAAATGAAGATTTTGGTGTACTGACTTTCAAAGCAACCACTTACAAACAAGATAAGTCTGTTGTTATCAAGCACATTGACAAACTTTACTGCGGAAGAAAGCATTGATTTCAAGGCTAATTTAGCTGATTGCTTATAAAAACAATCTTTAAAACGAACTCGCAGCACCACACTTACTAAAAATCTTCTATAGATAAAGAAGAATTCGAGATGTTTCTTCTCTCGCTTAAGCATATGCTGTCTCTATAGAGCCTTTCACACTTGATTAATCTTCGACACTGGGATCATGTTGTGAAAGGAAAACAATGAGCGGACTGCAAGGGGTAAAGGTTGTAGACCTAACCCAATACGGTATTGCTCCCGCATGTACGCGCATTATGGGGGAGCTCGGCGCACATGTTATTAAAGTAGAACCTTTTTCGGGAGACGAACAACGAACCCAAGGGCTCGCTTGGGGTATGAAATTTAAAACGGAATTTGATGATGTAGCCTTCGACCATGGTTCTTTTAATAAAGACTGGGTAGCAATTGATCTCAAGACCAAGTCGGGTCACAACATCATTATGAAGCTTCTTGAAGATGCCGACATTTTCGTTACATCACTTCGCGATGGAGCCCTACAGCGCCTTGGCCTAGACTACGAAACTCTTCATGAAAAATTTCCACGACTTGTTTGGGGACAAAGTCGTGGCTATGGCGAATATGGCCCAATGAAAGACGCAAAAGGATTTGATGCTACTTCTTATGGTGCGCGATCGGGATTTGCCAACTCAATTCCCCAAGCAAATGAGCACTTCGAACCAGGTAATCCGCCTATAGCATTTGGCGACTGGAACACTTCCCTTGCTCTTTTGGGGGCCATAATGGTGGCGTACAGCAGCGCATTAAAAACTGGCATTGGCGACAAAGCAACAACTAGTCTTTATCATGTGGGCACTTGGGGAATGAGCTCTGCCATCATCGCACAACAACAAGGTTGTGATTATCCCAAGAATCGCATGGAGGCGAAATGTCCAACGAACAATTCATACATTTCCGCTGATGGCGTATGGTTTTTAATGTGCTTTGGAAATTACAATAAGTATTGCAAGTTAGTCTTCGATGTTATTGGAGTTGATCCAAAATACTACACTAACCCCGAATATAGCAGCTTAGAAGCTTTGGCAGAAAACGGGAAGTGCGTTGAAGTGGTCGCTCAGATTCACCAAGCATGCAAAAAATTCACTTTTGCAGAACTGGAAGAAAAATTCCGAGAAAACGATATTCCCTTTGAAAAAATTCAATCAATTAAAGATGTCCTTGCTGACGAAGAAGCTTATGCGAACGATCAACTACGCCGAATCGTTTATGAAGATCAAGGATACGGCCCTAACAGTGAGTATGTAGTAACGACCTCACCCATTCGTCTTAAAAGCATTGGAGACCCTGTTTTGTATCGCTCGAAACCAATCGGATACGATACCAATCGAATATTAAAAGATCACGGATTTACTGATGAAGAGATAACTCGATTCCTTAAAGAAAAAGCAGTCATGCAATATGATGGCACACCCGTACCTGATACTGCATTACAGCCTAGTTTCGGGCCTCATTCCAAAACAAACTAATACAGTAGTTTCTCTTCCTCGCATACAAGAACTGCACAAATGCCGAATTACCCTAAAGCTAGTTCGGCATTTTTTATACACGGCTTAAACTGCGTAAAACTAACTTATCTTTACCGCTAGACCTCAAACCATCATTTATTCAATTCATGAATAAATAATAATACTCCTTATAGAAAGACTATTTCTCTTCTTTTAGCAGGCGTCATTTCTAAAAGTTATTGCCATAAAAGAACGTATTCTAACGAAAATTGGCATTTGAGCAGTAACGATTCAATAATCGAATTAAGCAGATGCGAAAACCTTAATAATTCATCTGATTATCTTTGGTAATTCGCGGGAGGGCTGCTTATATAAGAAGGATTTCTCAGAAATGGACCTCTTCTATTCTCTATTAACCTCCGTCTCTAAGAAATTCATCTTCTGAAATGTTGTTGACGGCAAAAAAGGAGGAGAGTCTAATGTCGAACTCAACAGCAGCTGCTAACAGTACAGTCAAATTCGAGCGAATACCTATATACAGCTGGTGGGTACTTATCGCAAGCATGCTTTGTTTTATGTGCTTCTTTATCGCAATGAACGCAACGGCTGTTTTTGGCACTCTGATTCAAGAAGACTTCGGAATTAATGCAACTATGCTTTCGTTCCTTTCAACGGCAACCATGATAGCGTTTTGCGTTTTTCCAACCTTTACAGGTACTCTATTTGAAAAATACGGAATTACCACAATGGTACCTGTAGCGCTCTGCATGAATATCCTTTCTGGTCTTCTGCTTTTTATCCCGTTTTTCTCCGACACATATGTAGGCTACATCATCACTCGTTTTATCTGCGGTTTAACAGGATGCTTGAATGGCCCCATTGCAGCACATCTTTGTCTCTGGTTCCCTAAGAATCGTGCAGGTTTTGCAAGTGGCATTCTTATGGGCTTCCTTGGCGTTGGATTTAGTGTTGCTGCAGCAATCGGTCCCGCTCTTTTAAATATGGGTCTTACTTGGCAAATGTCGGTTGCCGTAATGAGCATTGTGCCTAGCGTAATAATGGCTTTTGTTTTCCGTTTAACGGTTAAAGACTTTAAGAAGGTTTATCCAGGCATTGAAGATATGGGCTCTCTCATGCCGCCTGTTGATGAAAAAGTTCGTTCTACCCGTTACGACAACGAACCAAAGGCTACCAGTGTTAAAGAAATGTGGCGCAACAAACGCGTTTGGTGTGCAGCATTGATGGCGTTATTCTTTACCCTTCCTATTTATGGCCTGAATTACACGCTCCCTCTTTACTTCCAAAATGACGTAGGTCTTACCCTTGCTGCTGCTTCCGGTATTGTTGCTGCAACATTTGTTTGGAAGCTTCTTGCTTCCCCTGTTGGAGGAGGTATTTCTGACATTATCTTTAAGGGCGAACGTAATCAGATCAATATGATTAGCGCAGGCTTATGCAGCGTTTTCCTTTTCGCTGTACTTGCCGTTTCTGGCTCTGGCGACGTCACTATGCTTACTGTATTAGTAATTTTGGCATTCTTTAGCGCTTCTCTTTATGGAGGAACTCTATGGACTATGCCAAATGACCTCGGCGATAAGAAAACTGCTTTTGCAGTAAGTGGCTTTATTGTTGGTATTTCCAATATTGGCGCTGTCCTTGTTCAGCCAATTTGCGGAATGCTAATTGATGCTACAGGAACCTCAACTTCAGCACTATTATTTATCGCTATTGGTATTTTGATTGCTATTCCTTTTGCACGTGGTGCCCGAATTTAAGTCAAAACACCAAACTAATCTTCCCTAAACGGCACCTGCCTGTCCTCTCCCATAAGGCAGGTGCCTTGCTTTTATTAACCAAATCTATTTCAAAAGTGGGGTTATCCAAATGAACGTAGATACTCTGATTACCAATGGCCATGTTATTGATCCAGCACAAAAAATTAATGAGATTCGAAACATAGCTATAAAAAACGGAAAGTATATCGAGCTACCAGCAGATAATGAGCCTATTTATGCAGATGAAACGATTGATGCCTCGGGAAAATACGTAATTCCCGGCATGATCGATTCGCATGCCCACTTCACCCCTCACGGTAATTTACTTGCACATTGCGACGCAGCACTTTCAACTATACCGATAGGAATAACTTATGCCGTCGATCAAGGTAGCACTGGAGTTGCAAATTACAAAATCTACCTCGAAAATCTTCGCTCATCTATCCTGAAATTTAAAATGACCTTATCGTTCGCTGACGTAGGTCTTTCAGGCACGGGCACTATTGATGGGGTGTATCCCACCGAGCTATTTGACTGGAAATCTTGGCAAGGAAAGCTAGATCTCTGGGAAAAAGCTTTCGATTATTACCCTAAGGAACTATGCGGAATGAAGTTGCGTATACCTGCTAAAGCTCTTTTTGTCGATGGAGAGCAGCAGGGTATAAAGGTACTTGAGGAAGCAGTTCGAATTTGCGACATGCTCGGTCAACCTTTAACTGTTCATATTTGTGAAGCACCAGCTCCTATGGCAGAAGTTGCCGAATATATGCGTCCAGGTGACACTATGACACATATATTTCACGGCGACGAAAACAACACTATCCTTGATGAGCACAATAACGTTCGTAAAGAAATACTAGATGCTAGAAAGCGTGGCGTCTGGTTTGATACCGCTGAAGACGTAGGTAATCATTCTCTTGTTGTTGCCGAATATGCTGTTAAACAAGGTTTTTGGCCTGACGCAATTAGTACCGACACCACTCGTTACTCCATTTATCGCTCCAATCGGGTGCTCTTACCACACCTTATGTCTAAATATTACGACTGGGGAATGCCTCTGCTTGAGGTTGTTCGTCGAGTTACTGAACTTCCAGCTAAACATTTTGGTGTGTTGGGAGAAGTTGGTACCCTAGCGCCAGATGCTTGGGGCGATGCTGTGATTTTCGATCTTAAAGATCAAATAACTACTTTTACAGATAAGTTTGGAAATATTACACATGGTAAACACTTAATCGATCCCGTTTGCACCATCGTTGAAGGCAATATAGCTTTTAGAAGCATGGAATTTTTGGCCGACAACTAAAAGAAAGAATTGTTTCTAATGGCGCAATAGACATACAAGAGTACCACGCGCAACCCGCACATCCCCCTATGCAGGAAAGCAAGCAAACAAATGAATTTACAACAATTAAAGTATTTTACTGTTCTGGCAGAGGTTGGACACTTTGGCAGAGCAGCAGAACAATTGCATATTACTCAGCCTGCACTATCTAATTCTATAAAAGGGCTTGAACGCGAATTAGGCTCCGACCTGTTTGAAAGAACAGGTCGGAAGGCTGTGCTCACTCCATACGGCATGCGATTCATTCCACACATCATCAAAGCACTAGGAGAAATAGAACAAGCTTCCAGTCTATCGCCTACCCCTCGACTTGATAATCCGAATATTCATATTGCAACTGTAGCATCGGTCCAGCAAACTTTTTTGCCTGCACTTTTGATCGACTACGCTGAAGAAGCACATAGCGAGCTCAAAAGAACGCCCGCGACCTTTGACATTCTTGAAGCTAGCACCACCTTTATTTGTTCAGATCTTCTTCAGGGCGGACAAGCCGATCTGGCATTTTGCGGGTGTCTGTCCGCATCAGGATATGGCTGGATTCCCATTTTGCCGCAATATCTTGTTGTAGCAGTTAATCCTAGCCACCCTCTAGCAAAGAATAAGAAAGTCTCTATACAGGATATTTCTGACTATCCGTTAATTTCCTATCGCCAGCCATCATATTTATACTTCTCCGTTAAGACGCTAACAGATAGCCTCCAATTACATTTTCAGGAAGCTTTCAATAATGAAGTTGGCGCAGCTCCCTACATTGCTGCTAATCCGCAATGCGTTGCGCTCTTGCTGGACACTGTAGAAGTGAGCCTGAGATCAAGAATTAGATACATTCCAATTGAAGAACTTGAACAACCATTTCATCTACTTGGATTAGCCTATCGCTATTCATCGCTAAATAGCGAATCTGTCGCTAACTTTGTAGAGTATATTGAAAAACGATTCGCTAGCGTATCGCAAATCACGCCCATTGAAAGCTTAATTGGCAATCATTAATTACCAACTGTATAGAGATAAGAACATTTGTTCGTATTTTGAAAGAAAGTCAATTATACTAATCATCAGGCGTTTCGCTTTACTCGGGTAGCTTCAAAAAGATTGGAGTTACCTTATGGACACTCAAACGGTTATCGCAACTTGCGAAATACTCTTGGTAGTCATAGGAATTATCGGGCTTTACCTGATAAGGAAGGAGTAAATGCGAACTGCGTTTTATCAGTAAAAAGCCCCGCCTTGTATTGAACCACTAGCGGGGCCTTAACGAAGAAACGCTGCCCGAGTAAGCGGGACGCCTTTCACCTGGAAGTATAGCACAAAAAGAGGACCCGCATAAAGCGGGCCCTCTTAATATAAAGCTTATGTCTAGCTCACCGTACGTAGATTACAGCTTATTGCGCTAAACGCATTCTAAACGTATCAGCTGTATTACATCTGCATAGCTACCAGGTAGCCGTCGCGGATTGCCTCGAGGAGACGCTTGAACTCAGGCGTACCATAAGGATCGTTTGCAGCAACGCCTTCCCAATCGGTGTGAGGAGAAGCGTTACCAATAAGGTGGAGATGCTCTTCACCAAGAACACCCTTAGCCTCGTCATAAAGCTCGGTGTTGTCGATCATGGTAGTGCCAGTGATGATGGTGTCAGCAGGAACGGTGAATTCCTTACCTTCAGCATCTTCGCAGAGAACGCCTTCGTCGGTGTAAGCCTTAACCTTGGTCAAGGTAAGAATCTTTACGCCTTCCTTCTTCAACTTGCGAAGCTCTGGGTTCTTGTCGATGATGCCGATTTCAGCACCAGCCTTCTTAGCAGACTCGATAACGGTAACCTCACGGCCTTCGTTCATGGAGGAAGCTACTTCGATACCAGCGAAGCCGCCGCCGATAACAGCCATGCGCTTCTTAACCAGCAAATGAGTACCAAGACCCCACTGCATAAGTCCCAGAGGAGCACCAAGGATGCCCATACCGAAGCAGGAAAGACCCCACATGAAGCCCTTGCCTGGGGTGCCCTTACCTTCAACGAGTTCCTTCAAAGCGTGAGAATCGATAACGTTCTTGCGATCCTTACCAGGAACATCTGGAGAAGTGGTCTCAGGACCAACAGCCAAAATTACTTCGTCAGCGCCGAAGTCCTTCAGGTAGTTAACGTCAACCTTGGTGTTGCAACGAACATCAATGCCAAGACGCTTGATTTCGTTGTTGTACCAATCAACCATTGGAGGAAGTTCCTCGTTCAATACCTGAGCGAGGTTCAGCAAACCGCAAGGCTTCTTCTTCTGGTCAACAACGGTAACGTTCTTGAAGCCGCGCATCTTCAGGTTACGTGCAGCTTCCAAACCAGCAGGACCAGCACCAACGATGAGGATCTTCTTCTGAGCTTCTTCACCAGTTACCTGATGGTCTTCAGGCAAGCCGTACTGTGAGAAGTAAACGTTAGGGTTAACAGAGCACTTGCAAGGCTTACCAATGAAGATGTTGTCGAGGCAGCGAGAGCAAACGATGCAAGGACGAACTTCTTCGGAGCGGCCTTCAGCAACCTTGATGCCGATTTCAGGCTCTGCAATCCAGTGACGAGCCATACCAGCTGCGTCGCCGGAACCGTCTGCGAGGATCTTTTCGCAAACATCCAAGTGATTAATACGGGTGCCAGGGAAGCAAGGCAAGGTGGTGTACTTCTTAGCTTCCTTGGAAAGATAAATGAATTCGCCTTCAGGAACGAGCTGGTTAGCAACAGGGCGAGGAGCCTCATGGAAGCCAGCCTGGATAGACCAAGCATCTACGCCGTGCTTTTCAACGCATTCGATAACCTCTTTGAGGTCTTCAACGCGCTGACCACCAGGCATAAGGTCGTCTGCAGAATAACGAATGAGAATAGGCATGTCGTCGCCGCAGGTCTTGTGGATCTCATCGATGATTTCGGTGAGCAGACGGCAGCGGTTTTCAGTAGATCCACCATATTCGTCGGTACGATGGTTGGAGTACTTAGAAATGAAGCGCATTACCATGTAGCCAATACCAGCATGAATCTCGATGATGTCGATGCCAGCCTTCTTGCAGCGAAGAGCAGCTTCGCCGTACTGCTTAACTACGATAGCAATTTCTTCCTTGGTGAATTCCTTTTCAGGCATGCCAACGAAGGGGCCAGAAACAACGTCCTTAGAAGGAGCGTAAGAGTGAAGTTCGTCTTCACCAGTTGCGCGCCATTCATAGCAGAGCTGAAGCTGAGCAGCTAACTTAGCGCCATGCTTGTGGCAAACTTCTGCGGTACGAGTAAGACCTGGGATGAAGCAGTCGTCCCAAACACCTACAGCACCAGTGGTGGTGTGATACTTAGGCTCGGTATCGAATACGTCGCAAACGTAGCAAGAGCCAAGCTCGATCAGAGCTGCACCGCCCTTTGCGCGCTGCTCGTAAAAGTCCACCAAGTCGTCGCCAACATGATAGTTGTCGGTCTTCTCGATGGTCATCGGCAGCATAACGAAACGATTACGCAGCTCGACGTTGCCGATTTTAAACGGCTTGTTTAACAATTCGTACTTCACTTCGCGGCCCCTTTCGTAAGACAAAAGTGAAATTTCATTCCAGCATATCTTGAGAGCTGATCAGTACTGACCAATCGTAAGCACTCCTTCGCATTACGTTATTGTAAAACAGAATGCAATATAATTTCAGTCAATATCCATTGTTTGTTCTACCGATTCCCCGAAAAAGCAATAGGCAGAGACACATATGGCGCCAATTAGTGACGATTTGATACACATTTTTATAGTTTTGACCAAACTTTGTTGATTGCACGATAAAATAGAGACACGCATTCGAACGATAGGCGTGTGCGTTGCGACATGCCAGGAGTATGCGTTGCACACGAGGAAGGATTGCGCGTTGCGCGCAAGGTAAAACTAAGGCGAAAGGAACACACAGTGGGTACGTTTGATACAAAACTGCTGATATCCCAGGCCTTGGTAGATCTGTGTAAAGAGCAACCTTTAAAAAAGGTTTCCATTAGCGATATCGTTGAACGCACAGGTAAAAACCGCAAGACGTTCTATTACCATTTCGAAGACAAAAACGCACTGATCATTTGGAAATTTCGCTACGACTTAGGCACTGAATTGCAGCGTCGCTTTCCTGAAAATATTTTGGTATACGAAAAGGAAGGCGAAGGCACCTACCCCGAGCTTCCCTTCTATATCACGCAAAAATCAGGTGTGCGTTCCTTGGATCACTCGAAGTTTTTCGATACTTTTGCCATCGTTTTAGAGCGCGAACGCAACTTCTATATGCAAGCGTTCGCCGAAACAGGTCCTGCTGCGCTGCGCAATTATCTATACGAGTTGTATTTACCCGCGCTGCGCAACGACATAACCATCATTTTGGCGAATCGCTATCTGCCTGAAGAAAACATCGACTTTTTAAGTGAATTCTATACGTGCGCATTTCTGTCTTACTTCACACGCAAATGCGAACAGCCTGGCACGAAGCATTTAATTAGTAATGCAGGTCCTTTTGCCAACATTATTCACAGCTCCATGGAAAGTGAAATCAAAGAAGCGCAACTGCGTCGCAATTTGTAGCTAGCTGATCGCGGTCTATCTAGTCGCAGTTCATAACCAACGGCTCCAAAAACACAAAGTACACTTGTTTCAGAAGTTTTTTGCGATTTCAGGGAGCACCCTGCAGAAAAACCCCGAAAGTGAGAGGGTAGCCGTCTAGTTTGATGGGTAAACCAGACTAAAAATGTCTCTATCCATGCAAATTATGTCATTTGTAGCTGCTTGCTTTACTCCAAACCTCTCACAAAGCGCATTTTTCTGCAGGGTGCTCCCCTAAATTGAGGTAAAACTTTTGCTTTTTAGCCATACCCCTGCAGATTTTGCGAGAAATGTATACTTTTAATCTCTGTTTTGCGTCGTTATGGTTCTTTGATTTGCAGTTATGTTGGCTAATTACGAATATTGCTTAATTAGTTACTTTGCGCAGAATATTAAAGAGCTCGTCCCTGTATCAAGGTATACATTTCTTGCAAAATCTGCAGGGGCTACGCGCATTCTTAGAAAAACTGTAGCTAACTAACTATTCGGCATCTTGCTCTTACGTAAATAGCCGAGCTACTCTGCGTAGCTATCCATAATGAGTGGCGCTGCGATATACACCATGATCTGGTCTGTGCCTTCTGCAATTTGATTTCCGCGACAATCTTCCCAAATAGTGCTTACACGCGCACCTTCGGTATATCCTAAACCACCCAAAATCTGCATAGCATCGCTTGCAACCTGAGTAGCAGTTTTGGGAATATAGCGCTTCATCAGCGCAACTGACAAGCGCTTTTCGGGATGATTCGTTTCAATAGACCACGCCGCATGATAGAGCATCGCTCTCATGGTTCGCAGGCTTACTTCCATATCGGTAAGCATCTGCTCGATCTGCTGGAACTGTCCAATTGGCACACCAAACGCCTTACGACCACGGGCGTTTTCTACTGCATCTTCCATTGCAGCTTGCGCCATACCAAGCGAAGATGCACACGTAAACACACGACCGTATTCCAACAACCTAAACAGATGACGAAAACCGCCTTTGTGACCAATAAGACGATATTCGGGCTTGAGTTCCACTTCATCAAAAGAAACCGAAGCGAACGGCACCATAGACTGACCAATCTTGTTGATAGGAATTGCACGAATACCAGGCAAGTTATGAGGAATCAGCCAAAACGAAAGCGGCGGGTATTTGTCGGCGCTCGGATTGTCTTTATCGATTGCTGCCACCAAAATGTTAGGCGAATACTCACCGTTATTTACGTAGGTTTTCTGTCCATTGAGAACGAGTTTGCCTCCGCGTGTTTCAACCGATGTGCTCATGCTCATAGTGTCGGAGCCTGCGTTAGGCTCAGAAACCGCAAGCGAAAACATCAGGCGACCCGTGTTGCGATAGTTTTCTAGTACCTCAGAGACTACGCCGTCATCCGCAAATCCGCTTAGGATCTGCAGGTTGAACAAGTCGTTTTGGAACGGAAGCGCTGCACCCGCACAACGGGAAAGCTCCTCCAAGATAAGCGTCTGGCCCATAATATCCAGGCCACGATGACCATCGCTTTGCACCTTGTCTAGGGCAAAGTAGCGATCAACGAAGCCCTTCACTACCTCGTCAGGCAAGCCTTGGTCACGACGCCACTGGAATACATGATCTGCAGTAAAGACTTCTTCACCGAATGCGCGAAACGTCGCAATGATATTTTTTTGGTTGTCTGATAGTTCGAATTCCACGATTAACCCCTCGCGCGCAGCGCTGCTTTATTCGTAACCATTTTCTTTGCGCACTGCTTTTGTGCGGCGCATTTCTATACAAAACCTGTACAAAAGAAGGATACGGCACTTGCGCGCCGTATCCTATCATCAAGTTTTTCAATATGTAACCCTTGCGCTCAGAATCGCGCGAGCTTAGCGGCCCTTCCAAACAGGTTCGCGCTTTTCGGCAAATGCCGTAGCGCCTTCGATCTTGTCTTCGCTTGTTTGAGTGATCTTTTCAATCTCTTCCAAAATTTCCCAACCCTTGGAAGGATAAACCACGTTTTCGCCCATGGTTTCGTAAGCCGTACGCTTGGTGCATTCGATAGCAAGCGGCGCACCCTTACAGATAAGTTCGGCCATCTTAATTGCCTCATCCAAAACCGTGCCTGGCTCTACTGCTTTATTAATAAGGAAGCACTCTTCTGCTTTCTTAGCAGAAAATGGCTCGCAGGTAAGCATGAGCTCCATCGCAGGTTTTGCGGGCATCATCTGCATGATGCGCATCAAAAGACCACCGCCCGCTGCCGTTAAACCGCGACGAGGTTCTGGCAGTGAAAATTCCGAATCGGTGCCCGCGATAGCAAGATCACAAGCAACCACAATTTCTACGCCGCCACCTAACACGCGTCCATTTGCTGCAGCAATAATCGGCTTAGAAATATAACGCTTGCACATGCCAGCGAATCCACTTTTTTCATATCCTTCAGGTGCATGCATAGTACCTGCGGCAATTTCTTTAAGGTCGCTGCCTGCGCAGAAGCAATCACCGACATTAGTAATGATGCCCACACGCAACGAATCAGTTTGCTCCAAGTGATCAAACGCCTGACAAAGCTCCAACCACATAGCGCTGTTGATAGCATTTTTTGCCTCGGGCCTATTGAGCGTAACAATATAAGTGCCGTCGCGCTCTTCGGTAAGAATGTATTTGTATGACATATGATCCCCTTTCTTTTCCCCTCATAAATCATACGCCGTTGCTAGCGGATAAACCATTAGCTTTATTTCATGGAAACGCACTTGCCCATGCATAGCTTTCATCCACGGCGAAAGCGCGCACGTACACACTAAGTTGTACGCTGCGCAAACACACGCTAAGCCGTACGTAGTGAAAGCGCGCGTAGCCCTCGCGTCCATAAGAAAAAGCGCCCGCATAAAGCGGACGCCAGAAAACTTCTTACATAAATTCTTTCAAGAACTTATCAACCGCCGCATTGAAAGGTACGGGGTTGTCGTAGGCGATGAAGTGGTCGCCCTGAATGAGTACCAATTCCGACTTGGGCAGACTCTTGTAAATAAGTTCTGTATGATCGCCAGAAATCATGTCGTTAGTACCTACGATAACTAGCGTTGGTACCTCCAGTGCAGCAAGGCGCTTCGGATCGATAGCGGGCTGAGATGCCATGAGGTTCCACAGCTCGTAGCGCTTCATATCGCGCTCGCTTTCGTTCTTCCTTGCTTCGCATTCTTTCGCTTTAGCAATAATGCGTTCGCGAACAGGCTCGATAACACCTTCGATGTTTAAGTTTGCACCATTCAAAATAAGCTTGTTCACGCGCTCAGGATTATTGAGCGCAAACAGAAGCGCCGTAATACCGCCATCAGAAAAGCCCAAAATGTTCGCGCGGAAAATGCCATGCTCGTTCATAAAGTCGAGCAAATCTTGTGCGAACTGATCAAACGTAAATGGAGCTGTGCCGCGAGGAGACTCACCATGACCGCGCGTATCGATAGCAATTACGCGATATTCCTTTGAGAAGTATTCGATCTGATGCCTAAAACGCGTGCAGTCTTCACCATTGCCATGAAGCAAAATAAGCGGGAAACCTTCGCCCTTTTCCTGATAATGAAGCTTAATGTCCATAGCCCCTCCTTAAAATATGCATCTCACGCGCCCCAGAATTAGAAACACATGATGAAACAAATTCGAACAGAACAATTCCCCTTTATTGTCTTATTCATATTGTAGCGGTGTTTTTCGCTGTTCAGACGTACAAGACACCAAATGGTTTTATTCTTGGTGAATTTGGATGCTTATCTGCACCCTCGCTCCCTGTACAATACGCATAAGGGACAAGATACGGGGTATTCGAAAAGGGGTTCACTATGAAAATCCTTGCTATTAACGGAAGCCATCGCGTAGGCGAAAATACCAGCAAACTCTTGCAGATGGCCCTCGACGAAGCTGCTGCTTTAGGTGCCGAAACCGAAATGGTTGATTTGGCCGAGCTGGACATTGAATTTTGCGCTGGCTGCAACAAGTGCCTGTTTAAGCCAATGTGCTCTATCAGCGATGACATGGACGAACTGAAGCAGAAGATGCTTGATGCCGACGGCATTATTTTGGGCTCCCCCGACTACTTTGGCAATGTTACCGCGCGTATGAAAAATTTCATCGATCGCACGCGCCCTCTTCATATGACTTCCAACCAGCTAAAAGGCAAGGTTGGCGGCTTTTTGACGATGTCTGGCCTGGATAACTGTGGCGCAGAAAGCACGAATGCAGTGCTGGAAAACTTCTTTGCTACTCACGAAATGCTTATTGTGCATCCTCGTCCCGAAGGCCCTGTTATTGCCTCGGGTATTACTGGTTCATTGATGGCAGGTATGCAGGACGGCAAACCTCGTTGGCGCCGCAGCGTAGAGGAAGATCCTATTGCGCCACTTCTGGCTCATCAGCTTGGTAAAGATATGGTGGAATTGATTCAGCGCTTGAGTTAGTTAGGTTGCGGCGTGCAGCACATAAGATTAGCTGGAACACAAAAGAACCGACACCATAATCGAGTTGCGATTGTTTAGCGTTCGAATTCGCCTCTCCCGCCATGATGATGTGAACTGATACAACAAATCTAGTACGGCAGATTTAATCAAATAACCATAGATAAAGAGACATCAACATTGCTTGATGTCTCTTTTTTAATGAAAGCTTTCATTCGCACTAGCTACTCTTTATGCAATCCTTATGCACTTTATGTGTGTTGCGCTTCAGACTTATGTGCACTTTCTTTCGTTCTTTTGTGCAACTTGTTGTACTTATTTTTCTCTTTAATGTGAATTTGATCTGCAATGATAGAAATAGCTTCATTTCTTCGTAGTGCAGAATTTAAAAAAACTTACTGGTCGTAATATTTTTATTTAATAATTGTTACTAGTAGTTATAATTAACTATAGCGGGTGATCTAGGTGCCTTTAACTTACCGTCAAGCAGTTAAGCTTATTAAGCAAAATGGAGGAAAGTTCACTGCCCACGGCAAAGAGCACGACGAGTTCACGATGCCCTGGGGAACTAAGATTTATCTCCCTCGGCATAAAAAGACGTTTTCTCCTGGTGTAGAAAACGATATTAGAAAACGAGCCCTCGGCATAAAACGCGATATAAACTAAATCTCTTTCAGAAATGAGCTTGCCATGAAACGATTTATATACGAAGCCATTTTTACCCCCAATGCCATCGGAGGCTACGATGTTTTGTTCCCAGAATTTGGACTTACCACTCAGGGCAGCAATCTTGCAGATGCGTCGTACATGGCTCAGGACATACTAGCGCTGCACTTATCTTCTAAGATTAAAAAGGGCGAAGAGCCTAATTCAATCGGACGTTTCGGACATGCTTGTGCTCAAAACGATATCCGAATGGGGATCGCAACTGTTGTAGATCCTGCTTCAGTTTTAGATGCTTACATGACAGTACAAGAAGCTGCAGATATTCTTGACGTTTCTTGTCCTAGAATCCATTCACTTATTAAAGAAAAAATCTTGCGAACAGAAAAAATCGGAAACACTCGAATGGTGTTAGCGTACGACGTTATGGACCGTTTTAATAATCCAAAATCCGCTGGCAGACCTAAACGAAACAGCAAATCAAACACAACCAGCAGCTACTCATTGGTAAATTAAAAAGAAAAAGCGCAGACAAAGAGACATTGAGATTGCTTGATGTCTCTTTTCTTTAAAAAGGTGAATCATAGAGGTCGTTCCCCTATACAGAGAAGATTCCTCTATGTAGTTAGTTGCGAAGTTATTTAAAGGCGTCTTCGCCTGCTTCGGAATACATACCGACCCATTCTTTTACGCGATGACGATTAGGAATGCGATATTTCGTCATAACTTCAACCACGCCCATACCGCTCAGCCTATCGCGGGCTACCGCCATTTTTATTTCGGGAGGATAGGTAACACGCTCGCCTGCGTGACTGGTTAGAAATTCTTCGGTGCCTAGCGCACGCCAGGTATACGACCAGTCACGTACGGTTTCCCGATTAATTCCCAACTCGGACGATACTGCCTTGTATCCCATGCCTTTTTCAAACAACTCGGCAGCTCTTTGCCGAACCGCCATGCTCCAGTTCATAAGACCATCCCCTTGCAGCACTTCCACGAATGATGAGTACTGACGCTACGATTTTTCAGAATTGAATTTGCTAAAGGGTTTCAAAATTCCAAATAGCAAATTTCGAAATTGAGAATTGAAATGCGATTTTCTTAGTTGCGAATTTTTAGACGTACGAAATTTCTGAAATCCAAAGAGAGATTGAAAATCAACAAGGGAGCTCGAGCGCTTATGTCTCGAACTCCCTTGGATTCTTTAAGCCTTCTTATTTTTCGCGCTTTTGAAGGCCTTAAGGTTTATCGTGCGTGACGACCACGTGGACGGCGCATCTTGCGAATTGCATAGGTTGCGCCTGCAGCTGCAGCGGCAACAACCGCAGCGAGCGCTGCCATAATGCCACCTGTGAAGTCGCCCGTCTTAGCCATACCGAACAAGCCGCCGTCACCGTCACCTTCGCCACCCTGCTCAGGTTCAGCAGGTGCCGTGTAGGTGTTGGTGAATATTGGAAGCTTAGCCTCATCGTTATAGGTAAGCTGAGCGATCTTTAGGTTGCCCTTCAGGTCATCTTCTACAACAACCTTTACGTTGTAGGTTGTTGTGTCGTAGGTAACTCCGTTGTTCTGAACGCCTTCTGTTTCAGCGTCGGTATCCTCAGGTGCTACCTCAGTGATTACATAGCAGTATTCACCAGCATCGCTATAGGTAATCTTGTCAAAGGCGAAGCCACCCTTAGCATCGTTGCTTACAGTTTGGATTTCATTGCCATTAGCATCTGCCAACTTGAACTGGAACTCGCCTTCAGTAAGCGTACGACCATCAAGAACCTTAGTACCACCAAGGACTACGGAAGTGTCTTTGGCTGTATAAGTGTTGTTGAAGGTCTTTTCGGTCACCTCATTGCCATTAGCATCGAAGACCGTCCATTCGATAACCATATTGCCAGCCCCATCGCTGGAAACTTCAGCTTTCGCAGTTAAGGTAGATGCGTCGTAATCCACGCCACCAAGCTTGTTGTTTACTTCGCGAATCTGGAATTCATAGGTTCCAGGCTCCTTAAAGGTAATGGGGATTAGAGCAACGCTTCCAGCTTCGCCGTCAGCTGCTGCAGCATTCACGCCAGTGGCTTTCATGCCCTTGGCGTTGTCGCTAGTGCCAACCATCTCAAAGGAGAATTCGCCTTCGGTCATATCTCGGCCCGTAAGAGTCTTGCTTAACGTCAAGCTTCCATCTGTTGGGGTGCTTTCTTCTTCAGTCACACTATACGTGTTGGTGAAGCTAAACAGCGCATTTGCTGTTGGATCAGTGGTGACTGTAAGTTTGCCCTGCCCGTTGTCCGTTACGGTAACCTTAAAGGTTTGTGGTTCGTCGTTACTAATACCGTCAACGTCACCAGTTTCTTCAATGGTGTAGGTGAAGGTCTTGCTGCGCTCAGTACCAGCATAGGTTTCAATGCCTTCGTCAGTTTCAGTTTCTTCAGTAGCTTCAACGCCTTCTGTGTCTGTTTCCGCGCCAGTTGCTTCTGCGTCGGTGGTGTCAGCGGCAGCCTCTTCAGTACCAAACACATTTTCAAGCGTGTAGGTAATGGTGCCGAAGTCGACGCTACCAGAAGCATCATTGTTGGCCTTTGCGCTGCCCGTTGCATTGTTCGGAAGCGGAGCGTCGTTGCCGTCTTCGTCAACGCCAGTCAGAGTAAAGGTGTACTTGCCCGCAATGTCTGCCAAGGTAGGAGCATCTGCCCAGCCGCCATTGTCAATCTTCTTTTGACCAACAATGGTCAGAGGTACTTCTTCTGCTTCGTAAGTATTTACAAATGCCAGCGTGCCGTTGCTGCCCTGCGGGTAGGTTACGTCAATGCCTAGTGTACCGTCGTTGTTGTCGGTTACTACTACATTTACCGTGAAGCTAGAAGCGGTCGGCGTAATGCCTTCTTCTGCCAAGCCGTCAGTTTCTTCAGCAACGGTAAATACGTAGGTGTAAGAACCATCTACATCGTTGTAGGTTGCATAGCCTGCAACTGCGTCTTCATTCAGCGATTCCTTAGTGAACTTAATCTCAGAGAAGTTCACTGCACCCGCAACGCCGTCACCTGCTGCAACGTTTGAACCAGTTGCGTATTTTTTGACGCTCTGATCAACATTGCTCTTAGCCGTTACGGTGAAGTCAAATTCGCCTTCAGTCATATCGCGACCATTGGTTACCTTGGTAGCGTTCAGCGACGTTGCGCCGCTGCCACCCAAAGAACCAGAGGCTTCATAAGTGTTGGTGAACGGGATGATTGCGGTTTTGGTTTCGCCGCCGTCGTTACTATAGGTGTAGGTTTTATTAACGCTACCACCCATAACCTTTGTTTTAACAGTCAGGCCACCCTGCTTGTCGTCAATAACGTTGATGGTTACGGTGTATTCCGTGTCGTCGTTGGTATAACCAGCGCCTTCGTCACCACCCGTGGTTTCCTTCACCGTAAAGGTGTATTCGGGATCCACAGAGGTATCGTGCGTATGGGTAAATACCATGTCGTCGAACAACTGGATGTTTTCTACCGCATTGCCGTCATCGCCCATGGTCGCGCCCTTGGTGGACACCTTCTTCGTGCCATCCGCGCCAAGCAGCTCCTTCGCGGCGTCATTGGTTCCCGTTACTGTGAACTCAAACTGACCAGCTGCGATGTCGTGGTCAACCAAGGTCTTTTCAATAACCAAGCCACCTGCTGTGTTGTAGTCCAACTCTGCAGCATAGGTGTTATTGAAGGTTGTTTCGCCTTTATAGCTTACGCTTGTTACAAAACCGCCCTGCTTATTGTCAGTTACTGAAATAGTTATTACTACCTCATGGTTGTCGTACTTAATACCTGGGTTATAACTTTCACCCAGAACATCTTCCGTTGCCTTTTCTTTAACGATGTACTTATAGTCACCTATTGCATCGAAGGTGAAGGGTCCGAAGCCAAAGTCAGCTTTGTAGGTTCCGTCGCCTTGGACTTCAGCATTTTCAGAAGTAAGCGTTACGGTAGTCTCCTCTGGCATTGGGGCATAAGGATTATCTTCGCTAGGTTCAATGGTGAAGTCGAAGCTGAAGTTTTCGTCCCATGCTGCACCTTCGAAGACCTTCGAAAGCTTAATGCCGTCCTTACCAACCGTTACTTCACCTGAAGGCTTATAGGTGTTGGTGAAGGTCAGGGCATCAGCACCAACCTGCGGCGTTACTTCGAGTGTACCGTCACCATTATCTGTGGTAGTAACAGTAATGATTGCTTCGTGGTCGTCGTAGGTTACACCTGCAATCTTATCCTCATCCGCGGGAACGGTCTCCGTTACCTTGAAGATATATGTGCCCTCCGCATTAAAGGTGATGTCGCCAAAGGCTGCCTTGTGGTCAGCGGTCTGTGCGTCAATTACCAGTGAAGTTGCGTTATCGGGAAGTACCACTTCGCCGTCAGTGATAGCCTTCGTGGTTGCTTCATCAGCAGCTTCCAGCTTGAATCCGAACGAATCTGTATCAAGCCATTCGTCGTTATCCCTGCCTGTGAAGCTCTTGGTTACTTCAAGGTTGGTTACACCATCAAGCGTGCCCGTAGTCTTATACGTATTGGTGAAGGTCTGGCTGCCCGTAGAACTAGTTCTGTTGACCGTCAGCTGACCGTCTACGTCCGTTACCGTAAAGGTACTCTTGATGACGTGGTCGTCATACGTTACGCCTGCAACCTTATCACCATCAGCAGGCACAACTTCCTTTACCTGTACCACATAGGTGCCAGGCTTAGTAAAGGTGATGTTGCCAAACTGTACGGTACCATCAGCGGCATTTTCGACTGTAGTCTGCTGTGGGAGCGTAATGCCATCTTCTGGGTTAGCACTGTCAACGCTCATCTCAAAGGAGAATTCGCCTGCTGCCAAAGCGGTATTTCTATCGCCAGAGAGAACCTTAGTAATCTTCAGCGGCGTATAGGTTCCAGAAAGCGGTTCGTAGCTGTTTTTAAATACAACTGCATCTGCTTCCTCATAATCAGCTGCGCCAGCTGCCTTCTTCTCAATCTTCGGTTCGCTTGCCTTCAGGTTGCCCTGCTGGTCATCCGTAACCGTTACCGTTACACGATATTCAGACTCATCGTAGGTCATACCCAGAGCCTTGTTGGAAGGAATCTGTTCCTTAATGATGTATACGTATTCGCCAGCTTCCGTATAGGTAACATTCTTCAACAGCTGGATGGAACCGTCAGCCTTGTTGGGGTTCCAAGCTACGCTTTCGCCCGTAGGCGCATGATCGCCAGATGCCGTTTCTTGCGGATCTACGATGAAGTAGAACGCGTTGTCGGTAAGCGACTTGCCTGTCAGTTCCTTCTTACCATTCAGGTTAACCGTCGTGCTTGCGTCGAACGTAGCCTTATACGTATTGGTGAATGCAGCAGCATTCTTAACTGCCTGGTCGCTGGCGTTTTCAGCCTTGGTGTTGTCATAGGAAACTTCAGCACTAAGCGTGCCTTTATCTTCGTCTTCCGTCACCGTCACGGTTACCGTAGCAGTGTGTTCGTCGTAATCAACGCCACCCAGATTGCCCTTAGTTTCGGTGATTTCATATTTATATGTACCTTCTTTTTCAAAAGTAATGTCACCGAACGTTTCGGTGTTTGAAGTGCCACTTGCAGGCTTACCAATGTTCAGCGTTGTTTGGTCAGGTGCAGATGCGCCATCAAGTGCTTTCAGCGTATATTCAAACGTATCGCTGTCGTTCCAGGTACGTCCAGTAAAGGTCTTCTGTACTGTAATGGCGTCGTTGGTGTCTTCACCAATCGTGATCGAAGAAGGTTCGTAAGTGTTAGTGAACGTGAAGTTCTTAGCAGCTTCAGCCGTACCGTCGTTCGGCGTTACGGTTGCAACTACGTGTTCTTCTCCGCCTTCATCAGACCTGGTTACCGTGACCTTAACAATCTTTTCAGAGGTGTCATAGGTCACACCGTTCAGAGTTGGGTTATTTTCATCCACGCCCTGCGGAAGCTTTTCAGTAATCTTGTAGCCGTAGGTGTTGCCAATCATGTCCTGAGTGAAGGTCATTTCACCAAAGATAACATTGCCGTTGGCTACATTATTTACTTCAGTATTAACAGGCATAGGCTGCTCGGGGTCTCCAGTAGGCACCTGGTTGAATTGGTCTCCGCCATCTGTGTTGCAACCAAGAGCTTCAATGGTAAATGTGAAGTCATCGTCGGCAAGGATGCGGTCACTGTTGGTGGAGTTGAGAACCTTCGTGCCCTGAATGGTAGCTTCAGCGCTGGTTGCACTGTAGTTGTTTTCAAATGCTACGGCACCAACTACGTCACCAGCCTGGTCGCCGTCCCAGATCTGGATGAATGGATTAGTAGGATAATCCAAGTTATTTATACCTGTGAGACCACCGTCTACGCTAGCAAGACTTAGCGTGCCGTCACCGTTATCTTTAATAATGATGTTCACACGATAAAGCGCGCCGTCATAGTCAACGCCAGGCAGAGTACCAGTGTTTTCAGTAATGACGTAGCGATATTCACCTGGCTTGTCGAAGGTTACGTCACCAAATTCGAAGGAAACCTCATCGCCTGCTGTCGGATTTACCGTGGCGGTGGTTGCGCTGCCATCCTGATCAGTATCTTCTGTAGGCAGCGGAGCATTTGGTGTCGCCTGAGCAGGAGCGATGGTGAATACAAATTCATCGTCCGCCTGGAAGTCGCGGCCAGTAATGCTCTTGGTGCCACCTAAGGTGATTCCAAGATCTTCTGTTGTTACTTCCGTTACGTTATAGGTATTCGTAAAAGTTACTACGTTGTCTTGGTCAGTCGCAGAAACGGTGCCCGTCTTCGTGTTGTCTGCCTGATCGGAAGTAAATCCTGCCGGCAGATTGATTTCTTTAACTGTGTAGCTGGCACCCTCTCCTATATTAAGGATTTCCATGGACTGGCCATCCTTAAGAGTGAAGGTTGCTTTACCGTCAGCGTCAAACGTCAATTCTTGGTCGGTTGTCTGACCATCGGCATCCGTCAAAATAGCCTTGCCCGTAGCGTCTGCCTTAGAAGCAATGGTTACTTCAAATGTGAAGTCAGCATCAGGAGCCGTCAGACCTTCGCCAGCAGTTACGTCTTTTTCAACCGTCAAAGACTTCGGAGCATCAGCCTTCAGTACACCGTTATTGCCAAGATATACCGTGAACTGACCGTTTCCGTCATATACAGGATGGAATACCTGCTCTGCAGTGTTTGTGGTGTTTTCACTCTTTGCCTGTGCAAAATCAGTAAGGTAGCCGAGTCTTGGTGCGCCCTGCTTGATGTTTGCCTGTCCATCCACTAAAGTGAGCGTGTCTTCATTTGATCCGTTTACATAGAATGTTGAACCAGGTCTTGATACCCACTCAGTCTTTTCCTCGTTGCCTTCATAGTAGGTTATCTGGAAATAGTAGAGGGTATCGTCGTTCTCTACACTCCTAGCAGGAGAGTTGGTATTTTCCGCCGTATAGAGAGGCGTGTCTTCCTGTACATAGAAGAACGGATTTGTTTCAGCTGCAGTAAATGTTACCTTGGCTTCTCCCACAGTCTTATCATTCTGTGTGTTACCGCTGTACTTATTGCTATAGAAGTTTACAGACTGTCCGTCTTCAGTCATGTTAGCGCTGATGTAATCGTCGCTCACGCCTTTAAGCGTTTCCAGGTTTACACCCTCGCGTGCACCAACCGTATACAGAATACGTGCAGGATATGCATTGTTGTTGGTATTGGTAATAGCGCCGTTTTCGTCAATGTCTACCGTATTCACACGCAACGGAATAGCGGCAGCAGGAATCTTAACGGTAAGGGTCTCGTTACCGTCGTCATCCTTTGTGACACTGATTTCAATAAGTGATACATCGAGTTCACCATATACAGGTGATTCAATCTTGTCACCTGTAAAAGTATAGGTTGTTGTATTTCCGTCAGTCGAAGAACTCTTTTGAGTAAACTGCTCACCACCGTAGATAATGGACTTTATGTCCTTCACTTCCATGTATTCACCGATGGGGTCGGTGTAGGTTAAGTAACCGCTGTGCAGTGGGTCACCGCCCTCAATCTGAGTCGGTGCCTGAGCAGATGCGGAAACAATTTCGCTGGTGATGTCGTCGAATACATTTGACACATCTTCTGCATTTTCAGCGGAATAGTAGCCATCGTTGTACGCGATGGTAGAGATGTCACCTGTAAGTGGATGTTCAAAGGTATATCCATTAAGTTCAGGAGTATAGGTGGTTTCATAAGTTGGGTCCCACCACGGACCTGTCTCTACCCTTTTACCATTTATATACCAATCCCAGGCATCTTCGATTGCATTTGCAACATCATTGTTGTCAGTCAGATGAGTTCCTGGATCGAGCGCCATCTGAGCGCGATAATAATCACTTCTATCCTGTCCAGAATCAAGCTGTTCAATACCCATACCGATAGTGTAGATCTTGCAGGCAGTAGAGGATTCCGAATCTTCAATTCCATAATGCCCGTTGACCTGCTGTTTGTTGTACTGGGCATTCATGGCAACCTTGAGCGCATGAGCATTATTTGTCTCACTACCAGTGCCTTCAGATCCTGACGGATTCCACCAGTTATCGGAACCGGAATAAGTAGCTGCACCATCAGAAAGCAAAATTAACGCCGGCACATGTTTGGACGCGCCTTCACCGATATCGTTGGCACTTTTCAGAATATCCAAGCCGGTATCAACACCCATGTGAATGTTGGTACCACGCACACCGGTTCCCATTTCCAATTCTCGATTATTGGCTACTGAACCAAAGGTGGTATCCGTAACATAATCATTGTAATAGCCACTATAATACGTATCGCTTTCATACCAGATATAATCTCCATTGTGCTGCCAACTTGTAGAGGCAGAATAGTGTCCTAAAGGCATCAAAGTATGCGCTGATGAGCCGTAAAGAACCACCGCCACTCTGGAATCAGGATGAGATTCCATAATGGTTGCGATAGATGTATTTACCGCTTCAACAGTTGCCGCCAGACGGCTCTGTCCGCTGCCGCCTCCAACCGAGTCATCCATAGAGTTGGAATTATCGATTACAAACACCACATCAACAGGAACCGAGCTTTTACCCGTAATGTTTTGAGTGGTAGCCAGAGCAGAATAAGCTACCAAGAAGTCAGAATCATTCTGAACGGTAACGTTTCCCACGTCACCGCTAAAGGTGGCATCATCGGTATAGACCGTCTTGTCGGTCCATACACGACCAGCATATCTAGTAGAAGAGTTATCACCCAGGTTCTGTGAGTATGAACCAGTGGTATTACCATCTGACGACTTCTCCGCCGCAAATGCAGTACCTGCTGGCATAGCCAACGAAACTGCCAGAATTACTGCGAGAAGCGCGGTTAGTACTGCACCAACTTTGCCAGCATTATTGCGGCTAAAGCTCCTTGCTGCAGCGCCTACCTGCCTAGAAGCGCCCCCCCCCCGTGAGGTTATTTCGGGATTCGATTAAAGCGGCAGAATGTTTTCCGTGCTTCACTTTGTCATCCCTACCCCAAGGTTTGCGGGAGCTACTCATACCAAATGAGTGACGACCCTTGAACGACATACCAACAACCTTTCCTATACGAAAACCCCAATAAAGTTTAGGTAACTAAAAGAAATGTTACGTATTTGCGACAAACCCCTCGGACAATCCGCATTTTGGGCGTAGTTGTCCACTCACAATACGGAGTCAATCTTAGCAGCTTTGATCCTACTATTCTTAAAGAAAGTTATGTTTTTTCGAAAAAGTGGTAATTTAACTGGGTTTTTCGGTCATTTGGGTGTCCTTTTCTAGGTACCCCCCCCCGAAGAAAAGCGCCCGATAGGGCGCTCAGGAAGTTTTGGTTCAATTGGCCTTGCTTTATTTTCGCCTTGCCGTCGCCTTAAGCTCTAATATTTTGTTGATTCTTTACCCTGCGGATGCTTATTCTCGCGAATGCTTATTTAAAACAATATGAATATCTTCGCTAGTACATAGCCTATGATGCCGCATCCTGGGAAGGTAAGTACCCATGCAAGCACCATGTTGCCAGCCTTACCCCACTTCACGTTACTCAAGCGTTTCGATGCGCCTACACCCATAATTGCGGTGGTCTTAGTATGCGTTGTGGATACAGGCATACCTGTACCATTTGCTAAACCAATACAGAAAATAGCGGAAAGACAAGCGGCAAACCCTTGGTACGGTTCCATCTTTACCATGTCCATGCCAACGCTTTTGATAATCTTCTTGCCGCCAATAGCAGTACCGAGGCCCATGGTTGCTGCGCACAACAGCACCAGCCACAACGGGAAGTTTACATCGCCCGTTTCGGTGCCCATTCCCATGCACAGCATAATGCCTATCATACTGACCGACAAAAACTTCTGACCGTCCTGGGCACCATGCATAACGGCAACGCCTGCACCAGAAATAATCTGTGCCCAATGCCAAAAGTTCGCTGACTTTCGACGATTGATTCCTCGTGCTAAAAATTCAATGAGTTTGGTAAATAACCAACCGCAGAAAAAGCCCAAGCCTGTAGAAATAACCAAGCCATATAAAACTTTTACCCATTCATCGGGATTAACGCCGCCAATACCATTTTGCAAGGCAATAGCAGCACCCGTAATGCCTGCGATCAGTGAATGGCTCTGAGAAGAAGGAATGCCAAATACCCAGGTAATAACACCCCAGGCAATAACTGCTATCATCGCGGCCGCTAACGCAAGCAAGGCCGCTTCGTTATCTCCCCCAAAATTCGCCATAGTGAATATGGTTTTTGCTACCGCAGCGCCAACAGTAGTAACCGCAAGCAAACCAATAAAGTTGCATACTGCAGCCATAACGATGGCTGCGCCTGGAGACATGCTTCGTGTGCCTACTACCGTAGCAATTGCATTTGGTGCGTCCGTTGCGCCATTTACTACCGTAGCCCCCAACGTAAGTAGCAACACAATTACTAAAACTGGGCTGCTTGTTAACGCCGTCAAAAAAGCACTGAATTCAATCACTGTTTTTGTCCTTCACGTATATCTTGTCACGCAGATAACCCGCAAAAGCCATCTGCGTTAGGGGAAGGTGGCAGTGGTTTTGTCTCAGGTTTTTGATTTAAGGAATTCACCCACCCGAACTACGAATACGACGCGAGCAAAATACTCCTCAAATCCTTGTATTTGTATGATACGAGAACAAGAGCAAATTATTTAGCAAAGTTGCAACATTATTTAACGATTTTGCAATATTGGTCGCCTGCATATCGCTAGTTATTCTTTAGTAATCGTTACTTCGTCCACTAAGACTGACTGCAAGTATTCTTTGTCAAGCACGCAACCCAATCCTGCAGGATGGTCCACGGTATTCAATACCAATTCGCCATTATCTAACTCCAAAGGTGGCAGCGCAGTGTCGTGATTAAAGTATTCCGAATAATCCGAAACATCTGCAGGTAAATCCATACCAGGCAAGGTTGCAAAAGCTGCATGCATACGCTTCGAAACACCCGTATCGAACATGCCACCCATCCAGGTAAGCTTGTCCTGTTCACGAGCCCAGGTATAAAAATCAAGCGTTGGCTGAATACCGCCAAATTTTGCAACCTTAAGCGCATAGCACCTTAGGTTTTCAAAATCCATAGCCTGTTCCATATCGCTTGCAGTAACAACCGATTCGTCTAAACACACAGGCGTTTTGATGTTGTCTTGCAATTCAGACAAGCGTGCAAATAAATTGGTATCCCCGTTCTTGGGAACATACGCAGGATTGTAAGGTTCTTCGATACAAGCAATATTGTATTCATCCAGCTTAACCAACACATCCAAGTTGGTTTCATCGAAGGACTGGTTTGCGTCCAACATAATTACAAGATCGGGATGCGCTTCGCGCACCTTCGCTACACAAGCAAGCACCGTATCAGGTTGCACCTTCATCTTTACGCGCGTATAGCCCGCCGCAACCGCTGCATCTACCTGGTTGCACACTTCTTCTGGCGTACCCAAACCAATAACCACGCCGCCCAGAATTTTTTCTTGATTGGACCCACCAATCAACTTCGAAAGCGGCTGTCCTACAATCTTGCCGTACAAATCCCATACCGCAGGTTCAACGGCTGCTTTTGCCATGGGATACTTTGCCAAATCGGGGAACGTTGCCAAAGACTGCGACACCTGAGATGGATGCAAATAACGCTCGCCCAGAACAATCGGCGCAATAGAATCGCGCACCACGCGAAAATCTTCTTCAACGGTTTCAGGCAAGTACCAGTTGGTCTTAAACGAAACGCATTCGCTGATGCCCAACCTTCCAGCCCAGTCTTCAATTTCTACGAAGAACGATTCGCGTTCCTCGACCGTCGTTTTAGGGGTTTTCACCGCGTGAACAAACGGCTGCTTTATGCGATAGATACTCAGGCGCTTAATATCGATACGCTTGTCGTAGCGTTGCTTAAGCGCCATACGGTCAACCTTGCCCGCAACGGTAAGCGGAAATTCATCCAATACCAAAATGTGCTTAGGATGATGAAGTTTTGACATATGATCATCCAGGTAATCGTGAATCATATGCGCGAATTCTTGCGGACAGCTTGCCGCACGAATGCCTGTCTCGGCAGGATCAAGGCCCAATTCTTCATGATCGCGCGCTATGGTTTTAGCAGAATAATCTGCCTCCACGAATGCCACAGGACGATACCCCCACGTCTCATCCGCTGTGCCAAATACATACGCATCACTTACGCCTGGAATATTCAGCAACACATCACGAATTTCAGCAGGATAGATATTTTCGCCACCAGAGATAATTAAGTCTTCGGTGCGTGCATACACGCGCAGCAAACCATTACGATCAAGCGAGGCGCGGTCGCCCGTTACGAAATAGCCGTCAACACTTGATGCCTTGCGAGCGTTCAAATAGCCCTCAAAAATGCCTGGTCCTGCTACATGAAGTTGACCGATGCCGTCTTCATCGGGGCGCATAATACGCACATCGTAGCCGTCCAGCACATGAAGCGCGCCATCAAAGTTGCGCGTTACGGGTGCTGTTGCAATCAGGCTCGCTGTTTCGGTCATGCCATAGCTTGCGTACACCTTTGCTTTGGCGCGCAGTGCCTTTTGGATGGTCTTTTCATTGAGCTCCGCGCCACCTAGCAAGATGCAGGAGTACTGCGTAATAATGCGATCGTGATCGTGTTCCAATAAGTCGGCCAAAATCTTGTCGACCACTGAAATATGCGTTGCGCGGAAGCTGAGCACATCGTTTAAGATTCGCTGAGGCTGATAGCGCTCATACACCACAAAGGTGCTGCCATTTAGAAGCGAGCGCACCATAATTTGGAAGCCGCCCACATGACACATGGGAAGCACCATCTGCCAAACGCCTTCGCCCTCGATTGCAAGGGCATCGTTTGCGGCAGCAGCAGAAGCCATCAAGCAGTTCCACGTTAAGAAGGCCGCCTTGGGTGTGCCTGAGGACCCTGAGGTAAACATAACCAAGCCAGCATCGCTGCCATCAAAGTTTTCTGCGCAGGTCTGTACAAATTGGTCCAGCTCAACCTGAAGACGCGTAAGCACTGCCGCATCACTAGGAAGACGACCAAAGGACGCAGCATCAAAACCCGTTGCGTCAATAAGCAAGCGATTCACAATTTGATTCGTGAATACATCCATACCCTGTTCGCCCGTTGCGTTTTCCAATTCCACCAAACGCAGCTGACGCTCTTCAGCAGAAAGACGAGGATTCAGCAGGGCAAGGGTATAGCCGCCATAGGCTGCCGCCAAAGAAAGCACCACTAATTCCGCACCGTTATACATATTGCAAGCGAACGTCGCACCAGGTTGCAAGCCATGACGCTGCAATTCGCGCGCAAGGGCACTAGCCGCTATATGCGCCCTTCGAAAGGTATATTCGATTGACTGTTTGTCGGTCTGAACACAAAAGAAGAGAGCATCTGGTTTGCGTTTTGCCCAATGTGTCAGGTGCGTAATCATTGGTTAGTTCACTTCCTTACGGAAACTTAGGGAATTGCTGGAAGTCAGGCTGGCGCTTTTGCTTGAATGCATCGCGGCCCTCCTTGGCTTCATCGGTGGTGTAATACAAAAGGGTAGCATCACCTGCAAGTTGCTGAATACCAGCATAGCCATCGGTTGCTGCATTAAACGATGCCTTCAAGAAACGAAGTGCCGTAGGAGATAGTGCGAGCATTTCTTTTGCCCAAGAAACGCATTCTTCTTCCAGCTGATCAAAGGGAACAACTTTGTTGATCATGCCCATTTCCAATGCTTCTTGCGCAGTGTACTGGCGGCACAAATACCAAATTTCGCGTGCTTTTTTCTGGCCCACCATAGCGGCCAAATAAGAAGCGCCATAACCACCATCGAAGCTACCAACGCGAGGGCCCGTCTGGCCAAACTTTGCAGTTTCTGCCGCAATGGACAAGTCACACAGGTAGTTCAAAACATTGCCGCCACCAATAGCGTAACCATTGACCATAGCAATAACGGGCTTAGGAACTACACGAATAAGACGCTGGAGGTCAAGCACGTTGAGACGAGGGATATTGTCTTCGCCCACATAGCCACCATTGCCGCGCTTTTTCTGGTCGCCGCCCGAGCAAAATGCCTGATCTTCAGGGCGGCCGTCATGATTTGCGCCCGTCAGAATAATTACGCCGATGGAAGCATCGTCGCGCGCGATAGAAAACGCATCGTACATTTCGATATTGGTTTTAGGGGTAAAGGCATTGCGACACTCGGGTCTGTTGATGGTAATTTTTGCGATGCCATCATACGTTTCATAGATGATTTCATCGTATTCTTTACCCTTTACCCAGGGAAAGTTACTCATGCATGTTCCTTTCTATACTTATTTAGCGCTACCTTTACGGGTGACTGAAGTCTCGATGCCCGACGTTTCCGCTTCAGTATTCGCTAAAAAATGTACTACCTCTTTAAGATAAAGCATTGGAGCCTCTAAGTGCACATTATGTCCTGCGGGAATGACAGAAACTAAAACGCCCTCAGCTTCAAGCGTAGCAGCAACTACTGCACTTTTCGCGTCTTTATCGCCATAGATATACAACATTGGAAGGCCATTTTGCCGTTGTGTACGAACAGCTTCAAGCGTTACCTCGGCAAGAGGCATAGCCTGTTTTCCTGATCCCTGCAAACAAAGCACCATGGAAGTAGGATTATTTGCCGCACGAGAAACATGAAGCAGCTTGTCCCAACCCAGTTCTTTTTGCGTTGCAAACATGGGAAGCGTTTCCCAATAGTTCACGAATGCTTCCATGCCATCATGCTGGATCCTATCCACCCAGCCCTGATTACGCTGCGCTGCCTCTGTTCGCTCTGCTTCCGTTGCGCAACCAAGATTGCAGCTTTCGAGCACTACCGATGCCAGAACATCGCTGCTGGTTTGCAGAAGACGAAGCGCTATGCGCCCGCCCATGGAATAGCCAATGACGTGGGCGCGTTTTGCGTTGGGGCTTTTTGTGCGAGGACGGCTTGTGAGGGCCTGTCTTGTGTGGGCGTGTTTTTCGTGCGCGCAGACTACCTTGCGCAAGAAATAATCCACTGACGCTGCCATATCTTCGTAAGTATAGCGCGCGGGTTTCTTGGATTTTTCGGTAAGCCCATGCCCCATGAAATCGAGCGCATACACACAAAAACGATTGGCAAGTGAACGCGCTATGCTGTCCCAGCTTGTTGAGGATTGCATAAACCCATGCAGCAATACCACAGGTGGTAGCTCTGGATTCCCCCACAGCTGATAAAAGAAGCTGCATCTTTTATAGGTAAAGGATCGCGGAAGCGGCTGTTCTACCCAATTATCACGTAAGGGCATTTCAGATGCGGGATTCTCGCATAGGGAATCCCGCCCGAATGGCGCTTTTCTATCGGTAGCGTCCATAGCGTTCTTTCACTCCTTGCAAAGGTACGGGCACCTCAATAAGCGAAATACCTGGATTTCCCAACTGCTCCCTCAATACACTGCGAAACGATTCGAGCGATTCTGCCTTTGTCGCCGAAACGCCAAAGGCTTGCGCTGCAGCGCAAAAATCAATCTGATGAGGCGTTAAGAACAAGCGCTCGAAGTACGGATCTTCGGACTGCTGCGGCAACATATCAAAAATAGCACCGCCATTGTTATTCAAAAGCACGATAACAACACTTGGTCTGCGCGATCCTTGCGATTCGCGCAAAAGCATTTCGCCCTGCAGAGCAAGTGCATTCAGATCGTGTAGAAGCGTAAGATCACCCGTTAAAAATACCGTTTGTTCAAATTCCTGAGCTGCACCAAGCGCGCTAGAAACCGTACCATCAATACCATTCAGGCCGCGATTCGCCAACACCGTTAGACGCTTTCCACGCTTGAAGTAGAACTCATCAATGGCGCGAATCGACATGCTGTTTGCGCTAAAGAGAAGCGATTCTGCTGGAAGTTCATCAAACAGCGCCTTAACATAGGCACCTTCAAAGGCATCGTTCGCAGGCAAATCGGAAGCGAGCAGGCGTTCGGTACGCGTGCGGTCTAACATACCCCATTGCTGGATGTTTATCGGAAGTGTTTCGCGCTCATCGGGCATTTCTTCGAAGTTGTAGGAAACCGCTTCTAGCATAGCTGCCACAAAGTCCATAGGATTTGCGGGAATGAAGGTGGTTGTTTGCGCATTAAAATCGCGCGATTCTTGCACGTCGACCACAATTTGTGCAGGACGTAGAGCTTCTATTGTTTGTGCCACACGCTTAGAAACAGGGTAGCGCCCGAAGCGGATCACCACGTCAAACTCCGGCATGTCGGGCGTGCCAATGAGCTGGTCATAGCCGCAAATTACAGAAGGATGACCGTAGGATCGCAGTTGCGAAAGTGGATCTGCCAATAAAGGCGCGTCGAAGCGTTCGCTAAAGGCAAGCAGCGCCTGCGCTTCGCGGTCGCGTCGCGCCTGATCGCGAATAGCTTCGACAGAAAAGGTTCTTTCTCCTGCGAGCACGATTACTTTGTGAGAATCCAGATACTCTGCCAGCAAATCAGCCTGAGCCGAGGGAAGAGATCGGTCAACTTGGACGGCGGCAGGCAAGACATCGTGTCCTTCGATACGGCAACAAGAAAAAAGATCTTCGCGATCAATCGCGGGAGTTAGCGGGTCGTCGAAAGGAAAATTTGCGTGAACAGGCGCCGAGCCGTGCGTTCCTGGCGCTGCGCAAGCAACTAGCTCGCGAGCGATTTGGCGCACATAGGCAAGTTCCTTTTCTTCGGCGCTAGGAGCTGCCATGCTAAAAAAGCGACGCACATGATCGGAATACACCTTGTCCTGATCGCAGGTCTGAGGAGCTCCGAGTTTCTGCAGGCGCGCAGGCCTATCTCCCGTAAGCACAATAAGCGGAATGCGAGAAGATTCTGCCTCCATCACCGCAGGATAATAATTCGCCACTGCAGTACCCGAAGTGCATACCAGAGCAACCGCGCGACCACTGGCTTTGGCTAGACCCAACGCGAAAAAGCCCGCGCCTCGTTCGTCTACATCCAAATAAAGATTAAAGGCAGCGCCAAAACGGGTATGCGCCTCGTAAGCCACCATGGCCAACGGGGTCGATCGTGAACCAGGGCTTACCACCACATCACGCACGCCCGCGCGCATGAGTTCGTCAAAAAACGAACCGATGTATAAACCAAGTTCATCTGATGCCTTCATATCTTGCACCACCTTCCCGCGGCGCCGAAACTTTCATTCGCCGTTATTTTTTGCTATTGCGTTTGTCGTTTGCGTTGCTATTACGTTCGCAGCTTACGTCGTAGTTGTTTGTCTTTCGCTCTTTGTTGTTGTGTTCGCTATGGTTTTTGTGTTCGCTGCTACTTTTTCTCTGGCGCCGTAAAAGCGCTTAAGATGGTTTGCAACTTTAAATCTATTTCGTCAAATTCGTCGCGCGCATTACTTCCGTCAACGATTCCGCAACCAGCGTAGAGCCAGCCAGCTTCTCCGTCAAAAACGCCCGAGCGAATTGCTACTGAAAATTCTCCATCGCCAGCGCCATCCACATAACCAACCGCCCCACCGAAAAAGCCTCGGTTATACGACTCCGCCTCACGAAGGGTCATCATGGCTTCGCCTACAGGGGTACCCGAAAGCGCAGGAGTTGGGTGCAACTGACTTGCCAGCGACAACAGGCTGCGCCCCTCCATCACCTGCGCCGCAACAGGGGTGCACAGGTGCTGAACATGACGAAGCGCCTTGATGGAAGGTGTTTCGGGAATATCAACGTTAAAACAATTGCGACCGAACACATCACGCATGAACCGTACGACAAATTCATGTTCACGACGATTCTTGTCATCATGCAAAAGGGCTTCAGCGCGTTGCTTTCGTTCAGTCTCGTTAGCGCCACACGATGTGGTTCCCGCCAAGCACATGCTTTCGACCGCGGTTCCTTGCTTGCGCACCAAAAGTTCTGGCGTGCAGCCGCAGAAAAACACATCGCCATAGCGATACATAAATACGCAACCTCGCGCGTCACCATCGATTAGGTTTACGAGCACGTCCTTCGAAGAGAATGGCTCTTCGGTTTTAAGATACACGCGACGCGAAGGCACCAGCTTGTCTATTCGGTGCGATTGAATTCGGCCGAGACCGATTTCCATTACGTGTTGCCAGTCTTCAAACGAATCGCGCGTAAGGGTATAAGGCATCGTTCGGTGCGTGCGCGGTTTTGCTTCGCGAATATGACGAGCGAAGCGCTCGATTCGACCAGGATACACGGGTCCTAAGCTGTTTACCTGCAAAAACATACCCGATTCATTTTCGATCAGCACTACCTCAGGCACCATCAAACGTACCTTTGGGAAAGATGACATCATGTCATCAGCAGGTTTTGGATTTGCTTCGTCGAATCGATTGAACGAAAACAAGATCGGCTGGCAAGGAGCTGGGCACAAGGCAGATTGCTGCGCGGTGAGCTGTGCGGCTTGTGCAGAGCGCTGTGCAGCTTCCGCGGAATGCGGTGTACTTTGTACTCCCTGCAATACAAAATCCGCACTATCCAAAGAAGGAATGGCGATACAGCGGCCAAGACCCATATAACGGTTTTTGCATTCCTTATCGTAATACACAAACTGGTCGGTAAAACCTTTTTGCAACACGCAGAACGCATCTACGATATCGATGCTTGATGCTGCCGCACCATCAAGACGCACGCTATGAGAATAGATTTTAGGCATGACTACCTTCGTTCTGCACTTCAGCGCGCACGCGCTGCATAAGTTTCGCCTGATCCCATAATTCCTGAAGTTCATCCATGGAAAGATCTTCTATGTTCTTGCCGCTAGCCCAAGCGGCACCTTCCATAAACGCCCACCGTTCACGGAACTTTCTGCACGTTGCACGCAGTGCCGATTCGGGATCAACTTTTACCTTACGGGCAACATTAACCAAAGTGAAAAGGACATCGCCAAATTCCAACTCCATAGCCTGAGCATTACCTTCGGCACATGCTTGCTTGAATTCTGCAATTTCTTCTTCGACCTTTTCCCAAACCGCTTCAACGCTGTCCCATTCGAACCCAACTGAAACTGCCTTGCGGGAAATCTTGCTCGCCTGCATCAGCGCGGGAAAACTTACGGGAATGCTATCCAGTAAGCCTTCAGGCTCAGCAATAGTTTGCTGCCCGATATTGTTTTGTTCGTCGGTTTCGTTCTGCCCAGCAGTATTCTGTCCAGCAGCTTTCTTACGTTCAGCAAGTTTTACCTTGTCCCAAATATCAAGCACGTCGCTTGCCGAAGTGGCATCTTTGTCGCCAAATACGTGCGGATGCCGACGAATCATCTTTTCGTTCACATCACGGCACACATCAGCAACGTCAAATTCACCTGCGTCTGCCGCAATTTGACTTTGCAGCACCACTTGCAGCAACACGTCACCCAACTCTTCTCGCAAATGTGCCACGTCATGATGCTCGATAGCGTCTACCGCCTCATAGGCTTCTTCGATCATGTTATGCGCAATGGAGTCGTGTGTTTGTTCGCGATCCCAAGGACATCCATCAGGCGCACGAAGCGCTGCGATCGTATCTACAAATGAAGAAAACGCCTCGCCAGCATTCGGACAGGGTTGCCCTTGCTCGCGAAGCGATTGTGAGTTGCTCTGATCTTTCGGATGCTCTTGGTTTTCCAAGGCATCTTGATTAGGCTGGCTGGCTTGGTCAGACTGGCCTATCTGATTAGACTGGTTTGCTTGATCAGATGAATCTGTTTGCTCTAGTGGATCTAATGATGTCATTGCTACCCCTAGAAGTGATGTTTCTTAAATTGAATACATTGCCTGGAATACATCTTCACGTTGAATAATTACCTGAACACCCAGATCTTCGCCTGCTTTAGTAAGTGCTTCTTGCACCTCGTTAAAACCAGCAATATCGGTATCCAGTTTTACCAGCATGGTCATGCTGAAGATATCGTCCAAAATGGTCTGGCTAATGTCGGCGATATTGGCGCCCTTTTCTGCCAACACACCAGAAATAGCTGCAACGATTCCGCTGCGGTCTTTACCCAGAACTGAAATTACACAACGCATTTTTTATCCTTTCGGTTTTGGGTAACGTTATCGACCCATCAATAGCGACAACGCTTCTGCGCGCGTAGCCGCACTTGCACTGCTCTTGAATATACCACGGACGGCACTGGTCGTAGTTTTCGAACCAGGTTTTTTAACGCCGCGCATGCTCATGCACAGATGCTCTGCTTCCATGATTACAATAACGCCCTGCGGATTAAGCTGCTCCATCAAGGTGTCTGCCACCTGCGAAGTAAGGCGCTCTTGCACCTGAGGACGACGAGCATACGCGTCCACCAAACGAGCAAGCTTTGAAATGCCGCAAATTCGTCCGCTTTTTGCAGGAATATAGGCAACGTGTGCCTTGCCGAAAAATGGCACCAGATGATGTTCGCACATAGAGTAGAAAGGAATGTCGTGCACGATTACCAACTCTTCATGGTGTTCATCGAAGGTGGTTTCGAAATGCACAGCAGGATCTTCGTAAAGACCAGCGAACACTTCTTCATACATGCGTGCAACACGCGAAGGAGTTTTTTGCAGTCCTTCGCGATCGGGGTCTTCGCCAATTCCTTCCAGAATCATGCGAACACCTGCTTCAATTTTTTCTAGATCCATTGAACCTTGCAAAGGTTCGCTTATATGTTCTGACATTTATTGCCTTTCCACCTATGTAGTGTTTGGTCACTTGCATGTGTTTTGCACGTTTGCATCTAGCTAAGCCGTATTTTATTTCAGCTTTCGTATTGTAGTACAGGTACCCTCCGACCGTAACAAGCACACTCCGACTGTACAAAAGCCTTAAATATCCAACTCCAACGAAACAGGGCAATGGTCGGATCCGAATATTTCGGAATAAATGTTTGCCATCTGAACTTGCTCACGCAAAGCTTCACTTACCAAAAAGTAATCGATACGCCATCCCGCATTGTTAGCACGCGCATTGAAGCGATAGCTCCACCACGAATAAGCACCTGTTGTTTCTGGATGGAGCGCGCGGAAGGTATCTACGAACCCTGCATCAAGCAGCTTGGTAAACTTTTCGCGCTCTTCATCAGAGAAACCTGGGTTACCGCGATTAGTACGAGGGTTCTTCAGGTCGATTTCCTGATGCGCTACATTAAAATCGCCGCACATTACCACAGGCTTCGCATTGCAGGCGTTTCCATTTGGCAGAACACCTTCTTCAAGGCCTTTGCACATATCACGGAATACATCGTCCCACTGCATACGATGATCAAGACGAGCGAGTTCTGATTGCGCATTAGGCGTATACACATTCACAAACCAATACTTTTCAAATTCGCAAATAACTACGCGTCCTTCGGTATCAAGCTCTGGAACGCCTACTTCATGAAGTACCTGCAGCGGCTCTTCTTTGCAGAATACCGCCGTTCCTGAATAACCTTTGCGCTGCGCATAGCTCCAATACTCGTGGTAGCCAGGTAAATCCATTTCGATTTGACCTTCTTGAAGCTTCGTTTCCTGAACCGCAAACACGTCGGCATCCAATTCAGTGAAGGCATCCATGAAGCCTTTTTTCATTACGGCTCGCAAGCCGTTCACATTCCAAGATACAAGTCTCATAAGACAATCTCTTTCTATTGCAAAAGAGCCCCGAAGTTTCGGGGCTCTTATAGATTTGTCTATCTTGCCAAAGTATTACTTCTTCTTTGACTGCTTAGCTGCTTTGCGTTCTGCGCGCTCATACGCTTCTTGACGCAACGGGCGCAACTGTTTGGAGTCGATGCGAACGCTGATGAAGAAGAACACCCAAGAAACAATCATGATCACAATAGGAATGATCTGATTTTGAGGCATAAACAACGAAAGCAAAATAGCGATAACCATGCCGCCCAAGCCGATCGCAGAATACATAATACGCTTGCGATTCAAAGCCTTGAACTGTGGGGTGTCGGGAACATAGCGCTGGATTGCACGCAAACGTGCACGACCAGTTTTGCGTTCCTCTTTGCTCTCCTGGGCTTCCTGCTTTCGCTCAGCCCTATGTTCCTGTTTCTCTTCAGGGGTGCGCTTCGCAAAAAAGCCTTTCTTTTCTGGCTTATCTGACTGCAGACGCACAGAAGACGCTGCCTTAGACACAGGCTTAGCAGAAGCTGCACTCTTGCGAGTTGAGCCTCCCTTATGGTCGCCCGTGTAGCGCTCATTCATGGGGTTTCGTTGAGTCATTCTTTAAAACTCCTTGCTAGGCCGCATTGCAGGAACACAAATCGAACACGGTACAACTATTAAGCGCCTTCAACTATTGTTAAGCACTCTTAGTTATTAGCGTTGTACCTATTCCGCCGTACATCCTACTGAGCGACAAATGCCTTACCAGTAATTTTTTCGTATGCCTGAATATACTTTTCGCTGGTCTTCTTGATGATATCTTCGGGAAGACGAGGTGGGTTGCCCGTACGATCCCAGTTAGCATTCAGCCAGTTACGTACGAACTGCTTGTCGAAGCTTGGCTGCTCTTCGCCTACCTTGTAGGTGTCAGCAGACCAGAAACGAGAAGAGTCTGGCGTCAAAACTTCATCGCCCAAGATAATCTTGCCATCAACCACGCCGAATTCGAACTTGGTATCCGCAATAATAATGCCACGATCACGAGCATGATCAGCAGCGCGGTTGTATACCGCAAGCGTCAAATCGCGAATAGCAGTAGCGTTTTCTTCACCGATGATTTCAACGCAGCGATCGAAGCTGATGTTTTCATCATGGTCGCCAATTTCAGCCTTAGTGGATGGGGTGAAAATAGCTTCAGGCAATTTGGAAGAATTTACCAAGCCTTCTGGCAGATTAATACCGCATACGGCGCCAGTTGCCTGGTAGTCCTTCAAGCCGGAACCAGTCAAATAGCCGCGGACGATGCATTCAACAGGGAACATGTCAGCTTTCTTAACCAACATGAAGCGACCTGCCAAGTAATCAGAATAGGGCTTAAACTGCTCAGGCAAATCTGCAACATCGGCAGAAATAAGATGGTTGTCTACTGCATCGGAGAGCAAATCAAACCAGAAGCAGGAAAGCTGCGTAAGTACCTGGCCCTTATAGGGAATTTCGTCTTCCAAAATGTAGTCAAAAGCAGAAATGCGATCGGACGCCACCAAGAGAAGCTTGTCTCCCAGGTCGTACAGGTCGCGCACCTTACCCTGTGCGTCGGGCTTGATGTCGATTCCAGACATGATGGTCCTTCCTTAAAGTGAATATTCGCAAGTTCCTATTATCTAACATATTCAAAGCACTTGCACGAAAAAGCAGAAAGTATCTTATATATTTGCGGGCAATATTTGCGAGAGCACCCGATATTGAGATCCGTAGCCGCGCTGTTTTATCTATTGTTCGCGTTCTGTCTACTGTTGCGCTTCGTAGTGCGTTTGCGAGAGTTTTCGGAATAGAGCGGAATGTAGATAGTGAAGCAGGCACCTTCATTAGGTCTGCCCTCTACTCGTACCCAGCCATTGTGCTGATCTACGATTTCTTTAACAACCGAAAGACCAATGCCTAATCCTCCCGTTGCACGAGCACGACCAGAATCAGCACGCCAGAATCGCTGGAATACCAACTTGGCTTCTTCAGGGGTAAGACCAATGCCTGTGTCTTTAACCACGATCTGCCCCATCAAGTCGCCCTTTTTCGCTTTAACGGTAATCGTGCCGCCTTCGGGCGTATAGCGCACCGCATTCGAAATCAGGTTCGCTGTTGCCTGACGCAACAAGTCGGCATCGCCAAATACGTATACATGAGGGTCGTATTCGAACTCCAGGTTAAGACCCGCATCATGAATGTAGGCTTGATGCGTTTGCACTACCGCAGAAAGCATTTCCGTTAGATCGACCTTTTTCTGCTCGATCGGCTTTGTGCGACTTTCCAGACGAGACAACTTCAGCAACGCATCAACCAATCGCGACAAGCGCTGAACTTCCGAATTGAGCGTCTCTAGGCGTTCAGCATCAGGCTCAAATACGCCATCAATCATCGCTTCAACGGTCGATTGAATAGCCATCAAAGGTGTGCGCAACTCATGCGCAACGTCAGTAACCAGTCGGCGTTCAAGCTTTCGATTCGTTTCGATAGAATCCGCCATAAGGTCAAACATATTGCCTAATCGCGCAATTTCATCAGTTCCCGAAAGCCCTGTTCTGGCCGAATAGTCGCCTTCTTTTAAGGCTTTCGCTGTATTGGTAATTTTCTTGATAGGAGCCACAATTGCGCGCGCAAAAATTGCACCCAAAACCATGGCTATGATCAGTGCAATGGCAGCAGCGAAAAACATTGCGTTATACGACTTATCGCGAAAATCTTCATCAAATTTTGTTAAAAGCGTTTCCGAACCCGGTACGCGAACTAATACTGTACCGACCTTTTCGCCTTTAACCATAATGGGCGCCGCGGCCACATTCGAACCATCTTCTTGAACGGTAACAGGGCCCAAAACCTCATCGGGACGATCGTCATAAACGATTGTTCCGTCATTGGTGCGCACCTGCAAATACACAGAATCGTACAAGGATGAAGCAGAAGCAGCGGCAGACAACGCACCGCTATACCAATCGCCGTTGGACTGTTCGTAACCATCGGCGATGGCGGCAGCAGTTCCGTCGGCAACACGCTGCACGTTTTCGCGCGTGTAGGACTGAAAATGCTGATTCCACACAAACGAAAGCACCACAATAGAAGAAATGATAGTGATCAGGGAAACAGCAATGGAAACCAACATAACGCGCTTAGTAAACGAAATATTGATGCCCTTCTTTTCCTCTAGTCCTGGCAACTCGGACAATTCTTCATTCGATGCGCCTTGAGACTCTTTACGTGAAAACACAGGCACTCCTTAGTAATGAAACTTGCAAACACCAAAGGAAATCAACCTCAGTTTTGCAAATGTAGCCGATACCTTTGCTTTTAGTAATAAAGCGCCCTGCTTGAGCAAGACGCTTTTTGTATACGTTTCACCTTTTTGTACTTTACCGCACTCAGGCTCATTTTTGAAAGCCCGATAGCTCTGGCGGTTGAGGCTAGTTTCCGTCCACTATCTCTGCCTAGTTTGGCTTGGTTGGATCCTCGAAGCGATAACCAACACCATGAACCGTGTGAAGCCATTTAGGATTACGAGGGTTGTCACCAATCTTGGCACGAAGGTTCTTTACGTGCGAGTCGATAGTGCGCTCATAACCTTCAAAGTCGTAACCCAAAACTTTTTCAACTAGTTCCATACGGGAATATACGCGACCAGGATAGCGGCACAACGTGGTAAGCAATTTAAATTCGCTTGCAGTAAGGTCAACCTCTTCACCGTTAACCAAAACCTTGTGGCCAGAAATGTCGATAGTGAGTTCACCAAAGTCCATTACCTCACGCTGAGGCTCAACATCAGAATGAACGCGACGAAGAAGTGCGCGAACACGTGCTACCAATTCGCGAGGACTAAATGGCTTAATCAAGTAGTCGTCTGCACCAAGCTCTAAGCCGATGATACGATCTTCAACTTCGCCCTTAGCGGTAAGCATGATGATAGGCGTGCTGGAATTGTCACGAATAACGCGGCATACACGCTCGCCTGGAACACGCGGAAGCATAAGGTCCAGAACGACCAAATCGAAATGATGTTTAGAAAACTCTTCGAGTGCTTCCTGACCGTCGCCTACTGCAGTTACCCAATAATTTTCACGTTCGAGATATGCTGCTACTGCATCACGAATAGCTTTTTCATCTTCAACCAACAGAATTCGACGAGTATTTTCATTAGTAGAAGTCATATTCGTACCTCCCAATAGGCACCAAATTTATCTTAGCTGCTACCTATTTCTCACATTCGTTTGCAATTATTGTATCAATTGCTCATTTGACTACTTTAAACGAAACCCAACTGTCACAATGATATTGTACATAAATAGTTTTATAGAAGTTTATATTATAGCTTTGACCAGGAGTTATTTTGGCATCAAATCGTAGGCGAAACATACCAGGCAAAAACCTCCAACCATCACGAAATTCCCACAGAAGCCGTCCTTCTGCCCGTTCTGGCAGAAAACCAAGTGTGGTAAAAAAAGGATTTTCTACCTCGGGACCTGCCGCAGGCTTTGGTGCACATTCAAAGTTTGGCACTGGCTCTAAAAAGACGGTAAAGAATACTACCCCTGGTTATCAGCCAAATCCCCTTAATGTTGGTGGTCCTGCTCCTGGCTCTAAATTGACACCAGAAGTTTTGTTCACTAGAAGAAACCTTTTAATAGGTGCTGCTGCTATAGGCGGCATCGCGGCAGTTGGAGGCGGCATTTCATTAGCCTCAAGTGCCTTTGATAACGATTCTTCTGATCAGATTACTTCTATCAGCGTTCCCGAAAATGCGGTAGAGCAGCAGGCGGACTATACCCTTATCGAAAACTATACTGACTACATTCAGCTTACTGGCTCTTTCGAGTTACCTTTTGGCACTTTGGTTTGGGCAGACAACGACAGTGTTGCCGCCTGTTTGAATCCCACCGATACCGCAAGTCCACTCAATACGGTTAGCCTGCTGTATTTATCGAGCGGAAACACAGCAACCGTTCTTAACGAAGCACAGGGCGCCGAAGAAGGCTTCGAGATTCTTGATGTTCGCTGTAGCGAAAGTGGTCTTGTGTGGACCGAATCGAACCCTTACCAATCCCGTTGGCGTGTGTACACCGCTTCCATCAGCGATGGCAGCGCCTCTGGTATTCAGCAAGTAGAAGAAGGCGATAGCAACTGGCTTATGCCTTCGCTTGCCGCAGTAGAAAACACCGCCTTTTGGCAGATGAGCCCCAACCCGCAAGGAGAAGCGGCTAACGAAGCTGCCGTACTGAAAGCTGCTTCATTTGGTTCTGCGGAAGGTCAGGTAGTATATTCGTCCAAGCGCGCCTTTGCTACTCGTGTTACTCCAGCAACCGATGGAGTAATTATCACTCCACGCGCTGATTCCACCACCATGTACTATCAGTTGACCAAAATTTCTGCCGATAGCTTACAAACGGTCGACCAAATGACCCTGCCCTCATCTATGACCCCTGATGTAGTGGGATATGGCACCAGCGGCTTTTCTTTTGGATTCACCAGTATCTACAACTATGGCGGCGGCATTGCTAATTTAGGAACTTATACTCCACGATCCGCGGCAAACCCATACAACTACAACAACCTATCCTGGTTCCGCTACAGCAGAACCCCCATCACCGCTCCTTGCTGGTGTGGAAATTGGTTCATCGTAAAATCCACCACAGCATTAAGCGGCGTTCACTTTGCAAGTAAAAGCTACTTCGCTATCGACACCGTCAGCGGAGCAGATGACTATGGTGAGCAGCTTGTTTCATCGGGTACCTGCTCTTCATTTGTAGGACTCACCCAGGTTATCGACGATGTTGATGCTGAAAACAATCACACGCTCATTCGTGTGTTTACGCCAATCGAAGGCGCGATCGAAAGTCCTTTTGCGTAAAACCTACCAAAACGGCCGATGCAAACGCATCGGCCGTTTTTCATAGCTACTATGTTTTCCGCATATTCCGAAGGCACTCCTGTACAGCGCTAAGTATTCAATGCTTCACGAACCAGCTGAACGCCTTATTGGAATAATCGGCTCATTAAAATTCGAGTTCCTTCAAGCGATCAAACACAACATCTTTGCGAGTCAAGAAATCCCAAGGATCGAAGATTTCATCGAGCGTTTCTTTAGAAAGATTTGCCTCAGGGTCTGCTTCCAAGCGCTCACGATAGGTTGGGCCATCTACCGCATTCTGAATGTCTTCCCAAACCTTCATAGCATTGCGCTGAACGATAACGTAAGCATCTTCGCGCGTAATGCCCGTCTGAACCAAAGCAAGCAATACCTTCGAAGAGAAAATAAGACCCTTGGTGCGCCACAAATTGTGCTCCATCTTTGCAGGATAGGTCTGCAAACCGTCAAGCATCCACTGCATCTTGCCGAACATGTAATCAAGAGCAATAAAGCTATCGGCCAGCGCAACACGTTCTGCACCAGAGTGAGAAATGTCACGTTCGTACCACAGAGCGACATCGTCCAATGCTACCTGAGCATTTGCTTTTACTACACGAGACAAACCGCATACGCGCTCTGCAGTAATAGGATTGCGCTTATGAGGCATAGCAGACGAACCCTTCTGACCCTTGGCAAATGGCTCTTCTGCTTCAATAACATCGGATTGCTGCAGCAAACGAACCTGCATAGCAATAGATTCCAACGTAGAAGCGGTTACAGCGAGCGAAGTCATAACCTGTGCATGGCGATCGCGTGCCAAAACCTGAGTTGAAAGAGGATCAGGCGTCAAACCAAGCTTTTCGCAAACGTACTGCTCTACAAAAGGATCAATGCTGGAATAGGTGCCTACTGCACCAGAAATAGCACCTGTTGCCGCAACGCGACGAGCTTCTTCTAAACGAGTCTGTGCACGCTTGAGCGCCCACGCCCAAGAACCAAACTTCATACCGAAGGTCATTGGTTCTGCATGAATACCATGGGTGCGGCCTACGCAGAGTGTTTCCTGGAATTCGAAAGCGCGACGCTTGCAGGTTTCGCCCAGCTGCTTTACGTCTGCCAAAATAATGTCAATTGCCTGGGTGATCTGATAAGAAAGTGCAGTATCGCCCAAGTCGGAAGAAGTCATGCCGTAGTGAACCCAACGGCTTGGTGGTTCCATTCCTTCAGGCAAATCGGCATCGATGTATTCTGCCATGTTGGTAGTAAACGCGATTACGTCATGGTTGGTAACTTTTTCAATTTCATCAATGCGCTCTACCGTGAAGTTAGCGTGCTCGCGAATCCAAGCTGCTTCTTCTTTGGTAATACCAGACTTACCCAACTCAGCCTGAGCTTCGCAAGCCAATACTTCAATTTCTTTCCAGATTTCAAACTTATTCTGAAGTTCCCAAATTGCTCCCATTTCGGGACGGGTATAACGACCAATCATGCGCGTTCCTTCCTGTTATTTCTTGCGTATTTATTGTGCCGTTTTGCAACAAATCATACAACTACAACGAACGTACTAAATCGATGGCTTCATCCACACGGTCAGTGTCTGCCGCAACAATAACTTGATCGCCGGGAAGAATTCGTGTTTCAGAACCTACTACTTCCACTTCGTCGGCGTGAGATACTGCTATGAGACGAACTCCTTCACCAAATTCCAAATCCAGGGCACGTACGCCATGGTAGTTGTCGTGAAAGCGCATGTTGGGAACTTTGATTTCTGTCAGCGCAATCTGATCACTTGTCAACGTTACCGCCGCACTCATGGATCCCATCATTGCTTCTTCTTCAATCATGTGAGCAATCAGCGCTGTCGAAGAAATACTTTCAATTCCTAGACGGCGAAAAATTCGTAAGTTTTTAGGGCTATTAACACGAGCGATACTACGAGGAACATCGAAAACGCGCGTTGCAATTTCGCATGCTGCCAAATTGTCTTCGTCCTGGCCCGTTGCTGCCACAAATACATCGGCTTGATAAGCTCCCGCATCTTCCTGGATGCTTGCCGAACAGCCATCGCCATGTATGACTAAGCAAGAACCATCAAGCTTTTCGGAAAGTTCAATAGCGGCACTTTCTTCTTCTTCAATGATGGCAACCTGGTTATCTCCACGAAGAAGCGTGCTTGCCAGATATGCGCCTAATTTGCCGCCACCTACAATAACGATATACATGTGCTCCTCCGTTAGTCCTGAGCAAACTTTGCAATAGTGGGAATAGCACTTTGCGCAACGACCGCCAATACCGCATCACCCTGATACAGAATGCTTGAAGAAGACGGAATGGAACTGATGCTGCCATCAGCTCGTTCAAATGCGCAGATTCGAAGTGCGTGACGAGATTCTAATTCGGATACCTTAATAGAAGTTTGCCCTGTTGAGCTAAGATCGAGTGCAAACTGCAACACCTCATAATCAGCAAACGTAGCAATGTGATCTCCAATACCAGATGTTGCTTTAGAGAACAGCTCTTCAGCTACGAGCGTCGTGCCACACACATAGTCGATACCTAATTGCATATAGGTGCGTTCATGAGAACTATCGTAGAGACGAGCAACGGCGTGGGGCACATCATACAGACGACGAGCGATTTCTACCACCATAAGGTTGGCATTGTCGCTTTGGGTTACTGCTGCAATAAAGTCGCAGTCTTCAATACCTGCCGCAACAAGCACCTCTTCGTCATAGCCAACTCCAGGGAAGGTTGAACCGTTAAAGTCGCGTCCAAGTGCTGCAAAAGCACGTGGATTACGATCGATTACGCACACATTATCATCATGGTCTGACAGCATTAAAGCCAAACGCGATCCAACGCGTCCGCATCCAACAATAATTACGTTGCTCATACCAATCCTTTACAAATGTCATAGTACCTAGCAGTATCTAGTAGTCTGTTGAGCGCTGCACTTCAGTACTACTTTCTTGTCTAGTACGTCATTATAAAAAGAAAAGACGCACCTGCACGGGACGTCTTTGGATTACTTGAGTTTGGTATACACGAACTACTACAGGAAGCGATAGTAAACCGTACGTACGCCCCATTCATCGGGAACCGACGCACCGAAGGCTTTATAGACACCTGGTGCCAAGTCGAGAGAACGACCATATTTTTCAAATCCACCAGTGTCGGTAACCGTAGCAATTACTACCTTGCCGTCGTAGCAAATTTCTACGATTCTACCGATCAGGTGAGACTGCGATACAGGAACAGCAACGGTGATGCCGTTTTCGCTAAGAGCCCTACCAGAAGCAGTATCGGTAACGCCAAAGTTACCTTGACCGTCATCGTTGGTAGTGATGTTGTAAGCCGTAGCTTTACCGCTTGACCAAGTTCCATCGTTTACGTCAGGCGCAACACGAGGAGCGGTAGGCAGGGGATCGAGCGTACATACTTCAGAAGCTTTAGCAACCGCTTCAGGATTAGATTCATCTATCGCAATGGGAACCACTACGGGATCAGGATCTTTTACCGTAATAGAACGCTGAGAACTATCGGTTAAATCAACCGTTTCAGAAACGCTCATCGTGTCATTTTGATTTCCGGAAGCACCAGAAGCACGATCAGCCGCAGAAAGCTGAGCACCATCAGAACTTGCTTGGGACGAACCAATACCGAGCGTTGAAGAATCTTCTTGACCCGAACCTTGTGCTTGCGTAGCACCAGCAAATACCAGTACTGCCACCAGCGCGATCATAGCTACAAGAACGCCAATAATCGGGGCAATTCGATTTCCGTTATGTGAACTGGCTTTAGCCAAAAAACTCCAATGCCGTGGCTTCGCCTTAGCATTTTTGATACTGCAATTAATCTTCAAGCAAAAATACACAGGCCTTATTTCTTTACCAAAATGCTTTAGCAGCAAGCCCTTGCTGCGTACTTTCTAAAAGCAAAATGCTTGGCAAAGAAGCGCAATGCGCACGGACTATTATACCGCGAGAGGCATTTTCGACCAAATTTTAGCCACGGTAAACGGTAGGAATGAAGGCCTTCAGGCACTACAAATTTGCCCTTAATAATGAATGGGTGCAGCTCTGAACAGGGGCGATGTAATATTGTGTCGACTATATGAGGCTGCAGCAAATAAGCGCTCCACTAAACCAACTTCACCAAGCATCCACACTAGCGCAACACCAAAAAGCAGCACCATAATAACTAAGGCAGTTGCCTGTTTTTTCAGCAAGAAGTAGACAAAGCAGCCTACTCCTAAAAGACAAAACAGCACAGGAATAAAGCTGATGCGCTCAAGCGAATGAGGAGGGCAAATTCCTAGTGTAAAGGGCAGAAGCGCAAGCGTTAACTCAACGCAAAAAATAAGCCCCGTTATTCGAACGACAAACGAGAGACGATCGTAAAAGCACACCAATAACGTTGTACCCGCAACGATAAGCAACTCAGGCCAGAAATAGATCACCTCTAGTCCAGGATGACGCGCAATGGTTGAATTCGCCATTGCAATAAAGAGCGCCGTCATGGCGACTGCTACTGAAATTACGATGAGGATGCGGTTCGAACGGCTCTCCGTAGTATCGTCTTGTTTTTCGTTGTGAAGATAAGGAATATAGGTGCTTTGTTGATCGATATTGACCCCATCTCCTTGAGGAGGAGCAGGAGGCACATGTCCTGCATCTGCATGCACGCCATAGCGTTCGGGTGTTTTTACAACCGTTGATTTCTGCGCTTCAACCACTTCTTCATAACGGTCAGACACAACCGATACAGGATGTACTTCAAGTAATTCGTTGTCATTTGGTTGCTTAGGTAAAACAAATGCCAGTACCAGATATGGAATAGTAATAATTCCTGCGGTACACAAGAACAAAACAACGCAGGTTACACGGGCGACAACAGCATCAACATCGAGACGCTGAGCAATTCCATCGCACACCCCTGCAAGAACTTTGTCGTTACCACGATAGAGCGTAGGGGCCTTGGTGGCATTTGGTTGAATATGTTTCGAAGTAGCCACCGATATACCATTTCCTTTTCACTCACGCCTGTTGTTCGCTAAGCTTACTCTTATGCGCTGCCTGGCACGCGGTCTAAAGTACCTCGGTACAATCTAAACTGCCTTGCGTGCTACCCAAGCTACTACCCAAGCATTCTTTTACTCTCTTTTGATACGCCCCATTTTGAATAAAAACAAAATTCGTTAATAAACCGTTGCTCTACAAATTGAAGCGCTACAAAACAAAGAGAACGATGGATAAAAACTGGCAAACAGACCCCGCCACAATCCATACATGAAATATGGAATGCATGTAGGGAACCTTCTTAAGAACATAGAAGATACACCCAACCGAATAACACAAACCACCTGCAAGCAAAAGCCAAAATGCTGGTGGCGCCAGCAGGGCATACAGTTGAGGAATGAACGCAACTACCGCCCAACCCAAGCAAAGATAGAGCAGCGCAGACAACCACCGTGGACGAAATACCCAAAACGATTCCGCAGCCACTCCCGCAAGAGCAACCGCCCAAACGAATATACACAAGCCAACCCCAACGCCATCTACTAAGGTGATCAGGCAATAAGGTGTATAGCTTGCCGCTATAAATAAGTAGATGAAGCTATGATCCAACACCTTGAATACTCGCTTGGCACGTTCGGCGCTAATGGCGTGGTACAACGTTGACATCACATATTCAAGCAGCATAAAAATGCTGTAAATCAAAGCAGCAACCAGATGCAGTGGCTCCCCTGAACCAACCGCCTTAATAACGCAAAGAGGAATTGCCGCGATAGCAAGAAGTGCGCCTATGCCATGCGTGATGGAGTTGGCAATTTCTTCTCCAAGCGTGTATTCACGCACAGACTTTTTCAACTGCGTTATGCGGTCGTGAGTTGAATTTTGATAAGGATAGGGTGTCCAATCATGATTCGACACGCACACTACCTCCCGAATTACCACCTCGTGGGCACGCCCAGGTAAGCCATTCTTCTGCATCGCCCCGAGAAACATCAATAAGACGATGGCGTGTGCTTCCAACACCTGCTGCAGTATTTACTACCACACTAGCAACCTTAGCATGTCTTTGTAGCGGATTAGTGCGAATAAGCGCGGCTTGAATCTTTGTACGAGGAATGGTCACCGAATCGGTAGAAAAACCACCATTTACGATAGTAAATCCAAACCGATCCCAGCCCATTGCGGCCAAGCGATACCACAGCACGGCATTTATTGCTTCAAATACCGCGATTACTACAATAAGCGCTCCTACAATTCCCGTAATAAGAAGCATCACCTGCAAGAGCGTCATGCCAGAAAAGAATTCCTGTGATAATTCCGAAGAAACAAAAACCCCAAGCTCTGCCCACGTACACACCAAAACTACGAGCAGCCAGAAGCCAAGCCCTTGCCAAATGACTCGACGAGTTAACGCGCGACGAAGCGCCTTCTTGTCTACGTGTCTGGTAGGCTGCGGCAAAGTTCGATATTCAGGTGTTAATCCTTCAATGACTTCTTGAACACGCGAAAGTGGTAAGAAGGGGTGAACGACGAGTTTGTCTGCCTCAGATGAATTCGCTCCATCAGAATTGCCGTTCTCTTCCATTGCGCCAACACGCCCATAGGCAACCGAACAACACTTTAACAAACGCTGGAAAAATGATTGGTGGATATGAATAGACTGAATTCTTTCCACATCCATACCGCTAAAAACATGGGTGATTAATCCTCGCTCTACTTCGATACGATTGCCACGTCTGCGTGATCGAAAACCCGCATAGGTCAAACAAGAAGAGCCCACACTGATCAACCAGAGCACCAACAAAATGCCAAGAATAAACAGCAAGAATAGCATTCCGAAAGAGCTACTCATGGCTTGCCAAGCGGCAGAATACACCGCTTCGCTACTCGAAATAATGCGCGCATCTACCAGCCCGCCCAGAAGAGTGGCAAGTGCCGATATCACACCAAGCAATACAAAAGCAAAAGAGGTTTTACTCGAAAGCGCTGAGAGCAGAAGTTCTTTATTCGACAAGCCGAATTCGCAAGTAACCTTGCCCGTGTCAACTTCTGCATGCGCAAATATTCCGCGCATGTCATCCATAACATCAGCAGGCATATCAAGCACGTTGGTGGTGGGTGATGCTCCTTGCTGAGATTGCGGAAACGCTCCTTGTTGAATCTGCTGGGGCACCCCTTGCGGCATCTGTTGCGTCTGTTGAAGCACAGCTTGCTGTTGCGCTTGCAATTCCCATGGAGGAATAGGCGCACCAGGAGTTCCTACCGCACCCGAAAAATCATTCAGGCCAACTGGAGCATTCGCTGCAGCAAAAGAACTCTCTGCTTGCATGCGCTCTTGGGCTACCAGTGCCTGCATGCGTTCATCTGCTTCTTGCGGAGTTAAACCTGAAGCCATAAGACTTTTACGCATAAACACTTCACGGCGAATACGTTCTGCAGCAGATTTTTCTACATAAGGAATAACAAGAGCTTTATTGTTTTCTCCACCCGCTGTTTCAACCGTAACCGTGCATACACCAACGATTCGCTGTAATAGCGACATCTTTTCGTTGACCGACTGAATGCGCTGATAAGGAATGTGAGAGCGATTTTTATTGAAAATTCCCCAATACGAACTAAATTCCGAAACGCCAAATTCATACCAGCGATAGCGATATCCTATGGCTGCCGCGCCAATAATAATGCCTTCCAGAATAAGCAAGAACAAGACGGTAGCGCCAAAGATAATAGGCAGTCCCATATTACTTGCGTCAATATTACCCAAATCCTCTATTAAAGAACCTGCGGCAGGACCAATAGAAACAACCAACGCTACCAAAACATAAGGAAGAGAGCGCACTGCGCTGAGCCAGATATAGCTATGATGCAATTTATGGCGCTGTCGTTCAGGTATTCGCTGACGCGACGCCTCCTGAACGTACGGTTGTTGCTGATTAGGAATTTGCTGAGCGTTTTCTTCGCAAACCTGACCTTGGGTTTGGCCGGATTGAGAGGTGTGGGTATCAGACATATCCATTTATACATCCTCTCGTGCAATACGCGCCAGTTCAGCAGCACGATCACGCACTTGATCAGCCTCATCGGCACGAAGACCAGGAATTTCAAACGAAGCACCCGCAGTCGACACCATTACCGAAGCTAATCCAAATGCACGAAGAACAGGACCCTGACGCGTGTCGGTATTCTGTACGCGAATAAACGGAATCACGATATGCTTGCGCCAAAGGATGCCATTTTCAATTTCGAGAAAATCATCAAAAAGCTGATAACGCCAGCGAGAATAGCGAAACGGCGTAAGTGCAATAAGATCGAGAATCAGCAATACCACATAAGCAATTAAGCAAACCAGACAATAAGGAGTCGACCAAAATCGCGTTGACTCATCTGCAAGCCATGCAATTATGCCAACCAGGGCAATACAGGCAAATACGATCGTAATTACAATGACATCACTAATACGCCAAACCGCTTTAATACGCGGATCAAGCTTACACTCTGGCCTACCCCTCATTATGCATCCTTACTCTTAAAGCCAAAATGGTGTTTTCGGGCAGCACTATGCCTTTAAACGCCTCTGCGAACACTATGTTTACCATAGATGTTTACCTTAGACACGCCCAGGATATTTGTCATAGGCACACCCAACACTTTTAAGGCGGAGGATACCGCAAGGCAGAAGCTTCAATATCCAAGCGCTAACCCAACATCTACCAAGTAAATGTTGTATTGCACTTATAATACCTGTTGCCCCCCCCCGCAAGAAAAATTTAATCTTACAAGTTGGTACGCTGATTCTGATCTGCCTTTACAGATAACGGAAATATGCAGCGCACGATCCTTCAGATGACACCATGCAAGGACCAACAGGGTTTTCAGGAGTGCAAACTTTTCTAAACAAGGGACACTCATTAGGAGCCATGGCACCACGTAACACGTCTCCACAACGACACCCTTTAGGTTCTTGAGTAGGTTCAACCTCAGGTTGGAAGCGCTTAAAGGCATCGTATTCGGCATATTTTGGACGAATTGCATATCCTGATTGCGGAATAACCCCAAGACCACGCCAGGTAGCGTCAACGGTTTCAAACACTTCGTCAATTGCCGCAAGCGCTACTGTATTGCCTTGCGCTTCCACGCCACGCTTATAGGCAATTTCGATTTCGGCACGACCTTCATGAAGCTGACGCATAATCATGGCGATACCCTGCAAAATATCAACAGGTTCAAACCCTGTGATAACCCCAGGTACTCCATATTTTTCTGCCAGGAATTCATAGGGCTTCATACCAATAATGGTGCTTACATGTCCTGGCAAAATTAAGGCATCAACCTTTAGAGCAGGATCAGAAACAATAACTTCAAGAGCATTGGGCATATTTTTATGCGCTACAAAAACGCTGAAGTTTTTTAACCCTAACGCCTGAGCGCGCTTAATGGCCATAGCCACAAGCGGCGTTGTTGTTTCGAAACCAACGCCAACAAACACCACTTCGCTTTCGGGATTTTCCTGCGCAATCTTTAGCGCATCAAGAGGCGAATAAACAATGTTGATATCGCGCCCAGCCGCCTGTTCTTTCAAGAGACTCGAAGTAGATCCAGGAACACGTGTCATATCGCCAAAAGTTGTAATCTTTACCCCTGGAACACGCGAAAGCGCAATAACGGTATCAATGTCTTTGTTAGAAGTAACGCATACAGGGCATCCAGGACCCGACGCTAAGCGAGTGCCTTCAGGCATCATAGTGCGCAAGCCGTTGCGCGCAATTGACACCGTATGGGTACCGCATACTTCCATCAGCGTTGCCTGCTGTGGTGCCCACTTCTGGATAGAATGAATAAGACCCTTCGCAAGCTCAGGGTCTTTAAATACTGATAAATCCATGACAACCGTCCTTACCGCTTTGTCTTCGCGATAATTAATACTACAAGCGCTTAAAAGTACGAAGGTACTGCACTATTCAAGCGCAGTGCGTTTCTTTTCCTTAAGACGCCACATCCAAATCTGCTAATTCGGGAAATTCTTTAATCAGATCCAATGTTTCTTGGGCAGCTTCTTCGCTTACCACTTCAATAGCAAAACCCGCATGGATCAACACATAACTTCCCACTTCAGCAGAAGGGGTTAAATCAAGCGCTACTTCACGCGTAACGCCAAGAATATCTACTGTTGCCAAGTTATCTTCATTAATTGATTTAACCTGTGCAGGAATAGCCAAGCACATTTCACATCACTCCTTGGTCTGTGTGTGCAATCCTAGCACAGCCTGCCCGTAAGAGATCGATGCATCGTTCGGCGGTAGATCTTTATTGAGAGCAACCGTAAAGCCGCGTTCTTGCAGCTGTACCAATGCGCGTTCGATAAGATAGCGATTCATAAACACGCCGCCTCCAAGCGCCACAAGAGAAATGTCATATACAGCGCGAACTAATTCCGCCATATCCATGATGACGCGCACGAACGCATCGTGGAACCAGCAGGCAATCTGTCCAATTGGAACGCCTGCCTGCATATCATCAAGCATTGCTTTGAAAACCGGTGCTACGTCTAAAAGGAGAACCGAAGTGTCCATTGCGGTGCTTTCTTCAGTGGCAACATTTTTAATAACTTCGATGACATATGCCTCTGAACGTTTCTGTAGATCGTGCTGGCTGAAAAGCTGCTGTTCTTCAGGATGAGCGAAATAATCATGAACGCATGCTTCAAGCAAAATGGCTGCTTCGCCTTCGTACTTTGGCTTGGTGCATATACCAAGCAACGCCGAAGCTGCATCGAACAAACGGCCCACTGAAGAAGTTTGAGGGGTGTTGATCCCACGTTCAATCATCTGATCAAAGGTGCCAGCTTCAGGAACTTCGCGCTGAATAAAGTTTTGTGCTGCAGGATGATCAAGCAAATCAAACGCCCATAGTGCACCGTAGGCAATGCGTGCAGGATTTTTAATAGCGGCAGCCCCACCAGGCAGCGGAATGTAGGCAAAGTTTGCAAATCTTTCGAACGTTTCAAGATTCGAAAGCAGAACTTCGCCACCCCAGATTTCACCATCAAGGCCATAGCCAGTACCATCAAAGGCAAACCCACAAACGGGTCCTTCGAGGGCGTTTTCGCCCATTACCGATAAGATATGCGCATGGTGATGCTGAACCTGCACTAAAGGCAAACCTAGTTCGCGAGCCTGCTCGTGAGCCCATTTTGATGTGAGATATTCAGGATGATAGTCGCAAACAAGTTGTTCTGGCTGTAAGCGGAACAACTGTTCATACCGACCACGTGTTTCTTGCCACGCATCCATTACCGCAACGTTTTCCATATCGCCAATATGTTGCGAAACAAATGCTTTTCTTGAACGGGCATAGGTAAACGTATTTTTTTGCTCGGGACCTACCGCAAGAACGGTTTTGTCTGAGGAGGTTTTAGCTTTGGTCGCTGCCTCGTTTTCTGCTGTGTTTTCAGCAGAAGTGCTTTTTGTAGCATCACATCCTGCAACCGCAAGGGGCAAAGGAGCATATCCACGTGCGCGACGAATGAATTGCACAAGCGATCCCGCAGGACCTGCATTCAAAACGCGTAACACAGAATCGTCGTAACGACCTTCGATAGCACGGTTATTAACTAAGAACGCATCAGCTACGCTTCCCAACTTTTCAAGAGCAGTAATTTCGTCGGTGACAATAGGTTCATCGTGAATGTTGCCCGAAGTCATAACCAACATTCCGCCAAATTCATGTAACAACAAATGCTGCACAGGAGTGGAGGGCAGCATAACGCCTAATTCAGGCAAAGCATCAGCAAGACCAGGTGCAAAAAGCGCATCGGGGCGCTTTTGTAGCAAAACGATAGGACGGGAAGGAAGCATAAGCTGGCGCTTTTCTGCGTCATTCACAAAACAATACGCTTGCGCTTCTTCAACTGATGCCACCATAACGGCAAACGCTTTACCTTCGCGATGCTTGCGCTTGCGCAACGTGGCAAGTGCCTGGGGGTTTTTCGCATCGCAAACCAAGTGGTATCCACCAAGGCCTTTGACAGCAACGAGCTTGCCTTCCTTCAAAAACTGAGTGGTACGCGCAATAATGGCATCACTTGTTGCAACGTCGCTTGCCCACTGTATGTCCTCCACTGAAAGCTGAACATCGCGTGGCTCAGTTGAAGATACGCTCGATTCTATCCAGCCAATTTGGGGACCGCATTCAAAACAGGCATCGGGCTGAGCGTGAAAACGCCTATCAAGAGGATTGTCGTATTCGCTTTGACAATCGGGGCACATCGTAAAGGGGCGCATTGAGGTCTGCGCGCGATCATAGGGCAAGGAGCGCATAATCGTAAAACGCGGACCGCAATTGGTGCAGTTAATAAAGGGATAATGGTAGCGCCTGTTTTTAGGATCAAAGAGTTCTGCAACACAATCATCGCACGTTGCTAAATCGGGGGAAACGAGTGTAGTTTCTTCCACCTCTTTGTCCTGCGAAAAGCGAATTTCGAAATCTTGGAACCCTTCAACAGGTACTTCTTCGATGTTGATTTCTCGAACCTGCGCAGCAAGCGGTGCACGTTCAGATAGGGCAATAGCAAACGCATCAATATCGCTTGTTTGTCCTTCGGCGTGAACAATCACGCCTTCTGTTGTGTTTAATACCCAACCCGTAATATGGTGCGAAAGTGCCTCACGATAGACAAAGGGGCGGAAACCCACCCCTTGCACAACACCTATTACTGTGAGCTTTACTGCCTCACAACTCATGCATACACCACTTTCTTAAATGCTTTCGCCAACGCACGAATAGAAACAGCCGAATTATCGGGCAAGTGCACGTGGACGCAGCGGCGACCACGTGAAGAAAGAATAGTAAAGTCGCCCGAAGCTTGTGCTTTTGCAAGCTGTCCTAATGTTTGTGCGCGATCATCGTCTATTTCAATATCTTTAGGTTCATCGGCAGAAATAATAAGGTAAACACCCTTGTTTGGACCGCCTTTATGAAGCTGTCCTGTGGAGTGCAAATAACGAGGACCAATTTCTAGGCAGGAAGCTACACCGTAGTGTGAAGCAACGGTGTGACGAATTTCTTCGATAGCCTCACGACGACCTTCGCCCGCGAAAGGCAAGAAGGCGTTGAACGAGAAGTAATCGCCTGGCTCAATGCTGCCAAACAAGGCACGAAGTGCAGCATCAAGCGAATTTTCTTCTGTTTTATCGCGCAAGGCTTCAGAAATATGTACTTCAACTTTGCCGATAGGCACTTCAGCTAACCCATCTTCTACAAATTCTGGCTCGCGGGCGCCCTCTGTCAAAATATGTAGCACTTCTGCCTTTGCAACCGCGACATCAGGCTGGTCGAAAGGACAAACCTTCATGAGATAGCCCACCATCGCAATAGCGTATTCCCACATAACAAAATGCGCTGCCAAATCCTCAACATTGAGCACCTTAAAGTGCATCTGAGGAATAGCGGGATCTATGAATTCAAGCGCATGATTAAAGTTTTGACGGTCATCCCACTGATCGGTCTTTGTGTTATAGGTAATAACCGTACGATCTTTTGGATCCTCGCGCAAAACAAGAGAATCAACTTCAATGTTCGGCAAAATACCTAAACCGTTTTTACCAAGACTTTCAGCAACTAACTGTTCGATCCACAAACCCAAAACACGGCCGCGCTTTGGCGTGAACAATGAAAACTTGTCGCGTCCGCGCTCATACGTATCGAACAAAAATGCTGCTAAGTTTGATGCAGGATTATCAAGGTCATCAATAGCACAAAGCGCCTCTGCTTCACGAGCGCTTTCGATCAAAGAAGAAAGCTTCATGCCAACAAGCGCTGCAGGGACTAGGCCAAACACCGAAAGCGCCGAATAGCGACCACCTACAGTAGGTTCGCCCAAGAAGACTTTCGCCCAGCCTTCTTCTTTTGCACGCTTTTCCAAATCTGAACCTGGATCGGTAATAGCCACAAGGTGTTTTGGAATATCTTCAACGGGCAGGCTTTCTGCCAATACCTCGCGTACCGCCTTCATGACCAACGATGGCTCAATAGTGCCGCCCGATTTGGATGATTGGATAATGATGGTGTGTTCAGGATTGCACTGAGACATAATAGTGCGCACACGAACGGGTGATACCGAGTCGAGCGTTCTAAAGGCAATATAGGATGAATCGGGCTTGTTGTATTTAGTCAACGTCATAGGCGCCTGCGTAGATCCACCCTGGCCAATAAGAATTACGGTTTTTAGCCCTTTGGCGATAGCCTCATCGGCAAAAGCCTGGATTTCCTCAATGGGACAAGGAGGATTGCTGGCAAGCGTTGCCCAGCCCATGTAATTCTGAGCACAATCCTGCGCTTCTTCAGAAAAGTTATAAAGCGATGCATCCTTGCTGTGAATACGGCTTGCAACTTTTCCGTCAACAAGCGCCTGCAGCGAAGGAGGGTATATGCCTTGTATAGAGAAGTCGATCATCAGTCCCTCTTTCAAACGTAGCTGTATTTTATCAAAGGGCATCCAACGACCCTATAAATGTGTAGACAGAACGTCACTTTTGCTACAAAAAAGTAGACTATGCGCAAAAAAGCCCCGCATGTGCGGGGCTTCACAATTCAAAATGGTGGTCGGGGCGGGACTTGAACCCGCGACACGCGGATTTTCAATCCGCTGCTCTACCAGCTGAGCTACCCAACCAGTTGCGCATTCGTATGACGCGAAACGAAATTGTACCGATACTTTTACAATTCGTCAAGCAATTAATTTGTCTAATCTTGTTACTACGCTATTTGCTTTGTTTATCTTGTATTTCTTAATCTCAGCTCACCGCTTTCGCTGCTCAAAAACGCTCTGCGTTTTTTTCGTGCGCTTCGCTGCATCATGCTTTTAAATAAGCGCCCTTCGGGCGCAATGAAAATTGGTGTTCTGAGTTCGCTTCGATCAAGAAATACAAGATACAAAAAAGTTCAGTGCCGAGATGTTGAATAAGGGTCACTCGACGCTTCAAATTTAACATTTAAATATGAAGCGGCGGGGTCCGACGCATAGATGTTTAGGAATCATAATTCCTAAACATCGGTAGGAGGACGGGTGACCCGTTTCAAATCTCAGCACTGAACGTACGTTGCTGTAACTTATTGCTTTGCTTTAATTAGTAAAACTTATGCTTCCCAAGCACTGCGGCCAATAAGAGCACGCTTACCAATGTCGCTGCGGAACTGCATGTCCTCGAACTTGATAAGGTTGCATGCTTCATAGGCACGATTACGTGCTTCTTCAAACGTATCGCCCAAAGCAACCACGTTCAAAACGCGGCCGCCTGCGGTAATAAGTTCGCCATCGTTGTTGAGTGCCGTTCCTGCATGGAACACAATGACGTCGTCCATGCGCTGTGCCTCTGACACGCCAAGGATAACTTTGCCCTTTTCATAAGAGCCAGGATATCCACCACTTGCCAATACTACGCTTACCGCCCACTTATCTGACCAAGAAAGCTCAATGTCTTCTGGCTTACCTTCTGCGACTGCCAGCATAATATCTACCAGATCGCCCTGGAGGCGAGGCAATACTACCTGGGTTTCGGGATCACCAAAACGTGCATTGAATTCGAGTACTTTGGGGCCTTCGGGCGTCAGCATGAAACCACCATACAGGCAACCACGATAATCGGTGGTGAAAGGATCGCGTGCTGTTGCTGCAGCGGCAGTTTCCATTACCTGAACCATTGCAGCCATTTCTTCTTCGGTCACAATAGGCACTGGAGAATATACACCCATACCACCCGTATTAGGACCTAAGTCGCCATCATAGGCACGCTTGTGATCCTGCGCAGGTGCCATGCAGAATGCTTTGCCACCAGAAACGAAAGCTAACAGCGAGCATTCAGGGCCAGTGAGCATTTCTTCGATTACTACGCGACTTCCTGCCTCGCCAAAGGTTCCGCTAAAGCAACCATCCACTGCTTCAAGGGCAACTTCGAGCGTTTCTGCCACGATAACGCCCTTGCCCGCGGCAAGGCCGTCTGCTTTGACTACCAAAGGTGCACCAAGCTCTTCGCAGTAAGCGCGTGCTTGCTCGGCATTGGTAAAACTTGCATAGCGCGCAGTAGGAATACCATTTGCTTCCATGAACTCTTTGGAATAGGTTTTTGAACCCTCCAGCTGAGCACCTTGCGCATCAGGACCAAACACAGGAATACCACCAGCGCGAACCACATCGGCAACGCCTGCTACCAACGGAGCTTCTGGACCAATAACTACCAGACCGATTTCATGGTCTTTTGCAAAGCCGAGTACCGCTTCGCCATTTTCTGCATCAAGATTCTTCACATTTTGGGCAATTGAAGCAGTTCCACCATTACCAGGAGCAACATAGAGCTGATCGCAACGAGGAGACTTCGCAAGTGCCCAAGCAATAGCATGTTCGCGTCCGCCGCCGCCAAGAACAAGAATGTTCACTGTTTTACCTTTCACCCATTAACGGCTTTCCCAGCCGTTAAAGATGGTCTGATTTCTGTCAGGACCAACCGCAATAATAGAAGCACGAACACCTGTTACCTCTTCAAGATAGGTAACATAGCGCTGAGCATTTACGGGCAGGTCTTCAAACTTCTTGCAATTAGAAATATCAATGCCTTCCCAGCCAGGAAGCTCTTCATAAATAGGAGTTACATTCTTTGGATAAATTACCGAATGCTGCATTGGGAAGTAGTCATAGCGAACGCCATCAGCTTCATAACCAACGCACACCTTAATGGAAGGAACGCAAGACAATACGTCGAGCTTCGTCAGTGCCATGTCAGTCATAGAGTTAACCTCAACCGCATAACGAGCCTGTACCGCGTCGAACCAACCACAACGACGCTTGCGACCGGTGGTTACTCCGTATTCGCCACCAACTTTGCAAAGCAATTCGCCTGTTTCGTCGTGAAGCTCAGTAGGGAATGGACCAGAACCAACACGAGTAATGTAGGCCTTAGCAATACCCAATACCTTATCGATTGCCTTAGGACCAACACCTGAACCAGTTGGTGCACCGCCTGCGCAGCAAGAAGACGAAGTTACAAACGGATAGGTACCATGGTCGATATCGAGCATGGTACCCTGTGCGCCTTCAAACAAAATGTTTTTATTTTCACGCAGAGCCGCATTAAGCATTTGAGTAGTTTCTGCCATGTGCTTGCGCATAACTTCTGCGTAAGGCAAATACATTTCGCAAATCTGATCTACGGTGTAAGGCTTTAAATCGTAGATCTTGGTAAGAACTTGATTCTTGATAGCAAGCGCTGCTTCAAGCTTTTCGCGGAAGATCTTTTCATCCAAAAGATCCTGAACACGAATGCCATTACGAGCAAATTTGTCTTCATAAGCAGGACCAATACCACGATTAGTGGTACCAATCTTGTGCTTGCCCAAATGACGCTCGGATGCTCCGTCCAAATCAATGTGATAAGGCATAATGATGTGAGCGTCGCAAGAAATGCGCAAACGATCGCAAGGGAAGCCAGATTCTTCTAGCATCTGCATTTCTTCAACTAAAACTTTAGGATCAATAACGCAACCGTTGCCAATAACAGGCGTGATGTGATCATACATAACGCCAGAAGGAATAAGATGCAATGCGAGCTTGGTGTCGCCGTGAATTACCGTATGACCGGCGTTGTTTCCTCCCTGATATCGAACAACGTAATCATAATCACTTGAAATTAAGTCAGTGATCTTGCCTTTTCCCTCGTCACCCCACTGGGCACCAAGGAGAACCGTGCTTGGCATGTAAGGTCCTTTCAATGTTTTTATAACTTAACGAGACTTTTCGCAGTTGCAATAACTACCTGGCAGTCTCATGACGGACATTATTTTAGGTCAAAACGCAAAATAAAATCCTGCCCAACAAAGGAATAATACTACAGTTCAATCAATTTACTCTTTGAATCAGCTTTACACACTAAGGCTGCAATATCTGGATGGCACGTAAACAAAATAACTTGACGGCTGCGTGCTAATTCCGCAAGTGCTCGAACTGCTTGCTTTCTGCGCGCATTATCGAAATTCACCAATATGTCATCGCACATTATGGGAAGGCCTTTGCCCACGTTTTCTGCAGTCATAAGCAAAGCAATGCGCAGGCTTAAATATAGCTGCTGGCGTGTACCGAGCGAAAGCAAATGCGGGGCACGTATGGTTTTGATGGCATCAACTACTTCAATATCGCCTTGCGCGTTCATGCGCACCGTGCACCACGCACCATCGGTCATTTGAGACAACAATCGCGATGCGCAGCGATATACCTCAGGCTGACTTTTCCGTTCCCATTGCGCAATAGCATCTTCGAGCGAGCGCTGCGCAATAAGCAGCGTGGCCAATTGGCGATAATCGTCCTGCAAGCGCGTTTCAATGGTTTCGTTTTGAAACTTCAATTCATCAAACGAAGTTGTCCTTCGTGCTGCAGTTAATCGCTCAATAATTTCACCTATTTGTCGTTCAGTTTCGCCTATTGTCTGCGCCGTTTTGCTGCGCTCGGCAACTTTGCGCTCAATTACTTGATTGATATCTTCAACCCTGGCTTCTTTATCAAACCCCGCAGCATTGCAAATCTCGCTACGGTCACGATACGCTTGTTCAAGAGCGTCCTGTAGGGAAGCGCGATGAAGGGCTTGAGCTTGTTTTGTTTGGTTTGCAAGATCTTGAGCAGAGCGATATTCCCGCAGTTGATCAAGAAGTCGACGAGCTCTGCGCGTAGATCCTTGAGCTGCACCAAGACCCGATTGAATAAGTTGTTGTTCTATAAATTCGCTATATTCGCGTGATTGAGCTTCGCATATTTCTAGCGTTTTTTGGTCTTGCTGCATAACCCATTCTTTTTTAGAACGAGCATCTTCCCATTCTTCTTCGGTGCGCGTTGGTCGCATGCTGATGACAACGCCCACTACAGCCAAAACAAGAGCAACGAGAACAAGCGCTACACCTACTACCAAATAGGAAGCACCTGTCGTTTGACGAGCAAGATTAACAATGTAAACGCCAATGAAAGCCATAATCAAAGGAACCACAATAGCAAATGCCAACTGAGCCCAGCGTTGTTTGCGTGCTCGGTCATATTGCTGTTGTTTATGCGCGTCCTCTGTATGGAATTCATATTCCGCACGTGACGTATTGGCCGCTTCGCGTGCTTTATCAACACTGTGTTCTAATTTAGCTTTGCGATCATCAAATTCGTCTAAAGAATCACGCAGACGGTATTCTTGTGCTTGGGTAAGATCTACTAATTCGGCAATATCATTATCAGGCACAAGCGAAGCGGAGTTTGACGATTCGCTATTTCCAAAAGACTGGTCCAGATCCTGCTGCAACGAAGCAATTCTTGCATCAAGCGAACTTACCTGGGTTGCAGTTTGGGTAAGATTTTCTATTTCGCTGTTAAGACGATCTTGTGTTTCTCGCATTAAATCCCTGCGTGGGCGAAGCGAAGCTAACATATGTTCCTGTTCGCGCAGGTTATCCGCTTCTGCTCGGCTCGTTTGCACAAGAGTTCTCAGTCGACTCTGTTCGTTTTTCAAGCTACCAATCGCATCAGGATTTTGTGCCGAACGAGAAGTCAGTGCTTTTATTTGCGCAGAAATAGATTCCAGCGCATGAGCGGGAGACGCAGAGGTGCCCGAACCTGCCGTTAGCAAGCGCGCGGTAATATCGCTATGTCTATCTAGACGCAAAAGTTCATCGCTCGTAAGCGAAAACATAGTTTCGTAGGTTTCACGATCAATATTAGTCAGCAACGGGACTGGCGGATTAAGTTCATCGGCGTTTTTTACGCGCTTTAATTCGACAACATCACCTGTTGCTTCATCCTTGAAAAACAAACTGCCCGATCTATCAGCATTTTCTGGGCGGTAGGGATTTGCTTCTCCGCGCGCAGCAGGCCAGCCGAACAGCACTCCTTTTACGAGTTCGTTTAAGGTAGTTTTGCCTGCTTCGTTAGGTCCATACACCACATTCATTCCTGGACCAAAAGGACCTACGATAATGTTGGCGAACTTACCAAAACTCGTCATTTTTATGTGCTCGAGAAAATATGAGGGAATGGATTTTGAAAGCTTTGGTTTTTTAGCCATTATTCACCATCCCTCCCCAAAAGATCCAAAACGAGCGTTTCGGCATCTGCACAAAGTTCAGAGTATTTTGCCTCAAGCGAGGTAGGCAGAGATAATTCACGCTGATAAAACTGCTTTTCTAAATCAAGCAGTACCTTATCTTTGTCCAGGCGATACTGATCCATTACCTCTAAATACACTGAAGGGAACAGTCCTTCTTTGCGCAACGTTTGCGTCTTTACTGCAGGCTTAGTTTTGTTGAGCAGTGCATCGATATAGAAAAACGGATAACCATCGTTGAGAATAGCGCGCATATCTTCTAAAACCTGTGAAGTTAAATCGCCGTGAAGCGCGCTTCTTCCCGTTAGAGTGATGCGAAACATCATGCGTTGACAACGGGTCTTGGCATTTTGACCAAATTCGGCACTTACTATCTTTTCTTGGATATCGGCAATAGTTGCACAATCAGAAACATTAAGCTCGAGACGTTTCCAGGCCACCTTTGCTGTTGGCAAAAAATCAATCCGAATAGGCGCTTTGGAAGAAAGCGTTACTTTAAACACTCCATGTTCGCCTTCTTCTTTCATGTCTCTACCTTGAGGACAACCCGAATACACGATGCGAGGGTCCTCTTCCGAAGGGAATACTTTTGGTTGATGAACATGACCGCAAGCCCAATAATCAACATCGCGCTTAAGGAGCGTTTTTGGATTTACCGGCGATCGCGTAAGGTCAATATCGAGTCCCGTATGAAGAATACCAATCATAAAAGGAGCCGAAATCCCCAGTTCAGCAGTGGCTGTTTCACGTGAAATACCCTCAGAAATATCTTCGTTACGAGGGAAAGATTGTGTGTAATAGCCACGACCACCTATAAGCGCAAGCGGTTTACCATCGCGCTGATAATAGGTGAATTCTGGCCCTGTTGCTCCCAATAAATGGGTGTTATCTGGCAAAGCAGCAAACGAGTTATCCCACGAAATAAAAGGGTCGTGATTTCCCGTAACAAAATAAACGGATATACCCGCCTCATCTAATTGTTTTAGTCCAGCTAAAAACAGAGAAAAATCTGCATAAGACGGGTGTGAATTATCAAAAATGTCACCCGCCAGAACAACAAAATCAACTTTTTCTTTTAGAGCAATATCAATAACGTTTCGGAATGCTTCAGGGATTGCCTGTAAGAGAATGTCTGCCCATTCAGGCGCGATGGATCTGAGCCCTTTAAATGGTGCCCCTAAATGAAGATCTGCAGCATGTATAAACGTTACGGTACTCATGCTTTGAGTGTAACGCGAAAGCACCTGAAACCTTTATCAGAAATTCAACAATGATAAAAATTAGTAGCCTGAATCGTCGAAATGATTAGTAAACTTCGTAAATTCTGGAATAAAGGTAAGTGGGATGTCGCGCGTAGGACCATTACGGTGCTTTGCAACAATGAGTTCTGCCATGCCCCAATCGGGACGCTTATCCGATTCTGCTTCCGCTTCAGATGTACTTCTATCAAGGAACATTACGATGTCCGCGTCCTGTTCGATAGAGCCCGATTCGCGCAAGTCCGAAAGCATGGGGCGTTTATCGGTACGCGTTTCAACGCCACGAGAAAGCTGAGACAAGGCCAAGATAGGAACGTTTAATTCCTTTGCAAGTACCTTCAAACCACGCGAAATTTCAGCAACTTCTACTGCGCGGTTGTTGGGGTGAGGAATGACAGGCTGCATAAGCTGTAAGTAGTCAACGATGATAAGACCTTGTTTTTTATTGCGCATCATACGACGCGCTTTGGTACGAAGTTCAACAATGGAAAGCGAAGGCGAATCATCAACGTACAAATCGTATTGCGAAAGTTCACCCGATACGCGCACAAGTTCACTCCAGTCGCTGTCTTGCAACTGGCCACCACGCAAACGTGACAAACTCATACCCGCTTCCGCTGCCAACACACGTTGAGTAATTTGAACTGACGACATTTCCAAACTGAACAACGCTACCGTTGAACCCAGCTTTGCGGCGTTTGTTGCCAAGTTCATAGCAAATGAAGTTTTACCAACGGCAGGACGCGCCGCCAGAATAATCAGGTCGCCACCGCGCAAACCGCAGAACAGCTTATCCACATCGGTAAAACCAGTAGGAACACCCTGCATAGTACCTGCGCGATTAGCCATTTCAGCAATTTCATCATTCGCTTCAATGATAAGAGTTTGAATATCTTTAAACGTAGAACTTACCGTTTGTTCAGTAACATTAAAGAGCGCAGCTTCTGCTTGAGATACTAATTCTTTAGGATCAGAAGGAGAATCATACGCAAGAGAAGTAATTTGAGCGGATGCGCGCAAGAGTTCACGACGCATGGCATCACGTGCAACAATTTCGGCATGGTGCTGCCAACTTGTAAATGCAAACGTATTGTCCGCCAATTCCAGCAGATACGATTGTCCACCAATAGCTTCAAGCTGCCCGCTTGCTTTCAAATTGTCGGAAACAGAAATAACATCAATAGGAATAGAACGCGAATTCATTTCACGCATAGTTTCAAAAATAATACGGTGAGCAGGACGGAAGAAACTTTCGGGTTTCAACTTTAAAGAAACCTCTTCAAACACTCCCGTTGAAAGCAAGCACGCAGCAAGAACTGTTTGTTCTGCTTCGATGTTTTGAGGGAATGTTTTATTAATGTCCGTTGAATTGTTGTTCCGTGTATCGGGCACTGTTTTTCCGTTCCTTAGTTACGTTACCGCGTTATTAAAACTATTCCGAGGTAAAAAGATAATACAACACCACTATAAAGAAAAAGCTAAAAGAAAAAGGTCGCCTGATTAAAATCAGACGACCTTTTAAATCAAGCAAATAAGCTACGTTATTCAGCAGCTTCTTCAGTTGCTTCTTCTGCAGTTTCAGCTTCAGCCTCTGCAGGAGCTTCAGCTGCCTCAGTAGCAGCAAAGGTCTCAGCATCGCCAACAAGAATAGTCAAGTTAGCCTTGATGTCACGATACAGAGAAATTGCTACCTCGTGAGCGCCAGCAGACTTAATAGCGGACTTCATTTCAACACGACGACGGTCGATCTCGATGTCAGCCTGAGCCTTGATAGCGTCTACGATCATCTGAGAAGTTACAGAACCAAAGAGAACGCCTTCTTCGCCTACGCGAGCTTCAACCTTAACGGTAAGAGCGTCAAGAACTTCCTTGGTCTTGTTAGCTTCTGCGACACGATTCTCTTCACGAGCTGCAATGTTGTGCTTGCGCTGCTCGAGCTGCTTCAGGTTACCCTTAGTAGCAGCTACAGCCAAGCGCTTTGGGAATAAATAGTTGTTAGCAAAACCAGCAGCAACATCTACTACGTCGCCTTCGCCGCCCTTGCCCTTAACTTCTGCCAAAAGGATTACTTTCATTTCATCCTCCTCTTAGCGATTACGACGATCGCCACGGCCGCTTACTGCAGGCACAGCATAAGGCATGAGAGCCATTTCACGTGCACGCTTTACGGCATTAGCGATATCGCGCTGGTGCTGGGTGCAAGCGCCCGTTACACGGCGGGGCTTGATCTTCCCACGATCAGTAACATACTTACGCAGCATCTGAGTGTCTTTGTAATCTACGTATTCTGCGTGATCCTTGCAGAACTGGCAGTACTTTCGACGAGGCTGCTTTGTGTAGTCAGACATGTAAACCTCTTTCGAATGATTAGAACGGAATATCAGTATCGTAGACGGAGGCATCAACTACTGGCGCTGCCATAGGTGCCGCGGCAGGTGCCGCTGCTGCTGGAGCAGCCATAGTGTTGCGCTGCATACCGTTATCGTTGCGAGGAGATAAGAATTCGATCTCATCAACAATAACTTCAATCTTGCTGCGCTTTTGCCCATCACGTTCCCACTGGCTCCAACGAAGTTTACCTTCAATTGCAACCTTGCTTCCTTTCTGAAGGAAACGGGAAACAGACTGAGCACGAGCACCAAACATAGTGCAATCGATGAAATTAGGATAGTCTTCCCATTCACCTGTCTGTTGGTTCTTGCGACGATCGTTTACTGCAACGCCGAAGCCTAATACTGGCATTCCACTTGCAGTAGAACGAAGATCAGGGTCGCGAGTAAGATTACCAGTGATGATTACGCGATTGATGCTCATTTTGAACCTCTCTCATGCTACGAACAATTCTGTTCGCCTTTGATTTCCAAATAATAAAGTGATAACTAGTCACGATCAGGACGAGCAACGATCATGTGGCGCTCAACAGCGTCAGTGATGCGCAAAACACGATCAAGCTCTGCAATGTTTGCAGGCTCTGCATGGAAATCGATAAGGGTGTAATCACCGTCAGTCAGACCATTGATTTCATAAGCGAGCTTGCGCTTACCCCAATTGTCTACGTTATCTACAACACCGTTACCTTCTGCGAGGGCGGTCTCGATACGTTTCATAACTGCGATACGGGTTTCTTCGTCGATTGACGGAGCTACAAAATACAAGAGTTCATAAGCCTTCATCAGTTCACCTCCTCTGGACTTACGGCTTCGGGATTTGAAGGCATGCCCGAAGCAGGAATAGCCGAACCATAGTAACAAACTGCTTGTGTGTTCGCAATTGTAAACAGTTAGGAACTCACGGTTTATTCACATTACCTCTGCGATTTTCAAGATTAGGCCTCAAACACATGTCGTTTAGCCACCACACGCGTTACTTATTTGCCTCGTACGTTACTTACCTGCTACGCACGTTATCTATCGGTAGCAAGTCATCTTTCTTAAGCACTACCAACAACAAGTGATCTCGGCCGATACCTACCTTCATTTACTACCTAGCTAGTATGCTACCGAAAAGAATTCACACCTATTTCTACTTTAAGCACTATTTTCTGCACATATTCATATCGTGATTCTTACATGATTCTCATATCTGACTCATATCTGTACTTATATTCGATGAGTATTTGGCTCCTATATTTGTCTTATCTCTTCTTCGTGTATAAAACTATTTCTATTCAATAGCTCTTCTTTTGATTCCCCTGTAAACCCAAAAGCTTTTGCATTATTTCGCGACCTTTTTGGATGAAAATGTACATTTGTTACGAAATATTGGATATCTCCAACCAAAACTACGCCATATTCAAGCAATACTTTTTTTATTTGCTGCCTGATTACCATTTTTCGGTTTTTTATTACGCTTATTTTTTATATTCAGTAACAAACGTGCATTTTCATCCAAAAACCCTTGAGTTATAGGTCAAACCCTTACTCCGAAAGCAAACGAGACTGAAAACTTATGTCTTCAGTCTCGTTTTTGAGTTTTAGTTCATTGTTTTAGTTCATTTTCTAAAAGCTTGTTTTACCCAAACAGCTATTCCAAGCTAGATCATCCAAGCTCGCTCAAGAGCGTGTGAAGCCTTATTTTTCTGCTTGGGCTTTTTCTGCCTCTTCAGCTGCCTTTTCAAGTTTGTCAGCTATTGCTTCAACCTGGGCTTCATCCACCTGGTCTTCCTGATCAGCTGAAAGATCAGCCATTGGATCTAAGCTACCTTCCATATCGAGCTCGAGTTTAAGATTTTCCATAAAGTTAGGAGCAGGGCCGATATAGGTTATTTCTTTATTAATACCATTGTCATCATAAAGATAACCAAACGCATAAGCTTGCTCTTCGCCAGGCAATCCGCCTTCGGCAATTAAGGCATCGCGCATACCATCTTCGGTTTCGATATAGCCGTCATAACAAAATGCATACGCAGTTGCTCCACGAGCACCCTCAACTTCACGGCGAGCTGCTAAGAAGCACTCTTCTACGTCATCGCCAGGATGAGTTTCAATAAATAAGTTTTCTTTTACTGCTAAACCAGTGAAGGGTACGACTTCTTCTCCGCCTTCCATTTTTGCAGCAGCTTCATCTAAAACTGCGCGGATAACAGTCTTTAAAACATCATCAATGTCTTCTTCAGGGGCATTTGCCTCGGGATCAACCATACGTTCAGCCATGGATAATCCTTTCGTCGTTTGTCGGTCGTTTTAGTTTGTTATTAATTGCTTGAAGTGTAGCACGACCGCGTGGTCGTGCTACTTTTACTCCGAGTAACGGCTTTGTTTCAGTGACGGCCATTAAAAAAATGACCTCATAAGCGAGGTCATGAAAATTCTGGCGGAAGGAGAGGGATTTGAACCCTCGTTACCGGGAGTACCGGTAAAACGGTTTTCGAGACCGCCGCATTCAGCCGCTCTGCCATCCTTCCATTACTATTTATCGAAATTCATTGCGTTGAATTTCTCTTCGTTGAAATCCAACAGAACTTCTATGTTGTCGAAACCTTTTACATAAGGTTTCTTTGCGAAGCCTGTTCTATAAAGCTGAGGCTTCTTTATTAGTATCTGTAAAAAAGGTCGTTCAAAAAGAACGACCTTGAAATTTCCTGGCGGAGAGATGGGGATTCGAACCCCAGGTACGCTTTTGGCGCACACACGATTTCCAATCGTGCTCCTTAAGCCAGACTCGGACATCTCTCCAGCTTGCCGTGTTTTACACGTGCAGTATGGCAGTATACACTAAATTAGTACTCGGTAACAAGAGAATAATAGCCATCTTGTGACAATATTCTTAAAGGAACATCAAATAATCCAGAAACACATTCAGTAGTAAGGGCTTCTTCTTTAGGCTTATCAGCAAAAAGTTTGCCCTCTTTAATCATTACCACTCGTTTGATTTCAGGAATAATATCTTCTGGATAGTGTGTAACCAAAATAATTGCTTTACCTGCTGCTGTTAAATCACGCATGGTTTTGCGCACATAGTACATTCCTTCAGGATCAAGACCCGTAGTTGGCTCATCTAGCACCAATACCTCTGGATCGTGTACTAACGCACGAGCAATCAAAACACGACGAGCCTGACCAGAAGATAAAGTCATTACATCTCGATCTGCCAAATAATCAATTCCCAAAAATTCAAGGATTTCGCTTACCTTAGCTTTGCCTTCTTCAGTCATTGAATACTGGCGAGGAACACCTAATGATCCCAGTAGACCACCATATACCACTTCAAATACGGGAAGATGAACCGTAATTTGATTTTGCATAGTTGCAGAAACAACGCCAAGACATTTCTTTGTTTCCTGAAGCGTTACCAATGCCTTGCCTTTAAATAAAACAGGAGGATGTTCTCTATATAAAGGAAATACCTCTCGAGTAATCAAGTTAATAAACGTTGATTTACCTGCGCCATTAGGGCCGATCAAAGCAATACTTTCACCTTGAGCAAGATCAAAATCATCAATCGAAAGAATGTCTTTACCATTACGGCGAACAACAGCATTGTGTAGGGTAATCAAGGGGATTTCTTCATTACACATTTGGTTCCTCCAAAAATAAATAGGGCCACCTCATAATACTCGGTAGCCCTAAAGAAAACTATTACTTTCAAGCAAAGTGTAGGTAATTACCAACCTTCGATCAGTTTACTTGGTGATGAACTAATTGCTTTCGGATTACTGACCTTCGGTTGACTGATCAGAAGAAGATTCATCAGTTGCAGCCTGATCCTCAGTTGCTTGTTCAGAGGATCCATCGCTTGAAGCGTCGGTTCCCTCTTCAGAAGAACCTTCAGTTGAGGAACCATCACCTGATTCATCAGTAGTTCCTTCTTCGGATTCGTACTGGGTCATATCCAAGTTGTAAGGAACATCTTCTGGCATATCGTTAATTTGGATGTCAGCCTGGTCTTTGTAAGAGGTGAACCAGTCATTGTATGCACTAGATTGATTCTGGCTCTTTACGATATTAGAAATGTAATCAACGAATTCACTTGGATAATCATCTAAAGAATCAGCGGTGCCGTCGCAAGAAAATTCATCGGTGCACTTAATGATATGAATACCATAATCGCTGGTAACTAAACCTGATACCTCACCCTTTGACAGTTCGCCGAGAGCAGTTGTATAGGCATCAACAAAGGTGTTAGTTGCGTCCCAACCTACATCGCCGCCATTTTCAGCAGAAGCGGTATCAGTGGAATATTGTTTTGCTGCGTCTGCAAAATCAAGGGTTCCTGCATTAATCTGATCAAGAACTTCTTGAGCGGTAGCTTCATCATCAGAGGAGAATAAGATATGAGAAGAACGTTTAGCGCCATCAAACATGGTGTAGTAGGTGTTCAGCATCTCTAAAACTTCTGAATCGTCAGCTTCTGCGGAATCACCTGCAACGTTTTCCATCAAAGCTTCATCACGGAAGCCTTCTTCGATGGCTTGACGATACTGGTCTTCAGAAATTCCTGTGCTGCTAAGGGCACTTTGCCATTCTTCGTCACTAGAATAATTTGATTTCATGGATTCGATATGCTCATCAACCTCAGATTGATCAACCGAAATCCCTTTTTCATCACACGCTTGCTTCTTTAGTTCAACTTCGGTGTAGTAATCAATAACCTGGCTGCGTACCGTAGAAGGATCAAGCGAATTTTCATTCATCCAATTTGCCCAATCCTGGTCACTAGTTAAGTCAGAACTTGTACGAAAATCCTGAATATACTTTGTAATAGTGTCTTCTTCAATTTCAGAGCCATTAACCGTAGCTGCCACGCCTCCGGTGTATCCATAATTCGTACCACCGCAACCAACAAGTGCAAAACAGCATGCTGCGGAAACACCAATAATAGATACCTTACGAAGTAAAGCCTTGTGTTTCATTTAGTTCCCTTACCTTATTTAGTGCTAAAGAACCGCACTAATCAGCGGTTCTTCGCTATTTTGGCACAAAGCTTACAATCGCAACCTATTCGCACAATTTACCCATTTATTGCAGCCTGTTTATCACAAGCTCTTCATAAAGTAAGAAAAAATGCACGCTCACCGCAGTAAGCGCGCATTTATCTTGAGTCTGTAAGATATCTTTTCAGGTTTTTTAGGTTTTTGCTATTCGGCATCGTTGCACCTATTGGTATATCTATTGTCGTGCTTGGCAATATGCTTATCAACACACTCATCGCGCGCGGCGCCATACCTTGTTACTACGCACTTTTAATGCACCAATAATGCACTAATCAATAGCTACCTCTAGCTCTACTTATTTTTCGCTTCCTTACGACGTTCCGTTGCAGAAAGAAGACGCTTGCGAAGGCGAATAGACTTTGGTGTGATTTCAACTAATTCATCATCTTCGATATATTCAAGTGCCTCTTCCAAAGTAAACGTGACAGGAGGAGTTAACTGAATAGCTTTATCGGCACCAGCAGAACGTTGGTTGCCAAGCTGCTTTGCCTTAGCAACATTTACTACCATGTCGCCCTCTTTAGCAGATTCGCCAACAATCATGCCTTCGTAGCAGTCTTCACCAGGACCAATAAATAGGCGTCCACGTTGCTGCAAGGTATCCAATGCATACGCTACTGATTTCTCTGTAGCCATAGCGATCATAGAACCATTCTTACGTCCGCTGAATTCACCGCGATAAGGACCGTATTCACTGAAGTGATGGAACATAGTAGCTTCACCATGAGAAACATTGAGAAGCTTGGTACGTAATCCCATAGTTCCACGAGAGGGAATCTTGAAAACAAGATGAGTCTGTTCTCCGCGCTGGAACATATCAGTCATTTCGCCACCTGCAGTGCCGAATACCTCAATGCATTTACCCGCGTATTCACTTGGAGTATCAACCGTTGCTTCTTCAATAGGTTCCATCTTGTTACCATTAGCATCGGTTTTAATAATGACGCGAGGACGACCAACCTGGAATTCATATCCTTCACGGCGCATGGTTTCCATCAAAACTGAAAGATGAAGAACACCACGACCGGCAACTTCAATGCCAGACTTATCTTCAAGTTCAGTAATGCGCATCGAGATATTTGATTCCGCTTCACGGAACAAGCGCTCTTTCAGCTGACGTGCTTGAACTATTTCACCTTCACGACCAACAAGCGGAGAGGTAGAAGCTTCAAATACAACAGACATCGTAGGTTCTTCTACTTCAATAGGATCAAGAATTACCGGTGTTTCACGGTTGGTTACCATATCGCCAATATCGGCATCTTCGATACCAACTACCGCAATGATGTCGCCCGCACCCGCTTCAGGAACTTCCTTTTTACCTAATTCTTCGAAGGTAAACACTTGCTTGATTAGCGTGTTGTAGCGCGTGCCGTCGTTTTTAATAACAAGAACAGGCTCGTTTTTGTGCATCGTGCCCGAATGAAGACGACCCACACCAATTCGTCCAACAAAGCTGGAATGGTCAACAGTGCAGATTTGCAGGGCAACAGGACCATTAGGCTCACAGTCTGGTGCAGGGATTTCTTTCAGAATAGTTTCCAGTAGAGGAACCATATTCATGTTGCCATCTTCTGCATCGTAGCGAGCATAACCATTAACCGCACTGGCATAAATGATAGGGAAGTCTAACTGCTCATCGGAAGCATTGAGCTCTACCATCAAATCGAATACTTCATCAACAACTTCTTCAGGACGAGAACCAGGACGATCAATTTTGTTGATTACTACAACAATGCGAAGCCCCAGTGATAATGCCTTTTCAAGTACGAAACGAGTCTGAGGCATAGGACCTTCAAAAGCGTCAACGATAAGAAGAGCGCCATCTGCCATATTCAATACGCGCTCGACTTCGCCGCCAAAGTCAGCATGGCCAGGCGTGTCGATAACATTAATCTTGATGTCTTTATACGTAATAGAAATATTCTTAGACAGAATAGTAATGCCGCGCTCGCGTTCCTGATCATTGGAGTCCAAAACGCGCTCTGCTACTTCTTGGTTCTCTCGAAATACACCAGCAGTGTACAAGAGACGATCGACCAAGGTTGTTTTACCGTGGTCAACGTGCGCAATGATTGCAACGTTGCGAATATTTTCTTGCTTCATGTAAGCTTCTTCTTTCTCAAGCGAAACAAATCTACGTCGTAAAACACGTACTTATTTTATAACCAGTACGTAATTGTATTTTGAAACACCGACTTATACATCAGGTCAATGTAAAATCAGCAAGGTTTCACACGTAAAAAAAGGCCGTTCTTACGAACGACCTTGGATACTTGGTGGAGCATAGGGGGATCGAACCCCTGACCTCAGGCTTGCAAAGCCCGCGCTCTCCCAGCTGAGCTAATGCCCCATATGTGCGATTCTCTATAATAAGCGCTCCATCGGCTAACTCGGCTCACGGTGGAGCGCTTATCCGTAAAATAATGGTGGGCCCAAGCAGACTTGAACTGCTGACCTCACGCTTATCAGGCGTGCGCTCTAACCAGCTGAGCTATGGGCCCGAAAAATCGCGCTCGAATAATTTACTACCTTCACCTATTTCGGTCAAGCAAAATTTCGAAATTTTTTTAAATTAATTTACCGAAATATCTAAATCACCAGGTGAGTAAAAATAAAACAATTTTATTATTACCGCTTTACCACCTTAGGAGTGTTATTCTTAAAACATGTTCATAGCATCGAGGGAGGTTTATATGATTTCCGTTAAAGTGGAAACGTTAATAATGTCCCAAGATGCCAGTCCTTCAATTCTGGTTTTAACAGCTACTGATTCCAATCATGAATCGATCGAAATCGATCATCGCTTTATCCCTATTTGGATAGGATTACCCGAAGCTGCACAGATTGGATTAGCCCTAGAAGATATCCGTCTTCCAAGGCCCCTCACTCACGACTTATTTATCAACGCTATATCAAGCTTGGATGCTTATGTGGATCATGTTTTAATTACCGAAGTTAAAGGCTCCACCTTTTACGCTACCCTTACCTTGCGCCAACATGGACATCTTATAGAACTTGACGCGCGTCCGAGTGATGCAATAGCGCTTGCTTTGAAGCAAGGTGCAGATATTTTTGTTATGGATTCGGTTTTTAAGAAAGCTTCATTTCCTTTCCAATTTAGTGCCAATAAAGAAGAAGAGGATTTAAAGAAGTTTCATGACTTTGTGTCTAACTTGAATCCCGATGATTTCTTAAATCAATAGAAGTGAATTTTATTCCCCACCCAGAAATCTAGCATTTTTACTAGCTTCGCTTTAATCAGTTTTTAAATACGTTAAAGGCATAGCGACTTTTATCTGATTACCTTGTATCTCTTGCGATTCTGATTATTCTGAACGCGTCTTGAAAATGAAGTTTTAAAGGCATAGCCCAAAGTGTTCAATCAAAGATTAAGGGATTAGTAAGTAGTTCGTTGAATTATTTCGCTATGCCCTTAACTTTATTTGAAAGACGAAAAAAGTGAAGCTAAGCAGAATCGCAGAATGAATAGGTCAATAAAAAAAACAGGTAAGAATCTTTGAGACTCTTACCTGTTTCACGGGAAACATAGGAAACACTATGTTTATTTCAACGAGCTATTACTCCTGATCAAGAAGATTCATTTGATCTTTGTTCTCATGAGTCTTCGCTGATTTTTTATCATTCGAAGTAGCAATAGCAACTGCAGTTACTTTGTCTTTGTCTGCCACGTTCATAACATGAACACCCTGGGTAGAACGACCAAGCTGAGATACCCCTGAAACTGCCGTACGTACCACAACACCTTCTTCAGTGATGATCATAATTTCATCAGTAGGATCTACCACCTTCATTGCAGCAAGCAAACCCTTCTTTGGTGTCATAGTAATAGTGTAAACACCTTGTCCACCACGGTGATGTTCTGGATATTCAGAAACAGGAGTACGTTTTCCATATCCCAGTTCAGTAATTACGAATAAATCACTACCGGGATGAGTAATTTCCATACCAAGGACGCGAGCATCAGCGTTAACCGTCATACCACGTACACCCATAGTATCGCGACCCATTGCACGTACTTCTGATTCGTCCCACATGATTGCTTTACCTGCGGAAGATACCATAACAACTTTTTCGCCTTCAGCAACACGCTTTACAGAAATAAGCTTGTCATCTTCTTTTAAGTTAATAGCGATCAAACCATCACGACGAGTGCGGTCGTATAGTTTCATGGAAGTTTTCTTTACCATACCGGAAGCAGTAGCAAACATAAGGTATTCATCTTCAGGGAAATCCTTCGTTGCAATAACTGCCGCAATGGTTTCACCCTTTTCTAAAGGCAGTAAGTTTACTATCGCGGTACCACGAGCATGGCGAGAAGCCTCAGGAATCTCATATGCTTTCAAGCGATAAACTTTACCGAACGACGAGAAGAACAACATGTATGCGTGCGTCGAAGAAATGAAGAGATGCTCTACGAAGTCACTTTCTTTCAAGTTAACTCCCTGCATTCCCTTACCACCGCGCTTCTGCTGACGATACGTTGCAACGGGCAAGCGCTTTACATAACCTGCCTTAGTCACCGTAACGGCAACTTCTTCTTCAGCAATAAGATCTTCAACGTCAAGCTCTTTTGCTTCGTCGGTAATCTTTGTAAGACGCTTTGTGTTGTACTTGTCTTTAATTTCCAACAGTTCTTCTTTAATGATTTGCTTTAACAAGTTCTTGTCTGAAAGGACGCGCTTGTAGTATTCAATCTTTTCGCGAAGTTCAGCTAATTCCTGTTCAATCTTTTCGCGTTCCAAACCAGTCAAACGGCGCAATTTCATTTCGAGAATTGCTTCGCTTTGCTTTTCGGAAAGCGAGAAGGATTGCATCAATGCTTCTTTAGCTTCTGAGTCAGTTTTCGATGCGCGAATAATTCGAATAACTTCATCGATATTATCAAGCGCAATTACAAAACCTTCTAAGATATGAGCACGCGCTTCTGCTTTTGCTAAGTCATAACGAGTACGACGCTCAACAACTTCTTCCTGATGAAGAATGTAGTAATGAAGCATTTCCTTTAGGGAAAGCGTACGAGGAACACCATTTACTAGTGCAACCATATTGCAGCCAAAGCCAACCTGCAGCTGTGTGTGCTTATAAAGCTTATTAAGCACAACTTGAGGAATAGCGTTTTGCTTCAAATCGATAATAATATCGATACCATGGCGGTCTGCACCGTCGTGAACATTCGAAATCTCAGGAAGCTTTTTATCCCTGATAAGGTCTGCAATTTTTTCGAGAAGCTTTGTACGGTTTACCTGGTAAGGAATCTCAGAAACGACGATAGATTTTCTACCATTTTTTCCTTCTTCAACACGGCAGGTTGAGCGTACCGTTAAGCTACCGCGACCAGTCTCGTAAGCGTCACGAATACCCTTGCGGCCCATAATAATGCCACCTGTTGGGAAATCAGGACCTGGCATTACTTTGAGCAAATCATCAACAGTGCAATCAGGGTTATCTAACATTATGCAGGTAGCGTCAATTGCCTCCCCTAAGTTATGAGGAGGAATATTAGTAGCCATACCAACTGCAATACCAGAAGAACCATTTACTAACAGATTAGGAAAACGTGCTGGCAAAACAACAGGTTCTTCCAAGCTTTCGTCGTAGTTTGGCTGGAAGTCTACGGTTTCTTTATCAAGATCGCGAAGCAATTCCATTGCTGCTTTATCGAGACGTGCCTCGGTGTAACGCATTGCAGCAGCAGAATCACCGTCGATTGAACCAAAGTTACCATGACCATCAACCAAAGGTACACGCATAGAAAATGGTTGAGCTAAACGAACCATCGTGTTGTATACCGCAGAGTCACCATGAGGGTGATATTTACCAATAACATCACCAACGGTACGTGCAGACTTAGCGTGAGGACGTTTTGGTGTAATACCACTTTCATTCATCGCGTACAAAATACGACGATGAACTGGCTTCAAACCATCACGAACATCAGGCAATGCACGCGAAACAATAACACTCATCGAATACTCAAGAAAGGAAGTTCTCATTTCCTTACTGAGTTCAGCTGGAAGGATGGTAGATCCCGTAAGATCCATTCCTTCATCTTTCTTTTCAGCCACGAAATTAGTCCTTTCTAGAAGTCAAGGAAGCGAACGTCATGAGCGTGCTTCTGGATAAAGTCTTTACGAGGTTCTACCTGATCACCCATCAATTCACTCACTACACGTTCTGCTTCAGCAGCATCTTCAATGCTTACCTGAAGCATGGTTCGCTTAGTGGGCTCCATGGTAGTTTCCCAAAGCTGTTCTGGGTCCATTTCGCCAAGACCCTTATAGCGCTGCAGCGAAATGCTGTCCCTGTCAGGAATTTCAGCAAGGCGTTCCTGTAATGCTTGGTCATTAAAGATGTACTCAAGCTTTTTACCGCCCTTTTTCTTTAAGCCATACAAAGGAGGCTGAGCGATATAGATATATCCACGAGTAATTAACTCAGGCATATAGCGATAGAAGAACGTAAGGAGCAAACAACGAATATGAGCTCCGTCAACGTCAGCATCGGTCATGATGATGATTCGATGATAACGTGCCTGATCAGCGTCGAAATCTTCACCGATATTAGTGCCGATAGCAGTAATAAGACTAGAAATAGTATCGGAAGATAATGAACGATGAAGACCTGCACGTTCAACATTTAAGATCTTACCGCGCAAAGGCATAATGGCCTGATATTTACGATCGCGTGCCTGCTTTGCTGAACCACCTGCAGAATCGCCCTCAACAATGAAGATTTCAGATTCGGCTGGATTCTTTGAAGAGCAGTCTGCCAACTTACCAGGCAAACTAAAGGAATCAAGAACACCCTTACGGCGCGTCATATCGCGTGCTTTACGGGCAGCTTCTCGAGCCTTCATTGCCTGCGAAGCTTTATTGATAATACGCTTTGCAGGTGTTGGGTTTTCTTCCAGGTATTCAGCAAGACCCTTCATTACTGCAGTTTGAACCAAACCACGAATTTCGGTATTACCTAATTTACCTTTCGTCTGACCTTCAAACTGAGGATCACGCAGCTTAACAGAAACCACCGCTGCAAGACCTTCACGAGTGTCATCGCCAGAGAGGTTATTGTCTTTTTCCTTCAGAATACCTTTGCTGCGAGCATAGTCGTTAATGGTACGTGTTACACCCTGTTTGAAACCATCAAGGTGGGTACCACCATCAATCGTGTGAATATTATTCGCGAATGACATAACTGAATTAGAAGAGTATGAAGTGGACCACTGCATAGAAACTTCAACCATGCCATTTTCATTTTCTGCTTCAAAATAGATAGGCTTATTTAAGGTTTCTTTGCCGTGATTTAAGAACTTAACAAAGTCCTGTAAACCACCAAGAGCATGGAAAACTTCCTTGCGAGGGTTACCTTCGTTATCAATATCACGCTCGTCAGTAAGAGTAATCTTCAAACCCTTATTCAAGAAAGACATTTCACGGAAACGTGCCTGTAAGGTAGCGAAATCAAACTCGGTAGTTTCGCGGAAAATTTCAGGATCAGGCCAAAACGTTACCGTAGTGCCATTATGTTTGCTTTTACCAATTTCATGAAGCTTTTCTTTGGTCTTGCCGTGATCGAAAGAAATTTCATACTCTTTACCATCACGACGAACCTGTACTACTACCTTAGTAGACAGCGCATTAACTACCGAAACACCTACACCGTGAAGACCACCAGAAACTTTATAACCTTCACCGCCGAATTTACCACCAGCATGCAAGATAGTTAAAACGACTTCTACGGTAGGAATTTTTTCTTTCGGATGTTTATCAATAGGAATACCACGGCCATTATCAATAACCGTAACTGAATTGTCTTCATGGATGATTACATCAATAGTGTCGCAAAAACCCGCCAACGCTTCGTCTACAGAGTTATCAACTACCTCATATACCAGATGATGTAAACCACGAGGACCCGTTGAACCAATATACATACCAGGACGTTTGCGAACCGCTTCCAAACCTTCAAGGATTTGGATGTCCTGCCCACTGTAATGGTTACTTTGAGCTACCACAAATTCCTCCTCTTTACTTGCAGATTCAAAGACGCTCCCAGTAAAGGAAGCGTCTTAGAGAGGTTTTTATCCAAAAGATTAGTATAGCAGAATTACCAGGGTACTTTAATAATATTTGCCTTTTACAGCTATTCTGAGCGATTCTGACGGGCGTTTAGAATTTATTTTGACAGATTTAATTATTTTTCATCTAAAAATCGTTTTTGAGCCGTTATCGCTTTGATAAAAGATTCTTTTATTCTTTTGTCGGAGATATCCTCCACTAATTCGTTAATATGTGCAGTTTCTTCATCACTCAATTCGCGAACCTGTGTGTTTGCTTGCGGAGTAGTGTCTTGATTCTTAAAAGGATATTTATCCTTATATGGTCCACGAGATATTCGAATTTCAAACACATCAATTGATATATTGAACTGTTCTCGATACTTCAAACGAATCAATTCTCGTCGTGCATTTAGTTCAGCTGCCACTAGGGAGTTGTCAACATATACAACAAGATCAAACACTTTTGAATCTGTTTCTGTTTTGCTTACCTCTTCATTCGCCTGAGAATCACCAAGTGCATCTTTATGGCGCAATAGGTATACCGAATTAGTATGTTCAAGAATAAACGGATCAACCACCTGAGAAAATTGGTCATGAATTCGCTGTATTCTGCGATTGATAAGCACCCGCCGTTTAACCTCTTCAGGCATGTTGTTGTAAAAAGCATTAAATGAATGTGATACGGGACGCAAGGTATTAGCTCGGTCATCGCAGAGTTCCGCTAAACGACGAGGATCTTGTGATGAAGCCCAATCAGGATGCTTAGTCATAGGAAATCACCCCATCAAACCCTAACGTAACAATACGTGCCTGTTTTAAAAGAGTGTTTTCTAATATTTCAGCATTTGTTGCCGTAATAAACGTCTGAATGCCTTCCGATAAGAGTGAAAATAAAGCATCTCTTCTGTTACTATCCAATTCACTCATTACATCATCGAGAAGAAGCACAGGACTTTGACCTAGTTTGTCTTTAATAAGAGCAACTTCGGCCATCTTATAACTCAACACTAAAGAGCGCTGCTGCCCTTGAGAAGCGAACATGGAAGCATTTTTACCGTTTAAGAAAAACTCAACCCTATCAACCTGTGGGCCATACAACGACATATGCCTTTCATGTTCTTTTATATAGTCTTTTTCCATACTATCTAAAAGAAATGTTTGCGCCTGTTCGCGGCTAAACCATTCACATTCTTGGTACTGTTCAGATTTAATATCGTGACGTAACCAAGAAGGAATATACGAAACCGATACCTCTTCCCTACCCTGAGATAGCTCGCGATAATACGACTGAATATAAGGAATAAGTGCAGCAATAAGCTGAGAACGAAGTCGATATAACTGCGCACCAATAGAAGCAAGAACTTCATTAATACTTAGAAGATACTCATGAGGCATATCTTGTTTTAGGCAGCTATTTTTCTGCTTTAGTATCTTTTCGTAATCTTTTCGAACTGCATTATAACCAGCAGATATTTGAGACCCTAACAAATCTAATTGAGATCGTTTAATACTCTGCGATCCTTTAATAAGATTAAGATCATCAGGGCAAAATAACACCGAAGGAAGAAGTCCACGTAAACTATGTGCACGTTTTTTCTTCCCGTTTAAAAGAAACTGTTTTCCTTCTTCAGTTAAACGAAGCTCAATCTCTAACTGACGACCATCACCGATAAGCGAACTCTTAAAAGAGGCAGCATTTTGCCCATTGCGAATAAGATGTTCTGCTTTCGGATGACGAAAAGAAGAACAGGCGGTAGTGAGCTGTATTCCCTCCAATAAATTAGTCTTGCCTGTAGCATTCGGGCCCACAATAAGCGTAAAGGTAGCTATATCATCAAGTAAAAAATGATGATAGGAACGAAAATCAGTACATTCTATTGAGGTAATAGAAAGCCCCATTTAGTCACCTAAGAGCTATACGCGTACAGGCATAATCAGGTATAAGAAGTTTTCACCCTCAGCTGCGCGAAGAATTCCTGGCTTCATGGGGCCAAATAAATCTAAGTGAACAGCATCGGTATCTATTGAATTCAAACCGTCAAGTAAGAAGGAGTAGTTAAAGGCTATCTCCACCGATTCGCCCTCAATTTCACAAATTAAATTCTCCTGTGCATTACCAATGTCCTGAGAGTTGGTAAGAAGGGTTACTACCCCAGCTTCAGCATCAACTTTAATCTGAACAGGAGAAACCTTATTACTTAGCAACGAAACACGTCGTACTGCGTCAATTAATGCATGTGTGGAAAGTGTTGCTCGAGTACTAAAGCCATCAGCAATAAGCTGTTTATAGTTAGGGAAGGTTCCTTCAATTCGACGATTAATAAAGGTCGTATCCTGGTACGACACAATAATCTGGTTTTCACTTAATGCAAGAGTGATAGGCTGATCCGATTGAGGAAGCGATGCGATATCACTCAAGAATGAACCTGAAATTACCGCTTCAAATTCTTCGGGGCAAGCCTGCGAAAGCTCAGTTTCCGCAACCGCTAAGCGATATGAGTCGGTTGCAACCATTTTTAGTTCATTACCTACACAAGAAATTAAAACACCTGTTAATACAACGCGGGTTTCATCATGAGAAACCACTTTAGCGGTTCTTTTAACCATTTTCGAAAAGACTGAGAAAGGAAATTGTGCTTCTTGTTCTGCTTCAACTTCAGGAAATGCAGGGAAATCAAGGGGATTGAGGGCTTTTAGTGAAAACGTTGTTGTGTCACAGAATACTACCGCAGTTGATTCATCAGCCTCAATACGCACTGCCATATCGGGAAGGTTTTTTACGATATCTAAGAACAATTTAGCAGGAACTACCGATTCACCCTGCTCTTCAACTAAGGCTGAGCAGCTAACTTTAATAGAAAGTTCAAGGTTGGTAGTTTGTAGAGTAATTGAACCCTCTTCGGCTTTTATATATACGCCAGCAAGAATAGAAAGCGTAGAACGGGTGGAAGAACCTTTTACGCATACGGATAAAGCATTTTGAAGTTCTGACTGATTAATGCTGAATTTCATTAAAGCTCCTCTTATAAGTGGTTCTTCCTATGATACCTATTCTTTATTATTACGTACGAGTTACCTTACTACCTAATTACTTTATTTCAGGTAAGGTTATCCCCTTTTCTTTTTACTCTCTTATTCTTCTTAATTAAATACTTGTAATAACAGTAATAAGGATCGTTGATTTGTTGATAACTTACAAAGTTCCTGTTCGCTGTTAATAAATTACCCCACTAGGATCATGTGGATTTCTATGCCCGTTTTCCATAGGGATAATGTGGGGAAAACTTTATCCACATAAATTGCTTGTATTCCCCTTATAGCTCTCCCTGTTATACACACGTTTTCAATTTTGTTATTAGTATTGCTGAATGCGGATTTTTTCTCGCACTGCCTCAAGCTCTTCGCGGAGATTTCTATCTTCCTGTAGCTGGCTACTGATAAGATCGCACGAGTGCATTACCGTTGTGTGATCTCTATTAAATGCCGTTCCTATGTTTTTAAGCGTGCTCTCAGATAATTCGCGGCAAAGATAAATAGCAACTTGTCGCGGATGTACAATGCGGCGTTCTTTTTTCTTTCCTACGAGATCTTTATGGGCTACTCCGTAGAAATCTTCCACTGCTCCTTGGATCATTTCTATGGTGATTCTCTTTTTGCCACCACCTATGAAGTGGTTACCAAGAAGTTCTTTTACGCGTTGTTCGGATAATTCATGACTTTTATCCATCTTCAGCGCGAAGATGACATTAGTGATTGCACTTTTAAGTTCGCGGATATTTGAGCTTGAATTTTCAACAATGTAATCAAGAATGTCGTCGGAGATGGTAAACGGCAATTCCTCTTCTTTTTTATATTGAGCGATGAAGCTTTTAATAATGCTTCGTTTTGTTTCATCATCTGGGGGTTGGATATCGATAGTTGCCCCGGAATTAAAACGGGAAACATAACGCTCATCGAGGTCGATGTTTTTAGGTGCGCGGTCTGCAGAAAATACAAACTGCTTACCTTTAGTGATCATTTTGTTGAATATTCTAAATAAAGCACTCAGGGTTCCTGGTTTACCTTGTAACCCCTGAATATCGTCGATCAATAAAACATCTGCCTGCTGGAAGAAATCGTCAAAGTTCTTAAAACTCTGTTTATCTACATTTTTTTCTATAGCTGCATCAGAATAGCGGTTAACTAACTCCATTGAGTCCATATAGATAACATTGAAGTCGCTGTACTGTTCGTTGATGTAGTTTTTGATCGCGCATAACAGATGTGTTTTACCTACACCGCTTCTTCCGTAAATAAATAGGGGGTTTAAAGCAGAAGATCCTGGATGATCTGCTACTTCTACCGCCATTGAATATGCCATTTGGTTTGAATCACCAATTACGAAATTTTCAAAGGTGAGGCTGTTGGCCCCTTTTTGTTGTGTGTTAGTACTCTGGATGGATACCTGGTCTTCTGTTAAATCTTGCGGTTGCTTTTTATAGTTTTGCTCATTTACTGCTTGACCTGGATATTCATTTAATACAGGACGCTGCCCAACAGGCACTGTTGTATGAGTATTATTGGATTGACCCTCCTGTTGTGGAGGCGTCCTTAGTGATTCATTATTTTGGGAATATGATGTTTGCTGGGCGTTTTGATAAGTACCCAGCTGAGGTGTTTGATTTTGTTGCTGTCCTTGAAGGGTTGATTGTCCTTGTGGTGTTTCTGGCAGTGGAGCAACAGGAGTAGAAGTTGGATCCACTTCGATTTGTACAACAAAATCAATCCCATAAAGATCTTTAAGCGCTTGCTGAATATCTTTAATGTAGTGCTTTTCTATCCAGTCTTTAATAAAGCTGTTATCGGATGTAAACATCACAAACCCTTGGCTTGCTGCCTGAACTTGGACACGGGAAAAGAATGCATCAATCTGTGATGCATTTACATTAGGATACGACTTTAATTGTCGTATTAAGTCTGTCCAAAGTTCTTCGAGGTTCATAATGTATATACCTTGATTGGGTCGTGAATAGTTTTCTTACCGTTTTGTCAGAGTCTTTATTATAAAGAGTGTTTAAGGGTATGAGATGGGAATACCTTTGTGTTTATAAAAACTGTAGGTTTACATAGAAAGAGCAACTCGTTCTCCGAAAACAGTTAGCTTTCTTTTCTTATTAACCTTTTCCACTAAACCTTTACCTTCCATTTTGGTTAAAGCAGTATGGATACTAGCAACTGCAATTCCTGTTTCTCGGTTGATTTCGGTAATTCCGAGCGATTTATCAGGTAAAAGTGCTTTAAGTATTTGCTCTTCGTTTTCTGTTAATTCAGGTATTGCTAACTCGGGTGGATCGTCATGAATGCTTCGAGATGCAACAAGGCTAATGGTAACTACTGAACCTTTATTAATATTATCTTCTATCTCTATATAACCATGAGTTGTGTCGAGGTAATCCTTAACAATTGGCAGTCCTGAACCTACACCACGAATATAGCGTTTCATTGGTTCAGTTGCAGAAGAAAACCCTGGTTCTTGTACAAGGTTTTTATTACTAATCCCTGGTCCTTGGTCTGCAAAGCGAATAGTATTTCCTTTATCCATAATCGATACCACTATTTCCTGGAATCGGGCATGAATAAAGTTTTCTGAAACTTCACGAATAACCGTGTAAGGGATTATTCCACCTTCTTCCTTGGCACTCTTGTAGGTCACTGACGCAATTCTTTCTATATATTCGTGAGTTGGTGCGCCTTCTATTTCTATTACGCGAGGTGCCGTTTTTAAATTGTCGTAGATTGCAACCCTTGCAGGTGAAGTTATAAACGTGTAGTCGAATTCTTCTTCCTTATCTGGGTTTTGATCTTCTTCTTGACTAGGTATGTTTTGATGCGGATTTACTTTCGCTTGATATTCAGGGGGTGTTGTTTGATATCCCAAAGGTATCTGTGGATACCCTGGAATGGGTTGGTAGTAGGGGTATCCAAATCCTTGATAAGAGGGTATTCCGTTAGTAGACATAGCATGAGTGGGGGTAGTGTTATTAATTCCACCGTTTGGTATATAGGCATAGGGAGGCAAGTCTGGTGAAGACTGCTCTACCTTTGCGTTGTCGTAGAAAGTATCAACACTATCTTTTGATACTTCTTCTTGATTATTAGTATGTGAAGAATTTTCTGGTGCCATGCTACTTTTTCAGTTCGTTTTCCAGGAAATAAGAAAAATTGCCTAGTCATTCATACCTTGAGATGAATAAACCAGGCACTTTTCCTCTTTATTTTAGTCAGGAGCTCCTAGTTTTTCAATTATTCAAAAAGTTTTCCCGTACATTTTCGGAGTTTTCAACATTCTTTCAAGAAAATGTGGAAAACATAGAAAACTAAGAAGAAAAAATTGGAAAAAGTGAAAAACGAATATGGAAAAGTTGAAAACAACTTATATGAAAATTGTTACCTAGAACTACTTGTAGTTCTGAATACAGCTAACTTATTAATAAAAGCCTTAGTGTATGAAAAATGGGTATTGCATTAGTTATATAGTTATGTATAAAGGAAAAACACCAGGTCATAGCCATAATTTAAAATAATTATAGTTTTACCAGTTTTTATTTATATTGCGTGTGTTAGGTAGTGTTTAGTTCTGTTTATACCTTGGTGGAATTTAACACTTTGATTTACAAAAACACCAGGTGAGTTTTCCACATTATCCACATTGATACATAACAAGAATGTGGAAAACATTGTAGAATCGGAAAAATCATGATAGTAATGAGGTAATTCGGATAAAAATACTGCGGATTACTTATGACTCGATTCTTATAATTTCTAAAACAAGAAATCAAGGAATAAGAAAACAATACAAAGAGTACTAAGGGGTTCTCTGATAAGTGATATTGCCTTCTTTACTTTATATGCTGGTAAATACGTGTATGTTATGTGGTGACATTCGTAAATTACCCTCTTTTTGTATATGAATCCTTGACTGAAATTTTCTGTGACGTACAATTTCAAAGTTACTGTAAATCTGAAAGGAAAACTTACATGAAGCGCACCTATCAACCAAACACCCATAAGCGCGCCAAGACCCACGGCTTCCGTGCACGTATGGCTACTAAGAGTGGTCGTGCTGTTCTCTCTGCTCGTCGTGCTAAGGGTCGTAAGCGTATTGCTGTTTAGTTTTTCTTGTGAGATACCGTGTTAGGGACTATTAAATCTAGCACTGAGATCTCCTACCTGTTCTCGCACGGAAAACGACATGCAACTCCTTTTATGACAATGATTGTCTATCAAGGGGATACTCAACACGGCCCTAGTGGCCGTGTTGCTTTTATTGCAGGAAAGAAAAACGGTAATGCGGTATGGCGTAATTCCGCGAAACGAAGAATGAGAGCAGTGTGTCATGATCTTGGTGGTCCATGGCAAAATTTAACCATTCTTTTTATTGCAAATAGAAAGACTACTCAAGCGGAATATACTAAACTACTTTCAGCATGTAGAAAGGTTATTGACTTATACGAAGTTAAGGCTTGATAGCTATGAAGAAGGTTCTTTTATTTATCAAAGCTATCCCCCAACAGCTTCTTATTTTGTTAATTAAGTTTTATAGACTTGGAATTTCACCTTTATTACCTGCGACCTGCCGTTTTATTCCAACGTGCTCTGAATATGGTTTAACAGCGGTAAAAAGATTTGGCTTTTTAAAAGGTTCATATCTTACAATTCGTAGAATATTACGGTGTAGACCTGGCGGCGGTCGGGGATATGATCCAGTTCCGGAAGAATTTCACTTTCGGATCAATAAAAAATAATCAACCGAGTGAGAGGATTTAATGTAAATGTGGGAGGCATTTAAAGACGCCATCTTCTTTTGCATTCAGTTTTTTTACAACTTTGTAAGTGACTGGGGTCTCGCGATTATCATTGTTACTTTGATTCTTCGCTTTATCATGTTCCCGTTCATGCAAAAGCAAATTAAGTCATCGTATAAGATGCAGCAGTTCCAGCCACGAATGCGTGAAATTCAGGAACGCTATGCTGGCGATCAACAGCGTCAAGCTGAAGAACTGCAAAAGGTATATGCAGAAATTGGTTTTAATCCAATTACTGGTTGCCTTCCTTTATTGATTCAGATGCCTATCTTCGTTGCTCTGTTTCAGGTTCTCCAGGAGATGGGTGGTCGTACAGAAGGTATGACTTATTCCTTCTATAACATTCTTCCTTCTCTTATTAATTCTCCAGGTACCGTATTTAGTCAGGGATTCATGGAGTTCCTTCCTTATGGTATCTTGCTGCTTCTGTTCGCGTTCTGCACCTTCCTTCCTTCAGTTCTTCAGCAGCGTGGAACTAATAACCCTCAGAAGAATCAGATGCTGATTATGATGGGTATCATGTCTCTGTTTATGTTGTGGCTTGGTTGGACTTCTCCTACGGGTGTATTGCTATTCTGGGCTACCTCTTCAGTATTTGGTGTTTTACAGCAAGTTATTTCTACGCGAATCTTCAAGCGTCAGGATGAATTAGTTGAAGCTGCCGATGAAACTCCAAAACCTGTTGAAGTTGACGTTGTTCGTAAGACTAAGAAAAAGCGTCCTACTAAGAAAAGTAAATAATCTCGTTCTTTTTCTACATTGATATTTTTTGTTGGCTCCTCCCCTTCCTTTGTGAAGGGGAGATTTGAATGTAAGGGGTTTTTATGTCAGAAGAAGAAATTTTTGAAGAAGTAGAAGTTGACGAAGAATACGAAGAAGAGGCTCACTCCTATACTGATGAAGAGATAGACCAGATTGCTGATACTGCTATTGCAGCTATTAAAGACATCCTTAAGTACTTCAATGTTGGTGAAGTAACTATCGATGAATATGAAGGTGATGAAGGAGAACTTATTCTTGATATCACTGGTGATGATTTAGCAGTACTTATCGGTCGTCACGGTCGTACCCTCGATGCGTTGCAATTCTTGGTTTCTTCGATTACTTCACGTACTATCGGTCATCGCTATCCAATCGTTATCGATGTTGAAGGCTATAAAGGTCGTCAGCGTCAGAAGATCGAAGATATAGCTCGTAATGCAGCAGACCGAGCTTTTAATCAGGATCGTAGTATTAAATTACGCCCTATGACACCCTATGAGCGTCGTTTAGTTCATATTGCTTTACGAGATGATGATCGTGTTGAAACTGTTTCTGAGGGAGAAGGCCGCGCTCGTCGTGTTGTGGTGATTCCTCGATAGTGTTTCACGTGAAACAAAGATTGAGTGTGTCATGAATTCTAAGGTAGTTACACCCACAGTCGAGCAGCGTAAGCTGCTCGATTTGCATTTACAACTTGTTATTGAAGAAAATAAGGTTACTAACCTTACTCGAATTATCGATTGGGATAGTGCTCAGGTTTTACATATTGAAGATTCTTTAGCGGGATTGCCAGAAATTAATAATGCACCTTCAGGAAAATATCTCGATATGGGTACTGGAGCGGGATTTCCTGGTATTCCAATTGCAATTATGACTGGGAGAGAGACGGTACTTGCTGATTCGGTAGGCAAGAAAACTAAAGCACTCGATAGAATTATTGATGCATTAGATATTGCATCACATGTATCTACCTATAATGGACGTATTGAAGAGCTTTCTTTAATCTCCCCTGAATCGTTTAGTGTAATTTCTGCACGTGCTCTCTCTTCTCTTGCATCTCTTCTTGAATTATCCTCCCCTCTTTTACAGAAGGATGGCTATTTGGTTTGTTATAAATCACAAGACGTTGATGATGAATTAGAGCATGCAAAGTCTGTTGCTGATAAATTAGGGTTTGAATATGTATCCCGACGTGATACGCTGCTGAGTGATAGCGTTACTGAACGATCTATTATTGTCTTCAAAAAGATCCATGAACCTTTGGTCACCTTGCCTCGTCGTGTAGGAATGGCTCAGAAGAAACCTTATTAATATTTTTAAACACCTAATACTCTTTTAGATAAGATACTGGTATTCCTTATTAGGTATAGTGGTGGTAGTATTCGTTAGGTGAAATTACTTACCCACTTATATTCTTTGTTATTAGTGTTTAAGAGATGTTTCACGTGAAACATCTCTTTTTTATTATTTGAAAGATAATTGCTTGTTTTGGAACTCACTAATTGTGGTGAGAGATTTAAGCGTTGTTATCTGTTTTATTTTAAAAGAGCTTATAAATCACTTGGGGCTTTAAACAGTACTTAATTTTTTTTTACTAAAAGAGACGAGTGATGTTTCACGTGAAACACATCAGATATAATGAACCTAATATCGAGGAAAGGATCATTTGTGGGACTATTTAGTAGCCGAAAAAAATTTAAAAACGCAGCAACGGCTCCTATGACTGAAACGAAATCTCAAGAGCTACCTGAGGAAGAACAACCTACAAAATTTGATGCGATTAATGAGCAAGCTCAAGTAATTGAACGAGAAATAGATAGTTCTTCTGAAACCCCTTCAAATGCTTCAGTTGAAGAAGTTTCTCATGAAGTTATTAGTAGCTCTGAAGAGGTTGTAGATTCTAATGAACAAACAACAGGAGCAGAGGGAGACGAAGAGGTTGTAACGGCTCATTATGTTCCTTTCTCACAGAAACCTCCTGTAACCCACAGTATTGGTCAAACAAAGATTCTTGCAATCATTAACCAAAAAGGTGGTGTAGGTAAATCAACCACCGCGGTTAATTTAGCTGCAGCATTAGGCGCGCTGAATAAAGAAGTTCTATTAGTTGACTTAGATCCTCAAGGTAATGCCACGAGTGGTTATGGTATTGATAAACGTGAACTCGATGGCTGTGTTTATGATGCTTTGCTAGGGGAAACTCCCGTTGAGGATGTTATTCTTGCGTGTGTAGGAAAAGGTGTAGACGTCTTACCTTCAACAATTAATTTAGCAGGAGCTGAAGTTGAATTAGTAAATGAGATGGCTCGTGAAAACCGCTTAAAGAGTGCTTTAGGTGGTTTAAGGGGACGATACGACTATATTCTCATTGATTGCCCCCCTTCTCTTGGCCTACTTACTATTAATGCTTTAGTAGCAGCAGATAAACTCCTTGTTCCTATTCAATGTGAGTTCTATGCCCTTGAAGGTGTGACAAAACTTCTCGATTCAATGAATCGTGTCAAAAAGATGCTAAATCCTAGTTTAGATATCTACGGAATCGTTATGACTATGTATGATTCTCGTACTAATTTATCTAATCAGGTAGTTAATGAAGTGCGATCATTCTTCGGCAAAACGGTGTTCGATACAATGATCCCACGAACCGTTAAACTTTCTGAAGCTCCAAGTTATGGACAACCAATAATTGAATATGCTCCAGATAATAAAGGAACCGAAGCTTACAATAATCTTGCCCGAGAGGTGATAGCCCGTGGCTAAACAAAAAAGTGGATTGGGACGTGGATTAAACGCGTTATTTGATGATAGTTCATTAAATCCAACCCAAACTAATCACACAAATACTTCTGTATCAAAATCAGAAGAGATTAATTCTGAGGTAGAGAAGAAGAAACAATCTAGTCTTCAAAAAGAAGCAAACACTGATGTTTCACGTGAAACATCAAAAACAGTTTCTTCCAATACGTCATCTTCTAAAGTATCTTCCGATATTTATATTTCTGAAGATGCCCTTGAGAATGCAAAAGTAGTTTCTCGAGAAGCACGTCCAAAAACAGCTACTCAAGAGTCTGCTCGTCAGGAACGTAAATCAAAGTCCTTTTTCCAGCATAAAAGCTCACAAGCTATTAATAACTCTGCGCAAAGAGTCTCTGCTTCACAAATTGCAGACAGCCGTTTGCAGGGGACTAAAGCATCGGTATCGCCTGCAAGCAATCGTGCAGTAAAAGATCAGCCATCTGCTAAGCAGGTACCTGCAGTAAAGCCTACTCCTGTAGATGTTAAACCTAAAGATGAAAAAGGTATGACTGGTGTTGTGCCACTGGAAAAGGTACAGCCTAACCCAGATCAGCCACGCACTAATTTCAAGCCTGAAGAAATTGAAGAATTAGCTAATTCGATTAAAAAAGAAGGTCTTCTTCAGCCGATCTTAGTAAGAAAAGTTGGAGATCATTATCAGATCATTGCTGGTGAACGTCGTTGGCAAGCTTGCAAGAGTCTTTCCATGAAAGAGATTCCAGTACGTTTCTGGGCTGCTGATAACGATAAAGCTTTAGAGCTTGCACTTATTGAGAATATCCAGCGTAGTGATTTGAACCCCATAGAAGAAGCGTATGGTTATAAGCGCCTTATGGAGCGCAAGGGTATGACCCAGTCTGAAGTTGCGCAGACAGTGTCTAAGGGTCGTTCTACTATCGCTAATGCCCTTCGTTTGCTTGATCTTCCTGAAGAAGCTCAGCAGCTACTTTTTGAAGAAAAAATTACCGCAGGACATGCTCGTGCAATTTTATCTATTCCTGATGCTGAAGGTCGTAAGAACCTTACAAATAAGTTGATGAAAGAAAAACTCAGCGTACGAGAAACGGAACAGATTGCTCGTTTGTTGTCTGGTAGAGCACAAGCGAAAGATAAAAGTACCAACAAGCGTGTTCCAGCTCCAGCAAGTTTCAAAAAAGCTGCGCGTGGATTAACACGTTTTCTTTCGGTTCCTGTTCGCGTTAAAACAGTACAAGGAAAAAATAAAATTGAAATCCAATTTAAGGATGAAGAAGAGCTTGAGCGAATTTTAAGACTCATTGCAGAAAATTCGGCTGTAAAAGACTCTCAGAAGGCCGATAGTTAAAATATTGAACTCATACTTGAGAAAGATTGAGATCGGGGCTTACAGAGCGTTCTGTGACCCCGATTTTTTTATCTTATTTTTAAGTTGACCACAAGCACCATCAATATCTGATCCTCTTGAATTACGAATAGTGCATTCTTTTCCAGCTTCTTGCAAAGCTTGAACCCAGTGTTTTTGAGTTTGTTTTGAGCTTGGAGCAAAAGAGCTGCCTTCAATTTGGTTGATCGGAATCAAATTGATATGACAGAGAATACCTTGGCAAAATGAAATAAGTGCGGCGAGGTCTTCTTGAGTATCATTTACTGAGTCAATTAAAAGATATTCAAAACTAACTCGTCGTCCTGTAGAGGATACATAGTTAAGCAAGCTCTCTTTCAATGCGGTAAGTGGCATATTTGCGCATCGGGGCATAAGCATGTCACGTTTGTGTTGAATAGCGGAATGAAGAGAAACAGCTAAAGTAAATTGTTCAGGTTCATTAGATAGTTTGTCTATGCCAGGGAGTACGCCACAAGTGGAAATGGTAATATGGCGCGCACCAATTTCTAACCCATCTTTGCTATTTGCGAAACGAAGAGCATCTAAAACGGAAGGATAGTTATGAAATGGTTCACCCTGACCCATTGAAACTAAGTTGGTAACGCGACATTTGAAGTCATTTTGAACTGCAAGAATTTGGGCAATCATTTCACCCGATGAAAGATTTCTTGATAAACCTTCTTCTCCCGTAGCGCAAAAAGCACATTGCATAGCGCATCCTGCTTGTGTAGAAAAACATACTGTTAAATGTTTAGGTTCATTCCGTTTTTCTTTTTTTACTAAAGAGGGAATGCCTACTGCTTCAACTTGAACTCCGTCAGCACATTCAAATACATATTTTTTTGTGCCATCATATGATTCCTGCTTATCTACTATCAATAAAGGAATTAAAGGATAGCGTTCTTGAAGTTGTTTTCGTAAGGAAGTAGGTAAGTTAGTCATTTGGTCATACGAAGAAGCATTGTCTCTGTAGAGCCAAGTGATTAACTGCTTTGAACGAAAACGCGGTTGGTTTAATTCAGAAAGAAGATTCTGAATTTCTGAAATGTTATATGAGTAAATTGATGTATTCATAGGTTTATTATAAGCAAGCAGATTTACGAAATGTTAGTTGGTCTTTAAAGCAGTGTGTGAGTACTTTGATATACTCACGAAAGACTAATAGAAATACTACTATAGGTACAACTGTAGTTGTTACGAAAGAGAGTGTTATGTCTTCTCAATTCGAGCCTAATTCAATAAAAGTTGCTTTATTGGCTGGAGGAAAAAGCGGCGAACGAGAAGTTTCGTTGTCTTCAGGTAAAAGTGTAGAGCAGGCATTAAAGAATGTTGGATTTATGGTGGAAATGCTGGATCCTGCAAATAAAGAGGATTTACGCACATTAGTAACAGAAGAATTTGACGTTGCTTTTCTCGCTTTGCATGGAAAAGGTGGAGAAGACGGAACAATTCAAGGATTTTTAGAAACACTTGAAATTCCCTATACAGGATCTGGTGTATGGGCAAGTGCTACCGCAGTAAATAAAATTATTTCTAAGCACTTTTATAATGAAGCAGGAATTCCAACTCCTCAGTCAATGAAGTTAGAGTCTTCGGAAATAGCGAGCGAGAGCATTATTGAAGCAGTCGGACTTCCCTGTGTAGTAAAAGCCGCAACAGAAGGAAGTGCTCTTGGAGTATATATCTGCAACACGGTCGAAGAAGTAACCAAAGCAGTTCAAAAGGTATTTACAGTGGACAATTCTGCGTTCGTAGAGTCATTTGTATCAGGTAATGAATTTACGGTAGGCGTATTAGGGCAGAAAAACCCTACAGCTTTACCTGTTATAAAAATTATTCCTGTTAATGAATTTTATGATTATGAGTCGAAATACGCAGAAGGTGGGTCGCAGCATATTTGTCCTGCACCATTGAGCGAAGAAGAAACAAGGCAAGCTCAAGAACTTGCCTTGCGTGCTCATAAAGTACTTGGATGTGATGGAGTATCAAGAACCGATGTGATCCAGGACGAACAAGGGAAATTCTGGGTTCTCGAAACGAACACTCTTCCAGGAATGACCGCAACATCTTTGTTGCCCGATGCAGCTCGCGTTCAGGGCATCACCTTTGAAGAACTTTGTAAACAAATGGTGTTTGAGGCTTTGGAAAAGTAAAGTTTTAGCCTTTAAAAAGCAAAGCGCTCTTTAAAATAACCCGCAAGAATGAAGACCAAACCCGATAAGAGCAACAAGCGCTAAAAGAAATATCCAAGCTGCAATAGTGCAACCGATATTTCCTTTACGTGCTTGTTCAACTAACGTTTCCGTTCCCGTACGTTCGGTTTTTACCCAAGCTGTTCCTTTTTCTTTTTTGGGAAGGGCAACGCGATCGGTGGGCAACCAGTTTCCATGAGAGTCGATAATAGCTTTAAGAGAATCAGGGCCAAGATCTACTTTAGGACGAACACCTTTACTGATTTGTTTTCTTACCCCTTCAATAAAGGTAGAAAAATCAGCTTCGTATTGAGGATCGTAGGAAATAATTACTACTTCACCCCAATACAAACCAGGAGCTGGTTCCTCGGAGAAAGCAACAAGAGCTAAGATAGCAACCGTTGTCCAACCTTTCGCTTTACAAAGATCGACTTGGGACGCAACCTTAGGTTGTAAATAGCCCATTTTCTTACCAAAAGGATTAACGATCCATGCTTTGTCGGAATCAGGAGTAATTTCATGATCGATAGTAAAAGTATCGCCGACAATATTGTCGGCACCTAGGAAAGCTGCAGCTGCTTCTTTATCGATAGTGTCAAATCGTGCATAAGTTGCGAAGTAGCCTATTTTTGTCATGATTTCTCCTATAACTAAAGGGTTATGGTTTGGTATCGAATTTTATAAATGATAGTCTTACTGCTATGGAAAAACAAAACACTCAAAACTTAAGTCATCTAGATACATACATTCTAGAGAATACACCACAAAGAACCCGAGAACGATATCACGGGTTAGTAGAGTATGCTCAAAGTCATGACTTTGGGGTGCTGGACGAAGATGTTGTAGTAATAGATACCGAAACAACAGGTTTTTCCTTTAACCATGACGAACTTATCCAAATTGCTGCGGCACGAATGGTCCATGGGGAAATTGTTGGCTGGTATATCACTTTTGTTAACCCTGGTAAACAAATACCAGAAGATGTTGCGCATCTTACCAACATTAGTGATAGCGATGTAGCAGACGCGCCTGACCCCGATGAAGCACTGCGTGGCTTGGTTGAGTTTGTGGGTAATTCTGATCTTGTAGCTCATAATGCAAATTTCGATCGAACCTTTGTTACTAAGCGTCCTGCAGGAGAATCGCTAAAGCAAAATCGTTGGATCGATTCACTCGATTTAGCACGTATTGCTCTTCCGCGATTTGCTTCGCATAGATTATTAGATTTAGTCCGCGCTTTCGGAGGACCTGATTCGACTCATAGAGCAGATGATGATGTTGCTGCGACTTGCTTGGTTTACCGCGTATTGCTTGCTGCAGTGGCAACCTTGCCTCAACCTCTCATTTGCGCAATCGGAGCTATGAGTGAAGTTGAGGACTGGAATACTGCTTATGTATTCCGTCAGCTTGCCGATCCTCAACAATGGGAAGAAACAAAAGACAAGGTCTACAACATAAGAGTACATCGCAAAGAATCGCTTTCTAAAAATCTTGCTCCTATGCGACCCGACGCAAACAGTCCCGCAAGCGGGGTGTATTCGGATGTATCCGATGCAGACACAGGTAAGCAACTCGATACCAATGACGCTGTAGACGCAAACGTCGGCACCACTACGCTCAAAGGAGAAAACGAAGAAGGTGCCGTAGATGCTTCCTATAAAAATCAAGGTACACATGACGCTGCAGAAGTAGCACCTCGTGTGCTCTCGTTTGTAGATAAAGCGGTTATCGAAAAAGCTTTTTCTCCAGAGGGGTTACTCGGATCGCTCTATGAAGATTATGAAACCCGTGATGAGCAGCGAGAAATGGCGCTCGCAATTCATGAAGCACTTTCTCATTCGCGCAATTTAGCGGTTGAGGCGGGAACAGGCGTTGGTAAATCGATGGCATATCTTATTCCTCTTGCGTATGCGGCAAAAGAGAATGGCATTACTGTTGGTGTTGCTACGAAAACTAATGCGCTTCTTGATCAGCTTGTTCATAAAGAATTGCCTCTTTTGCACAAAGCGCTTGGAATAACCTATGCTCCTCTGAAAGGATTTAGTCATTATCCCTGCTTGCGTAAAATAGAAACACTGGTAAATCAGGGCCCTAAGACCATCGTATATAAAAAGCAACCAATCGATCAGACACCTTCGTTAGCTGCGCTTTTGTCGTTTGTAGAGCAAAGCGACTACGACGATATGGATGCGCTAAAGATTGATTACCGCGCAATTCCTCGAAAACGAATTACTACAAGCAGTGCAGAATGCTTGCGCAGAAAGTGTCCTTTTTTTGGTCGTTCCTGCTTTGTCCACGGGGCGCGCGAACAGGCGCAGCGTTGTGATGTAGTAGTTACTAATCACAGCTTATTGTTCTGGGATGTACGCTTTGAAGGCGGTTTGTTACCTCCTATTCGGTATTGGGTTGTTGATGAGGCGCATGGGGCAGAGGCAGAAGCGCGTCGTGCCTTCTCGTTGTCGGTATCAAGCAATGAAATTCAATCTTTGGTACAGCGAGTTACCAGTGATTCGGCATCAACTAATGTCTTGACACGAGTAAAACGCAGCGCACAGGCTCCGGAAGAAGGACAAGCGCTCTATGATGCCCTTATTGCAAAAGCTCAAGCTGAAGCAGGAGCTTTCGCTCTTGCGGCAGAAGAGTTTTGCCTTAGCGCAAAAGATTTATTGGTGTTTGACCAGAAATCTCGCTCACGTGGGTATGAGTGGTTCGATTTGTGGCTAAATACTGAAATTCGTCATGGAGAAACCTTTCAAGGGGTGCGAAGCTGTGCGCGATCGCTGTATGACACCCTAGAAAAGCTCATTAAGGCAACACGCGATATTGTTGCGTATGCAGAACAGATGGATGATACTTCTTCTGCTCAGCGCGAATTGGCATTAGTTGCGCTTGAACTTCGTGAATTATATGAATGCCTAGAGGTAATTTTCTTCCATGAAAGTGACAACCTGGTGTATTCAGTTCGCTTGAATAGAACAAAAGGCATCCTTGGTGAAGTATTTAGTGTCCAACCGCTTGATGTTGGCAAATCTCTTAATGAATCACTCTATGCAGAAACGCGTAGCGTGATTTACGCTTCGGCAACGCTGTCGATTGATGGTCAGTTTGATGCGTTCAACAAGTCAATAGGCTTTAATGAATCTGAAGAATCGCAAGCAGCTACGCTTCAGGTGGAATCAAGCTTCGATTTCGATACTAATATGCAGGTTTATGTTCCAACTGATATGCCCGAGCCTCAAGACCCTGGATACTTAGAAGCACTGCAAAACTTTTTAATTAAATTACACCGAGCTCAAAATGGTTCCTTGCTTACGTTATTTACGAATAGACGCGAAATGGAACATTGCTTTGAAGCGGTAAGACCTGCTTTAAAGGAAGACAATTTACGGTTAGTTTGCCAAAAATGGGGTGTTTCCGTTAAAGGGCTTAAGGATGATTTCTTAAAAGACGAGCATTTAAGCTTATTCGCTTTAAAGAGCTTCTGGGAGGGATTTGATGCTCCTGGTTCCACCTTGAAAGGGGTGGTTATTCCTAAGCTGCCTTTCGGATTGCCAACCGATCCGCTATCATGCGAACGTCAGCAACGAGATGATCGTGCCTGGGCACATTATTCTTTGCCCGCGGCAGTAATAGAAGTAAAGCAAGCGGTGGGTCGTCTCATTAGAACGGCAACCGATAAAGGAATAGTTGTTTTGGCAGACAAGCGCCTTATTACAAAGTATTACGGCAAAAAGTTCTTGAATTCATTGCCGAGTCATTCTATTTCGTATCTTACATGCGACGAAATTGTAGAAGATGTTTTCTTGCATCATGCTGCAGATAAACCTAATCCTTCTGATGAATACTAAGAATTGAAGTGTAGGTGTGTTTGTGGCTAAAACGAAGATGAACAAGAATGAACCACGTAGGGGCCTTGGTCAGAAGGAGCGAAAGTTTCTTCATTTGAAGGAGTTTTCTCAGGGCAAGCCCAACGAGATTTCGTTCAATGTTTTAGAACAAAAAGTAGCTGATTTGGATGAACCTCCTCGTAAGTTTAGGTTTTGGCAGCGGAGAGATCGCAAAGAAAGCGAAAGTTCACCTTTGCCTGCGCCCCTACCTTCTTCTCTTCCGCAAGACGATACTACTTCGACTTCATCTCTTGGTTCAGTGCGTAAAACGAAAGAGCGTAAGCGCAAAACCAAAGAATCAAAACATTCTTATTCAGGATCATCGGCTAAGAAATCTTCTTTTCTTGGCGCAGAATCTCAAGCCGAAATTGCGCAGCGCCAAAAGCGCCGCAAACGCTATCGCCAAGTAAGCATTGCTGTTGTGGTCATGATTTGCGTTGCCTTTGCGGGTATGGGTGCTTATTGGTTTTATCAAGAGCAAGTTCGCTTGAGTACCAGCGTAGGTGTGTTGCATGAAGCATGTGACATTATTGAAAAAAGTGACGAAGTAACCGTTGCTATAGATACGTATTTCCAGTCAGCCTTTAATGACGACACTATTGAAACAGCAACTAATTTAGAAAAATCGATACCTGGTGTTCGAGATAACCTTGATTCAGCACGTTCATACGCTCAGAAAGCGCGAGATGAATTAGAGAGCTCTCAGCGTGATAAAGAGGCAGCTGATCACGTGCTTGCCACTATTGTTTCACGAGAAACAATGCTCGATTTCGCAGAACAACGCCTTAATGATGACATCGCCGCAAAGAAAGCGATCGATGAAGTAGTTAAAGCTCAAGATGCAATCGATGAAGGCAATGCACTTTTAGCTCAATCGGCTCAGGTTATTTCGAATACAAACGAAGACACGGTTGCTCAGTCTACGGAGTACACCACTTCAGCTAAGGCTAAGTTCGAAGAAGCTAAAACATTAATCGAGCAAGCTCAGGAATACTATTCTTCAGCTGATTTCAAGAGCTTGCTGGAATATGTTGAAAAGAAAAGTGAAGCAGCGGGAGAGGCCCTCTCTTCCAATGCGGCTATTCTGATTCAAGACAAAGCAACTGCCGAGTCTCATAATGATGCGTATAACAAGGCTGATGCCGAAGCGAGTAAGCTCGCAGAATCGCTCCCCAGTGATTTAACGAAAATAGTCGTTGATGCTTATGCTGCTTCGCAAGAAACTCTTATCCAAAATTACGAAAAAGCTCGTTCAGATGCTGCTACTCATGATGCATTTTTGCGCGAATACCTAGGAACAGCGTCTTAGTTCTTGTGGAATATAGGGAAAATATGAAGAAAAGAAGAACAGCTTCAACTGACAACGTGCGATATACGTTGAATTAAAACTCATGTATAGAAATGGCGTATACTTATAAGGTCTATATACAATTAGCTTCGCATAGCATGCGTGCAAACATATAACTAAAGGGGCTTCCATGGCTGAAATAATGGATGACGTTGTACATCTATCTCAAGAGATTGGTCCTCATCCAGCAGGAACCGATGAAGAACAACAGGCAGCGCTGTATCTAGCGGAAGAAATTCAAAAAGAATCTGGCTTCACTACGGTTATAGAAGACTTTCAGTGCGTAACCAATTATCTGATTCCTACCTTTGTATGTTTCGGATTAGCGCTAGTTGCAGTAATTATTTCGATCGTTTTGCCTATAGCGGTAATACCCTGCTTTATTGCTGTAGTAATAGCGGCTGTTTTGTTTGGCTTGGAAGTATTTAATAAACCTGTTTTATCTCGTTTTTTGCGTACGGGAGCTAGCCAGAACATAGTTGCTAAATATCAACCTACCCCTATGGGTGGCGTTACCCGCCGTCGTAAGGTTATTTTGGTGGCTAATTATGACACAGGAAAAGTACTGAAAGAAGAAGAATTGCCTGTAGCGGGAATTCTTCCTATTTTGAATAAGGCATCAGTTATCGCTTTGGCGGTAGCAGCGGTTGTTCTATTCTTCCGAATGACCATTTTTGCCACAGATACAGGAGCTATGTCATCGATTTTGGTGTTCCTTCTGGTTATTTGTGCAATTTTGTTTGTTATACCGCTTGCTCGAGCTGGTATGCATATGGTGGCACCTTATAGTCAGTCTGCGAATAACAATGCAGCAGGTGTTTCGGTTTTATTGGACGTTGCTCGTCAGGTAGGCAACGGTCTTGTAAGTAATGAAGAAGCACTTGAGCGCGCAAAGCAAGAAGGCAATTATGTCCACGGCGAATCTGCCGCTCGTGCAGCGGGTGTAGTTCCAGAAGGCGCTTCGCTTGAATACGATTCGAATCTGAGTCCTCAAGAATCACTTGCTGCCGCAAAAGCAGCAATTGCTGCGCTTACAGGAAAGCCTGTTGCAGATAAGGTTCCTGTCACGGACATTTCTTCTCGTCTTGTAAAGGGCGGTGGGCTTGAGCCTGTTGATGAAGAGGCAGTTTCAAGCGTTCACTTTGAGGTAAGCGAAACACCTCAAGTTGCTCCCCGTAAGCAGGACCGCTTCCGCACCATGATTTCTATGGATGAAGAAGCGGATGCAAATGAAGCAGCTGCTCCTTCTCCTCGCTCTCGAGTAGAAGAATATGAGCAAGCCGAAAATGAATCTCAAGTGGTGTCACAGGAAAGCGAAGCTATTCAGACGGATGAACAGCCTCTTCAGACGGCTGATTCCTATTCCGACACTTCGTCTTTCGAGCGTCCTGCACCTATGTCAGTAGTGGAAAACATTTCTTATGCATCTGCTCCTATTGATAGAACTCCTGCTTGGGCAAAGGCTGCGCAAGAAAAGGCTCGTAAGAACAAGCCAGAAGAAAGCCAGCCTCATAAAGTATCGCGCTCCCGTTACGCAGATACCGTAGCTGCTCACTTAATGGAAACCCAAAACGAACGTCAGCGTGAATTGGAAGATCGCTTCACTCAGCAAGTTGATTCCCTGTCTGAACCAGTAAGCGAAAATCCAGAATTAGCTTCGCGCCTTGCAGCGCTTCGTTCAGAAATTGAATCCACTGAAGCACCTCATATCTCCGATTCAACTCAGACAGTTTTGGATAGCATGGGAACTTCTACAGAGCTCGCGCCTGAACCAGCTGTTGCCTCGGCAGTAACGCCAGAAGCTCCTGCGCAATCTGCGGCTCGTGCTCAATCGAGTGTTTCTGAACAGAGCGAACAGCCTGCAGCGCGTAATACGGAAGTTCTTGAACAGAGCTTTGAAGAGACTGATGTATCTGCTCTTACAAGTGCAGATACGTTTGAGGCAGACGAAGTTATTCCAAAGGAAGCTGAAGTCAAGCAGATTCAGGATAAACAGCAGAAAAAGCGTACAGGACATAGCTTGTCTCAGTCTGTTCGCAAGAGTGTGGCAGGCCCTCATGCTTTCGCTTCCCGCTTGAAGTCGATTACTTCACGTACGCCTGATACTACTTCTGAACCTGAAGAAGTTCTTGAATCTCAAGCTACGGAACCTCAGGTTTCACAGGCCCAATCAGCGGAAGCAGATATTAAAGAGAAAACTGCTTCCTTCGGATCTGTTAATACTACCCAGGCAACTGAAGAGGAAAAAGCTGCAGTAGCTTCTCCTGGTGAAACGGCAGCAATTTCACCAATCGATGTATCTCAGTTCATGAATAAAGAACAGTTCGACGAAGCTGATCTCGCCGAAGAAGATGCATTTGAGGATCGCGACATTTATGGCGATGTGGACAACTATGTGCCTCAGCCTTTAGTACAGCAACCACTTAATCAGCATGCTCTTGATGCCGAAGAAACCCAAAAGGTTTCTTCTGAGCAGATTCAGGAAGCTATTCAAGAGGCAAGTGCTCATGAGCCAGTAATTGAGCCTCGCGCTGAAAAAGAGGATTCTGTCCAGGTTGCTTCACCTATTATGGGCATGGAAACCATGATCCCTCAGATTCCTTCTGCCGATGAAATAGAGGCCGAACATCACGCAAAGCGCCAAGTAATTGTTTTGCCTGATGTTGTTGCTCCTCATGCTGCTTCTGGTGAAGGAGCTAAACAGCGTGCCCCTATGGCGGAAACAAATGAAAGCACCAAAGCAGGATCTAAAGCATTGTTGTCCAACATGCTTCCTCGCATTGGCGATACCAACAGTAGTGCTCCTGTTGAAGTAGAGCAAAAAGACACCTTTGGTTTGAACTTACCATCCTTGGATGCGTCCGCTCCTGCCAATACTGCAGTTTCTGCAACTGGTTCGTTCTCTACCGTCGGAGGAACTGGATCATTTGCTCCTGTTGGAGATGAATTAGTTGCCGATGTTGCGCCTGAAGAGCGTTACATCGATGACGCTGATGATTCTGCTTATGATGAGGACTATACCGAAACGGGCGCTTACGCTGGTCGCGGCTATGTCGATATGCCAAAATCTCGTGCTGGTCGTCTGTTCGGACGCTTCCGCAAGAAGAAGAATAAGCAAGAAGATGTCTCCGTTAACGACTGGGTAGATGTAGATGATTCCTACGATGCACGCAGCGTAGGCAAGGCACGTGGCGATTGGTCGAGCTTCCGTCAGGATGAAGGAACTGCTCCAACAGCTGGATCAACCACGAAAGCCCCTGCTGCTAACAACGATGGCTTTGTTGATATCGATTATCACGATACCGATTTTGACAACAGACGAGGCTGGAACGGCGGTGCATTCTCATTAAGCCGTCTTAAGAAGTTCCAGAATAAAGCCGATGATTATGTGCCAGAAGAGCAAGATGTTTTGCATGATGAAGTAATGGACGCAGTAGATCCTGTAGAAGATGACTTTGTGGAAGTAAATCCTTCTATTCGTATTGATGGCGACGTTACTACAGCTGAACAGATCAATCGCGAACTGCGCAAATTGCAAGACTTCCGTCATCCTGACATTGACACCGAAGTTTGGTTTGTTGCGCTTGGTGCGGAACAGTATTCTCATTCAGGCATTACTGCGTTCTTGGATGAACACGCTGACGAAATGAAGGGCGCGGTTATTATCAATCTTGAAGCGCTTGGTGCAGGTACCCTTTCGGTTATTGATCAGGAAAGCGAAACGTTCAAGACTCATCGTCCTTCGTCTCGTATTAAGCGTTTTGTGCGTCAAGCATCTGAACGTTCTGGCGTGACCTATCATGCTACTCCGCTGACGCGTCGTGAAACACCAGCTACGATTGCAATGTCGCGCGGTGTTCAGGCATTTACCGTTGCTGGTATGGGTGATGGCAATACGGCACTGTATTCTGCAGAAAACGATATTGTTGAAAACCTTGATCCTGAAGCACTTAAGGAAGCTTCGAAGTTCATCATGGCGGTTTTGAAGAGTATTTAAGGGTGAAGTTACGTATTAGCCCAAACTAATAAGGCAACACGATAAAGCTAAAAAAGAAGCCCAAGGAATATTCCTTGGGCTTCATGTTATTCAAATGATACTTGATTAAGGGTGTTTTTAAGAGTTTGCGCTGATTCTTGTAGATGCTTGGTTTCTTCTTCATTCAGATGCAGAGGAATTTGGAATTCTACTCCTGAACTACCAATAATTGCAGGCATGCTCATTACTACGTCTTTAACACCATGAAGTTCTGGCCAATAGTTTGATACTGTCATGATGGACTTTTCGTCACGGATAATAGCTTCGCAAATACGCGTAACAGAAGGTGCAATACCAAAATAGGTTGCGCGCTTCTTTTCGATGATTTCGTAAGCGCTGTTGCGTACTTCATCTTCTATTTGCTTGCGCATGGCCTGAGGGTCATCAAATCCACGAAGACGGAAGAAATCATCGATATGGATCCCTGAAACATTTGCCAGACTCCATGCTGCCAATTCGCTGTCGCCATGTTCGCCAATAATACGCGCATGAACGTGACGAGGGTCAACATCTAAGGTATGACCAAGGATGTACTTCAAGCGTGCGCTGTCCAAAACCGTACCAGAACCCATAACGCGCTCTTTAGGAAGTCCCGAGAGTTTCATAACAACCTGAGTCAAAATATCAACGGGGTTAGAAACAACAACAATGATGCCGTTAAAGTGCTGTTTCATTATGGAAGAAACCACTTCTTTGAGAATGGAAACATTGGTTTGCAGCAGGTCGAGGCGTGTTTCACCAGGTTTTTGATTTGCTCCTGCAGCAATAACAACAATAGATGCGTCAGCCAAATCTTCGTACGTGCCCGCATAGATATTCATGGGGCTATAGTAGGGCACTCCATGAGCAATATCGAGAGCTTCGCCTTCTGCTCTTGCGGTATTTACATCTATGAGTACCATTTCTGAAAATAAGCTTGATTGCATTAGACTAAATGCGCAGGTGGAACCTACGAAGCCGCAGCCAATAACAGCAACTTTTCTCTGTTGAATCGTGTTGATCATAAGTGCAACATCTCTTTCTATATCGATAACAAGGAACCATCATAGCCGAAAAAAGTGATGCGACAAACAGATAGGCTCTTTAACGTAGTGTTAAGCGGGAGTGAATTATATGAGAAAACCCGTGCGTTTTTCACAAAGATGCTAAAAATTGCTCGATTTGGTACAAAGTTTCTTATTTAGCGCAAGACATTTTTCATTTTTGTAATAACTGAAGAAAAAAAAGTTCACATCTGATGAGAATAGTGCTACAGATGGCTTTGCGGCACATGACTCCGCAATTAAGAGATGAGTATACAGGTCGTTTGTTTCAACAAAAGCCAATACCAATTACTCAGCTCACAAGCTTTCGCTGTTCAAAAAGTCTCGTCATTTACATGGCGAGACTTTTTCATGCGACATTTCGGCGTGTACTACAATGACCTCATGCGATATTGATAGTGTTATGGGGGATTGATATGAAAGCGCTTGTTCACGATGGCAAAGGGTCTATCTCTCTGCAGGACCGACCAAACCCATCAATCGAGGAGTCAAGCGATGCCGTTGTACGGGTGACGCGTTCTACTATCTGTACAAGCGACTTACATATTCTTAAAGGTGTTGTTCCGCGAGCACTGCCCAATACTGTTTTAGGACATGAATTCGTAGGGGTAATAGAAGAAGTTGGTTCGGCGGTTTCGAATTTGAAACCAGGCGATCGAGTAGCGGTAAATTGCGAAACCTTCTGTGGTGAGTGTTATTTCTGTAAACGTGGTTGGGTGAATAATTGCACGCAAGGCGGCTGGGAACTTGGCTGTCGTATTGATGGCTGTCAGGCAGAATATGTGCGCGTTCCCTTTGCAGATAACACTTGCACGATAATTCCCAATTCGGTATCCGATGAATCTGCGTTGTTCTTGGGCGATATTTTGGCAACTGGTTGGTGGGGTGCCAACATTGCTGATATAGAAGAAGGTTCTTCAGTTGCTGTTATTGGCGCGGGATCGGTGGGGTTGACCACCATGATGTGTGCGCGTTTGAAAAATCCTGCTCAAATTATTGCGTTCGATATCAATGATAAACGCTTGCTGCTTGCATCTGAGCAGGGACTAGCGGATAAAACCATTAACCCAAAAACCATTAATCCCGCAAACAATTCGTTCGATGCGCTCGAAACAGTAGTGAAGGTGCTCACCCAAGGACGTGGTGCTGATGCAGTTATTGAAGCAGCGGAAGGAAAAACCACCTTTGATATGGCTTGGCGTATAGCTCGCCCCAATGCAACGGTGGTGATTTCTGCTATGTATGAAACACCTCAAGTTTTACCGTTACCTAGTATGTATGGAAAGAATCTTACCTTTAAAACAGGTGGGGTAGATGCAAGTGGACTTGATGAAGTTATGGCATTGATCGAGCAGGGAAAGCTAAATACGAACTGTTTGATATCAAAGCGATTTGCCCTTAACGATATCGAGGAAGCGTACCGTGTATTTGAAGCACAAAATGATGGCTGTCTGAAAGTGGTTATTACCCCTTGGGAAGATAGGTGATATAGGGATTTATCGTTGCTTTTTGTGCATCCGATTATCCTGCGCTATACTGCTAGCTGCATTTCAAGATGTGTTTTATCTACATGCGGGCGTCGTATAATGGTTATTACCCAAGCTTCCCAAGCTTGTGACGCGGGTTCGATTCCCGTCGCCCGCTCCATTCGTAATCAAGCCGTTCTACCGAACGGCTTTCTTTTCGCATTAAGCGCAATGCCGCTGCGCAGCAGCAGCGCACACTATCTAGGCTCTGCGAGCATTCGTCGTGTACCAAAGTACACTTCCTCATACTCTCGAGCCTATCTAGCGCACTCTGCTACTGCTCGCTGTTTTTAGAAATGCCAGGCAATTATTGCCGTTTTTTGTTTTAGTGGGTCGCCTTGTGTCGACCGCTTACAAAGAGCAGACGTTTTTTTTGATCAGAATGTAGGTATTTGATTTTGTAAAACGATGTAATAAATGCATGGAGTGCGCTGGAAGGAAAAGAGAACCCTAGTATTATTTTGTGAACAACTAAAAGTTTGCGTACCATGCTTGCTAAAGCGTGATCGTAAATTACTGGTTGGAGCCAGATAAGGTGAATACCATCAAGAAGGATGTATTGTATGACGCGTACGGGATTTAAAGGTTTTATTTTCGATATGGATGGCACGCTTTTGCACACGCTGCCAGATTTAACGGCGCTTACCAATATTGTGTTGGAATGTGAAGGCTATCCGACGCGCACCGAAGATGAAGTACGTACCTTTGTAGGAAATGGAGTCCTCTCTCTTATCTTGCAAGCAGTTCCTGAAGATATTTCTGAAAAAAAAGCTCAGCATGCTTTTAGACTGTTTTGTGATTTATACGATGAATACGGCATCAAGCTTACCAAGCCTTTTGATGGTATGGAAGAAACCCTTCGCGCACTTAAAAACAAGGGCATCAAGCTTGGTATTGTGTCGAATAAATTTGAAGCAGGTGTTCGTGAAGTAGAACAGCGCTATTTCCCTGGGCTGTTTGATGTATCGCATGGTGAAGCAGAAAACATTCCTCGCAAACCTGATCCCACGGGCCTTCTCGTTACGGCGCAAGAAATGGGATTAAAGCCTGAAGAGTGTGTATACTTTGGTGATTCTCATGGCGATATGCTGGCGGGCAACAATGCAGGCATGTATACCGTAGGAGTTACCTGGGGATATCAGCCTATCGAAAAAATTAAGTCAGGTAACCCCGACGAACTAATCGACAAACCAGAAGACATTTTGAAGTTTGCTTAGCGGAGCCTTTGTATAACAGCAAGGGATTGGACTGAGCTTAATACATTAAAAGCCCCTGTAGAAGTTTTCCTCAAGCTCAGCAAATCTTTAATCAGATTTCTTTAAAGGCGAACGGACGTAGCGGATATAACGCACGCACCGTTCGCCTTTTCCCTTATAGCATCCTTGCTAATCTGGGGCTACGTCTTTTAAAGCCTTTAAAGAAATCTGCGATTCGGATGAGCTTTCGAATAACTTCTACGGGGCTTTAGTGTTTTAAAGCGCAAACAAGCGTCTGTTAGCCGTTGTATCCGTTGGGGTTATTGCTCTGCCAACGCCAAGCATCTTCGCACATGCGTGCCAAATCGTATTCAGCAACCCAGCCTAATTCTTCACGCGCCTTATCGCATGCAGCGTAGTTGGTTGCAATATCGCCTGGGCGGCGAGGGCAAATCTTGTAAGGGAGTTCTTTGCCGCACGCTTTTTCGAATGCGTGGATTACATCCATAACGCTTGATCCTGTGCCCGTGCCCAGATTGAAAATTGCAACACCGCTGCGGGTGCCATCAGCTGCGGCAGTTCCTTCGATAGAGCCAAGACCAATTGCCTTGCCCGTTCCAACTTTACCCGCCATATAGTCCAGCGCCTTTACGTGGCCACGAGCTAAGTCCACTACATGAATATAGTCGCGCACACCCGTACCGTCAGGGGTGGGGTAATCGTTGCCGAACACCTGGATACATTCAAGCTTGCCCGTTGCAACTTGAGCAACATAAGGGAGCAAGTTGTTAGGAATACCCTTTGGATCTTCACCAATACGACCAGAAACATGGGCACCAATTGGGTTGAAGTAACGAAGAAGTACCACGTTCCATTCGTTATCTGCACGATAGAAGTCAGTTAAGATGCGCTCGAGCATAGATTTGGTTTCACCATAGGGGTTAGTGGATTCATGCTTGGGGCATTCTTCGGTGATAGGAATCATTTCTGGTTCACCGTAAACGGTGGCAGAAGAAGAGAAGATAACGTTCTTAACGTCATGGTTGCGCGCAACGTCGAAGAGCACCAAAGAACCCGCTACATTATTCCAGTAATACTCCAAAGGCTTTTGTGTGGATTCTCCTACTGCTTTGAAGCCTGCAAAATGAATGATGGCCGCAATGTCATAGGCGCTGAACACCTTTTCAAGGGCTTCGCGATCAAGAATAGAAGCTTTAACAAAAGCGCAGTTTTCTTCGGTTGCTCCCGTAAGTTCACGAATGCGGTCTACGGCAACTTCGCTTGAATTGGATAAGTCATCATAAATGACAATGTTGTATCCCTGTTCGAGCAACTCAACGCAGGTATGGCTACCAATAAAGCCTGCACCGCCCGTTACTAGGATGGTTTGAGACTCATGAGTGCCGCTCAAGCTTTTGTTTGACATGTGAACGCCTTTCGATAAGTGCCGTATTGATAGTAAACGTATAGGGGTGGAATACCTATGCGTGAAATGTTTCTCTATCTACGCAGGCAAGAATACCATTTCTTATGTAATTACGCGTGCATGGGTGACTGAATGTCATAAAGATTTGATTAATGCGCAAGTGCGGGGAGCGTTTTGAGGCAAGCCCAGGCTTTTTGCTTAAGCTCGTTGTTGGCAAGCATGTCTTCAAAAGCTTCAAAGCAACAACAGTTGCGACCGAGTAGATATTCTCGTGTTTCAAGGGCAAGTGGAGTGTTGTAACCAGCAGATGCCACTCTCACCGCTTCGTGATCAGTGCATACAACACATTGAGGATCAAGTGCTTCTATGATCGTAAAAAGATCTTGAGGACTAAGGGTTTGTTCGTCTTTCGAAAGAACGATAAAAGCAAGTTGCTTTTCGTGATAACCGAGTTGTTTTGCGGTAGCGAGCAAAGCATTTTTACCTGCTGCCGACAAAGGAGAAGAGCTTACTATGCAAAAAAGCGCATCTTCGCTTCCCTCCAAATACTGTGAAAAGGGAGATACATGAGTATGACGAATTCTTTCATAAGGTGAATGCATCGCTTGTTCGGATTCCATGTCCAAATCACCCCTAAAGAATAATACCAATTACAAAATTCTTCACACTGATGTACCCTAAGCATGATATTACAGATATAACAATTAATAACACAATTTAGAGCCAAGATTTGTAGGGAGGCTTTATGTGCACTAATGGAGTAAATACTGGTCAGTTCGAACAGATGATGGATCAGATTGACGACCACATTAAGCTGGAGCGTCGTTGGGCTCACAACCTTGCTCATCAGGCTGCTGATGCTGGTTTTGAAACGGTAGGCGAAAAGCTCCATCAGGTTCAGGCGCTCTTAGACGAAGTCCGTGCAACACTTGATGATGCGAAGGATGCGCTTGAAGAGGATGCTGAAAACGCCAGCGGCGTTACGGTTAGCCTCGTTTAGCTAGTGGCTTAGCGCGAAGAAGAACGAGGTTGTAATGAGTAATGATCTCATGCGTTTTTCGGTTGCTATGCCCGAAGATTTGCTCGTTAAGTTTGACCATTTGGTTGCTCGACGAGGACTGGCTAAAAACCGAAGCGAAGTTGTTCGCGATTTAGTGCGCGATGCTCTTGTTGAAGACGAGTGCTCGATGCCTGGGCGTATCGTTATGGGAACATTGACTATTGTATATAGTCACCATGCTAACGATCTTCAAGAAAAGCTTCATCAAATTCAGCACAATTATCTGGAAACCATTGTGTCGTCATTGCACGTCCATATTGATGAAGAAAACTGCCTGGAGGTAATTATTCTTAAAGGCGAAACGGGTCTTGTGCAAGATATTGCGAACTTGATCATAGGCACAAAGGGCGTAAAAACAGGGCGCTTACATATGACTACTACGGGCGCTTTTATTTAGGAGAACAGTATGGACGAAACAGTTTTGCTTGGTCATGGTAGCGGCGGCACCATGATGAAACGCATAATTGATGAAGTGTTCTATGAGGCATATGGCTCTACCGAATTGCTTGAAGGCAATGATGCTGCATCGTTGCCAGCTCCTAGTGAAGGCGAACGTTTAGCTTATTCAACCGATAGCTTTGTAGTAACGCCACACTTTTTCCCTGGTGGCGATATTGGCAAGTTGGCTGTTTGCGGAACGGTAAACGACGTGGCAACCAGCGGTGCTGTTCCAAAGTATCTTTCCTGTGGATTCATTCTAGAAGAAGGCTTTCCTATTGCCGACTTGAAGCAAATTTGCCACAGCATGGCGCAGATGGCTAAAGAAGCTGGTGTGCATATTGTTACGGGCGACACCAAGGTAGTAAATCGTGGCCATGGTGATGGCGTATTTATCAACACAAGTGGCGTTGGATTTATTCCCGCTGGCGTTGAATTGTCCGGCGCGTTTTGTAAGCCTGGCGACAAAATTTTAGTAAGTGGCACCATTGGCGATCATGGTATTACGGTAATGGCCTGCCGTGAAGAGCTGTCATTTAATGCAGATGTTCAGACCGACGCTGCACCGCTTAATCATCTTATTGCAGAGGTGTTGGCAGCTGCGCCTGATACTCGTTGTTTCCGTGATCCTACGCGTGGGGGATTGGCTTCAACTCTCAATGAACTAGCGGGTCAGTCTGATGTTGATTTCATCGTTGAAGAAGATGCTGTTCCTGTAAAAGATGCCGTACGAGGTGCTTGCGAAATGCTGGGCTACGACGTATATCAAGTTGCCAACGAAGGCAAAATGGTATGTGTAGTTCCTGCTGATCAGGCAGATGCTGCGCTGGAAGCTATGCGTGCAAATAAGTATGGTGTCGATGCTGCAATTATTGGTGAAGTGGTTGAAAAGCCCAAAGATAGATCATCGCGTGTTTCCATTCGGACGGGTTTTGGTGCGCTTCGAATCATGGATATGCTCGTTGGTGAACAACTTCCTCGCATTTGCTAAATACAACATCTTTCACGAAAAAACTATTTCGAAGTGCCGCTCTGAAAGAAGGCGCATAAAACGCAGCCCCTGGTTTTTGAGCAATAAGCAAGGGGTGAGGAGTACTTTCGTCAAATCATTTTGCTGCGTTATTTAGCCTTCTTGAAGAGCGATTAAGCACTTCGTTAGTTTTGAGGGCAAGATGTTGAATTATTAATACGAGAAATTGACGAATGATTAGAAACCCCTGAAGTTGTTTCAGTTGCTGTTTAAAACGGACGGTAGACGGTAAACACTTTGAGTAAAAACGAAGAAAATGTCGAAAAATCGTTTCAATTTCTGCTGTTAACGGAAAAATCAAGAATCTATACTTGCAACTTATCGTTGCTATGGTATTTTCCCGTCATGGAATTGATTCATGAGGGATTACCGAGCATCCCTTAAGTCCTAAAAGAACGAGAGAAGAGGTATCTCATGTCCCATCCTGTGATTTTGGCAGATGAATGCATTGGCTGCGGTATTTGTATCGACGCTTGTCCTCAGGGCACCATTGAAGTTGTAGACGGTGTTTGCACTGTTGTTAACGAAGAGTCCTGCATCGCTTGTGGCGACTGCGTTGAAGAATGCCCAATGGGTGCAATTGAAGAGATTATTGAAGACTAAATTTGTTGTTTTTGGTCATATCGTTTCCTCTTTTTGTTAAGGGTGCAAAAAAATAAGCACTTTAACTGGTCAAATGGTATAAGCATGGCTACAATAGGTCGAGCGTTATTCGCTATTACGGCTTTTATACCGACAAAATGAAAAGAGGTTACAATGGCAGTTGTTGCTTATTGCGTAAAGTGCAAGGCTAAGAAGGAAATGGTTGACCCTCAGGAAGGTGTTACCAAGAACGGTCGTGTTATCACGAAGGGTACCTGTCCTGATTGTGGCACCAAGATGTCTCTCATCGGTGGCGTTGCAAAGAAGTAGAACACTTCGCGCAGTTTAGAAACGCAACAAAGCAAGATTAGTCAGCAACTTCTTCTTGCGCTTTATATCGTGTTTCGCATAAGTCCCGCTTCGGCGGGACTTTTTTATGCAATTGATCGAATAGTGTGTCCTTAAAGGAAATGATGGCGGATTTAAGGAGAATTTCGTTAGATTTTCTTTGCAAAAGCATTGGGAATTGATCTTAATCGACAAACAAAACAACATTCTGAACTGGGGTAACAATAAACATAAGATAATCTTCAACAGGAAGGTAACAAAACCTAACAATAAGACACTTAGATTCTTGACAATAAGACACTTAGATTTTATTATGGTCACTGTCATGAGGTCCACCTAAAGGTGGGCTTCCTCATATGAAGCGTAAAGCTTCGATGAAGCATGACATATATATAGGTAAAAGCAGGGGGTTTGCTTGAGGGGACTTCTTCAAGCAGCCGCAACTGAAAGGAATATGCAAGATGGCAAAGATTATCGGCATCGACTTGGGTACTACCAATTCGGCAATGGCGGTTATGGAAGGTTCAGAGCCAGAAATTCTGGTTAACGCTGAAGGCGACCGCACCACTCCTTCCGTTGTTGGTTTTGGTAAAGATGGCGAACGTACGGTAGGTAAGGCTGCTAAGAACAAGGCAGTAACCAATCCCGAAAACACCATCGCTTCAGTAAAGCGTTTTATCGGTCGTTCCTACGCTGAAACTTCCGAAGAGCAGAAGACGGTTGCTTACACCGTAAAGAATGGCAACGGTGGTCGTGCAGTAGTAGATATCGAAGGCAAGGACTATATGCCAGAAGAAATTTCTGCAATGGTTCTTCAGAAGCTTAAGGCTGACGCAGAAAAGCGCGTAGGCGAACCTATTACTCAGGCAGTAATTACCGTTCCTGCATACTTCAACGACGCTCAGCGTCAGGCTACTAAGGACGCAGGCAAGATTGCTGGTTTGGAAGTTCTTCGTATTATCAACGAACCTACTGCAGCAGCGCTGGCCTATGGTCTTGATCGTACCAACAAGGATGAAAAGGTTTTGGTATTCGACCTTGGTGGCGGTACCTTCGATGTTTCTGTTCTTGAGTTGGGCGACGGCGTATTTGAAGTTTGCTCCACCGCAGGCGACAACCACTTAGGTGGCGACGACTGGGATCAGCGTGTTATTGACTGGTTGGCAGACAAGTTCCAGGCAGACAATGGCATCGATCTTCGCCAGGACAAGATGGCTTTGCAGCGTTTGAAGGACGCAGCCGAAAAGGCAAAGATGGAACTTTCTTCCACCTCTCAGACCAACATCAACCTGCCTTTCATTTCTGCAGGTGCTGCTGGCCCATTGCACTTGGATTACACCTTGACCCGTGCAGAGTTTGAACGCATCACCAAGGACTTGCTTGATCGCTGCAAGACTCCTGTACAGCAGGCTTTGAAGGACGCTGGTCTTTCTACGGGCGACGTAAATGAAGTTATCTTGGTTGGTGGCTCTACCCGTATGCCAGCAGTTCAGGAATTGGTAAAGCAAATGACAGGCAAGCAGCCTAACATGTCTGTAAATCCTGACGAAGTAGTAGCTATGGGTGCTGCAGTCCAGGGCGGCGTTTTGGCAGGCGACGTTGAGGGCATTCTTCTTCTTGACGTAACGCCTCTGTCCTTGGGTGTTGAAACCATGGGCGGCGTAATGACCAAGATGATCGAGCGCAACACCACCATTCCTACCCGCAAGACTGAAATTTACTCTACGGCAGCTGACAATCAGACTTCCGTTGAAATTCATGTTCTTCAGGGCGAACGCGAAATGGCAGCAGGCAACAAGACTCTAGGTAGGTTCCAGCTTACGGGCATTCCTGCAGCACGTCGTGGTGTTCCTCAAATTGAAGTTACCTTCGATATTGATGCAAACGGCATCGTAAACGTTTCTGCTAAGGATCTTGGCACTGGCAAGCAGCAGCAGATCACCATTTCTGGTTCCACTGCACTGACCGATGACGAAGTAGATCGTATGGTAAAGGATGCTGAAGCTCACGCTGAGGAAGATAAGCTTCGCAAGGAAGAAGTTGAAGTTCGCAACAACTGCGACTCTTTGATCAACGCTACGGAAACCACGTTAAACGAGTTGGGCGACAAGGTTCCTGCAGATTCCAAGAAGCAGGCAGAGGATGCGGTTGCTCAGGCTCGTACTGCTCTTGAGGGCACCGATATTGAGGCAATCAAGTCTGCAATGGAGGCTTTGCAGCAGGCGAGCTACAAGTTGGCAGAAGTCGCTTATAGCCAAAATGGTGGTCAGCCAGGTGCTGAAGGTGCAGCAGGTGCTGCTCAACAGCCTACCAACGATGACACCATCGAAGCAGACTTTGAGGTAGTTGACGACGACGAAAAGAAGGACAAGTAATCATGACCGCGCCTGAAAAAGACGAGGTACGTGAGGACCAGGTTGTAGAAGATCAGGAGGCGGCAGAAGCTGCCGCCCCTGAAACTGAAGATACTCAGGTCGAGGAAACTGCGGATTCTAGCGAATCTCAAGAAGAGGAAACCGAGGATCCGATTGCTGTTGCAAAAAAGGAAGCAGCAGCTTGGCAAGATAAGTATCTTCGCCTTCATGCGGAATGGGATACGTACCGTCGTCGCATGAATGAACAGCGCGAGGAAGAAAAAGCTCGCGCAGCTGAAAAGCTTGTTGAAGGATTAATTCCTGTAATTGACGACTTTGAACGAAGCATCGATTACGCCGAAAAAAATGGCGAAGAGGGCCTGCTTGGTGGTGTACAGGCAGTGCACACCAAGATGCTTGAAGTGCTAACCAAGCATGGGGTTGAAATGATCGATCCTAAAGGTGAAGCCTTCAATGCCCTTGAAGCTTTAGCGGTAGCCACGGTTGATGACCCTTCAGTTCCTGATGAAACTGTTGCCGAGGTATATCAGAAGGGATATCGCATGGGCAACAAGGTAATTCGTACCGCAATGGTAACGGTTACCCAAGGTGGTCCTAAGCGCGAAGCGGAAGAGGAATCTGAGGATTCTTCTAAGTAGACGCTGCGAAGGCTTAACAAGTAATTTAGAAGAGGCAAATGCAAGGGCGGGCGATGTTTAGGTCCGCCCTTGTTGTAGGACAGAGAGAAAGGTGGGACGAATGGCACAGACTCCTGACTATTACAAAACGCTAGGCGTTCCACGAGACGCTGATGCAGACACCATCAAGAAAGCATTTCGTAAATTAGCGCGCAAGCATCATCCTGATGCTGGCGGTGATGAAGCGAAGTTTAAAGAAATAAACGAAGCATACGAAGTACTTTCTGATGAGAAAAAAAGAAAGCTTTACGACCAATACGGCACCGCTAACGAAAACCAAATCCCATTTGGTGGCGGAGCTTGGCAGGGGCAAGGTGGAAATCCTTTCGGCGGTTCTGGCTTTGGCGGTTTTGGTAGCTGGGCGGACATTTTGGAAAGTATCCGCAATGGTGAAGGTGCTTTCGGCACCGAATGGAACTTTGGCGGACAAGGCCAAACCTATCATGCTCAACCAAAGCCACAAAAGGGCGCCGACAAAAACGTAACCATGACCGTTACGTTTGATGAGGCCTTCAAAGGATGTGAAAAGAAGGTTCGCATAGGCAAGGCGGGCACCAACGAAAAGGAAACCCTTTCGATAAAAATTCCTGCAGGTGCTGTTGAAGGTGGTCGCGTTCGCTTGAAAGGCAAGGGCGCACCAGGAATTCAAGGTGGTCCTGCAGGCGATTTGCTCGTGAATATTCACATTGCAGATCACCCTTTGTTCAAGCGCGATAAAGCAGACGTTTTAATGGATGTGCCCATTACTTTTGCGGAAGCTGCTCTGGGAACACAGATTGTTGTTCCTACCCCCGAAGGAAAAAAGGTAAGCATAAAAGTTCCTGCGGGGTGCGAAAGCGGAACGGTCTTGAAGGTAAAAGGAAAAGGCGCTCCACGTTTAGGGAAAGGTGCAACGGGTACGGGCGATTTACTTTTAACCCTGCACGTGGCTGTTCCTAAGACGTTGAACGATAAACAAAAAGAAGCCCTGGAAGCATTCCAGGCAGCAACGAGTGAAGAAGTGAGGGCTTGGTAATGGAGGACAAAAACAGACCGCTGTACATGATTAGTGTTGCAGCAGAACTTGCAGGCGTCCATCCTCAAACCCTGCGAATTTACGAGCAAAAAGGTTTGGTATCTCCTCAGCGAACGAGTGGTAACACCCGTATGTATTCGCAAGCAGATATTGAGCGTTTGCAGCTTATTAATGCGTTAACTGACGAGGGAATTAACCTCGCAGGTGTTATTCGAATTTTGGATTTAAAGGGCCGTTTGGATGAACGCGATGAAGAAATTGATGCCTTGCATAAACGAGTTCGTCGCTTAGCCGATAGGGTTCATGAATTGGAAACTCGAGAAAGCGTTAATTCGTTGGTAAATGAAAGCAACGCAATTGTTTTGCGTCGACTTCTGTAAAGGAGCTATATATGAGACTAGACAAGCTGGCGCTTACAGCACAGGAAGCGTTCCAGTCAGCAATGAGCATTGCTGGCGAGCGCGAAGCAAGCGCAGTCGAGCCTATTCATTTGCTTGATGCCATCCTGTCTGCAGGCGAACATAATATGAATGCCATTATCACGCGTATTGGAGCAGATCCTGCTGTATTGCAGGCGCGCGTGAAGGAAGAAGAAGACCGTATGCCTAAAGTAAGTGGCAATGGTTTTATGGGTATGGGCATTACTGCTCCTTCCCCTGCGTTCATTTCACTTATTGATAAAGCGGTAAAAATTGCAGAAAAGCTGGGTGACTCCTATGCCACCACAGAGCATCTGCTAATTGCGCTTTCTGAAGATAGTGGAACTGCAGGCAAAATCTTAAACGATCAGGGTATTACGCGCAAAAACATCGAAGAGGCCTATGAGGAACTCCGTGGCGATACACGCGTAACCGATGCTACGAGCAAGCCCGAGTTTGAAGTGCTTGAACAGTACGGTAACAACCTTACTCAGGCAGCGCGTGAAGGCAAGCTGGATCCTGTTATTGGTCGTTCGGAAGAAATTCGTCGCACCGTTCAAGTTTTGTCTCGTCGTACTAAGAACAACCCTGTACTCATTGGTGAGCCTGGTACTGGTAAGACGGCAATCGTTGAGGGCTTAGCGCAGCGTATTGTTGCAGGCGACGTTCCTTCAAGCTTGAAAGATCGCGAATTGATCGCTTTGGACTTACCTGCAATGTTGGCAGGCGCTAAGTATCGTGGCGAATTCGAAGATCGCTTGAAGGCGGTACTTCGTGAGGTAAAGCAATCCGATGGACAAATCATTTTGTTCATTGACGAATTGCATACCATTGTTGGCGCAGGTTCGACGGGCGATAGCTCTATGGATGCGGGCAATATGCTTAAGCCTGCATTGGCTCGTGGCGAACTTCATGCAATTGGTGCAACCACTTTGGATGAATATCGTAAATACATCGAAAAGGATGCCGCTCTTGAGCGTCGTTTCCAGCCCGTGCTGGTAAGCGAGCCAAGCGTGGAAGATACCATTGCAATTCTTCGTGGTTTGAAAGAAAAGTACGAAATTCATCATGGTGTACGCATCAAGGACTCTGCCTTGGTTGCTGCTGCAGAACTTTCGAATCGCTACATTTCTGACAGGTTCTTGCCTGACAAGGCTATTGACCTTATGGACGAAGCGGCAAGTCGTCTGCGTATTGAAATAGACAGCATGCCTGAAGAGGTGGATCTGGCAGAGCGCAAGCTTACTCAGATGCAAATCGAAGAGCAAGCACTTATGAAGGAAACCGATGAGCCAAGCCGTGAACGTTTGGAAGCGTTGCGTAAAGAGATTTCTGCGGCTCAAGAAGCACTTGATAAGCAGAAGGCTATGTGGAAAAACGAAAAGGACGTTATCGTAGGCGTTCAGAATTTGAAGGCAGATATTGAAGCTGCTCAGTTGGACGAAGAGCGTGCTACCCGCGAAGGCGATCTCGCTCGTGCTTCAGAGTTGCGCTACGGTACCATTCCTTCATTGCAAGCTCAGTTAGCAGATGCGGAAGCTTTGCTTGAGAACCGTCAGCAAGATGGCGCAATTCTTAAAGAAGAAGTTGGCGAAGAGGAAATCGCAGAAGTGGTTTCTGCATGGACTGGCATTCCGGTAACCAAGATGATGCAAGGCGAAATGGCGAAGCTTGTCGATCTGGAGTCCAAGCTTCACGAGCGCGTTATCGGGCAAGATCAGGCAGTTTCTGCAGTGGCGGGTGCTATTCGTCGTAATCGTGCAGGTTTGTCTGATCCGAACCGTCCTATCGGCAGCTTCTTGTTCTTGGGTCCTACGGGTGTTGGTAAGACCGAGCTTGCAAAGGCCTTGGCTGAATATCTTTTCGACAGCGAAAAGGCTATGGTTCGTATCGATATGTCGGAATACATGGAAAAGCACTCCGTTTCTCGTTTGGTTGGTGCCCCTCCGGGATATGTTGGTTATGACGAGGGCGGTCAGCTTACCGAAGCGGTTCGTCGTAAGCCTTACTGCGTAGTTTTGCTCGACGAGATTGAAAAAGCGCATCAGGACGTATTCAATATCTTGCTGCAAGTGCTCGACGATGGTCGTCTTACCGACGGACAGGGGCGTGTGGTTAGCTTCAAGAATGCCATCATCATTATGACCTCCAATGTTGGTTCGCAGTCCATTCGCGAATTCTCGAGTCAAAATGAAGGCGATTCCATGGGCAGCATGATGGAAGATATGATGAAGGCAGACGTTGCTACTGCTGCTAAGCGTTTAGCTGAAATGCAGATGAAGATCAATGAAGCCCTAAGCACTACCTTCCGTCCTGAGTTCCTGAACCGTATTGATGAAGTTATTACCTTCAATACGCTTTCAATTGCGGCCATGGAGCCTATTGTTGATTTGCAATTGAATGGAGTACGTGATCGTTTGGCAGATCGTCGAATTGAGCTTGAAGTAACCCCAGCAGCGCGCGAGCGTTTGGCTATCGACGGATACGATCCAGTATACGGTGCTCGTCCGTTGCGTCGCTTGATCCAGCGTGAGGTAACCGACCGTGTGGCAACGGAAATTATCGATGGCCATATTGGTGATGGTGCTAAGGTAACCATTGATTTGGATGCCGAAGGCAACTACTGCGCTAAGGTTGAAAATCGCTCAAGCCTGCATGCGGGCGATAAGGCCGCGGCTCTTGCTGGTGGCGAATACGAAGATCCAGCACAGGAAACATCGCAAGATGCTGACGATGTGCTGAAGCAGGCAAACGACGTGCTTCGTGGAATGGATTTCGGCGACTAAGTTTTTAGCGAACACGCCTTATACAGAACATATATTCTGCAAATTAAGTGGCGGTATTGTATGGATGAGCGTTCATGCAATACCGCTCCTTTTGTGTATGAACCCCGCTTTTATTTTGTTGTATTAGAATAACCCCCATGAATAAACTTGAAAGAAATATTCTAAGGGTCGAAAAGAAGGAGAACTTGCTTGTTCCCGTGCTAGGGTTCTGTGCAGTTTTGGTTAGCCTTTTGGCTTTTCTTATTGTGCTGTACTTAATTACTATTGCTATTCGATTCTTGTTTGTCTTTGGGTAGGTCTTTGTATGTGGCAGCGATTTACCTGGTATGACGTTCGAGTTATTGGGCACTATCTTGGTGTGCTTATTTCATTTTTCTCCATTGCACTCGTTATTCCGCTTATTGTTGCGGTGGTGTGTCAGGAATGGGAACCAGCCTGCCGCTATTTGCTAGGGTTTGGTATCTCTCTTATTCTGGGTTCAGCGCTGCGTTTTTTGCGTATCCAGCCAGGCAGACTTACTCACCAGCAAGCTCTTGCGGTTACTGGTATGTCCTGGATTGTATTGGCTTTTGTGGCGGCTATACCGCTTGCGCTGTCGGGGCATTACGGATCATATCTTGATGCTCTGTTTGAGGCGACTTCGGGATTAACAACAACCGGTGCTTCTCTGGTAATAGATCTTGAGCACCTTTCCTATGCTGATAACATGTGGCGCTTTACCATGCACTTAATTGGTGGTTTAGGCCTTATTGTTATTGCGCTTTCACTGGGTATTTTTGGCAAGTCCACTTCAGGTTTGTATTCATCAGAGGGTAGAAGCGAACATGTATTGCCCAATATCGTAAATACCGTTCGTCTTATTAGTCAGATTGCATTGGCGGTTATTGGTGTTGCCACGGCGGTGTTGTTCCTTCTTTGTATTATTGGGGGATTCGAGCCTCTTCGCGCACTGCTTAATGCTTTATGGATGGCTATTTCTGGCTTTACTACCGCAGGATTTTCTCCTACTTCGCTATCGGCCATGTATTACCATTCGTTCGCTTTTGAAATAGTGTGTATGGTTTTGATGCTTTTAGGTGCAGTTAATTTTGCCCTCTTTGTAAAGATAAGCCAGGGAGAGACAGCTTCTTTCTTTAAGGACTACGAAATTCGCACAGGCGTTGTTTGGATGCTTATCGCTACGGTGGTCCTAATGTTTTCGCTGTGTGCTTCAGGCGGCTTTTCGGATATCATGGCGCTTTTGCGCCGCGGTGTGTTTATGGTGGTTTCTGCTTCGACTACCACCGGTTTTCAAACAGTTACCAACAATCAAATGACTACGGTATTTTCATCGGGCGCCTTCTTGGTTGTTGCTATTTTGATGGCAGTAGGTGGCTCGAGCGGAAGTACCGCGGGTGGTATGAAGTTCTCGCGTTTGGGCTTAATTGCAAAGTCGATGGTTTCCACCATTAAAGAAACGCTTGCTCCCGGAACTGCACGCGTTTCGGTACGCTATTACCATCTTGGCAAAAAGGTGCTTACTACCGAAGTGGCGAAAGCTGCCCTAACGGTTTCTGCTCTGTTTGTGTTTACCTATCTTTTGGGATCGCTTGTGGGTATTGCACATGGATACGATGCACTCGATGCTATTTTCGAATCGGTTTCCATGGCGTCTAATGGTGGCTTGAGCTCGGGCATTATTGCGCACGGTATGCCTCCTGTATTAGAGGCAGTTTATATCTTGGAAATGTGGGCAGGTCGTCTTGAATTCATCACGCTTATTGCTCTGATTGTTAAAGTGGTTGTTTCAGTAGGATCACTTGCGAAAAAGAAGTTGAAGGAGCAGGCATAATGAATAAGCTCCTTGCATATGTGTCTCGTAAACTGACAGGGTTTAATCAGGCTGCAACGAAACGGCTTGGGCTATTTTGCAAACAGGTCGCGCCATCTCGTAAACAGGCTGTGTTGAAGCAGATGGCGTCATCTCGTATAGAGCCTGCTATGCTCAGCGCACTTTTTGTCGCATTGATGCTTACGCTTACTTTGTGCGCTTGCCCCGCAAGCCTCTGGGCAGATGATCCTCAAAATCAGACAGATCAACAGGCACAGACTGATCAAGAACAATCCAGTCAAGAAGACTCTGGTCAAGAAGAACCCAGTCAGGAAAAACAGGGTTCCGATGACGGGGAATCTTTGAGCAACAAGGTATATGTAAATCAGCTATCTGATAGTTCATTTTTATATGAAACTTCGATTGCTGATTTAGCTGAGGCTGACTCCTACTACGAAGGTCAGACGGTTTTGGTTAAGGGTGAAGTAGTAGGAGATCGTGTTAACGACGAATTCCGTAAAAACAACTGCTGGATTACCCTGCAGGATAGCGAAACCAGTCCTAGTGTGGTTAGTGTTTTTATGACCATGGATCAATCCTCGATTATTGATACCTATGGGCAATATGGCACGGTAGGTACACAACTTCAGGTACGCGGAACATTCCATCTGGAATGCGCCGAACATCAGGGCTTGTCTGATATTCATGCGGAAGAAGTTTCTGCAATTCAAAAAGGATATGAATCCACTCCTGCTCCCAATATGCGTATTTTAAGCATTGCCATTGTTGCTTGTGTGTTGGGAGCTATTTTGATGATTGCCTACCACATTAAACGTGAAAGGATGCTATAAGCGTGACGGAAGAATTCACAGAGCGGCAAGTTGGCAGAGTAGTTAAACTCGATCGCGGATTTCCTTTGGTTCGTCTTGCCTCTGGTGAAGAAGTGCGTTGCGAGCACGCTATTTCTCTGGTTAAGGGAAGCGATCAGCGCGCGGTCATTGGCGATTTTGTCACCGTTTCTCTTCCTGAAGGGCACGATAAAGGCATTATTGAAGAAACACTTCCTCGCACCTCTTCGTTTGTTCGTAAAGATCCAACGGAGCGCGCTTTGCCGCAAACGTTGGCTGCAAATTTCGATTTAGTGCTGGTGGCGCAACCGTTAGAAGAGGTAAATGTGCGTCGTTTAGAACGTGAATTGGTGCTCGCTCATGAAACAGGCGTTGAGGTTGCCGTGGTGCTTACTAAAGCAGACCTTGTTGCTTCGGCGCAAGAAGTGGAAGCAGTACGTCAGCGCATTGATGGATTTATTGGCAACGATTCGGTTTTAGTGGTTTCTGAGAAAGATCCTCAAAGCATTCAGGTGGTGGCAGACCTTATTGCCAAAGACAATAAAATGGCGGTTTTGCTTGGACGCTCAGGTGTGGGTAAATCCAGTCTGGTAAATATGCTGGTTGGAAAAGAAGTTCAATCTACTACTCCCGTACGTCAAGATGGAAAAGGGCGCCACACCACTGTTTCACGTGAAATAATTGAGCTTCCAAGTGGGGGCAGTGTCATCGATATGCCTGGTGTGCGAGGGCTAGGTCTCTGGGATGCCGATGAAGGTATTGGCGCTACGTTTTCGGATATTGAAGAGTTGTCACAATCATGTCGCTTTCGCGACTGCACTCATACCAATGAACCAGGGTGTGCGGTAAAACGAGCCGTCGATGCAGGCGAACTCTCTTCGGCGCGCTTGGAATCGTATGTTCGTTTGCGTGAAGAAAGTCAGCAAGTTAAGGTGCGGCGTGAAGAAGCCGAACGCATACGAACAAGACGTGGTCATCCTAGACGTAGGCGTTAGTGCTCTTTGTTGGTTTGCCTCAATTTAACAACTGTCCTTTTGTGGATGCTTCGAAGGATAGTTTTGCTTGGGGTACAATGGTTCACGAAACTGAGTCATGCATTAGGCATTATTTGTATATTTGTTAAGGGGATACTATGAATCCTGCAGTAATAATTCCTTCGTTTTATACGTCGCCCATGCGCAAGCGTGGTACACCTTCGAGTTTGTATGACCATCCAACGCCCTTAAATTCCAAGGGTACGCTTGAGCGCTGCTTGGCATCTTTGCAAAAGGTAAAGGGCTTGGGTCAAATTATTGTAGTGGTTGCAACTGAAGGCGGCGTTGACAAGGAAGCCGCAGCGAAAGTAAAAGCAATCGTAGATAAGTTTCCTCAGATGCACATTCTTATTGTTGCTCAGGAAGAGGAAAGTATTATCCAGCAAAGGTTTGAGCAGTTAGGCTTTGGAAACCAGAGCGATTGCATTGGTCTTACGGGGTATTCTGCGGTACGCAATCTTGGCTTGGTTGTTGCGCAGGTACTCGGATTTGATTCTGTTGTATTTCTTGATGACGACGAAGTTATTGAAGACGAAGCCTTCTTGGAAAAGGCCATGTATGGCTTAGGCAAGCTCACTAAAAAAGGCATTCCTATTTTGGCAAAGTCGGGCTTTTACTTTAACGATGAGGGTACCTATTATTCCAAGAGCCAAAACCGTTGGTATAACCATTTTTGGCAGCAGGGTAGAGCGTTTAATAATTGGATCACTAAAGCAATGGCGGGTCCTCGTCTTTCACGTTCGAATCATGTGTGCGGTGGCTGTTTGGCGTTGCATCGCGAAACCTATCGCCGTCTCAGCTTTGACCCGTGGATTATGCGCGGAGAAGACTTGGACTATCTGCTAAGCCTTCGTATGTATGGTTCAGATATTTGGTTTGATAATCAATGGTCATTGACGCACTTGCCTCCGAAGGACCGCAACGAAGGACATCGCTTCTATCGCGATATCTTCCGTTGGCTATATGAGTTCTACAAAATCGAATTCAGTCGTGCACAGATTGACCTTTTGCAAATTAAGCCTTCATCATTGATGCCTTATCCTGGTCCGTTCCTTGAACCAGGTATTACTAAGCGCATTAAGCGTACGGCATTCTTACGTTCCTTGGTTCGTCCCGATAAAAGGGCTTACCGCGAAGGTGCTCGTGCTGCAACACGCGAAGCAACCGATTATGCACAGGCAAATTGCATGAAGTATTTCGAGTTCCAATATACCTGGGGCGATATTATGGCTCGTATGGAAAGCGATGCTGGTCTTCGACAGGCATTGGTTCATGCTGCAATTGCTCGTCAGGCAGGAGAAGACATCGTTGTTGCTTCTTCGGATGCATCTTTGCAGGCTGGTCAGATTGACGAAGTTGAAGGCAATGTTGCAAAGGTAAATCTCGATCCTGGCATGACAAGCGAAATACAATTGAACTTAAATGATGAAGAGTAGCGTGGCGCAAAGCACATGGAAACATTTATCATAGCCGCAGCAATAGGTTTGGTTATAGGCATTTTTTCGGGACTGTTGGGTATCGGTGGCGGTACCTTAATGGTCCCGATTTTTCGTCTTGGCTTTGGCATGAGCGCCATTTCTTCAACAGCGACATCGCTCTTTACTATTATTCCTACGTCACTGTCGGGACTTGTCACCCATATTAAGAACAAAACATGCATTCCAAAGATTGGTGTTCTTTGCGGACTTGGCGGTGCCTGCACGAGTCCTGTAGGTGTATATCTGGCTTCTATCTCTCCTTCGTGGACCATTATGCTTGCTGCTGCGCTGATCATTGGCTATTCGGCAGTTTCGATGTTTCGCAAAGCAATTCGCATGCCAAAGATTGCCCCTCAAGGTGAATCTTCGGTTACGGGTAAGGATCGCGCGAAAGAGGCAGAAAAAGCAGCGAAGAAGGCAGCTGAAAAAGCCGCTGAAACAACAGCGAACTCTTCTGGCAACGATGCCAATGCTGCTACCTTTAAGCTTTCTGCAAAAAGAGTAGTGCAATGTTTGCTCATCGGATTATGCGCAGGCCTAGCTTCGGGGTATGTCGGTGTTGGCGGCGGTTTTATCATGGTGCCGCTGTTTATTTCTGTGCTGGGAATTATGATGCGCCAAGCTTCAGGAACTTCACTGGTTGCCGTAACCATTCTTGCTATACCAGGTGTTATTGAGCAGGGTTTACTTGGCCATATCAACTATATTGCAGGTATTGCTATGGCGATTGGAAGTATTCCTGGTGCGATAATTGGTGCAAACTTGATTCGAAAGATTCCAGAACGTAAACTACGTTTCGTATTTGGTGCATTTCTCTTGCTTTCGGCGGTCGTTCTGCTGATTAACGAACTTCTGCCGATGTTTGCATAACTAAGGAAATATGTATGTTTCGTCATAACTTATATATCTTTTTGGAAATTCTCTTTTTATGCTTAGCCTTGCTTTGCGGTTGTGTTTTGGGCTGGGCGATGTTTAGTGGAGCAAACAACTACACGGTTTTGGTAGTTTCTGGAGCGCTCTTTACTATTTTTCTGCTTATAACCATTGCCCTTATGCTGGATCCCGATCGTATTCGTGCAAGCCAATCGGATTCAGTACTTCACTTGGCAAGCGACACACTTGCAGCAATGCAGGGTGGCTTTAACCAAGAAAGTGCTCAGCGTGTGTGCGAGGTATTGCTTCCTGCTACTTCTGCCTCTGCCGTTGCTATCACGGATCGCGAAGTGGTGCTTGGCTATCACGGCGCGGGTGCTGAAGAGTTAGGCAAAGCGGGCGGCAACATTCATACCGAAGGCACGAAGCGCACCATCCAAGACGGAAAAACACGCGTGTTCAAAACGCAAGCTGAAGCAGGTTTTCCTGTTCATATTCGCAATATTCAGGCGGGCATTATTGTGCCGCTTAAGGTTGGTAAAACTATTCAGGGTACGCTGAAGTTTTATTACCCAAAACCTTCTCGTATTAATGAAACCCAGATTTCTATCGCAGAAGGTTTCGCTCAGCTGTTGTCTACTCAGATTGCTGCAATGGAGCTGGAAGAACAGAAGAAGCTTGCAACAAGTATGGAATTAAAGGCACTTCAAAGCCAGATTAACCCTCATTTCTTGTTTAATATTATTAATACAATGGCTTCTTTGGTGCGCACCGACCCTGACAAAGCACGTATCATGCTCCGCGAATTTGCGGTGTTCTATCGCCAGACATTGGAAAACAGCTCCGATCTTATTCCGCTTTCTCGAGAAATTGAACAAACCGTTCGCTATTTGTCGCTGGAACAAGCACGCTTTGGTGAAGATCGCTTGGCGGTGGAAGTAAACGTGGACGATGATGTTCGCGCAATGTCAGTTCCTGCTTTTATGGTCCAGCCTCTGGTAGAAAATTCGGTGAAGCATGCTATGCCTGCGGAAGGAAAATTAACCATTAGCATTGCTGGCGAAATGGACGGCGACGATGTGTATCTTCACGTTTCTGATGATGGTATCGGCATGAGCGAAGATGCGGTGCGCAATATCATGAATCCAAAATCGCAAACAGGATTGGGTATTGCCGTTAAAAACGTCAATGACCGTTTACGTGGATACTATGGCGAAGAAGCCTATATGAAAATCGAAAGTGAATTGGGCGTAGGAACACAGGTTACGTTGTATCTTTACGACTGCGCTCATGTGTAAGTTGTTTTCTGAGTACAGTGTCTGTTTATGAAGGCTTCGATGTAAGAGTTATTTACTTTGTGTCAAAGAATCGGGGTTTAACCGATTTTAGAAATTCGAAGAATTCCCAAGTTGCTTGTGAGGGTGTAGCCTCATCGGGGATTCGTGCGTAAATAGTTCGACTTCTTTGGATGTCCTCAATGGGCTTAACAACGAATTCCCTGCTTTCTTCATCGAACCATGTTATTTCTGCAGCGATGGTACAGCATATACCTGCTTTTACCATTTGTAGGATGTCGTTTGCTATTGGAAGTACGCCTACAATTTTTGGCTTGAAGCCAGCTTGTTCGAACATTTCATCAATAACGTTGCGCATTTTGTTGTTTTTGAAGGCTTTACCTAAAATGAAGAAGTCATTTCTAAGGTCCCATAATTTTATGCTTGGATAGTCAGCGAGTTTATGCGTAGCGGGTAAAACTGCAACAAAACGCTCAGAACATATTTTGATCAGTCGTTCGTTCTCGTCGAGCCTTTCTGTAGAGCCAAATATTTCTAAATCTACGGAAGGGGCATTCGATGACAAAGGATAGTCTAATCCAGCTTGATGAATAGTGATTCTTGCTTCAGGGTGTTCTAAATGAAAATGTTTGAATATTTCTTTTCCCATTTTTCCAAAAGGGATAGTGATGTTGCAAGAAAGAGTTTGTTCCCGCAGTGCTATACTTTTTGAAATAGTCGTTTGGGCATCATGGATAGTTTCCAGTGCTTTGCGAGCCCTGCTTGCAAAATAGAGCCCATTTTCGTTAACTGCTAGATGATTTCCTGAATGTTCAAACAGAGAAAAGCCCAGTTCCTTTTCTAATGATTTGATCGTAGAACTTAATGCTGGTTGAGATATATGCAGTGCTTCAGCTGCTTTAGACATGCTTGGGTAGTCAAGTATGGCAAGAAAATACGAGAGTTGTCGAAAGTCCATTGTTCTCACCTTGAGCTTTACCGCAGATTCGATGATGAAATTATATAGCTGAATTGAATATCTAATTGTATGAATGCTTCAGTATAAGTAATTCAAAAGCTCTATTGAAGGTTCGTATTATCTTTAATCCTTTCGATCACCCACAATAAACAGTAAGGGAATTATATTTATCGAAGGAGGGATAAGAATGGGGAGTTCCTTCAATAAAGTAGATCCAAATCAGTTTTCTCGACACTGGCTGGATGTTGCTTATGCGAACGAAGATCCAAATCAGATATTAGATCTTTGGCTTCCCAATGAAGGGAAAGGTCCATTTCCATTGATCATCTTCCTGCATGGTGGAGGTTGGATTGGCGGTGATAAGCGAGAAATAACCATGCCAGGTGTCTTTAAGTTTCCTTCACAAGGATATGCTGTTGCGTGTGTGGAGTATCGCTTCGCACCTTCAGTGACATGGCCAGCACCATTGGAAGATGTTCGAGCAGCAATTCGGTTTCTGAGGGCAAATGCGGAACAGTATTGCTTAAAAGCAGACAAAATTGCAATTATGGGCAATTCTGCGGGCGGACATTTGGCTTGTATGGTAGCTGCTTTGGCGGGTCGAAATATTTTCAGGGGAAATCATCTTGGCAATGCTGATCAACCAGATAATGTTCAGTGTCTTATCGGGGTTTATCCTGCTACAGATTTACATCAGTGTGATTTGTCTGCTGTAGAAAAAACAGATAAGGCTGCCTATGAAATGGTCGGGATTAATTTAAGTGACAAAGAGATTAATCAGGGAATGGAAAATCCAATCAATCTGTTGATGGGCTTTTCATGTCTTGATAATCCAACGGCAGCAATGATGGGTAGTCCTATTGCTTTTGTGACGAGCGATTTTCCTCCTGCTTATTTTTTGCATGGCATGAAGGATCGTATGTCACCTTACACTCAGTCGGTAAGCATGGTGCGTGCTATCAATCATATGTGCGATGAGGAAAGAGCAAAATATGAGCTTTTTCCTGATGCGGGCCATGGGGATCCAACTATGAAAACCGATGAAGTTATGAATCGTATTTTAGATTTTATTGATGATTCTTTGTGGGAAGGAAATCATGAACGAACAGCGCTTCCCAAGGAAATAATAACCATCAACTAGTCGTTTTTAATATCGTTTAAAAAATAAATCTGGACACTTCCCTAAGGGGTTTAGGCAAGTGTTGTCTTTAGGAGGAATCATGTTGGAAAAACGTGATACTGCTACAGGGGAATTAGTAGAAAAAAGTTTCATTCATTATCTTCCTGTTGTTATTGTAGGAATTTTAATTTGCGGAGTTCCTTCGGCGATTTTGAATAGCTGCGCAGGTATTTTTTATCCAGTAATTGCAGAGGACTTTGGAGTTCCGTTAAGTCAAGTTTCCATGTGGCGTACCATTAACTACATTTTTGGTGTTCTGATTATGCCTTTTGCTGGATTCTTCTTTGTTAGGTATAACGCAAAAATCATTGTAATTATTGCAGCAATAGTTGAATCCTTATCTTTTGTGTTGTTTGGTTTGTCGCCTGAGGTATGGGTTCTTTGGATTGGCGGCGCACTTACTGGAATGTCTAATGCGGTATTACTGGGCGTCTCTATCGTGACCATTATCAATCGTTGGTTTAAAACCAATGTTGGATTGATCATTGGTATTTGTACTGCATTTACTGGTATTGGCGGTATTGTATTTAGTCCTATCGCTCAGGCTTTGATTGATACATCAGGCTGGCGCTTTAGCTATATTGCCCTCGGTGTTTTCTCTCTGGTAGTAATGACCCTAGGCGTTCTGTTCCTGTTCTCTGACAAGCCAGAAAAAAAGGGATTGCTGCCATATGGTACTAACCGTGAAGCCAAAAAGGAGGCAACTTCAAAAGAAGAAGTTGTTGATGCACCTTGCGTTCATCCAAATGTAGCAAAGAAGTCGATACTGCTGGTGGTGTTGATTATATTTGCAGTAATTGCAAATACTATATGCAATGTAAGTATGTATTTCCCCACCTATGTTGCTTGGTTCAATGAGCAGCCTGATATCGTTGCTGGCATTCTTGTAGGGGCATTCGTAACGGGAGCAGAACTTAATGCATTTATCTCTGCTGGTAATGCCGCAGGTAAACTTGGATTAGGCTTCTTCTCTGACCTTAACTTGAATTTCACTCTTGTTTTGCTTGTTGCTGTGGCGGTAATCGGCGTAGTGTTTATGTGGTTCTTCCCTAATACTGTTCTTTTGCCAATTGGTGGATTCTTGTTTGGCTGCTTTGTTCCTGCAACATTAGTAGTAACTCCTATGATCGTTAGGGCATGTTTTGGCAGTGGTGCTTCGTATCCGATTATTTATTCATGGGTGTCAACTGCGTTAGGTTTTGGTGGAGCTGTCGGTAGTTATTTCTGGGCGGTCGTCGCGGAAAACCTCGGTGGTTTTGATGCGGTATTTAGCTTGGTTCTTGTTTGTCTAGTGGTTGTTCTTGTTCTTGGATTCATTGCCTTGAGAATGAAAAATAAGTTACCTCGTGAGCATTGGACAGAAGAAGACTTAAATAAATCTAAGAAAGAGGGAACTGCTAAAGCTTAGTTATTACCACTGAATATAATTGCTTGTTCAACATGGGCGTTTTGCACTCTGTTTCGACCTTTTAGGTTGGGGCAGAGTGCTTTGTGCCAATTTGAGGCATACAACTAAAAGTGAATTGAAAGCCTGGTCTTACATGAGTAGCAGGTACAAGTATTGTGTTTGACTGCTACAGAAGTCGACTTATTTTCATCTTTTATAAATGATAGCGAGCGGCAATCATATTCAAATAGAACAACAATGGTCGATCAATATGAAGTAGTCTATAATATCGTCTGATACCTAAAATTGAGACGAGGAGGCTATGTTGCTGAAGGCGATCATTGTTGACGACGAAGCACCTGCGCGTTCCGAACTACGCTTTTTGCTAGGCGAACTTAATCAAACCGAAGTTGTTGCTGAAGCGGCTAGCGTTCGTGAAGCAATTGAAAAGTTGAAGGAATATCCCTGCGATGTGATGTTCCTCGATATCAACATGCCAGAAGCTACTGGTATTCAATTGGCTGAAGCGCTCCAGCATTTGAAATATCCTCCTGCGGTAGTATTTGTTACGGCTTATAGCGAATTCGCTCTGGACGCTTTCAAGGTAAATGCTATTGACTACCTGGTAAAGCCTGTTGAAACCGAGCGCTTGGCTCAAGCTTTGGCTCGCGTTCGCGAACACGTAGTTTTGCATGCAAAGGCCCAGAAAGCTGAACGCATTCCTGTTGAAAAGGGCGGCAAGAAGATTCTCATCAATATTGATGACATTCGTTATGTCATGGCTCGTGATGACTATGCTTATCTGCAGACAGGCACCGACCGTTTCTTCTCTACGGTAAGTTTGGCTCATCTTGAAAAGACTCTTGATGGCCATGGATTCTTCCGTGTTCATCGTGGCTATTTGGTTAACCTCGCTTTGGTTAAAGAAGTTGAGCCACAGTCTGGTGGAACCTTGCTGCTTACCCTTGATGGCGTAGACGATAAGATTCCTGTTTCTCGTCGTCGCGTTTCTTCACTTAAGAAGGCGCTGGGTCTGTAAGCGTGCACTGCTTTTGGCGCAAGGCGCTAAACTTTTTGCATAAATAAGGCATCTGACGGCGGTAAGAAATTTACTGCCGTCTTTTTATTTGTTAGGTACGTTATTTATCGGATAAGCTCCTTTAGACGCTTGAATGAAGTTTTCAAAAAGTCGGATAAAGTTTGGTTGAAACGATGGCAAATTCTGAAAGTGCTAATAATGCACAACTGCTCGAGTTAAAGCGTGATGTTGTTTTGTTTGATTTGGATGGAACCGTGCTTGATACGCATGATGCTATTTTGGATAGCATGCGTTATGCCACACGCGAAGTGCTCAAAACAGTAATTCCCGACGAGGTTTTGGTGGCAGAAGTTGGGCAGCCTCTCGTAACGCAAATGCGAACGCTGGCGCCTGACGAGGAAACAGCCCAAGAATTGCTGGTGGTATATCGCACTCGTAACGAAAAAGATCTCAATCTAAAAACTGCTCCTTTTGCAGGCATTGAACAGCTGATTCGCCAACTGAAACACGAAGGGTTCACCGTTGCGGTTGTTACCTCAAAACGTGAAGCGCTTGCTACCACAAGTCTTAAAGCGTTTGGTATGTATGATCTGTTTGCGCTGGTAAACGGAATGGAAAGCAGTACGGGCCACAAGCCTGATCCCGATCCGCTTCTTCAGGCAGCAAAAGACTTAGGGGTAGCTGTCAAGCGCTGTCTGTATATTGGCGACAGTCCTTTTGATATTCAGGCAGCTCATGCTGCTCAGATTCCCTGTGTTGGGGTAACGTGGGGTGGTTTTTTCGGGAAAGATATGCTGGCAAGGGAATGTCCCACCCAGTTAGTGGATACCCCCGAAGAACTGCACGAGGCAATTCGACAACTTGCTCAGTGATACAATGACCAAAAGAAAATTGTCTTTGATTGTGTCAAAAATAAGATAGATAAGGAAAGCGTTATGGCTAATTCTGAAACTCCTCTTGTAGGCATCATTATGGGTTCTGAATCCGATATGGCAACTATGGAAGCTTGCATGAAACAACTTGATGAGCTTGGCGTGCCTTATGAAGTTAAGGTTGCAAGCGCTCATCGCAAGCCTGCGGTAGTACATGAGTGGGCATCAAGTGCTGTTGAACGCGGTATTCGCGTAATCATTGCGGCAGCAGGAAAGGCTGCTCATTTAGGTGGTGTAGTTGCAGCTTATACTCCACTACCTGTTATTGCGGTACCTATGAAAACAAGCGATTTAGGCGGTCTGGACTCTTTGCTTTCCATGGTTCAGATGCCAAGCGGCGTTCCTGTAGCAACGGTTGCAATCAATGGTGCTAAGAATGCTGCAATTTTGGCAGTGCAGATTTTGGGTACGGGCGACGAAGAGGCTCGTGCAAAAATCGAAAAGCTCAAGGCTGATATGGCACAGGCATAAGATAGAGCTACTTTTCGCTACCCAAGTTCAAGAGGATTTTGTATCGTCTGTGAACTTGGGTGGTTTTATTTTGATGGACGAGAGCAAAGGTACACTCGTATGACAAAAGAGTTTCTGACGGGAAACCAAGCATTTGCACACGCAGCGCTTGAAGCGGGAGTCCGTGTCTGCGCAGGTTATCCAGGAACCCCTTCTTCGGAAGTTATAGAAACGGTTGCAGCTGAACATGCAGCGGGTAGAGCAGAGGGAGTTCACGTAGAGTGGTCAACTAACGAAAAGGCCGCGCTGGAACTCTTAGCAGGTGCAGCATATGCAGGAGCGCGCACGCTGTTTACCTGCAAGCAAGTTGGATTGAATGTGGCAAGCGATGCACTAATGTCACTTAATTATGTGGGCGTAAAGGGCGGAATGGTTCTTTATGTAGCAGACGATCCTGGTCCAATTTCTTCTCAAACTGAACAAGATACTCGTCGATTTGCATCCTTTGCGAAAGTTCCTGTATTCGATCCTGCTACTCCTGAGCAGGGCTGTGAAATGATGGCGGCAGCGTATGAATTATCGGAGCAATACGGCACTCCTGTTATCATGCGTCCAACGACCAGAATTTGCCATGCATCCACCTTTGTCGAGATAAAGGATCACACTACTGCAAAAGAAGCTGACGGCTTTAAAAAAGATTCCCGTTGGGTAATATTCCCAAAACGAGCTTATGAAGCTCATGGCGAAATCAATACAAGACTGCCACTTATCGCAAGCGATTTCTCCAAAGACCCTCTTGTGCGTTTCAACCCCATTTTTGAAAAACAGCCCGAAGGAAAGCTGAAGAGCTTTCCTGTGGAGGTTGAACATGAATCACAAAGCGATATCCAGCCGCCTTGTTTGGGTATAGTTGCTGGGGGTATTTCGTATGCATATATGCGAGAAGCGCTTTCTTTGCTTGAAGAAGAAGTAGCGGCAGGAAACCTTGTTGGATGTAATGGGGAAGTGCTTTCGGCGCTGCCTGCGTATCGCATTATGCAAGTAGGCACTCCATATCCCTTCCCTGAGCAGCGAGTTACTGAGTTTGTGCAAGGCTTGAACAAGGTTATTGTCTTTGAAGAGCTTGACTATGTGCTTGAAGATGAACTACTGAAACTCGCGGGACGAATTCACGCATCGTATGAAGTGCAAGGAAAACTGTCGGGCCATACCAATAATCGTGGTGAAAACTCGATAGACGACATTGCTGAACAGCTGTGCCACTTCTTTGGAGTTAAGCGCGTGAAGCTTGCGGCGGATATGGAACAAAGCGAAGTGACAGAAGAAGCCGCAGAGGCTGTGGCGGGCGCGGTATTGAATGCGACAGCTGAGCTAGTAGAGGTAGAACCACCTGCACGACCTCCGCTTTTGTGTCCAGGATGCCCTCATCGCGGTTCTTTCTATGCGACCAAAGCAGCTTTCGATCGCGGCAGCAAGGGAATTTTCTGCGGAGATATTGGGTGCTACACACTTGGCAATGCTAAGCCTCTTGATGCGGTAGATACCTGTTTGTGTATGGGTGCGGACATCACCATCGCTCAAGGCTTTAGTATTGTTGAGCCCAACAAGAAAGCCCTTGCTTTCATTGGCGATTCAACCTTTTTTGCAAGTGGCATGACGGGTGTGGCAAATGCGGTATACAACCAGCATGACATTACCATTGTGGTTTTGGATAATGCCACCACCGCGATGACCGGTTCGCAACCTCATCCTGGAACGGGAGTTACCCTTATGGGGCCAAAGAGCGAACCAATTTCTATTGAAAAGGTTCTACGGGCACTGGGCGTGTCGGTTATCACCCATGCTAATCCGTTACATTTAGACGATGCGATCAAGGCAGCAAAAGAAGCCATTGCCTATGATGGTCCTTCGGCAATTATTTACGAGTCGCCTTGCATCAAGCTAATTAAGCCAAGCAAGCCTGTTGAAGTAGATTTAGAAGCATGCACTAACTGCGGACGTTGTGTTTTAAAGTTGGGTTGTCCTGCTCTTTCCTGGGATGCTGAAAATCGTCATCCCGTTGTTGATGCTTCGCTTTGTAATGGCTGCGGTCTGTGTACCTACGTATGTAATGACGACGCTTTGATGTGTAGCGAACTTAACGAAGGCGCCTTGCAGCAACCACGCATTCTACAACAATCAAATACATCGCAACAATTAGACGCCGACGCTTCATCTGTGGGCTGCGTTTCTTGCGAGGAGGTTAGCAATGATTAATATTTCTCTCGCGGGAATTGGTGGCCAGGGAAGCGTTCTGGCAGCAAAAATACTTGCAGAAACCGCGCGCTCTAAGGGCTGGCAGGTTCGTACTGCCGAAACGACAGGTATGGCCCAGCGTGGTGGTAATGTTATGAGTCATGTTCGCATGGGCGATAAAGGAGAAGAAGTATTTTCTCCTCTTCCTGCTCAAGGATCAGATGATCTTATTATCGCGCTTGAGCCAGGAGAAGGATTGCGTGCTCTGTCTCTCTTGAAACCTCAAGGGGTACTTGTTACTGCAGCTTCAGGGGTGGCGCCTGTTGTTTCAAGCTTTAAGACACAGCCCTACATTCCACAGGATATGATTGCTCGCTTGCAACAGAGCGATGCCCATGTTGTTGTGGTTGATGATGAAGTACTTTGCACGAAGTTGGAGTCTCGTAAGGCATTGAATATCATTATGCTTGCTTCAGCTTTGTTTGCAGTAAATGATCCTTGTAATAACAATGCATTATGCGGAAAAATCACTCTGCACGATATGCGCGAGATAATTCCTTCGTGCGTTAAAGAGCGTTTTGTGCCCCTAAATCTTGCCGCTATTGATTTAGTGGAACAAAATGCATAATACTTTACTAAACTAAAGAGCATATCGGTTCCGTCCTGAAAGCTAGACGAAAGGCTGCGCAATGGAGCTTACAACTGAACAGTTTGATGTATTAAAGGAAGAATTCAAAACACTGAAGGACCGCTCGCCTTTTTATGCCAAGAAGTTTGAGGGCATTGATCTGAGTGATGTACAGACACAAGAAGATTTTGAAAAGCTTCCTTTTTCGGAAAAGGCAGACTTGCGCGATGTATATCCTTTGGGGTTAGCTGCCGTTCCAGAAGAAAAAATTGTACGTGTACACTCTTCTTCGGGAACCACCGGTATTCCTGTTGTTATTCCTTACACTCAAAAAGACGTTACCGATTGGGCTATTCAGTTTGCGCGTTGCTACGAGGTAGCAGGAATTACCAATAAAGATCGTATTCACATTACGCCTGGCTATGGTCTATGGACAGCAGGCATTGGTTTTCAGTTGGGTGCTGAACGTTTAGGCGCGATGGCTGTCCCTCTGGGTCCTGGTAATACTGAAAAGCAGCTTCGCATGATGGAAGACCTTCAGTCGACGGTGCTGTGTGCTACCAGCTCTTATGCATTGTTGCTTGCGGAAGAAATTGCTAAACGCGGTATTCGCGATAAGCTTTCGCTGCGCAAGGGTGTTATTGGTTCAGAGCGCTGGGGCGAAAAAATGCGCCATCGTATTGAACATGAATTAGGTATTGAGATTTTCGATATTTACGGTCTTACCGAAGTGTATGGCCCAGGCATTGGTATTTCTTGTCATGAACACAATGGCATGCATATTTGGAGCGACTATGTATATGCAGAAATCGTAGATCCAAAAACTGGCAAGCCATTGCCTGATGGTGAAATTGGCGAATTGGTTCTGACCACGCTGCGCAAAGAGGGAGCTCCTCTTGTTCGTTATCGCACCCACGACCTGACGCGTATTATTCCTGGTGATTGCGCTTGCGGTTTAAAGCATCCTCGTATTGATACGTTAGTTGGTCGTACCGACGATATGTTCAAGGTCAAGGGTGTTAATATGTTCCCTGCTCAGGTTGAAGAAGTTATTGCGGCAACGTCAGGTACCTCTTCGGAATATCAGGTAATGATTGAGCACATTATGGGTCGCGATGTATTGACTGTTCTTTTCGAAACGGAATTAACGGGCGACGCACTCAAGCATTGCGAATCAGAACTTGAGCTTATATTTAAGGCAAAGATTGGTTGTACGCCAGATGCCAAGGGTGTTCCGCTAGGTGAATTGCCACGTTCTGAAAAGAAGACCCAGCGCATTTTTGACAGCCGTTATTAAAGCATTAGCACTACTAAAGTACGAAAGCCAAATAAGCATCCGTTTTATACGGATGCTTATTTATTGCTAGCGGAAGCCATTATGTGGAGTATTGGGCGGAATTCTGTAGCCGTTTGTCGCGAATGTTTGGCGTGAGTGTTTGCTCCTGGTGCTACAGTATGATAAAGTGCTTTCAATGATTTTAGAAAGCGAACATAGTAAGGTGGCTCAGCGCATTAACACGATGGTTCAGCATCGTGCTGAGCAGTGTGTCCGCACTCTGGTTTCTTCAATTTTTTATACCTATCGATATCTATAGCACACGGTTTTCGCCGGTGCTTTTTTTATTACACCGTGTTAGAAGGTCGTGTGCGCCTCTATTGTCTGTCTGGCGACAGATGTCTTTTAGATTTTATCTATGGTCTTATTTCGCGCTTTGTTGAGTTTGCGCATCGATTCAGTTTCAAGGAGATATTCGCATGGCGGTAAAGATAGGTATTATTTTCATCTTTGTGTGCGTGGTAATAGGTATTGGTATATACGCACGCAAACACACAAAAAGTGTTGATGGTTTTGTGTTAGGTGGCAGAAGTGTCGGTCCATGGCTTTCGGCGTTTGCGTTCGGAACAAGTTACTTTTCGGCAGTTATTTTTATTGGCTATGCTGGTCAGTTTGGCTGGAAGTATGGGTTATCGGCCTTCTGGATTGGGGTAGGCAATGCGCTTCTAGGATCGCTTCTTGCATGGTGGGTGCTAGGTCCCCGTATACGCGAAATAACTCAGCGTCTTAAGGCAACTACCATGCCAGAATTCTTTGGAAAAAGGTATCATTCAAAAGCACTGCGAGTAGCATCGGCGGCAATTATTTTTGTGTTCCTTATTCCTTACACGGCAAGTGTTTATAACGGGCTTTCCCGTTTGTTCGGAATGGCATTTGGTTTGCCTTATGAGGTGTGCATTATTGGCATGGCGGTCGTTACCTGCATTTATGTAGTATTGGGTGGCTACATGGCAACGGTGTTGAACGACTTTGTTCAGGGCATTGTTATGCTTCTTGGAATTGTGGCTGTTATTGCTGCGGTACTGGCAGGGCAAGGTGGCTTTAGTGAAGCAATTATTTCGTTGTCGCAAATCCCTGCTGAAGGAAGTAGCATGAACGGTGCGTTTATTTCAATGTTTGGTCCTGATTTGTTTAATTTACTTGGTGTGGTAATTCTGACGTCGCTTGGCACCTGGGGATTGCCACAGATGGTTTCTAAGTTTTATGCCATAAAATCGGGTCCTGCCATTAAGCAGGGTGCCATTATTTCTACAGTCTTTGCGTTCATTGTGGCAGGAGGCAGTTACTTTTTGGGTGGTTTTGCTCGCTTGTTCGGTGATGAAATTGCCTTTAGCGCACAGGGAACGCCAATTTATGACTCTATTATTCCAACTATGCTGAGCGGTCTGCCTGATATTTTGCTTGGTATCGTTGTGGTTTTGGTTTTGTCGGCATCTATGTCTACGTTGTCTTCTTTGGTGCTAACCTCATCTTCGTCGCTAACGCTCGATTTATTGAAAGACAACGTAATCAAATCGATGAGTGATAGAAGTCAGATTGTTTGGATGCGTGGTCTTATCGTAGTATTCGTTGTTATTTCTGCTGCGTTAGCGCTTGTTCAATACACCTCAACAATCACGTTTATTGCTCAGTTGATGAGTATTTCATGGGGTGCTTTAGCGGGTGCATTTTTAGGTCCTCTGTTGTGGGGAGTATATAGCGGTCGCATTTCGAAAGCTGCCGTGTGGGCAAGCTTTATCGTTGGGGTAGGTCTAACAGTTTCGAATATGTTCATAGGCTTTATTGATTCACCCATCAATTGCGGAGCACTTGCTATGCTTTTGTCGCTTGTTGTTGTTCCTTTGGTAAGTTTGGTTACGCCATCGGTGTCATTCCAGGTAAAACCGCCTTCGCGCGAAGGCGCTATCGATCGCGAAATTGAACGTGAACTTCGTGAAGAGGCACGTGCTGCTCGAGCGTAATTAACATGGTGCAAAAGATTATTCCGCTGAAGCAATTCCGAAAAAAGAGTTTCTGCTTAAGGGGTGTACCAAAGAGAGCAGGCGCACAAGGACTCGCACAAGAACTTGTACAAGGAATCGCACTATAAGGGTTTTCCACAATGAGGGCAGTAATGAGTTTCGTCGCTGCCCTCATTGTGGAAATCTTTGTGTGTGCTTGCCAAAGTTGATCTTTCTTCTTGAAAACACGCTTTGTTTGCGGTGGGCTGTGCAAAAGAAGTGCCATTAGCGTGTTTTGCATGAACGTGCTTCAAGTAGGATTTTTCTTCCTTATGACGCTTTTTCTCTGCATTAAGCGCTGCTTTACGTTCGCGTTCAGCATGTGCTTCATCAATAAATCCTGCGGTAAAAATACCAGCAGGAATAGCAACTATGCAAATTGAAAAAAGCATAGTTATCATGCCAACAAGTCTGCCTTCTACCGTAATAGGGGTTAGATCTCCATAGCCCGTGCTGGTAATAGTGGTGATAGCCCACCACATTCCAGAAAAAATGCTATCGAACTTATTCGGCTGGACAGGGTTTTCGAATTGATACATCAGCACCGAGGCTGCCATAACAAGAACCGCTAACACCGCAACTGCAGGAATTATTTCTTCGCGGCGACTAGAAATAACGCAGCTGATCATATTGAGCCCAGAAATGTAACGCGTAATTTTAATAAGGCGAATTACGCGTAGTACACGCAAGGTATTGAATGTTTGGTAGGGAAGTGTTCCTAGTATGACGCCAATAAAAGGAATTACTGCAAGAAAATCAATAATGCCCATAGGAGAAATCAGGTAGCGAATTCGAGCCTTGATAGGCGAGAGATGAGAATAAGCTATATCGGCGGTCCAAATACGTCCAATATATTCGACTAAGAAAACAAAAGTGCAGGCAACATCAAAGTAATACAGGACGTGATGGATGTTGCTGGTAAGACGGCTATTGAATACAACGAAAACCAATAAAGCGTTAAGAGCAATAAGAACGGTAAGTATCCAAGAAAAAATCTTGCCGGACAAGGTGGCGTGTGATGGTTCGTTTAGGGCAGCATACACTTTTTCTTTTCTTGTTATATAGGCAATATTTTCTGGTGGATGAAGAGACATGCAATCACCTAGGTGCTAGTAACAAACATTGAAAAGCTAACTTTTCATTCTTTTTATAGGATAAGGGAACATAAAATATATAAGAGTGAAAATATGTAACTTATGAGGGATTACGTAAGGAATTGCGTTTATGAATAATTTTGGTGCAAGCTCTTATCAAAAAGAAGAAAGAAAGACTGTTGGAGAAGAATCGGCAAAGAGAAAAGTAGCAAGCATAAAAGAGATAGATAGCAAAGCAACAGGTGTAGCCTTAAGCAAAACCAATCCGAGTTTTACATTCTTGGTTTTGGCGGTTTTGGTGTTAACGATTTCGACTGTGCTGCTTTCAGGATGCACTGGTCAGTCGGATTCGCCTGATGCTGAACAGGCAGGCATAGAAGAACCACTTGAAGTTAATGATAAGGGCGTAAACGAAGAAGAAAAATCAGAAGAAGCAGCTACCGAAAAGCCTGCTGGCCCTGATCCCGATGCGCTACGTGCAAAGTTATCAATTACCGAAGACTATCGAGATAGCTTTGTCCATGGTGAAAAGGGTGCCGAGTTTCAGAAATATATTGTGTTGCATGACACTGAAGGAGAAGGAAGCGCTGCTGGTGTAGTGGACTATTGGGACAGCAATGGATCAGGAGTAGCTGCTCATTTCATAATCAACAAAGATGGCAGCATCGTGCAGTGTGTCCCTCTTGATGCGATTACTCACCATGCGGGATTTGGCGACACGGGTCATAATGAACAATATGGCGTGACTGACGAATCACGCGACGACAAAGTGGGAACCACTTCTATTGGCTCGGATTTTGCTGATTACGGTATGAATTCTTATTCGGTAGGTATTGAGATGGTACATGTAGGCGGCTCGGGTGATTATCCCGAAGCGCAACTTGAAGCACTCGATGGACTCATTGCTTATATTGATGCTTACTATGGTTTTGAAAGTACGATTATCGATCACAAAGCATGGCGTTCGGGAAACTCTGACACTTCAGCAGAGTTTGCGGAATACTTTGAGAACTACAAAGACCATCGTACGCATGATTAAGTAAGTCTTTGAAAAAGCTTCGGAAAATAGCCTAACGATTAAGGGCGTGAAACAGGTTAATGTTTCACGCCCTTTGCATGTCGAGATGTTTTGTAACACCAAAATGATTTAGCAGCAGCCTTTTTGTCCTTCGCGAATAATCATGTTCAAACGAAGGTTCAAGCCCAGCTCTTTTTGAACCAGATTAAAGGCAGCGTCAATTGCTTTGTCCATGTCGTAATACTTGTAGCCACCTAAACGACCAGCGAATACAACATTACCTTCTTGCTTTGCCAGCTCAACATATTTTTCGTAGAGAGCAGTGTTACGTTCATCGTTGATGGGGTAGTAGGGCTCATCGCCTGGTTTCCAATCTGCGGGATATTCGCGCGTAATAATGGAAACTGGAATGTCGTTACCATAAGCATCTTTACCAAATTCGAAATGCTTATGTTCAATAATGCGCGTCCAAGGTACTTCATGAGAAGTGTAATTAACCACAGCGTTGCCTTGCCAGTTTTCGCATTCGACCAGTTCAGACTCGAAGCGAAGTGAGCGATATTCAAGCGTGCCCAACTTGAAGTCGAAGTATTCATCGATGGGACCACAATAAATAATGCGATCAGCAATATCTTTGTGCTCGGCAATAAAGTCGCGATATTCCGTGTTGAGTAAAATTTCGGCACCATGGAACATGCGCTCAACCATAGCGGTGTAACCACCGATAGGGATGCCTTGCCAACGATCGTTGAAGTAATTGTTGTCATAGATAAAGCGAACAGGTAGACGCTTAATAATAGATGCAGGAAGATCTTTGCAGTCACGGCCCCATTGCTTTTCGGTGTATTCTTTGACAAGCTTTTCGAAAATGTCGCGGCCAACCAAAGAGAGCGCCTGCTCTTCTAAATTCTTTGGCTCAGTAATGCCTTCTGCGGCGATTTGCTCTTCTATTTTTGCGCGTGCTTCATCGGGAGTGCAAACGCCCCACATTTTTGAGAAGGTATTCATGTTGAAGGGCATGTTATACAGTTCGTCATGATAGCGAGCAACAGGTGAATTGACATAGTTGTTGAACTCGGCGAATTGATTTACGTAGTCCCAAACAGGCTTAATCGAGGTATGGAAAATATGAGCGCCATATTTGTGAACATTGATGCCGTGCTCTGAAGAGGTGTAAATATTGCCTGCAATATGATTGCGGCGATCAATCACCAAGCAGCTTTTTCCTCGGTGAGTTGCTTCGTGAGCAAACACAGCAGCAGTGATGCCTGCGCCAACGATAAGGTAATCGTAATGTTCTTGCTGCATAAAGGTACCTTTCTCTGCCTTTATTTGTGAACGTATATAAACAAAAGATTTGCTTAGTACTTGTGAGCAATCTTGTTAGATTGCGTGCACGCTTTATTCTAATTGATTTATGGATGTTGCCAAAAAATAAGAGCGAAGCAGGTTAGCTGCTTCGCTCTTGCATTAGCTAAAGTTAATTGAGCAGTTCGCTCAAAAACTGTTTCTAGTCCTGCTTTACTACCAATACGTCGCAACGCAGATTACGGATCAGGTACGTAGAAACACTACCTACGAATACATAGGTGATGTTAGACAGACCGCGCTCACCGCAAACAACGATGTCGGGCTCGAAGGGTTTGATCATTAAGTTATGAATGGTTTCCTGAATGCGGCCAACCTTAACAACTACTTCAATAGAAGGAATGTCTGGATTGTTGCGAGCGTCCTTCAAAATGTCGCCCAAAGAATCCTCTAAGCGATTTTGGATGGTTTGAGCTAGTTCTTGATAGTCAGTTCCGGTTAGAGAATCTGGAACTGAATCGATAACATGACCAAGCATTAGTTCAGCATGATTTAGGGCAGCAATCTGAATAGCGCGCTGAGCTACTTCTTCTTGGGTGCTGCCTCCGTCGAGCGCGGCAAATACACGTTTGTATTGCTTCATGGTAATCGCCCCTCTTTCTCCTGGGAAGTTTCAGGATACCTATTTCAGGGCTCCCAACTGCCCTGATTATTATCTGCTCTTATTCTATCATCGTTTCTTTTGTGGAGGGAATAAAGAACAAAGAGCCGTGGGTCTTTTGTTAAGGAATTTTGGTGCGGTCTGTACGATTTTGGTTTCTATTGGATGAAGTAATTAATAACGTTAAACTAGATAAGCTTACGTATAATGAGTGGTGCATTATTAGAAGTGCTGCATAAATGAAACGCCTTTGGAGGGAGTCCGTTCATGGCAGACAAAGTCGCTGTATTGATACCTTGCTATAACGAGGCAATTACTATTGGAAAAGTAATTGACGACTTTAAGCGCGTGTTGCCAGATGCTGATATCTATGTGTATGACAACAACTCCAAAGACGACACCTCTAAAATTGCTCGTGAACATGGCGCTATTGTTCGTTTTGAAGGGCGCCAAGGCAAGGGTAACGTTGTTCGCAGTATGTTCCGTGATGTTGAAGCGGACTACTACATTATGGTGGATGGCGATGATACCTATCCTGCAGAAGCAGCACCAGAATTGTTGAAGCCTTTGATGAACGACGAGGCCGACATGACCGTAGGGGATCGTTTATCAAACGGTTCTTATGGCGAAGAAAATGATCGCGCTTTCCATGGTTTTGGTAACAACTTAGTACGCTGGCTTATCAAGACCATTTATGGCTATGCCTTTGAAGATGTTATGACGGGGTATCGCGCTTTTAATAGGGTATTTGTTAAAACAATGCCTGTGCTCTCTGAAGGCTTTCAGATTGAAACAGAAATCTCAATTCATGCCGTTGATAAGCGTTGGCGTATCGCAGATGTGCCCATTGATTATCGTGATCGTCCTGAAGGAAGCTATTCGAAGCTTTCCACCTTTGGCGATGGTGCAAAGGTGTTAAAGGCTATTACGGCGCTGTTTAAAGACTATCGTCCACTGGCTTTCTTTGGTTGGTTGGCACTGCTGCTTATTATTTTGGCTGCTATTGCGGCAATTCCTATTCTTTTGGAATACGCTCAAACTGGTCTGGTTCCTCGCATTCCTACCATGTTGGCTTCAATTGCTCTGGCAGGATGTGCGGCGCTTTCGTTTGCGACGGGCTTGGTGCTTGATACGGTTGCAAACAGTAATCGCCGTCAGTGGGAATTGGATGTGTATAAAGCAAACGGCAGCTTCTACGCAAAGAAATAGTGACGAAGAAACAATACGAATGAAAAAAGCCTCACAGTATACTGCGAGGCTTTTTTGTTGTGCTAGGGAGTTTTCCTTATACCATGAACTTATACACTGCCTGGGTGTAGGCTACAGGATCGTCGATTGGCAAGCCTTCGGTGATTAATGCCTGATCATACAGAACACGAGCGTATGATTTAACCTTGTCGTCATCCTTTTCCTCGAAGGCCTTTTGGAGTGCCTTAAAGACAGGATGCTGAGCATTGAGCTCAAGAACACGGTCGCTCTTAACCTGTTCGCCGTCAGGGCCTGTTGCCAAAATCTTTTCCATTTCAAGAGTGATAGGACCTTCGGCGGTTACGCATGAAGGCGTATCGGAAAGGCGGGAAGAAACAGCAACGCGTTTTACCTTGCCATCAAGAGCGTCCTTCATAGCGTTGAACAGATCCTCGTTTTCTTTAGTGATGGCTTCTGCTGCGCTCTTTTCGTCTTCAGTTTCCAGCCCTAGGTCGCCGCCAGCAACATTCTTAAACTGCTTTTCTTCGTATTCGCCCATCGACATGAGGCAGAATTCATCAACGTCCTGTGGGCAAAGCAAAACATCAAAGCCCTTACCCAAGATGGTGTTAACAATAGGACGATGTGCCAGACGATCAACGGATTCGCCTGCTGCATAGAAGATAGACTGTTGTTCTTCAGGCATTGCCTCGAGGTATTCCTTGAGGGTGATCATCTTTTTCTGTTTTGCGGAATAGTACAGAAGAAGATCAGCCAACGTATCCTTCTTCATGCCGTAGCTAGAATAGATGCCGTATTTTAAGTTGCGGCCGAAGTTCTCGAAGAATTTTTCGTATGTTTCGCGCTCGTTGTCGCGCATCTTGCCAAGCTCGCTGGTAATTTTCTTTTCAAGCTTGTTTGCAATAGCACGCAGCTGGCTGTTGTGCTGCAGTGTTTCGCGCGAAATGTTCAGGGTAAGATCCTGGCTATCAACAACGCCGCGAACAAAGCTGTAATAGTCAGGCAAAAGTTCAGCACATTTTTCCTGAATAAGAACATTAGAGCTATAGAGTGCCAATCCCTTTTCGTAGTCTTTGCTGTAGAAGTCATAAGGTGTGCGGCTTGGAATAAAGAGCAACGCATCGTAGCTCAGTGCACCTTCGGCGTGAACCGAAATAGAGGTAATGGGATCAAAGAAGTCATGGAAGTCGGTCTTGTAGAAGTTGTTGTACTCTTCTTCGGTTACTTCTGATTTGCGACGCTTCCAAATAGGAATCATTGAGTTGATGGTTTGAATTTCACGAACCGTTTCAAACTCAGGAGTGTAATCGTCCCCTGCGTCTTCAGGCTTAGGCAGTGGTTTGCGAGTTTCGATTTCCATACGAATGGGGTAGCGCACATAGTTGCTGTACTGCTTGATGAGCGCCTGAAGTTCGTACTGATCCAAGAATGTGTCGTAATCTTCTTCTTCGGTATTGTCTTTCAGGAACAATACGATAGTGGTGCCGTGATCGCCATGAAGGCCAGCCGCTTGCTCTTCGCTTGCCTGTTCAATAGTGTAGCCCTCAATGCCATCGCTTTCCCATACCCAGGTCTCGTCGCTATTGTAAGCACGAGAAATAACCATGACGCGCTTGGATACCATGAAAGAAGAATAGAAACCAACGCCAAACTGGCCAATAATATCAAGATCTTCGCCCTGCGCCTCAGCATTGTCGGTCTTGAATTCAAGGCTGCCCGAGTGAGCAATGGTACCCAGATTGGTTTCCAGTTCATCCTTGGTCATACCGATGCCGGTATCAGAAATAGTGATAGTGCGAGATTCTTTGTCGAAATCAACATCGATTTCAAGATCGTCTTTGCTGATACCAATACTTTGATCGGTCAGGCTTTTAAAGTAGAGCTTATCTACTGCATCTGATGCGTTAGAAATAAGTTCGCGAAGAAAAATTTCTTTGTTGGTGTAGATGGAGTTGATCATCAGATCGAGAAGCTTTTTGCTTTCAGTTTTAAATTTTCGCATGAAGCAATTCCTTCTTTCCAAATAATGAGCAGCCATAAAGAATGGTGGCGGGCAACAAGAAGAACCCTATTATGGCTGAACGCTTTGAAGAGCGTTTCCTTTTGGTTCTCGCTTGCTTGAGCCGCGATTCTTTTAGGCACTTTTTAAGTCGACGATAAAATTAGCACTCTCATAATGAGAGTGCTAAAACAGATTTTAGTATGCAGATTATGCTTGTCAAGGCGTTTGCCTCTGCCCTTCATGAGGGTTCCATGAAGGTGTGCCGTGGCCCTTAATGCGGTTAGATACGGGGCATGCGACAACGCTGCAGTGAAGTCGTTCAATAAAACATTGAACTTCGTATGCTAGAGCTAACTGTGCATGCTAGGGCAGGCATTGAGTAGCAAAGTTATAGGGTGCGCGCTTTAGCAACAGCAGCGCGAAGCGCCTTCATTACCGTTCCGCGGAAAGCACCTTCTTCAAGACTTTGAACACCAACAATGGTTGATCCTGAAGGGGAAGTAACCTGATCTTTAAGTTCGCCAGGATGTTTTCCTGTTTCAAGAACCATCTTTGCAGAACCAAGTACTGCTTGCGCAGCAATGTAGTATGCCTGTTGACGGGTAAGACCATCAGCAACACCAGCATCGGCCATAGCTTCAATAAACATATAGGTATAGGCAGGAGAGCAGCCGCCTACGGTTGCGGAAACATCGAGCAAAGACTCTTTAAGTTCAATAGCTGCACCAAAGCTTTCAAGCAGGTTAACCACATAAGCAACCTCCTCTTCACTTACCAGTTCATTGGCGTGATATGCGGTAAGCCCTTCACCAACTAGGGCAGGAGTATTAGGTGCGGTGCGGATGATTTTGGTTGGTTTTCCAAACTGTTCAGTTAACCATGCGATGGTTTTGCCCGGGGCGATAGTTACGATGAGCTGATCTTCGCGCATGGAATCTTTTATTTCTGCAATGACATCAGCGTATTGATAGGGTTTAACGCTTAAGAAAATGATGTCGCTGTTTTCAACTACAGCAAGATTGTTAGTCGAAGTGGAAATGCCCAATTCTTCTGCAGAAGCTTTTGCGTGAGCTTCTGAAGCATTCGAAGCACAAATATCAGAAGTTGGTACCAGTTCGCTTGAAACAATACCTTTGATAATTGCTTTTGCCATATTGCCGCAGCCAATGAATCCCAATTTCATAGTGCGTCCTCCCTCGTGTTTGTGATACATGCTCATCTTAACAAAGGGGTTTAGGGATATATAGCGCTAAGTTAATGTATAGGTGCTACGTTTTGTTGCTCTGCTGAAACCAAATTAAGAAAACGCCTGCTTATAATAAAAGAATCATACTAAGTACTAAGGGATGATGAAAATGGTTTCTCCTTATGAAGGAAAAAATTGGCAACTAATCGTGGCAGGCATATTACTGGTGCTGTTCGCTGCAGTGTGCCTATTCTTTCCAGGAATAACGCTTGGTTCCATTGCGTTTATGGTGGGCGCAGCGTTTATTTTGTCAGGTGTGGTGAATATCTCTACCTACGTTCGTGACCGAGAGTTTTTAGCTTTATCGGGTGCAGTGCTTGCTTACGGCATCATAGATGTTTTGATTGGTTTGATGTTTGTCATCCATCCGATGATATTTGCGGTGGTACTCCCTTGGGTTGCAGGCTTATTCGTTATCGTATTTGCTGTGTATGAAATCATTGCTTCTTTTATGGCTCGCAAGGGTGGGTTTTCTCTTTGGGGATGGCTTTTATTTTCTGGAATCGTAACCCTTCTTATGGGCATCGGATTTTTCATGGTTCCCGAAATGTTTGCTGTTCTGATTGGTTTGTTTGCTCTTATGCGCGGTGTGTCGCTCATTGTTTTGGGTATTAATGCTCCTAAGTTCGTATAGGGCAATTTATTCAAGGTGTTTCATGTAGGGCATTTATGCAGCGCCTGCGACGAATACCACTCACCGCAGCTGGGATAGGTTTTTTAAATGCTTGTAAAAAGATGGTTAACGCTCTTTTATAATCGCCTGTAGAGAATTCCTGCGTTTATGGGTATGCGCAGGCGGATAGGAGAGTAGAACCCATGGAAGGCTTTGAATTAATTTCCACTGGTGCATGGTCTATCGTGCCACCAATTTTGGCGCTTGGCCTGGCGCTCATTACCAAGGAAGTGTATTCATCGCTGCTTGCTGGTGTTTTTTCTGGTTTGCTGGTGTATGAATTTACACTCGAAGGGGTTGGCGTAGAACAGCTGATCACGGCGTTTACTATGATTCCTGCTGTTATGGCAGAACAAATTGCTTCAAACGGCGCGCTCATCTTGTTCTTAGCCTTATTGGGAGCGTTAGTGGTTGTGGTCGCCGTGGCGGGTGGTTCGCGCGCTTATGCTGAATGGGCCGCGAAGCATATTAAGAATGCGCGCATGGCATCTATCATGACCGCAATTTTAGGCATCGTTGTTTTTGTTGACGACTACTTCAACTGCTTGACCGTTGGTGCTGTTATGGGTCCTGTTACGGACAAATTCCGTGTAAGTCACGAAAAACTTGCATGGATTATCGACTCCACTGCAGCGCCTGTTTGTATCATTGCTCCTGTTTCTTCATGGGCAGTAGCTGTTGGTGGTTATTTGGGTGAAGATGGCTTCAATACCTTTGTTGCTTCTATTCCTTACAACTTGTACGCACTCATTACCATCGTGTTCGTTTTTGCAATGTGCGCATTTGGCAAAGACTTTTTCTCGATGGGTAAAGCTCAGCGCGACTGCGAAGCTCATACGTTCAGCGCAATTGTAGAACCAGATTCTCCTTTGAAGATGGTTGCAAGTGCGGGTGTTCCTGCGGAACAAGACGATGTGGAAACCGTTGTTACTGAACAGTCTGACTTAGAGGGTGCTCCAAAGGCAGTTGAACAGTACAAAGGCTTGCCCGTATCTGATAAAGGCAAAGTGTACGACTTGGTATTGCCTATCGTAGTGCTGATCATCTTCTCTATCATCGGCATGCTTTATGTTGGTGGTTTCTTCGAGGGTGTTGATTTTGCAACCGCAGTTGGCGTGGACCCTGTATCGGGCTTGTGCATCGGTTCAGTAGTGGCGTTGTTCTTCGCAGCAATTATGTTTATCCCTCGTAAGTTGACCACACTGGCAGGATATACCGAAGGCGTTTCCGAGGGCGTTCGTTCTATGGTTGGCGCCATTATGATCTTGGTTCTTGCTTGGAGTCTTGGTGGTTGCTGCCGCTATATGTTGGGAACGGGCGAATTTGTCGCAACTTTCTTAACCAATGTTGGTTTTGAGCTAACGTTTTTGCCCGCAGTTATCTTTATTGTTTCAGGCTTTATCGGATTTGCTATGGGTACTTCATGGGGCACGATCGCTTTGATCTTGCCTATCGTTTTAGGTATTTTCCCAGAAGGCGATCCTCTGTTCTTGGTAACCATTGGTGCAACGCTTGCGGGCGCGGTATACGGTGACCATGCATCACCTATCTCAGATACCACTATTCTGTCTTCTGCTGGTGCTAACTGTAATCACTTGCGTCATGTAGAAACGCAGTTGCCCTATGCAACAATGGTTGCTGGAGTTTGCTTGGTGGGTTATTTCGTGGCAGGCTTTACTGCTTCACCTTGGCCTTCGCTTGTTGGTGGCATTGTTGTAATAATCGCAATTATTTTGGTAATGCGAGTGGTGCAAACCAAGAAAGAAGCTTAAAACTTAGAAGTTAATAAGCTAAAAGAAATCGGACCCGAAGAGTTTGTTTAATGGCTCTTCGGGTCTTCTTTTTGATTGCGAGTTCTTTGTTATGTAAATACGCCTTTGCATACAGCACGAGCCTTTACATAAGGCAAGATCGCCAGGCGGAGATTATTGCTTAAACAGATTGCTATAAACAGATCATTAGGGAAACGTTGTTGCTTAAGCATGCTACTAGGCAAACGCTACTATGCTCGAGCGACGATGCTAAAGTGACAAAATAGCCAAGGGGATGTCATGTTCTTCAGTGGGAATATCTTCGACTTGTTGTTCGGCAAATGCTACACCAACAACGCGACAACTTTGATGGGTTTCAGTTGTATGGGCGTGTCCAGTAATTTGGGTTAAGTAGCGATCATAGTTGCCTGCACCATAGCCAAGGCGGTTTCCCTGGGCATCGAACCCAACCACAGGAACCACAATCATAGTAAGCTCCCTGGCGGATACATACCGAAATTGCTGAAGATCAGCATCGTTGTGATGATAGCGCTTAAGGGGATTGTTCAAAAAGGGTACCTGTTTTTTACGGAAAAGATCAGCAGGCACTATGCGCATTTCCATGGTTTGTTGAGTGACAGAAGCATTCGTGATGCTCCACGCATCGCGTACCATGCAGGGAAAAGCAACGCTACAACCTTGTTCGTAAGCAGCTTCAATAAAATCGTGCAAATCAACTTCTTCGGGGAAGGCGGAATACACGGCAATAATGGCATCGCGAGGATTGGTTTCTGTAATACCTAAGGTCAGCAAAAGTGACTCTTCTAAACGCTTGCATAGCTCGGCGCTTTTGTGCGCGCGATAGGGAGCAGGCATTTCGCTTCGAGCTTGCTTGGCTTCTTTGCGCAGTTCATTTCGAAGAGCTTGCTGTTCGTCTTCAACATCGCTTCGGGGAATTTTAGGTATTTCCATTTTGGAGGTATTCATTGAAGTCCAATCTGAAACAAAGAGGTGAAATCCTAATAAGCACGTTCTTAAGCTGTTGGCAGCTTGATCGCGCTATTTAAATTATCCAATCCCAAAAAGTTGCAAAACAATACAGGTAATGGACAGGAGTCCTACTACACCAATAGTAAGGTAAAGCAGAATACGTGTGATTTTAGGAACGCAGTATTTACCCATAACGAATTTGTCGGTGCAAATAATAGCCATAAATACCAGCAGAACGGGAAGAATAGCGCCGTTTACAAACTGGGACGCAAGCATAATGCCCATTAAATTTAATCCAGGGATCAGAATAATAAGGGCAGACAAACAAATCACAAACGTGAAAATACCTTTGAAGATAGGGGCTTCTTTCCAGGTAAAGGAAACGCCTGCTTCCCATCCGAATGCTTCGCAAATAACAAAGGCCGTGGTAAGGGGCAGCACGCAAGCGGCAAGCAAGCTTGCAGCAACTAAGCCTGCGGCAAACAGTGCCTCAGCATAGGGTCCCGCAAAGGGCGCAAGTGCGGCAGCAGCTGCTTCGGCGCTGGAAACTTCAATTCCTTGCGGATAAAGAACAGTACCTGTGGTAACAATGATGAACCAAGCGACAATACAACCTACGATAGCGCCTGTAACGGCATCGATGCGCTGATAGGGCAGATCTTTAATGCCCGATCCTTTTTCGACCACGTTGCTTTGAGTGAAAAACATCATCCAAGGAGCAATAGTTGCACCAACCATGGATACCATGAGCGATAAAAAGCCAATATCGGAAGTTGCTTGTGGCATAACGGTGTGAATAAGCGCTAAATTCCAATTAGGTTGTGCTAAAAATGCGGCAACTATATAGGTAGCAAACACGCATGAAATAGCTAAAAAGATATTTTGTACGCGTTTATAGCTGCCACCCACAATAAGAGCCCATACCGCTATTGCGGCAACAGGAACAGAGATCCATCGCGGAACCCCAAACATTTCCATGCCTGCTGCAACACCCGCAAATTCTGAAAACGTGGTAGCAATATTGCCAATAAGCAAGGCAAGCATGGCAAGTGCGGTAAGACGGATGCCAAATCGCTCGCGAATAAGTGCTGAAAACCCTTTACCAGTAACGACACCCATGCGGGTAGCGGTAGTTTGTACCACGATGAGCAGAATGCACATAACAGGAATTGCCCACAAGGTCATATAGCCAAATTTGGCACCTGCAGTTGAATAGGTAGAGATACCACCAGCATCGTTGCCAGCCATAGCCGCAATAACACCTGGTCCCATTGCGGCAAGTACTAACAAGATGCGAGAGCGCTTTTTGGTAGGTTCTTCCTGGAGCGCTTCTGGGCTGCTTGTGGTCGTTGTTTGCTTTGTTTCTGTCTTGGTTACTTCGGTCATGCCTCACCTAACGCTTTCTCAGGTTAGTTTGATCCGAAGAAATGAAGGATAAGGAAGGTGTACGGAATAAGAAGAACCAAGAAAACAGCAATACTAATTATGAGCTGACCCCAAGCCCAGTGGGTTTTTACTTCCTCTGCATCATCTTCGATAACATCCATTGCGTCGTCGAAGGTAACGATGCCAAGCATGCGACCCGATTCATCAACAACGGGCATAGCGAGCAAATCGTATTTTGAAATGTCTGCAGCAACTTCGGCTTCGGGTGCCTCAGGTAAAGAAGTTATAAGCTCATCAAACATGATGTCTTTAAGCTGCGTATCTTCGGTATTGAGTACCAGTGTGCGCAGCGACAAAACACCAACTAGTTTGTCGTATTCGTCAAGCACATACACATAGCTTACGGTGGGGTGGTCTTCATCAAGATGACGTAATACTTCGGTGGTTTCGCCCACAGTACTGGTGGTGTGCATGGCTACAAACTGGGTAGTCATAAGACCGCCTGCAGTATCATCCTTGTAACCGAGCAGCTTGCGAATACCTGCTGCGTCTTCTACACCCATCAAGCGTAGAAGGGTTTCAGCTTTTTCGTAGGGAAGATCGCCAACAATGTCTGCTGCGTCGTCTGGATCCATGTTACCCAGCAAGCGACTTGCACGCGTTTCGTCTAAACCATCAATAATATCTGCCTGGAATTCGTCTTCCATTTCAGAGATTGCTTCACCTGCTTGGGCATCATCAAGATGCTGAAACACGTTGGCGCGCTGCTTGGGATCAAGCTGTTCCAAAATGTCAGCTACGTCAGCAGGATGGAGCTCTTCTAGGCGCGTATGGGTAACGGAAAGCTGTACCTTGGAAAGGTCGCGATCGAGCAGATCCATGTAATTCCAAGCGATTAACTTTTCGTCAATGTTTTTATGGAATACTTTGGCGATGCGGCAGCCTGCTTTTTCTACAAGAGGATGAAGTCCGCGCAAAATACCGCGCCATCCAACTTCGGCACCAAGTAAGCGTAGCTGTGTTCCAGAAATTGAGAGCTTTAAGTCGTTTACGCGAACAACTTTCATACCTTGCGTGTCTACGATTTGTCGGTTAAGCAAATCGCGCGCAAGCAAAACCTCGGCAGGTTGCAGATAGCTAAAGCGAATAGCGGTGCGGTCGACTTTTAAACGGATGCCTTCGTTTTCGCTAAACCCTTCAACATATTTGCGCCAGGAAATCATAAAAGGGGTTTTGCCAGGTCCCAAAAAGGCAAGGCTGGTAATGCGGGGGAATACTTCACCCGTTTGAATGGCAAGATCAGAAATTGAGCCAATTTTTTCTCCATTGGCATCAATAACTGGTTCGCCAAGCATCTGAGATAAGTAAAGCATGCAGCTCCTTTTCCTAGGCTGCACAGCAGGCATTTTTCCGAACTGTTTTGCAAACAAGAAGCATAAAAGAAAACAGCGTTGTTTCTTGGTAGTTATGTTTCTGCAAAACGCAACAACATGCATCTTTCGACACACGCATAACAGCGCTATTGCTACCCGCAATAGCTACACACGAAAAGAATGCCAAGTGCGAAGCCTTAACGTGTTGTGGCCTTCCTCCGACCACCAACACAGGCAAAGAAGCTCAAAAGAAGAGCCGCTTCTTATGCGAAAAGCGGTCGAAGGTTAGTTACTGTGAGGTTTCGATTTTCGAACCTTCAAGTACTGTCCTTCCATCGAGTGATAATTCGTTGGGCAAACAATAAGCTACCAAGTTGGGTGTAGTAAAACCATCCAGGTGGCTTTGGAAAACCACCGAATTGGTTGCGGTGAAACTACCGTACCAAACTTGTTTTGGCTCTATTGATTGCGCATCTTTACTGTTTGCGCAGTAAAGCACATTAGATTGTATACATTTTTTCTGTTACTGCACAGATGTTTTTGGAGATTAACGCTTTTTTGGGATGCTGTGGTGTTAACAGGGCGCCTATTTGCTTTCAAGTTCGTCGGGTTTAATGTGTCTTGCTATACGCATAAGCGTAAGTGCGCAGATAAAAATCACTACAACAACAATTGATGCGAAGCCAAATAATGCATTCCAATCGATTTCCGAAAGTGCTGCATAAATTGGAATAAACAAAACAGGTAAAAGATTAACAACTATTGCCACGCGAGAATAAATAACGGTGTAATCGCGCGGTCCGAACAGGTAGCGGGTAATGGTAGGCCCAAGAACGTTGGTGGCAGCATAAAGAATACCGAACAGTGCTGCGCCAACATAGAAGAAATTTGCATCTAGACGAGATCCCTGCCAGCAGCACATAATTCCCAAAAAGCCGCAGCCACATGCAAGGAAAAGCGATGCACGCAGGCTGTGGTCGGCTATTTGGCCAAGACCAATTTTGCCGCATGCTTGAGCAATTTGTAGGCAGGATGCAACAACACTTGCCATGATTACCACTTCGGCTGGAGAGATAGACAACTCCCCTGAATCAGAGAGAAAGTAGAGATAGGTTGCAAGGTAGTTCCCCATCTGAACTGTGCCATTTATTAAAGCGATAGTGAAGGCCAAAAGAAAAAACGCAGGCATTCGAAATGCGCGTTTTGCCGATACACTTCCTGCTCGTCGATAAGAAGGGCTTTGATCGAAATGGTTTTCGCCAGAATGACTTGATTCTTCGTGGTTTTGTTTCAATTGGTTGTGTTCTGATTTACCTTGGTTTAATGGTTTGCTATTTTGAGAAATCTCTTCTGGTTTACCGTAGGGTTTTAATCCAGCATCTTTTGGGTAACTGCGAATTAAGAACATGGTGGCAGGCATTGAAATAACAGCGGCAATAACACCGAATACGGTATAACACATACGCCAGTCGAATTCAGCTAACAAATAGCCGCCAAGCATATTCCACACGGCGGCGCCTACGCCCATCATGGCAACACAGATACCTATAAGGACGCCCATATGACGGTTGAACCAACGATTAATAAGGGTCGGTGCTACGAGGCTTACTAAAGTAACAACACCGATACCTTCAATGGCTCCAGAAAGATAGAATTGCCATACTTCGGTATAGAGAGAAGAGGCAAAGATTCCAACAGAAACAAGACCGCACGAAAGAGTGATCACGATGCGCGCATCAAAGCGGTTCATAAGGTTGCCTGCAAAAGGAGCTGCTATTGCGGAAAACAAGAAAATGCAAGAAACATAAAAGGTAAAGGCGCCTGTTGGAATAGCAAGGCTTGTACAAACAGGAACCACCAAAATAGACCAGGTATTAAACACAAGTGTTGCAGGCCCAAAACATACTAGGATCCCTGTTACTACTATAAGAATATGACGAACAGTAAGTTTGTCCGTAAACCCCTCTTCTGGGTGAGATTCTGCCATTGCGTCCTCCCTCTATCGCAAAGTGAATTCTCCCCGTCCCCCAAATTGATTGTAGTTCTAGTACGGAACAGAGCATAAAAGAAGTTTTCGCTATAGCAGAACGCTATAGTGACTTGGAGGGCGGGGATTGCCTGAGAGCTGGAGGTGCATTAGGGTCAACGCATGGGTATTGCATCACATCATCAACACAATTCAAAAAAGTTCTTGACATGCATGCACGAAAGTAAGAAACTAATTCCTGCTGAAAACGCGCCGTTACCTCAGCTGGATAGAGGGACTGACTACGAATCAGTACGTCGGGGGTTCGAATCCCTCACGGCGCACCATCTAACTTCTCAATCGTTGGCATATCGCCAGCGATTTTTTTTATTTCTAGGGAATGACATCGGATTCCAGTGCGAATGGTCTTGGAATCCTAATAAAAAAGTGCGTTCTTGGTTTAGCGAAAAATCCTTTTTATAGTAAAAATTGCCTTCAAGTTATGGAAGGCAGAAAGAAAGACAAGAAGTATTTTGTTGGTTTCTTTCTTGCTTGATTCTTTACAACTTATTGTCGTCTTAGGTGTTCCCTTTAGTGAATTTCTTTAAGAAATAACAAGGAAGCAAAAGTTTAAGTTGGCGTTTTGGTGCACGCGAAACGTTAAGGGAAACAAGCAGATTGGTGCGGGGCTCAACATCTAGCTCTCTCTCCTTGTTGAGCCCCTAGCAATTTAGTTATTTAATGCTGTATTTATTGTATATGCTTTATCTCTTTATTCCAATCGCAGAGTCTTTAAACTTTAGGTAAAGAAAAATGCCCTTGAACTATTAAGTTTCAAAGGCATTGGTTTGATCAAGTACAGAAATTAAATGATGTCGAATCTCTGCTAGTTAAGCGGGGAATTTGGATCATGAGTAGTCTCGATGTAGAGTGTCCCCCATTTATCAAGGCTGTCAATTACGGGAAGTAAAGACTTTCCTAATGGCGTTAATGAGTAATACGAGCGTGGTGGGTTGTCGGAAGTAATTGACTTACAAACGATTTCATTAGACTGCAATCTTTTTAAGTTATCGCTCAGTACTTTATCGCTAATACCATCAATCGATCGGCGAAGTTCACCGAAAGAGTGAGGTCGAACGAAGAGCCGTTGAAGAATATAAAGTGTCCATTTGTTTCCCAGCAACCAAAGAGCTACAACGGCGGGATTATGAGGTAGCTCTTTTTTCGTTAACATGACAAATCCTTTATCGTCACAATTTGGTATTAACTCCTTATCTCGCGTTATAACCAAATAAATATTCAATATCTGCAAACACTAACACTCTATAAAGTGCCACGGGATACTAATAAAAAAGTTTGTGCGGTTAAAGAAAAAGATACTAAAAAAACGAGTATAAAAATCGGATAAACGGAAGTAAGTAATTAATTAGTTACTTATAAAAAGGTTTGTCCTAATAAAAAAGTGCGTTCTTGGTTTTAGCTCGAGGTCTTTACAAAATTAGAACGTGTTCTTTTGTCTACAAAAAGAACAAAAAAGGGGGTTCTTTAATAGTAAGAGGGTGGAAATGGCTCTACTAAAGCGCGAATTCGGTGGAATCCAGCCTTGTTGGAAGGTTGGACTCTTCCGAA
>ENA-OROU01000022-OROU01000022.1-human-gut-metagenome-genome-assembly--contig:-NODE-22-length-200445-cov-9.604521_pt1 | contig 200445 bp, 187 predicted proteins | sample MGYA00242131_ERZ509054 | MGnify/ENA primary metagenome ERZ509054 (study PRJEB26280, sample SAMEA2338749) | human gut metagenome | biome: human gut; feature: human-associated habitat; material: faeces... | reverse complement strand
AGAGCACGCGGTTCATACCCGCGGTGTCGCTGGTTCAAATCCAGTTCCCGCTACTACAAGAAGGAGCCCTTGTGTGGGGCTTCTTTTTGCGTTATATCTATATTATCATTCATGAAACGCTGAATATCATTTGCCATATTCCAACTTTTATACTCAAACTATAAAATTCACAAATATTAAACTACAAGCGATCCATTGCCTTAAAATTTCCCAACAAAGTACCCCTCCAATACAAAAGCCATTGATAAATCCCCAATTGCATAGGTGCTTAAACTCAACATTTCCCAGGCAGCCGCTCCCAAGCGCTGCCGTCTTTTCAGAGAAAGTCAGCAGGAGGAGAAAAAATATCCCACCAGATTCCATGTTTGGACAAAGGAATCCGGTGGGATATTTTTTCTCCTCCTGCGTCCCCTCTGAACACCCGCACCATTTCACCTGCCTCCCAACAAAACCTATGCAATCCCCCAAAGATGTGATAAAATATCCCTAGATTACGACAAAACGGAGGAATTTTCATATGACATCTAAGACAAAGCAGATCATCATGGCTGCAATCGGCGCATATCTGGTATATACCGGCATATCACTTGTGAAGGACACAATTGTCGGAGAACCGAAAAACCAGATCCTTTTTATTCTGGTCGGAGTATTTTTTGCACTGTTTGGACTGGCTACGATTATCTGGAATATAAGAACAATCGTAAAAGAGACAAAAGCAGAAATTCAGGGTACAATTGCAGGGGCAGAAGAAAACGAAGATGGCGAAGAAGCGGCAAAAAAGGTTTCTTCAGGGAAAGGAGTTGCAGACGTTCATGTAGGAGCTGATACAAAAGAAGAGAAGTCTGCGGATAAAGAGGAAAGGAAAGAAACAGCTGCTGAAGAAAAAGCGGAAGACGGTGAAAAAGAGAAAAAGAAAGCAGAAGATGATACAGAAGCGGTAAAAGACGAAGAAAAGAAAACTGTGGAGGACAAAGAAGATAAGAAAGCAGAAGAGGTGCCGGAAGAAAAGAGCGACAAAAAAGCAGATGACAGACAGGAAGGAGAAGTGTAGAAGATGCGTGTTGGAATGGGATATGATGTTCATAAACTGACAGAAGGAAGAAAGCTGATTCTTGGTGGGGTGGAGATCCCATATGAAAAGGGGCTTCTTGGACATTCGGATGCAGACGTACTTCTGCATGCAATCATGGATGCCCTGCTTGGGGCGGCATCACTTGGAGATATCGGAAAGCATTTTCCGGATACAGATCCTGCATACAAAGGAATTTCCAGTATTAAGCTTCTGGAGCATGTAGGAAAGCTGCTGGATGATCATATGTATGTAATTGAGAATATTGATGCGACGATCATTGCGCAGAGACCGAAGATGCGCCCACATATCGAGCAGATGGAAAAGAATATTGCAGAAGCACTGCATATTGAAACGAATCAGGTAAATGTCAAGGCAACGACGGAAGAAGGTCTTGGATTTACCGGAAGTGGGGAAGGAATTTCTTCACAGGCAATCTGTGCAATCGAAAAACTGACTAATTTCAGCAGTGTAGACGTAGCAGCACCTGCAGGTGGCTGCGCAGGCTGTGGAGGTTGTGCAGCAAGACAGATGTAGATCAAGTCTGAATAGAAAGGCACGGCGAAAAAGTAAAATGAAGATACTGAAAAAACTGAAGTCGAAAGAACGTGGGCTTACAAGAACACTGTGGGAACAGGTATTTACAGAAGATACGAAAGAATTTCTGGACTACTATTACACAGAAAAGACGAAGAATAACGAAATCTATGTGATCGAGACAGATCACGATATCCGGGCGATGATGCAGCTGAATCCTTATGTAATACAGATGGGGAAAAAGGCAGTAGAGAGCAGATACATTGTTGCAGTTGCAACAGAGCCTCTTTATCGGCACAGAGGTTATATGGCAGAATTATTAAGCAAGACAGCAAGAGATCTGTATCAGCAAAAAATGCCATTCTTTTTCCTGATGCCCGCAAGTGAGAAAATTTACTATCCACATAATTACCGGTTTATCTATGCAGCCGATGTGTGGAGTGCAAAAGGAACAGACGGGAAAGAACTGACAATACAGAAGATCGTGGAATTGCAGAACGATTCCGGCGTGAGACTCAGAAAGGCAGAGGAAAAAGACTGTAAAAAGCTGGGAGATTTTGCGGAAGAAGTTCTGGAAAAACAGAAAATACAGGTATATACCAAACGGGATGCAGCTTATTATATGCGCCTTTTGAAGGAACAGGAAAGTGAAAAAGGCGGAATCCTGATCGCAGAGCAGGATGGAGAGATGCGAGGAATCCTTGTTTTTGATGAAGAAGATGGGCTTGCAGTAAGAGAGCCATTGCTCCGAAAGGGATATGAAGATGTTTTTGATAAGGCAGGAGTCATCCTCAAAAAAGAAGAAAAGAAAAAACCGTTGATCATGGCACGGCTTTTGAATGTAGAAAGTCTTCTGTCTTCAATGGTGTGCAAAGAAGAGATGGATCTGGAGTTTGTTCTGTATGATCCGATTATCCGGGAAAATAACTGTCTGTTTATGCTAAAAGGCAATGAAGAACATCTTGTAGTCCGGACAAGGACAGCACACACCGGCAAAGATGATGCTGTGCAGAAGATCAGTATTGATGCGCTTACATCGATTGTATTTGGCTATAAAGAGCTGGAAAAGATTGAAGAGGAAGAAAAAGAGATCTTTTCAGCAGAATTCAAAGAAGAAATCAGTAAATTGATGCCGTTTTCTCCTGTTTTTATCAACGAGATTGTCTGATAAGCGGGTTGACAAAATAGAAAAAATCGCATACTATATGTACTAGACATGAATGAAACTGAAAAGACGGAGAACGAAAAGAGTAGTTATCCTCAGAGTTCCATCAGAGAGGATCTGTCATCGGCTGAAAGCAGATCTGGGAGCAGGGATGATGAAGTGCATTCGGGAGTTGACCGGGCGAACGTGAAAGTGAAGATTTTACAAGTAGCCGGGTACGTGTGGCAGACGTTACAGGCCGTGAGAGAAAAGCAGGAGAGCTGCTTTTAATTTAGAGTGGAACCGCGGAAACTTCGTCTCTTTTTGAGACGGAGTTTTTTTATTTCACAGGAAATTCCAAATCAGAGGTGAATGAAATGGGAGTTATTTCCTATATCAAAGAAGAAATCAAAGTAGTAAAAGAACGAGATCCGGCTATCAAATCGGATATAGAAGTACTTCTGTATCCAAGCTTTAAGGTAATGCTTCATTACAGGATCGCACATAAGCTGTATCTGAAAAAACACTATTTTCTGGCACGGTGGGTGTCACAGCGTGGTGTCAGAAAGACAGGAATTGAGATCCATCCGGGAGCAACCATTGGAAAGGGGCTTTTTATCGACCATGGAAGTGGCGTTATCATCGGCGAGACTGCAATCCTGGGTGATAATATTACACTGTATCAGGGAGTAACCCTGGGTGGTACAGGAAAAGAGCAGGGTAAGCGCCATCCAACGCTGGAAGACAATGTTATGGTCAGTGCCGGTGCGAAGGTCATCGGTTCCTTTACAATTGGAAAGAATTCCAAGATCGGAGCAGGATCTGTTGTTATCGAGGAAGTACCTCCGAACTGTACCGTTGTCGGTGTCCCGGGAAGAATTGTACGCATGGGTGACCAGAAAGTTCCGAGTGCTGACCTGGATCAGATCCATCTGCCAGATCCGGTATTGAATGATATCCGTCAGCTTCAGACTGACAATATCCGTCTGAAGAAAGAGCTGAAAGCATTGAAAGAAAAACTCGCGAAAGAAAAAATAATCGAGGAAGCATAGAAAAAAGAAGGAGTAGCTTTATGAAAGTATTTAACACACTTACGAAAAAGAAAGAAGAATTCGTTCCTCTGGAAGAAGGAAAGGTAAGAATGTATGTCTGCGGACCGACCGTATACAATTACATCCATATCGGTAATGCAAGACCGATGATCGTATTTGATACCGTCCGCCGTTATTTTGAATACAAAGGATACGATGTCAATTATGTATCGAACTTCACAGATGTGGATGACAAGATCATCAAAAAGGCAATTGAAGAACAGGTATCCGCGCAGGAAATTTCACAGCGCTATATTGCAGAGTGCAAAAAAGATATGGCAGGAATGAATGTAAAGCCTGCAACCAAGCATCCGCTTGCTACAGAGGAGATCTGCGGTATGGTAGAGATGATCTCTGAACTGATCGACAAGGGTTATGCTTATGAAAAGAACGGAACCGTTTATTTCAGCACAAGAAAATTTAAAGACTATGGAAAATTATCCCACAAGAATCTGGATGATCTCCGTTCCGGTGGACGTTCTCTTCTGGTAAGCGGTGAGGATGAAAAAGAAGATCCGCTGGATTTCGTACTCTGGAAGCCGAAAAAAGAAGGAGAACCTTTCTGGAAGTCACCATGGTCAGACGGACGTCCGGGATGGCATATTGAGTGTTCTGTGATGTCGAGGAAATATCTTGGCGAACAGATTGATATCCATGCAGGTGGAGAAGATCTGATATTCCCACATCATGAAAATGAAATCGCACAGAGTGAAGCCGCTAACGGTAAAGAATTTGCAAGATACTGGATGCACAATGCATTCCTGAACATTGACAACCGCAAGATGTCAAAATCACTCGGAAACTTCCGTACGGTAAGAGAGATCAGCGAGCAGTATGACCTCCAGGTGCTTCGTTTCTTCATGCTGAGTGCACATTACAGAAGCCCGCTGAACTTCAGTGCAGAGCTGATGGAAGCATCCAAGAACGGTCTGGAGAGAATTCTCAATGCAACCGATAATCTGAAACATCTTATCGCTTCAGTGGCAGCAGAAGAGATGAGTGCCGAAGAAAAAGAAGCATTTTCAAAAACTGATGCATATGTAGAAGAATTTGAAAAAGCAATGGATGATGATTTCAATACAGCAGACGCAATCGCAGCAATCTTTGAACTTGTAAAATATGCAAATACCACTGCGACAGCAGAAAGCTCAAAGGAATATCTCCGGGGATTACTGGACAGAATCGTAAAACTCGGTGATGTCCTGGGACTGATCCTGGATAAGAAGGAAGAACTTCTGGATGCAGATATTGAGAAACTGATCGAAGAGCGTCAGGCAGCAAGAAAAGCAAAAGATTTTGCAAGAGCCGATGCAATCCGTGACGAGCTTCTGGAAAAGGGAATTATCCTGAAGGATACCAGAGAAGGAGTACAATGGAAAAAAGCGTAGAATTTGAAATTGCTGACTATATAAAAGAAGTGCTTGAGATGAAAGAGGTGGAGCCGGAAGGCTATTCACCTCTTACCCTGGCTTATATAGGGGACAGCATTTATGATCTGATCATCAAGACAAAGGTGATCAGCGAAGGAAATAAACAGGTAAAAAAATTACATCAGGAGACAAGCAGTATGGTGCAGGCGTCTGCCCAGTCAGAGATGATGCGTGCCCTTCAGCCATTGCTTACTGAAGAAGAGCATGCTGTTTACAGAAGAGGCCGAAATGCTAAATCAGTATCGCCGGCAAAGAACCAGTCACTGACCGATTACCGACGTGCAACCGGATTTGAAGCGTTGATGGGATGGCTTTACCTGAAAAGAGAATGGAAAAGAATGGCAGATCTGATCAAGATCGGTCTGGATCACTTAAGCGAATGCGAAGAAGAAAAGAAGCAGGAGAAATAGAATGGAAGAAAAAAAGATGAACAGTCAGCAGATCGAGGGAAGAAATGCAGTAATGGAAGCATTTCGCTCCGGGAAACCGATTGACAAAGTATATATTCTTGACGGATGTCAGGACGGACCGATCAGAAGTATCGTAAGAGAAGCAAAAAAGCATGATACGATCCTGAATTTTGTAACCAAAGAACGTCTGAACCAGATTTCAGAGACCGGAAGACATCAGGGGGTCATTGCACAGGCAGCGGCTTACGAGTATGCACAGGTGGAAGATATGCTGGAGCTTGCAAAACAGAAAGGGGAAGATCCTTTCCTGATCCTTCTGGACAATATTGAGGATCCACATAATCTCGGCGCGATCATCCGTACTGCCAATCTTGCAGGTGCGCATGGTGTGATCATTCCGAAGCACCGCGCAGCAGGTCTTACTGCAACCGTTGCAAAGACATCAGCAGGTGCGCTGAATTACACACCGGTAGCAAAAGTCACCAATCTGGTGAAAACCATGGAAGAACTGAAAGAAAAGGGACTCTGGTTCGTCTGTGCAGATATGGATGGGGATGTGATGTACCGCGTGAATCTGAAAGGACCGATTGGTCTGGTGATCGGAAACGAAGGCGAAGGTGTTGGACGTCTGGTAAAAGAAACCTGTGATATGACTGCAGCCATTCCGATGAAGGGAGATATTGACTCCCTGAATGCGTCTGTGGCAGCAGGTGTCCTTGCCTATGAGATCGTGCGTCAGCGCATGAGTTAGGAAAATCGGAGAATGAAAATGGATCTGGGGAAAATGACGGATGAGCAGCTGATTGAACTGCTTCGGGAAGGTAAGACCGAGATCACGGATTATCTGATGGAAAAATACAAAGACATGGTACGCAAACAAGCGCGTGCCATGTATCTGTGGGGCGGAGAAAATGATGATCTGATCCAGGAGGGGATGATCGGTCTTTTTAAAGCGGTGCAGGATTATGATCCGAAAGAAGGTGCAAGCTTTTCAAGTTTTGCCGGACTTTGTGTGTCACGCCAGATGTATACGGCGATTAAGGCTTCACAGCGGAAAAAACATCTGCCGCTCAATTCCTATGTGTCGATTTACGCGTCTGCCAGTGACAATCCGGAGGAGAACGGGCTTTCCATAGTAGATACGATCGAAGCAGGGAAAGAGAGTAATCCGGAGCTGATGATTCTTGGAGAAGAGTATACGAATGCATTTGAAGAGGAACTGAAAGAAAAATTAAGTAAGCTGGAGCGAAAGGTGCTGTATCTTCATCTACAGGGAATGGAGTATCTGAAGATTGCAGAATTTATGGACAAAAGTCCGAAGACGATCGACAATGCCCTGCAGCGGATCAAAGCGAAAGCACGCCAGCTTCTGGAAGAAAAGCGCCGGTCTGAAAAAAAGTAAAAATATAGTTTTAAAATTGTTGACAAGCAAAGCAGTGATATGCTATATTAAATGAGTCGCGAAAATGCGCAGGCTGCCTTGGCTCAGTCGGTAGAGCGTCGCCTTGGTAAGGCGGAGGTCGGCGGTTCGATTCCGCTAGGCAGCTTATATATTTAAGAAGCAGAGTTGTATTTCCGGTTGGAAGGTACAATGTCTGCTTTTTTTTCACTTGTCCGTGTGTAGAAAGTGTGATAAACTAAAGGACATGAATCAAAACTGTCCACAGGACAATGATTGAGATGCATGACAAGAAAAAGACTGCCATATAATGGCAGATTATGAAGTAATAGAGAGATGCGAGGAGGAACTTCAATGGCAGAAGAAGCTGTATCAAAGAATTTTATAGAACAGGAAATTGAAAAAGATCTTGCAGAAGGCGTATACGATCATGTATGTACCCGTTTCCCACCGGAACCGAACGGATACCTTCACATCGGACATGCAAAGTCTATCCTTTTAAACTACGGACTTGCACAGAAATATAACGGAACATTCCATATGCGTTTTGATGATACCAACCCGACAAAGGAAAAGACTGAGTTCGTTGAGTCTATCAAAGCGGATATCAAGTGGCTGGGTGCTGACTGGGGAGATCACCTTTACTTTGCATCTGATTATTTTGATCAGATGTATGAGTATGCGATCAAACTGATCAAGAAAGGAAAAGCTTATGTCTGTGACCTGACAGCGGATCAGATCCGTGAGTACAGAGGAACTTTGACAGAGCCGGGAAAAGACAGCCCGTACCGTGACAGAAGTGTGGAAGAGAACCTGGAGCTTTTTGAAAATATGCGTGCAGGCAAGTATGCAGACGGAGAGAAGGTTCTCCGTGCGAAGATAGATATGGCATCACCGAATATCAATATGAGAGATCCGATCCTCTACCGTGTAGCCCGTATGACACATCATAATACCGGTGATAAGTGGTGCATCTACCCGATGTATGACTTTGCACATCCGATCGAGGATGCAATCGAAGGAATCACTCATTCTATCTGTACACTGGAATTTGAAGATCACAGACCGCTTTATGACTGGGTAGTAAGAGAATGTGAATTTGCAAATCCACCGCGTCAGATCGAATTTGCAAAATTATACCTGACGAACGTAGTTACAGGAAAGCGTTACATCAAGAAACTTGTAGAAGATAAGATCGTAGACGGATGGGATGATCCGAGACTGGTTTCTATCGCAGCACTTCGTCGCCGTGGATTCACACCGGAATCTATCAAGATGTTCGTTGACCTGTGCGGAGTTTCCAAAGCACAGAGCTCTGTAGATTATGCAATGCTCGAGTACTGCATCCGTGAGGATCTGAAGCTTAAGAGAGCACGTATGATGGCAGTCCTTGATCCGATCAAGCTTGTGATCGATAACTATCCGGAAGGACAGATTGAATATCTGGATGCACCGAATAATCTTGAGAATGAAGAACTTGGAAGCCGTCAGCTTCCATTTGGAAGAGAGCTTTATATTGAGAGAGAAGACTTTATGGAAGAGCCTCCGAAGAAATATTTCCGTCTGTTCCCAGGCAACGAAGTACGTCTGATGAATGCTTACTTTGTAACTTGTACAGGATTTGAAAAGGATGAAGATGGTAATGTAACTGTTGTACATTGTACTTATGATCCGGAGACAAAGAGCGGTTCCGGATTCACAGGAAGAAAAGTAAAAGGAACGATCCACTGGGTAGAGGCAAGTACAGCACTTCCGGCAACCGTAAGACTGTATGAGAATCTGATCGACGAAGAAAAGGGTGTCTACAATAAAGAAGACGGTTCCCTGAACCTGAATCCGAATTCTCTTACAGAGAAAGAAATCTTTGTAGAATCAAACTTTGCAGATGCAAAAGCATATGAAAGCTTCCAGTTTGTACGTCAGGGATATTTCTGCGTGGATTCTCATGATTCGTCTAAAGAACATCTGGTATTTAACAGAATCGTTTCGCTGAAGAGTTCATTCAAGCTGCCAAAATAAAGAAAGCAGTCTTGCTCAGAATTTAATTGCAAATAATGTGTTAGTCGACAGTTTTTGAAAAGAAATGGCAATGAAAAACCCGGTAAGAATGAAAAATTCTTCCGGGTTTTGGTTTTATGCAGAAAATGATAAGCTGTAAGAAAAGTTCTTTCTTAAACTTCTTCTGAAGCCGGATCGGATTCTTCGGAATCAGTTTCCGGTGTCTGGGAAGCGGCTTCTGGTCCGGCTTCTGCATCGTCAGTTTTTTCTTCAGACTCTTCAGAGGTTTCTTCCTTTGCAGAAGATGGAGTAAGAGTTGTGTAACCACGCTCAGGCACTTCGCCAAGATCATCATCCAGTTCAAAATCATCCTCTTCAAAAGAGTCATCGAACTCGTCTTCCGGTTCTTCATTATGTCGGTTCTTTAACCAGTAATATGCACCGGCACCAGCTGCGCCTGCGGCAGTCAGTCCGAGCAGGATTTTACCAAAATTTTTAGCCATGTTGCTGCTCCTTTCTTGATCTCGTCCTGTCAGATATGGCAGATGAGATAGTTCGTCATGAAATATAGTATACATGAATAATTTTATTGTAATACTTTTATTTGAAAAGGGAAAGTAAAATATTTATAAAAGAACCAGAAAAACAACAAAAATAAGGAAGTGTTGTACGATTATAAGCAGCTGGAATGTTGTGAAAGAATAAAAATTGTGTTACGATATAGAATAGTATCTAAAGAGAGGAAGACCGCGCATGAGAGAATTTACAAAATACCATGATACCAGCAAGTCAGTCAAAGAACGTGCCAAGACAAAAGTATTTGGTGCAGTGTACAGCCATACCGCGATTATTCTTCTGCTGATTCTTCTTCAGATTGGTATTATGGTTCTCACTTTTACATATCTGGGAAATTACAGTACCTATATGAACGGAGTGATGTCCCTTCTCTCCTTTATTACAGCGATTTATATTTTTAATGAAAAAGGGAATCCGGCGTTTAAGATGACGTGGATCCTGTTTGTGTTCCTTGTCCCGGTGGTCGGAGTTGGATTTTATCTGTTTACAAAAGCAGGGATCGGAACTAAATATCTGGGTGCCAGACTGGAGAAGCTTCGAGTGGAGACTGAACCTTATATGCAGCAGAATGAATATGTCGTCCATGCGATGAAAGGTGGAAGGGTTGCGAATGCCAATCTGTCACATTTTCTTTATAACCAGGTGGGATTTCCGACTTATGGGAACTCACAGGCACAGTATTTTCCACTGGGAGATGACAAATTTCCGGTTCTGATCGAGGAATTGAATAAGGCAGAAAAATTTATTTTCATGGAATATTTTATTATCGGAGAAGGATATGTGTGGGACACTGTCCTGGAGGTCCTGCGTAAAAAGGTGAAAGAGGGCGTGGAAGTACGCCTGATGTATGACGGAACCTGCAGTATCAGCCTTTTGCCGTATGAGTATCCGAAGCAGCTCAGGGAATATGGAATCCAGTGCAAGGAATTTGGACCGATTGTACCCATCCTTTCTACCAGCCAGAATAACCGGGATCACCGGAAAATCTGTGTGGTTGACGGAAAGGTTGCATTTACCGGAGGTGTCAATCTGGCAGATGAATATATCAACAAGAAAGTCCGGTTCGGACACTGGAAAGATACAGCGATCAAAATCGAAGGCGATGCCGTGCAGAGTTTTACCATGATGTTCCTGCAGATGTGGAATATTACGGAGAGACAGCCGGAGGATTATGCAAAGTATCTGACAGAAAAGCAGCCGGGGTTCAGCCGCAAAGACGGTTACATCATCCCATATGGAGACAGTCCGTTTGACCATGAGAATGTAGGAGAAGAAGTGTATTTCCACATCCTGAATCATGCCAAGAAGTATGTGCATATTATGACACCGTATCTGATCCTGGACAATGAGATGATTGATGCGCTGACAAGAGCTGCAAAAGGTGGAATAGAAGTGCAGATTATTATGCCACATATTCCGGATAAGCCGTATGCATTTTATCTTGCGAAGACTTATTATGAGGAACTGATCGCAGGTGGGGTAGAGATCTATGAATATACGCCTGGATTTGTCCATGCGAAAGTATTTACTTCAGACGATGATACGGCGACAGTAGGCAGTATCAATCTGGATTACCGTAGTCTTTATCTGCATTTTGAATGCGGTGTTTTCATTTACCGCAATCCGGTGGTGCGTGATATTGAAAAAGATTTCCAGGAGACCCTTGCAAAATGCCAGAAGGTGACGATGACGGAGGTCAGAAACCGGAGCACTTTTGTGAAAATATATGGTCAGGTTTTAAGAATTGTGGCACCGCTGATGTAGGAAAACACTCAGAGAGCAGTAAAATCAAGAAAAATGCGGAATTTTCGGGAAGTAGCTGAAAATAAGAGTGTACTTTTTATTTGAAATGTAGTATAATTCAATCGGTGTCTTTATAAGGGACATTGATTATATTTATAAGTAGGAGTTATCCCGATGAAAAGAGGGATGACACTGTGGAGATATTTCACAGATAGCCAAGAACACGCAGGAGGATTTATTATGGTTAAAGCAGTAGTAGGTGCGAACTGGGGAGACGAAGGAAAAGGTAAGATCACAGATATGCTTGCCGAAAAAGCAGATATTATCATTCGTTTCCAGGGTGGAGCAAATGCCGGACATACAATTATCAATGATTACGGCAAATTCGCTCTTCATACATTACCGTCAGGAGTTTTCTACGGACATACAACCAGTATCATCGGCAATGGTGTCGCTGTAGATATCCCGGTTCTTTTCAAGGAAATCCAGTCAATCATTGACAGAGATGTTCCGATGCCGAAGATTCTGGTGTCAGACCGTGCACAGATGGTGATGTCTTATCACAAGAATTTTGATGCATATGAGGAAGAGAGACTGGGCGGAAAGTCGTTCGGATCTACAAAGTCTGGTATTGCACCGTTCTATTCAGACAAGTATGCAAAGATCGGTTTCCAGATCAGCGAGCTTTTTGAAGACGAAGCTGAACTTAGAGAAAAGGTAAACCGTGTAGCAGAGCAGAAGAATGTTATGCTGGAACACCTTTATCACAAACCGTTAATCAATCCTGATGATTTATATAACGAACTGATGGAATACAAAGAAATGGTAGCACCGTATGTATGTAACGTTTCTCTGTATCTTGACGAAGCCCTCAAGGAAGGAAAAGAAATCCTTCTTGAAGGACAGCTTGGAACATTAAAGGATCCGGATCATGGAATTTACCCAATGGTAACTTCTTCTTCTACACTGGCAGCTTATGGTGCGATCGGTGCTGGAATCCCGCCGTATGAGATCAAACAGATCGTTACAGTATGTAAAGCATACTCAAGTGCAGTAGGAGCAGGTGCCTTTGTAAGTGAGATTTTTGGCGAAGAAGCAGATGAACTTAGAAGACGCGGTGGAGACGGCGGAGAATTCGGCGCAACAACCGGTCGCCCGAGACGTATGGGATGGTTTGACTGTGTAGCATCCAAATATGGATGCCGTATGCAGGGAGCTACAGATGTAGCATTTACTGTTGTTGATGTACTTGGATACCTGGATGAAATTCCGGTATGTGTAGGATACGAGATTGACGGAGAAGTTACAACAGAATTCCCGACAACACATCTTCTTGAGAAAGCAAAACCAGTATTCAAGACACTTCCGGGATGGAAATGCGACATCAGAGGAATCAAGAAATACGAAGATCTTCCGGAGAACTGCAGAAACTACATTGAGTTTATCGAAAAAGAAATCGGATATCCGATCACAATGGTTTCTAATGGACCGGGAAGACATGATATCATCTTCAGAAATAAATAGGAATATAAAAAAGGGGCAGGGCTTTTTTAAGTCCTGCCTCATTTTTATGGTAAATTATCAAATTGTGATAATGGTTGGTTATGTATTACAGTAAGTACACTCCGCGGGATGCGGCTTCTTCGAGGACGTCGTCCGGCCAGATGGAGGACTGGACTTCTCCGATGTGGGCTTTGCGGAGATAGAACATACAGATTCGGGATTGTCCGATTCCGCCTCCGACTGTGTACGGAAGTTTTCCGTTCAGTAATGCTTTCTGGAAATCCATCTCGGCGCGTTCTTCGCAGCCGGCTTCCTTTAACTGACGGCGGAGTGCATCTTCATCGACACGGATACCCATGGAAGAAAGCTCCAGTGCGATATCGAGTACCGGATAGTAGACGATGATATCACCGTTCAGTTCCCAGTCATCGTAGTCCGGTGCACGTCCGTCATGACGCTGTCCGGAGGCAAGGGTCTTACCGATCTGTTTGATGAATACGGCACCTTTGGCTTTGGCAAAGTGGTATTCACGTTCCTTTGGTGTCTTGTCCGGATACATGGTTTCCAGTTCCTGGGATGTGATGAAGCTGATTTCATCCGGAAGGAATTCTTCAATATAATTGTAACGGCGTGCCATGTAGGCTTCGGTTTCTTTGAGTGCACTGTATACTTTTCCTACAGTGTATTCCAGTGTCTCCATGTTGCGTTCTTCTTTGGAAATTACTTTTTCCCAGTCCCACTGGTCAACATAGATGGAATGGATGTTGTCAGTATCTTCATCTCGGCGGATAGCGCTCATATCAGTATAAAGTCCTTCTCCTGAATGAAAGCCGTAGCGCTTTAAGGCGTAACGTTTCCATTTTGCAAGAGAGTGGACGATCTCAACTTCGCGGTCTTCCTGTTCTTTGATGCCAAATGCAACCGGGCGTTCTACTCCGTTCAGGTTATCGTTCAGTCCGGATTCCGGGCGGACGAAAAGAGGAGCGGATACACGCGTCAGATGCAGAGATTTGGCAAGTGCGCGTTCAAAGTGGTCTTTTACTTCTTTGATAGCCACTTCAGTCTCGCGGATCGTAAGTGGAGAATGGTAATTCTCCGGTATCTGCAAATTGTTCATGATGTTCTTCCTTTCTTACTACTCACTATGTCTAGTTTAGTGAATTGACGTGGTGTTGTCAATCATATTTTCTTAAGAAACAACTTATGATTTTTTTAGAGAATCTCCATAGTAAGGTCACAGAACACGGCTATACTCTTAAAATAAAAAGATGATGAATGTTTTTGAGGATTGCGAGAGTGTAAAGCACGTAGCAATCTGGTATCATCATAAAAAAGAAAAAGTCATAAATCAGAAAATAAGAACATATATTAAAGATGTCGGGGAAATGCCGGATGAGGCTTATACCAGAAGGCAGACAGACGAAAAAACTGTAGACAGGAGGTAACAAGATATGCAGAAAGAGAAGAATATCAGCACACAGGAAGTCATTTCCATGGAAGAATATCTAAATAAGAGACAGAAGATTAGAGAACAGGAGAAAAAACGATTCGGTGGCAGATTCGGCGAAGAGAAAAGCCCTGCCTGGATGATGGCAGAGCTTTATGTATGAGATGTTAATATTCACTGTGAAAGTCGTCATCATTCCTGTGAATCAGACGATAAACCAGGATGTAGGCGTAACTCATAACCGGCACAAGAATCGTGCAGGCAACAGATGCTTTCAGAAGTCCTAATGATCTGGATTTGTCGATAAATGCAAATACCAGAGTGCTGACGTACATCAGGAACAGAAGAATTGCACAGATAAGAGCCGCAAAACGCTTGAATTTTTTCATAACAACCACCTTCGTACTGTACTTTATCTCTATTATATAGATAAAAAACAATTTCTACAAGAAAATGTTTTGCAAACAGTCGAAAAATGCTGTATGATATATGAAGTGATAAAGAACAAAAAGGAGAATTTACAGTATGAGTACATTATTAGAACAGTGGAGAGATACCGCTTACTCGAAAGAGATGGATAAAGCTTCTCTGCAGAAATTCTGGGGAACCTATTTCCAGACTGAAAAAGAGATCTATGAAAAGCTGCTTGAGAATCCGGACGAAGAAGTAAAAGGAACTGTAAAGGAACTTGCTGAAAAATATGGCATTAATGTATTTACAATGACAGGATTCCTTGATGGAATCAATGACAGCCTGAAAGTGGCTAATCCAATTGAAACAATGGATGAGGACACTGAGGTAAGTCTTGCTTTTGATAAAGAACTGCTTTACAAGAACATGGTAGATGCAAAAGCTGACTGGCTGTATGAACTGCCACAGTGGGATAAGATTTTTACAGAAGAAAAGAAAAAAGTCCTTTACAAAGAACAGAAAAACGCACGTACAATCCACGTAGAAAAGAAAGTTTATCCAAACGATCCATGTCCGTGCGGAAGCGGTAAAAAATATAAAAAATGCTGTGGTAAGAACAAATAAGTTCTGATAGAAATTTTCAATACATTTTTTTGAACGTGTTGACAAATGAAAATCCCATGGTATAATGTTAGCAAATGCGATGAAGAGAAGAGTAGAACGCAGAAAAATCCCAGAGAGAGAGGTCTTAGGCTGAGAGCCTCTTATTACAGAAGCGTTTGAAGACCACCTCCGAGCGGCTGTAAAACAGTCCGGCTGGATACCGTTATCATCCACAAAGAGGTCCTGGAAATCAGGACAAGCGGGGTGGAACCGCGGGTATACAAAGTAACTCGTCCTCTGCAGCAGATAATCTGTTGCAGAGGTTTTTTATTTTAAAAGTTAAGTTGTCTGGAAAAGATGTACTAGAAAATTTGAAGGAGCATATTGCACAAAAGAAATTCAGCCAATTCACTTTTTGCGCAATGGAATTGGATGAATTTCTTTTGTGCAATATGCGGTCTTGAATTACAGACAGTAGCTTTTACAGAAAGGATGATCTAATGGAAAGTATTTACGATTGTTTCAAGCTGAACAATGATATGAAAATCCCATGCGTTGGTTTTGGAACTTACAAAGCAGCAGAAGGGAATAACGTAGAGGTTTTAAAGACTGCCATAGAAGCGGGATATCGCTATTTTGATACTGCATCCTTTTATCAGACCGAAGATTTTTTAGGGCAGGCGATCCGTGAAAGCAATCTTCCAAGAGAGGATTTTTTCCTTGTATCCAAGATGTGGAAAGATGAAATGGGATATCAGCAGACAAAGGATGCATTAGAAAAGAGTCTGAAAAGACTTGGTACCGATTATCTGGACATCTATCTGATCCACTGGCCAAGACCGTCGGCTGACTGTGAGAACTGGAAAGAACTGGAAAGAACTGGATCTTGAGACCTGGAGGGCGATGGAAGAACTTCAGAAAGAAGGAAAAATCCGGGGACTTGGACTCAGCAATTTTCTTCCGCACCATATTAAGAACATTCTGGAGAATGGAACAGTAAAACCAGTTGTCAACCAGCTGGAACTGCATCCGGGTTATATGCAGCAGGCTGCTGTGCAGTATTGTAAAGAGCATGGTATTCAGATGCAGGCATGGAGCCCGATCGGAAGACGGCGGATTCTGGAAGATGGACTGATCCTTGAACTTGCCGGAAAGTATCAGGTTTCACCGGCGCAGCTGTGTCTGAGATTCCTGCTTCAGAATGATATCATTCCGCTTCCGAAATCATCTTCGATGGAGCGGATGAAACAGAATATGGATCTGTTCCATTTTGAGATCAGCGAAGAGGATGTATCGAGACTGGCAACTATGCCACAGGCAGGATGGTCAGGAGAACATCCGGATCCGGAGCTTGCACAGAAAAATGTTGTATAATCAGAAATTATAAAATAAAGAGAGGAACAAAAAGACTATGAAAATCACATTAAAAGATGGATCAAGCAAAGAATATGCACAGAGCATGTCTGTAATTGATATTGCAAAAGATATCAGTGAAGGACTTGCAAGGGTTGCAACAGCAGGAGAAGTTGACGGAGAAGTTGTTGATTTAAGAACTGTGATCGACAAAGACTGTGAGCTGAACATTCTTACATTCAATGATGAAAAAGGAAAAGGTGCATTCCGTCACACAACATCTCACATTATGGCACAGGCAATCAAGAGACTGTATCCGGATACAAAACTTGCGATCGGACCTTCAATTGAAGACGGATTCTATTATGATATTGACCGTGAGACTCCGCTTGTAGCAGAAGACCTGGAAAAGATCGAAGCTGAGATGAAGAAAATCGTTAAAGAAGATCTTCCAATTAAACAGTATACAATGCCAAGAGCGGAAGCAATCGCATATTTTAAAGAAAAAGATGAACCATATAAAGTGGAACTGATCGAAGACCTTCCGGAAGATTCCGTAATCAGCTTCTATTCACAGGGAGAATTTACAGATCTTTGTGCAGGACCTCACCTGATGAGCACAAAACCGGTAAAAGCATTCAAACTTACAAGCCTTGCAGGAGCTTACTGGCGCGGAAGTGAAAAGAATAAGATGCTTCAGAGAGTTTATGGTACTTCCTATCCGAAGAAAGCAGAGCTTGAAGAATATCTGCATATGATGGAAGAAGCAAAGAAGCGTGACCATAGAAAACTTGGAAAAGAACTTGGACTTTTCATGATGAGAGAAGAAGGACCGGGATTTCCATTCTTCCTTCCAAAAGGAATGGAACTGAAGAACCAGCTGCTTGATTACTGGAGAGAGATTCACAAAAAAGCCGGCTATGTTGAAATTTCAACACCGATTATGTTGAGCCGCCATCTCTGGGAAACATCAGGACATTGGGATCACTACAAAGACAATATGTATACAACTGTGATCGATGATGAAGATTTCGCTATCAAACCAATGAACTGCCCGGGAGGAATTCTTGTATATGAATCTGAACCACGTTCATACCGTGACCTTCCGCTTCGTATGGGAGAACTCGGACTGGTTCACCGTCATGAAAAATCAGGACAGCTTCATGGACTGATGCGTGTAAGATGCTTTACACAGGATGATGCACATATCTTCATGACACCAGAGCAGGTACGTGATGAGATCAAAGGCGTTGTAAAACTGATCAATGAAGTTTACAGCCTGTTTGGATTTAAATACCATGTGGAGCTTTCTACAAGACCGGAGGACAGCATGGGAAGTGATGAAGATTGGGATATGGCTACTGAAGCTCTTCGTGGCGCATTGGACGATCTGGGACTTCCATATGTAGTAAATGAAGGAGATGGAGCGTTCTACGGACCGAAGATCGACTTCCATCTGGAAGATTCTATCGGAAGAACATGGCAGTGTGGAACCATCCAGCTTGATTTCCAGCTTCCGCTCAGATTTAACCTTGAATACACAGGAGCAGATGGTGAGAAACATCGTCCGATCATGATCCATCGTGTAATCTTCGGATCGATCGAAAGATTTATCGGTATCCTGATCGAGCATTTTGCAGGGGCATTCCCGACATGGCTTGCACCGGTACAGGTTAAGGTGCTTCCGATTTCAGACAAATATATGGATTATGCACAGAAGGTTCTGGATGAACTGAATAATTCAGGTGTTCGTGCAGAAATTGATACACGTGCAGAGAAGATCGGATACAAGATACGTGAAGCACAGATGAAGAAGATCCCGTATATGCTGGTTGTCGGAGCAAAAGAAGAAGAGGACGGACTGGTATCTATAAGAAGCCGTTTTGAAGGGGATGAAGGACAGAAGTCACTGACGGACTTTCTTGCAGCAATCAAGATGGAGATCCAGGCCAAAACAGCAAGGGAAGTAAAAAAAGAAGACGATAAATAGAGTTTTAAATAAAATCTGAATAAGAAATAAAACTTTCGGGCATAATGATACTGATTTTCAAAAAGGAGGTAACATTATGCCTGAATTAAAATGTACAGTACAGACATGTATGCACAACAAAGATTTTTATTGTGATCTGAACGCAATTACGGTGGGAGGAAAATCTGCACGGAAAGCTGCAGAGACAAGCTGTGACAGCTTTGAAGAAAGAAAAAGCGGCACCTACAGTAATGTGACTGGTGAGGCGGGTCCGACAAGCAAGATCGACTGCAAGGCCACGGAGTGCCAGTATAATAAGGAATGCCAGTGCCATGCAGGAAAGATCAGTGTGGAGGGCAGCAAGGCATGCAGCTGTGATGAGACGGAATGTGCAACTTTCAGTTGTGGATGTGCGTAGATGAAAGTGATGGGTGTGGGAGAGTTTCTCCTGCACCTGTTTGTTTGTGTGCAAGGAATGAGAGAAAAGGTGCGAAAAGGATGGTTGGGGAGGTTGACGGGGGTGTTAGAAAGAAGGTATAATAAAAATCGGACTTTTGAAGAAAGACAGGGAAATTAAATGGAAAAAAAAGACAATGTAGAGAAAGGGGTTTCGGGGAAGCCGGAAGAGAAGAAATCGGCAGCGTATTATGAAAAGCGTCCGGAATTTGGTAACAGAGGGCCGTCAAAGATTTTGCTGCATTTCAGGAAGGGGATTACCTTTTTCCTTGTTATTGCGGCTTGTGTGATCTTTTATTTTCTGTTACTCCGAATAGAGGATATATCAGTAGGTGTCAGTAAAGTAATTGATGTGTTAAAGCCGATCCTATACGGAATGGTGATCGCATATTTGCTGAATCCGATCGTAAAGCAGATTGACCGGTGGCTGATTCCACAATTAAAAAAGAAAATGTCTCAGGAAAAGGCAAAGAAGGTTTCGCGTAGTGTCGGTGTTTTTGCAGCGCTGGTTATGCTGCTTGCTTTGATCCTGGCACTGTGCAATATGCTGATTCCGGAACTTTATAAAAGTATCCGTGACATGGTTCAGACTCTGCCGGGACAGATCAGTGATATGGTTACGAAGATCATAAGTATCCAGAAAGATACCAGTCCTGCCGGAGTCATGGCACGTAACCTGTTAGAAAAGGGATCGGATGCATTACAGAACTGGATCAAACAGGATCTTTTAACCAAGGTTAATGAAGTGATGTCAAACCTGACGGTTGGGATCATCAATTTTGTCAGTGAGATCCTGAATTTTCTGATTGGTCTTATTGTATCAGTCTATATTCTGTTCAGTAAGGAAACATTTTCCGCACAGAGTAAAAAGATCGTCTATGCAGTGTTCCGTACAGATCATGCCAATATGATCCTGCATCTGACAAAGAAAAGCAATGAGATTTTCGGTGGATTTATTATTGGAAAGATCATTGATTCTATGATTATCGGAGTGCTTTGCTTCTTTGGACTTACGCTCCTGAAGATGCCGTACATACTTTTGATCAGTGTAATCGTTGGTGTGACCAATGTCATTCCTTTCTTCGGACCGTATATCGGTGCTATTCCGAGTGCCGTTCTGATTTTGCTGAATGATCCGATCAAGGGCTTGTCTTTCCTGATCTTCATTCTTGTGCTGCAGCAGCTTGATGGAAATGTGATCGGACCGAAGATTTTGGGCAATTCGACCGGATTATCTGCATTCTGGGTTGTATTTTCAATCCTGCTCGGAGGCGGTCTGTTTGGATTTGTAGGAATGATCATGGGCGTACCTACATTTGCAGTAGTTTATTATATTATTACAATGCTGATCAATCATTTGCTGGAGAAGAAAAAGCTTCCGCTTCAGACTTCGGAATATGGGGAAAAGAGTTATGTGGATGATAGCGGAAGATTTGTCGGAGAAAATCCGGAAGAAAATGATACAGCGGTAAAAAACGGGGAAAATAAAAAAGAGAGGAAGTAAGCAGAAATGCCAATTCGTGTACAGAATGACCTTCCGGTAAAAGAAATACTGGAAAAAGAAAATATATTTGTAATGGATGAGAACCGTGCGGTTCATCAGGACATCCGTCCGATCAAGATCGGACTTCTGAATCTTATGCCACTGAAAGAGGATACAGAACTTCAGCTTCTGCGCTCCCTTTCCAATACACCGCTGCAGGTTGACATTGTGTTTTTGGCAGTGAAAAATCATGTTTCAAAGAATACTTCAGCGAATCACCTGAACCGGTTTTATGAGAATTTTGAAAATGTAAAAGATCAGAAATTTGACGGATTTATCATAACCGGAGCACCGGTAGAGCAGATGCCTTTTGAAGAGGTGGATTACTGGGAAGAGCTTGTAGAGATCATGGAGTGGACAAAGACGCATGTTACTTCAACGATCCATCTCTGCTGGGGAGCACAGGCAGCACTTTATTATCATTATGGGATTAATAAAGTACAGCTGGACAAAAAGCTTTTCGGTATCTTTGAACATAAGGTTATGAACCGTAAGATTCCTCTGGTACGTGGATTTGATGATGTATTTTATGCACCGCATTCGAGACATACAGATGTGCCAATTGAGAAGATCCGTGCAGATGAGAGACTGATGATTCTGGCAGAGTCGGAAAAGGCAGGAGCATACCTTATCATGGCACAGAATGGAAGACAGATTTTTGTGATGGGACATCCGGAGTACGACCGGGTGACACTGGATCAGGAGTATAAGCGGGATCTGAGCAAAGGACTTCCGATTGAAATGCCGGAGAATTATTATCCAGACAATGACAGCACACAGAAGCCACTTCTTACATGGAGAGCACATGGTAACTGTATGTATGCAAACTGGCTGAATTACTATGTTTACCAGGCAACCCCGTATGATATGGTGGGGACACCGGATTTTCATTAGGATTCAGATAGAATTTCATATACCGATATCCTGAAAGGCATATCAGAAAGTACTATGTTTCAGAAGAGAAATCCTTTGCTATAATAGGAAAGCAAAAATAAGCGGGAGGAAAAATATGTTATTGGAGCAGAAAACAACTGATTTTTTGGAACAGCTCTCATCGTCAGCACCGATTCCGGGAGGTGGCGGTGCATCGGCAGCAGTCGGAGCGTTCGCATCAGCTTTGGGACTTATGGTTACAAATCTGACTGTCGGAAAAAAGAAATATGCGGATGTTGAAGAAGAAATTCTAGAGATAAGAGAAAAACTTGAGCAGAAGAAGCAGGATCTGGTCCGGATGGTAGATGAAGATGCCGAGGCTTTTGAACCACTGGCAAAGGCTTACAGAATGCCAAAAGAGACAGAGGAAGAACAGGCAGAGAAGGAAAAAGTTATGGAGGCCGCACTTAAAAATGCGGCAGAAGCACCACTGTGTATCATGAAAACAATTGTAGATACTATGGAGATGATCCGGGTACTGGGGGAAAAAGGAAGCAGGCTTGCTGTCAGCGATGCAGGAGTTGCAATCCTCTTTGCACAGGCAGCCCTTGAAGGAGCTTCTCTTAATATTTTTATCAATACAAAGATGATGAAGGATCAGGAAGAAGCTGAAAGACTGAATTATCGGGCTGATCAACTGATTGCGACAGGCAAAGAACTGAAAGAGACAACTTATGATGCTGTACTTAAGGGTATCAGACCATAACAGATAAGACAGACAGGAGGAAGACATGAGCATACAGATGCGAGGGGCTGAAGTGGCAAAAGCCATGAAAGAAAAGCTGATCAGAGAAAGAGAAGAGTTGAATGCGGCGGGAGTAAATCCATGCCTTACGATCATTCGGGTAGGAGCGAAAGAAAATGATCTTGCCTACGAACGTGGAGCAAAAAAGAGAATGGAAATGATCGGAATCGAGTGCCGCATTGCAGAACTGCCAGAAGATATTTCACAGGAAGAATTTGAGGATGCTTTCTGTAAGATCAATAAAGATCCGGAGGTTCACGGGATCCTTTTGTTCCAGCCGCTTCCGGAGCAGCTCGATGTAGAGAAGATCAGACAGATGATCGACCCGGCAAAGGATATGGATGGAATGAGTCCTGTAAATCTTGCAAAAATATTCGAAGGTGACAGAACTGCTTATGCGCCTTGTACTTCTGAGGCAGTGATGCACATTATGAATCACTATGGAATTGAACTCCAGGGGAAAAGAGTGACCGTCATCGGAAGAAGCATGGTTGTTGGAAAACCGCTTTCCATGCTGATGCTTGGACAGAATGCAACTGTAACTATCTGCCATTCACGCACAAAAGATCTGGCGGACAGATGTCGCGAAGCAGAGATAATAGTAGCTGCGATCGGACGGGCAAACCATATCACCGCCGATATGATTGCCGAAGGAGCGGTGGTAGCGGATGTCGGAATCAACGTACTGGAAGACGGAACCCTCTGTGGAGATGTGGACTACGAAAATGTCCGGGAAAAAGTATCCCATATCACACCGGTTCCGGGAGGAGTAGGAAACGTCACAACCTCTGTACTCGCCTCTCACGTGCTGCGTGCCGCCCGTATAGGTCAGAACGAACCCGGACAACGCAGAGGGTAACACCGCCTCTCTGTCGAACACAATACAAATGGGTGAAGAACAGTTACAGCCGGTAACCCAGAGTGCCCCGGAAGAGAAAAAATCCTATAGATTCAACTTGAATCTATAGGATTTTTTCTCCTCCGGGGTGGCATAGACTACATTTATTTTTCGCCCATCTCTGGTGGAATCTTTTCTAACAACTGTCGGATATTATCACGGATCAATCGTTTATAATTATCAGGAAGCGGTGTGATCATATCCAGGATCTCGGCATTGATCGGATCCTTTGAATGAATTGAATCATCCAGGTAGTCACAGATCAGATAATCAAATTTGACATCTAATGCTTCTGAAAAATTAAGCATGGTTGCAAAGGATGTTGCCTGGCTGCCATTTTCAATCCGGCTTATCGTTGTCTCATCAAGATTTAGTTTTTCTGCTAGTGCTGCCTGTGTAAGACCGGCTTTGTGACGTGCCTGCCGAACGCGTGTACCGAAATTCTTTTCCATGCTGTATCTCTCCTTCATAAAAGTAGTGTAGCATTTCAATTTGAAAAAAGAATGATATTATATGCAAGTTAACTTTACAAAAACGCCATGATAGGATATGATTAAAAAAAGGGGGGAGAGAGATGGATTGGGAATCGTACAGAACAGATATTGAGGCGATAAAGCTTGCGGTGAATGAATGTGAAAGACTTGGAGTGGATAAAGAAGAACTCCTCATAATCAGTATTTACCGTTTGTATGAATTTTATAAAACAGAAGACGACAGAGTCTATCTTCTGGGGGCATTATTGCATCTTAAGGCTTATCTTGAGCTGGGGATGGAATATGAAAAGAACCGTAAGATTTTTTCGCTGATTTTAGATAATTACGGGGTATGTTATCAGGATATTTTTCAGGGAGCTGAGAAAATGGAGTGAAAAAATCTGAAAAATTCCAAAAACCAGGTTGACAAACAGAGAATAAAGAGGTAATATATTAACCATAAATTGTAAAACCGTTGAGAAAGAGGAGTAGGTTATCGAACGATATCACAGAGAGCAGCAGGCGGTGGGATTGCTGTATGGAGTTGATAATTGAATGGACTTTCGAGGGCAGCCTGAAATCAGATAATTGAGAGTATGGTTTGTCGGGAACCAAACCCGTTATCAATAAGGGATGTATGTTAGTACATAAAAGAGGACAGGAAACTGTTAAAGTTGAGTGGTACCGCGTTAGTAGAAGATATTAGTCGCCTCAATCCGTAGAAGGATTGAGGCGTTTTTTATTTCATAGGAAATTCCGAAGGAACTTCCTATGAAATAAAAAGTCTCCGGCAGGATGTTACATATGTATTCCTGTTGTAGTACGGCGCGGAATCAAGAAACACCTTCTCTTGAAAGCTAACAAAGAAAATTATTTATCAAGAAGAGGAGAACAAAATTATGAAAAAGAGAACAATCGCAGTATTATTAACAATGGCAATGGCAGTAACAATGATGGCAGGATGTGGAAGCAAGTCAGATTCCAAGACAGCAGATGGAGAAAAGAGCTATACAATCGGTATTTCCCAGTTTGCAGAGCACGGATCTTTAGATAACTGCCGTGAAGGATTTTTAGAGGGACTGAAAGAAGAAGGTATCGAGGAAGGAAAGAATCTGAATGTTGAATACAAGAACTCGGCAGCAGATATGGGAACTGCATCACAGATCGCAAGCAGCTTTGTATCCGATAAAGTAGATCTGATCTGCGGAATCGCAACACCAAGTGCACAGACAGCATACAATGCTGCGATGGATACGGATATTTCGGTTATCTATACTGCAGTTACAGATCCGAAAGCAGCAGAGCTTGCAGATGATAAAGGAAACCCGGTTGGAGAAGTCACAGGAACCAGTGATAAACTTCCGATTGAAGCACAGCTGAAAATGATCCGTGAACTTCTTCCGGATGCAAAGAAGATTGGTATCCTCTATACAACAAGTGAGGCAAACAGCGTATCTGCAATTGCTGAATACAAAGAAAAAGTCGGTGACTATGGATTTGAACTTGTAGAAAAGGGAATTACAAATACATCAGAAATCGCACTTGCAACAGACGATCTTCTGTCACAGGTAGACTGCATCAGCAACCTGACAGATAACACGGTAGTAAGCTCACTTGCAACCATTCTGGATAAGGCAAATGCAGCAAATATTCCGGTATTCGGAAGTGAGATTGAACAGGTGAAGCTTGGATGCCTGGCAGCAGAAGGCCTTGATTATGTAGCACTTGGCAAACAGACAGGTAAGATGGCAGCAAAGGTTCTCAAAGGAGAAAAGAAAGCATCTGAAATGCCATTTGAGACGATCACAGAAGCAGGACTTTACCTGAATACAAAAGTAGCAGAAAATCTTGGAATCACAGTGGAAGACGATCTGAAAAACAGCGCAGTAGAGACATACGATTCTATCAGCGAAAACTAAATTTGAATTAGAAAAGTGAGGAGCAATGCAATGAGCTTTGCAGTATCGATTTTGGAGCAGGGACTGATTTACGGAATCCTTGCATTGGGAATTTATATAACATACAAAATTCTGGATTTTCCAGATCTGACCGTAGATGGCAGCTTTCCATTAGGAGCTGCCGTAACGGCGCTTATGATCACAAAAGGAGCGAACCCGTATCTGACCCTTCCGGCTGCATTTGCAGCAGGTGTGGCAGCCGGTATCTGTACCGGACTGATCCATGTCAAATGCAAGGTAAGAGATCTGCTTTCAGGTATCATTATGATGACAGCGCTCTGGACGATCAACCTTCGTGTGGCAGGAACAGCCAATGTACCATTGTTTTCCCAGAAGACAATCTTTAAAAATGATACACTGGATAAGCTGCTTCCGTCAGGATTTTCCGCTTACTCTACATTGCTCATCATTCTGATCATTGCGTTAATTGTGAAAATCATTCTCGACCTTTACCTGAATACCAAGTCCGGATACCTGCTCCGCGCAGTCGGAGATAACGATAAACTGGTAACTGCAATGGCAAAGGATGAAGGAAATGTGAAAATCCTGGGACTTGCGATCGCAAACGGGCTGTGTTCGCTTGCGGGATGTATTTTCTGCCAGGAAGAACGTGTATTTGAAATTTCCAGTGGTACAGGGGCGATGGTAATCGGTCTTGCAAGTGTTATCATCGGAACCAGTATTTTCAAAAAAATCAGTTTTGTAAAAACAACGACAGCTGTATTGATCGGTTCTATCATTTACAAGGCCTGTGTGGCAATCGCACTGAAGAACTTCGAACCGCAGGATATGAAGCTGATCACAGCCGTTTTATTCCTGATAATTCTGGTGCTTAGTATGGAGAGAAAGAAGAAGGTGAAGAAGAATGCTGGAGCTTAGAAATATCCACAAATATTATAATCCGGGTACAGTCAATGAGATGTGTCTTTTTGAGGACTTCAATCTGACGATCAATCAGGGCGAATTTGTATCTGTAGTAGGAAGTAACGGTTCTGGTAAAACTTCGATGCTGAATATCATCTGCGGAAGTATTCCGGTAGAATCCGGACAGATCCTGATCGATGGAAAAGATATCACAAGGGTAAAAGAATACAAGAGAAACCAGAAGATCGGACGCGTGTACCAAAATCCATCTATGGGAACCTGTCCGTCCATGACGATCTTGGAAAATATGTCTCTTGCGGACAATAAAGGAAGGTTTTACGGACTTGGACGGGGAACTAATAAGGCACGTATTGATTATTACAGAGAACAGCTCGCCCAGCTTGGTCTTGGACTGGAAGATAAGCTTCATGTCAAAGTCGGATCACTTTCCGGAGGACAGCGCCAGGCGATGGCACTGCTGATGTCTACGATGACACCAATCGAGTTTTTGATCCTGGATGAGCATACTGCTGCGCTGGATCCAAAGACAGCAGAACTGATCATGGAGCTGACCGATAAGATTGTAAAAGAAAAAAATCTGACAACGGTTATGGTCACACACAATCTCCGCTATGCAGTAGAATACGGTAATCGTCTGATCATGATGCATCAGGGACATTGTGTGATGGATAAGGCAGGAAAAGATAAAGAGGATACCTCGATCGATGAAATCCTGACGATGTTCAATGAGATCAGTATTGAGTGTGGAAACTAAAAAATACAAGATTATGAATTAAAGAGATAGGCAGAAAAGGAAACAGTTTCGGCTTATCTCTTTTTTGTATCGCCAAAGGTTTTGGAAAAATTGTTCGAGGATTTTCAAAATGAAAGGCTATTGTCTGAATACAGAAGGAGAAGCCTGTCCGGTATAAAATGTCAATGGATTTTCAGGAATATGCCTGTAGAAGATTTGGCTGTCTGGCTGCCGGAAAATTGGTTATTTTCACAGATTGACGCTCTCTCTGTGATAGTGCTAAAATAGAGGGAAACGGTCAAGATATAGTATGCCTTTTAAATAGAATACAATATATTGTAGTTATCAGAAAGGAGAAGAAGATGAGCTTAAACAATGTGAAAGTTGTAAAAAAAGATGGGACAAAAGAAGAATTTAACGTGCAAAAAGTCGTTGTGGCAGTCAATAAGTCTGCATATCGTGCACTGATCAAATTTTCACAGAAAGATATTGATTTTATCTGTCATTTTGTAGAAGAAAAGGTAGAAGAACTCGGAGTGCATGAGATCCAGATTCCGGAAATGCACAATATTGTAGAGGGAGCGCTTGAGAAAGTGAATCCGATCGTGGCAAAAAGTTACCGGGACTATCGGAATTACAAGCAGGATTTTGTGCAGATGCTTGACGAGGTTTATAAGAAAAGCCAGTCGATCATGTATATCGGGGACAAAGAGAACAGTAATACAGACAGTGCACTGGTATCGACCAAGCGAAGCCTGATCTTCAATGAGCTGAACAAAGAATTATATAAGAAATTTTTCCTGACGGTGGAAGAATTACAGGCAATCCGGGAAGGATATATTTATATCCATGATATGTCAGCCCGAAGAGATACGATGAATTGTTGTCTCTTTGATGTGAAAAGCGTACTGACCGGTGGATTTGAGATGGGAAATCTGTGGTACAATGAGCCAAAGACGCTGGATACGGCATTTGATGTGATCGGAGATATCGTACTGAGTGCGGCAAGCCAGCAGTACGGAGGATTTACCGTGCCGAGCGTAGATGAGATCCTGGAGCCTTATGCGAAGCGTTCCCATGAAAATCATCTGAACAAATACAGAAGCCTTGGACTTTCGGAAGAAGTAGCACAGGAGATTGCCTGGAAGGATCTGGAAAAAGAGATGGAGCAGGGATTCCAGGGATGGGAGTATAAGTTCAACTCCGTATCCTCAAGCCGTGGAGACTATCCATTTATTACCATGACCAGCGGAACCAATATCAGCGAATACGGAAAGCTTGTTACAAAGACGATGCTGGAAGTAAGAGCAGGAGGACAGGGAAAGCCGGGACATAAAAAACCGGTACTTTTCCCGAAAATCGTGTTCCTTTATGATGAAAATTTACATGGACCTGGAAAGCCGGGAGAAGATCTTTTTGAAGCCGGAATCGAGTGCTCCAGAAAGACTATGTATCCGGACTGGCTCAGCCTTACCGGAAAAGGCTATGTGCCGAGTATTTACAAGCGCTACGGAAAGGTCATCAGTCCGATGGGATGCCGTGCATTCTTATCTCCATGGTATGAAAGAGGCGGTATGAATCCGGTGGACGAAAAGGATGAGCCGGTATTTGTCGGAAGATTCAACATCGGTGCGGTCAGTCTCCATCTTCCGATGATCCTTGCCAAATCCAGACAGGAGAACCGGGATTTCTTTGAGGTACTGGATTATTACCTGGAACTGATCCGGAAGCTTCATATCCGTACTTACGAATACCTCGGAGAGCTGCGTGCTTCTACGAATCCGCTTGCCTACTGTGAGGGTGGTTTCTATGGCGGACATCTGAAGATCCATGACAAGATTAAGCCGGTGCTGAAATCGGCAACCGCTTCCTTTGGAATTACGGCGCTCAATGAATTCCAGCAGCTTTATAATAAAAAGTCCCTGGTAGAGGATGGAGCATTTGCCATCAAGACCATGGAATATATCAACATGAAGGTCAATGAATTTAAAAAAGAAGACGGCTATCTGTATGCGATTTACGGAACACCGGCTGAGAATCTGTGTGGTGTGCAGGTACAGCAGTTCCGTAAGAAATATGGAATCGTGGAAAATGTATCGGACAGGGCGTATGTGAGCAACAGTTTTCACTGCCATGTAACCGAGGATATTACACCGATCGAAAAGCAGGATCTGGAAAACCGTTTCTGGGATCTGTGTAACGGTGGAAAGATCCAGTATGTAAAATACCCGATCAATTATAACAAAGAGGCTATCAAATCACTGGTACGCCGTGCAATGGATATGGGATTTTATGAGGGTGTTAATCTGTCGCTTGCCTACTGTGATGACTGTGGTCATGAAGAGCTGTCTATGGATGTGTGTCCGGTATGTGGAAGTAAGAATCTGACGAAGATTGATCGTATGAACGGATATCTGTCTTATTCGAGAGTCAAGGGAGATACCAGACTCAATGATGCCAAGATGGCAGAAATTGCGGAAAGGAAAAGTATGTAAATGCGTTACCATAATATAACAAAAGATGATATGCTCAACGGGGATGGCCTGCGGGTTGTCCTCTGGGTTGCAGGATGTGACCATTGCTGTAAGGAATGCCACAATCCGGTGACCTGGGATCCGAATGGTGGGCTTTTCTTCGATGAAAAGGCGAAGGCAGAGATTTTTGAAGAACTGGAGAAGGATTATATCAGTGGGATCACATTCAGTGGAGGCGACCCGCTGCATTCGGCAAATGCCTATGAGGTCATGATGCTGGCAAAAGAGATTAAAGAAAAATTTCCGTCAAAGACGATCTGGCTTTACACCGGTTATGAATGGAAAGATATCAAGAATATGGATATTGTAAATTATCTGGACGTTCTGGTGGACGGAGAATTCGAGGTTGAGAAGAAAGAACTGGATCTGCACTGGAAAGGCAGCGCGAACCAGATGGTCATTAACGTACCGGAGACATTAGGAAAAGGAGAAATAGTATTACATGAAGAGAATTGCTAAATTTCACAAAGTAAGTCTGGAACAGTTTATGGAAGGATGGAAGGATACCTTTGGTGAGCAGTATACAGAGGATCAGATCAAGGCTTTATATGAAGAAATCAAATTGCCGAAGCGTGCAACGGCAGGAAGTGCAGGATATGATTTCTATGCACCGGATGATTTTGTGATCGAGCCGGGAAAGACGATCAAGATCCCGACAGGGATCCGTGTGGAAATGGAAGAAAACTGGGTGCTCAAATGCTATCCGAGAAGCGGACTTGGATTCAAGTTCCGTCTGCAGCTGAATAATACGGTAGGAATTATTGACAGCGATTATTTCTATTCTGATAATGAAGGTCATATCTTTGCGAAATTGACGAATGATACCAATGAGAATAAAACGGTAGAGCTTGGAAAAGGGACAGGCTTTATGCAGGGGATTTTTGTTGAGTATGGAATTACTGTGGATGACGATGCGACAGCAGTCAGAAACGGGGGATTTGGAAGTACGACGAAGTAGGGTTGTAAAAAAGAGGCGTTAAAATATAGGTTGTGTTGGCGACCGGGATCAAAAAAATAGTGTTCAATTCCATTGTGCAAGGGCATTACGATGAACCTCTGAGAGCGAAAATTGTGTCAGCAAAGGCTTCCACAATTTTTGAGTTTCATCTCCATTGCACAATAAGTGAATTGAACACTATTTTTTTGATCCCGGTCGCCGACGTTACTGTATCGATAGGACACTTTTTTACAAGGCTGGACTGATAACCGGTTGAGGAGATTTAGGTAGTGGTGGGAAGGGGGAGTTGTGGAAAGGTGAAGGTTATGTAGGTGTAGCCTGCAATTTTGTTGCAGGCTACAGGGGATTAGTTTAATTTTACGTTCAGGTAACTATGGCCGGATAGGGTTTTGTTGAAGGTGATGCAGAGGACGACGATGAGGCAGCCAGTGAGGAATCCGGGGAGGTTGAAGATGGCGGTGAGGATAAGGAGCAGGAGACGCATGAATTTTAATGCGTAGCCGAGTTCGAAGTTGGGCTGGGTGTAGTTGGCGATGGAGACGAATGCCATGTAGAGCATGATCTCGCTGTTGAACCAGCCGGATTCGACAGAAAATTCACCCATGACGATACCGGCGATGACGCTGAGTGGTGTGCTGAGCATGCTTGGGGTGTTGAGGGCGGCGAGGCGGAGTCCGTCGATGGCAAGCTCCAGGATCAGGATCTGGAAGATCAGGGGGATGTTGACCGTATCTTCAATCAGAACGAAGCGGAAGATCTCCGGTATCCATGCCGGGTTCTGCATAAAGAGCAGAAAGAGTGGAACCATGAAGACAGTCAGCAGTGAGATCAGTACACGGGATATTTTCAGGTAGATTCCGGTGATTGGCGGAAAGTAGTAATCATTTGCCTCTTCGATCATATCAAAGATGGAGGTTGGCAGGATCAGTGCAGATGGGGAGGTATCAGTAAGGATGATCACTTTTCCTTCCATCAGGCAGGCACATGCGGTGTCCGGACGTTCGGTAAATTTATATTTTGGAAAGGGATTGTACCATTTGCGCTGAAAGAGAGCTTCCGCAAGAGATTGCTGGCTCATTTTCAGATCCTGGGATTTGCTTTCTTCCAGTTTATTCTGGATCGTGGTCAGAAGTTCGCGGTCTACACGGTCGGACATATAGCAGAGAGCTACGTCGGTGCGTGTGGAAGTGCCGGCTTCATACATTTCCATGATCAGATGCGGATCGCGGATCCGGCGGCGCATCAAGGCAGTATTGAATACGATTGTTTCCACAAAGCCATCACGGGAACCGCGCAGGGATTTGTCTTTATCGGGTTCCTCGATGCTGCGGGACGGGTAAGTACGGCAGTCGATGGCAATAGCGGCTTCATAGCCGTCAATAAAAAGACAGGTGACACCGGACAGAAGATTTTTGAAAATGCTGTCAAAGTCACCGAGAATATCAACTTCCACATAGGGGATGCAGCTTGTAGAAAAGGAAGTTGCATCCTCTGGCATATCATCGGCGGAAATATTGAGGAAGGAGTCCATAAGTTTCAGCATGGTTTCATCCTTGGTGAAACCATCAATAAAATAAAAGGCACTATTTTGACCGCCGATGATCAGATTTCGTTCGATAATATCAAAGCTCTTTTTTACGGGAAGAGCCCGGTTCATATATTTTGTATTGTCGGTGAGAGAAGCACTGACAGTATGTTTTTCCATATTGAATCCTCCATTCAGAGATAATTTAAAGTTAAGAAAATCTGGAATCCCGGAAATATTTTACTGCCTGGATTCTGCATAGATTTAGCATTTCACAAAAAAAGGAAAATATACCGGATTATGACAAAAGTTATTAAGAAACTTAAGATTTTTTTAGCATGGGAAAAAGATTTTGCTATCTTGCGGAAAAGAGGGTATACTGTACATAATTATAAGTAATATATAAATCCCTAAAGGGATGAAGGAGGGCACACTTATGAGTGAATATATAATCATGACAGACAGTACAGTGGATTTACCGAAGGAATACCTGACCGAGGAGCTTGGGGTTCCGTATATTCCTCTTACTTATCTGATCGATGGACAGTCTTATGAGGATATGATTGGACTTACCGGGGAAGAATTTTTTGCAAAAGTCAGGGCAGGGTCGATGCCGACTACTTCTCAGATCAATCCGGAGCAGGCAAGAGAAGCACTGGAACCGTATCTGAAAGAGGGAAAGGATATTTTATATATTGCTTTTTCGTCAGGACTTAGCGGAACTTATAACAGTATCCGGATGGCAGCAGAAGAATTGCAGGAAGAGTATCCGGAGCGGAAGCTGATCGTAATTGATTCGCTCTGCGCATGCATGGGAGAGGGGCTTCTTGTGTACAAAGCTGTTCAGATGAAGCGTGCAGGAAAGAGTCTGGAAGAAGTAGCTGCCTGGGTGGAGGAGAACAAGCTTCATATCATGCACAACGTTACGATTGATGATTTATTCCATTTACATAGAGGTGGAAGAGTATCAAAGGCTTCTGCAATTGTTGGAACGATGATCCAGATCAAGCCGATCATCCACATGGACGATCATGGCGAACTGAAGGTTATTGGAAAAGAACGTGGCAGAAAGAAAGCATTGACACACATCGTGGATATGGCAGTGAAGCAGTCCGAAGGTTGGGATAATGATATTGTGATGATCACACACGGTGACTGCAAAGAAGATGCGGAATTTGTGGCAAGACAGGTGGAGAAGAAGATGGGAGTCCACAATATTCTGATTAACTGCATTGGAACGGTGATTGGGTCACATACAGGTCCGGGGGTTGTGGCTGTGTTCTGTATGGGGAATAAGAGATAAGACTTTGTGAAGACGAGGCATACAAATGAAAGAATTACGGAGACAATTGAAAGAGCTACTGCAACAGGCAGGAGCAGCTGTATTTGAAGGCCAGGTTTTTATGACAGAAGAGGAGCTAAGACCATTTTTGGTTGCTGAAAAAGATGTCCTTAATGTCGTTAAGAAGAAAGGAAGATAAGAAAAAACCAGAGCAGACCTGGCAATCCTATTGTTGAATAGGGGAAGCCAGGAATATCTCTGGTTTTATGTTTGTCAGAACAGAAATTTGTTTTCTCCATCTACTGCATGCTTAATGATATCCTGCTCTTTAGAGGTAAGATTAAATAATTTAAAAATCAATTGGTCAAGTTGCTCGTAGGCAATTTGTGCTCCCTCAGGAGGCAGTCCGTTAATTAGTGGTTCGACAGCTTGGATGATACTGTTTTGCATGCCGGCATTAACATCCGGAATCGGAATATTTTCAATATGAGAGCGCAATACCTTCACGGAGTGAAACTCCATTTTGTAAATAAACTGTGCAACCCTGGAATTAAGAATGGCAAGAATATATTTTATATGCAGTCCTTCAAGCTTGGGAATGACTAAGTTGCAGCTATTCAAAGAAAGCGTTTGTTTATCATCATAAGCAAAGACAAGCTGGCTGCTGATAAAACGATACAAAAGCTTTTCTGGCGCACGGTACATTTCTATAGGTGCTACCTGCTGAAAATTCTGTGGGTTAAACACGATATAGTTTGAGTTCGGATTAGTATGGTACTTACAGATATCGGAGCCTTTTAAAATAACTTCGTTATCTTTGTTTTTCACGGAAGAAATATATTTTTTATTATTTCCGGTTACAATTCCTAAAGCAAAATCCGCATTTCCGGCAAGGAATTTTGTTTTAGGAATATGCCGAATTTTTTCAAGCAGCTGATATTCAGCATCCGTTGTATGAAAGCTGAAATATTCGGCTGAAATTTTACGATTTGTCAGAATGGTTGTACAGTGACTACAGTCGGATACTTCCATTCCGACTGTCGAAAGTGGCTTTCCGGTGTGAATGAGCTGCAATATAATGCAGGGACACTGAACTTTATCAAAGGCATTTCCCAAAAAATTAAGATATCGGATGGAATTACTTTCCATAATGGCAGTACGGACCGGTGTATGTGCCTTTACATTAAGTATTGCCTCTGGAAGAATAAAAGAGAGTTGTCCGTTTATGGACAAATTACGTAGTGCTTTTTCAATAAACAAATCATAAGACTCTATATTTTTCCCGGAAGCAGTCCGATAGTTTTTGCGAAGCTTTTCCTTTTCCGACTCGGAAAATTCATATCCCCATGGCGGATTGCCGATGATATACTGATAAGAGGTTTTTGAATCGGATGCAAGATAATCGGCTTTGGTTATATGCTCGTACAGAGTTTTGACAGAAAGAATGTCATATTTTAAAACCATGTTCAACCGGGTGATTTTTACACTGATTGTATCGGTGTCATTGCCATAAATCTGGTCAAAACGAACATGTGCTGGAAGCTGCAATAAAAAATTTCCAGTTCCACAGCAGGGATCCAGAATTCTGGCATCTGATGCAATATCCAGCTTCTCAATCAGCTTTTTGACGATTTTGGTAGGCGTATAGTAGGAGCCGGTTGCCTTGCGGCTGTCGATATTTTTACAGGAAATGTAAATGAGACCAAGAATATCTTCAGCAGGTTCGTATACATAATCAAAATCAAAAAGCGGAGAATATTTTTCACAGAAAAGCAGAGCCTGCTCGGAATCTGCAATCAAAGCATAGATCAGTTCGTCGTATAGAGACAGGGTGATTTCTTTTTTTAAAAATCTGCTCAGCAACGCTTTTTCATGCTTGAAAGAAAGATCATATTTTTGGGCGAGCAAATGCAGGGCACAGTCAGCAATGAAATATTGAATCACATCCGATGAAAGAGCAATGGATTCATCGGTTACAATTCGGAGAATCTGCTGCAGTGGTTCGATATTCTGACAATTTTCAGAAATATAGGCGCTGTAAAGAGAATTTCCACAGACAAATTTCTTGTTACGTCTGCTTTTCAGCGATTGATTTTTGCCTGATTGCAGTTCGGCTTTCAACTTTTCGGTATATTGTTTTGTAAAATAAGGCTTTCTTTTATCCGTATATTCAGGAATAAGTTTGCCAAGCTTGATCCAGTTGCGCCCGGTTGCGGTCGAAATGGAAAGTATATCACATAATTCTTTTAAAGAGAGATAATCGGAATCTTTCGGGAAATTCGTCATTCGCTCATCGGAAGGTTTAGTGGCCGAGGCAGGGATCAACCAGATGCCGCTGACCATTTTGCAACCCTCAATCCGGTTGGTTTCGCAGAGTTTTTGTATGCGGCGTTCAGATAAATGGAATTTCTTCGAAGTTTCTTTTACAGAAATATAATCCATAGTCGTGCAGACTCCTTTTTTTGTATAATAATGATGTGAGTGTCAAAAGTAAATTTTGCCGCTCACTGGTGTAATCAGATTGCTCCATTGCGAAGCGATTCCCGCAATCCTTGAACACCTCAAACTCCCATAAAATGGCGTATTCATATCATTTTATTTCGTTTTCAGTGTTCGGCGTGTCAATAAGTATCAATTGCTTATTTGCGCGAGCACAAACGCAATTGATACTTTTGACACTTACATCATATAATAAAGATTATATACGGCAATACGAATGAAAACAATATTAATTTAAAGGATTCAAATTTGGACTGGACGATTGTTTGACTCATGCTGATTATTGGAAGGTGAATTGAGCGTTACTATCAATTTATATAGTTGAAAAAGGGAAATTCCTTTTCTGATAAGAAATTTTCCTAAGTAAATGTCATTTACTGTGAACAGTAACTAGTTTTGCTCTCATAACTTGAAATTCATTTGACAGTATGATTTATCCTGCTTATAATTATATACAGGCAATTTATAAATTCAAGTACCAACAAAAAAGACAGGTACTATCTAAGGAGAAAGCGTTATGATAAAGAACTATATCGAAAATGCAAATTTTGAAGATACAGGCTTTGCCTACACATTGTCCTTGATTTCCGGCAAACATAAGATGGTTATTCTATACTGTCTGATGGAGTTTGAAACGGTACGGTTCAATGAATTAAAACGGTATCTGAAAACTATTTCCGACAAAACACTCAGTACCAATCTCAAAGAGCTGGAGAAAGACCGACTGATTATCAGGACGGAATATCCGCAGATCCCGCCGAAGGTGGAGTACAGCCTTTCAGAAAGAGGGAAGTCATTGATGACTGTACTGGATCAACTTTGCATTTGGGGAGAAGAGAACAGATTGGTGAAATGATCAGTTCTTATTTTTTTATGTGAAAAGAAGGTGTTATTATGTGGATGATATTTGCTGTCTTATCAGCGGTATTTGCTGCGTTAACCTCAATTCTTGCCAAGATAGGTATAGAAGGAGTGAATTCCAACCTGGCAACTGCAATCCGAACCATTGTTGTAGTAATCATGGCATGGGGCATGGTCTTTCTTACTCATGCGCAGAATGGACTGGCAGAAATCAGTAAGAAAAGCTGGATTTTTTTAATCTTATCTGGATTAGCAACAGGAGCTTCGTGGCTGTGCTATTATAAAGCTTTACAAATGGGGGATGCATCAAAGGTTGTACCAATAGATAAAATGAGTGTGGTAATCACACTTATATTGGCATTTGTGTTTTTACATGAACAGTTTACTGCAAAATCACTCATTGGCTGTATTTTGATAGGAGCAGGTACATTGATAATGGTGTTATAAATTTTTAATTAAATCGGAAAGATTTGGTGAAATAAAAAGAGTATATAATTCGATGGTTGGAGGGGATATATGAACATTGTAATTATTAACGGAAGTGCCAGAAAAGGAAACACGCTGATCACAATTGATGCATTTATAAAAGGGGCATCAGAAAAGAATGAAATTGAAATCATTAAACCGGAAAATCATTGTACATCGTATGAGAGCGGTAGAAAATGCAGATGGAGTCAGCGGACTGGAAGCTGAATGCGAAATAGATTTACATTTTTATAATTCTTGCACCACCGGAGAAAAAAGGCTATACTCATATTATAGGCATAGAGGGAGGGCGCATAAAATGGGACAGTTTTTGAATAATAAAGAACCATATGATAAATACAGAACCGTCAAGAATGGGCCCTATTTTGTTGATAAGTCGGAGATACTTGAAGAATTGATTCCGGCATTGCAGCAGGAACAGCGCTTTTTCTGTATTACCCGTCCAAGGCGTTTTGGGAAGACGATTATGGCAAATATGATCGCGGCTTTTTTTGAAAATACAGAGGAAGAATCCTTATTTGATGATCTTTATATTTCAAGGTATAAGCACTATAAAGAACAGGCTGGCAGGCATGATGTGATCTATATTGATTTCAGTGAAATGCCGAGGGGATGCAGAAATTATCAGGAATATATCCTCAGAATCCAGGATGGTCTGATCCGGGATATTGAAGAAGCGTATCCAGAGCTTGAGATAAAATCTGATGCAGCAGTATGGGATATTTTATCGCATGTTTTTGACAAGACAGGAGATAAGTTTGTTTTTGTAATGGATGAATGGGATGCTGTTTTTCATATGTCTTTTATTACAGAGCAGGACAGAGAAAATTTTCTTCTTTTTCTGAAGCTTTTACTGAAAGGAAAAAGCTATGTAGAACTGGCATATATGACTGGTGTTCTTCCGATTGCAAAGTATTCGGATGGATCAGAATTGAATATGTTTCTGGAATATAATATGGCAACAAGAGTAAGGTTCAGTGAGTATTTTGGATTTTCAGATGAAGAAGTTGACGTGTTGTATGACCGTTATCTGAAAAATACGAAAAAACCACAGATTACCAGAGAAAGCCTGAGAGAGTGGTATGATGGATATCATACAGCCTCCGGAGAACGACTGTATAATCCACGTTCTGTAGTATGTGCGCTTACCGACAATCAATTATCGAATTACTGGGTAAGCTCTGGCAAATATGATTCGGTGTTTACTTATATCCGATATAATGTGGATCAGATTCAAAATGATCTGACACTGATGTTTGCGGGAGAAAAAATACCTTCCGGGATACAGGAGTATGCTGCGACAGCACAGGAATTAAAGACAAAAGAAGAGATTTATTCAGCAATGGTTGTGTATGGACTTCTGACATATGATAACGGGATGGTGTTTATCCCGAATAAGGAGCTTATGGGCAGTTATGCAGCAATGATGAAAAAAGAAGAATCTTTGGGATATGTGTATCGTTTGGCAAATGCGTCCTCGCAAATGTTGCAGGCGACTCTTGCGGGCGATACGGAAACAATGGCAAAGATTATTCAGTATGCACATAATACGGAAGTACCGATTTTATCGTACAATAATGAGACAGAATTATCAGCAATTATCAATCTTGTATATCTGGCTGCGAGAGACCAGTACGGAGTGGAGCGGGAAGATAAAGCGGGGAAAGGATACGTTGATTTTATTTTTTATCCAATCAGACATGATCAGGATTGTATGATACTGGAACTGAAAGTAGATCATAAGCCGGAAGAGGCAATTGCACAGATAAAAGAAAAAGAATATGCTTTGCGGTTTAAAGGAAAAACAGCAGAAAGAAAGGAATATACAGGACGCATTCTTGCTGTTGGAATCAGTTATAACAGCAAGACAAAGGAACATGAATGTAAGATTGAACAACTCTAAAAAAAGTGCAGTTTTATTACAGGATTCTAAAATCATTCATTCATCAGATTGCTATAATATTTCGTTTTGCTCGCTTATTTTATGGTATAGTGGCGGATATATGTACGGAATGAAGGAAATGGTTCATATGTCCAGAGTAGATATGTGTGGGAATGTTGCTGGAGGTTTGTGATATACTGAGGTTGGCTTCTTTAACTATAATTAGGAAAAGGATCAGGAGATAAATAAATATGAAAAAAGTTCTGATACTTGGGTGCCCCGGTGCGGGGAAAAGTACATTTGCAAGAAAACTCAGAGACAAAACAGGACTTCCATTGTATTATCTTGATATGATCTGGCATAAGCCGGACAGGACAACGATAACAAAGCAGGAATTTGATGCAAAATTATCTGAGATTATAAAGCAGGAAGAATGGATTATCGATGGTAATTATGGAAGAACACTTGAAATGCGTTTTAAAGAATGTGATACGGTATTCTTTTTAGATCTGCCAACAAATGTGTGTCTTGCGGGCGTAGAGGGGCGTATTGGAAGTGAAAGAGAAGATATGCCATGGCAGGAAGAAGAACTGTCAGCAGAATTCAGAAATTTTATTATCAATTTTTCAAGGGATGAAATCCCTGAGATTAATGAGATGCTAAGAAAATATAAGAATAAAAATATTATTATATTCAAATCGCGGGAAGAGATAGATGCATGGAAATGAGGAAGAGATAAATGGTCCTACACACAGGAATGCGAACGGACATTCCGGCGTTCTATTCAGAATGGTTTCTTAATCGAATAAAGTAAGGTTACGCGCTGACCCGCAACCCATATAATCCAAGTCAGGTAACAAGATACAGTCTGTCACCGGAAGTTGTGGATCTGCTTGCATTCTGCACAAAAATTGAAAAGATTTTCGTCTATAATTGAAGATATGAAAATAAATGATCTGCAATCAGGGACATGAGGAGGAAATGAAGATGAATTTAGAAGAACAGAGGCAGTTTATCTTAAATGGAAATATGTATAATGATTTGTCAGATGAGCTGGTGGAAGCACGTGAAAAGACGGTATTTTTAACCAATGAATATAATGCAAGCTTTGGAAAACCGGCGGAAGAGCGGGAAGCTATCCTGAAGAAACTGTTAAGATCCATCGGGAAAGGTGTTCATTTTGAACCGAATTTCCGATGTGAATTTGGATATAACATTTCAATAGGAAATAATTTTTATGCAAATTTTGACTGTATTATGCTGAATGGCGGTGGTATTGAAATCGGTGATAACGTTCTCTTTGGACCGAGAGTTGGAATCTATACCTCTAATCATGCAATGGATGCATGGGAGCGGACACATGGAGCCTGCTATGCGAAGCCGGTCAGAATCGGGAATAATGTCTGGGTTGGAGCCGGTGTGCATATTAACCAGGGTGTAACCATAGGTGATAATACGATCATAGGTTCCGGAAGTGTGATTACGAAGGATATTCCGGCAAATGTGGTTGCAGCTGGGGTTCCTTGTAAAGTGATCCGCGAAATAACGGAAGCGGATAAGACCGGATATCGTCCGTAGGGAATAGAAGAGGGCACGTTTGATAATGTAGCTGCATGCAGATATGCGATCGCGTCTTATGATATAGAAAGTCGGAACTCCTTTACAATGGAAGAATATTCCGTGGTAAATCTTTTTGCCTTGTAAATAATAAGAAATTGACGAAAATTACCGGCTGGTGGGTATAATAAGATTGTTAGTGTGGCAGAAGAAGCAAAGTATAAAGATAAAGGAATTGAAGATATATCTGAGGGAATCAAGGATGGAACAATTTCTTTTAAAAAAAGTGCGAAGGAACAAGACGAGACAAGCTATGAGTGATATGTTGAAAATAATCCGCAGGAAGGAGATCTGGTAGGAGCCATTTATGAAGGAATCGCAGAATTCTTGAATGGACTGGATGATGCGGAGCGTGCAGAAGTTTTGTATGATGTTTATGTAGCAAATGTTTATCAGAATGGAAACGGAGAAGATGAACAGGGCAGAGTACTTCATACGATGTTTGATCAGGTGATTATTGAGAATGTTTCTTTTAAATAAACAGTAAGAAGGAATAAGAGAATCTGTGGGTTGAAAAACCTGCAGGTTCTTTTTGTGTGTAAAAAAGTTTCTGCTAAATAAAAGATACAATGAGCCAAAGACACGTGCCCGGTACAAGAATGTGTCATTGTGCAACCATCATTCATTGCTGTATATAAAAATTTTAAAATCGAGAAAATTTCCCTTGCAATATACCCATATGGGGTATATAATAGCCATCGTAGAGAGAAAAAATAAGAGGTGAGACGCATGGAAGAAAAGAAAGAATGTTGTCACTGTCATAAGACGAAAGAGCGTTCTGAAAAAGAATACAAGGACATGATCAACCGTCTGAGCCGGATCGAAGGGCAGGTCAGAGGTGTGAAGCGCATGGTAGAAGAAGATGCGTACTGTCCGGATATTCTGATTCAGGTGTCGGCAATCAATGCGGCGCTCAACAGTTTCAATAAAGTCCTTCTGGCGAATCATATCCGTACCTGTGTGGCAGAGGATATCCGCGAGGGAAAAGATGAGACGATCGATGAGTTGGTTGTAACGCTTCAGAAACTGATGAAATAACAGGATTGTTATAGATTTTCAGGTGAAAAGCGCAGGAAAATTTTTACAATATAAAAATGGAAGATAAAGCCAAAAAGTGAGGTGGATTTTTGTGGAACAATATACAGTAACAGGAATGAGCTGTGCGGCATGCAGCAGCAGAGTGGAAAAGGCAGTATCGAAGGTATCGGGAGTTACCAGCTGTTCGGTCAGTCTTCTGACGAATTCCATGGGAGTAGAAGGAACCGCATCCCAGTCGGAGATCATTGCGGCTGTTGAGGCAGCAGGATACGGTGCTTCGGTAAAAGGAGCAGATGCAGGAGCCAAAAAAGGCGCAGCAATGGATGAGGATGCCCTGAAAGACAGGGAGACACCGATTATGAAGCGTCGTCTGATCGCATCACTGTGTTTTCTGATTCCACTGATGTACATTTCCATGGGTCATATGATGTGGAACTGGCCACTGCCAAGATTTCTGGCTGACAATCATGTAGCAATGGGACTGATCCAGCTGTTATTTACCGGAATTATCATGGTGATCAACCAGAAGTTCTTCATCAATGGATTTAAGGGACTCCTTCATGGTGCGCCGAACATGGATACCCTGGTTGCACTGGGATCAGGGGCATCCTTTGTATACAGCACCTATGCATTGTTTGCAATGACAGATGCACAGGTGAAGATGGATATGGAAGGCGTCATGTCTTATATGCATGAGTTCTATTTTGAATCAGCAGCCATGATCCTGACGCTTATCACAGTCGGAAAGATGCTGGAAGCGCATTCCAAAGGAAAGACAACAGATGCATTAAAGAGTCTGATGAAGCTGGCTCCGAAGACAGCTGTTGTCCTGAAAAATGGTGTGGAGACAGAGGTTCCCATCGACCAGGTGAAAAAAGGCGATATCTTTGTAGTAAGACCGGGTGAAAATATACCGGTAGACGGTATCGTGCTGGAAGGAACCAGTGCAGTCAATGAAGCAGCACTTACCGGAGAGAGTATTCCGGTTGACAAAGCAGAAGGTGACAAGGTATCGGCAGCAACCATGAATCAGTCCGGTTTCCTCAAATGCGAGGCAACCAGAGTTGGGGAAGATACCACACTTTCACAGATCATTCAGATGGTCAGTGATGCGGCGGCAACCAAAGCACCGATCGCAAAGATTGCAGACCGTGTATCCGGGATATTTGTGCCGGCGGTTATTACGATTGCAGTGATTACAATTATCGTATGGTTGATCGCAGGTCAGAGTGTTGGATTCGCACTGGCAAGAGGTATTTCCGTACTCGTTATCAGCTGCCCTTGTGCACTGGGACTTGCGACACCGGTTGCCATTATGGTAGGTAACGGAATGGGTGCAAAGAACGGAATCATGTTCAAGACGGCGGTATCTCTGGAAGAGACCGGTAAAATGCAGATCGTAGCTTTGGATAAGACCGGAACCATCACAAGCGGGGAACCGAAAGTAACGGATATGATACCGGCAGAGGGTATCTCGGAGGAAGAACTTTTGGGATTTGCTTATGCACTGGAAAGAAAGAGCGAGCACCCACTGGCACATGCAATTTTACAGGAAGCCCAAGAGCGCAGACTGGATGCAGAGGAAGTAGAAGACTTCCAGGCAGTACCTGGAAACGGACTTTCCGCAGTTCTTGCAGGAAAGACGATTTATGGTGGAAATAAGAAATTTATCCAGACAAAGACTTCTGTGGATGCAGGAATGCTGAAAAAGGCAGAAGATCTGGCGGCAGAAGGAAAGACACCTTTGTTCTTTGCGAAAGAAGATCAGCTGATCGGAATCATTGCGGTAGCAGACGTCATCAAAGAGGACAGTCCAAAGGCAGTCAAAGAACTGCAGAATATGGGAATCCATGTGGTAATGCTGACCGGCGACAATGAGAGAACCGCAAAAGCGATCGGACGTCAGGCGGGTGTAGATGAAGTCATCGCAGACGTTCTTCCGGACGGAAAAGAAGCCGTTATCCGGAAATTAAAGAAAAAAGGAAAAGTTGCCATGGTTGGTGACGGAATCAATGACGCGCCGGCACTTACCAGAGCCGATATGGGAATTGCGATTGGTGCAGGAACCGATATCGCGATCGATGCAGCAGACGTTGTTCTGATGAAAAGCCGTTTAAGTGATGTACCGGCAGCCATTCGTATGAGTAAAGCAACTTTAAGAAATATCCATGAGAACCTGTTCTGGGCATTCTTCTACAATGTGATCGGAATCCCGCTTGCAGCAGGTATCTGGTATCCAATCTTCGGATGGAAATTAAATCCGATGTTTGGCGCAGCAGCTATGAGTCTTTCAAGCTTCTGTGTCGTAACCAATGCACTTCGTCTGAACTGGTTTAAAATGTATGATGCCAGCACAGATAAGAAGATAAAGTCAAAAGTCAAAGAAATAGAGGAGGAAAAGACAATGACAAAAACAATGAAAATCGAAGGTATGATGTGTGGACACTGTGAGGCAACCGTAAAGAAAACTCTGGAAGCAATCGAAGGAGTAGAGGCGGCAGAAGTAAGCCATGAAAATGGAACAGCGGTAGTAACACTTGCGGCAGAAGTAGCCGATGAGGTACTGAAAAAAGCTGTTGAAGACAAAGATTACAAAGTGACAGGGATTGAGTAGGTTTAAGTCCGAAAAATAAAGATTGTTAGAAATTAAGTGAAGATTGGCTGGTTCATAAAAAAATAAAAAAAGTGTTGACACCATATAAAATCTGTGGTAAATTATAACTTGCGTAAAGCGAACAACAAAGAAGAGTATCCACTCTCACCTTAGCGCAATCAGGCGACTAACGGTTTGATATTGAATTTATAATACCGGATATAAGTATTGTATGCAATAGATAGTGGATAGTCTGCAGCTATTCACTATTTTTTTATTTATTGGAGGTGCACAACAATTAGCGATTTAATGATTAACGAACAAATCCGCGACAGAGAGGTACGCGTGGTTAGCGAGAGTGGGGAACAGTTAGGAATAATGTCAGCAAGAGAGGCTATGAAGCTGGCACAGGAAGCGGAACTGGATCTGGTTAAAATCGCTCCGACAGCGAAACCGCCGGTTTGTAAGATTATCGATTATGGTAAGTACAGATACGAACAGGCAAGAAAAGAAAAAGAAGCAAAGAAAAAACAGAGAACTGTCGAGGTTAAGGAAGTGCGTCTTTCACCAAATATTGACACCAACGACCTGAACACGAAGATGAATAATGCTAGAAAATTTATCTCAAAAGGAAATAAAGTAAAGGTTACACTTCGTTTCCGCGGTAGAGAGATGGCTCATATGCAGCAGAGTAAACATATTCTTGACGATTTTGCTGAGAAGATGAAAGATGTTGCTGTCATTGAAAAGCCGGCAAAACTTGAAGGCAGAAGCCTGAGCATGGTTTTAACTGAAAAACGTTAAAAATAAATTATCTATATTAAGGAGGAAAACATCATGCCAAAAATTAAAACAAATAGAGCTGCTGCAAAGCGCTTCAAAACAACAGCTACAGGTAAACTTAAAAGAAACAAAGCTTACAAGAGCCATATCTTAACAAAGAAGTCTACTAAGAGAAAAAGAAATCTTAGACAGTCAACTATCACAGATTCTACAAATGTAAAGAACATGAAGAAAGTTTTACCATATCTCTAAGATTTGGCAGGAAAGATAGAAGGAGGATTAAGTAATGGCAAGAATTAAAGGCGGAATGAACGCTAAGAAGAAACACAATAGAACTTTAAAACTGGCTAAAGGATACAGAGGAGCTCGCTCTAAACAGTACAGAATTGCAAAACAGTCTGTAATGAGAGCCCTTACATCAGCATACGCAGGAAGAAAGCAGAAAAAACGTCAGATGCGTCAGCTTTGGATCGCTCGTATCAACGCAGCTGCAAGAATGAATGGTCTTTCTTACAGCAAGCTTATGCACGGACTTAAAGTTGCCGGTGTAGATATGAACAGAAAGATGCTCGCTGAAATGGCAGTTAATGATGCAGCTGGCTTCGCAGCTGTAGCTGAAGTTGCTAAAAAGGCACTTGCATAATTAAATCAGACGATTTCGTATAGAGTTTGAGAGAAGAGGGAAAACCTTGTGGAGAGAATCCGCAAGGTTTTTTTACGTGGATTGTTGTTATAACAACAGAATAGAATGCGGTTGTAAGCTAAAATAAGCTGGTAAAGTTAAAGGAATACAAATTTTTTGAATAGGAGGATATAAAGGAATATGATTCGTAGAATTATTCAGATAGATGAGGAAAAGTGTAACGGGTGTGGAGCTTGTGCAAAGGCCTGCCATGAGGGGGCTATTTCTATGGTAAATGGGAAAGCAAAGCTGATGAGAGATGATTATTGCGACGGGCTGGGAGACTGTCTGCCGAATTGTCCGGTGGATGCCATTCATTTTGTAGAGCGTGAGGCGGCGGCTTATGATGCGGAGGCTGTGAAGCAGAATATGCTTAAAAAGCAGCAGGAAGAGGCTGCAAAGCAGAATGCGGGAGAAGGACCTAAAGCACCGGTAAAACTATTTGCAGGGGGATGTCCTGGAACCCGCATGCGTATGATGAACAGAGAGGAGAGTATGCAGAATGCAGAGAGCGAAGAGGAAGGAAGGGAGACGGCGAAAAGCGTGAATAAGAGTATGCTTTCCCAGTGGCCGGTACAGATTAAGCTTGCACCGGTGAATGCACCATATTTTGACGGGGCGAAGCTTCTGATCGCTGCAGATTGCAGTGCCTATGCTTATGGAGATTTTCACAATCGTTTTATCAAAGGGCATGTGACTTTGATTGGATGTCCAAAACTGGATAATGTGGATTATTCGGAGAAGCTGACGGAGATTATTAAGAACAATAATATTAAGAGTGTGACGATTGTGCGGATGGAAGTACCTTGTTGTGGCGGACTTGAGCTGGCGGCTAAGAAAGCGCTTCAGGAAAGCGGTAAATTTATTCCGTGGCAGGTCGTGACCTTATCGCTTGACGGACAGATCCTTGATGAATAATATCAGTAAAGCAATTTCATTACGGAAAACAGCATATGAAATATGTTGCGGTAAATCTGTAGAGTCTGCAAAAGGGCAAAGAAAAAGGCTGAAAAGTTATAAACTTTTCGGCCTTTTCTGACGCATTTACTAATGTGTTCGTACATATTCTTTGATTGCGTTAAAGCTTTCTCTGCTGATCACGTGCTCCATCTGGCAGGCATCATCTGTAGCAATTTCTTCTGGGACACCGAGTTCGATCAGCCATTTTGAAATAAATTCATGCCGTTCATAGATCATGTTCGCGATCTCTTTTCCTGAATCGGTAAGATAGATAAAACCTGCATCTGTTACGGTAATATGATTCTCCTGACGAAGTTTCTTCATGGCGATGCTGACGCTTGATTTTTTGAAACCAAGTTCGTTGGCAATATCTACGGAACGTACGACAGGTAATTTTTTACTTAACATCAATATTGCTTCAAGATAATTTTCGGAAGATTCATTTTTAGCCATTTATTCCGGTCACCTCACTATTTATTCTTATATCTAATAGGATACCATGGATTGTATTTTTTTTCAAATAATATTGTTCTGTAAATGCTCTTTTGTGCAAAAAGTAGAAGCTATAACTATTATAAGTAAGTGATAAATGGCAAAAATGAGTAACAGAAAACAATGGTTTAACAAAACTTAAAAAAATGCTTGACAACACACAAATGTTAGCATATACTAACTAATGAACAAAAGTTGGTAATGAAAAAAATTATCATTCAAAATTCCAAATACGCAAAAGAACAGGAGGTAGGGATTATGCCTTTAACGATGGCGAATATTGGTGAAGTAAATGAGATCAAGAGAATTGGTGGAAATGAAGAAACAAGGCGATTCCTTGCGAATCTCGGATTTGTAGCAGGTGCAGAGATTACAGTTGTTTCTGCAATCGGTGGTAATGTGATCGTGAACATCAAGGATTCACGTGTTGCGGTTAATTCTGATATGGCGCGGCATATCATGATCTAGCCTCTGGCTGGTCGATGGGTCCGCTGCATATATATTCTGTATTACGAAGCTTAAAGGAAAGGAGATACGACAATGACTTTAGGTGATGCAAAGGTTGGAAGCACTGTTGTTGTGACCAGGATTGAAGGAGACGGAGCTTACAAACGCCGTATTATGGACATGGGCATAACAAAAGGAAGCGAGCTGTACATCAGAAAAGTTGCGCCTCTCGGTGATCCTGTTGAGATTACTGTAAGAGGATATGAACTTACAGTAAGAAAAGATGATGCACAGTGTGTGCAGGTAAAATAGCATATACATAATTATGCATGAGAGTAGTACAACAAGGAGGTAAAAAGGAATGGCAATTAAAATTGCACTTGCCGGAAACCCGAACTGCGGTAAAACTACCATGTTTAACGCGCTCACAGGAGCCAACCAGTATGTTGGTAACTGGCCAGGGGTTACTGTAGAGAAAAAAGAGGGTAAACTAAAAAGTAAGAAGACAAAGGAAGAAGTTATCGTAACTGACCTTCCGGGTATCTATTCAATGTCTCCATATACACTGGAAGAGGTCGTCAGCCGTGACTATGTGCTGAAAGAAAATCCGGATGTGATCATTGATTTGGTGGATGCAACCAATATTGAACGTAACCTGTATCTGACAACTCAGCTGATCGAGACAGGCGTTCCGGTTGTTATTGCACTGAACATGGCAGATCTTCTTGCGAAGAGAGGAATCAAGATTGATGTGAAGAGACTTTCAATGCTACTTGACTGTCCGATTATCGAGACATCTGCGCTGAAAGGTGAAGGACTTGACAAACTGATCGATGAAGCAGTAAAAGTTGCTAAGAAGTCAGAAATCGATCTTCCGAAAGATATCTTCTCAGAAGAGCTGGAAGGTGCTGTAGCAGAAGTTAAGAGCGTTCTTCCGAGTTCTGTTTCAGAAGAGAAGAAGAGATGGTACGCTGTTAAATTCCTTGAGAACGACAGCAAGGTAGTAGAGAGCATGAAACTTTCCGGTGCGGCAGCCCAGACGGTGGAAGCACAGAGAAGAGCTCTTGAAAAGAAACATGACGATGATATGGAAAGCATTGTAACAGACGAACGTTACAAATTCATCCAGAAGATTGTTTCAACAACTGTTCAGAAGGGAAAAGAAAAACTTACAACTTCTGATAAGATCGACCGTATCGTTACGAACCGGTTCCTCGGAATCCCGATCTTTATGCTGGTAATGTGGATCGTATATTATGTTTCTGTAACGACAGTCGGTACCTTTGTAACAGATTGGACAAATGATGTATTTGTAGTAGCAATTCAGGATGCAGCAACAAGCGCACTTTCAGCGATCGGTGCCGGTGACATGGTTATGGGACTTGTTGTTGATGGTATCATCGGTGGTCTTGGAGCCGTTCTTGGTTTCGTTCCACAGATGGCGATTCTGTTCCTTTTCTTGTCTATCCTTGAAGACTGTGGATACATGGTTCGTATCGCATTCGTCATGGACCGTGTGTTCAGACATTTCGGACTTTCGGGAAAGAGCTTTATCCCGCTTCTGATTTCATCAGGCTGCGGTATTCCTGGAATCATGGCTTCTAAGACTATTGAACAGGATAATGACAGACGTCTTACAATTATGACAGCAACTTTTATCCCGTGTGGAGCTAAGCTTCCGGTTATCGCTCTGATGGGTGGTGTTATTTCCGGTGAAGTAGCAGGATATCAGGAAAGTTCATTTATCGCACCGCTTATGTATTTCATTGGAATCGTTGCAGTACTTGTGGCTGCGATCATCCTGAAGAAGACAAAACCGTTCTCAGGAAAACCGGCACCGTTCGTAATGGAACTTCCACAGTACCATATTCCACAGGCTAAGACAGTTCTCCTTCATGTATGGGAAAGACTGAAAGGCTTCATCATCAAAGCCGGAACAATCCTGTTCCTTGCCTGCGTCGTAATGTGGTTCCTTGGCGGATTCGGATTTGTAGACGGAAGCTTTGGCATGGTAGAAGACAGCGCAGACAGTCTTATGGCAATGATTGGTGGCGTGATCGCACCGCTCTTTGCACCACTTGGATTTGGCGAGTGGCAGCCGGTAGCAGCTTCTATCTCTGGATTTACAGCAAAAGAAGCAATTGTTTCAACAATGGGTGTACTTGCAAATGTATCTGGTGATACAGAAGATGCAGTCAACGTAGCAGCTGGTGTTGCATCTTGGTTCCCAAGCTCAATTGCAGCATTTACATTCCTGATGTTCAACCTTCTTGATTCTCCTTGCCTTGCAGCAATTGCTACAATGGCACAGCAGATGCAGTCAAGAAAATGGTTCTGGTTCGCAATTCTCTTCCAGAACATCTTCGCTTACATTGTATGCCTCTGTGTATATCAGATCGGTTCATTCGTAACAGGCGGAGCATTCGGAGTTGGTACAGCAGTTGGATTCCTTTTCCTTATCGCAATCCTTTTCATGCTGTTCAGACCAGATCCGTATAAAAATCAGAAAGTTTATTCAAAACGTTCTGTAAACGCATAAGATTTATAAGAACTTTAAGGCGGAAGCCGGATGCAGAAGCCTGTGTCCGGCTTCCAGTATAAAAGAAAGACAAGGTGAAGGTTATGATCGCAAATATTGTGATAGTGGCACTGATCGCAGCATATTGTATTTATCTGATTTACAAAGGTTATAAAAACCATAAAGAAGGAAAACCGGTCGGTTGTGCTGGATGCAGCGGTAACTGCAGTTCGTGTAGCGGATGTAGTGGAAAAACCGCACCAAAGAAGAAAGACTGAAAGGCGGAAGGCATATGGGAAGTTCAACAGGCTCTATGTTCTATGCATTCGGAGCATTCTTGATCATTTATCTTGTAGGAGTCAGTATATATCAGTTGGTTTTATGGATAAAGAAATGGCGTGAACGCCGGAAGGATGAGGAATAAGATGGTTGATGCAATTATTGTTCTGATCGTGATCGTACTTCTTATTTTTGCATTAAAGGGTACGCTTAAACATTTTAAAGGGGAAAGCCCTTGCTGTGGTGGTGGATCTGGACTGATCAAGACAGAGATTGAAGAAAAGGTGCTGGATCATCCGGCAATCGATAAAAAGACGGTGAAGATTTCCGGTATGCATTGTGAGCATTGTGTAAAAAGTGTAACGGAAGCAATCGATAAAATCGAAGGTGCATCTGCAAAGGTGAATCTCAAAAAAGAAGAAGCAGTTGTAAGCTATGACAGAGAAATTGATGATGATGATCTGAAAAAAGCTGTCGAGGAAGCAGGATTTAAGGTAGTTGATATCAGAGCCTAACAGGAGACAGGATGGAAAGGGGCTATCATGGACGCGAAAGAAAGAATAATCGAGCAGCTGAAAAGAAGTGGCTGTAGGGTTACGAAGCAGCGGCTCATGCTGATCGATGTTATTTTGGAAGGGAAATGTAATTGCTGCAAGGAAATTTATTATCAGGCGTCTCTGAAGGATCCGAGTATCGGACCGGCGACGGTATACCGTATGGTCAATACGCTGGAACAGATCGGAGCGATCAGCCGCAAGAATATGTATCGTATTTCGGATGAGGGCAATAAGATGGAATGCATGGTCGAACTGGAGGATGGAACGGTTCTTGATCTTCCGGAAGATAAATGGACAGCAGTAATTAAAACTGGTCTGGATGCCTGTGGATTTTCGGGTGGACAGAATGTGAGAAACATCACACTCAAAGAAGCATAACATTGTAAAAAAACGTTCTGAAACGGAACGGTTCGGATATGGAGGCAGGTACCGTGGTTGTATCTGTCTCTTTAAGATACCGGGAAATGAGTTTCTTCTATATAAATATGGATATAGATAACTGTGAAAAGTTGTGTAAAAATTAAGGTGAAAATAGCGAATTCGTGTCAGATATAATGAAAAAAAGTTTGACAAAACTGATTTTACGCAAAAGTGAGAAAATTTATCAGAAGCAAAAAAAGACTGGAAATTTTCAGATTCGTGTCATATAATAGGCGTTAATGAAAAAACAGGAGGTACATAGATATGTTTGATATTACTAAAGTAAATTGGAAAAAGGTTGGAATTTTTGCATCAGGAGTTCTTTTTGGAACAGCTGGAATCAAAGCGCTTTCAAGCAAGGATGCTAAGAACGTGTACACAAATTGTACAGCAGCAGTTCTTCGCGCAAAAGACTGTGTTATGAAAACAGCTACAAATATCCAGGAAAATGCAGAGGATATTTACGCTGAAGCTAAGAATATCAACGAAGAAAGAGCTGCTGAAATGGAAGAATTTTCTGATGCAGATACAGCAGCAGAGGCTGAAGAAGCTGAAAATACAGAGTTCAACGAAGTGACAGAGTAAGAGGCGCCTGAACGTGAAGTTTATAATTAAACATGAGATGAAAGGCCGGATGAGAGTCCGGCTTTTTCAAAAAAGAATGACATATGAACAGGCTGATATATTACAGTATTATCTGCTCTGCAATGAATCAGTCAAATTAGCAAAGGTATATGACAGAACCTGTGATGCAGTCATTAATTATACCGGCGACAGAGAAGATGTAATCCGTCTTCTGCAGGAATTTCACTATCAGACAGTGGAAGTTCCGGCAGACGTACTTGCAACTTCCGGTCGTGAAGTGAATGCGCAGTATCAGGAAAAGCTGTTCAATAAAGTAGTATTTCATTATGCAAGAAAATGGTTCCTTCCGTATCCACTGAATGCATGCTATACATCGGTCATGTCACTGAAGTATATCTGGAAGGGAATCAAGTGTCTGTGGGCACGCAAAATTGAGGTTCCGGTGCTGGATGCGACTGCAATCGGTGTATCCGTTGCACGTGGGGATTTCAGTACAGCCGGATCCGTCATGTTCCTGCTTGGAATCGGTGAGATTCTGGAAGAGTGGACACATAAGAAATCCGTAGATGACCTGGCAAGGACCATGTCTCTGAACGTAAGTAAGGTATGGCTGAAGACAGAAGATCAGGAAGTTCTGGTTCCTGCATCCAAGATAAAAGCAGGAGACCGGATTGTGATTCGTATGGGAACTGTGATTCCGTTTGACGGCGATATCGTGGATGGTGAAGCGATGATCAATCAGGCATCTCTTACCGGAGAGTCAGTGTCTGTCCGCAAGACGGTTGGAAGCTATGCATATGCAGGAACGGTGGTCGAAGAAGGTGAGATCACAGTCGGAGTCAAACAGGTAAGCGGAAACAGCCGCTTTGATAAGATCGTTACGATGATTGAAGAATCTGAGAAGTTAAAATCAGGAGTAGAAAGCAAGGCAGAACATCTTGCAGACAGGCTTGTACCGTATTCACTTGGTGGAACAGCTCTTACCTATCTGCTGACGAGAAATGTCACAAAGGCCCTTTCAATCCTGATGGTAGATTTTTCGTGTGCTCTTAAGCTTTCAATGCCGATTTCGGTGCTGTCTGCAATCCGTGAAGCAAACCTTTACAATATTACCGTAAAGGGCGGAAAGTATCTGGAAGCCGTGGCAGAGGCAGATACGATCGTATTTGACAAGACTGGTACACTTACAAAAGCAACACCTACCGTGGTGGATGTGGTTCCCTTTGATGGAAGAACACCGGATGAACTGCTCCGTATTGCAGCGTGTCTGGAAGAACATTTTCCACATTCTATGGCAAAAGCAGTAGTAAATGCAGCAAAAGAGAAAAATCTGGATCATGAGGAAATGCATTCCAAGGTAGAGTATGTGGTTGCACATGGCATTTCTACAACGATTGATGATAGAAATGTAATTATCGGAAGCTCTCATTTTGTATTTGAAGATGAAAAATGTACAATTCCGGAAGGAAAACAGGAGTTATTTGACAGTCTTCCGGAAGAATATTCACATCTGTATCTTGCAATCGAGAATCAGCTTGCAGGAGTGATCTGTATTGAAGATCCATTGAGAGAAGAGGCGAAGACAGTAGTTGCCGAGCTCAAGAAAACAGGATTTGGAAAGATTGTTATGATGACAGGTGACAGCGACCGTACAGCTTCGGCGATCGCAAAGCGTGTCGGTGTGGATGAATATTATTCAGAAGTACTGCCGGAAGATAAGGCTGCATTTGTAGAAAAAGAAAAAGCAGCCGGAAGAAAAGTTATTATGATCGGCGATGGTATCAATGATTCTCCGGCGCTTTCTGCGGCAGATGTGGGAATTGCGATCAGCAATGGCGCAGAGATTGCACGTGAGATTGCAGATATTACGGTAGGCGCAGATGATCTTGGACAGATCGTGACCTTAAGACGTCTCAGCAATAGGCTGATGAAGAGGATTCAAAGTAATTACCGTTTTATCGTTGGATTCAATTCCGGTCTGATCGTACTTGGAGTAACCGGTGTGATCCAGCCGACGACATCAGCACTTTTACACAATACTTCAACTCTGGCAATTGGGCTGAAGAGTATGAAGAATCTTCTGTAAGGCAGAACAATTTAATGATAGCTCTAAACGTGGGGGGTGATTCTCTGAATCATGCCCCATTGCTGGATTAAGAGGCAAAATAGCAGATAGTATCCAAAAGGATAAGATTGACAAATGAAGGGATAATCCATACAATGATAAATAGATTGATAAAAGGGAGGAATAAAAAAGCGTGAAAATTGATCTGTTTTCAATAGGAAAGTTTACGATACATGGATATGGACTGATGATCGCAATCGGTATCCTTTGTTGTGTGGCAATGGCTTCTTATCGGGCAAAAAAGAATGGCCTGGATCAGGAAGCAATTGTGGATATTGGAATTTACGGTGTAATCGGCGGTTTTTTAGGTGCAAAAATTCTGTATGTGATCGTGGAGTTTAAGACGTTTATCAAGGATCCGAAGACGGTACTCGGTTCAGAAGGGTTTGTCGTATATGGTGGAATTATTGCCGGTTTTCTGACAGCAATTGTATATTGCAGAATCAAGAAGCTTTATTTTCTGGAATATTTTGATCTCGCTGTGGCAAGTATTTCGATGGCACAGGGATTTGGAAGAATCGGATGTTTTCTTGCAGGATGCTGCTATGGAAGGGAGACGACCTCCAGATTTGGTGTGGTCTTCCCGGAAGGTGGGCTTGCTCCGGCAGGTGTAAAACTGATCCCGACACAGCTTATTTCGTCGGCGGGTGATTTCCTGATCATGATCGTGTTACTTCTATATTATAGAAAGAATAAAAAAGACGGTACACCGGGAAACGTAGGTTTTTTGTATATGCTGCTGTATGGTGTGGGAAGATTTCTTGTTGAGTTTTTGAGAAATGATAACAGAGGGGGAGCTTGGATGTTTTCAACCTCCCAGTGGATCTCCATGGTGATCGTAGCAGGTGGAATTGTATTGTATCTTGTAAATAAAAAAAGGCATAAATGGTAAGGAAGCGGAAGATGGGGCCAGGTTCGTCCGGTGGACGAGTGTTCTGCGCCGACCGTAGCGGAGCGAAGACCCGAACCATGGGTTCAGGTCACGTTTTGGTACTATAAAAAGAAAACCTCTGATAAAAAACAGAGATAATTTTACGGTAAGGAAGCGGAAGATGGGGCGCAACTCGTCCGGTGGACGAGTGTTCTGCGCCGACCGTAGCGGAGCGAAGACCTGAACCATGGGTTCAGGTCACGCTTCGGTACTATAAAAAGGAACCTCTGATAAAATCAGAGGTCCCTTTTTATAATGCGGAAGATGGGACTTGAACCCACACAAGCGCAATGCTTACAAGATCCTTAGTCTTGCTCGTCTGCCAGTTCCGACACTTCCGCACAAAAATATTTAATTACCGGATTCGGATAAATCCGAATGCGGAAGATGGGACTTGAACCCACACAGGCGCAATGCCTACAAGATCCTTAGTCTTGCTCGTCTGCCAGTTCCGACACTTCCGCATATCACTCAGTGAGCTTTGTTTTTAACTGCTCGCCGCTGACAAAAGCTATAATACTATATTCCAAACACAAAGTCAACAAAAAATTAAAAGAAATTTTAATTCGCAATATATTACAAAAAATATCGAAAAGATAAATAATTCAATAATTTTACAAATTTACTTTCTTATTATGAGAAAATATAGTAATATGATATATAATTGTATGCGTTAAATGCGCGTTTTATCAATGAATTTGGGGATAATAAGAGCAGAAACTGGTGAAATGGAGGCATTTTATGGAGAAAAATGTAAAGATGAAGGATATAAAAGAACTGGGAGAGCAGCTTGGAGAACTGCAAAGGGTGTGCAGGGAGAAAAAAATCCCGGTGATGATCGCGTTTGAGGGTTATGGAGCAGCAGGAAAAGGGCTTCAGATTGGTAATTTGATCCAGGCACTCGATCCAAGAGGCTTTAAAGTATATGCGGTAAAAAATGAAACGGAAGAGGAATGGATGCATCCTTTTATGTGGCGTTTCTGGACGAAGATCCCAGAGAAGGGAAGGATTGCGATTTTTGATACCAGCTGGTACCGGAGAGTTATGATTGAACGTTTTGAAGGAAAAACACCGGAAAAAGAGCTGGAAAAGGATTTTGCATCGATCCGTGCGTTTGAAAAACAGCTGACGGATGATGGAATGGTGATCATCAAACTGTTTTTAAAGATTGACCGGAAAGAACAGAAAAAGCGCTTTGAGAAACTGCTTGCTTCCAAGGATACTGCATGGCGGGTAAGCAAAGGCGATCTGAAGCGGAACCATGATTTTAAAGAATATAAAGCAATCAATGAAGAGATGCTGCGAAAAACGGATGCAGATTACGCACCGTGGACAGTGATCAATGCTACAAAGAAGAAAGAAGCCAAAGTGGCTGTTTATCAGGCGGTGATCCAGGCAATGGAAGAAGCAGTCGCAAGAAAGGAACTGGAAGAAAAAGGCAGTCTGGAAAAGAAAACGGAAATGGAAACAGCAGAATCCATTCTGGCAAAGACGGATCTTTCCAAATCCATGTCAAAAGAGGTTTATGAGGAACGCTTAAAAGAGCTTCAGAAAAAGATGGAACATCTGCATGGAGAGCTTTATCGCAGGAGAATCCCGGTTGTCCTTGGCTTTGAGGGGTGGGATGCCGGAGGAAAAGGTGGTGCGATCAAACGTCTGACTTCACATATGGATCCGAGGGGATATGTGGTGAATCCGACAGCGTCACCGAGTGATACAGAGAAAGCACATCATTATCTGTGGCGTTTCTGGCGTGCAATGCCGAAAGCCGGCCATATTGCGATATTTGACAGAACCTGGTACGGAAGAGTGATGGTAGAGAGGATTGAAGGATTTTGTACCGAAAAAGAATGGAAGAGAGCTTATGGGGAAATCAATGCCATGGAGCAGGATCTGGTAAATGCAGGAGCAATCGTGCTGAAATTCTGGATGCAGATTGACAAGGATGAGCAGGCGAGAAGGTTTAAAGCCAGACAGGAAAATCCGAAAAAACAGTGGAAGATCACCGATGAAGACTGGAGAAACCGGGAAAAATGGGATCAGTATGAGGTGGCGGTAGAAGAAATGCTGGAAAAGACTTCTATGCCACATGCACCGTGGATCGTAGTGGAAGGAAATGATAAATACTATGCACGTATTAAAGTTCTGGAATGCGTGACAGAAGCAATCGAGAAACGACTGAAAGAAGAGAGAAAATAAAAAATGACAATTAGGGAACAGATGGAAGAAAGAGAAAAGGAATATCTAAGCCCCTGTGCCACATTAAGCATGGCTTCCCGGGGGAGAAAGAGAAATGAGCCACAGTGTGACATCCGACCGGTTTTTCAGAGGGACAGAGATCGGATCCTGCACAGTAAGGCATTCCGGCGCATGAAGCAGAAGACGCAGGTGTTTCTCCTGCCAATCGGAGACCATTACAGGACACGGCTGACGCATACGCTGGAAGTATCGCAAAACGCCCGGACGATCGGAAAGGCGCTCAGGCTGAACGAAGATCTGGTGGAGGCAATTGCACTGGGGCATGATCTTGGGCATACTCCGTTTGGACATGCAGGAGAGAGAGCTCTGAACAATGTGTGTCCGTGTGGATTTAAACACAATGAACAAAGTGTCCGTGTAGTAGAGGTGTTGGAGAAACAGGGGGAGGGACTGAATCTGACCTGGGAAGTGATCGATGGAATCCGCAACCACAAAAGTGCGGGAATGCCTGCGACACTGGAAGGGCAGATCGTCAGACTGTCTGATAAGATTGCTTATGTGAACCATGATATTGATGACGCAGTAAGGGCGGGGATCATGAATGAAGAGGAACTGCCCAAAGAGCTGCGAAAAGTTCTGGGCAACAGTAAAAGAGAGCGTTTGAACACACTTACCCATGATGTGATCGTAAACAGCATGGACAAACCGAAGATCTGCATGTCAGATGAAGTCCGTGAAGCATTGATGGAGCTGCGGGCATATATGTTTACCCATGTTTATGAGAATCCACTTGCAAAGGGCGAAGAGGACAAAGCAATCCGAATGATCGAAGATCTGTATTCTTATTATGAAACGCACATGGAAAAGATGCCGGAGCAGTATCTGAAACAGCTGCAGAAGGGGGAAATACCGGAGATCGCAGTGTGTGATTACATAGCAGGAATGACGGATAATTTTGCCGTAAAAAAGTTTGAAGAAATTTTTATTCCACAATCTTGGAAATTTTAAAGGAAATAAAAAAGTTTTGTCGAATATATATTATGTAGGGGTTGCGCAAGGTGCGCGAACCCTGCCAGGAAGGTGTAGGACATAATGTATTATTCAGATGAGATTATAGAAGAAGTAAGATCGAAAAATGATATCGTAGATGTGATTTCCGGATATGTGAAGCTGAAGAAGCAGGGGAGTTCGTATTTCGGACTTTGCCCGTTTCACAGTGAGAAATCTCCTTCTTTTTCTGTGAGCAGGGATAAGCAGATGTATTACTGCTTTGGCTGCGGAGCGGGAGGAAATGTATTTACCTTCATTATGGAGTATGAGAATTATTCTTTTGTAGAAGCACTCAAGTTTCTGGCACAGCGTGCCGGTGTGGAGCTTCCGCAAGAGGAATATTCAAAAGAAGCGAAAGAAAGAGCAGATACGAGAAGTGCGCTGCTTGAGATGAACAAGCTGGCGGCCAAGTATTATTATGCGCAGCTGAAGACGGAGGGCGGAAGGCAGGCAAGAGAATACCTGCAGAACCGTCAGTTGAGCCAGGAGACGATCACCGCATTTGGACTTGGATATTCCAGCAAATACAGTGATGATCTGTTTCGATACCTGAAGATGAAGGGGTATAGTGAAGAGATGATCATCAAAGCCGGTCTGGTAAATGTCGATGAAAAGCACGGAGTTTACGACAAATTCTGGAACCGTGTCATGTTTCCGATTATGGATGTGAATAACCGTGTGATCGGATTTGGCGGGCGTGTGATGGGCGACGGGAAGCCAAAGTACCTGAACTCACCGGAGACTCTGATCTTTGATAAGAGCCGGAATCTGTACGGACTTCACCGGGCGAGGACATCAAGAAAGCCGTATTTTATTGTATGTGAAGGCTATATGGATGTAATTTCGCTTCATCAGGCGGGATTTACCAATGCAGTTGCATCACTTGGAACTGCACTTACAGCAGGACATGCAGCATTGATCAAACGGTATGTGAATGAAGTCTATCTGACCTATGACAGTGATGAAGCCGGAACTAAAGCGGCACTCCGGGCAGCTCCGATCCTTCGGGAGGCCGGTGTGACGACCCGCGTGATCCGGATGGAACCGTACAAGGATCCGGATGAATTCATCAAGAATCTTGGAGCTGAGGCATTTGAAGAGCGGATCAGGAAAGCAAGGAACAGCTTTATGTTCGGTCTTGAGATGCTGGAAAAAGGTTATGACCTGAATGCACCGGAAGGAAAGACGGAATTCCTCAGAGAAGCGGCGAGAAGGCTGGCACGTTTTGAAGAAGAAATTGAACGTGATAATTACATAGAAGCGGTGGCAAAGACTTATCACGTCGGCTACGAAGAACTTAAGAAGCTGGTTGTCAAGGTAGCAGTCCAGAGCGGAATGGCAGCTCCGGCCACAAAGCCGAGACAGACGATCCGCCAGGAAACGCCAAAAGAGGATGGTCATATCCGGTCACAGAAGATTCTGCTTACCTGGCTGATCGACAGGGAAGAGCTGTTTGATCAGGTAAGCCGTTATGTTACGCCGGAGGATTTTACGGTGGAGCTGTACCGGAAAGTTGCTGAACTTCTGTATGAACAGCATGCAAAAGGAGAACTGAATCCTGCGCAGATCATGAATTATTTTACAGAGGAAGAGGAACACCGCGCGGTGGCAGCACTTTTCAATACGAGAATCAAAGAGCTGACGACTGCGGGAGAGCAGGAAAAAGCGATCAAGGAGACGATTCTCCGGGTAAAGGAGTACAGTATCGAAACCGCAACCCGGAATCTGGATCCGACAGACATTCAGGGGCTGCAAAGGCTTATGAATGCGAAGAAGGCAGTGCAGGACCTTCATAAACTGCATATTTCCATTAATTAGGGATAGAATATAAACAAGCGATGAGAGGAAGGACACTACATGGAAGAGAACGTAGTAAAGTTTCAGGAAAAATTAAAAAATCTGGTTGCCCTTGCGAAGAAAAAGAAGAACATTCTTGAAATCCAGGAAATCAATGATGCATTCCGGGATATGGAGCTGGAACCGACACAGATGGACAAGGTATTTGAGTACCTGGAGGCCAATGGGATCGATGTGCTTCAGATGAATGATGACTCCAATGTGGATGATGATGATCTGGAGATCATGCTTTCGGATGAAGACGAAGTGGATATGGAGAAGATCGACCTGTCTGTTCCGGACGGAATCAGCATCGAAGATCCGGTCCGTATGTATCTGAAGGAGATCGGTAAGGTTCCGCTTCTTTCAGCAGAAGAAGAGATTGAGCTGGCAAAGAGAATGGCAGATGGTGATGAAGAAGCGAAAAAGCGTCTTGCAGAAGCCAACCTGCGACTGGTAGTCAGCATTGCAAAGCGTTACGTGGGACGTGGTATGCTGTTTCTGGATCTTATACAGGAAGGAAACCTTGGACTTATCAAAGCGGTAGAGAAGTTTGATTATCAGAAGGGATTTAAGTTCAGTACCTATGCAACATGGTGGATCCGTCAGGCAATCACACGTGCGATTGCTGACCAGGCGAGAACCATCCGTATACCGGTTCATATGGTAGAGACGATCAACAAACTGATCCGTGTATCCAGACAGTTACTGCAGGAGCTTGGACGTGAACCTACGCCGGAAGAGATCGCTGCAGAGTTGGACATGCCGGTAGACCGTGTGCGTGAAATCTTAAAGATTTCCCAGGAACCGGTTTCTCTTGAGACTCCGATCGGTGAGGAAGAGGACAGCCACCTGGGCGACTTTATCCAGGATGACAATGTACCTGTTCCGGCAGAAGCAGCAGCGCAGACACTTCTGAAAGAACAGCTGGATGAAGTTTTAAGTACACTGACAGAGAGAGAGCAGAAGGTTCTCCGCCTGCGTTTTGGTATGAGTGATGGAAGAGCACGTACACTGGAAGAGGTCGGAAAAGAGTTCGATGTCACCCGTGAGCGTATCCGTCAGATTGAAGCAAAAGCACTCCGCAAGCTTCGTCATCCAAGCCGCAGCAGAAAATTAAGAGATTATTTGGATTAAGAAGATGGCTGAATTATCAAAAAGATTACAGGCAGTGGCGGATCTTGTCACACCGGGAATGCGTCTTGCGGATGTGGGAACAGATCACGCTTACATCCCAATCTATCTGACACAGAACGGGCTGGTTCCATCCGCAATTGCCATGGATATTAACAAAGGACCATTAGAGAGAGCGGATACACATATCCTTGAACATGGACTGGATGGGAAGATCGTTACCCGTCTTTCTGATGGTCTGGTGAATTTGAAAATGGAAGAAGCTGACACAATGATCGCCGCCGGAATGGGCGGCGGTCTTGTCATACACATTTTGAATGAGGATCCGGCAAAAACCAGAAGCTTAAAGGAACTGATCCTGCAGCCGCAGTCAGAGCTTGCGAAAGTCCGCCGTTATCTGGAAGAACATAGATTTCGTATCGTTGCAGAGGACATGGTGGAAGAGGATGGCAAATACTATCCGATGATGAAGGTGATCCCGACAGAGCAGAAAGGTCTTTATGCGGAAGGTGTTCCGGCAGCAGAAGAAGAGCTTGAATATGGAAAATATTTATTAGAGAAGGGTCACCCGGTGATGAGAGAATATCTGAAAAAGGAACTGTCTGTGAATCAGGGCGTGTATGAAAAGCTTCGGGTGCAGGAGAGTGAACGCACGAAGGAGAGAAGTGCAGAGGTTCTGCATATGATAAAGAGAGCAGAAGACCTGCTTGACCGGTATTTTTAGGAGGAAAATGATGATTTGCAGAGAAATTATAAAAGAAATAGAAGCACGTTTTCCAAAGCACTATGCTATGGAGTGGGATAATGTAGGACTGCAGGTCGGAAGAAGCGATAAAGAAGTAAAGCGGATCTATCTTGCACTGGATGCGACGGATGAAGTGATCGAAGAAGCAGCAGACTGGGGTGCAGATATGCTGATCACACATCATCCGATGATCTTTAAAGCAATGAAAAAGATCAATGACGAGGATTTTATTGGCAGAAGAGTACTGAAGTTGATCCGGGATGACATTTCTTACTATGCGATGCATACCAATTATGATGTAATGGGAATGGCAGAGCTTGCTGGGAAGGTACTTGAACTGAGTGAACCGGAGGTTCTGGAAGTGACGGGAAGCATGCATTCAGAATCCGGCGAAGTTCCGGTTGGAATCGGAAGAGTTGCTGATCTGGCACAGCCGATGGATTTAAAATCCTGTGCGGAAATGGTAAAAAAAGCATTTGATCTTCCGAATGTGAAAATTTTTGGAGAGCCGGATATGCAGGTACATCGCCTTGGTGTTTTTCCGGGCTCCGGGAAGAGCGCAATTTCCGTATCTTTGGAAAAAGGTGTGGATGTACTGGTGACAGGTGACATTGATCACCATGAGGGGATTGATGCAGTTGCGCAAAAAATGGCAGTAATTGATGCCGGACACTATGGCGTGGAGCATATCTTTATTGCAGATATGGAACATTTTTGCCGGGAGAAATTTCCAGAGGCAGAGATCCGGACAGCAAAGATCCGGCAGCCATTCTGGGTTTTGACGTAAGGTGTTTGGGAGCGGGGAGAAAACAGACAGATTTGTCAAAGCGCCGTAAGGCAGAAAGAAGGCGGTAAATATGGAACAGCAGATGTACAAAGTACAGATTGACGGGGAAGAGAGAAGTTTTCCGGCAGGAACCACATATCTGCAGATTGCCGGGGAATATCAGGAAAGATACCCACATGATATTGTTCTTGTATATGTAAATGGAAAGCTTCAGGAGCTTGGAAAGAAGCTGAAAAAGGACTGTACGCTCCATTTTGTGACGACAGGCGAGACAATTGGAAATCTTACCTATCGCCGTGGTGTAAGTTTTCTGCTGGTGAAGGCAGTATATGATACAATCGGACACGATAAGATAGAACAGGTGAGAATCCATTTTTCTGTAGATAAAGGGTATTATTGTACAATAAAAGGAGATCAGAAGCTGGATCAGGAACTGCTTGCAAGGATTGAAGAACGGATGCATGAAATGGCAGATATGGATCTTTCAATCCGGAAGAGATCGGTTCATACCGATGAAGCGGTTGAAATGTTCCGCAAGTACGGTATGAAGGATAAAGAGCGTTTGTTTCGGTATCGCAGAGTGTCTACAGTCAATATTTACAGTATCAATGAATTTGAGGACTACTATTACGGCTATATGGTTCCATCAACCGGCTATCTGAAATATTTTAAATTATATTTATATGATGAGGGATTTGTAGTGCAGATGCCGGAGGCAGCTGAACCGGAAAAGATACCTCCGTTTCAGCCTCAGAATAAGCTGTTCCATGTGCTAAAGGAATCTACGCGTGGCGGTGATATGCTTGGAATTGAAACGGTAGGGGCACTGAATGATTATGTGACAGGCGGCAGCGCCAATCCAAAGGAACTGCTTCTGGTACAGGAGGCAATGCAGGAGAAGAAGATTGCGCAGATCGCAGAGCAGATTGCAGGAAATCCGCAGAAAAAGTTTGTCTTGATCGCCGGTCCTTCTTCGTCAGGAAAGACTACATTTTCCAGACGGCTTTCCATCCAGCTCCGGGTAAGCGGTCTGGTCCCGCATCCGATTTCGGTGGATGATTACTTTAAGAACCGTGTGGATACACCGCTGGACGCAGAAGGAAAGCCGAATTATGAGTGTTTGGAAGCACTGGATGTGGAACTTTTTAATCACGATCTGAAAAAGCTGCTTGCAGGAGAACGGATTGAGCTTCCGACGTTCAATTTCAAGACCGGAAAACGGGAATATAACGGACATTATATGCAGCTTGGTGAGCAGGATATTCTGGTGATCGAAGGCATTCATTGTCTGAATGATGCGTTGACCCATGATTTGCCAAAAGAAAATAAATTCAAGATCTATATCAGTGCACTGACCCAGCTGAATATCGATGAGCATAACCGGATCGCATCAACAGATGGACGTCTGATCCGCCGGATGGTGCGTGATGCAAGAACCAGAGGTACTTCGGCAAAGCAGACGATCGCTATGTGGCAGTCGGTGCGAAGAGGGGAAGAGAACAATATTTTCCCGTATCAGGAAGACGCGGATGTGATGTTCAATTCAGCTCTTCTTTATGAGCTGGCAGTTCTGAAAGCTTATGCAGAACCGATCCTGTTCGGAATTGAGAAGGACTGCGCCGAATATCAGGAAGCGAAGAGACTGCTCAAATTCCTGGATTATTTTGTGGGGATCGGAAGTGAGTATGTTCCGCAGAATTCGATTTTGAGGGAATTTATTGGAGGCGGATGTTTCGATTTGTAGAATGTTGAAGCTGGTCACATGGTAAGAGAGCGATATAGATTATAGAGGTAGTTTGAATCCGTTCCGCTGTTTTTTTAGTGTGATCCGTCGTCAGAAATAAGAAATAAACAGAAGAAGAGCTTCTGGGAGAATGAATATCTTTGTTCTCTCAGGAGCTCTTCTTCTGTTTGACCGGAAAATACATATGGAAAATTCTTCCATAAAAAGAGTATTATGTGCCGGGGAAGGGGATCACTTAAATATATTTATCAGAGTAACATATCTTCAGGCACAGGCGCTGTGAAATGCATTTCTTCTCCTGTGATTGGATGCCGGAAACGCAGATGATGTGAGTGCAGTGCCTGACGGCTGATATGGCTGTAATCCGGATTATAGAGAAAATCTCCCGGAAGCGGATGACCGATGTAATTCATATGCACCCGGATCTGATGAGTGCGTCCGGTATCCAGCTTTAAGGCAACCAGAGAGTAGACCGGATCTGTATTTGTGATGGAAATCCTGCGGTAATGGGTGCAGGCATATTCACCATGTTTAAAATCGACCATGCGCTCGATGGTAGAACCCTCTTTTCTGGCAATTGGAGCAGTGATGATTCCGTCTTCCGGGACGATTCCCGTGGCAAGTGCCAGATATTCCCGGTGGATTTCCCGGCGTGCCATCATGGCAGAGAGGAGAGAGGCACTGTAAAGATGCCGGGCAATGATCAGAAGACCGGTGGTGTCCCGGTCAAGCCGGTTAATGCAGCGGTATACAAAAGGCTCGCCTTTCTCTTTGAAATACCATGCACAGGCATTGGCAAGTGTGTTGTCATAATTTCCCTGGGAAGGGTGAATTGGCATTCCGGCAGGTTTATTGATGACCAGCAGATCCGGATCTTCATATACGATCGAAAGAGGCAGATCTGACGGAACAATATTTTCGGAGAATTTTGTTTCGGTAATCCGGATGGCAAGCTGGTCGCCGGGAGTAAGAAGGGTGCGTGCCAGTACCGGTTCCCCGTTCAGACGGATTCCTTCCGTATCTTCTTTGATTGCCCGGATCAGAGAAGAAGAATATCCATGAGCTTTTAAAAACTCATGGATATTGGAAGTTTTCTGTTCGGTTATTGTATAATTCAGAATTCTTTCCCACATTACTTTGATTTCACTTCCCGCCATAATTCATTGTAGACAGCATCGTTTTTATCTCCAAGGAATTTGAAGGTCTCACATCCGGAGAGCTCGCTTGCATCCGGGAATGCAATCTTGCTGTTGCGGATGGACTCGTCTTCAATCAGTTCCCGTGCTGCTTCATTTGGAGTCGAGTAGGTGATGTACTCAAAGTTCTTCAGTGCGATGTCCGGACGGCAGAGGAAGTTGATGAACTTTTCTGCATTTTCCTTATGCTCTGCATTCTTCGGAATTACCCAGGAGTCGATCCAGATATTGGATCCTTCTTTCGGGATCACGTATTCCAGGTTTGGATTTTCTTTCTGTGTGTAAATGGCTTCACCGGAGTAAATAACACCGATGGCTGCTTCGTTTCCGATCATCTTGTCACGCACCTGGTCAACGACGTATGCCTGAACCAGTGGTTTCTGTTTGATCAGAAGATTCTTCGCTTCGTTCAGCTCGTCCAGGTCGGTTGAGTTCAGGGAATATCCAAGATATTTTAAGGTAACACCGAATGCATCGCGGACGCTGTCCTGCATCAGAATGCTGTCCTTGTACTTTGGATCCCAGAGAACAGACCAGGAATCAATTGGTTCGTCTACCATGGTTTTGTTGTAAAGGATCCCGACAGTTCCCCAGCAATAAGGAACAGAGTATTTATTTTCCGGATCAAATGCTTTGGACTGATCCATGTAAGTCTGTCCAATATTTTTGATATTCGGAATATTATCCCAGTTGATCTCGGCGAGGAGATCATTCTCAATCATACGCTGGATCATATAGTCAGAAGGGCAGACCACATCGTAGGAAATGGCGCCGGACTGCACCTTCGGGTACATGATCTCATTGGTTTCGTATTCTTCATAAACTACCTGGATACCGGTTTCTTCTTCAAAGATATCCAGGACATCCGGGTCCAGATATTCGCCCCAGTTGTAGACAATTACCTTTTCGGAGCCAGAAATCTTTGTCTTTGAATTGTAGAAAAATCCTCCGGCTGTAATGACGATCACGAGCAGTGCCGGTACGACACGTGTTACGACGAGACGCATCGTGTGGCGTGCACGGGATGGCTTGCGGATCGTGCCGTCTTTTTCGTGAACTTCTTTTTCCGGTTTTAAATTGATCAGGAAGAGAAGGAAGAGCACCGTTACAAACATGATCGTTGAGAGTGCGTAAATTTCCGGACGGATTCCTTTTCGTACTTCACTGTAAATTTTGGTGGACAGGGTATCGATTCCAGGTCCTTTGGTAAAGTGGGTGATCACAAAATCATCCAGCGACATGGTAAATGCAAGCAGGAAACCGGAAAGAATTCCTGGAAGGATATCCGGAAATACGACTTTGAAAAAAGCGTAGATCGGGGAAGCACCCAGATCCAGTGCGGCTTCATAGGTCCGCCGGTTGGTCTGCTTTAGTTTTGGCATGACGCTTAAAATGACGTATGGGATATTAAAGGTTATATGTGCAATCAGGATTGTCGAAAATCCCATGGTCATACGGAATGCGATGAACAGCAGCATCATAGATACACCAGTCACAATATCTGCGTTCAGCATCGGAATGTTGGTGACACCCAGCATAAAGGTACGGAACTTGCGGTTCATACTCTGGATTCCAATGGAAGCCAAAGTTCCGATCACGGTTGCAATCAGCGCAGAAAGAAGTGCGATGATCAGGGTGTTGTATAAGGTGCTCATGATCGCTTCATCCTGGAAAAGGGATACATACCATTTTCCGGTAAATCCGCCCCATTTGGCACGGGTTCTGGAACTGTTAAAGGACAGAACCATCAGTGTCATGATCGGAGCATAGAGGAAGATCACGATCAGCAGTAAATATAAATTCTGTAATTTCTTTTTCATTAGAATGCTGTGCCCTCCCCGTCTTTATCGTATTTGGCGATCAGAGCCATACTTGCAATGATGAAGATCATCAGGACAAGTGAAAGTCCACTTCCTACATGCCAGTTGCTTCCCTGCTGGAATTCCTGTTCGATGACATTTCCGATCAGAAGGATCTTGCTTCCACCGAGGAGGTTGGAAATGACGAAGGTTGTAAGTGCAGGTACAAATACCATAGTGATTCCACTGATGATACCCGGAACACTAAGCGGAAGGATGATCTTGGTAAATGTCTGGATATTTCCGGCACCGAGATCTCTGGCTGCGGAAATAACATCTTTGTCAATCTTTACAAGTACATTGTAAATCGGCAGCACCATGAACGGCAGGAAGTTGTAGACCATACCGAGGATGATCGCTGTCGGTGTGTTGATAATGTTCCATGAAGGCAGCCCGAAGAAATGGAGAACGGAGTTGATGACACCGTTTTTCTCCAGGAGGTTCTGCCATGCAAGAGTTCTGAGCAGAAAGTTCATCCACATCGGAAGGATGAAAACAAGTACTACGAAGCTGGACTGGTTTACATTTCTTCCGACAAGGATCATTGCCAGAGGATAGGCAAGGATCAGGCAGATCACTGTGCTGACAAATGCAAGCAGAAGTGCAAGCCCCAGAGCCTTTATATTCTCAGGTGTTGTGATTTTGGCAAGGTTCATCCAGGTGAATTTTCCGTCATTGTCAGTCAGACCATAATAGAAGATCATGATCAGAGGAATGATAATGAAAGAAACTGCCCAGAAAAGGTATGGCCCTGCCAGGAGACGTTTGCTATTCTTCAATTCCTGCAGCCTCCTCATCTTCAGATTCCGGTTTTTTCATGATCTGAATATCAAACGGGTCAACATGGATTCCAACCTCAGTGCCAACCGGGAACATATCGGTGCTGTGCACAAGCCATTCATAGTTGTTGGCAAGGACTTCCATTTCATAGTGGACTCCTTTGAAAATCAGATGGGTAACGACACCCTTTAATGTGCCTTCTTCTGGTTTTACAAGATCGATGTCCTCCGGACGGATGACCGCATCGACCGGTTTGTTGGTTCCGAATCCGGTATCCACACACGGGAATTCGGCACCGACAATATTGACCAGCTTATCGCGTACCATGATGGCATTGAAAATGTTGCTATCGCCAATGAAGTCGGCTACGAAAGCATTTTCCGGCTCGTTGTAGATATCTTCCGGTGTACCGATCTGCTGGATGTATCCCTGATTCATGACAACAATCGTGTCAGACATGGTGAGGGCTTCTTCCTGATCGTGGGTAACGTAGATAAATGTAATTCCCAGCTCATTTTTTAAACGGATCAGTTCATACTGCATGTCCTGGCGGAGCTTTAAATCCAGGGCACCGAGAGGTTCATCCAGAAGAAGAACTTTTGGTTCATTTACAATGGCGCGGGCGATGGCAATACGCTGCTGCTGACCCCCACTTAAAGAATCCGGATAACGGTTCTGGTAACCTTCCAGATTGACCAGTTTTAATGCATAATGAATCTTATCATCGATGTAAGATTTTGATTTCCCTTTGATCTTCAGACCAAAAGCAATATTTTCAGCAATGGTCATATGAGTGAAAAGCGCATATTTCTGGAAAACAGTGTTGAGCTGCCGTTTATTCGGTGCAAGGGATGTAATGTCCTTTCCATCGAAAATTACTTTTCCGGAGTCCGGATTTTCGAATCCGCCGAGGATACGCAGAAGCGTTGTCTTTCCGCAGCCGCTAGGTCCTAAAAGTGTGAGAAATTCGTTTTCTCTGATATAAAGGTTCAGGTCGTCCAGAACCAGATTGTCTCCATATGATTTGGAAACACCAACAATGTCAATCAGTTTGTTTGGCATATGTATAATCCTCCTGTGTACTTAAAAACTTGGGGGAGTGCTGACCCAGATCAGGCGTGCCCCGGAAGAAGACGATGCTTCTATATAATGCTTTGCGTGGGGAGTAAAATAAAAGGATTCTCCCTTTTTAGCTTTGTAGACCTTATTGCCTACGTGGATTTTGACGGAACCCTGAAGCACGTATCCGAATTCCTCACCTTCGTGTGGAAGATCCGGGTAGGTTGCACCGCCCGGAGCCAGGGTAAGACGGATCGGTTCCATCATATTGCGCTGGGCATTTGGAATGATCCATTCAATCGTATTCTTCAGATCAGTATCCTTTTTTTCAAAATAATCCTCATCACCGAAGACAACCTGTTCTTCCTCGTCATCGCTGAAAAATTCATTCAGATTGGTGCCGAGACACTGCAGAATATCAACCAGTGTGGCGATAGAAGGAGAAGTAAGATCCCGTTCCAGCTGGGAAATGAATCCCTTCGAAAGCTCACTCCGGTCTGCAAGTTCTTCCTGGGTAAGATTTTTCGCAATACGGAGCTCCCTTACTTTCTGTCCGATGTTCATAAATAGCTCCTTTCTGTAAATTGTTTGTAAAAATAAAAATAAACCTAGAGTTTAGTATTTCTATACACACGACAAGGTTTATTATACTATAGTTTAGAGAAAAAGCAACCGTTTTATAAGGAAAATGAGGTTTTTTTGAAAAATAAAAAACGGGTAAGAATTGACTAATTTTAGTTAATTACAAAAAAAGTTTGATTTGTTTAGTAAAGGCTGTAGCTTTACAGATGATTCTGTTATGACAATAGCAGTTGGAGAAGCTCTTCTTGCAGTCGGAACGGAAGCTGCAGTAAAGAAAATAGAAGAAGCGGTAGTAACTAACATGCAGGATTGGGGAAAAAGATATCCATATGCAGGTTATGGTGGAAGATTCAGGTATTGGTTTAGAGAAAGAAATCCTAAGCCATACGGAAGTTATGGGAATGGTTCTGCTATGAGAGTGTCAGCGGCGGGATGTGGTGCTAGAATAGTGTTTGGTGAAAAGGGGGAATAGTGGTATAATTCTATTGTAGTAGATTATAGATTTAAAAAGAAATGGAGAGGCACTAGTGCAGATATTTGTAGATGCAGATGCATGTCCGGTAGTAGGTATTATCGAGACAATAGCAGAGAAATATAATATTCCAACTACATTGCTGTGTGATACGAATCATATTTTGTATTCTAATTATAGCGAAGTGATTGTAGTAGGGGCAGGAGCAGATGCAGTAGATTATAAACTGATCAGTATCTGCCATAAAGGAGATATTGTCGTATCACAGGACTATGGTGTTGCAACAATGGCACTGGGAAAAGGTGCTTATGCCATTCATCAATCGGGCAAATGGTACACGAATGACAATATTGATCAGATGCTCATGGAACGTCATTTGAATAAAAAAGCCAGAAGAAGTTCCCATAAGAATCATATCAAGGGACCGAAAAAACGAACAGAAGAAGATGATGTAAGGTTTGCACAGTCTTTTGAAAAAATGCTCATGATGGTACAGGAGAAATTTCAAAAGAATACTAAAACAATGGAGACAGGCAGAAAGGAAAACAAATGAGAAAAGCAATCGTATATGCATCTGTACATCATGGAAATACAGAAAAACTAGTAAAGGGCATAGCAGAAGAATGCCAGGTCGATTTGATTGATGCTGTAAAACAGCCAGATGTAGATCTGAGCAGTTATGATATGATTGGATTTGCATCAGGAATCTATTTTTCAAAATTTCATCAGTCGATATTGGGATTTGCAGAGAAGAATCTACCGGACGATAAAAAGGTATTTCTGATCTGTACTTATGGTGGAAGTGCGAATTATAAATCCATAAAGCAGATTTTGGACGAGAAGCGTTCTAAAGTGATAGGAAAATTCGGATGCAAGGGTTATGACACATTTGGTCCATTTAAACTGGTAGGTGGTATTGCAAAAGGACATCCGGATGAGGAAGATATAAAAAATACAGTTGAGTTTGTAAAAGGATTATAAGTAGCCCGCAAATAAAAAGTCAAGGCTAAAACTTTTATGTGACAAACGTAGCTGTCTGTGATATTATAAAGATGATATAAGCGAAAAAGACTTTTGCGGAAACGAAAGTATCTTCAAATTTTATTTTACGGATGTACTTCCTATAATAAAACTAATTACTTGCAAAATTGATAACTAATATTTTTTCTGCTATTACAGGTACAATAAGAACATGTAATAACAGAAATGAGGTATAGTTACTTGCAGATAGAGAAGTATATATCAGATAAAATAACATCTATATGTGAGAAGCGTGATATCAGTAAATACAGATTATCGCAGCTGCCGGGAATTTCCCAGTCGTCACTGAGAGAATCATGACGCAGGAAACAGTAATGTCAATGCTGCGTGGACTTTGGAAGTAGGAGAACAGTTCGAGTATATGTATCGGCTGTTCTTTTTTATTTTTCAGCGTTAAAGCGGTGAGGTTTTTCTTATGCACGATAGATTGTGGGAGTATAATAACATCAATATTTTTGCATAAGTTTAAAAACTATAAATAATAGGATGATCGGCAAACCAGATGAAAATCTGGGACGCAAAGCTACAGGGCCTGTAAAATGGCAGCCAGTTGCATGAAATGAGATGCACTGTCTGTAGGACAGTGTTTTTTTTCATAGATGTAACTATAATAATTTTATAAGGATGACAGAGGAATGTGAATCAAATTCATCTGTTTATGCCAAGTATCGCTTTTTATGGATCTGAAAATTGCAGAAGAAGGATCTGTTTCTGTGGCGTCACAGGCAGAAACAGATGAGCATATCGCTTCTGTCAGGCTGTGGCAGCAAAAGCGCGAAAAAAGAAGATGCAGAAACAATCACGGTGTACTTATTTTGATGACTGCTATCGGTCAGAGCCAGTCCGAGTCAGAGGCAGATGTATATTACTTGTGGAAGACAATGAACTGAACAGTGGCATGAATTCCATTGATTACAATGCAATTTCAGATCAGTTAACTATAATTATGGTCGCCTTTAAAGAAGGATGGATACATCGGGATCATTGGATATTTTGACAATTAAGTTTTTTAAAGAGAGAGTAGCGTATGGATGATTTTAAAAAACTCACAGGACAACTTTTGAAAATATATATTAATGCCGGATCAGTAAATAATCTTGGTATAGAAAATTATTTTGATGAAAATATCAGTCTGATTGGAACTGGGAAACATGAGTTATTCACGAATCTGCATGAGTTTTTAGAATCATTCAAATTTGATGTAAAACGAAGAGGAAAAATCAGACTTGAAGTAAGAAATTTACATCAGGAAGAAGAAAGACTTGATGATGACCATGTTCTTGCACATGGAACAGTAGATTTTACTGGTCTGTTTAAAGATGGTTCAATCTGTTTTAAAATGGAGACAAGATTTACGATTATCTATAAGTGGACGAATGGAAAATGGCTGGTTCAGCATCTGCATTATTCAACACCGGATCTGGAACAGATGGACGGTGAAGAGTTCCCTCTCACATTGGGGAAGCAGGTCAAAAAAACCCGGCAGGCCCTTCATGCATTAGGTACTGTAGTTCAAGATTATCGAAGATATTTCTTGCAAGAATTGAGAATGATAAGGTTGAGATGGAATACACTGTTTCAAATGTCCATGAGTGCTTTGAAAATTGTGTCATTATGTTCCAACAACAGGCAGAAAGTAAAAATCAGACGATCTCTTTGACAGAACAAATCATGTATCCGTATGTGTATATGGATGCACCTCACCTGTCAGAAGTCTGTCTTAATATAATAAGCAATGCAATAAAATATACAAATACAGGAGGTTGGATATCCTGTAATGTTGTACAGAAATCCTGTGAAAAAGAAGACTGGTGCAATATGATCATTAGTATTACCGATAATGGAATCGGTTATAAAAAGCCACCTGTCTGAGGTGGCTTTTTGTGTGTCAGAAATTATTTCAAAGCCCAGACAGTTATTATAAAAAATAAGGAGGAACTCTATGGAACAGAAGTCTGACGGTACAATAGCAGATAAAACATACAAAATATACATGAAGTTTTATCTTGGAAATCAGATATCAAAATAAGGCCACCACATCAGTGCCGTAGAAGCTTTTGAGTTTGTCCATTCGGGCACTCATGTTGGTGAAGAGCAGATCGAGGATCGTGATTGCGGCCATGGATTCTACGACTACGACGGCGCGTGGGACGATGACCGGGTCGTGACGTCCTTTAATGATCATTTCGGTGTTTTCTCCATCTTTGGTGACGGTGGACTGTGGCTGTGAAATGGACGGAGTCGGCTTTACTGCCGCGCGGAAGATGATCTTGCTTCCGTCACTCATACCGCCGAGGACACCGCCTGCATGGTTGGTGTCTTTGGTGATCCTTCCATCTTTTGTATGGAAGGAATCATTGTTGATACTTCCTTTTGTATCTGCAGCTTTAAAGCCGTCACCAATCTCAAAGCCTTTGACTGCTCCGATGGACAGCATTGCTTTGGCAAGATTGGCGTCCAGTTTTTCAAATACAGTATCACCGATTCCTACCGGCATACCGGTAACAACACATTCAATGATGCCTCCTGAGGAATCCTGATTTTTAATACATTCTTCCAGATAGGCAGATGCTTTTTGGGCATATGCGTTGCTTGGCATATAAATCGGGTTCTGGAAAATCTCTTCCGGATGGTATTCATTTTCCGGAACAGATACCGGACCGATTGCTTTCGTATAAGCATGTACTTCAATGCCAAGTTCTTTCAAAATCTTAGCAGCAACTGCACCTGCTGCAACTCTGGCAGTAGTTTCTCTTCCGGAAGAGCGTCCCCCTCCTCTGTAATCACGGAAACCATACTTTTCATCAAATGTATAATCTGCGTGTCCCGGTCTGTATGTGTTCATAATATTTCCGTAATCACGGGAACGCTGATCCTGATTTTGTACGAGAATTGAAATCGGAGTTCCGGTCGTCCGGCCTTCAAATACGCCGGACCAGATCTGTGTCATATCACTTTCCTTACGGCCGGTTGTAAACTGGCTTTGTCCGGGTTTTCTTCTATCCAGATAAACCTGGATATCCTCCTCTGAAAGAGAAAGCCCTGCCGGACATCCGTCGATCACAACACCGATCCCCTTTCCGTGCGATTCCCCCCATGTAGAAATCTGAAACAATCTTCCATAAATAGATCCTGCCATACTATATACCATCCTTTCTGTAAGCTTTTATTTATAAAGAATTAATTTGTGAATCAGTCAAAACAAAAAACGAACAATAAAGCAGAAGAACACTTGCGCGATGGGATTTGAAACATTTCGTTTATTCTATTTGTCATCACAACGCAAATCATTCATTCCCCCAAAATCACCTCATTATTATAATAGAAGATTCCCATCCCAACAAGTGATAAAAATATGAAAGTTAAAGTTATGTATTGTATTTACACGCCCCTTCGTATTATAATGACTACATATTGAGTGAAAAAAGGAAGTCAATAGTATAAATGAGTGAAAAAAGTATGAATGAAAAAAACGAAAGAAATCTTGACAGCACAGTAGATGAAATCATGGAAGAGATTAGAGAGCAGAATGTAAGTGAGGTGAAGGACATCAATGAAAAAGAACAGAAAAGCGAAGAAAGACCGCGGAAAAAGAAAGTCACTAAAACAAAACGTCCTTCAGGCCATCACGTATCTGGCGATGGTGTGGATCATAAAGCAGCCTCAGACAAAGATCGACCGGTTAAGAAAAAGGCTCCGCGCCGGAAAAAGAAAGTAGTTCGTGAAGAGACCGGGCTTCTGGATCTGGATGGAGCAGAAGAATGGCGGGATGAAGAAGAGACAGCAGTACCACCGGTTATTAAAAGTGCAGATATTTTAAGCAGTGGAGATGCAGAAACATTCAATCCGGATGAGGAAGAAATTTTTGATGATTCTTTCTTTGATGAAGAAGAGGAAAAGCCGCATAGAAGAACTAAACGGGAGAAAAAGCAAGGCTCAAAAAAGTCCGGTAAAGTGGTTAAAATTGTAGTTGGCGCTGTGGTTGGAGTGGCAGCGGTTGTTTATCTTGGATTTTCCGTATATTTCATGAATCATTTTTATTTTAATACGAAGATCAACGGTGTGAACTTCTCCGGAAAATCAGTTTCGGCAGTAGAGTCATACATGAAGAGTCAGGTAGATGGATATGTTCTCACGATGAAGGAATCAGACGGAACAGAAGAGAAGATTGCCGGAACAGATATTTCTCTTGCGTACAAAGCAGGAAATGAACTGCAGAAGCTTGTAAAAGAACAGAATGCATTTCTGTGGCCGGTCTGCCTTGGAAAGACACAGACAATTACGGCATCTGTCGGCGTTACATATGACGAAAACCAGCTGGATACCCTGATTAACGGTCTCGAGTGTATGCAGGAAGATCAGCAGGTTGAACCGGTAAATGCACATCCGGAGTATGACGGCAATTCGTATGTAGTCAAAGCCGGGGAGACCGGAAGTAAGATTGATACCGAGAATTTCAAAAAGGTAGTGAAAGAATCAATCGAAGGTTTCAAAAGCGAGATTGACATGACCGCTGAAGACTGCTATGTAGAACCAAAATACACAATCGAGTCAGAAGAAGTGAAGAAAGCATGTGACGATATGAATAAGTATCTGAAGGCAAGTATCACTTATACCTTTGGTTCGAATACAGAAGTTGTAGATAAAGATCTGATTTCCCAGTGGGTAACGGTAGATGATAACATGGCAGTTACCTTTAACAGTGATGCAGTTGTAAAATATGTACAGCAGCTGGAGAGTAAGTATGACACTTACCAGACAAAGAGAACATTTACAACCGGAGGCGGCAACAGTGCAACGGTTGAAGGTGGAGACTATGGATGGATCATTGATGAAGCTGCCGAGATTGCAGCCCTTGAAGCGAATATCCGCAATGGAGAGACTGTAACGAGAGAGGCGAATTATTCACAGACTGCAGCAAGTCATGACGGAGCAGACTGGGGGAATACTTATGTTGAAGTCGATCTGACAAACCAGTATCTGTATCTTTTTGTAAATGGTGCAATTGTGACACAGGGACCGATCGTTACCGGTAAGCCAAGCAGAGGAGATGCTACACCGCAGGGAGTATATATTCTGAAATACAAAGAAAAAGATACAACCCTTCGTGGACCAAAGAAGGAAGATGGAAGTTACGAATGGGAATCACCGGTTACTTACTGGATGCCGTTTAACGGTGGAATCGGACTGCATGATGCACCGTGGCAGACGAACTTTGGCGGGGACTGGTATCTGGAACATGGGTCACGCGGATGTGTCAACCTACAGTATGATGTTGCAGAGACGGTGTTCAACAATGTAGATTCCGGAACACCGGTTGTATGTCATTACTAAATTTGAGAGAGAGGTCAATTTTATGTATGAACTGATAAAAAGGGACGGTCGCGCCAAGCGCGGCCGCTTCCATACCGTACACGGAGTAATCGAGACTCCTGTATTTATGAATGTAGGAACAATTGCAGCGATCAAAGGGGCTGTTTCTACCGCAGATCTTGAAGAAATCGGAACACAGGTGGAACTGTCTAATACTTATCATTTGCATGTGCGTCCGGGGGATCAGGTAGTGAAAAAGCTTGGCGGGCTGCACAAATTTATGGCCTGGGACAAGCCGATCCTTACTGATTCCGGCGGATTTCAGGTGTTTTCTCTTGCCGGACTCAGAAAGATTAAGGAAGAGGGTGTATACTTCAATTCCCATATTGACGGAAGAAAGATTTTTATGGGACCGGAAGAAAGTATGCAGATTCAGTCGAATCTGGCGTCTACGATCGCAATGGCATTTGATGAATGTCCGTCCAGCGTAGCGGAAAGGAAATATATGCAGGCATCGGTAGAGCGTACAACGAGATGGCTCGCAAGATGTAAAGAAGAGATGGCAAGACTCAATTCTCTTGATGATACGATCAACAAACATCAGATGCTTTTCGGGATCAATCAGGGTGGTGTCTATGAAGATATCCGTATTGAGCATGCACAGCAGATCGCAGAGATGGATCTGGATGGATACGCAGTCGGCGGACTCGCAGTTGGTGAGACACATGAAGAGATGTACCGGATCCTGGATGCAGTAGTTCCGTGTCTTCCGGTTGCCAGACCGACCTATCTGATGGGAGTCGGAACGCCGGCAAATATTCTGGAAGCGGTAGACAGAGGTGTGGATTTCTTTGACTGCGTATATCCAAGCCGTAACGGAAGACATGGACATGTTTATACAAAACATGGTAAGCTGAATCTGTTCAATGCAAAATTTGAACTGGATGAACGCCCGATCGAAGAAGGCTGTCAGTGCCCGGCCTGTCGCCGTTATTCAAGAGCTTATATCCGTCATCTGCTGAAAGCAAAAGAGATGCTTGGAATGCGGCTTTGCGTTCTCCACAATTTATATTATTATAATCATCTTATGGAAGACATCAGAGAGGCGATCGAAGAGGGAAGATATGCCAGGTTTAAGAAAGAGACACTGGCAAAAATGGAAGAAAAAGAAGATTAGGATAAAAAAATTCTAAAATGTCTTGATGAATGTCCTATTATTGTGTATGATGGTAACAGTGTCTATTTTAGCAGGAGGAAAGAAAAATGAATAATCCAATCGTACTTATTTTATTTTACGTTGTAATTATCGGAGGATTCTGGTGGTTACTGATGAGACCACAGAAAAAGGAACAGAAGAGAGTACAGCTGATGTTATCTGAACTGGCTGTAGGAGATACTGTTCTTACAACAAGCGGTTTTTACGGAGTTGTTATTGATATTACAGATGAAGACGTAATCGTTGAATTCGGAAGCAACAAGAACTGCCGTATCCCGATGCAGAAATCTGCGATCATGCAGGTTGAAAAGCCGGAGAACAACTAAATCAAATTTTTTGAAAAAGTTGAAAAAAAGCATTGCATTTTATATGCAATGCTTTTATAATACAATTATTGGAAACGTTACCGATACCGATACCGAAACCGTTGCTGTAGAAAGATGTGAGGTGCATATTATGAGAACAAGCGGTATATTACTGCCGGTGGCAAGTCTGCCATCAAAATATGGAATAGGTGCTTTTTCGAAAGAAGCATACAAGTTTGTAGATACACTTGAGAAGGCAGGTCAGAGCTACTGGCAGATCCTTCCGTTAGGCCCGACAGGGTATGGAGATTCACCGTATCAGTCTTTCTCAACTTTTGCAGGAAATCCGTATTTTATAGACCTGGAAAAGCTGATAAAAAAGGGCTGGATTACAAAAGATGAATGTAAGGCATATGACTTTGGTGATAATGCGGGATATGTGGATTATGAAAAGATTTATAACTGCAGGTATGAGATCTTAAGAAAAGCATATGAAAGAAGCCAGATCGCAGATGATGCAGATTTTCAGAAATTCTGTAAGGAGAATAAAGAATGGCTGGATGATTATGCGCTTTATACGGAGATCAAAGCCGCGAATGATGGGAAGAGCTGGAGTGAATGGGAAGATGAATATCGTCTGAGAGATGAGCTGGCGCTGGAAAAATTCGCCAAAGAGAATCGGGAAGGCATCCTGTTCCAGAAGTTTATGCAGTATGAATTTGCAACACAGTGGGGTGCACTGAAAGCATATGCGAATGAAAAAGGGATTGAGATCATTGGTGATATCCCGATTTATGTAGCGTTCGACAGCGCAGACAGTTGGTCGCATCCGGAACTGTTCCAGTTTGATGAGAACGGACTTCCGACTGGTGTTGCAGGGTGCCCGCCAGATGCATTTAGTGCAACCGGACAGCTTTGGGGCAATCCGCTTTATAAGTGGGAATATCATAAAAAGACCGGATATGCATGGTGGATGAAGAGAATCCGTCATTGTGTTGAACTTTATGACGTGATCCGAATTGATCATTTCCGTGGATTTGATGAATATTATTCCATTCCATACGGAGATCTGACAGCGGAATTCGGACATTGGGAAAAAGGACCGGGAATGGATATTTTCCGGACGGTAAAAGAGACTCTGGGTGATGTGAAAATTATTGCAGAGGATCTTGGATTCCTGACAGACAGTGTGATCCGGATGGTGGAAGAGTCCGGATATCCGGGAATGAAAGTTCTGGAGTTTGCATTTGATTCCAGAGAGCCTAGCAACTATCTGCCACATAATTATGATAAGAACTGTGTAGTATATACGGGAACCCATGACAATGAAACACTGGCAGGATGGTACAGAGAATTAAAAAAAGAAGATAAGAAGTTCGCACTTCGCTATATGGGAAGAAAGAAACTCAGTGTCAATGAAGCAGTATGGGAAATCATCCGTCTTGCGCAGTCGAGCGTGGCGGATACCTGTATCATTCCGATTCAGGATTATCTCTGCCTCGGTAATGAAGCGAGGATCAATCATCCATCAACCCTTGGCGGTAACTGGATCTGGAGACTTCATAGGGATGAGATCTCAAAAAAACTTGTGAAAAAAATTCGCAGGATGACAGAACTTTATTGCAGGATCCCGGAGAAGACAGAGATGCTCCTTAAGGCTGAAGATGCGGAGGACTTAGGAGAAGAAAAGAAATAAAATGGGAATGACGATTAAAGATATTGCGAAGAAGTGCGGGGTCGGAGTCAGCACCGTGTCCCGTGCGCTGAACAATCATCCGGATATCAATCCTGAGACCAAAAAGATGATTTTAAAGACGGTTGAAGAATCAAATTTTGTGCCGAATAACAGTGCGAGGAATCTGAAACGGACCGATTCGAAATCCATTGCGATTCTGGTAAAGGAGATTGATAATCCATTTTTCGCGACGATGATGCGGGTAATGGAAAAAAAGATCCGCAGACAGAAATATTCCTTTTTTATCCAGCATATGGGAAAGGATCAGGATGAGGTCGATACCGCACTGGAGCTGATCAAAGAAAAAAAGCTCAGAGGGATTATTTTCCTGGGTGGGGATTTCAGGAAGAACAAAGAGCGGATTGCAAAGATAAAGGTTCCGTTTGTTGTAAGTACGGCAGCATTTGATAAACTGCCGGAGAAATGTATCGCATCCTATGTATCAATTGACGACCGTGCGGAAAGCCGTAAGATCGTAGATTATCTGTGCGAGACCGGACATAAAAAGATTGCAATCCTTGCCTCGGATAAGAAAGATGAGAACATCGGAAAACTCAGACTGGAAGGTTACAGGGAAGCACTAAAGGCACATGGCCTGGAAGCGGATGAGGAAAGAATCTGTTATCTGGATGAAGAAGATACCACTTATTCGATGGAAAACGGATATCGGATGATGAAAAAACTGTTGAAAAAAGAAACAGAATTTACCGCAGTATTTGCAATTTCCGATCTGATGGTGATTGGTGCATGCAAGGCACTTCTGGAAGAGGGAAAAAGGATTCCGGAAGATGTGGCGGTTGCAGGATTTGACGGACTTGACTATACCGGATTTTATCAGCCAGCGATCACTACGATGGCGCAGCCGGTCGAAGAGATCGCGAGACAGTCTGTCGGGATTCTGTTTGACATGATAGAAACAAAGAAAAGCCAGGAAGGAAAATATCTTCCGGCAACACTGAAAGAAAGAGAATCAACTACAGGAGGTAGAAGAACATGGAAGCAAGACTGACAGAGATTTTACAGGAGAAATTCCAGACAGGACTTGAACAGGCAACGAATGAACAGGTATATTATGCGCTGCTTACACTGACAAAGGAACGGATCAAAGAAGGACCGAAGAACGAAGGAAAGAGAAAACTCTATTATATTTCCGCAGAGTTCCTGATCGGAAAGCTTTTATCCAACAACCTGATCAACCTTGGAATTTATGATGAGACAGCAGAGGTGCTGAAAAAGCACGGGAAAAATCTTGCAGAGATCGAAGAAGTTGAACCGGAACCGTCTCTTGGAAATGGTGGACTTGGACGATTGGCAGCCTGCTTCCTGGATTCCATTGCAACACTCGGACTTCCGGGAGACGGAATCGGACTGAACTATCATATGGGTCTGTTCAAACAGGTATTTACCGACCACAAACAGGATGAACAGAAGAATCCGTGGATTGAAAAAGACAGCTGGCTCAATGATACCGGTATTTCATTTGAAGTCCCGTTCAAGGATTTCAGTCTTCGTTCCCATCTGTATGATATTGATGTAACCGGATACGAAGGCGGAAGCAACAAACTTCATCTTTTTGATGTAGAGACGGTAAATGATGCAATCGTTGGAAACGGAATCAATTTTGATAAGAACGATATCCGTGAGAACCTGACGCTGTTCCTCTATCCGGATGACAGCGACAAGGCAGGAAATCTGCTCCGTATTTATCAGCAGTATTTTATGGTTTCCAATGCAGCACAGTATATCATCCGCGAGTGTGAAGAAAAGGGATATGATCTCAGAAAGCTTCATGAGCATGTGGCGATCCAGATCAATGATACACATCCTTCTATGGTTATTCCGGAGCTGATCCGTCTTCTTGTTCAGAAACAGATCGACTTCAATGAGGCGATTGAGATCGTACAGAAGACCTGCGCATATACCAATCACACCATCCTCGCAGAAGCACTGGAAAAATGGCCGGTTGATTATCTGGAGCAGGTTGCACCGCAGATCGTTCCGATCATCCGTGATCTGGATGCAAGAATTAAGGGAAGATATAAAGATCCGAGAGTCCATATTATCGATGACCAGAATCGTGTACACATGGCTCATATGGACATCCATTATGGATACAGTGTCAACGGAGTTGCGTATCTTCATACAGAGATCCTGAAAAATGAAGAACTGAAACCGTTCTATGACATTTACCCACAGAAATTCAACAACAAGACTAATGGTATTACGTTCAGAAGATGGCTGTTGCACTGCAACCATGAACTGACTGCATGGCTGGATGAGAAGATCGGACCGGATTACCGAAAAGATGCAACAAAGCTTGAAAAACTGCTTGATTATGTAAATGATGAGGAAACCTTAAAGAGCCTTCTTGTAGTAAAACAGAAAAAGAAAGAGGATCTGGCAGCTTACTTAAAAGAAACACAGGGACTGGAAATCAATCCAAATTCAATTTTTGATATTCAGGTAAAACGTCTGCATGAATACAAGCGTCAGCAGATGAATGCATTATATGTGATCTATAAATATCTGGAGATCAAGAGCGGAAAGAAACCGGAGACTCCGATCACGGTAATCTTTGGAGCCAAGGCTGCACCGGCTTATATTATTGCAAAGGATATCATTCATCTGATCCTCTGCCTGCAGGAGCTGATTGATAACGATCCGGAAGTTGCACCGTATCTGAAAGTGGTTATGGTAGAAAACTACAACGTGACACTGGCAGAAAAGCTGATCCCGTCCTGTGATATTTCTGAACAGATTTCTCTTGCATCCAAAGAAGCAAGTGGAACAGGTAACATGAAATTCATGCTGAACGGGGCTGTGACAATGGGAACAGAAGATGGAGCCAACGTAGAAATCCATCAGTTTGTAGGGGATGAAAATATCTACATCTTCGGAGAATCCAGTGAACAGGTTATCGAGCATTACCGCAAGATGGATTATAATGCAGTTGATTACTATATCAATGATGAAGAGATCCGCAGACTGGTAGACTTTATCATCAGCCCGGAACTTCTCCGTATCGGAGATAAATACCTGCTTCTTGAACTGCATGCAGAACTGATCCGTAAAGACTGGTTCATGACACTTCTTGATGTGAAAGATTATATCCAGAAGAAAGAACAGGCTTACGCAGATTATGAAGACCGCATGGCATGGGCAAAGAAGATGGTTGTGAATATCGCAAAAGCAGGATATTTCTCATCTGACAGAACCATTGCTGAATACAACAGAGACATCTGGCATCTGTAAAATGTATATGTAAAAAACAGAAGTCTGTCCTGAAAAAACAGAGACAGACTTCTGTTTTTTGTGCAAAAGTGTATTTTTATACGGTTTCTGCAGGAACTTTCTGTATTTCCCTTATTGCGGGAAAAGAGAAGGATATGCTATGATAAGGAGAAATATTGCTGTTTGTTTTCCGGATATGGAAAAGTTTTTGGGAAGATCCGGGAAGCAATAGAAGCAGATGAGAGGTGAATATATGGAAAAAAGAAGAAAAAGTGCATCACTTTTGCCGGTCGGTGTATTTCTGGTATTATATCTGGGACTGGGTATTTTATTTGAATACATAATGAAAATTCCAATGGGGTTTTATAATGTACCGATCGTAGTGGCGTTTCTGGCGGCACTCCTGGTCGCGTGTCTGCAGAACAGAAAGGTTGGCTTTGATGAGAAGCTGGAGATCATGGGACGGGGAATCGGAGATAAGAATATTATCACAATGCTGCTGATTTTCCTGACGGCGGGAACTTTTGTGGGAGTGGTTGGAAGAAGCAGTGCAGAGAGTGTGGCGTATTTTATGCTATCGATCATCCCGGCACGGTTTGCGGTTGCCGTTCTGTTTGTGGTTGCATGTTTTGTTTCAACAGCAATGGGAACTTCGGTTGGGACGATCACCCTTCTGACTCCGATTGCGGCGGCAGTTTCGCAGTCGTCCGGTTTTTCCCTGGCACTTTGCGTGGCATCGGTGATGGGAGGCTCCATGTTCGGGGACAATCTTTCTTTCATATCAGATACAACAATTGCTGCCTGCAACGGGCAGGGATGTGAGATGAAAGATAAATTCCGGGAAAATTTCTGGATCGCACTTCCGGCGGCGATCGTATCGTTGGTTCTGATCCTGATCAGCTCTTTCCGGGCAGAGATCGGAACGGCAGTTACGCACGAATACAATCTGACGCAGATCATTCCGTATGTGCTGGTGCTGGTCGGCGGGATCGCAGGGTTCAACGTCTTTCTGGTACTTTTGACAGGAATTGTGTCCGGTGCGGTGATCATGCTTGCAATGGGGCAGGTAACACCGTATGAAATGCTTGCTGCCATGGGCTCAGGTGTATCCGGGATGTTTGAAACCTGTATGGTGGCGGTGCTGGTTGCTGCAATGTGTGCGCTGATCCGGGAAAATGGTGGCTTTGATGTATTGCTGGATGTGATCCACCGTGTCTTTAAGGGATCGAAAAGTGGTCAGCTGGGTGTTGGTATTTTGGTAGCGCTCCTGGATGTGGCAACAGCGAACAATACCGTAGCAATTGTGATGGCTAATCCAATTGCAAAGGAAATGGCAGACGATTATCAGATCACACCGAGAAAGACGGCTTCCCTTCTGGATACTTTTTCCTGTATTTCACAGGGGGTGATCCCGTATGGTGCGCAGATGCTGGTGGCAATTTCGGCAGTGCATGAGCTCGGCGGTGAGATTTCTGCATTTCAGATCATTCCGAAGCTTTTTTATCCGGGAATGCTGTTTGTCAGTTCGCTGATCTTTATCTTTGTGATTCCACAGAAAACAGGAAAATAAAACAGAGTTCACTCTGGATTTTTATACTTTTACAGATTAAAGGGTTGAAACCTGACGAAAAATACGGTATTATAGTGTTTAACAGATTTTTGGAACGAAAAATGGTACAAAAATCACAGATACATAGAAGGGAATGACAAAGATGAGCCTGAAAATCGGAGTAATTAAAGGTGACGGAATCGGTCCGGAGATTGTAACGGAAGCGATGAAAGTTCTTGATAAAGCAGGAGAGGTATACGGATTTGACTGTTCTTATGAACAGCTGCTTCTTGGGGGCGCATCCATTGATGTACATGGAGTCCCGCTTACAGATGAGACGGTAGCAAAAGCAAAAGCATGTGATGCCGTACTGATGGGATCCATTGGAGGAGATGCAAAGACTTCCCCGTGGTATAAGCTGGAACCGTCAAAGAGACCGGAGGCCGGTCTTCTGAAGATCAGAAAAGAACTGAACCTGTTCGCAAATCTGCGTCCGGCGGTTTTGTATAATGAACTGAAGGGTGCATGTCCTCTGAAAGAAGAGATTACAGAAGGCGGATTTGATCTGATGATTATGCGTGAACTGACAGGCGGTCTTTATTTTGGAGAGAGGAAGACAGAAGAAGTGGATGGTGTGCTGACTGCATTCGATTCACTTACCTATAATGAGGATGAGATCCGCAGGATTGCGATCCGCGCGTTTGACATTGCAATGAAGAGAAGAAAGAAAGTGACAAGCGTCGATAAGGCGAATGTACTGGATTCTTCAAGACTCTGGAGAAAAGTAGTAGAAGAAGTTGCGAAAGATTATCCGGAAGTTACACTGGAGCATATGCTGGTTGACAACTGTGCAATGCAGCTTGTAAAAGATCCGAAGCAGTTTGATGTCATTCTTACAGAGAATATGTTCGGAGACATCCTTTCTGATGAAGCAAGCATGGTAACCGGTTCGATCGGAATGCTGGCAAGTGCAAGTCTGAATGAAACCAGGTTCGGATTGTATGAACCAAGTGGCGGTTCGGCACCGGATATAGCAGGACAGGGAATTGCAAACCCGATAGCAACAATTCTTTCAGCAGCAATGATGCTTCGTTTCAGCCTGGATCAGGATAAAGCAGCAGATGCGATTGAAGCAGCAGTTTCCCAGGTGTTAAAAGATGGATACAGAACCGGGGATATTATGTCAGACGGATGTACAAAGGTTGGAACAGCCCGGATGGGAGATCTGATCTGCGAAAGAATTCGATAGTCAAGGATTGGGAAAGATACAGTTCCGTACTGCTATGGGGAAAGAGAAGCAGGACGGAACTGTAATAGAATAGAGCCAAAAGTTACAGGAGGATTATAAAATCATGAGAAGTGATAATGTAAAAACAGGTATGCAGCAGGCGCCGCACAGATCATTGTTCAATGCGCTTGGTCTTACAAAAGAAGAACTGGAGAGACCGCTTGTCGGAATCGTATGTTCTTATAACGAAATCGTTCCGGGACATATGAACCTGGATAAAATTGCAAATGCAGTAAAGATGGGAGTTGCCATGGCAGGTGGAACACCGATCATGTTCCCGGCGATCGCAGTCTGTGACGGTATTGCAATGGGACACATCGGTATGAAGTATTCTCTGGTAACGAGAGATCTGATCGCAGATTCGACAGAAGCAATGGCAATGGCGCATCAGTTTGATGCCCTTGTTATGATCCCGAACTGCGACAAGAATGTACCTGGACTTTTGATGGCAGCAGCCCGTATTAATGTACCTACAGTGTTCGTCAGTGGCGGACCAATGCTTGCGGGACATGTAAAAGGACAGAAGAGAAGTCTTTCCAGCATGTTCGAGGCAGTTGGATCCTACGCAGCAGGAACAATGGACGAATGTGATGTATGTGAATTTGAAAATAAAGTATGTCCTACCTGCGGATCCTGCTCCGGAATGTATACAGCTAACAGCATGAACTGTCTGACAGAAGTACTTGGTATGGGGCTTCAGGGAAATGGAACAATTCCGGCTGTATATTCAGAAAGAATCCGTCTTGCAAAACATGCAGGTATGCAGGTAATGGAAATGTACAGAAGAAATATCCGTCCGAGAGACATTATGACAAAAGAAGCCATCTTAAATGCCCTTACTGTTGATATGGCACTTGGATGCTCAACCAACAGTATGCTTCACCTTCCGGCGATCGCACATGAGATTGGTATGGATTTTGAGATTGATTTTGCAAATGGAATCAGCGAAAAGACTCCGAACCTCTGTCACCTTGCACCGGCAGGTCCGACATATATGGAAGACTTGAATGAAGCAGGTGGTGTATATGCTGTTATGAACGAGCTGAATAAGAAAGGTCTTCTTTACACAGACTGCATGACAGTAACCGGAAAGACAGTTGGAGAAAATATCGCAGGATGCGAAAACAAAAATCCGGAAGTAATCCGTCCGATCGACAATCCATACAGCCAGACGGGTGGACTTGCAGTCCTCAAAGGTAATATCGCACCGGACGGCAGTGTTGTAAAACGTTCTGCAGTTGTACCGGAAATGCTGGTACATGAAGGACCTGCAAGAGTATTTGAATGTGAAGATGATGCGATCAAGGCAATTAAAGGCGGAGATATCCATCCGGGAGATGTTGTAGTTATCCGTTACGTCGGACCAAAGGGTGGTCCTGGTATGCCGGAAATGCTGAATCCAACTTCTGCAATCGCAGGTATGGGACTTGGTTCATCGGTAGCACTTATTACAGACGGCCGTTTCAGCGGTGCATCCCGTGGAGCTTCTATCGGACATGTATCACCGGAAGCGGCAGTCGGTGGTCCGGTAGCATTGATCGAGGAAGGCGATATCATCGAGATCGATATCCCGAACCTGAAATTAAATGCAAGAATTTCAGATGAAGAACTTGCAAGAAGAAAAGAAAAATGGCAGCCAAGAGAACCGGAAGTTACAACAGGATATCTTGCAAGATATGCAGCAATGGTAACTTCAGGAAACCGTGGAGCAGTTCTGGAAGTTCCACACAAATAAAATAAAATCTGGACAAGGGGAATGTACAATGCAGTTAAATGGTGCAGAAATACTGATAGAGTGTTTAAAAGAGCAAGGCGTGGATACCGTATTCGGATATCCGGGCGGTGCAATTTTAAATGTATATGATGAATTATATAAGCATAGTAATGAAATCAGACATATCCTTACATCGCATGAGCAGGGAGCTTCTCATGCGGCAGACGGATATGCGCGTGCCACTGGTAAGGTTGGGGTGTGTTTTGCAACCAGTGGACCTGGAGCAACAAATCTCGTAACAGGAATCGCGACCGCATTTATGGATTCTATTCCGATCGTTGCGATCACCTGTAATGTAGGGGTACCGCTTCTTGGAAAAGACAGCTTCCAGGAAATTGACATTACCGGTATTACGATGCCGATCACAAAGTATAATTTTATTGTGAAGAATGTCAATGATCTTGCAAAGACGATCCGCAAGGCGTTTGAGATCGCACAGTCCGGAAGACCGGGACCGGTGCTGATCGATATCCCGAAAGATGTGACAGGCAATAAAGCAGAGTATGAGCCTGTCAAAATCCAGCCAATCGTAAAATACAAAAAAGAAATCTGCATGGAAGATATTGACAAGGCAGTAGAGATGATCGAAGAAGCAAAGCGTCCGTTTGTATTCGTCGGAGGCGGAGCTATATTATCTGATGCAAGTGAAGAACTCCGTGCATTCGTAGACAAGGTACAGTGTCCGGTATGTGATTCCCTGATGGGAAAAGGTGCATTTCCGGGAACTGATGAACTTTATACAGGAATGCTTGGTATGCATGGTACCAAGACATCGAACTTTGGAGTCAGTGAAAGCGATCTTCTGATCGTAGTCGGTGCAAGATTCTCCGACCGTGTCACAGGTAATCCAAATAAATTTGCAAGTAATGCAAAAATTCTCCAGTTTGATATTGATGTGGCAGAGATGAACAAGAATGTCATTATCGATGAAGGTGTGGTTGGAGATATCAAAGAAGTGCTTGCGGCAGTTAATGAAAAACTGCCACAGCAGGAACACACCGAATGGATCAAAAAGATCCAGGAATATAAAGCAAAATACCCGCTTGCCTATCATCCGGAAAGTCTGACCGGTCCGTATGTGATCGAAGAGATTTACAAACAGACAGAAGGTGATGCGATCATCGTCACAGAAGTTGGACAACATCAGATGTGGGCAGCGCAGTATTATAAATTCACAAAACCGAGAACACTGCTTACGTCAGGTGGTCTTGGAACCATGGGATACGGTCTTGGAGCTGCAATCGGAGCCAAGATGGGAAGACCGGAGAAGACGGTAGTCAATATCGCCGGAGACGGATGCTTCCGTATGAATATGAATGAAGTTGCAACAGCGGCGCGTTATAACATTCCAATTATCCAGGTTGTAGTGAACAACCATGTGCTTGGTATGGTAAGACAGTGGCAGAATCTGTTTTACGGACAGCGCTATTCAGCAACTGTTCTGAATGATGCAGTAGATTTTGTGAAACTCGCAGAAGCGATGGGGGCGAAAGCGGTAAGAGCTACGACCAGAGAAGAATTCGCAGATGCATTTAAGTTTGCTTTAAATGCAGGCGGTCCGGTGGTGATTGACTGCCAGATCGACAGCGATGACAAGGTATGGCCGATGGTTGCTCCGGGTGCTCCGATCAGTGAAGCTTTTGACGAGAAGGATCTGCAGGAAAAACAGCAGACAAACTAAAAAACATATGCAGCGACAGATACGCAGAGCAGGAATGGAGGAGTAATATGAAACGAGTTTACAATTTTTCAGCAGGACCGGCAGTACTGCCGGAAGAAGTTTTACGAGAAGCAGCAGATGAGATGCTGGATTACAAAGGATGTGGAATGTCCGTTATGGAGATGAGTCATCGCTCGAAAGCTTTTGCTGAAATCATTGAAACCGCTGAACAGGATCTTCGTGATTTGATGGGAATCCCGGATAATTACAAAGTACTGTTCCTTCAGGGTGGCGCAAGCCAGCAGTTTGCAATGATTCCAATGAATCTGATGAAGAATAAAGTAGCGGATTATATTGTTACCGGGCAGTGGGCTAAAAAGGCAGCTGCCGAGGCATCCAAATATGGAAAGGTGAATAAGATCGCATCGTCCGAGGATAAAACCTTTTCGTACATTCCTGACTGTTCGGATCTGCCGGTTGATGAAGATGCAGATTATGTATATATCTGCGAAAATAATACAATTTACGGAACCAAATTCAAGGAACTTCCGAACACGAAAGGCAAGACACTGGTAGCGGATGTATCATCCTGCTTCCTGTCTGAGCCTGTAGATGTGACAAAATATGGTCTCATCTATGGCGGAGTCCAGAAGAATATCGGACCAGCGGGTGTTGTTATCGCGATCATCCGTGAAGATCTGATTACAGAGGATGTACTTCCTGGAACACCGACTATGCTTACATACAAGACACATGCAGACGCAGGTTCTCTTTACAATACACCGCCGGCATACGGAATCTATATCTGCGGTAAGGTATTTAAATGGCTCAAAAAGATGGGCGGACTGGAAGTTATGAAAGAACGCAACGAAAAGAAAGCCAAACTGCTCTATGATTACCTGGATCAGAGCAAACTGTTCAAAGGTACGGTAGAAAAGAAAGACCGTTCTCTTATGAATGTACCATTTGTGACAGGCAGTGATGAGCTGGATGCCAAATTTGTAAAAGAGGCAAAAGAAGCAGGTCTTGAGAATCTGAAAGGACACCGTACTGTTGGGGGTATGCGTGCAAGTATTTATAACGCAATGCCATACGAAGGTGTGGAAGCTCTGGTTGCATTTATGAAGAAGTTTGAGGAGGAGAATCTGTAATATGTATAAATATTTTTGCCTAAACCCGATTTCTCCTGTTGGACTGGAGAAATTCAGTGATGACTATGTGCCTGCCGGTGAGATGGCAGGAGCAGATGCGGTACTTGTAAGAAGTGCCGGAATGCATGAACTGGAATTTGATAAAGATTTAAAAGCGATTGCCCGTGCCGGAGCCGGTGTAAATAATATTCCACTGGACAAATGTGCGGAGCAGGGAATCGTTGTATTTAATACACCAGGGGCAAATGCCAATGGTGTAAAAGAGTTGGTGATCGCCGGTATGCTGCTTGCATCCAGAGATATCCTTGGCGGTATCAACTGGGTACAGGAGAACGAAGAGGATGGCAATATTGCAAAAGATGCAGAAAAAGCGAAAAAAGCATTTGCAGGCTGTGAGATCCAGGGAAAGAAGCTTGGTGTGATCGGTCTTGGTGCAATCGGTGTCCTGGTTGCCAATGCGGCTACGCATCTTGGGATGGAAGTGTATGGCTATGATCCATATGTTTCTGTAGATTCTGCATGGAGACTTTCAAGAAGTATCCATCACACTAAGAATGTAGATGAGATCTACAAGGAGTGTGATTATATCACAATCCATGTACCGGCACTGGAAGATACAAAGGGTATGATCAATAAGAATGCCATCAGTCTGATGAAAGAGGGCGTTGTGATCCTGAACTTTGCAAGAGATGTACTGGTGAACAGTGAAGACATTGTGGATGCACTTGTTGGTGGAAAAGTCGGACGCTATGTAACTGACTTTCCGACACCGGAGATCGCAGGAGTGAAGCATGCGATTGTCATTCCGCATCTGGGAGCGTCAACTGCTGAATCAGAAGACAATTGTGCAAAGATGGCAGTAGAAGAGCTGAAGGATTTCCTGGAAAATGGAAATATCCGTAATTCTGTCAACTTCCCGGCATGCGATATGGGTGTAAGAGATAAGACAAGAATTACAATCCTGCACAGGAATATTCCGAACATGATCGGTCAGTTTACTGCGCTTCTGGCAAAGGATAATGTCAATATCGATGATATGACGAATAAGAGCCGTGGCAGCTATGCATATACGATGATCGATGTGGATAATGATGTGGCAGAAGACGTGGTAAAAGGTCTGGAAATGATCGAGGGTGTTCTGAAAGTCAGAGTAATTGCATAAAAAGTGACAGAGGGTGCGTTTGAAAAAGCGCATCCTTTTTTGTTAAAAAAATAGGAATCCTGTTAAAAAAATAAGAATCCTGTTAAATGATTAATTACTGCCATTTCGGTAGCATTTCAAAAAAAAGTGTGTTACACTCGCAATAGATTGTGGCGGACTGTTATTGCAAGGGAAGAAGATACAAAGAGTATCAATATGTCATATACAGGGAGGTATTTAATATGGCAATAACAATCGGCATAAACGGATTTGGACGTATTGGAAGAGTTGCATTCCGCATTGCCATCAATCAGCCGGAAAAATTTAAAATTTGTGGGATCAATGTGAGAAACGCAGATCTGGATTATATGATTTATATGATCCGTTACGATTCGATCTTTGGACGTTTCCAGGGAAGTCTGGAAAAATATGAGGATGGAATTGTTGTAAATGGCGAGAAGATCCAAGTGTATTCAGAAAATGATGCTGCTGACATTCCGTGGGGAGAGTGTGGAGCAGAATACATTATAGATGCGACAGGTGCTTACTGTACGACAGAAAAAGCAATGGCACATATCCGGGGTGGAGCAAAGAAAGTGATCATCTCTGCACCGGCTAAAGATCAGGACACACCGACATTTGTAATGGGAGTGAATCATGAACTTTATCAGTCATCTATGCAGGTCGTTTCAAATGCATCTTGCACAACAAACTGTCTTGCACCGATCTGTAAGGTATTGGAGGATAATTATGGAATAGAGTATGGTCTGATGTCTACCATCCATTCAGCTACAGCAAAACAGAAGGTAGTTGACTGCCGTTCGCTGAAAGACTGGCGTACAGGTCGTGCTGTATTCGGAAATCTGATCCCATCTTCAACAGGAGCTGCAAAAGCAATCGCTCTTGTTATTCCGGCGTTAAAGGACCGCATGAATGGAATTTCTTATCGTGTACCGACTTCAGATGTATCCATTGTGGATCTGAATGTCGCGTTGAAGACAGAAACTACTTATGAAGATATCTGCAAGAAAATGAAGGAAGCTTCCGAAACAACTCTTAAGGAGATTCTGGATTATGTGGATGATGAAGTTGTTTCTTCCGATTTTATCGGAGATAATCACGCATCCTCCTTTGATGCAAGGGAAGGAATCCAGGTAAACGGTCATTTTTTCAAACTGATCAGTTTTTATGATAATGAATGGGGATATACCAGTCAGATCTTCCGCCTGATTTCGCATATGTACCAGGTGGACCATGGTGTAAAATAAAACAGATTGTAAATGAAAAAGTAAAACGTATATCAGCAGTAACAGTCAGAAGCCATGAAAGAAAGAGTATCACGTGAACGAGAAAAAACGTGATACTCTTTTTGTTACATAGGAACATTCATTCTTATTTGGTATTCAAAATTTTTCAAAATGTTTTTTCAAAGGCAGAAAATATCGTCTTTTTAATAACGATGCTTGCGTATTTTGAAAAATATGGTATGATAAAGGACAAAAGTAGCACTTTACAGTGTGAAAATGTAACGTAGGAGGAAGAGATAATGGCATACGAGATTACAGGACATACAGTCCTTACCGGATTACTGGGGAGTCCGGTAGCACACAGCATTTCCCCAATGATGCATAACGAGGCATTTCGCCAGCTGGAGCTGGATTACGCATATTTGGCATTTGATGTTGGAACAGATAACTTAAAGACAGCAGTAGATGGTCTGAAAGTCATGGGAGTCAGAGGATTTAACCTGACTATGCCTGACAAGAATCTGATGTGCTCACTGGTTGATAAACTTTCACCGGCATCTGAGATCGGTGGGGCGGTCAACACTGTTGTAAATGATAACGGTGTCCTGACAGGTTATACGACAGACGGAATTGGATTCATGCGTGCAGTCAGTGAGACAGGCGTTGATATCATTGGCAAGAAAATGACACTTCTTGGAGCGGGTGGAGCCGCAGCAGCGATTCTGATCCAGGCAGCACTTGACAAAGTAGCAGAGATTTCGGTATTCAACATCCGTGATGAATTCTTTACACGTGCGGAGAAGACAATCGAGAAACTTCATGAGAAGACAGACTGCAAGATCAACCTCTATGACTTTTCTGACCCGGAAGTCCTCAAAAAGGAAATCGCAGAAAGTGCAATTCTGGTAAACGGAACTTCTATCGGTATGGCACCGAAGACAGACAGATGTATCATCACAGATGACAGTGTGTTCAGAAAAGATCTGTTTGTATTTGATGTAATCTACAATCCGGAAGAGACGTTATTCCTGAAGAAAGCAAAAGCAGCAGGATGCCGGACACTGAACGGTCTGAACATGCTGTTATATCAGGGTGCTGCATCATTTGAACTCTGGACAGGAAAAGAAATGCCGGTTGATATTATCAAAGAAAAATATTTCTCGCGTTAATTTGCTGAAAAATGATTGACAAAGCCTATTGATTCGTGTAACATAAGCTATAGATTTTAAAAATTACATATTCTACTATCAAAATACAATGAAAAGAAGTAGTAAATATAATAAGACGTCACAGAGAGTCCTTTATCGGTGGAAGAAGGATACCGAAGATTATATTGAATTCCTCTTGGAGTAGGATACTGAATGCATTCTTTTGAAGAATTGTTAATAGGTATTTCCGGTAGCAGCCGTTATCTGCAAGGGTATAACCGTTATGAACGACGTACCTGACGAGGCAGTTGTCGTGAGACAATTGTAAAATGAGGTGGAACCACGAAGTATATAATACTCTCGTCCTCTGTTTTTACAGAAGACGGGGGTTTTTTGTTTCATAGGAAATTCCGAAGGAACTTCTAAAAGACATATTCGATGATTAGTAGAGAGAAGAGAAAGGGAAAAAGATTATGATTATCGTATTAAAACCAAGAACAAGTGATGAAAACGTAAAACGAGTTGAGAATATGGTCCGTGCAAAGGGACTGGAAGTACATACTGTAAAAGGTGAGGATCTTACAATTATCGGCTGTATCGGCGATACGGTCCGTGTGGATCCAAAGCTTTTCGAAGTAGACTCTTCTGTTGAGAAAGTTATGCATGTACAGGAACCTTATAAACTTGTAAACCGTGCATTCCATCCGGACGATACCATCGTAGATGTATCTGGTGTCAAAGTTGGTGGCGGACATCTGGCACTGATCGCCGGACCTTGTTCTGTGGAGTCAGAAGAGCAGGTGATCGAGATCGCAAAGGCTGTTAAGGCATCCGGTGCAAATATGCTCCGTGGTGGTGCATTCAAGCCGAGAACAAGCCCATATTCATTCCAGGGACTGGGCCTTGAAGGACTGGAAATCTTATGTGCAGCAAGAGAAGAGACAGGGCTTCCGATTGTAACAGAGCTGATGTCACCGGAATATCTGGAAATCTTCGATGAAAAGGTAGACCTGATCCAGATCGGTGCACGTAACATGCAGAACTATGACCTGTTAAAACAGCTCGGACAGACAAAGAGACCGATCCTTTTGAAGAGAGGACTTAATGCAACTTACGAAGAATGGATGATGTCAGCAGAATACATTATGGCATCCGGAAATCCAAATGTTATCCTCTGCGAAAGAGGAATCCGTACCTTCGAGACTTATACCAGAAATACACTGGATCTTCAGTCTATTCCGGTAGTAAGAAAACTCAGCCATCTTCCGGTAGTTGTAGACCCGAGCCACGCAGGAGGAAAATGGTGGCTGGTTGATCCGATGGCAAAAGCATCAGTTGCGGCAGGAGCGGACGGGCTGATCATCGAAGTACATAACAGTCCGGAAACGGCACTTTGTGACGGAGCACAGTCGCTGAAACCGGAAAAATATGATACACTGTTAAAAGAGATTACCGGAATCGCAAAAGCAGTCGGTAAAGAAATGTAAAAAACAGCAGCCTGGGAGGAACAAAACGATGAAAATGACGGTAGATTTAAATGAACACAGCTATCCGATCTATATTGAAAGAGGAATTCTGAAAGAAGCAGCAGAAAGAATAGCGGAAGTGTATCAGGGATCAAAGATCATGATCATTTCCGATGACAGAGTTTATTCTTATTACGGAGAAGCGCTTAAGAAAAATCTTTCTGAAAAATATGAGTGTGCGGAAACCGTGATTCCACATGGAGAACCGTCAAAAGCATTCGAAACCCTTCCGGGGGTATACAGCTCTCTTCTGGAAGCAAAGATTTCCAGAACAGACCTGATCGTTGCACTTGGCGGTGGAGTGGTAGGAGACCTTGCCGGATTTGTGGCAGCGACCTTTCTTAGAGGAATCAAGTTCGTACAGATTCCAACTTCCATTCTTGCACAGGTAGATTCTTCTGTTGGTGGAAAAGTTGCAGTCGATCTTCCGCAGGGTAAGAACCTGGTAGGTGCTTTTTATCAGCCGAAGATGGTACTGATCGATCCGGATGTGCTGGAAACCTTGCCGGATCGTTACGTGACGGATGGCATGGGGGAGATTATCAAATACGGATGCATCAAAGACCGCAAGCTTTTTGATCTTCTGGAAAAATGCGGATGCTATGAGAATCTGAAAGAGCATTTAACCGATGTGATCGCAACCTGTGTCGATATCAAACGCCGCGTTGTGGAAGAAGACGAGTTTGATACCGGAGAGAGGATTCTCCTGAACTTCGGACATACCCTTGCCCACACCATTGAGCAGCACTTTCACTATGAAAGAGAAAGCCACGGTGAAGCCGTAGCCATCGGAATGTACCAGATCACAAAGATTGCTGAAGAGAAAGGACTCACCAAAAAAGGCGAAGCCGAGCACATCCGGAAAGTCCTGGAAGCTTATAAACTTCCGGTAAAAGCCGATGTCCCACTCCCACAGCTTACCGAAGCAATCAAGCTGGATAAAAAAACACTGAATAATAAATTAAAAGTCGTCCTTCTCCATGAAATCGGAGATTCCTATACATACCCGACCGGACAGGAATTCTTTGATGGGGACAGGACAGTATAAGTAAATACGATAAATAAGAATGCCGTAAAACCATGAAAGATATTGGTTTTACGGCATTTTAGTTAATTTCTGCGCATATGCCATAATAGCTTGACACCATATATGACACCATTCATAATAAAAGGAGAGATAAATAATGTCAAAATGGGATAAACTGATAATGCAGATATGTAATTTATCAAAAGACATTCGGTTTGATGAACTGCGGAAAGTGTTGGAAAGCTATGGTGATGAAATGAATTCGCCCAAGGGAGGAAGCAGTCATTATACATTCAGAAAGTGTGGCTGTATGCCAGTTACAATACCAAAGCATGAACCGATCAAAAAAGTATATGTAGAAATGGTAAGACAGATAGTAGAAAGTGAGACGAGGAAAGATGAAAACGCTGAATGAATATATGAAAATGCCTTATCGAATGGAAATTGTAGAGGATGAAGAGGAAGGTGGATTTGTAGTTTCATATCCAGATTTGCCAGGGTGTATTACCTGTGGCGAGACAATAGAAAGTGCAGTGCAAAATGCATTAGATGCAAAAAGAATTTGGATTGAAGCAGCATTAGAAGAAAGAATTGAGATATATGAACCAGACAGCTTGGAAAATTATTCTGGACAGTTCAAATTAAGGATTCCAAGAAGTCTCCATAGATCTCTAGCAGAACACTCTCAAAAAGAAGGAATTAGTATGAATCAATACTGTATATATCTTCTTACAAAAAATGATGCAGTATTTTCAAAATAATATGATATAAAAAAGAGCTTCTTGTTTGTCAGAAAAGTAAAAATATACTAACAAACAGCCGCAAGAGAACCATAAAACAGGACAGATTCCATTTTTGTGCAATGGAGATGAGACTCAAAAATCGTGGAAGCCATTGCTGAACACGATTTTCGCTTTCAGAGGCTCATCGGAATGGTTTGCACAAAGGAAGCTGTCCTGTTTTATGGTTCTTTTGCGGCGTCTGTTCGCTAATATATCCTTACTATCCCGCCAACAAAATTTATCTCATATTTCTCTTCGCAAGCAAATCATGAATCTTATCCGTCGGATTCATAACCGCACTAATAGATGTAGAATGATTCATCGAATCAATGATCAGTGCAAGGAACTTACTCATATCTGCTTCAATGAAATACGGTTTATCATGAAGCTGAGGAGGCAGATAGGTCAGATTGGTTGTGATCAGTCTGTCCAGATAGCCCTTTTCATAATATTCATCGAACTTGTCAAGACCTTCTGTGAAGAGACCAAAAGTAGTACATACAAATACACGCTCAGCACCGCGGTCTTTTAACTGCCTGGTAACATCCAGCATACTTTCACCGGAAGAAATCATGTCATCGATGATGATAACGGTCTTTCCATGTACATCGTCACCTAAGAATTCATGTGCAACGATCGGATTTTTACCATTTACGATGGTAGAATAATCACGGCGTTTGTAGAACATACCCATATCAACACCGAGTACGTTGGAGAAGTATACGGCTCTTTGCATTGCACCTTCATCCGGGCTGATGATCATCAGATGGTCTTTGTCTGCTTTCAGATCCGGTTCTGCTTTAAACAGAGCTTTGATGAACTGATACAGAGGGTTGAAGCTGTCGAAACCATTGAGTGGGATCGCATTCTGTACACGCGGATCGTGTGCGTCAAATGTCAGAATGTTAGATACACCCATTGCGGTTAATTCTTCCAGAGCCATTGCACAGTCCAGAGATTCGCGTTTGGTTCTCTTGTGCTGGCGGCTTTCGTAAAGGAATGGCATAATTACATTTACACGGTGTGCCTTTCCTGTAGAAGCGGAGATGATACGCTTCAGATCCTGATAGTGATCATCCGGTGACATATGATTGATATGTCCGTTTACTGTGTATGTCAGGCTGTAGTTGCAGACATCCACCATAATAAAGAGATCTTTTCCGCGGATACTTTCGCCAAACATTCCCTTTGCTTCCCCTGAACCAAAACGTGGGCAACTGTTCTTTGCAAGATAAGAATCTGCTTCATAAGATGAATAGATTGCAGGATCCAGAAAATCATGCAGAGAATTTTTGCGGAACGATACGATGTACTGATCCACTTTTTCTGCCAGATCCTTGCAGCTTTCCAGGGCAGCAATTTTAAGTGGTGCTGTTGGAAGAGCTTTTTCCATAAGTTCGATATTTGTCATGAGTGCCTCCTTATAATAAGCGTTTTAAGTGCTTTTTATCTAATCTTACTTATCTTTTATACCATTATTTAAAAGCAATGACAAGAAAGAGGCGTTAAAAAATTGCATTTTTTGAAGAAATCTAGTATGATATAGAAGCAGAATTCCGAATAAATATCAGGAGGAAGAAAATATGAGTAAACCAGTTGTTGCCATTGTAGGGCGGCCGAACGTTGGAAAGTCGACGCTTTTTAATGCACTGGCAGGAGAAAAGATAGCAATCGTTAAAGATACGCCGGGTGTTACCCGCGACAGAATTTATGCAGAAGTGAATTGGCTCGATAAAGAATTTACGTTGATCGACACCGGTGGAATCGAGCCGGACAGCCGTGATGTGATCCTCTCCCAGATGAGAGAGCAGGCACAGATCGCCATTGACACTGCGGATGTGATCCTGTTTATGACAGATGTAAAGCAGGGACTTGTAGATTCCGATTCAAAAGTGGCAGATATGCTCCGCCGCTCCCACAAGCCAGTCATTCTTGTTGTCAATAAAGTGGACAATTTTAACAAGATGATGCCGGATGTGTATGAATTTTATAATCTGGGAATCGGAGATCCGGTTCCGATCTCAGCATCGGAACGAATTGGAATCGGAGATATGCTGGATAAGGTTCTGGCACATTTTCCGGAAGGGGCAGGCCAGGAAGAGGAAGATGACCGTCCGAGAATTGCAATCGTTGGGAAACCGAACGTCGGGAAGTCTTCGATCATCAACCGTCTGATCGGAAAAGACCGTGTGATCGTATCCGATATTGCCGGAACTACAAGAGATGCCATTGACACGGAAGTAGTGCACAATGGAAAAGAGTATGTATTCATTGATACAGCAGGACTTCGCCGTAAGAATAAGATCAAAGAGGAACTGGAGCGCTACAGTATTATCCGTACAGTTACGGCAGTAGAAAGAGCGGATGTGGTCCTGGTTGTGATCGATGCGGCAGAAGGAGTAACCGAGCAGGATGCCAAGATCGCAGGAATCGCACATGAGCGTGGAAAAGGTGTCATCATCGTTGTAAATAAATGGGATGCCATTGAAAAGAACGATAAGACCACGAGGGAATATGAGCATCAGATCAGGATGGTGCTGTCTTTCCTGCCTTACGCAGAGATCATGTATGTGTCTGCACTGACAGGCCAGAGACTTCCGAAGCTCTTTGACATGATCGACACCGTTATTGAGAACCAGACACTCCGTGTGGCTACGGGTGTCCTTAACGAGATCATGACCGAAGCTGTTGCAATGCAGCAGCCACCGTCAGATAAGGGAAAACGGCTGAAACTTTACTATATTACCCAGGTAGCGGTCAAACCGCCGACATTTGTCATCTTTGTAAATGATAAAGAACTGATGCATTTCTCTTATACGAGATATCTGGAGAATAAGATCCGTGAAGCGTTTGGCTTCCGTGGAACGTCTCTTAAATTCTTTATCAGGGAGAGAAAGGAGAAGGACAAATAAGATGGAACGTCTTGTATGTTTGCTGATCGGCTATATATTTGGTCTGTTTCAGACCGGCTATTTCTATGGAAAAACTCAGGGGGTAGATATCCGCAAGATGGGAAGCGGAAATGCAGGTTCTACCAATGCACTTCGCACCATGGGAATCAAAGCCGGAATGATCACCCTGCTAGGTGACTGCTTCAAATGCGTGATCGCAGTTCTGGTGGTCCGCGGAATTTACGGACAGTCTCACGCAGATATTTTACCGCTCCTTTCGCTGTATACAGGTTTTGGGGCAGTGCTCGGACATAATTTTCCATTCTATCTGAAGTTCAAGGGCGGAAAGGGAATTGCAGTTACGGCAGGTATGATCTTATCTACAGATATTCGGATTGCGGCAGTATGTTTGATCGTGTTTATCGTAATTGTTGCCGTGACACGTTATGTATCACTGGGATCGCTGGTGATTTCCGTACTGTTCCTTGTCGGACTCGTCGTTGACGGACAGATGGGAATGTTTGGAATGGCGCAGAAGTATCTGTTTGAAATGTATGGAATCGGAGTACTTTTTGTTCTCTCTGCATTTATCCGTCACCGTGCGAATATCGGACGTCTGAGAAATGGTACAGAGAGCAAGATTAGTTTTTCAAAAAAGAAAAATAAGAGGTAATAATTTATGGCAGAAATCGGAGTTATCGGTTCAGGAAGCTGGGGAACGGCTCTGGCCCTGGTACTGAATAAAAACGGACATCATGTAACCATCTGGTCTTATTTAAAAGAAGAAGCAGATGAGATCAGGAAAAAGCGGGAAAATCCAAGTAAGCTTCCGGGCGTTCATATCCCGGAGGAGATCGAGATCACAACAGATCTGCAGGGAAGTGTGGAAGGAAAAGATGTGGTCGTTCTTGCAGTTCCGTCTATGGCAACCAGAGCTACGGCGAAGAAAATGTGCCCGTATGTAAAGGAAGAGCAAATTCTGGTCAATGTGGCAAAAGGAATTGAAGAGGGTACTTTAAAGACGCTTTCTGAGCAGATTGAAGAAGAGATTCCGCAGGCAAATGTAGCTGTTCTTTCTGGTCCAAGTCACGCAGAAGAAGTAAGCCGCGAACTTCCGACAACGGTTGTAGTCGGAGCAGAGACAGAAGAAACCGCCATTTATCTGCAGAAAATTTTCATGAATGATGTATTCCGTGTCTACACAAGCCCGGATATTAAAGGAATTGAGCTTGGCGGTTCCCTGAAAAATGTAATCGCACTTGCAGCCGGAGTTGCAGATGGACTAGGATACGGGGATAACACCAAAGCTGCACTGATCACCAGAGGAATTGCGGAGATCACAAGACTTGGTGTAAAGATGGGCGGAAAGCTGGAATCCTTTACCGGACTTACCGGAATCGGTGATCTGATCGTCACCTGTGCAAGTAAGCACAGTCGTAACCGTAAAGCAGGTGTTCTGATCGGTGAGGGAATGACGATGGAAGAAGCGATGGCTGAGGTCAAGATGGTAGTTGAGGGTGTGTATTCAGCAAAAGCGGCAAGAGAGCTGGCTGAAAAATATGAGGTATCCATGCCAATCGTGGAAAAGGTCAATCAGGTACTTTTTGAAGGCAAACCCGCAAAGGATGCGGTAAGTGAACTGATGATGCGTGACGGGCGCAGCGAATACAGTAACCTTCCGTGGGATTAAAGTTTCAAAGAAATTTCATAAAGTCTTAATGGAAAATCCTTCCGTATAGGCGTATAATGGCGTGTATACAGGAGGATTTTTTGTATGAAATTCGGAAAAAAAGAAAAAGAAACACAAGAGGAAAAAGTCGTTCGCGGCGAGATCCAGCGTGTGGTTCCAGACTACCGGGTAGGTCTTAATCCCGAGCAGATCCGGATAAGGGAAGAGAATGGCTGGACCAATGATGAGGTTGCTCCACCGGGACTTACGACAAAAGAGATTGTTCATAATAATATATTTACCTATTTCAACCTGATCTTTCTGATTCTGGCGATTCTGCTGTGCCTGGTAGGTTCTTTTCGAAATCTGACATTCCTGCCGGTCATCATCTGCAATACACTGATCGGGATCATTCAGGAGATCCGTTCCAAGAAAGTACTGGATAGGCTGACCATGCTGAATGCACCGCACGCAGAAGTAATCCGTGGAGGGGTATCGCTGAATCTGGAGGCGGATCAGCTGGTTGCGGACGACATTGTTGTATTTCGTGCAGGGAACCAGATCTGTGCAGATGCGGTTGTTGAGGCTGGCGAGGTTCAGGTCAATGAATCTTTACTTACCGGTGAATCTGATGAGATCACGAAAAAGCGTGGAGACCGTCTGATGTCAGGTAGTTTTGTGGTATCAGGAAGCTGTCATGCACGCCTGGACAAGGTTGGAGCGGATTCCTATATTTCACAGCTGACTCTGGAAGCAAAAGCCATGCAGCAGGGGGAACAGTCGGAGATGATCCGTTCCCTGGACAAGCTGGTAAAAATGGTCGGAATCGCACTGATCCCGATAGGAATCATTTTGTTTGTGCAGAGTTATTTCTATAATCACGACAGCTTCCGGCAGAGTATTATCTCCATGGTTGCTGCAGTGATCGGCATGATCCCGGAAGGATTATATCTTCTTGCAAGCGTGGCACTTGCGGTAAGTGCAATGCGTCTTGCATCGAAAAAGGTATTGCTCCATGATATGAAGAGTATCGAGACTCTGGCGCGGGTTAATGTGCTTTGTGTTGACAAGACAGGTACGATCACAGAAGACAGTATGTGTGTCAGTGAAGTGGTGAAAGCCAAGGCCTATGACGAAGAAAAGATGCCGGATCTGAACCGGATGATCGGCGATTTTGTCAAAGGAATGGACGCGGATAACAGCACGATGCATGCGATGCAAGAACATTTTACAGAGCATTCAGATAAAGTGCCGGAAAAAGTGATTCCTTTTTCTTCCACGGTCAAATACAGCGGAGTAATTTTCAAAGATCAGGCATATGTGCTTGGTGCACCGGAATTTGTCCTGCGTGAGGATTATACAAAGTATCAGGGAAGAATAGAACAGTACACGTCCAGGGGGTTCCGTGTACTGGTATTTGGAAGCTATGATGGAGAGCCGGATGGTAAGCCGCTGACTGGAACGGTAACGCCGCTTGGTTATGTCCTCCTTCTCAATAAAGTCAGGGAAGAAGCGCCTGCGACTTTCAAATATTTTGCGGACCAGGGTGTTGCGATAAAAGTTATTTCGGGTGATAATCCGATCACCGTATCGGAGACTGCGAAGCAGGCCGGAATTGAAGGCGCAGAGAATTACGTGGATGCGGGAACATTAAAGACCGAAGAAGATATTGCCCTTGCGGTGAGCAAATATACGGTCTTCGGAAGGGTGATCCCGGAACAGAAAAGACAGTTTGTGCAGGCACTGAAAAAGCAGGGAATGACGGTCGCTATGACCGGTGATGGTGTTAATGATGTACTTGCCCTGAAGGATGCAGACTGTTCGGTGGCGATGGCATCAGGAAGCGATGCGGCGGTCCAGGCGTCCCAGGTGGTACTTCTGGAATCCGATTTTTCAAGGATGCCGGAGGTTGTTCTGGAAGGAAGAAGAGTTGTCAATAACATTCAGCGTTCAGCAAGTCTGTTCCTGGTGAAGAATATTTTTTCCTTCCTGCTTGCAATTTTCTCGGCAGTCTTTATGATTACCTATCCGCTGGAGCCATCCCAGGTATCGCTGATCAGCATGTATACGATCGGTATTCCGGCATTCTTCCTGGCACTGCAGCCGAACCGGGATATCATTAAGGGACACTTCCTGACTAATGTGTTCTTAAAGGCACTTCCGGCAGGACTTACGGATGTACTTGCGGTTGGTGCGCTGGTTGTATTTGGACAGACGTTCGGAGTTGCATCCAAAGATATTTCTACGGCGGCGACGATGCTGCTTGCAATTGTCGGATTCATGATCCTTTACCGGATCTGCCAGCCGATGAATGCACTGCGTATGATCGTCTGGATCGGATGCGTGATCGGACTGTTAGGATGCAGTATCTTCCTGCCACAGTTATTTGCGATTACGGGAATGTCCAGAAAATGCATTATGCTTTTTGTAGTATTCTCTATCGCGACCGAGCCGGTACTTCGGTATCTGACGAAGCTGATCGAATGGCTGAGAAAGCAGTACATAAAATTTATCAAGAATCCAATCAAAGAATTTAAAGGAAAAGCTGCCGATTAAGGCAGCTTTTCTTGGAAAATGAGTATTTTTAAAGAATAAAGATCAGATAATTCAGTCTGCAAATTTTGCATTCTGATCCACCTCTTCCGACTGGTTTACGATATGATTGGTCAATGCCTCATCATCCGTGGTAAACACAATATCCGGCAGAAGTTCAAAATAAAAATCCGTATATTTTTTCGCAAGAGCCTGGATACAGAAATTCTGTACGATCTTAAACCGGGTAATGGAAACCAGATCTTTGTCAAAGGTGATGTAAACACTGATCCAGAGCTTTCTTCCGGTACGGAGAATGTCATAGTAGAGTTTTTTGTAACCATAGGCATTTAGGACAGGTTCGATCGTTTCTTTAATTTCATCAACAGTCTCTTCCTCCGGCGGGATCAGGAACAGATCCCGAAGTCCGGTTATTACCGTCTTTATCGGCGTCGGCAGCATAAAGATGGACAGGGTGACGGTAATGATCTGGTCAAGATAAGGTGTTATGGGTCTGAACCATGAAAAAGGCAGCAGAACCGGAAGAAAGAAGGCAATTGCCATACCGAAAGAGGCAATACTGTCGATCTCCCAGCCTTCCATTTCCATTGTGATCAGTGGGGAATCCATCAGACGATTCTTATATTTGAGATAAATGGATACGGTAATTCCCAGAAAAAATGCAAATAATTCAAACCAGGCAATGGTATCAAAAGCGACTTTTCTGCCACCATGGATCATGATTTCGATATTGTTCAGGATCAGCCCGACGGTAACGCCAGTCATGGTAATGCCCTTGACAACGACAAACATAGATTCAATCTGCATATAACCGAACGGGTGCTTTTCATTGGATGGCTTGTAAAGTAGCGGAATCAGAAAAAGCGACGGCAGGAGCATGCAGAACTCGACTCCGTCATAGATTGCGTCCAGAAGAACTGCCTGGGAACTGGTGTAGATTGCCATGACGATCTCAACGATAACGAAAAACAGATTCCCGTACAGGGAGACAGACATGGCTTTTTTTTCTCTTTTTTGTGCTTTTCTTCCTACGTGCATAGGATACCTCCTTTTTTGACTGTAAGAAAATCCCGATAGGATTTTCTGATAAATGAAAGGCATTACGTGCCTGTAATACGCTTTTTTGTTACCATTTATCATACCCGATTTTGAAATTGATGGCAAGAAAGTAAAAGTGAACTGGCAGTATAGTTGTTCTAAACCGGGGAAAGCCCGCATACACTGTATCAGCAATCAAAGGGGGACAGTGTATGGATACATTTGATTTATACAAGGATATACAGTGCCGGACGAATGGAGAGATCTATCTGGGTGTGGTAGGACCGGTGCGGAGTGGCAAATCAACCTTTATCAAGCGTTTTATGGATGTGCTGGTGCTGCCGAAAATGACCGATGAGCATGCAAAAGAGCGGACGGTGGATGAGCTTCCGCAGTCTGCGTCAGGGAAGAGCATCATGACAACGGAGCCGAAATTTGTGCCAAAAGAAGCTGCCGAAATCCAGCTCGCAAAGGATGTGAGTGTGCTGGTGCGTCTGATCGATTGTGTGGGCTATATGGTGGAGGGAGCCGCCGGTCACATGGAAAATGGAGCAGAACGTCTGGTGAAAACGCCGTGGAACGAAAAAGAAATTCCGTTTACAAAGGCGGCAGAAATCGGGACGAAAAAGGTAATCCATGACCACTCCACGATCGGGATTGTTGTGACGACAGACGGAAGTATCGGAGAGCTTCCCAGAAACAGCTACCGGGCGGCAGAAAAGAAAACGATCCAGGAGCTGAAAAGCATTGGAAAGCCGTTCGTGGTCTTGGTCAATACCCGGAAACCGTACAGCGCAGAGGCAAAAAACGTGGCAGAAGAAATCCAGAAAGAATATCAGGTAACGGCACTTCCGGTCAACTGTGAACAGCTACGGGAAGAAGATATCCACCGAATCATGGAAAATGTGCTCTTTGCATTTCCGGTCACAGAAGTAAAATTTTTCCTTCCAAAATGGGTGGAAATACTTACAGCAGATCACAAGGTCCGGGAAGAGCTGGTATCTTATGCAAGAGAAGTCATGGGCGGAATCGGAGAAATCCGGGATGCGATGGAGATCCGGAAGCCGGAGCAGAGTACCTACATAAATGCAGTAAATGTAACAGGTGTGTCCATGGATACCGGTGAGATCTCGGTTGAAATCAAGGTGGAAGATGGCTGTTATTATGAAATGTTAAGTGATCTGACCGGAACGCAGATCAGCGGGGAATATGATCTGATCCATACAGTGCGTAATCTTGCCATGCTCCAGAAAGAATATGAAAGTGTCAAAGATGCACTTGCTTCGGTTAAAATGAAAGGCTACGGTGTAGTCAGCGCGACAAGAGAAGAAATCCGGCTGGACGATCCAGTGGTAATCCGGCAGGGCAATAAATACGGAGTAAAGATCCGTTCGGAAGCACCTTCTATCCATATGATCCGAGCTAACATTGAGACCGAGATCGCACCGATCGTGGGGAGTGAGCAGCAGGCAAAGGATCTGGTAAATTATATCAACGAGGCGGCAAAGAGCCCGGATGGAGTCTGGGGAACCAATATTTTCGGAAAATCGATCGAAGAGCTGGTGATGGATGGCGTGCGAAACAAGATCGCCATGATCGGAGATGAGAGTCAGGCAAAACTGCAGGACACCATGCAGAAGATCGTCAATGACAGCAACGGAGGTATGGTTTGCATCATTATCTAAAATTTTTCTTAAATCAATTCGATTGGCGGCAGGAAACTTGCATGGCAATCCGAGAGTATGTTATACTAAAGTCTATACGTTAGGGGATACATTTTCATGGAATGAATGGTCATATAAGATACCATGAAATCTATACGTGAGGAGAAAAGAAAAGAGGGACATCTATGAAAGTAGCAATTGTATCAGCAGACACCATGATATACAGAAAACAGAAGGATGATACGTGTTCGCCAATCGTGCGAAGAGTGCTCGATCAGGTCAGCTTCAAGACAGAGCTTGTACAGCCGGTACCAAATGACAGGGAGGTTATCCGCAAGATCCTTGCGAAGATCGCGGATGCACAGATGGCAGATCTGATCCTTACGATCGGTGGGATCGGATGCAGAGAAGAGGACTGTGTTCCGGAAGCGACAAAGGCAGTGGTCGACAAGGAGATTCCGGGGATCGGAGAGTCGATGCGTCTTTTTATGACACGGACCAGAAAAAGGGCAATGCTGACGAGAGGAACAGCAGGTATCCGGGGGAAATCCCTGATCGTCAATCTTCCGGGAAGTCCGAAGATCATTAAAGAGTGTCTGGAATATGTTCTTCCGGAGATTGTTTATGCGACAGAGACGGCAGCCGGTGAACATGATGATGTTGAGGAGTAGGCAGACAGATGAGGGTGACGTATATCGGACACAGCGGATTTTCGGTGGAACTGGAATCCCATATTCTATTATTTGACTATTATGAAGGAACGATGCCGGAGTTTGATCCAGCGAAGAAGCTGTTGGTGTTTGCCAGCCATTCCCATCCGGATCATTTTAACAGAGAGATCCTGAAGCTTGCGGATGTGTATCCGGATGTGGAATATATTTTCCCGAAGGATATCAGAATTGCGAAAAAGGAGCAGCGTGAATCGGAACATTTCATGCGAAAAAGGGATGAGATTACTGTCGGGGATACAAAGGTAAAAAGTCTGCGCTCAACCGATGAAGGGGTTGCCTTTCTGGTAAGATGCGAAGACAGGATCATTTATCATGCAGGGGATCTGAACTGGTGGCACTGGGAAGAGGAAGATGATGCGTATAACCGGATGATGCGCGGCGATTATCAAAAGGAGATTGAAACGCTGGCCGGTGAGAAGATCGATCTTGCATTTGTCGTGCTTGACCCGAGACAGGAAGAGCAGTTTTACTGGGGCTTTGACTGGTATATGCGGCATACGGATACGAAGATTGTATTTCCGATGCATATGTGGAAGCAGTACGAGGTGCAGGACCGGCTTATCGGAATGGAAGTATCAGAACCATACCGGGAGAAGATCATGCGGGTCCGGGAAAAGGGACAGGTATTTGAACTATAAGGAGACAATTTATGAAAGTCAGTATTTATACAGATGGAGCGGCAAGAGGTAATCCGGACGGACCGGGCGGTTATGGAGTCGTTCTGGAATATGTAGACCCGAAGGGAGAACTTCACGTTAAAGAGCTTTCCGGCGGCTATGTGCGGACAACCAATAACCGGATGGAGCTGATGGCTGTCATCCGGGGGCTGGAAGCGCTCAACAGACCTTGCGAGGTAGAGCTTTATTCTGATTCTCAATATGTGGTCAATGCATTCAATCAGCACTGGATTGAGGGATGGATCAAAAAGGGCTGGAAGCGTGGGAAGAATGAGCCGGTCAAGAATACCGACCTGTGGAAGCGGCTTCTGGAAGCGAAAAAGCCGCACCAGGTGAACTTCAATTGGGTAAAAGGGCATGATGGACACCCGCAGAATGAACGTTGTGATACTCTTGCGACAACGGCCGCAGACGGAAATGAGCTGCAGGTTGATCCGGGGGTGTAGAAGAAATCCTTTACACAGATAAAAAAATGTGATAAAGTATCTAAGGCAAGTAAGACAGACGTTCGCGGATGCAGGTGCCGAAAGGCCGCAGACGAGGAAAGTCCGGGCTTCACAGGGCAGGATGCCGGATAACGTCCGGTAGAGGTGACTCTAAGGATAGTGCAACAGAAATATACCGCCTGCAGATGCAGGTAAGGTTGGAAGGGCAGTGTAAGAGACTACCGCCTGGGTGGTAACACACAGGGCATATGTAAACCCCATCCGAAGCAAGACCGAAAAGAAGTGGTATGGCGGCCCGTCATGCTTCAGGTTGGTCGCTTGAGTCTGCTGGCAACAGCAGAACTGGATAGATGAACGTCCACGACATAACCCGGCTTATCGTTTTGCTTGCTTTTTTATTTTTAATTGAGAAATTTTGAAAAGAATCTGTATTCATATTCATGAAGGATATAGATTCTTTTTTTGTTGTGGTGTCCTTTAAAAAGCTTTAATTTTTATGATATCGTAGTATTGTGTGAATGATTTTTTGAGTGGAATGAAAAATAAAAAAACGTGATAATCCGTTTGACAATCGTTTGAAAAATATGGTAGTTTTAGGAGGATTAAAGTTATGTAGGAGTGTCAAATGAGGAATAATCGTTTTCAAAGTCGGGAAAGAGGGAATGTAGCATATTACCATCTTCCGGGCTTGTTTGAATTTTATGAACTGTACAGACTTTTTTTGCCGCTGTTTTATACACACAGGGAGTATTTCTATGACTGGTGTGAGATTGGTTCCATTTATGGAGCCCCGGAAGACTGCCTGTGGGGCGGAGGACGTGTGGAAGCAGGAGAAGCTGAGCCGGAAGAAGTGCTTGCACTTATGCAGAAGTACGGGATTTCTGCCCGTCTGACCTTTAGTAATTCTCTGCTCAGGAAAGAGCACCTTGCGGATCAGAGATGCAATATGCTTTGTCAGTTATTTGAGAAAAGCACAGGTGTGAAAAACGGTGTGATCGTGCATTCAGAGCTGCTGGTGGATTATCTGAAAAAGAAGTATCCGGGGTTCTATCTGGTCTCATCTACCACGAAAGTGTTGACCGAATTTCAGGAGTGTCTGCGGGAAATCCAGAGAGAAGATTTTCAATATGTCGTGCCGGATTTCCGTCTGAATAAGATGTTGGATAAATGGAATACATTATCAGAAGGTCAGAAGGATAAAGTTGAATTCCTGTGTAATGAGTGTTGTTGGTTCGGCTGCAGGGACCGGAAAGCCTGTTATGAGGATGTGAGCCGGAAGAATCTCGGAGAAGATGGAGAGGAACACCGGTGTACTGCGCCAAATGCAAAGGAAGGCTATCGTTTTTCAAAAGCGATGAAAAATCCGGGATTTATCAGTGTAGATGATATCAAAAATATCTATTTGCCGATGGGATTTACAAATTTTAAGATCGAAGGCAGGGGACTTGGAAGTGCGCTGATCCTGGAATTTCTACTGTATTATATGACAAAGCCGGAATATCAGCTGCATGTAAGAGAGGAATTGTATCTGGATAATATGCTGGATTTGTTTTAAAATCAAGGGAAAGATTTTTATGGACAAATACCAGAAATTTTGAAGACATATTCGCTTTTGTTTTTCTGCGTCTATAGGAGGTATTTTTTATGTTATTAAGTATTGCGCTGATCCTGCTTGTTGGAATGTGTATGAGTTGGATTTGTCAGGACTGAAGAAAATAGGAAGATCCGCAGTGATGATGTGCTTTGTCCCTGCAAGCCATGACTGTATTCTGTCAATATCCACTGTATGCTGTGCCGGACAAACATACTGCAGAAAACAGGACGAGCAATACCAAGATCTCCTTTCTTACTGTACGAAGGAGACAAAAAATAAAGGACGCATGAAAAAAATTTCTTTTTTCATGCGTCCTTTGCGTGGCACCTGTCCGCCTAGTCCAACAAGCCGACGCTAGCCCCGCTTTCTGTTGTATTTCTCTTCACAGTATTTACATCTATACACTTCGTTCTCCGGATCAGTCAGTACAAACACATGATCCAGTCCCTGTTCAATCGAAGTAATACATCTCGGATTGTGGCATCTGATCACATTCTTGATTTCAGATGGCAGTTTCAGTTCTTTTTTCTCAACAATCTTGGAATCTTCGATAATGTTTACCGTGATATTATGATCGATAAAACCAAGGATATCCAGATCAATGATATCGATCGGGCATTCAATCTTGATGATATCCTTTTTACCCATCTTGTTACTTTTGGCATTCTTGATGATGGCTACGCAGCAGTCAAGCTGATCAAGTTTCAGATATTTGTAGATATCCATGCTTTTTCCTGCTTTGATGTGATCCAGTACGAAGCCCTCTGAAATTTTCCCAATGTTCAGTGTATTTTCAACCATGTCTTTCGCCTCCCTTAATCTACATGAATATCCAAAAGTGTCAGGATCAGTGCCATACGGATATAGACACCATACTGTACCTGCTTGAAATAAACAGCTCTTGGATCATCATCAACTTCAACAGAAATTTCGTTGACACGCGGAAGTGGATGGAGAACCAGCATATCTTTTGGTGCAAGTTCCATTTTCCCTTTGTCCAGGATGTAGAAATCTTTCATACGGATATAATCTTCCTCGTTGAAGAAACGTTCCTTCTGAACACGTGTCATATAAAGGATATCGAGATCCGGAAGGGCATCCTCCAGGCGTTCTACTTCTGTATATGGGATATTTTTCTTATCCAGTACGTCTTTGCGTACATAACTTGGCAGACGGAGTTCCTCCGGTGAAATAAGTACAAACTCGATGTTCTCATAACGCACCAGGGCATTGATCAGAGAATGTACGGTACGACCGAATTTGAGGTCTCCACAGAGTCCGATCTTCAGATTATTCAGACGTCCTTTTAAAGAACGGATGGTTAAAAGGTCAGTCAGTGTCTGTGTAGGATGCTGATGTCCGCCATCACCTGCGTTGATCACCGGGATTGAAGAGTGCTGCGCTGCAACCATCGGTGCACCTTCTTTTGGATGTCTGATCGCACAGATATCTGCATAGCAGGAAACCATACGGATCGTATCTGCTACGCTTTCCCCTTTGGTAGCAGAGCTGGAAGCTGCCGAAGAAAAGCCAAGTACATTACCACCGAGATTCATCATTGCTGCTTCATGACTCAGTCGGGTACGGGTACTTGGCTCATAGAATAAAGTGGCAAGCTTTTTGCCTGCGCAAGCATGTGCATATTTTTCTGGATGAGCTTCGATATCACCTGCAAGATCCATAAGCTTATCGAGCTCTTCCACAGAAAAATCTAAAGGACTCATTAAATGTCTCATAAGAAACCTCCTTAAAAATAACCGCAAAATATGTGCGGGTTCATATATTCTTTATCTATAATATAACAAAAACATGGTTATTTCAACAAAGTTTTACATGTTTTTTCTGATCGGGTTTGCGAAGAAATGTAGATTTTACAGAAAAAATATATTATAATGAAAAATTAGTAACGTCAGCGTAAGAAGACATAAGGATAAAACGATAAGGAGTGGGACAATGCAGAGTCTGGAAGAGATGAGAAAAGAGCTGGATGTGATCGATGACCAGATCACCACGCTTTATGAGAGACGTATGAAGGTCTGCGAAGGAGTTGCAGAATATAAGATAAAGAACGGACGAAAGGTATTTGATAAGACAAGAGAGAACGAGAAACTGGCAGCAGTAGCAGAAAAGGTGTCCACAGATTTTAACAAAAAAGGGATCCGGGAGCTTTTTGAACAGCTGATGAGCATGAGCAGAAAGCTGCAGTACCAGCGTCTTTCTGAGGAAGGAGTTCTGGGAAGACTTCCCTTTATCGGACTGGATCAGCTGGATCTTGATGGTGCACGTGTGGTCTTCCAGGGAGTGGAAGGAGCCAACAACCAGGCAGCTATGTTAAAATATTTTGGGAAAAATGTGAAAAACTTCCATGTACCGTCATTCCGTGATGCAATGGAAGCAATTGAAGAGGGAAGCGCAGATTATGCAGTCCTTCCAATTGAAAATTCTTCCGCAGGTCCGGTGACACAGGTGTATGACCTTCTGGTGGAATTTGAAAATTACATTGTAGGAGAGACGGTCCTTCCGATTAAGCATATGCTTGCCGGAGTGAAAGGAACTACACTTTCCAGCATTGAAAGAGTGTATTCACATCCACAAGGACTGATGCAGACATCTCATTTCCTGGATGAACACGGAATCTGGCAGCAGATCAGTGTTGCCAATACTTCTATGGCGGCCAAGAAGATGATGGAAGACCAGGATACCACGCAGGCAGCTGTCTGCAACGAATATGCAGCAGAGCTTTACGGACTGGATATCCTGGCAAGAGAGATCAATGACGAATCTGACAACAGTACAAGATTTATCATTGTCACGAATCAGAAGGTATTCCTGAAAAATGCATCCAAGATCAGTATTTGCTTTGAAATACCGCATGAGAGTGGATCGTTGTACCATCTGCTTTCCCATTTTATTTACAATGACCTGAACATGACAAAGATCGAATCCCGGCCGGTAGAAGGAAAAAGCTGGGAATATCGTTTCTTTGTAGACTTTGAAGGAAATCTGGCAGATGCCGCAGTGAAAAATGCGATCCGTGGACTGAGGGAAGAAGCACTGAATCTGAAAATCCTTGGAAATTATTAGACTGAAAAAGAGAGGACACGGCTATGAGAACAAATGAACTGATATTATATCGTTATATGGAACATGAAGATCTGCTTCGGGACATGACATTTCTGATCGACAATGCAGATAATGATTATTACAACAAAGAGGATTTGAAGAGCCTTCTTTTCGAAAATTTAAATGAGCTGATCGAGCTGGCTGCAAACTATGGATTCGAGGGGAACCTCTGGCATACCTTCCTGACGTTCCTGCTTGCCAACAGTGAGAATGCTTACAGCACAGCCTGTGAAGTGGTAGGAGAGGTAGAGGGAAGCGTCAATAAAGCAGCCCTTCATGATTTTAAGATTTTCAAAGAACTGTTCGAATATGATCTGAAAGAGATGGGTGAAAAGCTCGGTACAGACAGCTTGGAACTGATTGAGGACTATCATCCGGTCAATGCCAAGGGACATGTATTTAACAAGAGGATTCGCGACCGGATCTGCGACTTAAGCAAAGCTCTTGCACAGACAGATGATGCAGAAGAATTTAAGACAACTGTAACCCAGTTCTACAAAGAATTCGGAGTGGGAACTTTCGGACTTCACAAGGCATTCCGTATTGAGCATACGGAAGAAGGAGCACAGATCGTGCCGATCACCAAGATCGCACACGTCCATCTGGATGATTTGGTGGGTTATGACATTGCCAAGAAGAAACTGATCGATAATACCGAGGCATTTGTAAAGGGTAAAAAAGCTAATAATTGTCTGCTTTTTGGTGATGCCGGAACCGGTAAATCTTCTTCAATCAAGGCAATCCTGAACCAGTATTATGACCAGGGACTTCGTATGATCGAAGTGTACAAGCATCAGTTCAAAGACCTGAATGATGTGATCGCACAGATCAAGAACCGGAATTACAAATTTATTATTTATATGGATGATCTTTCTTTTGAAGAATTCGAGATTGAGTACAAATATCTGAAAGCGGTGATCGAAGGCGGTCTGGAGAAGAAACCGGATAATATCCTGATCTATGCAACTTCCAACAGAAGACATCTGGTACGTGAGACATTCAAAGATAAAGCCGACAGAGATGAAGAACTGCACACCAATGATACCGTACAGGAGAAACTTTCGCTGGTAGCAAGATTCGGCGTGACCATCTATTTTGGAAAACCGGATAAAAAAGAATTCCAGAAGATTGTCACCACGCTTGCAGATCGTTACGGTGTCGAGATGGAAGAGGAAAAGCTTCTTCTGGAGGCAAACAAATGGGAATTGAGCCATGGTGGATTAAGCGGACGTACTGCACAGCAGTTTATTGATTATTTGCTTGGACAACAATAAAAGGAGAACCAATATGAAGTGGAATAAATTCAGATTAAAGACAACAACCGAGGCAGAAGACATTGTCAGTAGTATGCTGATGGACCTTGGTGTACAGGGAATCGAGATTGAGGATAAGATTCCGATGACACAGGCGGAAAAAGAGCAGATGTTTGTTGATATCCTTCCGGAGACAGGAATCAATGACGGCATCGCATATATCAGTTTCTATCTGGAAGAAGATGAAGATAAAGAAAGTCTTCTGGAAGCTGTGAAAAATGAACTGGAAGATATGCGTGCCTATGTGGAAGTAGGTGAAGGAACGATAGAAGAATCCCAGACAGAGGATGTGGACTGGGTCAATAACTGGAAAAAATATTTTCACCAGTTCTATGTGGATGATATCCTGATCATTCCGTCCTGGGAAGAAGTAAAGCCGGAAGATGAAGGCAAGATGATCGTGCATATCGATCCGGGAACTGCATTCGGAACGGGAATGCATGAGACCACACAGCTCTGCATCCGTCAGCTCCGCAAATATGTGACAGAGGACACCAAAATTCTGGATGTAGGATGCGGAAGTGGAATTCTTGGAATGCTGGCGCTGATGTTCGGTGCAAAGTATTCTGTAGGAACAGACCTGGATCCGTGTGCGATTGATGCAACCTATGAAAATATGGAAGTCAACGGTATTTCAAAGGATAAATACGAAGTAATGATCGGAAATATCATTGATGATAAGGAGGTTCAGGATAAAGTTGGTTATGGATGCTATGATATCGTTGTGGCGAATATTCTTGCAGACGTACTGGTGCCGCTGACACCGGTGATCGTGAACCAGTTAAAAGACGGTGGTATCTACGTGACAAGTGGTATCATCGAAGACAAGGAGGAGACGGTAAAAGCAGCGGTAGAGGCAGCAGGTCTCACGGTTCTGGAGGTTCATCATCAGGGAGAATGGGTATCTGTAACAGCGAGAAAAGAAACGAAAGCGTAGGCAGAGAGGATCAGAAAAGATGCATCATTTTTTTGTAACACCACAGCAGATCTCCGGAGATAAGATCCGGATTGAAGGCGGAGATGTTAATCATATGAAGAATGTGCTCCGGATGAAGCTGCATGAAAAGGCTGAAATCAGTGACGGAGAAAGCAGAACCTATTTGTGCGAGGTGGAAGCCTATGAAGAAGATGTGGCGGTTCTGCATATTCTGGAAGAGATGGAAGCGGACACGGAACCGGCGTCAAAGCTGTATCTTTTCCAGGGGCTTCCTAAAAGCGACAAGATGGAGCTGATCGTGCAAAAAGCGGTGGAGCTTGGCGTGTATCAGGTGATTCCTGTAGCGATGAAGCGTTCTGTTGTTCGTCTGGATGATAAGAAAGCAGCGAAAAAAGCAGACCGTTGGAATTCCATCGCAGAAAGTGCGGCAAAGCAGGCCGGAAGAAGCCGGATCCCGGAAGTTACCATGCCGCTTTCCTATAAAGAAGCACTGAAAATGGCAGAAGAGCTTGATGTGACGTTGCTTCCGTATGAACTTGCAGGTGGTATGGAAGTGACAAGAGAAGTGATCCGCCAGATTAAAAGTGGACAGTCTGTTGGGATTTTTATCGGACCAGAGGGTGGATTTGAACCGGAAGAAGTTGATGCAGCAGTCAGTATGGGGGCGAAGGTCATCACCCTGGGCAGGCGGATCCTGCGGACAGAGACAGCCGGACTTGCAACGCTTGCTGTACTGATGTTTGAACTGGAACAGTAGACCGGCAGGCAAAGAACTGCATAAGATAAAGAGAAGAAGTGTTTGGGAGACAAAGAAAAATGGAAGTTTATCTGGATAATTCAGCAACAACGAGAGCCTATGAGTGTGTTCGGGATATAGTCGGAAAAGTGATGTGTGAGGATTACGGCAATCCATCCTCCATGCATAAAAAAGGTGTGGATGCAGAAGCGTATGTCCGTGAGGCGAAGGAGACACTTGCAAAAATTCTGAAGGTGCAGGAAAAGGAACTTTATTTCACATCCGGTGGAACAGAAAGTGACAACCTTGCATTGATCGGAGGTGCACGTGCCAATCACCGTGCCGGCAAGCATCTGATCACCAGTTCAATTGAACATCCGGCAATTCTCAATACCATGCGTTACCTGGAAGAGGAGGAGGGCTATCGTGTGACCTATCTTCCGGTTGATGAGTATGGACGGATCCGCCTGGATGCGTTAAAGGAAGCGCTCTGTGACGAGACGATCCTGGTATCGGTCATGTATGTGAATAACGAAGTGGGATCGGTTCAGCCGATTGCAGAAGCATCTGCGATCGTAAAGGCTTATAATAAAAATATCCTGTTCCATGTGGATGCAGTACAGGGATTTGGAAAATATAAGATTTACCCGAAAAAGATGGGAATCGATATGCTTTCTGTAAGCGGACATAAGATCCATGGACCGAAGGGAATCGGTTTTATCTATATCAATGAAAAAGCAAAAGTAAAACCGATCATTTTCGGAGGCGAGCAGCAGAAAAACATGCGTTCCGGAACAGAAAATGTACCGGGGATTGCAGGAATCGGGCTGGCAGCAAAGACGATTTACACAGACCTGGATGAAAAGGTGGCACATATGCGTGCCTTGAAACAGCACTTTATCGAAGGGGTACAGAAAATCGATCATACTGTGATCCACGGACTTTATGATGAAACAAGTGCACCACATATCATCAGTGTGGGATTTGCAGGAATCCGGAGTGAGGTTCTTCTTCATACACTGGAAGAGAAGGGGATTTATGTATCATCCGGTTCGGCATGTGCATCCAACCATCCGGCGATCAGCGGAGTGCTAAAGGGAATCGGAGCCGGAAAAGAATATCTGGACGCAACGCTCAGATTCAGTATGTCAGAATTTACTACAGAAGAAGAAATTGACTATACGCTGGAAACATTATATAATTGTGTACCGATGCTTAGAAAGTACACACGCCATTAGGAGGAAAGAATGAAGTTTCAGACTTATTTGATAAAATATGGAGAAATCGGAATCAAAGGAAAGAACCGTTATATGTTCGAGGATGCACTGGTAAGACAGATCAGGCATTCGTTAAAAGACCTGGATGGATTATTCCATACTTATAAAGCACAGGGAAGAGTTTATGTGGACTGTGACGGAGATTATGACGGAGATGAAGTGGTAGAAGCTCTGAAAAGAGTATTCGGAATTGTAGGGATCTGTCCGGTTGTCCGCGTAGAGGATAAAGGATTTGAAGAACTGAAAAAAGATGTGATCGCATACATGGATGAGGTTTATCCGGATAAGAATATCACATTTAAGGTAGAGTCCCGTCGTGCAAAGAAAACCTATCCGAAGAAATCAATGGAGATCAATTATGACCTCGGAGAAGCTATTCTGTATGCATTCCCGGAAATCCGGGTAGATGTACACCACCCGGATGTACTGCTTCATGTAGAGGTAAGAGAAGAGATTTATATCTATTCCGAGATCATTCCGGGACCTGGCGGTATGCCGATCGGGACCAATGGAACCGCGATGCTTCTGCTTTCCGGTGGAATCGACAGTCCGGTTGCAGGTTATATGATCTCCAAACGTGGCGTCGGACTGGAGGCAACCTATTTCCATGCACCGCCGTACACCAGCGAGAGGGCCAAACAGAAGGTAGTGGATCTTGCAAAGCAGGTTTCCAAATATACAGGACCGATCAAGCTGCATGTAGTCAACTTTACCGATATCCAGCTTTATATCTATGAAAAATGCCCACATGATGAACTGACGATCATCATGCGCCGTTATATGATGCGGATTGCAGAGCATTTTGCAAAAGAAGACGGATGCCTGGGACTTATTACCGGTGAAAGTATCGGACAGGTGGCAAGCCAGACCATGCAGAGCCTGATGGCAACCAACGATGTATGTACATTGCCGGTATATCGGCCGCTGATCGGATTTGACAAGCAGGAGATCGTAGATATTTCAGAGAAGATCGGAACCTATGAGACTTCCATTCTTCCATACGAAGACTGTTGTACGATCTTCGTGGCAAAACATCCGGTAACCAAACCGAATGTAGAAGTGATCCGCAAATCAGAAGAAAACTTAAGTGAAAAGATTGATGAACTGTTTGCAGAAGCAGTGAATACTGTGGAGACGATCATCGTAAAATAATAAAAGAAAAAGGGGAGCTTTTTCAGGCTCTCCTCAAAAAAGGAAAGGACGCAGTACAGAAAATGTACTGCGTCCTGATACTTCACATTCTATTATACTAAGTATGGTTTCAGAAGTTCGATGATGTTATCAGCATCCTGGTTCTCAGCATGGATGTTCAGATCGATCGGTTTAGAAAGATCAAGACTGAAGATACCCATGATAGATTTTGCATCAATCACATATCTTCCGGATACCAGGTCAAAATCGTAATCGTATTTTGTGATTTCGTTTACGAATGATTTTACTTTGTCGATAGAATTTAAAGAAATTTGTACGGTTTTCATTGAAAACACACCTCCTTGATTTCATTTTCTATAGTTATATTAAAAGTTATACATAAAAAAGTCAAGGAACAAAACGCCGAAGAATGAATGAAATTTTCGTTAAATGTTATAAATATTGAAAGTAGGATGAATTTATGAAAAAAGCAGCATTACACAACCTGGGCTGTAAGGTAAATGCTTATGAAACAGAAGCGATGCAGGAACTGCTGGAAAAGAACGGATATGAAATCGTACCGTTTCATGATCTGGCAGATGTCTATGTGATCAATACCTGCTCGGTGACGAATATGGCAGACCGCAAGTCCAGACAGATGATCCATCGTGCCCGAAAACAGAATCCTGATGCAGTGATCGTAGCGGCCGGCTGTTATGTGCAGGCGCAGGCGGATATGGGTGAGCTGGATGAGAATATAGATATTGTAATCGGGAATAATAAAAAAAAGGATCTGATCCGCCTTCTGGAAGAATATTTTAAAGAAGACATTCCGGAACAGATGCAGGAGGTCATTGACATTAACCATACCTTCGAGTATGAGAGCCTCCATCTTTCCCGGACAGCAGAGCATACAAGGGCATATCTGAAAGTGCAGGATGGCTGCAACCAGTTCTGTACCTATTGCATCATTCCTTATGCGAGAGGACGCGTGCGCAGCAGGAAAAAAGAAGACGTAGTGGAAGAGGTGCGTACACTTGCGGAACATGGGTATCAGGAAGTGGTACTTACCGGAATCCATCTCAGTTCTTACGGACTGGAATGGAAAGATGAAAATGGAAAGCAGACAGAAGGACTCCTGGATTTGATCCGCGCGGTACATGGAGTTGAAGGGATCAAAAGGATCCGTCTGGGTTCTCTGGAACCGCGTATCGTGACGGAAGAATTTGCAAAAGAACTGGCTTGCCTGCCGAAGATATGTCCGCATTTTCACCTGTCTCTGCAGAGCGGATGTGATGCAACCCTGAAACGGATGAACCGCAGATATGATGCGGCAGAATATCGGGAAAAATGTGAGCTTCTCCGGAAGTATTTTGAAAATCCGGCACTGACAACCGATGTGATCGTAGGATTCCCGCAGGAATCAGAGGAAGAATTTGAAGCCTCCCGGGACTTTGTAGACAGCATCAATTTTTATGAGACTCATATATTTAAGTATTCAAAGCGCCAGGGAACGAAGGCTGCGAAGATGGACGGGCAGATCCCGGAACATGAAAAAACGCGAAGAAGCAATATCATGCTGGAACTGAACCGTAAAAAAATGCAGCGCTATGAAGAAGGATGGCTTGGAAAAAAGGTGGAAGTTCTATTTGAAGAGATGACAGAGCGTGATGGGAAAAATTATGTCACAGGGCACACCAAGGAATATCTGCGGATTGGGGTTCCATGCGAACCGGAACAGGCAGACCGGTGGACCAATCAGTTAAAAGAGATAGAACTTACTTCACTTTCACAAATTATGCATTGAATTTTTGTATAGATTATATTAAAATGAATATGAAGTATTGGAGGTCGTAAGATGAAAGATATAACGAATACACAATTTTTTCAGGTAGAGACAGGACCACAGATCCAGGCAAAAGATATTCTGGAAATTGTATATAATGCTCTGGTGGAAAAAGGATATAATCCGGTGAATCAGATTGTAGGATACATTATGTCCGGTGATCCTACATACATTACCAGCTATAACGGAGCAAGAAGCCTTGTGATGAAGGTTGAGCGGGATGAGATAGTAGAAGAATTATTAAAAGCTTATATCAGACATGAACTGTAGGTTGAAGATATGATGCGGATAATGGGACTTGATTATGGTACGAAGACCGTAGGTGTTGCTGTAAGTGATCCTCTGGGGATTACGGCACAGGCAGTGGAGACGGTTACGAGGAAGGACGAGAACAAGCTTCGGAAGACACTGGCAAGGATTGAGAGCCTTGCAACCGAATATGGAGTAGAGAAGTTTGTGATCGGTTTTCCGAAACATATGAATAATGATATCGGAGAACGGGCAGAGAAGGCACTGGAATTTGGAGAGATGCTGAAGCGGCGTACCGGCATTGAGATCGTGATGTGGGATGAGCGCCTTACAACGGTGGAAGCGGAACGGACACTTATGGAATCCGGCGTAAGACGGGAGAACCGCAAGCAGTATGTGGATCAAATCGCGGCTGTATTTATATTGCAGGGATATCTGGACTCTCTGGGTATGCAAAAGTAACAGGCTTTGGAATACAATCAGACGATAAGGGGAAAGTATATGAAGAATGAAAAATTAACGTTTACATGCGGAGAAGGCGGCGAAGCAGAAGAATTTTTTGTTGTGGAGCAGACCAGACTGAATGGAGTGACTTACCTTCTGGTTGCAGATTCAGAAGAGGATGATGCAGAGTGCCTGATCTTGAAGGATACAAGTACGCCGGAAGAGAAGGACAGCGTTTATGAGATGGTAGAAGAGGAAGTAGAGCTTAATGCCGTACTCAAGGTGTTCGAAGAGCTTCTGGAGGATGTGGAGATTGAAGTGTAGACGGAACTGTCAAAAGAATATTTCTGACAGATAAGAACGGGGTTCGCACACAGAGGCGGACTCCGAATTTTACGATAATTAAATGTACGGATGAGATACATAAAATATATGGAGGTGTGAGATTGAAGAAAAAAAGCAACTCAAAACTTAAGATCATTCCGCTTGGAGGCCTTGAAAAGATCGGAATGAATATCACTGCCTTTGAATATGAAGACAGTATTATTGTAGTAGATTGCGGATTGTCGTTCCCGGAAGATGATATGCTCGGAATTGATCTTGTAATCCCGGATATCAGTTACCTTAAGAGCAATGCGGATAAGGTGAAGGGTTTTGTGATCACACATGGACATGAGGATCACATTGGAGCGCTTCCTTATGTGCTTAGAGAGATTAATCTGCCGATTTATACAACAAAGCTGACTATGGGAATTATCGAGAAAAAGCTCACAGAGCACAATCTTCTCCGCTCAACTAAAAGAAAAGTAGTGCGCCATGGACAGTCGATCAATCTTGGAAAATTCAGAATTGAATTTATCAAGACGAACCACAGTATCCAGGATGCATCGGCACTGGCAATCTATTCGCCGGCAGGTATTGTTGTGCATACCGGAGACTTTAAGGTAGATTATACACCGGTATTTGGTGATGCGATTGATCTGCAGCGTTTTGCAGAAATTGGCAAGAAAGGGGTACTGGCATTGATGTCAGACAGTACCAATGCGGAGAGACCTGGTTTTACACAGTCAGAAAGGACAGTGGGAGCTACATTTGACCGGCTTTTTGCCGAACACTCCAATACAAGAATTATTGTAGCAACCTTCGCTTCGAATGTAGACCGTGTACAGCAGATCATCAATACGTCTTACAAGTATGGACGTAAAGTAGTTGTAGAAGGCCGCAGTATGGTAAATATCATTTCGGTTGCATCAGAGCTTGGCTATTTGAATGTGCCGGAGAATACGCTGATCGAGACAGATCAGTTGAAAAACTATCCAAGAGAGAAGACAACGATCATCACAACCGGAAGCCAGGGAGAATCTATGGCGGCTCTGTCACGTATGGCAGCAGATATCCATAAGAAGATCTCGATCATGCCGGGTGACACAATCATTTTAAGCTCTAATCCGATCCCGGGTAATGAAAAAGCGGTATCGAATATCATCAATGAACTCTCTGAAAAGGGAGCGAATGTTATTTTCCAGGATACGCACGTATCCGGACATGCGTGCCAGGAAGAGCTGAAGCTGATCTATTCACTGGTAAAACCAAAATATGCAATTCCGGTTCACGGAGAATACCGTCATCTGAAAGCGAACGCAGGTATTGCCAAATCTCTTGGGATTCCGAAGGACAACATTTTCATCCTCAAGTCAGGCGATGTACTCGCACTGGATGATGAAAGTGCAGAAGTTTTAGATAAGGTACACACAGGAGAAATCCTGGTAGATGGACTCGGTGTTGGTGATGTCGGTAATATTGTACTGCGTGATCGTCAGCATCTGGCAGAAGACGGAATCCTGATTGTTGTTCTGACACTGGAAAAGCGTACCAACCAGCTTCTTGCCGGACCTGATATTGTATCCCGTGGATTTGTTTATGTACGTGAATCTGAAAGCCTGATGGAAGAGGCACGGAAGGTTGTTACGGAAGCGGTTGAAAAATGTCTGATGAGCCGTCATGCTGACTGGAGCAAGATTAAGCTTGTGATCCGCGACACAATGAATGACTTTATCTGGAAAAGAACCAAGAGAAAACCAATGATCCTTCCGATCATTATGGATGTATAATATAAAGATGCCTGTGGCATTTTTATGAAAATAAGCAGATGCGAAGATATCTGCATAAAGAAGCGCAGTCAGAGTTGAAAAGAAAATAAACTTTGTCTGCGCTTCTATGATAAATGTATAGGATAAGAATTCCCTTGGAAGAAAAGAGGAAGATATGATAGTAGAAGAACGACTGACGACTTACCTCCATTCTCTGGAAAGCGCGGACATTCCCGTTCTCGATGAGATCGAACAGGAAGCCCTTGCGGACATGGTTCCGATCATCCGCAAAGAGACAAAAAGTTTTCTGAAAGTAATGCTGGAGATCAAACGTCCGGTAAAGATTCTTGAAATTGGGACAGCAGTTGGATTTTCGGCAATTCTGATGGGAAAATATTCTCCGGAGGAATGTCACATTACAACAATCGAAAATTACGAAAAAAGGATTCCAATTGCCAGAGCCAATTTTGCCAGGGCAGGTATGGAACAGAAAATTACGTTGCTTGAAGGCGATGCACTGGAGATTATGAAAGGCATGCCGGATGATGCAGGATTTGATTTTGTGTTTATGGATGCCGCAAAGGGACAATATCCGGCATATTTAGAACAGGTGATGCGTTTCCTTGTGCCGGGAGGGATCCTGATCACGGATAATGTGTTGCAGGACGGAGATATTATTGAGTCACGGTTTGCGGTGGAAAGAAGAGACCGCACGATCCATAGCCGGATGAGGGAGTATCTGTATACTCTGAAACATCATCCTGAGCTTGAGACGTCTATTCTTCCGCTGGGAGATGGAGTGGCACTGAGCGTGCGAAAATAAAAACAGGAGATAACAGTAACAGAAAGGAAAAAAATAATGGCAAGACATCCTGAATTATTGATACCGGCAAGCAGCCTGGAAGTGTTGAAGACTGCAGTCGTATTTGGAGCAGATGCAGTTTATATTGGAGGAGAAGCATTTGGACTTCGTGCAAAGGCAAAGAACTTTTCCAAAGAAGATATGATGGAAGGAATCCGGTTTGCACATGAGCATGATGTAAAAGTATATGTAACTGCAAATATTCTGGCACATAACTACGATCTGGAAGGCGTGCGGGAATATTTTAAAGAGTTAAAGGAAATAAAACCGGATGCATTGATCATTGCTGATCCGGGTGTATTTGAGATCGCAAAAGAAGTATGTCCGGAAATTGAAAGACATGTGAGTACACAGGCCAATAATACAAATTATGCAACTTATATGTTCTGGTACAGACAAGGGGCGAGCAGAGTTGTATCTGCAAGAGAACTTTCCATGCGTGAGATCAAAGAAATCCGTGCACATATCCCGGATGATCTGGAGATTGAGACATTCGTACACGGTGCAATGTGTATTTCTTATTCCGGAAGATGTCTGCTCAGTAATTTCTTTACAGGCAGGGATGCAAACCATGGCGCATGCACCCATCCGTGCCGCTGGAAATATTCTGTTGTGGAAGAAACCCGTCCGGGAGAATATATGCCGGTTTATGAAAATGAGAGAGGAACGTATATTTTCAATTCAAAAGACCTCTGTATGATCGAACATATTCCGGAGCTTATCGATGCGGGGATTGACAGCTTCAAGATCGAAGGAAGAATGAAAACGGCTCTGTATGTGGCAACTGTAGCGAGAACATACCGGAAAGCAATTGATGATTATCAGAAAGATCCGGAGCTTTACAGGAAGAATATGCCGTGGTATCTGGACCAGATCTCGAATTGTACCTATCGGCAGTTTACAACCGGATTTTTCTTTGGAAAACCATCGGAAGAGGCACAGATTTATGACAGCAACACCTATATCCGGGAGTACACATATCTTGGAATCACAGAAGAGATTAAAGACGGTATGGTGAAGATCGAACAGAGAAATAAATTTTCGGTGGGCGAGACGATTGAGATCATGAAACCGAACGGAGATAACGTGGAGGTTCAGGTAAAACGGATCGTAAATGAAGAAGGAGAAGAACAGGAGAGTGCACCACATCCGAAGCAGGTACTGTATGTAGAACTGTCCGGTAGGGCTGACAAGTACGATATTCTCAGAAGAAAAGAGGAAGCAGATGAATAAAAAAACGTGGAAGCCATATGCGGCGATCGTACTGATCCTTCTGTACGGCGTGGATATATTCTGGCTTTCCGGATTTTGTGTCTATTATTTTGGTGAGTGGGGAATTCCAATGTATGAGGGCCTTCTTGCGGTGCTGGCACTTGGAATAGTAGTGCTTTTCAGGGAAGACGTAAAGCGTGCATTTCCATTTCACAGACCGACGATCGCAAAGACTGTCGGAACATTGCTGATGTGGATCGGAACCCTTCTGATCACGATGATTCCGACATCGATCCTGCTTTATGTATTTCCGGAGCAGATGAGTGGGGCTACAGAAAGTGTGAGTGAATTATCCGGCGGACTGCCGTTTGGACTTGCATTTCTTCTGATCTGTGTCACGCCGGCGATTTTTGAGGAAATAGCATTCAGAGGCGGGCTTTTCAGCTGTTTTCGTGGCTTTAGGAGTCCATGGCCGGCAATTCTGATCAGTGCAGCAGTGTTCGGTGCATTTCACGGAAGCTTCTGGCGGTTTGTGCCGACAGCGATGCTTGGAATCGCCATGGGATATCTGCTTGCCGAGACGGATAACATGTTTTATAACATGTTCTTCCATCTGATCAATAATGCGTTACCGACATTGCTTTTACAGCTTACTTCCAGTGTAGCTTCAGAGCAGATGGAAAGTGCAGAAGCTATGGCATCGACAGGCATTTTGCTTGTGACGGTGGCTGTGTATTTTATTTATGCTTCGGCAGGACCGTTTCTGATTTATGCGGGGAATTACCTGATCCATAAAGGACAGCCGGGATACGACAGGGGACTTCTGCCAAGAGAGAAAAAGAAAACTCTGCTGGGGCTTGTGCTTGTAAGTAGCGTCTTTCTGGGACTTGGCATTCTGCTTTTTGGTATAGGAATGTTTGAGTAGAGTGTCCTGTCTGCCGGTGTGAAAGAAGCATCATGAATTTTAAAATGGACAGACAGGATCTAGACCGGCAAAAATTAAAAATGAGAAGGAAGAAAGCAGGGGCGGAGTTTTTGGATCGCCCCTTTTTCAATTCGCGAAACGTAGGAACGTGAGATGCCAAGAGAAGCTGCAACTTCTTTCTGGGTATATTCTTTTTCACCATAAAGACCGTAGCGTTTTTTCAGTACCAGCTGTTCGCGGTCGGTGAGAACGGATTCCAGTTTTTCATAGAGAAGAGAAATATCATTTTTCAGGGCAAGCTGCATACAGGCATCTTCTTCATCAGATTCGATGACATCATACAGGCGGATCTCATTCCCTTCCCGGTCTGTACCGATCGGTTCGTATAGGGAGGTTTCCCGGTTACTCTTCCGCTTGGTGCGCAGCATCATCAGAAGTTCATTTTCGATGCAGCGACAGGCGTAGGTGGCAAGCCGGGCTTTTTTGTCCAGGTTAAAGGTGGAAACTGCTTTGATAAGGCCGATGGTTCCGATGGACAGAAGATCTTCTGTATCGTCCTCCAGATGCTGATATTTTTTTATGACATGAGCGACCAGACGGAGATTGCGCTCGATCAGAATATGACGGGCCTCATTGTCACCGTCTGCACTGCGTCTCAGAAGCTCGGATTCCTCTTTTGGAGTAAGAGGCGGAGGAAAGGATTTCAATACGATTACCTCAAAATAGAGTTACTAACATTGTATGTAAAAGTGAAATGTTCTGTGCTTTTCCATTCGGGTTATTTTGCGCTTGTGGTACGTCTGAAAATGCGTTATAATGAGCGTTGAATCATGTAGTAGCAGATATGTTTTACAAAAGAAATGAGATTACGAGAGAAAAGGAAAAAATTATGGGAATAAGGACAAGATTAGCGGTACTTGCCTGTAAGACATCCAATGCAGTCCTGCGGCGGATGGGACGAGGCGGAACGAACCTGCCGGGCAAGATCGCATTAAAAATTGACAAAGATATTTTAAAGGAATTATCACGTGGGGTGAAGGTTACGGTAGTGACCGGAACCAATGGAAAGACGACCACGTCCCGTATGATCGAGCAGGCATTTGAAGAAGCCGGATATAAGTACTTCGCAAATAAATCCGGTGCCAATCTTCTGACTGGGATCATTACGGTGTTTGCACAGCACTGCAGTCTTTCTGGCAAGTGTTCCTACACACACGCACTGATCGAGTGCGATGAGGCAGCGTTCCGCAAGACCAGTGAGATGCTGCCGGTAGAGTGTCTGGTAGTCAACAATATTTTCCGTGACCAGCTGGACAGATATGGGGAGATCACTCACACGTTGAATGCAATCCGCGAAGGAATTACCCACGTACCGGATGCAACCCTGTGCCTGAACGCGGACTGTTCATTGACGTCATCTCTTGCAGATGATGTACCGAATAAGGTTGTATGGTTCGGGGTGGATGTGCCGATTTACAAAGAGACAGCGTTTGAATTGTCTGATGCAGTGTACTGTATTCATTGTAAGACAGAATATGAATACGATTACAGAACTTACAGCCATCTTGGCGGTTTCCGCTGTCCGAAATGTGGATATCACCGGCAGACACCGCAGGTTGGCGTGACGCAGGTAGTGCGTACCGGAGCAGATTCTTCGGATATCGTGTTAAATGCATTCGGGCATAACCATGATGTGCACATTAATCTTCCGGGAGGTTACAATATTTACAATGCGGCAGCCTGTGTTGCGGCTGCGGAGATTGTTGGAATCGATGAAGACACAGCAGTTGATGCACTCAGCAGATTTGAGTGTGGTTTCGGACGTGCGGAACAGTTTGAACTTGGCAAGTCTAAAGCACGTATGATGCTTGTCAAGAACCCGGCAGGGTACAATCAGGTCATCAACCAGATCTCTAATGATGAGGAAGAGTGCAAGATTGCGTTCCTTCTGAACGACCGTTATGCAGATGGAACCGATATCAGTTGGATCTGGGATGTGGATTTTGAAGCACTTGCCCGCCAGAGCGCACGCTTTACCCGTATTCTGGTATCCGGAGTCCGTGCAGATGATATGGCGCTCCGCCTGAAATATGCAGGATTTGACACTGGACGGATTGAAGTGATCCGCGACTATGAGAACCTTTTAGAAGCAATCGGAGCGGATGAGACACCGACATTTATTATGCCAACTTATACCGCTATGTTTGATCTGCGCGGCGAGATCAGCAAGCATACCGATATCAAGGCATTTTACGAATAAGGAGGGAATTATGGAACTGAATATCTGTCATCTCTATCCGGACATCCTTAATCTGTATGGAGACCGGGGCAATATCATCACAATGAAACGTCGTATGGAGGATCGGGGAATCAAGGTCAATGTAGAAGGCTGCTCGATCGGAGAAACGCTGGATGCAAACCGCTATGATATCTTCTTCATTGGCGGAGGTCAGGATTTTGAACAGGAAGTCCTTCTGAAAGACCTGGGGACCGGAAAAGCAGCAGAGATCCGCGCGGCTGTGGAAGATGAAAAGACCTTCCTCGCAATCTGCGGAGGCTATCAGATGCTTGGCCAGTATTATAAGACCTGGGATGGTGTCCAGCTCGATTTTACCGGCGCGATCAACATTCATACCGTTGGATCAAAAGAGCGTATGATTGGCAATTATATGTTTGAGACCCTCCCGGAGAGCAGTGGAGCTGTCGTAGTCGGCTTTGAAAATCATTCTGGCAAGACCTACCTGGGTGAAGGCGTATCACCACTCGGCAAAATGCTCAAAGGCTACGGCAACAACGGAGAAGACCAAACCGAAGGAGCCCGCTACAAAAATGTCTTCGGAACCTATTCGCACGGCTCCCTTTTACCAAAGAACCCGGTACTCTGCGATTTTATATTACAAACTGCCCTAGAACGCAAATACGGTCAAATAGAACCACTTGCGCCACTGGAAGACACCCTGGAATTAAACGCCAACGAATACATGAAACAAAGATTAAGCAAATAATGCTTATTTAGAAAATGCCACTGCACACAGGGTTCCATCCCACCTGTGCAGTGGCATTTTGTCCCATCTATGATACAGCAAGGCAAAACTTTGCCAGTAAAGTACGGCGGTCATCGTGGGAGAATCAAAAGAGATGATTCTCCCACGATGACTTCACAACCTACTCCCACAAATTTCCCCTCCCAATCATCTTGACAAAATCCCCTACCCATACTATCATAAGGATACATTTTCTAAAAGATATCGGTTTTCTTTTAGCAAATCACTCATGGCATTTCGCCATACATTTTCTGAAATAAAACTTCTGAACTTTTGCCGGGGAAAGGCAAGGGTGAATTTAATATGGGATTTTATAAGGTACATTCGGCAACGATTCTGGGGCTGAAAGTAGAATTTGTGCAGGTAGAGGCAGATGCAGGGAACGGACTTCCAATGTTTCATATGGTGGGATATCTGTCTTCTGAGGTAAAGGAAGCAGCAGAACGGGTAAGAACTGCCATGCGTAATGCCGGTTATACCATGCCGGCGAAAAAGATTGTGATCAATCTGTCGCCGGCATGTGTCCGCAAGAAGGGATCGGTATTTGACCTTCCAATTGCAGTTGCAGTACTTGGGGCAATGGGGATTTTCCCGGAAAAAGCAGTGGAGGATATTTTACTTGCAGGAGAGCTCGGACTGGATGGAAAGCTGCAGCCGGTAGAGGGAATCCTTCCGATTGTTCTGGAAGCAAAGAAGGCTGGTTTTAGATATTGTGTGATTCCGAAGTCAAATGAGGATGAGGGAAGGCTGGCGCAGGGAATACAGATTTTTGGGGCAGAGACTCTGGAGGAGGTATGCAGATGGCTGAAGGGTGAGTATATGCCTCAGATGGAGAAAACTGACCGGGAAGAGGCTCATGGAACGGAAGAATGGGACATAGATTATAGTGATATTCAGGGACAGGAAGCAGTAAAAAGAGCAACGATGGTGGCGGTGGCAGGAGGACATAACCTGCTTTATGTCGGTCCGCCTGGTTCCGGAAAGACGATGCTTGCCAAACGGATCCCGACAATCCTACCACCGCTTGACCGGGAAGAAAGTCTGGAGATCACGGGGATTTACAGTACGGCTGGACTGCTTAAAAGAAAGAATCCGCTGATCTGGCAGAGACCGTTCCGGGAGGTCCATCATACTGTGACACGGGCAGCGCTCATCGGAGGCGGACGAATCCCATCGCCGGGAGAAGCAACACTTGCGCATGGAGGTGTCCTTTTTCTGGATGAGCTGGCGGAGTTTCCGAGAGGTGTTCTGGAAGTGCTCAGGCAGCCGTTGGAAGAAAAATGCATTCATCTGGCAAGGCAGCAGGGAGCTTATATTTTTCCGGCAGACTTTATGTTGGTTGCTGCAACGAATCCATGTCCCTGCGGAATGGCTCCTGGTCCCCAATGTACCTGTACGCCCGGGCAGATCCGGAATTATCAGGGAAAGTTGAGCCAGCCGTTTCTGGATCGGATTGATATCTGCATGGAGGCACCAAAGGTCGAATATGAAGAACTGACCGGAAAGGGAACAGGGATGGATTCCAGAACCATGCGAGGAAAAGTGATGCTTGCAAGAATGCGTCAGATGGATCGTTTTCGAGAAGAAAAGCTGACAAAAAATGCACAGATGGGGCAAAATGAAATTGAAAAATACTGCCGTCTTGGGAAAGAAGAAGAACGGATGATGCGCCAGGCTTATGAAGTGATGAAGCTGACGGTGAGAAGCTATCATAAAGTGTTGAAGGTGGCACGGACGATCGCAGATATGGAGGAAAAAGAGGAGATCGATATTGTGACACTCCGAGAGGCACTGGGTTATCGGGTTATGGATAAAGAATATTGGGGATAAGAGAAATGAGTGAAATGTGGTATACATACTGGCTGGCGTGTGTGGAAGGAATCACAGGTGACAGAAAGTGTGAATTATGCAGAAAGAACGGATCTGCGGAAGCAGTATATTATATAGAAGAAAAAGGGATCAGAGAACAGATAATTACAGAAAAAGAGTGGGGGATTCTGAAAGAAAGTAAGAAAAAAAGGAATTGGAGGGAAGCGTATCAAAAAGTGGTGGACCGGGGAATTCAGATGGCAGTCCGGGGACAGAACAATTATCCGAAACGGTTTGAAGAACTTGCGGGAATGCCGTATGCACTCTTTTTTATCGGGGAGATGCCACGGGAGGGAATGCCGTCGGTGGCAGTGGTGGGTGCCAGAAGATGTAGCAGCTATGGTGAGAAAATGACGCTTCGCTTTGTTGAAAGACTTGCGGAGAGCGGAATCCAGATCATCAGTGGAATGGCACTAGGAATTGACGGAATGGCACACCGGGCTGCATTAAATGTCGGAGGGAAAACATTTGCGGTTTTGGGAGGCGGAGCAGATGTATGTTATCCTGCGGCACATAAAGGACTCTATAAAGATTTAATAAAGCGGGGAGGCATACTGTCTGAACAGCCACCGGGAACTCCACCGGTTGCCTGGCATTTTCCGGCAAGAAACCGTCTGATCAGCGGACTTGCCGATGTGGTACTTGTTATGGAGGCAAAAGAAAAGAGCGGATCCCTGATTACAGCAGACATGGCTCTTGAACAAGGAAGAGACATTTATGCTCTCCCGGGGATGGTGACAGAGCCGCTGAGCTGTGGTTGTAACCGCCTGATCCGGCAGGGAGCAGGGATTCTTTTGAATGAAGAAGATTTGCTGGAAGAACTGGTTATAAAAGGGCTGCTAAAGAAGAAAATCGCAATTATATCAGACACGAAAAATAAAATAAAGCTTGAAACGAAAGAAAATTTGGTGTATAGTAAGCTCGGTTTGTATCCGCGGGGGCTGGATGATTTACAGAGAGAAACCGGACTTACTCCACAGGAGGTGATGGGAATCTGTGTATCTCTTCAGTTGAAAGGATGCATTCAGGAAAGATCAAAAAATTATTATGTCAGAGCTAAATGATCTGACACTGTTAATATGGAGGAATATAATATATGGCACGTTATCTTGTGATTGTAGAGTCACCGACAAAAGTGAAGACCATAAAGAAATTTCTCGGCAGCAATTACGTGGTAATGGCATCAAACGGACATGTAAGAGATTTGCCGAAAAGTCAGATGGGAGTAGACCTGGAGCATGACTTTGAGCCGAAATACATTACAATCAGAGGAAAAGGTGAGATCCTTGCAGGACTTAGAAAAGAAGTAAAAAAAGCAGATAAGATTTATCTTGCAACTGACCCGGACCGCGAAGGAGAAGCAATTTCCTGGCACTTGATGAAAGCACTTAAACTGGAAGGAAAGAAAGTATACCGGATCAGCTTTAACGAGATCACTAAAAGTGCGGTAAAGGCATCCCTGAAAAATGCACGTGATATCGACATGGATCTGGTAGATGCGCAGCAGGCGCGTCGTGTGCTGGATCGTATCGTGGGATATAAGATCAGTCCGGTTCTCTGGGCAAAAGTAAAAAGAGGACTTAGTGCCGGTCGTGTGCAGTCTGTGGCACTTCGCATCATTGCAGACCGGGAAGATGAGATCGCAGCGTTTATTCCGGAAGAATACTGGTCACTGGACGCCAATTTCAAGGTAAAGGGAGAAAAGAAGCCTCTTACAGCAAAATTCTATGGAACAAAGGATGAGAAGATCACCATCCATAACGAAGAAGAACTGCATAAGATTCTTGCAGATCTGGAAGAAGCAGAATATGAAGTGGTCGATGTAAAACGCGGAGAGAGAAGTAAAAAAGCACCGCTTCCGTTTACGACTAGTACCCTTCAGCAGGAGGCATCCAAAGCACTGAATTTTGCAACTTCAAAGACGATGCGTATCGCACAGCAGCTTTATGAAGGTGTGGATATTAAAGGAAGTGGAACGGTTGGTCTGATCACTTACCTGCGTACGGATTCGACCCGTATTTCTGAGGAGGCGGATGCAAATGCAAGAGCCTATGTTGGAAAAGCCTACGGAGAAGAGTATGTGGCAGAGACTACATCGGAACAGAAGCAGAAAAATGACGGGAAAAATATTCAGGATGCACACGAAGCCATCCGCCCGTCAGATGTTACCCGTGTTCCGGCAGAAATCAAAGAATCTCTTACAAGAGACCAGTTCCGTCTGTATCAGCTGATCTGGAAGCGTTTTGTGGCGAGCAGAATGCAGCCGGCAAAATATGAGACAACTTCTGTTAAAATTGGAGCAGATGATTACCGTTTTACGGTATCGGCATCTAAGATTATATTTGAAGGTTTCCGTCTGGCATATGTGGAAAGCGATGAGGAAAAACAGAGTGGAAATGTAATGGTCAATAGTATCGATAAAGATTCAGAACTGACGAAAGAATCCTTTGACTATAAGCAGCATTTCACACAGCCACCTGCACATTACACCGAGGCATCTCTTGTAAAGACACTGGAAGAACTTGGAATCGGACGTCCGAGTACCTATGCACCAACAATCTCTACGATCATTACAAGAAGATACGTTGCAAAAGAGAACAAGAATCTTTATATGACAGAGCTTGGTGAAGTGGTCAATAATATTATGAAGCAGTCTTTCGCAAGCATTGTTGATGTCAACTTTACCGCTTATATGGAAGGACTTCTGGATATGATCGCAGAAGGAAAGGTAGAGTGGAAATCGGTTATCAGCAATTTCTATCCGGATCTGAAAGAAGCGGTTGAAAAAGCAGAAAAAGAGCTGGAAACAGTTAAAATCGAGGATGAGGTAACCGATGTAGTCTGCGAAGAATGTGGAAGAAATATGGTTATCAAATACGGTCCCCATGGAAAGTTCCTTGCATGTCCCGGATTCCCGGAATGCCGCAACACCAAACCGTATCTGGAGAAAATCGGAGTTGCCTGCCCGAAATGTGGAAAAGACATTGTATTGCGCAAGACAAAGAAAGGCAGACGTTATTATGGATGTGAGGATAATCCGGAATGTGATTTTATGTCATGGCAGAAGCCGTCAGAAGAAAAATGTCCGAAATGCGGAAGTTATATGGTAGAAAAGGGAAATAAACTTGTCTGCGGTAATGAACAGTGTGGGTTTGTTAAAAATAAAGAGAAAGATGAAAAATAAATCAAATTTCATTGAACTATTCAGAATTGTATGATAATATATTTGTGTACACATTTTTTTGACTAATTTGTGTGCATAATTTCAACAATATTTCATATTCATGAAAAATGCGACCGGAAACGCACATTTTTAATAAAAATATATGGAGGCAGATATGAGCGTACAACTATTGGATAAAACAAGAAAAATTAACAAACTGTTGCACAATAATAATTCAAGCAAAGTTGTGTTTACAGATATCTGTGAAGTTCTGACAGAGATTCTGGCATCGAATGTACTGGTAGTCAGTAAGAAAGGAAAGGTACTCGGTGTCAGCACATGCGAAGGAGTCCCGGAGATCCATGAGCTTTTGCAGGACGAAGTGGGAGAACATATTGATCCGATGTTAAATGAACGTCTTCTAAGTATTCTTTCCACAAAAGAGAATGTTAATCTGCAGACACTTGGATTTACAGCTGATGTATCCCAGGGATATCAGGCGATCATTACTCCGATCAACATTGCAGGAGAGAGACTTGGAACTTTGTTTTTATACAGAAAAGAGTCCATGTACGAAATTGATGACATCATTTTGAGTGAGTACGGAACCACTGTCGTGGGACTTGAGATGCTCCGCTCTGTTAATGAAGAGAGTGCAGAAGAGACCAGAAAAGAACAGATCGTACAATCTGCGATCAGCACCCTTTCTTTCTCTGAGCTGGAAGCAATCATCCATATTTTTGATGAACTTAACGGAATGGAAGGGATTCTGGTGGCAAGCAAGATTGCAGACCGTGTGGGAATCACCCGTTCTGTAATTGTCAATGCACTCCGCAAATTTGAGAGTGCGGGTGTGATCGAATCCCGTTCATCCGGTATGAAAGGAACTTACATCAAGGTTGTGAATGATTACGTGTTCAAAGAACTGGATAAGATCAAAAAAGAAAAAATGAATTAAGGATAAAAGTAAAAGAGGGGTATCAGACAAATCTGATGCCCTTTTCTTTAACGGGGAATTATATTTGTAAAAAGGAGAGAAGAGAGCATGTATGATGGAGATAAAGCTGTACTTACGATGGTACAGTATCTGAAAGAAGATAAGGAAAAAGATGAGAATATTTATGAGGCAACAGTCATAGAATATCAGAAGGAGATGGAGCAGGTACATCTGATCCTGCGATCAGGCAGTCTTTCTGATATTTCACTGGATGCAGTATATGAATGCCGGATCCGGACGATCACTTGTGAGACTGTGTGTACAGGGATGATAAAGGAGCGTTATGAGAACCGTGCAGGTATGATTCTGGTCCTGCAGGTGACGAATGGATTTTATGAAATAAATCTAAAGTAATTATAAAATTCAAAATCGAATGTTGACAAAAAAGAAAGAGAGTGCTATCTTATACCTAGAAAGTTTTTAGCACTCGATTTTATTGAGTGCTAACAAGATAGAGTTAGGAGGAATTATAATGAAATTAGAACCATTAGCTGACAGAGTTGTATTAAAACAGTTAGTTGCAGAGGAGACTACCAAATCAGGAATCGTACTTCCTGGACAGTCAAAGGAAAAACCACAGCAGGCAGAAGTTGTTGCTGTAGGACCTGGCGGAGTTGTTGATGGAAAAGAAGTTACGATGAATGTTTCAGTAGGTGATAAAGTTATCTATTCCAAATATGCAGGTACAGAAGTAGAACTCGATGATGAAGAATACATCATTGTAAAACAGAATGATATTCTTGCAGTGATCAGATAATCCGGCAGGATATCATATACAGATAAAAATCAGATTTTCAGATCAGAACAGAATTTTATTTTTAAGAATCAGGAGTGATAGAAATGGCAAAGGAAATTAAATACGGAGCAGACGCAAGAAAGGCACTGGAAGCAGGTGTCAACAAACTTGCTGATACAGTAAGAGTAACAATCGGACCAAAAGGAAGAAACGTAGTTCTGGATAAATCATTCGGAGCACCGCTTATCACAAATGACGGTGTAACAATCGCAAAAGAAATCGAACTGGAAGATGCATTTGAAAATATGGGAGCACAGCTGATCCGTGAAGTTGCATCTAAGACCAACGATGTTGCAGGTGATGGTACAACAACAGCAACTGTTCTTGCACAGGCTATGGTACACGAAGGAATGAAGAACCTGGAAGCAGGTGCAAACCCGATCGTATTAAGAAAAGGTATGAAGAAAGCAACAGACTGTGCTGTAGAAGCTATCAAGAAGATGAGTAGCAAAGTTACAGGAAGAGAGCAGATCGCAAGAGTAGCAGCTATCTCAGCAAGTGATGACAGTGTTGGTGAGATGGTAGCAGAAGCTATGGATAAAGTTTCCAACGATGGCGTTATCACAATTGAAGAGTCAAAGACAATGAAGACAGAGCTTGACCTTGTAGAAGGTATGCAATTCGACCGTGGATATATTTCAGCATATATGTGCACTGATATGGAAAAGATGGAAGCAAATCTTGACGATCCATATATCCTGATCACAGACAAGAAGATTTCTAATATTCAGGAAATCCTTCCACTGCTGGAACAGATCGTACAGTCAGGAGCAAAACTTCTTATCGTAGCAGAAGATATCGAAGGAGAAGCTCTTACAACTCTGATCGTCAACAAACTGCGTGGAACATTCAATGTAGTTGCAGTAAAAGCACCTGGATATGGTGACAGAAGAAAAGCTATGCTGGAAGATATTGCAATCTTAACAGGCGGACAGGTAATCTCAGAAGAACTTGGTCTGGAACTGAAAGATACAACAATGGCACAGCTTGGACGTGCAAAATCTGTAAAAGTTCAGAAAGAGAATACAGTCATCGTTGATGGTATGGGCGATAAGGCTGCTCTGGAAGCCAGAATCGGACAGATTAAAGCTCAGATCGAAGAGACAACATCTGATTTTGATAAAGAAAAACTTCAGGAAAGACTTGCAAAACTCGCCGGCGGAGTTGCAGTTATCCGTGTAGGTGCTGCTACTGAGACAGAGATGAAAGAAGCAAAACTCCGTATGGAAGATGCTCTTAATGCAACAAGAGCAGCAGTAGAAGAAGGAATCATTGCAGGTGGTGGATCAGCATACATCCATGCATCAAAAGAAGTTGCCAAACTTGCAGAAACTCTGGAAGGTGATGAAAAGACAGGGGCAAAAGTAGTCCTCAAAGCTCTGGAAGCACCATTATTCCACATTTCAGCTAACGCAGGTCTTGAAGGCGCAGTTATCATCAACAAGGTAAGAGAAGCTGAACCGGGAAATGGCTTTGATGCTTACAATGAAGAATATGTAGATATGGTGAAAGCAGGTATCCTTGATCCTGCAAAAGTAACAAGAAGCGCACTGCAGAACGCTACAAGTGTTGCATCTACACTCCTTACAACAGAATCCGTTGTTGCTAACATCAAAGAAGATGCACCGGCTATGCCGGCAGGCGGAGCTCCGGGAATGGGCATGATGTAAGCTAAAAATATGATTTTTAGAAAACTCCTCAGAAGAGGAGTTTTCTTTTTATTATAAAAGTGTTACAATAGTTCTAATATATAAATTTGGAGGTTAGGATATGGGTGATTTTTACACAGAACAGCTGGTGAAGAGGCAGAAAGCATCTTCGACGACGCTGATCAAAGCAATACTTATCATACTTACTGTTCTGTCGGTCGTACTTATATTTATGATCCCATTCGGAATAATTGGTCCGGTGATCATGATCGCACTGGATGTTTTTTTGTTCCGGAGTATGGATGTTGAATATGAGTATTTATTTGTGAATGGGAGTCTTGATATTGATAAGATTATGGCAAAATCCCGTCGGAAAAATATGTTTTCCATGGAGATGACGGATCTTGAGATGATGGCACCTTCCGGTTCGCCGGAACTCAGACCTTATCAAGGGCTGAAAGGAACCGATTACAGTTCAGGTATGCCGGGGGCAGATACATATGAGCTGATCGTTGTAAATAACGGGGAAAAGAAAAAAATTATTTTTGAGCCAAATAAGGCAGTTTGTGAAGGACTGAAGATGCTGGCACCAAGAAAAGTATTTTGCAAATAATTCCCGAAAGACGTGCAGAAAAGCTTGCAGGTTCCGGGGTACAATTGCATCCAGAAAGACGGTTACGTAAAATTATCAGTGATCTGTAGAAATGTGATTGTCACGGACGGACGAATGTACTCGATAAAGGACTTGACATAGCATAGATTTATGCGTTATCATAGCAGATAATCAAAATTACAGACGAGAGAGAAAGGAAGAAAAATCATGGGAAAGATTATTGGAGAAGGAATCACCTTCGATGATGTACTTCTGGTACCTTCTTATTCAGAAGTAATTCCAAATCAGGTTGATTTATCAACTTATCTTACAAAGGGCATTAAGCTTAACATACCGATGATGAGTGCGGGAATGGATACTGTTACCGAACATCGTATGGCGATCGCTATGGCACGCCAGGGAGGTATCGGTATTATTCACAAGAATATGTCGATTGAACAGCAGGCAGAAGAAGTAGACAAGGTTAAGCGTTCTGAGAATGGTGTCATTACAGATCCATTCTATCTGTCGCCGGAGCATACACTGGCAGATGCTAATGAACTGATGGCGAAGTTCCGTATTTCCGGAGTTCCGATCACAGAGGGAAGAAAGCTGGTAGGTATCATTACGAACCGTGACCTCAAGTTTGAAGAAGATTTCTCCAAGAAGATCAAAGAATCCATGACAAGCGAAGGTCTTGTAACAGCACAGGAAGGTATCACCCTGGAAGAAGCAAAGAAGATCCTCGCAAAAGCAAGAAAAGAAAAACTTCCAATCGTAGACAAAGATTTTAACTTAAAAGGTCTGATCACAATTAAAGATATTGAGAAACAGATCAAATACCCACTGTCAGCAAAAGACGCGCAGGGAAGACTTCTGTGTGGTGCAGCGATCGGTATTACAGCGAACTGTCTTGAAAGAGCAGAAGCTCTTGTAAAAGCAAAAGTTGATGTAGTAGTACTTGATTCGGCACACGGACATTCAGCAAATGTACTTCGTACCGTAAGAATGATCAAGGATGCATTCCCGGATCTTCAGGTGATCGCAGGTAACGTTGCAACAGGGGAAGCAACAAAAGCGCTGATCGAGGCAGGTGTTGATGCAGTAAAGGTTGGTATCGGACCTGGATCCATCTGTACAACCCGTATCGTAGCCGGTATCGGTGTACCACAGATCACAGCTGTTATGGACTGCTACGAAGCAGCAAAAGAGTCGGGAATTCCGATTATTGCAGATGGTGGTATTAAGTACTCAGGTGATATGACAAAGGCGATCGCAGCCGGAGCCAACGTATGTATGATGGGAAGTATCTTCGCAGGATGCGATGAGAGCCCGGGAACATTCGAACTCTATCAGGGAAGAAAATACAAAGTATATCGTGGAATGGGATCTATCGCAGCAATGGAGAACGGAAGCAAAGACAGATACTTCCAGACAGATGCGAAGAAGCTTGTACCGGAAGGCGTAGAAGGACGAGTTGCCTATAAAGGATCTGTAGAAGATACTGTATTCCAGTTAATGGGCGGTCTCCGTTCCGGAATGGGTTATTGTGGAGCACCAGACATCGAAACTCTCAAGACAACAGGACGTTTCGTAAAAATTTCTTCCGCATCCCTCAAAGAAAGCCATCCACACGACATTCACATCACAAAAGAAGCACCAAACTACAGCGTAGATGAATAAGATATAAAATTAATCAAGAGAGAAGAATCATTTCCGTAAGAGAGACGATTCTTCTCTCTTACATTATCCAACTATTTTCAAACTTCACCCAAACCTTCAACAGTCAACTGAATCCAGCGGCAATTGTTTTTTCGGAGGGGTACACGTCCCCTTCCGACTACCTTAATAAAAAAATAATAATTTTTTCAACAATTTCTCACCATTTTATGATAGTCTGGATATAGTTGGGATTCCAACAGAAAATTTGCAAAAAACACAAAAGATTGAGATGACGAAATGAACCGAAGAAAGAAGAAAAACACCAGAGCCAACCTGTACAGGGGTGGCGATGGAAAAAGCTATTATGAGGCGAATAAGAGGCGCAGAATGAGCCGTTATATAAAGGTGGGAAGTACGATCCTGATCACACTGCTTCTTGCACTTTCTATTATGAAGATCAGTGGAAGAGGAATCTTTGCACAGAGAGCATACAGTGAGCTTTCTGATGAAGTGATCAGTGCCCAAAAGCCGGATATTGATGTAGAACTGTTAACTGTGAATGAATATTCAAGACCGGGACTTTCAACCAATGAGATTACCGGAATAGTCATTCATTACACTGCCAATCCTGGTTCGACAGCGATGGAGAACAGAGACTATTTTGAGGGACTGAAGGACAGTCACATTACGCAGGCAAGCAGTAATTTTGTAGTAGGACTGGACGGGGAAATCGTACAGTGCGTACCAACCTGGGAGGTTGCATATGCGTCCAATACACGGAATTTTGATACGGTGTCCATTGAGTGCTGTCATCCGGATGAGACCGGAAAGTTCAACGAGGCAACTTATAAGAGCATGGTACAACTTACAGCATGGCTGTGTGAAAAGTTTTCGCTGACAGAAGAAGATGTGATCCGACATTATGATATTACAGGGAAAATCTGTCCGAAATACTTTGTCGAAAATGAAGATGCCTGGAAGCAGTTTAAAAGTGATGTAAAAGCGGTCCTGGATAACGCAAAATAAAAAATATCTATTGATTCACTTCCAAAGTGTCTGCTATAATGTTTTAATACAACGGGCAATTGAAGGCACCCGGAAAGCAGTAGAGTGAGAAACGAGGAATTGATAGATGAACGATTTGGAATTATACCGTGAAGAGCTTGCAAACTGTGATGCGAAGATCACAGAGGCATTAAAAGAAAGATATGCGATCATTGAAAAGATCATGGCATACAAAGAAGAGTATGGTATGCCGATCCTGCAGCCGGAACAGGAAGAAAAGCAGAAGAAGAGACTGATGTTCAGCCTTCACAATGATAAGCACAGAGACGAGATTTATGATGTATTTGAGCGTATCCAGCGCAACAGTAAGAAGATCCAGGCTAGAAAGCTTTTTGATTACAACATTGTCCTGATCGGGTTTATGGGAGCTGGAAAAAGTACGATCTCTGATTATCTTAGCACCATGTTTGCCATGGAAGTGGTTGAGATGGACCAGCTGATTGCAGAACGCGAAGGCATGAGTATTTCCGATATTTTTGAAACCTATGGGGAGGAATACTTCCGTAATATGGAAACCAATCTTCTGATCGAGATGCAGGAGAAGAAGAATGTGATCATTTCCTGTGGTGGTGGTGTGGCAATGCGTGAACGCAATGTCGCAGAGATGAAGAAAAATGGTCGTGTAGTACTCCTTACTGCACATCCACAGACCATTCTTGACCGTGTAAAAGACAGTGACGACAGACCGCTGCTCAATGGACACAAGAATGTAGAATATATCGAGCAGCTGATGGAAGCAAGAAGAGAAAAATACGAGGCGGCTGCAGATATCGTTGTAGATACAGATAACAAGACGGTTCTGCAGATCTGTGAAGATCTGATTCAGAAGCTTCTGGAAATGGATGAGAATCATGTTTAAGACCTTTTATCCGGACGAATATGTAGCGTCCACTTATGTACTGGATTTTGAAAAAATGTATCGGGAAGGCTGTCGTGGACTGGTATTTGACATTGACAATACGCTGGTTCCGCATGGAGCACCGGCAGATGAGAGAGCAATCTGTCTTTTTGACAGGCTGCGCAGCATCGGGTTTGATACATGCCTGATTTCCAATAACCAGGAACCACGTGTAAAGCCTTTTGCCGAAAAGGTGCAGAGCAAGTATGTGTTTAACGCGCATAAGCCTTCCACGAAGAATTATATAAAAGCCATGGAGCTGATGCAAACGGACAGAGGAAACACTGTATTTATCGGAGATCAGCTTTTTACGGATGTGTGGGGAGCGAAGCGTACCGGGATGAAGAGTATTCTGGTGAAGCCGATCAATCCAAAAGAAGAGATCCAGATTGTGCTGAAAAGATATCTGGAGAAGATTGTATTACATTTCTATAAAAAAGAGAACGAAAAGAGAATGTCCTGCAAGTAGGCAGGGCATTTTTTGATAGGAAATTCCGAAGGAACTTCCTATCAAATAAAAGGCACTGCGTGCCAAAGATGTGCACTCGCACGAAGATGAAGAATGTCGCAAGCGACTGCGCTCGGCGCGAAAATGTGCCTTGGCACATTCTTTTTAGTAAAGTAAATAGAAATCCCCCCGGTTCTCATAACGAGAACCGGGGGACATCAGGGGGAATATTATATTTACAAAATCTTATAAGTAGTCATGTTTGGCAAGAACATTCAGGATATTACGTCCTTCTTCTGTACCTTCGATGATACGGCGGGCACGTACACTGTCACCGATGTTCATGATTTCAACATCTTCATCTTCGAATTCTTTACGGACTGCATCGAGGATCGGAGCGTTTGCTCTCATACCAAGACATACAAATCCATAATCAAATAGCATTTCTTCTTCATTTCCTTCTGGCGTTTTAACAAGGAAGGAATCTGCTTTAACTTCAAGAAGAGCAGTATTCGGACACTGTTTTACACCATATTTATCCATCAGTGCAAAGGTTCCGACTTTGGATACCGGATCAATTCCGTTACCGATTACCGGCATCATTTCCACAATGCTTACATCAGCACCACGTGGAGCAAAGAATTCTACTACGTCAAGACCTACGGCACCGCCACCGATAACAACGACTTTTTTGCCTTTCAGATCTTCTGGATATTCCATAACATGGTTGATCATATTTGTAATAGAAGAAACTTTTCCGCCCTCTTTGTCAATATTCTCATGAAGGCCCTTGATCGGTGGAAGGAGCGGATTAGAACCGGTAGCATTTACAATAATGTTCGGGTTCATGCTTCTGATCATTTCAATCGTAGCTTCCGTGTTCTTGAAGATGAACAGGTTTTTCAGCTTGCTTGCGCGATGGATCAGATAGTTCGGGAAGTCAGCAAGTCTCTTCTTATCCGGGATCTTGGAGATCAGGGCGGCAAGTCCGCCGAGTTCCGGTTTCTTCTCGATCAGGAAAGTAGTGCATCCAACCTCGGCAGCTGTACATGCAGCTTCCAGTCCGGCAGTACCACCACCGATCACAACAACGTTGCAAGGCTTGTTGATTTTCTGCTTTTTGTAATTTTCGCCGCCATTTACAGACGGGTTAACAGTACAACGGATCGGACGGTTGATTCCGATACGGTGTCCTGCACATCCGATGTTACAAGAAATACATTTACGGATATCACATTCATCACCGAATTCTACTTTATTTACCCATTCCGGATCAGCGATCAGTCCACGTCCCATACCGATCAGGTCAGCATCGCCTCTTGCAAGAATATCTTCGGCAACCTGTGGGTTACGGATGTTACCCATTGTCATACATGGTTTGCCGTAACGTTCTTTTACAGCTTTTGCCATATAAGAACGCCATCCATCCGGAAGGTAATTGGCATCAATCTGGTACTGAATGGATCCGTTCAGACCGGCAGATACGTCGAATACGTCAACTTCTTCCTGGAAGTACTGAAGGTAATCAAGACAGTCATCCAAAGTATTTCCGCCTTCCATAAATTCATCCGCACTGATACGAACAAAGATAGGGAAGAATGGTCCAACCTGTCTTCTAACTTCTTCAATAACAAGTTTTGCAAGTCTTGCACGGTTTTCCAAAGATCCGCCGAATTCGTCTGTTCTCTTATTTGTAAGAGGTGAAAGGAACTGGCTTATAAGGTAAGAATGTCCTGCGTGGATTTCTACAGCGTCAAACCCTGCGATCTGAGCACGTTTTGCGGCTTCACCGTATTTTTTTACAATATGCATGATTTCATCTTTTTCCAGTGGACGCGGGATTTCACCGCCTGCTTTTGAAGGAACATCAGAAGCAGAAACCGGCTGCATATTGATACGTGCTGACTGTGCAGAAGCACCGGCATGATTGATCTGGATTGCAATGCAGGATCCATGTTTGTGTACTGTTTCGCAAAGTTTGAAAAGTCTTGGAATGTAGTTATCCTGATCGATACGAAGCTGTGTGGTTCCGTTAGATCCCTGTGGAGAATCAACGCTGGCGTTCTCTACGATGAGAAGTCCTGTACCGCCTTTTGCACGCTGCTCGTAATAATTGATATGAAGAAAACTCATTTCACCATTCTGTTCACCGTAGTTGGTTCCCATTGGAGTCATGACGATACGGTTCTTGACCGTCATATGTTTGATGGTAAATGGCTCGAAAATGTGTTTGTATTTGCTTTTCATTAGAAATTCCTCCGTAAAAATGACTTAATAATCAAAATAAAATGATGTGAGTGTCAAAAGTAAATTTTGCCACTCACTGATGTAATCGGATTGCTCCATTGCTATGCAATTCCTGCAATCCTCAAAAAATCTTAGTCACACGAGGTTGTCTTATACCGGCTTGGGCGTACCGGTTTTTGTTAAATCCATTATAACTACAAAAAACTGAAAAATACAAATTGAAAATACATAGAAAAATAATAGAATATAACTATAGAAACAGCGAAAAAGATAAAAATAAAATTATACTAGGAAGACGGGAAGTGGAAAAAGATAGACAATTTAAACAAAACTATAGAATAATTAAATAATTTATGCTATGTTTAATATAAGAACAGGAAAGAGGGTGATGGTTTTATGAATCTGAATCAGTTGCATTACTTTGTGACACTAGCACATATAGAACACTATACCAGAGCGGCGGAAATGCTGTCCATTACGCAGCCAAGTCTCAGCCATGCCATAAGTATGCTGGAGCAGGAGCTTGAGACAAACCTGTTTGAAAAAAGAGGGCGTAACGTTGTACTGACAAAGTACGGAAAAGTATTTCTGGAATATGTAGAAGAAGCTTTAAAGATTCTGGACAGTGGTGTAAAAAAGACAAGGGCGTTGACAAGTGACACCGGCGGGGTGATCGATCTCGCATATATTTTTACGCTTGGAAGTGTATTTGTTCCACAGCTTGTAGGCGGTTTTTTGAAGGAACACGAAGACTGGGATGTGAATTTCCGTTTTTCTGTCGGAAATACGACAGAGATTATACAAGGGTTGAAAGAGGAGAAGTATGACATCGCTCTCTGCTCGCGAAAAGAAAAAGAATCCGGGATTGATTTTGTACCGATCGCTAAGGAAAAATTGGTTGTTGTTGTTCCAAGAGACCATGAGCTTGCCGGAAGAGGATCTGTTGATCTGAAGGAAACACTTCCTTATCCCCAGGTATATTTCACCAAGAACAGCGGGCTCAGACCGGTGATCGACCAGTTGTTTGAACAGACCGGAGGGACACCGAAGATAGCATATGAGATTCTGGAAGATGCATCGATGGCAGGTCTTGTGGCAGAAAATTTTGGAATTGCGGTAATGCCGGAGATTCCTATACTTAAAAATCTGAATGTAGATGTACTGGATATTGAGAATCCACCATACGAACGTTATATATATCTGGCGAAGCTGAAGGAAAAATATCTGGCGCCGGTTGTAAAAGAATTTATTGAATATGTAAAAGAAAGCAATGGGAAGGCACTTTAATAGGCCTTCCCATCTCTTTTGACAAACTGGATGAAACGTTTGACAGCGGGAATCTGGTATTTGTCGCGGATGTATCCCATATAAACGGTGTGGGTAAGGTCTGCATCGGCAAGCGGGAGTACGGTTACATTTGCCTGATCAACCGCATCGACCCTGGCAACCAGGGCGATTCCGAAATCTTCGGCAACCAGGGCAGCAATTGCGTTTTCATCCGGACACTCACAGACGATGTTTACCTTCAGCTTCTTTTCTTTATAGAAGTTACGGGTGAAGCCACCGAGTCCGGAATAGCGGTCATACCCGATCAGAGGATAGTCAGTAAGGTCACTGCAACAGACGGATTCTTTCTGGACAAGAGGATGTTCTTTTGGAGTAATTACAACCATATTCTGGTTCAGAATGGGTACAAAGGAAATATCCGGTTCATCCGCAACGAAAGAACCAAAGATCACATCGTGGCGGTCGGATTTGAGCCCCTGGATCATATCTGCAGTGTGCGTTTGGTTAAAATTGAAGGTTACATGCTTGTTGCGGTCTATATCTAGGAAGGATCGCACTGTATGCGGAATATAGTAGTTTGCCAGCGGAAATACATAGGCGATATCAATATGTCCGCCGCTTCCGGCAAGCTGCTTCATCTTATGCTCGGCAATATGTACCTCCTCGAGGATCCGGTTGACATGTTCCAGGAAGACGCGGCCGGATTTGGTGAGGACAACATTGCGTCCCTGATGTTCAAAAAGCATCAGTCCAAGTTCTTCTTCCAGAAGCGACATGGACCGGCTGAGGCTTGGCTGGGAGATCTTAAGTAATTCTGCAGCCTGTCGGAAATGCTGCAGGGTTGCTACTTTTTGGAAATATTCAAGCTGATTTAGCGTCATGGTAAAAAATCCTTTCTATATTATATAAAATAATCATACCATAACTGATGCCAAAAAGCTATCAAAAACACACATAAGATATATTTGAACTATCAAATGATATCGTCTATAATTTAACTATCAAGAGGTTGTTTAAAAATTAACAAAATTGGGCAAACGTTAAAAACATTCTCAAAGAACAAAGAAATAAATTTCGATGGAAGAAGAAAAGGAGAACAAATCATGGCAGAGAGAATTACAGGACACACAGAACTTATCGGACTTATGGCTTATCCAATCAGACATTCAAGCTCACCGGCAATGCATAATGAAGCATTTGCTTACCTTGGACTGGATTATGCTTACCTTGCATTTGAAGTTGACAACAGCACACTGGAAGATGCAGTAAAAGGACTTCGTGCTCTGAAAATGGTAGGATCTAACGTGTCTATGCCAAATAAAACAGTTGTTGGACAGTATCTGGACAAATTATCTCCGGCAGCAGAGCTTTGTGGAGCAGTTAACACAATCGTAAATGAAGATGGTGTTTTAACAGGACACATCACAGATGGCATCGGATTCATGCAGGCGTTAAAAGATAACGATATCGATGTGATCGGAAAGAAGATGACAATCGCAGGCGCAGGCGGAGCTGCTACAGCAATTGAAATCCAGGCTGCACTTGACGGCGTAAAAGAAATCTCTATTTTCAATATTCATGATAAATTCTGGGCAAACGCTGAAGAAACAGTAAGAAAGATCAATGAAAAGACAAACTGCAAAGCTACTCTTTACGATCTGGATGACAAAGAAAAATTAAGAGAAGAAATGAACGATTCATACATCTTCGTAAACGGAACAGGTGTTGGTATGAAACCACTGGAAGGAATGTCAGTTGTACCGGATAAATCATTCTTCCGTCCGGAACTTATTGTTATTGATGTTCCTTACTCACCACTGGAAACAAAGATGCGTTCTATGGCAAAAGAAGTTGGATGTAAGACAATGAACGGTCTTGGAATGATGTTATTCCAGGGAGCAGCAGCATTCAAACTCTGGACAGGAAAAGAAATGCCGATCGAACACATGAAAGAAGTATTAAACATCAGATACGATGATTAATACCCGGCAGGCTTGTATTGAATTTAAGAAGAAATCGAAAAAATTTGAAAAACAGGAATGTGAGGAAAAGAGATGAATAAGAAATACATACCCAGCGCCCTGATCCTTTATTTAAACTACTTTATCCACGGTGTCGGATGTTCCATCCTTGGACAGGCAGTCATCAAGGAAGCACTTGCCGCTTCCTGGGGCGTAGAAGTTATGGCAATCACTGCAATTTCAGCAGCACTCGGACTTGGACGTCTGATCGCGCTTCCGTTCGCCGGACCGCTTTCTGACAAACTCGGACGTCGTATTTCAACAGCGATCGGTAGTGGATCCTATGCAATCTACCTGATCGGACTTGCACTTGCATTTAATGCAGGAACAAATGGTGGATACCAGATCGCATATATCTGTGCAATCGTTGGTGGTATCGCAAACTCTTTCCTGGATACAGGAATTTACCCGGCTGTTTCAGAAATCATTTACAAAGCACCGGGCGTTGCAACTATGGGGATCAAATTCTTTATTTCTGTATCGCAGATGCTTTTACCGTTCGTACTTGGTGTAACTGTCGCTACAACAGCAACAGGAGCAACCTCTTACAACACACTGTTCTATGCATGTGGAATCGCTTATCTTGTACTTCTGGTACTGGTTATGATCTTTCCACTCCCGGATACAGATCAGAAAGCAGCGGGAAAGAAAGAAGGCCTGATCGACAGCTTAAAGCATACACATTTCTCTGTAGAATCCATCGCAATGATCCTGATCGGATTCACATGTACAGGTACTTTCCAGTTATGGCTGAACTGTGCACAGAACTTTGCAAAAGAGAATGTTGGCTGGGCTGATCCGTCCATCATGCAGACATACTATTCAGCAGGAACAATGCTTGCACTCGTTGTAACTGCACTTTTAACAAGAAAGATCAAAGACGTAAGATTTATCCTGGGATACCCGGTAATCTGTCTTGTAACAATGATCGCTGTTCTGGTTGGAAAGAGCCAGACACTTATGATTGCAGGTGCATTCCTGATCGGATGGGCAGGAGCAGGCGGACTTCTTCAGATCGCAACTTCTGTATGCAACATGCTTTTCCCGAAGATCAAAGGAACTGTAACAGCACTTGTTATGATCGCATCTTCCCTGTGTAACTACACCATCCTTACAGCAGCATCCAAAATGCAGCCGTCACAGGTTATGGTTATGAATATCGTTCTTACAGCAGTTGGAGTCCTTCTTGGATTATTTGTAAACTTACGTTATACTAAGATGGTAGAACAGGCTCAGGCTGACAACTAGAAAAAGGAGAAAACAGACATGAGTAAATATGTAGAAGTTCGTGGCGTTAAGATCGGTGAAGGAGTACCGAAAATCTGTGTACCGATCGTCGGAAAGACAAAAGAAGAAATTCTTGCAGCAGCAAGATCTTTTGAGGATGTTGCGCTTGATGTTGTAGAATGGCGTGTAGACTGGTTCGAAGGTGTATTTGACTTCGCACAGGTTGAAGATGTATTAAAAGACCTTCGTCCGGCACTTGGCGAAACTCCGATTCTTTTCACATTCCGTACTTCCAAAGAAGGCGGCGAAAAAGCAATCGAAGCTGACGCATATGCAGAGCTGAACAAGAAAGCAGCAGCAACAGGACTGGTTGACCTTGTGGATGTAGAAGCATTTACAGGGGACGAAGTTGTAAAAGATATCATCGAAGGCGCGCATGCACACGGCGTAAAAGTCGTTGCATCCAACCATGACTTCGATAAGACACCGGACAAAGACGATATCGTAGGACGCCTTGTGAAAATGCAGGAACTCGGCGCAGATATCCCGAAAATTGCAGTAATGCCACAGTGCAAAAAGGATGTACTTACACTTCTTGAAGCAACACGTGAAATGGCAGAAGAACATGCAGACCGTCCGATCATTACAATGTCTATGGCAGGTACCGGACTGATCAGTCGTCTGTGCGGTGAAGTATTCGGTTCAGCACTTACTTTCGGGGCAGTAGGAAAAGCTTCTGCACCTGGACAGATGAATGCATCAGATTTAAGAGAAATCCTGACTCTGATCGATAAGAGCATCTAGTGAAGAAACATCCGGAGAAGTCCTGTGGCGGATCCGTTATGTTTAACCTGAATGAAGAGTGAAAAAGGCAGGATAAAGACCCGCAGTCATACCGGGGATTCCGGTGGATTGCGGGCCTTTATCATATTCTGGTTTTGTTAAAAAACTAACCGATTTCTGAAAGTGAAAAATTATAGAAAATTTTGCTATTTAAAGAGAGAAAAGCAAATAGAAAAAATAGACAAATTCTTCGGTAATTGATATCATTTTTGTATGATTACATGAATGGAGGGCAAATGCGAATGAAGAAAACAGTAATCTGGCTGGATAACTATCTGGAAGAATTTTTTATGGTGATAAGCCTGATTCTGATGACAGTGATCATGGGGATCCAGGTGTTTTCCAGATATGTACTCGGCTCAGCGCCGTCCTGGTCGGAGGAGATTACCCGTTACCTGTTTGTATGGTCGGGATTTTTGAGCGTCAGCTATTGCACAAAAAAATGTATTTCCATTAAGATCGAACAGTTTGTGTCAATTTTCCCACGAAGAGGGAAGGCACTTTTTAAACTGGTTAACCATACCTTTGAACTGATGGTATTTCTTTACCTGATACCGTTTGCGTTTAAGTATATGATGTCAGCAGTAGAGAGCGGACAGGTAAGTCCGGCGTGCCACATCCCGATGTATTATGTGCAGGCAGCACCGCTTGCAAGTTTTATCCTGGTAGCGATCCGTATTATCCAGCGATGGTTTGCAGAATTAAAAGTAGTAAGAGAAAAAGATGAGAAAGGAGAAAAAGCATGCCGGCAGCAGTAGTATTTATCTTATTTGTAATCTGTCTGATCATTGCCATTCCGGTATCGATCGCACTTACAATCGCATCGGTCCTTCCGGGTGCTTTTGATCCATCCTTCACAGTCAGCGGACAGTTTGTGATCCGTTCTATGCTGGGAGGAATTGACAGCTTTCCTCTCCTTGCGGTTCCGATGTTCGTACTTTCCGGAATCATCATGGCAAGAGGCGGCATTTCCAAAAAATTATTTGATGTATTTTCCTATTTTCTTGGAAAGCTGACAGCGGGTCTGCCGTGCGCGGTCATTGTAACCTGTCTGTTTTATGGTGCAATCTCAGGCTCCGGACCGGCAACGGTTGCAGCAGTCGGAAGTATGACGATCCCGATTCTGATCGAGCTTGGATACGATAAGGATTTTTCCGCGGCGATCGTAGCCGTGGCAGGTGGTCTTGGAGTTATTATTCCACCAAGTATTCCGTTTATCATGTTCGGAAGTGCTTCCGGTGAATCAGTAAGTGACCTGTTTATCGCAGGGATCATTCCGGGACTTCTGATCGGCGGACTTCTGATGGTTTATGCAGTTTATTACTGTAAAAAGAATGGAGAGGACAAAGAAAAGATCCAGAAAGTAGTCGGGGAACTTCATGAGAAAGGACTTCTGAAGGTTTTAAAAGAAAGCTTCTGGGCACTTTTGAGTCCGGTTATCATTCTGGGATGCATCTATTCCGGAATCGCATCGCCGACAGAAGCGGCAGTCATTTCGGTATTTTATGCACTGATCGTCAGCCTGTTTATTTATAAGACGATGACGTTTAAAGATATCTGGCCGGCACTGGTGGAGGGCGTGCGCACCTATGCACCGATCATGTTTATTCTTGCAGCATCGATTGCATTTTCAAGAGTTCTGACTCTGATGCAGATCCCACAGATGGTAAGCACCTGGATCCTGACGCACTTTACCAATAAGATCGTCCTGATTCTGGTGATCAATGTATTCCTTCTGATCGTGGGAATGGTCATGGATACCACACCGGCAATCCTGATCCTGACACCGATCCTTCTGCCGATCGTAACAGCAGTCGGCATGAATCCGATCCACTTTGGAATCATGATGGTTGTCAACCTTGCAATCGGATTTGTAACACCGCCGATCGGAGTCAATCTGTTTGTGGCAAGCTCGCTTACAGATATCCCGATCATGCGGATTTCCAAACATGCGATGCCAATGATCGGCTACTTCCTTGTTGCGCTTTTGTTAATTACATTTATCCCGGCGATCAGCCTGGCACTGATATAGGAGGTAGCAGCATGAAGAAAGCAGTAAGAATGGCGGTAGCGGCAGGAATGTGTGCGGCACTTGCACTCAGTGCGGGGTGTCAGAAAAAGACGGTTGCGGATGATGAGGTACAGCGATATGCATGGCCGCTTGCAACGGCGAGTCCGGAGGATACCGTAACACAGATCTATGCAGAAAAATTTGCGGAAGAAGTAGAAGAATTAAGTGATGGCAAGATGAAGATCCAGGTCTATCCGAACGGTACGATCGGAGGGGACAGAGAGCTTCTGGAGAGCTGTAAGGATGGGGATATTCCGTTTGTGATCCAGAATACCGCACCGCAGGTAACTTTCATGCCGGACCTTGCGGTGTTTGATATTCCGTGCCGATTCAGTACAATTGATGAAGTACGTGAAAAGGTAGATGATCCGGAGTTCTATGGACTTCTGGAGGATGTCTATGAGAATGGCGGATATAATCTCCTTGGCTATGCAGACCAGGGATTCCGTGTTATGTCAACGAATAAAATGGTCGAATCATTGGCTGATTTTAAAGGACAGAAGATCCGTACCATGGAGAATTCCTACCATATGGATTTCTGGAAAAAACTGAAAGCATCTCCGACACCGATGAGTTTCAGTGAGGTGTATATCGGGCTGCAGCAGGGAACCATTGATGCCCAGGAGAATCCATACGAGGTTATCGTATCCAACAAGCTTTATGAACAGCAGGATTATGTTGTGGAAACCAATCACCTGCCGCATCTGATCTCTCTGATCGTCAGTGATGAATTTTTTCAGGATCTGCCGGAAGATAAGCAGGCAATCCTTGTAGAAGCTGCTGAGATCGCCAAAGAAGAGGCTCGCCAGGCATCGGATGACCGGATTGCAGACAAGATCAAAGTAATTGAGGACAGTGGAACACAGATTGTTACACTTAGTGATGAACTGAGAGCGGAAATCCGTGAGGCAGTGCAGCCGGTTTACGATGAAATCGAGAAAAATGTGGATAAAAAACTCTATAATGCCTATATGAAATAGCAAAAAAATACGGAAAATCAGGGAAATCTGTAATTGATTGAAATTTTTTGTTGAAAAATAGAGTTTTTTATTATAGAATTATAAGTAATGTATATAAAAAGTAAAAGGAATGCCCCAGGGCATATATAAGGAGGATATTACAATGATTTCAGCAGGCGATTTTAGAAATGGTCTTACAGTACTGATCGAAGGTAACATTTATCAGATTCTGGAATTCCAGCATGTAAAACCGGGAAAGGGAGCAGCTTTCGTTAGAACAAAACTTAAAAACATCATCAGTGGTGGTGTAGTAGAAAAGACTTTCCGTCCGACAGAGAAATTCGATACCGCTCATATCGACAGAAAAGATATGCAGTATCTGTATTCTGATGGTGAACTCTATCACTTCATGGATGTTGAGACATTCGACCAGATCGCAGTTGATGGAGATACTGTAGGAGATTCCCTCAAGTTTGTAAAAGAGAACGAGATGGTTAAAGTATGTTCACATGAAGGTAACGTATTCTCAGTAGAGCCGCCGATCAGTGTGGAACTTGAAGTTACAGAGACAGAGCCGGGAGTAAAAGGTGATACAGCTACAGGTGCTACTAAACCGGCTATCGTTGAAACAGGAGCAAGTGTTCTTGTACCGCTTTTCGTTAACCAGGGTGACAAGATCAAAATTGATACCCGTACAGGAGAGTACAGCTCAAGAGCATAATCCTTTCGTCATAATTCACAAAATTAAGACAGAGATAAAAGCCGAAAGCAGAGGCAGGTCCTCATGCTTTCGGCTTTTTTGCATGTCAATGCCATTTTGGAGGGAAAAAGAATGTTCTTGTAATCTGAAAAAAGGGCAGATATAATTGGCAGTACACACCTGCTTGAATGCAGGTGATATTCAAATCATAAGCTGCCTTAAGATGGCAGAAAAGGTTTTTTGCGGCGCATGGCTTTCGGGAAGGAGAACGGATGAATTATACAGAATTTATGAATGCTATGTTATGCGAGATCAGAGGACAGGTAGATGCGCAGGTGAGGACGGAGTTGTACACCGTGACGAAGAATAATGGAACCAGAAGAACAGGGATTCTTTTTAAGCAGGAGGACAGCAACCTTGCACCGACGATCTATCTGGAGGAATTTTACCAGAAGTATCTGAAGGGGCAGCAGGTACCGGATCTGGCGGATTCCATTTGCAGTATTTATCAGGAGATACGGGTGAAGAAGACCTGTGATTGTCAGAATCTGTTTGATTTTAATCATGTAAAAGAGCATATCGTGTACAAGCTGATCCGGCGGGATGCCAACGAAGAACTGTTAAAGCAGATTCCTTATGAGCCGTTCCTGGATCTGGCAGTGGTCTATTATATCCAGATAGACAACACACGCTTTGGCTCGGCGGCGATCCAGATCCGCAACGAGCATCTGCGGTACTAGCGTGTGGAAAAGGAAGAAATCCGCCGTCTTGCCGAGAAGAATACACCGCGGATCTATCCGGTGCAGATCCGGCAGATTGTGCGCTTTATGTATGTGGCGACGAACGAGCAGTGCAGTCTGGGGGCAGCAGTGATGCGGTATCCGGATTTCCGGGAAAAGGTCAGGGGGATGATCAGAGGGGATTTCTATATCCTGCCAAGCAGTATCCATGAAGTGATACTGGTGCCGGAAAGCTTTGGACTGGAGCCGGAGCGGATGCAGGAAATGGTAAAAGAGATCAATCAGACCGGAGTGGCACCGGAGGAAGTACTTTCGGATTCCGTGTATTACTTTGATGGGGAGGAGATTCGGATCGTGGCGAAGTAGGGATAGATTATAAACGTGTATAGAGTAGGGAAAATTGACAGGGAAATATACCATTGTATAGCAGAGGATATAGTAACAGATGAAGTTATTATAACTGTTGTGCAGATTATGCATATTCGGGAAAGACATCCCAATGATTATGAACTTTTTTCTACATACTTTGACGAGATAATACGGGATCTGGATTATATAATTGAAGCGAAGAAACCCAATACAGCGTTGATACTAAAAGAAATTAAGGACGTTAAAGAAGTATTTAAAATGGTTTTACGTTTGATTACATCAAAGGATAATCTGGACTACAAAAATTCAATTATCACATTTATGAAAATAGATGATAAGGAATGGAACAGGCTGCTGCGCAACAAGAAAATTCTTTACAAAAGAGAATAATATTGATATACTGAATGTAGAGAAAAATTCATTCATATGATTATCTAAGGTGGAAGATTTCGTGCGATCCACACGCCGATGGTATAGACAGGGGAAACCTGAGAGATGCAGGAGAAGCGCACGCCTGCTGGATAATCATTTGAAGAAGACTTAAAGAGGTGTCGCAGGTTTGCGGCACCTTTTTGTGTATACGATGAGCCAAGTGCAGATTTGTGCTTGCACAAGAATCTGTATTTTGCGAATGTACATCACCTGGCTGTTAAGCGAGATGGTGTACAAAGTATACGAATCAAGTAGGAGTCAGCTTACGTAATCATACAATAGAAATAAAGAAAGGAATTCCGAGCATGAACACAGAAATTTTAGTAATTGAAGATGACGACCTGGTAAGACAGGGAATCGTAGACATCCTGGAACTAAAGGGATGGAATGCGGTTGCAGCGAAGTCTTGTAGCGAAGCACTCGTAAGGATCCGGGGAGAAGAATATATGCTGTATGTACTGGATATGAAGCTGCCAGACGGGAACGGAATCATGCTCTGCAGGGAGATCCGCAGATATACAGACAATCCCATTCTTTTCTTATCAGCCTATGACAGTGAAGAATTTATCGTAGAAGGATTTGAAGCGGGAGCAAATGACTATGTGATCAAGCCTTTCCGCACATTTGAATTTATTGCGAGAATCAAGGCTTTGCTGCGACGTACCGGTATGCAAAACGGCAAGAAAGTGAAAAAAGGAATCAAAAGCGGAGAATATGAACTGGATTTGCAGAAGCAGATTTTGCAGAAGGATGGTGTCCGAATCGATCTTACAAGGACCGAATATCAGATTCTGTGCAGCCTTCTTGCAAACGCACCGAATCTTGTTGCGAGGGAGTTCCTGTTGGACACTATCTGGGATTTTAATGAAAATTATATCGATGACAATACCTTGTCTGTACATATGAACCGGCTGAGAAAGAAGCTGACTGCAGAAAATGAGCAGGATCCGATTGAGACAAAGCGTGGAGTTGGTTATGCATGGACGCTGAAAGCTGAGGATGTGTATGATGAGATCTGAGAGAAAGACGGAGAAATGGAGAATACCGGGAAAATGGACTCTGATTTTTCTTTTGATATTGCTGGCTTTTTATGGATACCAGAATATTCTTGCAGAAAATTATGAAAGACAGGTTGTTTCCTGGATCGGACAGACAGAAAAAGACAGAACGGTTTCTGCCTTTACAGAACCGGATGAAGAAGCATATCAGAAGGGCTGCGAGGCATTGAAAGAGGCAGGATATGAAGAAACAGGAAAAATCTGGCTGGAAAAGAGAATCCGAAGTTACGGAATAGGTGTGTTTGTGGCTGCGATCGGCATCATCTGCATTGTTGGTCTGCTGACAGAATTGCACATGGAGAAAAGACGGAAAAAAGCACTGGATAATCAATTGGCAGAAAAAGACAGGGAACTGGAAGCAAAGCTGGCGGAAGAAAAAGAATTTCTGCATCGTGACCGGCAGAAAATGGGAACTTACATGGAAAATATTTCCCATCAGCTAAAAACACCGATTGCGGGAACACTTCTGAATCTGGAGGTGCTTCTTGTGACAGAAGAGGATGAAAAACGGTATCAGAAGCTGGAAGACTGTGTGAAAAAGGTGCAATGGATGTCCGATATGACGATCGTGCTTCTTAGGCTTGCGCAGATTGATTCCGGGAAAATCTGGATGAAGCGGAAAAAAGAAAATCTGACCGGACTGATCGAAGAATGTATAGACAGAACACAGCCTTTAGCGGAAGAAAAAGGAGTTGGATTTGAAATGGATGTTCCAAAAGAATGCCTGCTTTCCTGCGACGGATTCTGGCTGAAAGAGGCAATGGAAAATGTACTGAAAAATGCCGTAGAATATGCAGATACAGGAAGCCTGATTCAGATTCTGCTGAAAGAAGATACGGACTATTATAAGCTGTATATCACCAATCGGGGAAAACGGATTGAAGAAGAGAAAAGAGAGCTGATTTTTGACCGTTTCTACCAGATGGAACAGGGAAGTGGAATCGGAATTGGTCTGCATCTGGCAAAGGAAATTGTCACGCTCCATCAGGGAACACTGAAGGTTGTGGATCGAAGCGGCTTGGAGGAGGCGACAACCTTCCAGTTTATACTGCCGAAGATGATCGCAAAAGATCATGCACAGGAAGAAATAAATCTTACGATTTCGTAAGATTGGGGTAAGTGAATCGAAAGACTGATCTGATATAGTAAGACTAACAAATGAAGGAGGTGGCAGAAGATGAAAACCGTAATCAGACTGGACAAGGTAAGCAAAAGCTATACTCTTGGTGAAAAGAAAATCACAGCATTAAAGGAGTTTTCTTTTGAAGTGAAAAGCGGTGAATTTGTGGCAGTGATGGGACGAAGCGGATCCGGGAAATCTACTTTTCTTAAGATTGCAGGAACACTGGAAAAGCCAGATACCGGAGCAGTCTTCCTGAATGGAATACAGATTAACGGGCTTTCCCAAAAGAAGATCTGCAAGATCCGGCAGAAGAAAATCGGGTTTATTTTCCAACAGTATCAGTTACTGCCGGAGTATACGATCTGGGATAATGTATGCATGCCGCTTTATATCGCGCATACGGTACCGGATAAAGCTTATATCCGACAGCTTCTTGAAAAGGTCGGATTATGGGACAGGAACGGAGATTATCCGGATCAGTTATCTGGTGGAGAGCAGCAGAGAGTGGCAATTGCCCGTGCAATGGCAGCAAAGCCGGGAGTGATCCTTGCGGATGAACCGACCGGGAATCTGGACTATCAGACCGGACAGGAGATCATGAAACTGATCTGCGCATCCAGAGAGCTTTACCGTCAGACAATTGTCATGGTGACACATGATATGGACAGTGCCAATTATGCGGACAGGATTATGTATATGGAAGATGGTGCATTGCGATGAAAAGAGAGAAAAGACATGGAATTGAACGGGAACTCAGTATAAAAAGAATCCGCAGCCAGAAGAAATACAGTATCCTGATAGTCTCAGTCCTGCTTCTTACCTGCACACTGATTCAGATTGGTTTTTCAGATGTCGGAAGGACTGAAAGCCGCATATATCGAGAATCGTAAAGCAGTATATGGGGAGTGGGAACAGGTATTTTTGGATATGGATGAAGGCTCGGTAAAAGTAGCAGAAGAGAATCCATTTCTTGCACAGACCGGGAAAATAAGTATCTATGGGGCGATCGCCGGAGATTATCTGGAAAACCGTCAGATGAATATCGGGACAATGGACGAGACGGCGTGGAAGCTTGGCAGACTGGAAATGAAAGAAGGACGCCTGCCGGAAAATGAGCATGAGATCGTAATGGAATACAGTACACTTCGCTCACTTGGATATGAGGAGATGCTTGGAAAAGAGATTACACTGGATATTACACCGGCGCTTTCCATTCTGGATCAGGGGGAATCAAAAAGCTATTCGTATACTTTATGCGGGATCCTAAAAGATTATCAGATAAACTGGGAAATCTGCAACCGGCAGCGGTTTCCAACTGGAATTGTGACACAGGAAGGCGGGAACAGGATCGGCTCTGTTCAGGATATGCATATGCTTGTAAAAGCGAAAGAAGGCAGTGAAAGTGTTTATAAAGATCTGAAAGACAGCGAAGAATTTACCTGCGGCATGGATGACAATGTGGAACAGGACAAACTTTCTGATGTAAGTCTTCCGTATATGGATTTTCTGGAAAATATCCGTTTGCTGATTGGTGGTGCGTCGATCTGTATCCTGTTTCTTACGGTATCGCGTTCGATTATCTCAAGAGAACAGTTCTGGAGGTTCCTGGATGCACTTGGAATGAGAAGAGGGCAGATGTACCAGATTATTTTCTGGGAAGCAGTTCTGTTTGGTGTAGGAGCTGTTATTGTTGGAAATCTTGCAGGGATTGGGATTTACCAGCTGGTTATCCCTGCTTTTGAAAAGATAACCGAGCAGACATTACCACAGGCGATTGCATGGGAAGGAGTCCTTTTTGAAACTGGCTTCAGTATCTTATGTATTGCTGCAAGTTATGGACTCAGTGCAGTACAGCTTTGCATACTTCTGAAAGAAAAAAAGAAGAAAGTTCAGAAAAGAAGGGGAAAGTACAGGAAGATCGTCCGATTCACGCCGGGAAGAGTTTTACTTCATAAATGGCAGATGCATCGTGTGCGTAAGAGTGTAGAAATTGTTCTTCTGGCAAGTGCTTTGCTGATCGTGGGATTTGGAAAGATGGAAATATCAACCAGACAGGAAGAACTGAAAGTATATCAAAGGCTGACAGGAAATGGATACTATTTGAGTACAATGGAGATTACGAATTCTCCGGGAATTTCCAGGCAGACAGTTGATAAACTGGAACAGGTTGCCGGAGTAACTTCTGTAGAACAATATCATAACAATGAAAAAGAGGAGTTCTGGATTGATCTGTCAGAATATGCTGAAAGCGAGTATTTTCAGAAAGTAGTCGAAACATTGGTGGCATATCTGAATGAGACATCAATAAAGGAAAAGATATCTATTGAGAAAGTAAGATTGTCTTTGCTTACAATAGACAGATGGCAGGATATACAGCGTTTTCTGAGAAATCTGGATGAAGGCAGCCTGACAAAAGAAGAATTTGAACAGGGAGATTTTTGCATTCTGGATCTTACAGAGTTGCAGGAATATGACGGAAAATATCTGAGTGCAGTCAGCCCGGACGGACAAGGAATATCAGAAGATACGGTACAGGTTGGTGATGAACTTCCGGTTTATACATTGAATGAGAATGGAAGTAGAAACGAAAATCCGATTCCAGTAACAGCGATTTTACGTGGCATGAAGGAAGAAGATGTGCGGAATCCACAGATAGGTGGATCTGGTATATCGATGATTGTTGGAAAGAATTTCTGGAAGAAATTTGGGAAAAGCAGAATTATGGAATATGATCAGATCGTAAAAATTCTGGTATCGGATGATGCGGATGCGTATGATACGGAAGGGCATATTCTAAGTATTTTAAAACAGGGAACAGCTGTAAATGTGCAGAATAACCATGAAGAGTATAAGAAAATACGTCAGGAATTATATTCCTTTATAGGAATGTACAGCATTTTTGCAGTGTTTTACATGATTCTGATTTCCATAGTTTTGTATCAGATGTTTCTTGCGGAGAAGCAGGAAGAAAAAAGAGAAGGGGAAATCTTACAGTCACTTGGAATGGAAGAAAAGTTCCTGAAGAAAATGCATCGGATAGAAGTTCTTTGGATGACGGGATGCGCAGGAGTGATTGGAGTTCTTACGTTATGGGGGGCTTGCCGACTGATATAGAGGAGGCTTTGAAGAAAGAATAAATTAGTTGAAAGCAGCCGGAAATAGCTGTAATATAGGCTGGATTTTTCTTGATCATTATTGGTGTTCTGCTGATTCAGGCAAAGCGTATAGAAGCAAAAGAACGGATTCAGGTGGGAATTGGATTAGTGGCAATAAAAAAGACTGTCAAGCCATAAAAGCTTCACAGTCTTTTCACGTCCCTGATCAGAATCGAACTGACGCACCCGCCTCCGGAGGGCGGTGCTCTATCCACTGAGCTACAAGGACATCTACTAATATAGCACTTGCCCAGAAAAAAATCAAGAAGAAATTTCGAACAGGACAAGTAAAACGGGATGAACAGAATAGCAGCCGGAATACCATTTGAAAGTGATTTGATACACAGAGTGGGCATTAGCATAAAGCAATTTTAATGCAGAAAAAGAATAAATAATCGCTTCGACAAAACCAGTCAAAACAAGTCTTCCTTCGCTATTGACGCAAAAGCGGGCATTGCGTATGATAGGTGGCAAAGGAGGAAATGCCATGTCGGAAGAAAAAAGGATGCCCGTCCTTACAGACCAAAAGAAACAGATTTTCTACACTGGTCTTGTGTATCTGCTGGTCTGCTTTATGACGGCGGGAGTCACCGTTTTTCTTACGAAAGAGAAAAAAGATGAGGTAAAAGAAGTAAGTGCAGTTGTTACAGAAGAGCCAAAAGTAAATACCGGGTACGCAGCGATGGAAACCAATCCACTTCTGGAGAACCGGGACGAAGAGCTTGCGGATGCAGTAGAAGCATACTATCAGGAACTTTCCGGAAAAGAAGCCTATGCCGAAGCATACGATGGGATTGCGATTTACACGAAAGACGGCAAAGCAAAAGGCAGCAGGATCCTGTATGTACGGTACAATATGAAGATCCGTGGAATTTACACTGAAGTACCGGGACTTGAAACCTTATATGCGGTCAAGGACAAAGATGGAAAATTCGATATTCAGGCAGAGATCTCTGACGAGCAGATTCAGACGATAATTGAAGAAGTTTCCGCACAGACAGATGTGCAGGAGCTGTTTGCACAGGTAGAAGCGGATTATGAACAGGCACTTGGTTCAGATGCAATGCTCGCACAGGCGGTGGAAGATCTGAAAAATGCAGTGGATCAGTAACACTGTAAATACAGCGAGCCAGTAACGTCTGAAAAAAGCGGTAAAGTCTATGAAAAAATGTTGTGCGTCAGCAGAAGTGGGATGCTGTCTTGACAAAAATTCATAAAGAATGCAGAATTTCAGGCAACATCCAGTCTCCGGATTACGATTTTCTATTGCGCTTACATAAGGATTCAGATATAATAAATAAAGCGGCGCAGGCAAAGAGTCTGCGCTAACGTTTATGATGAAAAAGAGAGGAACGATCGATACTATGAAGAAGATCCTGGATCTGATTACAGAAGAAATGGAACAGGCATTTGCAGATGCCGGATACGAGAAAGAACTGGCGCGTGTTACACTTTCTAACCGCCCGGATTTATGTGAATATCAGTGCAATGGTGCGATGGCAGGTGCAAAAAAGTACCACAAAGCACCGATCATGATCGCAGAAGAAGTTGTGGCAAAGATTCCGGAGAACGGATATATCAGCGGAGCAGAAGCAGTTAAGCCAGGTTTCATCAACCTGAAGACCAACCCGGCAGCAGTCGCAGATTATCTGAACCAGATGGAAGCAGACGAAAAGCTCGGCGTGGAAGAAGTAGAGAATCCAAAGACAATCGTCATTGATTACGGCGGACCGAACGTGGCAAAACCGCTTCACGTCGGACATCTCCGCTCCGCAATCATCGGAGAAAGCGTAAAGAGAATCACCCGTTTTATGGGCAATAAAGTGGTTGGTGATATCCACCTTGGAGACTGGGGATATCAGATGGGACTGATTATCACAGAACTGAAGAAACGCCAGCCGGATCTTCCGTATTTTGATGATAATTTCACCGGAGAATATCCAAAAGAAGCACCATTTACCATCAGTGACCTGGAGGAAATCTATCCGGCAGCGTCCGCTTATGCAAAAGAGCATGATGATTACAGAGAAGAAGCACTGGATGCGACCTTCCAGCTGCAGAGCGGAAAGCGCGGTTACCGTGCAATCTGGGATCACATTATGAATGTGTCTGTGACAGACTTGAAGAAAAACTATGCGAACCTGAATGTTGAATTTGACCTCTGGAAAGGGGAATCTGACGCACAGAAATACATCCCGGATATGGTGGAAAGACTGAAGAAGGAAGGCTATGCGCATATTGATAATGGAGCACTCGTGGTAGATGTCAAAGAAGAGACCGATACCAAAGAGATCCCACCGTGTATAATCCTGAAGTCCGACGGTGCAGCACTTTATGATACCACAGACCTTGCAACGCTGGTAGAGCGTGAAGAACTGTTCCAGCCGAACGAAGTCATCTATGTAGTTGACAAACGTCAGGAACTGCATTTTGTACAGGTATTCCGCTGCGCGAAGAAGACCGGCATTGTAAAAGAGGATACAAAACTTACTTTCCTTGGATTTGGTACGATGAACGGAAAAGACGGAAAACCGTTCAAGACCAGAGAAGGCGGCGTTATGCGTCTTGAGAACCTGATCCGCGAGATCACAGAAAAGATGTATGAAAAGATCACAGAGAACCGTACAGTATCGGAAGAAGAGGCAAAAGCAACAGCGAAGATGGTCGGAATGGCTGCGATCAAATACGGAGACCTCTCCAACCAGGCAGCAAAAGACTATGTATTCGATGTAGACAGATTCACTTCTTTTGAAGGAAATACAGGTCCGTACATCCTGTACACCATCGTTCGTATCAAATCAATCCTGAACAAGTACAAAGAATCAGGAAAGAGTATGGACGATATCAAGATCCTTTCGGCTACAAGTGAGAGCGAAAAGGCTCTGATGCTGGAAGCTGCGAAGTTTGGCAGTGTGATGGAGAATGTATACGAAGAACTTGCACCACACAAGATCTGTGCATATATTTATGATCTTGCAAATGCATTTAACCGTTTCTACCATGAGACAAAGATCCTGGCAGAAGAGGATGAACAGAAGCAGAAGAGCTACATTGCCCTTCTTACACTGACAAGAGACATTTTGACAACCTGCATCGATCTGCTTGGATTTGAAGCACCGGAAAGAATGTAAAAATGCAGAAGCATCAGAAGTAATGACAATACGATAAAGAGGCGAGGACATATGACAGAGAAATTGTTTTACACAGACAGTCACCTGCAGGAATTTACTGCGGAGGTTGTGTCCTGCCGCCCGTGTGATAACGGATATGAGGCAGTTCTTTCAAGAACTGCCTTTTTTCCAGAAGGCGGCGGTCAGGCAGCAGATACCGGAGTGATTGACGGGATCAGAGTATATGATGTACAGGAAAAAGGAGAACAGATCTTTCACTATCTGGAAGGAGAACTGGAAGAAGGAAAGACCGTGACCGGTCAGATCGACTGGGACAAACGTTTTTCACGGATGCAGCAGCACAGCGGAGAACATATCGTATCGGGAATCGTTCATGCACGTTTTGGATATGATAATGTGGGATTCCATTTGAATGATGAGCTGTGCACTCTGGACTTAAGTGGTCCGCTCACGAAGGAGGAGCTTCGCGAGGTGGAAAATGCGGCAAATGAAGCGGTATTTGCAAATGTACCGGTTCAGATAAGTTATCCGTCCAAAGAAAAATTGAAGACGTTGGATTACCGCAGTAAGATAGAGATTGACGGACAGGTGCGTATCGTGACGATACCGGGATATGACGTGTGTGCCTGTTGTGCACCGCATGTGTATTTTACCGGAGAGATCGGTCTTATCAAACTGGTGCAGAGTCAGAATTATAAAGGCGGTATCCGGATCACTATGCTGTGCGGAAGAAGGGCACTGAAGGATTATCAGCAGAAAGAAGAAAGCGTGAAGGCGATCATGGGAAGCCTTTCAGCGAAGGAAGAATTGATTGCTGAAGCAGTTGAACGCGTAAAAGAGGAATGTACACAGCTGAAGAGTGAACTTGCAGAGACAAGATATCAGATTCTTGAAGCACAGGCAGAAAAAATTCCGGAGGGACAGAAAAAGGTCTGTATTTTTGATAGCAAATTAAGTGGGAATGAACCACGTGAGCTTATGAACCTTGTACTGAAAAAAGGAACAGAAGTATGTGCGGTATTTGCAGGAAACGAAGAGAGTGGATACCGTTATGTGATCGGCAGTGAGACAGAGGATGTGCGCCCGTACAGCAAGATTCTCAAAGAACAGTTTGACGGAAGAGGCGGTGGAAAACCGGTCATGGTACAGGGTTCTGTAAATGGAAGTGAAGAGGCAATCCGAAAAGTTTTTGAGTAAGAGAAGGCGGAGATGAAGAATGCGAGACAGGAAAACAGGGAGAATTATCTGGTATTTGTTCAGTGCGGTTCTGATCAAATGGGGTGTGGAGATCGCAGTAGCGACATTTGCACTTTCCTGCGGTCTACGCAGCAATATGGGAATTGGGGCAGTCTCTTCGATCATCACGATCCCAATGATTGTGTGGATCTACCGGAAAGATCAGGGACGCTATGAAAAGCAGCAGGAATCCTGGTGGAAATATAAAGCGGCTTCCCGATATGGAATGTGGCTTGTTATGATCGTCGGTGCAGTGACTGCGTGTGTGGCGATGAATGATATCGTCATGCTGATGAATATGCAGAGGATCAGCCAGGTTTATCAGAGCACAGAGCAGATCATTTACAGTGCACCGCGTTGGCTTCAGCTGGCGGGAGCCGGGATTCTGGCTCCGGTCGCAGAAGAGCTTGTTTACCGCGGGATGATCTACCGGCGGATGCGCGAGAGTCTTACCGCTGTGCAGGCAGGTGTGTTTGTAGCCATTTTGTTCGGTGTCGGTCATGGAAATCTGCCACAGGGACTTTATGCAATGGTACTCGGACTTCTGCTTGCCTGCATTTATGAGAAATTCCGGAATATTGCAGCTCCGATCCTGTTCCATATTGTTGTGAATATTACGTCATTATTGCTTTCGTGGTATGGGGGCTTTGAATGGATTCTGGGAACAGAGGGAAAAGCAGTTGGAATTACTGTATTGGCTACGTTGATTACTGTTATAATTTATGTAAAAATAAAAAATATAAGACAAGAAATACGATAATTAACTGAAAAATACTGAAAAAGTTTACAAAATAAATAATATCTGACAATTTCTGTAAAATTAGGGGTTTACTTTTGCGGACAAATGCTGTATAGTGTTAAATCATAAAAGCAACAACAAAACCGTTTTACAGAAAGGGCAGGTTATATGAGCGTAATACAACAAAATACAGAACAAGGCTTATACAGCCCTGATTTTGAGCATGACAACTGCGGGATCGGAGCTGTTGTGAACATCAAAGGGCAAAAGAGTCATGATACAGTCGCAAATGCGCTGAAAATCGTAGAAAATCTTGAACATAGAGCTGGCAAGGATGCCGAAGGGAAGACAGGAGACGGTGTAGGAATACTGTTACAGATTTCGCACAAGTTCTTTACAAATGTCTGTCGTCCCCTCGGCATCTTTTTAGGTTCTGAGAGAGATTACGGTGTGGGAATGTTTTTCTTCCCACAGGACGAACTGAAAAGGAATCAGGCAAAAAATATTTTCGAAGTCATTGTCGAAAAAGAAGGACTGAAATTCCTTGGATGGAGGGAAGTGCCGATCCGTAAAGAGATCCTTGGAAAGAAAGCACTCGAATGCATGCCGTGCATTATGCAGGGATTTATCGAACGACCGAAAAAAGTAAAACAAGGACTGGATTTTGACCGCAGACTTTATGTGGTAAGAAGAGTCTTTGAACAGAGCAGTGATGATACCTATGTAGCATCCCTGTCAAGCAGAACCATCGTGTACAAAGGAATGTTCCTTGTAAAACAGCTCCGGATGTTCTTTGAAGATCTGCAGAACCCGGATTATGAATCTGCAATTGCAGTTGTACATTCCAGATTCAGTACAAACACTAATCCCAGCTGGGAAAGAGCACATCCGAACCGTTTCATCGTACATAACGGAGAAATCAATACCATTCGTGGCAATGCAGATAAGATGCGGGCTAGAGAGGAAAACATGGAATCCGAGCATCTGGAAGGAGAGCTTTATAAAGTCCTTCCGGCAATCAATACCGCAGGTTCCGATTCTGCCATGCTGGATAACACGCTGGAATTTATGGTGATGAGTGGTATGCCGCTTCCGTTGGCAGTTATGATCACTATTCCGGAGCCATGGGCACAGAATGCAACGATGTCACAGAAGGTCAAGGATTTCTATCAGTATTACGCAACGATGATGGAGCCATGGGACGGACCGGCATCCATCCTGTTCTCAGATGGAGATATTTTAGGAGCTGTACTTGACCGAAATGGACTCAGACCTTCCAGATATTACATCACAGATGATGACACACTGATCCTTTCTTCTGAGGTTGGTGTTCTGGATATCCCGCCGGAGAAGATCGTAGTCAAAGAAAGAATCCATCCAGGTAAGATGCTTCTTGTTGATACCGTTCAGGGGCGTGTTATTGACGACCAGGAACTGAAAGAAGAATATGCGGCAAGACAGCCTTATGGCGAATGGTTGAACAGTCAGTTGGTCAATTTAAGCGATTTAAAGATCCCGAATCAGAAAGTACCGCAGTATTCTAGAGAAGAATGCCAGAGACTGCAGAAAGCATTTGGATATTCTTACGAAGAAGTGAAGACTTCTATTTTAAATATGGCAATGAATGGAAGCGAAGGAATCGGAGCCATGGGTATCGATGCACCACTTGCCGTTCTTTCTGAGCAGCATCAGTCTTTGTTTGGATATTTTAAACAGTTATTTGCACAGGTAACGAACCCGCCGATCGACGCGATCCGTGAAAAAATCGTGACTTCGACAACGGTATATGTCGGAGAAGAAGGAAACCTTTTGGAACAGAAAGAGGAAAATTGTCATGTACTGAAGATCAATGATCCGATCCTGACAGATACCGATCTCCTGAAGATCCGTAACATGAAAGTCGACGGTTTCCGTGTGGCAGAAATTTCTACTACTTATTATAAAAACTCCAGCCTGGAAAAAGCGATCGATTATCTGTTTATCCAGGTAGACCGTGCAATCCGTGAAGGCATGAATATCCTGATCTTAAGTGACAGAGGTGTGGATGAATATCATATTGCGATCCCGTCCCTGCTTGCAACCTCAGCGGTTCATCAGCATCTGGTAAGAACTAAGAGAAGAACAGAGGTTGCCATGATCCTTGAGACCGGAGAACCAAGAGAAGTACATCATTTCGCAACGCTTTTGGGATATGGTGCATCTGCGATCAACCCGTATCTTGCACATGAATCGATCAAACAGCTGATCGATACAGATATGCTTCAGAAAGATTATTATGCAGCAGTCAATGACTATAATGAAGCTGTTATAAGCGGAATTGTCAAAATTGCATCGAAGATGGGAATTTCCACGATCCAGTCTTATCAGGGATCCATGATCTTTGAAGCGATTGGATTAAAACCGGAATTCATTGAAAAATATTTCACCGGAACTGTCAGCCGTGTCGGTGGTATCGGACTGGAAGAAATTGCAAAAGATTATATGGCAAGGCATTCCGAGGCCTTTGATCCGCTGGGACTTTCCGTAGATCTGACGTTGAACAGTGTGGGACAGCACAAGTCGAAGAGCGGTGGTGAAAAGCATCTGTACAACCCGAGAACGATCCATATGCTCCAGCAGTCCACAAGGCGCGGGGATTATGAAATGTTCAAGCAGTACACGCAGATGGTTGATGAAGAATCCAAAGGAATCACACTCCGTGGACAGATGGACTTCAATTATCCAAAGAAAGGAGTTCCGCTTTCAGAAGTAGAGAGTGTGGATTCGATCGTGACCAGATTCAAGACCGGTGCAATGTCTTACGGATCAATTTCAAAGGAAGCACACGAAACCCTTGCCCTTGCAATGAATGCACTGCACGGTAAGTCAAACTCCGGTGAAGGCGGAGAGGATATCGAGCGCCTTGGAACCGACAGAGGCTCTGCAATCAAACAGGTTGCCAGTGGACGTTTTGGTGTTACAAGCAGATATCTTGTCAGTGCAAAAGAGATCCAGATCAAGATGGCGCAGGGAGCAAAACCTGGAGAAGGTGGACATCTGCCTGGGGGAAAGGTTTACCCTTGGGTAGCAAAAACCAGACATTCTACGCCGGGTGTGGGACTGATCTCACCGCCGCCGCATCACGATATTTACTCGATCGAAGATCTGGCACAACTGATTTATGACTGTAAAAATGCAAACAAGGATGCAAGAATTTCTGTCAAACTGGTATCTGAAGCCGGTGTCGGAACGGTTGCAGCGGGTGTTGCAAAAGCAGGAGCCGGACTGGTTCTGATCTCCGGTTATGACGGAGGTACAGGAGCAGCACCGAGAAGTTCTATCCATAATACCGGACTTCCGTGGGAGCTTGGACTTTCTGAAACACATCAGACACTGATCCAGAACGGACTGAGAGAAAGAGTCCGTATCGAGACAGACGGTAAGCTGATGAGTGGTCGTGATGTGGCGATCGCAGCACTTCTCGGTGCAGAGGAATTTGGATTTGCGACGGCACCGCTTGTAACCATGGGGTGCGTAATGATGCGTGTATGTAACCTGGATACCTGTCCGGTCGGAATTGCAACCCAGAATCCGGAACTGAGAAAGAGATTTGCCGGAAAACCAGAATATGTCATCAATTTCATGCGTTTTATCGCGGAAGAATTAAGAGAATATATGGCAAAACTTGGCATTCGTACTGTGGATGAACTGGTGGGAAGGACAGACCTTCTGAAAGTGAGAGATGTGCCGACATCCAAACGTGCCGCAACACTGGATCTTTCCAGAATCCTCAATAATCCGTATGCAAAAGAGAAGAAAGGCATGATCTTCAATCCGAAGAAAGTCTTTGATTTTGAACTAAATAAAACACTGGATGAAAGAGTTCTGGTAAAGGAACTTCTTCCGTCACTGGAAAAGAAACAGAAGAGAATCCTGGAGCTGGATGTAAAAAATACAGACCGTACATTCGGCACAATCTTCGGTTCTGAGATTACAAGACGTTATCCGGACGGACTGGAAGAAGACAGCTATGTGCTGAAATGTAAGGGCGCAGGCGGACAGTCATTCGGAGCATTTATACCAAAAGGTCTGACACTGGAACTGACCGGTGACAGCAATGATTATTTTGGGAAAGGACTTTCCGGTGGTAAACTGATCGTTTATCCGCCGACTGGTGTGAAATTTAAAGCTGATGAAAATATTATTATTGGTAACGTAGCGCTTTATGGTGCAACAAGCGGAAAAGCCTATATCAATGGTGTGGCAGGCGAACGTTTCTGTGTCCGTAACTCCGGAGCAACAGCAGTTGTAGAAGGGGTCGGTGATCATGGATGCGAATATATGACTGGTGGACGGGTTGCAATTCTTGGCAAGACCGGAAAGAACTTTGCAGCAGGTATGAGTGGCGGTGTTGCCTACGTTCTGGATATGGACAGTGATCTTTATACAAAAGTCAACAAACAGATGGTTAATATCGAAAAAGTAACATCTAAGTTCGATGTATCTGAATTGAAAGGTATGATCGAAGAACATGTAGCAGCAACCAATTCCGAGACGGGAAAAGAAATCCTGGATCATTTCAAAGAATACCTGCCGAAGTTTAAGAAGATCATTCCGCGTGATTACGAGAGAATGCTGACCCGCATCCTTCAGCTGGAAGAAAAAGGTCTCAGCAGCGAACAGGCAAAAACCGAAGCATTTTATGCGATCAAAGAAGGAAGATAGGAGGCCAAAAACGTGGGAAAAGCAACAGGATTTATGGATTATGACAGACGCGATGCAGAGTGCGAATCTCCAAAAGAGAGAATTAAGCATTTCCGGGAATTCCACACGCCTCTGTCAAAAGAAGAGCAGGAAATACAGGGCGCCAGATGTATGGCATGCGGCGTCCCGTTCTGCCAGGCGGGACAGATGATCGCAGGGATGGCAAGCGGCTGTCCTCTGCATAATCTGGTGCCGGAGTGGAATGACCTGATTTATCACGGCAACTGGGAAGAGGCATATTACCGGCTGAAAAAGACAAACAATTTTCCGGAATTTACTTCCAGGGTATGCCCGGGACTTTGTGAGGCGGCATGTACCTGCAACCTGCACGGAAGCCCGGTGACGACTAAAGCAAATGAATATGGGATTATTGAAAATGCTTACGAAAAGGGATATGCAAAAGCATGTCCGCCGAAAGCGCGTACCGGCAAAAAGATAGCGATAATCGGTTCCGGACCTTCCGGTCTCGCAGTCGCAGATCAGTTAAATAAACGAGGACATCTGGTAACAGTATTTGAGCGGGAAGATAAGCCGGGTGGACTTCTCCGCTATGGAATCCCGAATATGAAGCTGGAAAAACAGTTCATCGACCGGAAACTTGCAGTAATGGAAGAAGAAGGCATCCGTTTTGAAACTGGATGCAATATTGGAAAAGATAAGAAATCTGCAGAACTTCTGAAAGCGTTTGACCGGGTGGTGCTTTGTTGCGGTGCATCCCATCCGCGTGATATAAAAGTACCCGGAAGAGATGCAAAAGGAATCTACTTTGCAGTAGATTTTCTGAAATCAACTACGAAATGTCTCTGGAAAAATGAGATGCAGCTGAAAGAAGGCGAATATATTTCTGCAAAGGGCAAAAATGTAATTGTCATCGGTGGTGGCGATACGGGAAATGACTGTGTTGGAACGTCGATCCGTCATGGTGCAAAATCCGTTCTTCAGCTGGAAATGATGCCGAAACTTCCGGATGAGAGAAGCGCTATGAATCCATGGCCGGAGTGGCCGAGAGTCTGCAAGACAGACTATGGTCAGCAGGAAGCAATTGCTCTCTGGGGACATGATCCGAGGGTTTATCAGACAACGGTAAAGGAATTTGTCAAAGATAAGAATGGAAATCTTTGCAAGGTGGTTCTTGTGAAACTGGAAAGCAAGAAGGATGAAAAGACCGAACGTATGATGATGGCAGAGGTCGCAGGAAGTGAGTACACGGTAAATGCAGAACTGGTGCTGATCGCAGCGGGGTTCCTCGGAAGTGAGGATTATGTGACAAAGGCATTCGGTGTGGAAGTCAATGAGCGCACGAATGTTAAAACAGCTCCGGGTGAGTATAAAACGAATGTGCCGAATATATTTACGGCAGGAGATATGCACAGAGGACAGTCACTGGTTGTGTGGGCAATCCGGGAAGGAAGAGAAGCGGCACAGCAGATAGATCTGGATCTGATGGGGTATACGAATCTGTCAGTACAGTAATTAGTGGCGTTTGATTTTATGAAGGCGTAGCCCGCCGCAAGGTGTAGGAAGTGGTTCCTGCACCTTGCGGCGGGCTACGCCTTTAATGAAAATGTGCAATAGATTTATTTTTCAGGTACAATTTCTAACCAGTAACCGTCTGGGTCTTCGATGAAGTAGATGCCCATGGACTCATTTTCGAAACAGACGCAGTTCATTTCTTTATGGTGTGCGAGGGCGGCATCCATGTCGTCTACGGTGAAGGCGAGGTGGATTTCGTTGTCGCCGAGGTCGTATGGGCGGTCCATGTCGCGAAGCCAGGTGAGCTCGAGCTGATGAACGGAGCTTCCATCACTGAGGTAGACGAGCTTAAAACTTCCGTCAGCAGCATCTTTTTCGCGGACTACGGTGAGTCCGAGTGCATCTTTGTAGAATTGAATTGATTTTTCAAGGTCACGTACATTTAAGTTGTTATGGTTGAATTTGAAATTCATAGTGGAATCCTTCTTTCTTATTTAGTATTCTAGATTTATTGATTATGAAGTCAGTTTAGCATAAATAATAAGGATTACGCAAGGAATGGTTATTAGGAGTGATAACGAAAATATCAGTATATTATGATACCCTAGTAGAATATTACAAAAATGTTAAATTGTATTGCAAAAAATAGAAAAATGGTATATAATCGACCACAGGGTTAGGAAAATAATTAGTAAAAAATATAGGATGGGTGATTATGAGAAAATTTAAACAAGCATTTTTGGCATCTGTTCTTGCAAGTTCAATGGTAGTTACGCCAGTATTTGCAGATGATGTCAGCAATCTGCAGAATAGTAAAAATGCAGCACAGAGTGAAGTGAATTCTCTTCAGTCAGAATTGCAGACACTAATTGAAAAAATGAGTAAGCTGGAAGATGATCTGGTGTCAACAGGTCAGCAGATCACACAGGCACAGGATGATCTTACTGTTGCTAAAGAAAAAGAACATCAGCAGTACGAAGATATGAAGAAGCGTATCAAGTATATGTATGAAGAAGGCAACTCGACTGCGATTGAGACTCTGATCAGTGCTGAGAATTTCTCAGACTTGCTTAACAAAGCAGAGTATGTTCAGAACGTACATAGTTATGATAGAAAGCAGCTTCAGGAATATATTGATACCAAGCAGCAGATTGCAGATCTGAAAGCACAGCTTGAAGAAGATCAGGCGAATCTGGAGTCTATGCAGTCTGATTATGAGGCAGAGCAGACGACGCTGAGTAATACGCTGGAATCTAAGAAAGAAGAAGTCGCAGATCTGGATCAACAGCTTCAGGCAGCTGTAGCAGCAGCTGAAGCAAAGAGGCAGGCAGAAGAAGCTGCAAAGGCAGCAAAAGCAGCTGAGTCAACAAAGTCAAATTCGACCGTTGCATCGACAAGCAACAGTGGTTCACAGACTGTAGGTAATACAACAAATAACAATGGTAATAACAACACAACCGTTACACCGAGTGCACCAAGTACGCCAAGTACACCAAGTACGCCAAGTACCCCGACAGTGACTCCGGATACAAGTAATAATAACAGCAGTAGTGATAACGGTGGAAGTACATATGGCAACGGAAGCGCTATTTTAAGTGCAGCAGCAGCATACCTTGGAGTTCCTTATGTATGGGGCGGTACTTCGGGAAGTGGTGTTGATTGTTCAGGTCTTGTATACCTGGCACATCAGGCATGTGGTATTCCAATTACACGTAACTCATACAGTCAGGGAAGTGGCGGACAGGCAGTGTCAGACCCGCAGCCGGGTGATGTTGTATGTTACGGAGGACATGTGGGAATCTACGCAGGAGGCGGACAGATGATTCATGCACCGCAGCCGGGTGAGGTCGTATGTTATACAAGTGTTGATTATGCATACCACTGGTATAGAAGATACTGGTAAGAATAAGATCTAAATAGAAAGTAAAAGATGCAAGTAAAAAAATTTTTTTACTGAAAAAGCTCAAAAACGTACAAAATAAAGGAATTTTCATTTGGTAATCAACCATTTGAAAATTCCTTTTTTGATGAAACTATTTTGTTAATTTTAGAAAAATTTCTTTTTTCTACGGCGTCCTTTACAATAAGGGCAGGATTCACGATGTCTCTTCTGATAGAAAACTTTATCAGCTGGACTTAACGGATATTTGTGTTCAGAACTTCTTTTACAATTCCACCAAACCTTTTGTGAATATGTATCTAATATTTCATCGGGATTTACAAGGCAATAGTTTGCAATAAAATCCCAATCTTCCATTAAATCAGGATGAAGCGCGGCAAAGGATGTTTTTCCAGGAAGTGCTTTACGACCGGAACAATAAGGACAATCTGCTTTACCATTTATAACATCGATGATTCGAGCAGGATAATTACCGTGACAAGTAGGACAACAATTTATTGGCATCACTAGAGCTGAAAGATAAGATGAATTGGGACTATTTTATTTTGTTGATTGCAAAAACAGGAATGAGATTTTCTGAACTAATTAAGCATTTGCCAGAGGATAAGCCAATTTTTGTTGATGGGGCAGTATACAACTCAACAGTAAACAATATACTTGCAAGACACTGTAAAGAATGCAATATACCAGTAATATCAATTCGTGGATTGCGGCATACGCATGCGTCTTTGCTGCTGTTTACAGGTGTATCCATTGCTAGTGTAGCAAGAAGATTGGGACATTCGAGTATGACAACAACACAGAAAACATATTTACATATTATTCAGGAATTGGAAAATAAAGATATTGATTTAGTTATGCGTTCATTATCAAGTTTAAGTTAACGAATTACACGGCTTACGTTGATTAAGAGTGATAAGAAAATGATCTGATTTATTTATACAAAAATTGGTATAGATAAGTTGGGTCATTTATTGTGCAGTATATTTGATTATGGTAATATAAAGATATGAATTTTCCAAAAGAAAAGAGAATGAAAATGAGTTTAACAAGCACAAGCAAATTTGTAAGTTTAATTTTACGTCACAAACCAGAAACAATTGGAATCCAGTTGGATGAACATGGCTGGGCAAATGTAGACGAGCTGATTGCCGGAATTTCAAAAACCTGTGAATTTAACAGAGAAATACTGGAAGAAATTGTACGGACAGATAACAAACAAAGATTTACTTTTAATGAAGATAAAACAAAGATTCGGGCAAATCAGGGACATTCGATTCCTGTTGATGTAGAATTACCAGCAGCAATACCGCCTGAAACGCTCTGGCATGGAACTGGAGAAAAATATGTTGCATCCATTGATCAACAAGGATTGATTCCAAAGGGTAGGTTATATGTGCATTTATCATCAGACGCAGCTACAGCTACGAAAGTCGGATCACGTCACGGAAAACCAGTGCTTTATATCGTAAAAACAAAAGATATGTATGACGATGGATATTCATTTTTCTTATCAAAAAATGGAGCATGGTTAACAAAAGAAGTCCCCGTAAAATATTTAATCAAAGAACAGACAGAAAGATTGCTGAACAGATAGGAACATTCCGGAAAGGTGAGTACTGCCGGGTGTGCGAGCTCCTTGAAAAAACGATTTATGGAGAGGAAGAACTGGAAGAATATGAGAAACGTACACTGAACCGGTTCATGAAAAAACTTACTGTTCCGGGCGAAAAATGTAATCTGAAGATGCGGATGAATCTGCGCTATGCATGTTTCAAATTTCTAGGTATGTAAAAAGAATCACTTATCAGAAAAATAAAACAACAGGAGGAAACTAAAAATGGAAGTAATACGCGCAAAAAGTGCCGGATTCTGCTTTGGTGTAAAACGCGCTGTCGATACAGTATATGAGCAGGTTGAAAAACAGATGGGAAAACAGATCTATACTTATGGTCCGATCATCCATAATGAAGAGGTTGTAAAGGACATGGAAGCACATGGCGTAAAAGTCCTGCACAGTGAGGAAGAACTGAAAGGTCTGGAAGAAGGACTGGTGATTATCCGCTCTCATGGTGTTCCAAAGAGAATCTGTGACCTAATGGATGAAAAAGGCATCGAATATGTAGATGCAACCTGTCCGTTTGTGAAAAGAATCCATAAGATTGTTGCCGAAGAAAGTAAAAAAGGCAGCCGGATCATTATCATTGGTAATCCGGATCACCCTGAGGTTGAAGGAATCCGGGGCTGGGCAGGAGAAAATGTAACCGTTATAAAAAATGCAGAAGAAGCAGAAAAATTTGAAAATACTACATCCGAAAGAATTTGTATTGTGTCGCAGACGACATTTAATTACAATAAATTCAAAGATTTAGTTGAAATTATTTCAGAAAAGGGTTATGATATAAGTGTTTTAAATACGATTTGTAATGCAACCAGAGAGCGTCAGACAGAAGCAAGGAGCATTGCAAAAGAGGTGGATGCTATGATTGTAATCGGAGACAAACATAGTTCCAATACCCAGAAACTGTATGAAATATGCAGCAGGGAATGTCACAATACGTACTATATACAGACACTTGACGATTTTGATATGAATCAATTAAGGTCCGTGGAAACAGTAGGTATTACAGCAGGGGCATCCACGCCCAACAATATAATTGAGGAGGTTCAAAATAATGTCAGAATTAACTTTTGAACAAATGTTAGACGAGTCATTTAAAACAATTCATAATGGAGAGGTCGTAGATGGTACTGTAATTGATGTTAAGCCAGATGAAATCATCTTAAATATAGGATACAAAGCAGACGGTATCATCACCAGAAGTGAATATACCAATGATAACAGTGTAGATCTTACAACTGTTGTTTCTGTTGGTGATCCGATGACTGTTAAAGTGCTGAAAGTCAATGATGGAGAAGGACAGGTTCTTCTTACATACAAGAGACTTGTTGCAGAAAAAGGTAACGAAAGATTAAAAGAAGCATTCGAGAACAAAGAAGTCCTGAAAGCACCGGTTACTCAGATTCTTGGCGGTGGATTAAGCGTTGTTGTAGATGAAGCAAGAGTATTCATCCCGGCGAGTCTTGTATCAGATACTTACGAAAAAGACCTTTCTAAGTACAAAGATCAGGAAATCGAATTTGTTATCAGCGAATTCAATCCAAGAAGAAACCGTATCATCGGTGACAGAAGACAGCTTCTTGTTGCCGAAAGAGCAGAAAAGCAGAAAGAACTCTTCGCTAAACTTAAAGTCGGTGATGTGATCGAAGGAACAGTTAAGAACGTAACAGATTTCGGCGCATTTATCGATCTCGGCGGAGTAGACGGACTTCTTCATATCTCTGAGATGTCATGGGGAAGAGTTGACAATCCGAAGAAAGTATTCACAGTTGGTGAAACTCTTAAAGTTCTTGTTAAAGATATCCATGATACAAAAGTTGCACTCAGCTTAAAATTCCCGGAGACAAATCCATGGGCTAACGCAGCTGAGAAGTACGCTGTAGGTACAGTTGTAACAGGAAAAGTTGCAAGAATGACAGACTTTGGTGCATTCGTAGAACTTGCTCCTGGAGTAGATGCACTCCTTCATGTATCACAGATCTCAAGAGCACATGTTGAAAAACCTTCAGACGTACTTTCTGTAGGTCAGGAGATTACAGCTAAGATCGTAGATCTTAACGAAGCTGACAAGAAGATCAGCCTTAGCATGAAAGCACTTGAAAATGCAGAAGCTCAGGAAGAAACTGAAGAATAATTAAATAAGATATACAAGGATAGAGACTGATTGAAGTCTCTATCTTTTGTTTGAAAAAACTGGTAGACATAACTAACTACAGCTGAAAAAAGTTTTCGGATCCATAAGTGATCTCGATAAGTAAGATGAAAAATTTTACCGAATAGTCAGAAGATTCACAAAGAGAGGTCGTAGTAGCCTCTCTTTTTTGTGTAAGGAGACTATTGTGTTAAAAAAACAACAAGATGTACTGGAAAATATACAATAAAATGACGAAAGTTACTGGAATTGTAGGATTTATTTTAGTATATTTATAAGAGAGAAAACAGGAAGGAAGGATATCAAAATGGGACTTTTGACATTTAAAGGCGGAGTTCATCCGAACGACGGAAAAAGTCTTGCGAAAGACAAGGCAATCGTAGAACTTCTGCCACAGGGTGATCTTGTATACCCGTTATCCCAGCATATCGGAGCACCGGCTAAGCCAGTAGTAGCAAAAGGTGACCATGTGCTTAAAGGGCAGAAAATTGCCGAAGCGGGGGGCTTCGTGTCTGCACCGATCTATGCATCCGTATCAGGTACTGTAAAAGCGATTGAACCACGTGTGAATCCGACAGGTTCTAAAGTGAACAGTATCATCATTGCAAATGACGGTCAGTACGAAGAAGTAGAATATCCACAGCCAAAACCTCTTTCTGAACTGACAAAAGAAGAGATTCTGAATATCATTGGAGAGGCTGGCGTAGTAGGTATGGGTGGAGCAGGTTTCCCTACCAGAGTGAAGCTTTCACCAAAAGAGCCAGACAAGATTGATTATATCATTGCAAACTGTGCGGAATGTGAGCCGTATATTACTGCCGATTACAGAAGAATGCTGGAGAATCCGGAACTTCTGGTAGAAGGTATGCGTGTGATCCTGAAGCTTTTTGACAATGCGAAAGGTTTATTTGCAATCGAAGATAACAAACCGGACTGTATCGCAAAATTAAAAGAGCTAACCAAGGACGAGCCTCGTATGGAAGTCAGAGAGATGATGACAAAGTACCCACAGGGCGCAGAACGTCAGCTGATTTTTGCAAATACAGGACGTGCGATCAATTCTACCATGCTTCCGGCAGATGCTGGATGTGTAGTAGACAACGTAGAGACCATCATCAGCATTTACAATGCAGTAGTAAAAGGCATTCCTTCTATGGAACGTGTCGTTACTGTAACAGGGGATGGAGTTGTAAATCCTGGTAACTACAAAGTACTCTTCGGAACCAACCAGAACGAACTGATCGAAGCCGCCGGCGGACTCAAAGAAGGCTGTGAAAAAGTTATTTCAGGTGGACCGATGATGGGATTTGCGATGTATACGACAGATACACCGATCACCAAGACATCTTCATCTATTCTTTGCATGTCAAAAGATGAAGTATCAGCCTGTGAACCGACAGCATGTATCAACTGTGGACGGTGCGTTGACGCCTGTCCAAGCCGCATTATTCCGTCAAGACTGGCTGATTTTGCAGAACGCCATGACGAAGAAGCGTTCCTCAAATTCAATGGGCTTGAATGTGTAGAATGTGGATCCTGCAGTTATGTATGTCCGGCTAAGAGACAACTGAAGCAGGCAATCGGATCGATGAGAAAAACCGCACTTGCCAACAAAAAGAAAAAATAGAATAGAGAGGAAGAGGTGAACAAAAGTGAGTGAACAGTTAAAAGTATCATCTTCACCACATATCCGTTCTAAAGAGACAACCGGCAATATCATGCTGTGGGTTATCATCGCTCTGTTACCGGCAACTTTCTTTGGAATTTACAACTTCCGTGACACACATGCATGGCTGCTTGTTATTGTGACAACAGCAGCAGCAGTTCTTACGGAGTACATTTACGAAAAACTGATGCATAAAAAGATTACGATCAAGGATTTCAGTGCCGCAGTTACAGGACTTCTGCTTGCACTCAACCTTCCGCCGACAGCCCCAATCTGGATGGGAATCATCGGAAGTGTATTCGCGATCCTGGTTGTAAAGCAGCTCTTTGGCGGATTGGGACAGAACTTCATGAACCCTGCACTTGGAGCAAGATGTTTCCTTCTTATTTCCTTCACAGGAAGAATGACAAGCTTCGTATATGACGGCGTATCCGGTGCAACACCACTGGCAACGATCCGTGCTAATATCGAAGCAGGAAATGCAGCACTTGACGGTGTGAACAGCATGGACATGCTGATCGGAAATATTGCCGGAACCATCGGTGAGACATCCGTTATCGCAATCGTGATCGGAGCAATCATCCTGATCCTCAAAGGAATCATTGATCTTCGTATCCCGGGTACATATATTGTGACATTTGCACTTTTCATCGGAATCTTCGGTGGATTTGTAGATGGAATTGGATTCTTCAACGTTCAGTACATGACAGCAGAACTCTGTGGTGGTGGTCTGATGCTTGGAGCATGGTTTATGGCAACCGATTATGTAACTTCCCCGATCACCAAAAAAGGGCAGATCGTATATGGTATCCTTCTTGGATGTCTGACTGGTCTGTTCCGTCTGTTCGGTGGTTCAGCAGAAGGTGTATCTTATGCGATCATCTTCAGTAACCTTCTTGTACCGCTGATCGAGAGAGTTACTCTTCCAAAGCCTTTCGGTAAAGGAGGAGAAAAATAATGAATAAGATTATCAAAAATACACTGATCCTTGCAGCAATCACCGTTGTATCTGGTCTGGTACTTGGAGCTGCTTACGAAGTGACAAAAGGTCCAATCGCACAGACACAGGCAAAGCAGAAACAGGAAGCCTGTCAGGCCGTTTATCCGGAAGCAGATTCCTTTGAGGCAATGGACGTAGATCAGAAAGCAGCCAAAGAAGCAATCAAAAAGATGGGAACGAATGCAACAGTAGATGAAGTCTATTCTGCTGTTATGGATGGAAGCGAAGCTGGTTATGTTATAACAGTAACAGACAAAGATGGTTACGGCGGAGATATCCAGATCACAGTCGGTATCATGAGTGACGGTACGGTAAATGGCATTTCTTTCCTTTCCATCAGCGAGACAGCAGGTCTTGGTATGCGTGCGAAAGAACCAAGCTTTTACAATCAGTTTGCAGGACAGCAGGCTGAAAAATTCTATGTATCCAAAGATGGCGGAGACGGACAGCCGATCGATGCTTTGAGTGGTGCAACCATCACTTCCCGTGCAGTCACAGGAGCTGTCAACACAGCACTTGGATATTACCAGACAGCGTTAGGAGGTAGTGGAAATGAATAAATGTACAGAAAGACTTTATAACGGTCTTGTAAAAGAAAACCCGACCTTTGTTATGATGCTTGGTATGTGTCCGACACTGGCGGTTACAACATCCGCAATCAACGGTATTGGTATGGGACTTTCTACCACAGTGGTATTGATTTTCTCAAACCTTTTGATTTCCATGCTGCGTAAGATCATTCCGGATTCGGTTCGTATGCCGGCATTTATCGTAGTTGTAGCAACACTTGTTACCGTGGTACAGTTCCTTCTGGAAGGTTTTGTACCTAGTCTTTATGCATCACTTGGTGTATATATTCCTCTGATCGTAGTTAACTGTATCATCCTTGGACGTGCAGAAGCATATGCATCAAAGAACCCGGTCCTTCCATCTGTATTTGATGGTATTGGTATGGGACTTGGATTCACACTTGGTCTTACCTGCATCGGTATCGTCAGAGAGCTGATTGGTTCCGGAAAATTATTCGGATTTCAGGTTATGCCTGATATCTACGAACCTGTTACTATTTTCATCCTTGCTCCTGGTGCATTCCTTGTCCTTGCATTCCTTGTTGCGGCACGTAACAAGATCATGAAGAAACTGGAAGCAAAAGGAAAGAAAGTTGTCAAAGCGCAGGGATGCTGTGAAGGCGGATGCGCTTCATGCGGCGGATGCGACGGACACGTGTTCCCGACAGGTCAGGAAAAGGAATAGGAGGGAGATAAGAGATGAAAGAATTACTTATTATAGCAGTTGGTTCGGCGCTTGTTAACAACGTCGTACTCAGCCAGTTCCTCGGTATCTGTCCTTTCCTTGGTGTTTCTAAGAAAATTGAGACAGCAGCCGGCATGGGCGGCGCAGTTGTTTTCGTTATTACAATCGCATCTTTCATTACCGGTGCGATCTACCAGTTCATCTTACATCCGACAGGATTTGAGTATCTGCAGACCATCGTATTTATCCTGGTTATCGCAGCACTCGTTCAGTTTGTAGAAATGTTCCTCAAGAAGGTTATGCCTCCGCTTTATAATGCACTTGGTGTATATCTCCCGTTGATCACAACAAACTGTGCAGTACTTGGTGTATCACTGAACTGTGTAACAAAAGGATATAACATTCTTGAAGGTGTTGTATACGGATTCTCCACAGCAGTCGGATTCACGATCGCGATCGTGATCATGGCTGGTATCCGTGAGAAGATCGAATACAACGATATCAGTGAGTCTTTCCAGGGAACTCCGATCGTACTGCTTACAGCAGCACTGATGTCCATCGCGTTCTTTGGATTCTCAGGAATCATTTAACAGAAGGAGGACCGTGTTATGAGTATAACAGGAGTATTGATTGCTGCACTTATCGTAGGCGGTACCGGCGTATTCATCGGTGTCTTCCTTGGAATTGCAGGCAAGAAATTTGCAGTTGAAGTAGATGAAAAAGAAGAAGCGATTCTCGCAGAACTTCCGGGTAACAACTGTGGTGGATGTGGATATGCCGGATGTTCCGGTCTTGCAGCAGCTATCGCAAAAGGAGAAGCTCCGGTAGGACAGTGCCCGGTCGGCGGTGCTCCGGTAGCAGCCAAGATCGCAGCGATCATGGGCGAAGAAGCCGGTGAAAGCGTACACGAAGTTGCATTTGTAAAATGTGCAGGAACCTGCGAAAAAGCAAAACAGGCATATGATTATACAGGAATTACAGATTGCCAGATGGCAGCCATGATGCAGAATGGCGGACCAAAAGGATGTTCTTTCGGATGCCTTGGTTTCGGAAGCTGCGTAAAGGCATGTCCGTTCGATGCAATCCATATCGTAGATGGAATTGCAGTAGTCGACAAAGAAGCATGTAAAGCCTGTGGTAAATGTATCGCCACCTGTCCAAAACATCTGATCGAGCTTGTACCTTATGAACAGAAGCATCTCGTACAGTGCAGCTCAAAAGATAAAGGAAAAGACGTTATGAGCGTATGTTCCGTAGGATGTATCGGATGTAAGATGTGTGAAAAAGTATGTGAATCTGATGCAGTACATGTAGTAGATAACATCGCACACATTGATCCGGAAAAATGTACAAACTGTGGAAAATGTGCGGAGAAATGTCCGAAGAAGATCATTAAGTAAATAAATAATGAAAAAAGGATCCGGATGCTGTTTCGGAGGCTAAGAACAAGTTTTTCTTAGGCTTCTGCAAATGCATCCGGATCCTTTTTTTTATTGAGTTCATTCGACTGCGGAAGGATGAAAGGATGGAAAGAGAAAGTTAGGAAAATTTAATTTTTAGAATATCGTGGGGTATGTTATAATAGAAAAAATGGAGAAGGAAAAGAAAATTTATTGGTTGACGGTTAGGTGGAAAATCATCCAAAATAGAAATGAAAATAGAGACAAAATACGACATTGCATCATCTGTAAATATTGGCGCAGAGTATGACAAGGGCGTGAAGAAACTCTTTAAGAGCAAAGAGATCATTGTGCCGATTATGGAGATGGTGATTCCGGAATTTGAAGGGTGTTCTCAGGAAGAGATCTTGAATTGTCTGGATCTGGCATCGATTACATCAGATGAGGTTGTCAGTGATGCTCCAGTTTCGGAGACGGATGAATATCGGATACGGGGCGAAGATACAGAACTTTCTGGAGGTTCGGATAAGCTGATTCGGTTTGATTCAAAGTTTAGGATTCGCAATCCGAAGCTTTCAGAGGAAAATATTTTGGTGAATCTTCATATTGATCTTGAAGGACAGAAAAGTTATACGCCGAAGAATCCAACCTATCCCATTATAAAAAGAGGACTTTATTATGTCGCAAGGGATTTGAGCAGTCAGCTTGGAGTGACAACTGGAAAGACAAATTATGCAGATCTGGAGAAGTGTTATTCAATCTGGATCTGTCTGGAGGATGTACCGGTAAAATTAAGGAATACAATGACAGAATACCGAATAAGGAAAGAAGATATTCTGGGAGAGACGGACGAACCGGAAGAAGATTATGACCTGATGAGTGTAATTGTTATCCGGATGGGAGAAAAATCAGAAGAGAGAGGGATATTTGATTATCTTAATCAGGTATTTGTGGGAAATATAGAAGAAATAGAGACATATTCACATATTGAATGGGAAGAGGAATTTAAGGAGGATGTGGCTATGACGATGACGGGATTTAGTGATGTGTTGGTTAGACGAGGAAGAGAAGAAGGAAGAAAAGAGGGAAGAGAAGAAGGTAGAATAGAAGGGCGAGAGATAGGACAGGAGGAGACAACTGTTAAATTTATCTGGAGTTTACATGAAATGGATTTTACAGATGATATGATTTCGGAAGCAGTAAAAAGACCGATTGATTATGTGCAGGATATTTTGAAAAAAGATGCACCTCAATAAGAAAGTTGGGAACACTTTTGTGAAAAATAGATTAATAGCAGGAATAAAGATGCTTTTACAGGACTTATGGAATATCCGCATTGCGATTCTTCTATTTGCAATTTATTTTGTTATAGGAAGAAAGTTTTTATACAGTCTGTGTCCAATGGTGATCATGACGGGATTTCCTTGTCCGGGATGCGGGCTTACAAGAGCGATGTTTATGGTGCTGCGAGGGGACTTTGCCGGGGCATGGAAAATGCATCCGTTTATTTATGGTGTGATTATTCTGGTGGGATGGTTTGGCGTGCGGAGATACATACAGAGAAAAGAAACGAAGAGTCTTGGAAAATGGGTGATTCTTCTGTGTGTAGGACTGATTCTATATTATGTGTACCGAATGGTAAGGTATTTTCCGGGAGATGCTCCGATGAGTTATTACTATGGAAGCGTGGGATACCGGGTGTGGGAGATAATTAGAAGTGGAAGAAATTATTTATAGTAGAGTATATAAAAGTGCCGCGAAGTCATCAAAACGATGATGGAGCGGCACTTTTTTGGATTAATCATAAAAACAAATGTCGCTTATCTTCCACATAAGTGACTTTCTTTTTTACCCAGTATTTTTCTACAACATAAATAATGTTATCATTTTTAACATATTTCGTTAAGTTAGGCATAACGGATTTAGGTGCTTTAACTGTAAAACTTTATCAAAATATCGCAACTTTTTTTACTATTTTGACACCCTAATCATATACGGAATGTTCTACCGGTTCGGTCTGATCGATGTACCGGACGAGGTTAAGGAGAATATGAGGAAAAATGATCGAAGCAATAAAAAACAGAAGAAGCATCAGAAAATATAAGAACAAAGCTGTGGACAAGGATGAGTCATTCATTCCGAGACGAAGAGGTGGAATTTAGAAATTTATTTTAGGATATAATTATTACTAAAAGATAATATTGAAAACAATCTTGGATAAGTGGTAAAATCGTTTGGAGGCACAAAATGAAAAAGTATGCGATACCATTGTTGTAATTGAAGTGAGCCTGTTGAAAGAAGAAAGAATAAAAATATCTAAAATAATTGATTTGATATGATACTAAAAAGGAAGGTGATTAAAAATCAAGTTGTACAAAAAAATAATAATTCAAGATTTTAATCAACCAGTAATGTGGCTGATTCCGGCAATCATTTTTAGTGCTTGTCTTGTACTTTTTATTAGTTGGGTGTATGAGAAAGGTTCTCAAAAGCAGGAAAAGGATAATGGAATTAATAAAAAATATAGAATTGCGTGGTTATTATTTATTGCCTATATTATTGTTACCTTTCAGACTGTCTTTTTTTCAAGAGAAGCGGGGAGCAGGAAAGAAATTAGTTTAGTGTTATTTGAAACATGGGGACATTCTTTCCATATGCATGCTATGTTTATTGAGAATATTATTATGTTTATTCCTTTTGGTGTATTGTTACCAATAGTTTTTAAACAAGTCAGAAGCGGTTGGAAATGTGTGCTGATTGGTTTTTTATGTTCCTGTGGTATAGAGATCACACAGCATATTACGCAGAGAGGATATTTACAATTGGATGATGTGGTAACAAATACAGTTGGGATGTTTATCGGATGGGCGATATGGAAGATCGTATGCAAGTGCCTCAGAACATGTCTGAGTGAAAAGTGCTGATATTATCCAGAAATAATTTCCTGGAATTTCAATATTCGATTTGCGGGGAGTACAGAGCATTCTGGATAATTGCGGCAGATATTTATGATGAGGAGCCCTTTTGATGTGATAGAACATCAGTGTCTGATTGAGAAGGGAAGTTCTTGATGTTATATCTGCTGGGAAGCTCTTCCCGCGCTAATCCTAGCGCAGGAAGACTCTCAGCATTTTTTCTTTCCAGAACCGGTACTTCTGATACCGGATCGGGAGATCCATCCAGGTTTTCTTATCGACTATGCTTCTCTGATGTGTGAAGCATTCAAATCCTTCTTTCCCATGATAGCATCCCATTCCGCTTTCTCCGACACCGCCGAACGGCATCTGGCTGGTGGCGAGGTGGATGATGGTATCGTTGATGCAGCCGCCGCCAAAATGACATCTGGCAAGGACTTTCTTTTTGGCAGCAGGATCTTCGGTGAAAAGATAGAGTGCAAGCGGGTGGGGATGGGATTCGACCTGCCGGATTGCATCATTCAGGTCAGAATAGGTAAGTACCGGAAGAATCGGTCCGAAAATTTCTTCGCCCATGACCGGATCGTCCCAGATGACATCTTTTAGGATGGTCGGGGCAATGCGCAGGGCAGACGGATCGGACTCACCTCCACAGACCAGCTTGTCGGCAGCAATCAGGTTCTGCAACCGGTGAAAATGTTTTTCGTTGATGATTTTCCCATAATCCGGATTTTGAAGAGGCTGTTTGCCAAACTGCCGGTGGATTTCTTTTTCTAGTGCCTGAAGCAGCTGGTTTCGAACAGAAGCATCGCAGAGGATATAATCCGGGGCAACGCAGGTCTGTCCGCAGTTGAGGTATTTTCCGAATACGATCCGTCTTGCGGTGAGAGAAATTTTCGCCGTGGAATCCACGATGCACGGGCTTTTCCCACCAAGCTCCAGAGTGACGGGAGTCAGGTATTCGGCAGCATGACGAAGGACTTCTTTTCCAACCGTTTTTCCTCCGGTGAAAAAGATTTTGTCAAAACGCTGGTTTAAGAGCGCCTGATTTTCTTCCCGGCCTCCGGTGATCATCGTTACATATTCCGGCGGATAGCATTTCTTGAGAAGCTGACTCAGAATCTGACTGGTGTGTGGAGCGTAAGCGCTTGGCTTCAGGATGACGGTATTTCCGGCGGCGAGCGCATCGATCAGCGGTTCTAAAGTGAGGAGTACCGGGTAATTCCAGGGACTCATGATCAGTACGGTTCCGTAGGGGGATGGCGATTGAAAGCTTTTGGCGGCGAAGTGTGCCAGCGGAGTAGGGACGGTTTTACAGCGCATCAGCTTTGGTAAATGCTTTTGCATCCAGGTAAGCTCGGAAAGCGTCAGACCGATTTCGCACATATAGCTTTCCATCCGGCTTTTTCCAAGATCCGCTTTTAGTGCTGTGTACAGATCTTGTTCATGGCGTTTGAGTGCAAGTTTTAGCTGTTCTAATTGTTTTAATCGAAAAGAAAGCGGAAGTGTTGCGCCGGTTGCAAAAAAATCACGCTGTGTGGAAATCCGCTGTCTGATTGTCTGTTCATCCATGTGTCTTAACCTCCCAGGTATCTGGATATTTAAGTTTCGATTCCTGTTTTCCAAATTGTGTTTATATTCTTGAAGAGTCTTTTATACTGAAAATAATGTATATTTCTTTTATGATAACGAAAATAAGGGAATTCTTCAACGGTGTGAGTGGCGAAAATGGAAAGAATGTGATAAAATATTTTTGTTTGCAGCAGCAGACTTACATAATTTTATCAAGACAGGAGTTTTAATATATATGGGATACGAGCGTTTGGAAAAGAGTTTAATCGATCTGGTAAAGGAAGAGCAGGCAAAGCTCGGATATCGGAAAGAGATGATCCGGCTTTATTATCCGCTCAGTTCACTGAATCATTTTATGGAGACGAATGCAGATTCGGAAGAAATGCAGGAGCTCCTTGCAGATTTTCCGAAAGCAGCAGAAGATATTTTCGGGGAAGTCGGGATTACACATGCAAAGGACCGTTTTTGCTTTGCTTTATCGGAAAAAGCATCGGAATATGTACATGAAAATATGAAACCGAATGAATTTATCAAAGAGCTGGTGGAACTTGTCGCAAAGCATGGCTGCACGATGGAAGATATCGAAGTATTGTTCCGTTCTCATTCAGACAAGATCGTGGCAGAACCTATGGACAATGGAGAATTTGACCGGATGATCCGGTTTGAAGAGGGAGAAGACAAGTATTATTATTGCTTTAAAGATGAAGGATGCCATATTATTTATCATCGTTTCCTGCCGGAAGATTATGCAGATTTTGGATTTAAACCAGATAAGAAAATAAGAAATCGAGGTAACACCAATGAAAATCGGAATATATGATTCAGGTATCGGCGGACTTTCTGTGCTTCACCGCGCACTGAAAAAGATGCCGGAAGCAGAATTTATATATTATGCGGATACAAAGCATGTTCCATACGGAGAAAAGACGAGGGAACAGATCAAAGGATATGTAGAAGAGGTTCTGAATTTCCTGATCGCGAAAGAGGTTGATGCAATCGTAATCGCCTGTAATACGGCAACCAGCGTGGCAACGAAAGAATTCAGAGGCGAATTTGCCGTACCGATCGTCGGTATGGAACCGGCAGTCAAGCGCGCGCTCAAGCTCTATCAGGATATGCAGAAACGGATCTTGGTAACAGCAACACCGGTTACGATAGCCGGAGAAAAATTACACAGCCTTCTGGAAAAAGTAGATACTGAACACGAAGTAGACCTTGCGCCACTTCCAAAACTGGTCCGCTTTGCCGAAGCCGGAAGATTCCAGGACCCGGAAGTAGATAAATACCTGAAAAACAGCCTTCAGAGCTATACACTCAACCAGTATGCTGCAGTCGTACTTGGCTGTACTCACTTCAACTACTTCAAACAATCCTTCCGCAAAATCTTCCCGGGAGAAATCCATTTCGTAGACGGCAACGAAGGCACCCTCCGTCAATTAAGAAGAGTCCTCCCCGAACAAACCACCCCAGGAGAACCCAGCAAAGTCACCTACTACTTCTCCGGAGAACCTGCTGATGATGAGGGCATGAAGAAAATCCAGGCATGTATGACGCAGTTAGATAAAGTATATGAGATCAAGTAAATACTGATATCGAATAAAATCCACCCCATTCCTATCTTGTGCAATGGAGATGAGACTCAAGAATCGTGGAAGCCTTTGCTGAACACGATTCTCGCCCTAAGAGGCTCATCGGAATGCTTTGCACAACTTGGAATGGGGTGGATTTTATTCTTCTCTGGTGGTGTCACGACCTATCTTATTGTACTTCCTGAATCCCAGTAATATCACTATCTATCATCATCGAATAATTGGTATAATACACGACAAACCCAGGCTTGCTTCCATTTGGTTTTTTAACCCGCTTTTTCTCTACATAGTCAACCTCCACCTTTTCAGCCCCGGAATTCTTCGAGTAATGCGCAGCAAGTCTGGCTGCCTCTTCAAAGGTCCGGTCCGGAAGTTCTTCCCCGTTCGTCTTCACGATGACATGGGAACCTGGTGCTTTTTTCGCATGGAACCACCAGTCCCCGCCATTTGCAAAATGGAAGGTGAGTTCTTCGTTCTGAAGATTATTTTTTCCAACATACATATGGAAACCGTCTGAAGAAATATAGTGGAACGGTTTGCTTGTGATCTTCACCTTTTTGGCAGACTGCTTTCTGCGGATAAATCCACTTTCGATCAGTTCTTCCTTGATCTGGATCAGGTCATCCTCGCTTCGTGCAATATCCAGGGATTTGCTGACGGACTCCAGATAATCAATCTCATCTTTCGTTTCTTTGATCAGTTCTGAAAGAGCCTCGAAAGTACGTTTCTGTTTATTATACCGGTCAAAATATTTCTTTGCATTTTCCTGTGGTGTTTTCTGCGGATCCAGCGGAATTTTGATCATTTCGTTAGTATAATAATTGAGTGCTTCCAGTTCTTTTGCACCTTCTTCGAGATTGTAACCGTAGGTGTGGATCAGTTCCCCGTATACTTTGTATTTATCGCGGTTTTCCGTATCGCGAAGCTGCTTTAACTGCAGGTCGTATTTCTTGCGGTTACGTTCCAGTGCTGTCTGAACCACACGGCGCAGATCCGAAGATTTCTGGCGGATCCGGGTGATCAGATCACGGGAAGAATAATAAGTCCGGATCACTTCGGAAATCGAATCATAAGATTTTACCTGATAGTTGGAAAAGTGGGTGAGCAGAAGAGATGAGAACTCTTTCGGCTCATTTCCATCGTAATAAATAGCAGGAGAGAATTTGCTTTCTGTCACCTGCTCCATAAAATAGGTAAACTGCCGGTACAGGTGCGCCAGCAGATCACCGGACATCTCCGATGCCGGAACAGAAGAGTCGATTCCTGCCAGATAGCAGATCTCTTCGGCGACAACCGGACTGATTCCGGTAAAACTGTTGTAGATCGCTTTTCCGACCGGCATTGATTTGGATAGAAGTTCCTGTGTGAAATTTTCTTCTGGTATGCCAAGTGGATTCTCTTTTTTCATAGTATCCGGGATAAAATATTCTCTTCCCGGAAGAACCTCACGCACAGAACTCATCTGCGCGGAAACATGCTTGATACTGTCGATGATCATTCCTTTTTCATTACAGAAAATAATATTGCTGTGCTTGCCCATGATCTCAACGATCAGGGATTTGCGGCACAGATCTCCAAGTTCATCCAGGTGCTCGATCTCGAAGCGGATGATCCGTTCCAGGGAAGGCTGAGAAATGCCTACGATGCGACCATTTGCAATATGTTTTCTCAGAAGCATACAGAAATTCGGCGCAGTCATCGGACTTGGTTTGTTATCTCTGGACAGATAGATCAGCGGCAGGGATGCACTTGCGGAGATGACCAGTCTTACCTGCCCTTTTGCAGGTTTGATCGTGAGAAGCAGTTCATCATTTTCCGGCTGTGCGATCTTGGCGATCCGTCCGTTCAGGATGGTATCATTTAATTCTTTTACGATATTTGCGATTGTAATTCCATCAAAAGCCATTTTAAAAATTCACCTCATATTTATCCGGGAATATGCCAGGGCACATTCTTTTTTCAATGGGCTCATTATAGCATAGAGAGGCATGCATAGACAAGTGAAAATGCCCTGTCACCCGGTTGACGAGTAAGTGTAAATGAACTATAATAATCGATAGTAAAACGGCCCTTAAAAGGTCAGTAAGAAGAGGGAAAATCAAATGATAAAAAGTATGACAGGCTTTGGACGGTGTGAGATCGCCGAAGCAGACCGCAAATTTACCGTAGAGATGAAGGGGGTTAATCACCGTTACCTGGATGTGAATATCCGTATGCCAAAGAAGCTTAACTTCTTTGAGTCCGCGATCCGCAACCTGCTCAAGCAGTATGTGCAGAGAGGAAAGATTGATATTTTCATCGGGTATGAAGATATGACAGAAAGCCAGATGACTTTGAAATATAATCAGAAGCTGGCAGAAGAATATATGGCAAGCTTTAAGCAGATGGAAGAACAGTTTGGGCTTGACAATGATGTGCGGGTATCCACACTTGCACGCTGCCCGGAAGTCCTTACGATGGAAGAACAATCTGTGGATGAGGAAGAACTGTGGAGTGGTCTTGAAAAAGCAATGAAAGGCGCATGCGAACAGTTTGTACAGACCAAGACTACAGAAGGTGAGAACCTGAAAAAGGATATCATTGGCAAGCTGGATGGAATGCTGGAAGTTGTTGCCAGGGTTGAAGAGCGATCTCCGCAGATCGTTGCTGAATACCGGGAGAAGCTGGAAACGAAAGTGAAGGAGCTTCTTGGGGACACCCAGATTGACGAAGGACGGATCGCGGCTGAGGTTGTGATCTTCTCTGACAAGATCTGTACAGATGAAGAAGTGGTAAGGCTGAAAAGCCATATCAAGCATATGAAGGAAACTCTGGAACAGACAGAGGGAATCGGACGCAAGCTTGATTTCATTGCGCAGGAGATGAACCGTGAGGCGAACACGATCTTATCCAAGGCAAATGATCTGGAAGTATCCAATTATGCGATCGATCTGAAGACTGAGATTGAAAAAGTCCGTGAGCAGATTCAAAATATTGAATAAAGCTTTGAAAAATGTAAAAAGATGTGTTAAAATAACATTTCAATGTCTGAGTATGCAGGAGAACTGATTATGAGAGAAAAAAAAGGAATTCTTATTGTAGTATCCGGATTTTCCGGAGCCGGTAAGGGAACACTGATGAAAAAGCTGATGCAGGACTATGATAATTATGCATTATCGATCTCTGCAACCACGCGACAGCCTCGTGTCGGGGAAGAAGATGGAAGAGAGTATTTTTTTAGAACCAAAGAAGAATTTGAAAAAATGATTGCGCGTGATGAGCTTATAGAGTATGCTAGATATGTAGAAAATTACTATGGAACTCCGAAGCAGTATGTTATGGAGCAGTTAGAGGCAGGCAAGGATGTGATCCTTGAGATTGAGATCCAGGGTGCGTTGAAAGTGAAAGAGAAGTATCCGGATACCCTGCTGATGTTCGTGACTCCGCCGAGTGCGCAGGTACTGAAAGACAGACTGGTAGGACGGGGAACCGAGACCGCAGAAGTGATCGATTCGAGAATGAAGCGGGCAGTAGAAGAATCACAGGGCGTAGAGAAGTACGATTATCTTGTGATCAATGATGACCTGGAGCGCTGCGCAAAAGAGATGCACAGCATTATTCAGGGTGAGCATGACCGGGTAAGCCGGAATGCTGACTTTATAGATGATATCAGAAAAGAACTGAAGGAACTGTAGGAAAGGAGCAGAATTTATGTTACATCCATCATATACCGATTTGATGAAAGTAGTAAATCAGGACGTGGAAGAAGGCGCAACTAAGATTGTCAACAGCCGTTATTCTATCGTTCTTGCAACAGCAAAGAGAGCGAGACAGATCATTGACGGCGAGATGCCGCTTGTTCCTGTTAAGGACGGCGAAAAGCCGCTTTCTATTGCAATTGATGAGCTGAACAGTGGAAAGATCAAAATTATTGCAGAAGATGCAGATAAATAAAAGAAGTTCGATACCCTGCAGCTGTCTGCGGGGTATTCTTATGATAGGGGATTTTATTTTCCGGTGAAGATGATTTCCCCTGCCGCCCAGAAATTATGCTTGAGGAGAAATTTATTTTATGAATATATTATTCATTTCATTAGGCTGTGACAAGAACCTTGTGGATTCGGAGGTCATGCTTGGGATTCTTGCAAAGGACGGTCATCAGATGGTGGACGATGAGACAATGGCAGATGTCATTATCATCAACACCTGCTGCTTTATCCATGACGCAAAGGAAGAGAGTATCCAGAATATTCTTGAGATGGCAGATCTGAAGAAGACCGGTAGATTAAAAGCCCTGATCGTAACAGGCTGTCTTGCACAGAGATACAAAGAAGAGATCATTCAGGAAATCCCGGAGGTTGATGCGGTTCTCGGAACGACTTCTTATGAAGAGATCGCACACGTGATCGATGGAGTTTTAAGCGACAGTCCGATGGAGCGTGGAGATGTGCGCCTGACTATGAAGGATGTGGATTATCTCCCGGTGACAGACACACACCGTATGGTGACGACCGGCGGACATTTCGCTTATCTGAAGATTGCAGAAGGCTGTGACAAGCACTGTACTTACTGTATTATCCCAAAGGTACGAGGAGATTTTCGGAGTGTGCCGATGGAGCATCTGCTGGAGGAAGCGCAGAATCTGGCAGACGGAGGGGTGAAGGAGCTGATCCTGGTAGCACAGGAGACCACCATGTACGGAACCGATCTGTACGGGGAGAAGCGGCTTCCGCAGCTTTTGAGAGCACTCTGCAAGATCAGCGGACTTCGCTGGATCCGTATTTTATACTGCTATCCGGAGGAAATCACGGATGAGCTGATTCAGGTGATCAAGGAGGAACCAAAGATCTGCCATTATCTGGATCTCCCGATCCAGCATGCAAGCGATGGTATCCTGAAGAGAATGGGAAGACGGACTTCCAGAGCGCAGCTCATCGAGACCATTGAGAAGCTTCGACGTGAGATTCCGGATATCGCACTTCGCACAACTTTGATCACTGGATTCCCGGGAGAGACACAGGAACAGCATGAAGAGCTGATGGATTTTGTGGATCAGATGGAATTCGACAGACTTGGCGTATTTACCTACTCACCGGAAGAGGATACTCCTGCAGCATCTATGCCGGATCAGATCCCGGAAGAAGTCAAAGAGGAACGTCAGGCAGAGCTCATGGAACTTCAGCAGGATATCGTATTTGACCAGGCAGAAGACCGGATCGGGGAAGAGCTGCTTGTGATGATCGAAGGCAAGGTAGCAGATGAGAATGCCTATGTGGGAAGAACCTACCGGGATGCGCCGAATGTAGACGGACTTATTTTTGTGAACACATCGGAAGAACTGATGTCGGGAGATTTTGCAAAGGTAAAAGTGACCGGATCAGCAGATTATGATTTGATAGGAGAGTTATTATGAATTTACCAAATAAGTTAACGATTTTACGAGTGATTTTAATTCCGTTTTTTGTAGTGTTTATGTTATTTGATATTACCGGAGCAGCAGATAAGTGGATCGCACTTGTGATCTTCTGTGTTGCCAGCCTGACGGATATGCTGGATGGGAAAATCGCCAGAAAGTACAATCTGGTAACGAACTTCGGTAAATTTATGGATCCGCTTGCAGACAAGCTGCTGGTATGTACCGCGCTGATCTGTCTGACATCTATGAACCGACTGAATGTCATTGTTGTTCTGGTGATCATTGCCAGAGAATTTATCATCAGCGGATTCCGTCTGGTTGCTTCTGACAATGGAATCGTCATTGCGGCAAGCTACTGGGGCAAATTCAAAACCGTATCACAGATGGCACTGATCATTGTGCTGATCATGGATCTGGGCGGTGTGTGGAATGTTGTAGGAACAGTCCTTACATGGGTAGCACTGCTTCTGACCATCGTTTCACTGATCGATTATATTGCAAAGAACAAACAGGTATTAACACAGGGAGGCATGTAAAATGGTTGTAGAGCTGATTTCTGTCGGCACTGAAATTTTACTTGGCAACATTGTGAATACAAACGCAGCATACCTAGCAGAGAAATGTGCTCTGCTAGGTTGTTCTTTATATCACCAGACTGTTGTCGGTGACAATGAAGAGCGTATGGAAGAAGCAATCCACCAGGCAATAGAGCGCGCTGATATCGTAATTCTGACAGGGGGACTTGGCCCTACCAAGGATGATCTGACAAAAGAAGTAACTGCAAAGGTATTTGGCAGAAAACTTTATATGGATGAACATTCCAGGGCACGAATCCGGGACTATTTTGAGAAGATTAAGAGTAAAAAGGTGACAGAGAATAACTGGAAGCAGGCGTTGGTTCCGGAAGGCGCGATCGTGATCGACAATCTGAACGGAACGGCACCTGGACTGATCCTGGAGGATAAAGAGCGCGGCAAAGCAGCGATCCTGATCCCTGGGCCTCCGAATGAGATGAAGCCGATGTTTGAACACGACATTGCACCGTACCTCAATAAAAAGCAGCCGGAGGGAATCTATTCCCATATGGTAAAAGTGTGCGGGATTGGGGAAAGCAGGGCAGAGACCATGGTTGCGGATCTGATGGATGCACAGACCAATCCGACGCTTGCGCCTTATGCAAAGACAGGAGAGGTACATTTTCGTGTGACTGCAAGAGCATGCTCTGAAGAAGCGGCAGAACAACTGATGGAGCCGATGATCGAAGAGATGAAGAAGCGTTTTGGTGATGCTGTTTATACGACCGAAGAGAATGTGACACTGGAAGAGTCGGTGATCCGTCTTCTGGAAGAGAAGAAGATGACTGTGACAACGGCAGAATCCTGTACAGGAGGAAAGCTTTCCGGCAGACTTCTGAATGTGGCAGGAGCTTCCGGCGTGTACAATGAAGGATATATTACTTATGCGAATGCATCGAAAGAAAAGATTCTTGGTGTGAAGCATGAGACACTGGAAACCTACGGGGCAGTCAGTGAACAGACAGCAGCAGAGATGGCGCTTGGGGCAGCAAAGGCGGCAGGTGCGGATGCGGCACTTAGTGTAACCGGAATCGCAGGACCTGGCGGCGGTACAGCGGAAAAACCGGTCGGACTTGTGTATATCGGATGTGCGGTAAATGGAGAGGTAACGGTAAGAGAGTACCGTTTTACCGGCAATCGTGAGAAGAACCGGGACTATGCGGTTGCACGTGCGATCACGCTCTTGCGGGAAGAACTTTTAAAGAGGGCGTAAGAGAGAAAACCAGTTCATTCTGGAAAAAATGAGGTACAGAAAAATGATCATAAAAAGACTATATAGCAGTCAGGAGGTTGTGGAAGGTCTGCATCTGGTATGGGATGTATTTATCAGAGAAAACGCCAGTTCCTGTACGCAGCAGGGAATCGAGGAATTTGCCCGTTTTATCAAGATGGAGAATTTTATGCCTCTTGTCGAAAGCGGAGAGATGATCGTCTTTGGCGCGGTAGAAGGACAGGATCTTGGCGGTGTCGGAGCCGTGCGGAGGGATGGACATATTTCCCTTCTGTTTGTCCGCCCGGATTTGCGGAGAAAAGGGATTGCGAAGGCTCTTGTTGGTGAAATGTGCAGATACTGTACGATGCAGTTTGCTCTGATGCGTATGACGGTCAATGCATCGGTTGTGAGTACGGAAGCTTATCACCATATGGGATTCCGGGATCTGGCACCGGTTCAGGAAAAGAACGGGATCCGTTTTGTTCCGATGGATTTGATGATATCGCCGGCAAATGTAAGATCTTCTTATAATGGAAAGAAACATACGGGACTTTTTATCGGGATCGCAGTTACCGTACTTATTTTTCTGATATTCCTGGGGCTGCTTTTCGGAAAAATCATCAGCAATTTTGCGAGTGGTGAAGGAAAACAGGAGGATTCGTCACAGATTTTTGAATATAACCCGGATGAGGACGGAGAAATTGACGATATCTTTGGCAGTAATGGAAATGAAGAGGATAATAAGGACAGCAGTTCTGAAGAAGCACAGGGAATCGAGGCAATTGAAGGCTACGAGGCAGAAAATCTGCCGTATACGATCACGGAGGAAAATTACACTTATTTTTCTAATGGAAATAAAGGCGAATATCCGATGCAGTTTGATGTCAAATATCCGCAGATCACAGGTGTGGAAGGTGAAAATATTGACAAGATCAATGAAATGCTGAAGGACTGTGCGATGAGTACGGTCAATACCTTATATCTGGCTCCGAGTGATTCTATGAAAGAGAAAATGTTGGAGGAATCGAACCCGTTTTTAGGAAGTCTTGTAACGTACAAGGTTTCTTATGCAGGAGAAGATTTTATCAGCGTAGCATTCAATGATATTTATTATGCAGGAAATACTTCTGCGCAGTATTGTGACCTCCGTACCCGCAACATCCGTATTTCTGACGCAAAGCAGTTTGAAGTGGCAGATATCGTGGATCTAAGCGATGCATTTATGCACGATTGGATGAAAAAGATGAAGGGTGAAGCACCATCGGCAGAGGTGTTAAGCAGTGTGAAATTAAATGATTTCCGACAGATTTTAAATGGGGAAATCCTGGAGAACCGGTACTTTGATGCATTTTTTGTAGATAAGGATGGAATTGAGATCGGAATTACTTACCATTACCCGGGAGATGGAAAAAAATCATCTGCGGAGAGTGGATGGATCACAGCGCCGTTTACTATGAAAGAAATAATTGAATATAAAACAGACAGTGAGTTCTGGAATCTTGTACAAAGTAACAATTGACGAATGTCGAAAATTGTGCGAAAATAAATACATATGGTGTTAAAACAATCACAAACGCCTTATAAAAGAAAAACAGATGTATTTGAAAGGAGTTTTAACATGATTTATTCACATGAAGTAGAAATGATGTGTCCGGTAGCTCAGGGTGCAAACCACGGACCAGCTCCAATTCCGGAAGAAGCAAAATGGGTAAAGGCTAAAGAAATCAAAGATATTTCCGGTCTTACACATGGTGTCGGCTGGTGTGCTCCACAGCAGGGTGCATGTAAACTTACTTTGAACGTTAAAGATGGTATTATTCAGGAAGCACTTGTGGAGACTATCGGATGTTCAGGAATGACTCATTCCGCAGCTATGGCTTCAGAAATTCTTCCAGGAAAGACTATTTTGGAAGCACTTAACACAGACCTTGTCTGTGATGCAATTAATACAGCAATGAGAGAACTTTTCTTACAGATCGTATACGGAAGAACTCAGAGTGCATTCTCAGAAGAAGGACTTCCGATCGGTGCAGGACTTGAAGACCTTGGTAAAGGACTTCGTTCACAGGTTGGTACAATGTACGGAACTCTCGCAAAAGGACCACGTTACCTGGAAATGGCAGAAGGTTATGTAACAGGAATCGCTCTTGATGACCATGATGAAATCATCGGATACCAGTTCGTAAGTCTTGGAAAATTCACAGACTTTGTCAAAGCAGGCGATACTCCGAACGAAGCTTGGGAAAAAGCTAAAGGACAGTACGGACGTGTAGCTGATGCCGTTAAGATCATTGATCCGCGTAAAAACTAATTACATACATAAGTAATTAACGGGTTATATAGGCAACAATATTTTCAGGAGGATAATTAAATGGCTTTATTTGAATCATATGAGAGAAGAATTGATAAAATCAATGAAGTTTTAAACAGCTATGGCATTGCTTCACTCGAAGAAGCTGAAAAGATCACAAAGGATGCCGGACTGGATGTATACAACCAGATCAAAGGTATTCAGCCAATCTGTTTTGAAAACGCATGCTGGGCTTACATCACAGGTGCAGCAATCGCAATCAAAAAAGGATGTACAAGAGCAGCAGACGCTGCAGCAGCAATCGGAGAAGGACTTCAGGCTTTCTGTATTCCGGGATCTGTAGCAGATCAGAGAAAAGTAGGTCTGGGACATGGTAACCTTGGAAAGATGCTTCTTGAAGAAACAACAGACTGCTTCTGCTTCCTTGCAGGACATGAATCATTCGCAGCTGCTGAAGGTGCAATCGGTATCGCTGAAAAAGCAAACAAAGTTCGTCAGAAACCTCTTCGTGTTATCCTGAACGGTCTTGGAAAAGATGCTGCAAAGATCATTTCAAGAATTAACGGATTCACATATGTTCAGACAGACTATGACTATTATACAGGAGAATTGAAAGAAGTTCAGAGAATCGCTTACTCTGACGGACTCCGTTCTAAAGTAAACTGCTACGGTGCAAATGATGTACGTGAAGGTGTAGCTATCATGTGGAAAGAAGGCGTTGACGTTTCTATCACAGGTAACTCTACAAACCCGACACGTTTCCAGCATCCGGTTGCAGGTACATACAAGAAAGAATGCG